>Ga0307514_10000007_pt1 | contig 567009 bp, 525 predicted proteins | sample 16_EM_MG_FD_203088 | JGI IMG/M metagenome (GOLD analysis project Ga0307514, IMG submission 203088) | Populus trichocarpa ectomycorrhiza microbial communities from riparian zone in the Pacific Northwest, United States - 16_EM | ecosystem: Host-associated > Plants > Roots > Unclassified...
ACCCACATCCACCAAGAAGCAATCTGAAACCTCACAGTCAATCGAGAAGCCGCCAACCGGAGATGGAAATTCCGAACGTCAAACGGAGGAGCCATTGGACGACGAATCACCTCCGAAGCCGAAGAAGTACTCACGAGAATTGGCTGGCCTTGAGACGTCACTTGGAGATGCATGGAAGCCGCCGCCCGAAGGCAGTCGCCGAAACCGCGCTGGGAAGGATACGCTGGCAGAGTCTGCACAATTGGCTCTCGAAGATGAGGAATTCGAGGATATGATTCCCATCTACGCTGCAGCTGCGATCTCCAATAATCACGATCACGAGGATGGCATCGACGATCCAAAGTCTTACAAAGCAGCAACCGAGTCTCCGCTCGCCGAGAAATGGGATACGGCGATGAAAGAAGAGTTAGATGCAATTGGTCAGCATCAAGTCTTTGGAGATTTCGTGGAGCTTCCCGAAGGGAGAAAGGCTTTGCCAAGTCACTGGGTATACAAGATCAAGCGCGATGGAGCAGGCAATGTGCAGCGGTTCAAGGCCAGGCTAGTCTGTGGAGGAAATCACCAAATCGAAGGCATCGACTACCAGGCTACGTATGCACCGACTGCTCGCTTGGGCCACGTTAGGCTGGCACTCGCCATCGCCGCCAAGTACGATCTCGAGATCCATCAAATGGACGTATGCACGGCTTTCTTGGGAGTTGACTTGGAAGAAGAGATCTATATGCACCCGCCGCAGGGATATTTTCGTTTGCTCCAGAATGGGAGCCGATACTACGATCCAAGGTCAAAGACTTTGCGGAAGATGGTACTCCGCTTGAGAAAGTCTCTTTATGGCCTGAAGCAGTCCTCGCACGTTTGGTACGGCACTTTCAAAGACTTCGTGATCTCGATTGGGTTCGTGGCATCACGCGTCGATGGAGGACTGTTCGTGCTCCATAATAAGGATCAAGACATAGTTGCCGCGGTCATTCTGTACGTCGATGATCTCCTTATCATTGCTAACGAGGGCTTGATTGGGCAGATCAAGGATCAGATGAAGAAGAGGTTCCGGATGCATGATCTCGGGAGTGTCTCCTTCTGTCTGGGCATAAACATCGAACGCAATCGGGAGCATCAAATGATCGACATCCATCAGCACAGCTACATTGGGACGATCTTGGCGAAGTTCAGAATGAACGAGTCCAGGCCAGTCGCCACGCCAATGGCGATGAAGCTTCATAAGAGGAAGCCCGACGAAGAAGCCTGCGATCCGACCATATACCAATCGATGATCGGAAGCCTTATGTACGCGATGACCGCCACTTGGCCCGATATCGCATATGCCATCGGAGTTCTCAGCCGGTACAATCACGACCCGAGCAATGAGCATATGGTAGCTCTCAAGCGCGTGTTTCGGTACCTCAACGGCACGAAGGACTGGCGACTGCGCTTCAGAGGAGCATCCGGAGGAGCACCCGGAGGAGGACTCGGAGGAGAAGCAGAAGGTGCACTTGGATGTTATGTCGATTCGGACTATGCTGGATGCCCGGATGACTATAAATCAACAAGTGGACTGATCATCACCTTCGGAGGAGCGGTCGACTGGCGATCGAGAAAACAGAAGTCGACTGCGCAGTCCACGACCGATGCCGAATACTATGCCTTTGGAGTAGGCTGCATGAGACTCACGCAGATCTCGCATCTCTTGAACGAGCTCGGCATCCCGAAGATCCCTCACGTATTCTCAGATTCACAGTCACTGATCGCGAGCATCAAGAACAGAATCTACCGCGGAACTGCAGTTGCACACATTGCGACCAAGTACTATCTTGCTGCAGATATGGCTAGAGACGGAGAGATCGACTTGAGCTACATACCGACTGCTGAGATGCTCGCCGACTGCTTCACAAAGCCACTGCCGAAGCCCGCCTTCTTGAAGCAGTGTGCTGCAATGGGAATGATCTGAATTGGACTCGGGAATGGCATCGGGAATGGCCTCGGGATTGGAATTGGGATTGGCCTCGGAAATGGCCTCGATATGCACGGAAATGGTCTCGGAATGGTCACAGAAATGGTATCGGAATTGGAAATGGAAAAGGCATCGGGAATGCCGTCGGAAAGTAAATTGATTGGGCACGTTTGTTTCGAGGAGATCCACGTTGTTTGATTGGCTCCTCTTCTCCTTTGTTTACTGTTTTTTGTTTGAAACGGACGTGATAGCCGTCCTGGAGGAGTGTTGAGCTGATTGGAAGTACGGATATCACTATGCCAAGGACTATGATGTAACTTGCCTTTTTGTAGTTAGCACCATTAGTCATCGATCGACCATATGTCGATGCGACGTGTCTCGTTACACGATACAATAGACACACCTTCGCATACGCCCGCACACACTCGACTACTCGAGCGCACGCCACCGTACAACACAGAGTGTATTGAAGGTTCTGGAAATGGTATGTAAGGTGGGCAGGCAAGGAGAATGGATATATGGAGTTGAAGGGTTTTCTTGATCTGCCAACATTATCTTCACTGCAATTCAGCTAGGAAACAGTTTGCATAACATCATCAATGTGTCCTAATTTGTCGACTGGATGCTTAAGTTTATCACAAACACAACTTATAGCATACTCTGCAGTAATATGTCACCTGTTTGTCATTATTTTAGTTCTTGTACCCCGGAATGATGTCACTGGGTCGCTATGTAAGGAGAATGCGTGGTTTATATAAGGTATAAAATGAACAAAAAGTGACAACTATAAATCAGGCACTGGATGTAGGAGGGTCTTATGAGGGTGTAAAACAATTGCTGTGACAAGCTCAATGCAGATGCGTTATGCTTTTTGAGATCCAAAGGATGTAGAAAATGAGAGACCAATTGAACACTGTGCAAAAGTGTGAAGGAGGACCAGAGAAATTCTACGAGAGTGGGAGGATTGATATTTGGAAACAATTACTCAAGGTGCGGCTTTTAAAAGGACCAGCGGGCTTGCAACAATAGGGGTAGCTAAACGAGGATTGAGACTTGTCTAAACATTGTTGCGACAGTACATTTTGGTAATGAAGTATGGATATTCGTCAACAGTGTCTTCAGTGATCAAAGACATACTCCCACATCGGGGCTCAGGGTACTCACCTCTATTGCGACTGTGTAGAAAGGATACTACATGTATCTGCCAAACGACTGCCAGATGATTGTTATGCAATCAAGCACGATAGTAATCGACTTCCATTTATATATGCAATGAATTGCAACGCGTTTTTTCACCCTTCTGACAGTGATTCCAGCGATACACAAGCAGCTAGCGCCAATGCGTATGTCGATCAAGTGCAACCTCCAGTTGGGACATGTATTTAAGTTGCTTCATACTTGGGCAACAATCAAGCCGGCAAGTCAACTTGTAACCAGTATTTCGAGATCTTCAACAATGAAATGTGTTGTATGGTGGCATGTGCTCTAGTAGTTGAGTGTGTTTGGGCATATGAGATCGTGTCTATTGTATGGTGTAACGAGACATGTCGAATCAACATAAAGTTGATCAATGAATAAAGGCATTAACTACAAAAGAGGCATGTTGCATCATCATCCTTGGCATAGTAATATCTGTACTTCCAATCAGCTCAACACTCCTCCAGGACGGCTATCATGTGAATTTTATACAAAAAACAGTAAACAACAGAGAAGAGGAGCCAATTAACCATTGTAGATCTCCTTGAAACAAACGTGCTCAATCAATTTACTTTCTGACGGCAGTTCCGATACCATATCCCATTCCGATACCATTCCCATAACCAATTCTGAGTATACCGAGGTCATTTTCAAGGCCATGCTGAAGTCCAATTCCGATCATTCCTATTGCAGCACAGTGCTTCTTGCAAGTGGGTTTTGGCAGGGGCTTTGTGAAGCAGTTGGCGAGCATCTCAGCAGTTGGTACGTATCTCAAGTCAATCTCTCCATCTCTAGCCATATCTGCAGCAAGATACTACTAGGTCACAATGTGTGCAACTGCACATCTGCCAGAGATTGTGTCCTCAATGCTTGCGATCAGTGACTGTGAATCGGAGAACCCATAAGTAATAGTCGGAATGCCAAGCTTGTTGACAAGATGGATGATTTCTGTGAGTTTCATGCAGCCTACTCCGAAGCCATATTAAGTAGCATTGGTTGTGGACTGGGCAGTCAACTTCTCCTTCCTCAGTCTGCAGTCAACCGCTCCTCCGACGGTGATGACTATTCCACAGGCCGATTTATAGTCATCTGGGCATCCAGCGTAGTGCAAATGAACATAACATCCAAGGACGCCTTCTGCTTCATGTCTGAGTGTACTTTCTCCAAGTGCTCTTCCAAGTGCTCCTCCAACAGGCAGTGGCCAGTTCTTAATGCAATTGAGGTACCGAAACGTGCGCTTGAGAGCTTCCATATGCTGATTGCTCGGGGCAAGATTGTACTGGCTGAGAACTACAATGGCATATGCGTTATTAGGCTGAGTGGCGGTCATCGTGTACATTGGGCTGCCAATCATCGATTGGTATATGGTTGGATTGCAGGTTTCCTCGTGGGGCTTCCTCTTGTGAAGCTTTATTTCCATTGGCGTGGCAACTGGTGTGCTCTCATCCATTCTGAACTTCCCAAAAATTGCCCGAATATACCTGTGCTGATGGATGTCGTTCGTGTGCTGCCTCCGATTGCATTCGATGTTCATGCTGTGAAAGAAGGAGACATTCCCCAGATAATGTATCCGAAACCTCTTCATCATCCAACCCTTCATCTGCCCAAACAAGCCCTCATTAGCAATGATAAGGATAACATCAATCTACAGAATGACAATGGCAACAACTATGTCTTACTCGGTATCATCGAACCCAAACAGTCCTCTGTCGACCCATGAAGCCTTTAATCCAATCGAGATCATGAACTACTTACAACTGCCGTAACCAACATGCGAGAACTGTTTCAGATTATAAAGAGACTTTATCAAGCAGAATACCATCTTCCGTGAAGTCTTTGATCTTGGATCGTTGTATTGGCTCCCATTCTGGAGCAAATAACAGTATCCCTGCGTTGGGTGCATATTGATCTCTTCATCTTAGTCAACTCCCTTGAAAGCGACACAAACGTCCATTTGATGGATCTCGAGATTGTACTTGGCGGCAATAGTACGTTCCAGCCTAATGTCGCCCAAGCCATCAGTCGGTGCATACATGGCCTGGTAGTCAATGCCTTCGATTTGGTGATTTCCTCCACACACTAGCCTGGCCTTAAAACACTGGACATTGCTTACTCTTTCGTGCTTGACATTGAATACCCAGTGACTTGGCAAAGTCTTTGTCCATTCTTTAAGCTCCACGAAATCTCCAAACACCTGAAGCTTACCAATTGCATCAAACTTGTCTTGCAACGCTGTATCACATTACTGGGTGAGCGGAGACTCGGTTTCTACTTGGTAAGACTCTGGGTCATCTATTCCGTCCTTGTAATTGTCGGAGATTTCCACTGCAGCGTAGATGGGAATCATATCTTCCGATTCCACATCTTCAAGAGCCAATTCTGCAGACTTGGCTGACTTGTTCTTCCCACCACGGTTCCGATGACTTCCTTCGGCAGGGGGCATCCATGCATTTGCATGGGACGTCTCAAGGCCAGCCAGCTTCCGTGAATTCTTCATTGGCTTTGGAGGATCCGGAGTTGAATCATTGTCTAATCACTTCTCCGTTTGATGTTCAGAACTTTCAGCTCAGGTTGGCTGCTTCTCTTTGTGTTTGGGTTCCTCAATGACAACTCTATAGAAGGGCTCGTCCAAGAGCACTTTGTCTGCAGTATTCGGTGCTGTGTACTGCTCACTTCTCTGAATACAACATCTTTTGGGCGGTCAATGGTCTTGCCCAATCAATCGGCTATATAGTACTGTTTAGTCAATATGCTGCACCAAATGAATCTGCCGGGAGTGGCTCTGTAGTGCAGTCTCATTGGTAGCTGTTTCCAAACATGCACAAAAGCCAAGCATCCGAACACACAAAGATGTTTCCAAAATGGCTTCCTCCCATGCTAGGCCTCATACGGAGTCTTGCTGACTGCCAATTGTATCAGTATGTGGTTTTTGAGATAGACCTCCACTGAGACTGCAATGATCCAGTACTTCCACGAATGTCTGGCATCATCCAGCATGCATGGTGCGCTCTGCATGATTGTGCAGTTCGTCTGTTCGATGACTCTATTAGTCTGCAGAGTGTAGGGTGTAGTCGTTTCCTTCAAGATCATTTCTGATTTTAGGTATTCTCTCGATTTCTTGGAGGAATAGTCACCGCCTCCATCTGTACGAAATCGCTTCACTTGCTTACACGACACTTTTCCTCCAACAGCCTTCCATTCTTTGAATTTCTGCAGTGCATCCGAGTTGTACTTCAATATGTACTCATCCGTATGTCTTGTAGTGTCATAGATAAAGTGCAGCATATATTGACCTCCTCTGATGGCTGTGTCCAGTGGACTACATATGTCCGAGTGCACGAGCGGCAGAGGCTCTGCGGCATGGGATATTGTGTTCTGTGTAAAGGGTTTTCTCATCAATTTGCATTTGCTGCATGTCTCGCAATAGCACTTCTTGGTCATTCTCGGAGCATTGGTGATCCTCGGGAAATTTACCAAACCCTTGAGGCTGACCTGTGCCAAGCAGCAGTGCCATGACATCCGCTTCTCTTCATCGTACCGAGATGCATGCCCAGTGGTCTTCAGTGCCAGCAGGCAACAGTTGTCAATGAGGGTGTATTCAGTCGATTCCGGAGCTCAATCCAGAACAAATAGCCCATCAACCTGTGGTGCAGCGGCAATCAACTTGCCATGGCGATTGCAGAGGTTGAGACTATTGTAAGTCACTGGTTTGACTCTGATGTCCTAGTCCATGATCTGAGACTGTGAGATGAGATTGAATGATCCCGGCAATTGCACCACTTCATGTAGTATGATTGTTTCCGTCATTCCATCAGGCACCTAGCAACTCAGCCTAACACATCCATATCCGGATGCAGATGAGGTGACCACATTGTATCCCTTCACCTGGTGCATATTATGAGGATAATCGGTGTAGGTGATGAATATTGATGGACAACGGGAGATGTGAGTCGTGCATCCACAATCGATGTACAAATTACTGGACAAAGCATTTGAGCTATGCATTATCAAATAGTTCTCAATCAACGTGGTGAGAGTTGACCTAGGCTATGCATCAGTTGATGGTTTTGCAGCAGTGTCGGCAGACATTGAAGAATTGCCGTGTTGCTTGCTCAAGCAGTACTTGGTGATATGCCCTCACCACTGGCAATGAAAGCACTTCTGCAGATCCTTCGCTTTCCTATCATTGACTCCCGTATTATCTCTCTTAACCCTCTCTTGACTTTTGCCGCATTTACTGGCTTTACCAGCATTGCTACCCGTTTTGCAAAGAGCAGAGCTGCTGGAGCGAGCCCATTACCTCTCTGGATTGCAGCTTCCTTTTCGACAAGTTTGGTGATGATCACATCGGGCATGGTGGTCATTGTGGCATTGTTGTCCTATATGAGCTCCAGGTAGTGTTACCAATGGTTCCACTTTCGGACCGTTTCTAATATAGTAGGTCCAACAAAACCCAGAACCGGCTGATTCGGTCCGGGTTTGTGCCAAACCGTTCCCTGAAATAAGTCCATGAATATTCATCAGCAGAATTTTGTGTTTGGTATATGAAATATGAACCTTCAGATGGCGCATCTTTTGGCGCTCTCCGATTTTAGATATCTTCAAAACTCAGCCACCTGCTTTGAAATTATTGTCATTTTTGAACTGCCACTTGCTGAGATCTGAGGATATCGAAAATCGGAGATGGCCAAATGATGCGCCCTGTGGAGCTGCATATTTTACATACCAAACACTAAACTCTCTGATCAATATTTGTGGCCTTATTATAATAGTTTTCTTAAAAAATCATCGATTTTTGATGGGGTAAGGCCATTGCCACGCAGACCTATAAAACCGGCCGGGTCCAAAACTGGAACCATTGCTAACACTAGCTCCAGGAAGGCTTTCCACTTGTTGTTCCTTGGGATCCTGTGAAGGAGGTAGAAGATGTGCTTGTGCTCGCTAATCTTGACAATTATGATTGCATTCCTATTGGTGTTGGCAGTATCAGTGTCCATGGTTGATGTCTTGTGCAGAGATAGTAATCCATCATTTTCCGATCGATTCCCGATGCATAGTTGTCGACATCTCTTCAGTTCGGTAGTTTGATGCTTCAAATGTCTTCCTTAATCTTGAAGATTTTGAGCTTCAACTTTGTCTTTTAGGCTGACCCTAGTGTTTCCCAAAGCATGAACACATCCTCAATGATCGTGTATTCCGCTTCAATTCTCGGCTCCATCACCATTGGCATAGTGGATCTGGCAACACCATGGCGATTGAACCAGTTTTTGAAACCGGCCTTCTTTGTAGCAGTCACATTTGCAGCTGGCACTTCTGGGTTGTCATCGTATCCTTTGATAATACCATACACTTGATTCTGCTCACCTATTAGGGCCATCTTGGTTGCCCATTGTGCATAGTTAGTCCCATTGAATTTGGAGATGGTGAGGGTGGTCAAACTCATCTTGTATCGCAATCGTCAGTCATCGTAGTCTCTCAGACTGTACGGGTGAAGTCCAGTAGCCGCTGTCAGAAGCATGGTGAGATGCGGGGTAATTGCTTTGCTTGTGGAGACGCTTCTCTTTGATGATGTGGACCTGAAATCAACAAACAAAAGTGGAAGTATTGATCATCAGTTCACTTTTTAAATGCAAGGGCACCAATCCTGTTGTACAGTGGCATGTGCTTGAGTAGTTGAGTGTGTGCGAAGGTGTCCATTGTATCGTGTAACGAGACGTGTTCCATCGACATATGGTCGATCGATAACATATCCCACTGACTACAAATCAGTTATGTTACATCATAGTCCTGCGGATACTGATATCTATACATCAAATTAGATCTTCAAAATATATCAATGGTCAACATTTTCTCGTGAGGAGGAGTATTGATTAGCGTACTGGTGTGTCAAGCACAACTTGAGCAGACCTGCTATCAACGAGCTCTCCAGAAGCACTACAATGAAACCCCTCATCAAAATCACTTTATCTGAGACTTCATTAAGAAGGTTAAACCAAATGTCCTACATAACGGACATCAAGTGTCAGAAATCTGGGAAAGTGTGTCAAACTCATTAGGCCGATCCAAATATCCTTCTCGACAATGGTTACACATGTTTTGTTTACTACAATTCTGTTGAATGCAGTAATCTTCTCATACAACAGCCTGTGTTCCAGAAATATATATTGTATACTCCAGCAAAGGAATTCAATGATGCTGAGGAACATATCTACTTAGAGGTGAAATCAACCAACTGCTGGTTGAATGAACAGGTACGATAGCTGAATTTCTTCATATCTTCTACAAGTTGGGCACTTTAATTGCTACGCCGGCTGCTTGGAGCTACGATTGTCCGTTTATTCAGCATTTCAGTCCAGATTCATCATACATACCATATGGGTAACAAGACTAAATGGTTAGTACATATGAGTTTTGGAAACATTGACGCAATGATTAGATTAAAGCCTTCAAATCTTGTCAGCATCCATGTTGCCCTATTTCTCGATCCTCTGAAAGATCAGTTTAACAGTCATGGAAAACCAACTGCAATGAAGGAAGAACAAATGCACAATTTAGAGGGTTAAAGAAAGGTCTACCAGCTAATTTTTTGTCCTCTCGACATGAAGTTGAAAAAATGGACACTTACGCTTTGTGCGGACGATTGGATGCAGCAATATTATCCTGTCATGTGTGTATAAACGGCTGACTACTTTGAACACATTCTCTTGCACTCGATCAAGCAGCCCCATTATGTTGTGTATGCACATCTGAAATCATCATTTGGAGATGGGTATTCATCTCCATGGCAATTGAGAGGCAATCCGCTATACATTCAAAAAAGAATACATGTGACTCAGGGAGATGAAAAAGGGAGTGGGAAAGCAAGACATTATCTGGAAGCTTGAGCAGGTGGAACCTCAAAACGATTCTTGTGGAATGTGAAATGTATTACTCCGATGTCTATTACGGTATCCCATGTCCTTCATACCATCTATCTTGGTATGCTTAAGCATTTGAGGGACTGGGTAAAGGCCTTCATGAAACAACAGTCCAGGATCGCCAAATTCAACCAGGGCTTGGTGGTGATGCCTTCATATCCCAGCTTTGCTCAATTGAACATGCCACATAGCGAGTTGACAAAATGGAGTGGTAAGCACATGACAGTACTTGGGCTCGTAATTGCTTCAGTGTTTGTGGCTACCCTTTTGAACTCTGCAGCAATGGAAACAATGCCCATCACAGAAGCCCTGTAGTGTGTCAAGAACATAGTGTAATGTCACATTATGGCACAGTACGAGGACCATTCTACGGACACCATCGAGCACATGGAGAACAGTTTGAAGGAGTTTATTTCTCGTGAGGATTTATGGAGTCAATTCCGCGAAAGTAAATCTAAAAGCAGGTTATGAATGCCTTCAGATTGTAGCATACTCTGGACAACCAGGCAGAACGGTGGAATGACTCCACATGGATCCATCGGTCTGCTATTGCCAAGTCCCGTCAGGTTGATGATGATAAAACACAAATTGAGTCTGAAATTGCACAACATCTTGTACTCCAACTCAATTTCAACTTTGTGAAGATCCAACTCAGAAACAATTTCACTGACCATATCCGCCAGCTTGCCAACCTCTGGAATGGAAGCTCTGAATTCCCAGAACATGCTCCGAAGGATTATAAACAAGTGCAAAGACAATGGAATCGTCATGAGGTGGCCTTGCAGATTTTGTGAATGAAAGACCGAAATGAGGTGTATCAGTATTGTGAGCAATATGCAAATGCCGTAAAACACGGTCGCGACATTCCATTTGCTCCAACAAATGGTCTTATCAAGCGAATGATGCAAAACCCACCACCAGAAATCAAGACACTTGATGACTTGGCCTAGTGGTGTGCAATGCTACAAGGGGAGCTGCAGAATCACATTACTTGGTATTTCAAAAGATATACCAGCTTCACAGACAATGTCCATGATGATCAGTATTTCTATCCTCGCAACGATGCAAAATTCATTTCATACAATGCATGAGCAATTCCGATTACCTCTTTTCCATATGACAAGCAAGCAGTTTATATGGTTCGTTGTGCTGGGTCCACAGGGCAGACAAATCATATGCAACCAAACAATGATACAGCGCTTCGCTGGATGGGGACGAGACTGCATAGCTACATTTGGTTTACTGATCGACACTATCCCTCATGTTTGAATCATGTTATTGTCGTTGATGATTCTGCATGAAGTCTCAAAGTGCGTCCTGCCTCGGCTCAGATGTTTACAACAGGGCCAATACTTCAGACTGCTGGTATGGTGATTGTGGAGGAGAGGCATCAACCTCCAATGAAACCCTTGCACAATGGATGCTACCATCATAAGCCTCTTTTGGTCCTCAGAACCACTTAAATTGTCCCTATAGGCACAATCCAAGGACCTGTAAAACTTCTTCCGCTGAGGCCGGAGCCAGATAGCTCATGGTGGTACTTAAGCAACATGATTGACACGAATGCTGACAATTTGTTCAACATGTAGATTATTTGACTCGATGCTTGAAGTGATCGTTGCTGCAATATATAGAACTCCGATTAGTATTTACTCTGGCTGTTTGAATTTGGGTTATGGGAGTTGTGCATGCTTGTGTATAATTAATATCTCAAGGGATTGAATAGTTAAGAATACTATTGAAATCAATGGAAAAGTTTCAAAAACGATCCATACGATGAAAATCTAGCGATTGAATATGAACAAAGCAGATGGAATTAATGTCATTAAATTACAAAACATGCTATTGAGATGTCGGGACATTGTGATGACATCATTGAGTGCTTTCAAGCCTTTTGGATGATTGCAAATAAATTTGCTGAGATTATTTGTGGAGAATGTAGAGAAGGATCAGTTCATGGGGTCCATTTTGGAACCACATGTCCCATTTTCCTGGTGTATTGTCATTAGGATTTTTCGCCATAAAGGCGATCTATAATTTGATTATGTGTTACCATGATTTCGTTGCCCATAGATTATCCAAGATGCCAGACCAAAAATCTCTGTTGTTCCATTGAAGTTCATTTGTAGGAGGTGGTAGCAATTTCCTCACCCCTATTTTTGATTATAAAAGTGGCCAATACTTCGGTTACGGGTTAATACAATTCCACTGCACATTGAGCATCCACAATGCAGAACCTAATATTGTGTGTGCGCTGGCGATGACCATTTTCAGAAGCTGATAGCAACATTGTCTGTACAACTTTTCCACTTACAGGCAGCCAAAATTGTGGTTTGGGGTTGACTGGTCTCCATTGCCCTTTGATTATGTAGAAAGCAAGACCAAAAGTCGTTGACGCTTCTTTGATTACTGTTTGTAGTAGATCTTAGCGATATCATCAGTAGCATTGTTGCCCATAAATGCTGCCAATACATTGATTATAGGTGAATGTCATTGCACAACATGTTGATTATCCAAGATGCAAGGCCAAAAATTGTTGAAGCTCCATTGACCCTCATGTTTAGAAGAAAGCAGTGATGTCATAGCTAATGTATTTGAATATAAACAGGGCGAATCCATTCATTATGTGTCACAGTACCCAGGACATTGTTGTATCATCGAATTCACAAGACCAAAACTCGTTGATCCCTAGATGATGTTAATTGCTTGAACGCGGCATCAAGTGTGTCACTTTCCATTTCACTGATAAAATTGGCCACAACAATCACTTTGGCATGATGTGAGTATACTGCCATTCGATTGCCAAACTTATCAGACCTAAAATCGTTGACACTCAGTTGATGCTTACCTTCATAACACACTAAAAGTCCTTGGATGCTCAACAATTGTAAGTAGAAATGCCTGCAGTGATTATTGACGCCCAAAAATCGGTTCTATGTATAAACATTTACATCGAAAACCTTTGAACTCTTTCAATTTCTGATCCACCACAAAAAACTTTATCAGAGCGGTACATAACATAGGCCTATCATGTTCCAGCGCTTTCAGCCGGCAATATACTGCATGTAGCTCCATACACCAGTTTTAGATATGTATAGCCCGACTTCCTGAGGTTTTCTCATCCACCATATTCCCATCGATATTCATAATTTATCACAAGGCATGTTCGCAACATTGACTATCTGTTCGAGGTTTGCACTGAGAGTTAGTAAGTTGGATGCATGAACATATACAGCATGACGGTTGTGATTCATCTCGTTTTGCATTGCACTGTGGCTGCGCCATTGATAACTCGTACGACATCACAGACTTGAATTTTGTTAGTTTAGTTCATCTCTATTTTCGTGTTAGCTTCTTGATATAACTGTATCAGGCTAAATAATATCAAGTTGATTGGTTGGCAATCAACATGATTCGGTATCTAGAACTTTCGCGCAGCCCATATGACCATTGTACATTCAAAGACAAATTATCATGTTGTACAATTTGGTCACTAATATCAAGCAGTAGCTGACATGTAGCACAATAGATACACATATTGCTTTTCCCAGAGATATATCATCAACAATACAACTTTGCCGATTAACTCCTGCAGAGATGCAAGAGCCATCACCATTTCTTGTCCAGATCTGATTGCTGTATAGCAATTTGCAAGGAAGGCGATATGCAGGGTTGAAAGCTTATAGTTTCCACCGGGGTTGATTATGTACTGAATAACAATTTGGATACTACATTGGATGGGAGAGACCCAATGTGTTTCCGTGACTGGGGTTTCAAGCAACCAAGGCTGATATGAACACCATGCGGTCAAGAAATCGCTTGCAGCAGTTGCGATTTTTCGGGGACAATATCAAGAGTCTCCATATGCTTTTCAAAGGTTGTCAGGGCTGCTGGGCGACATAATCTTCTGACTGTGGGTGAACAACAGCCAGGACCTACAATTCAGCCGTCGGTTACTTCGTCTCGCTCTCATGGCAGTAGTCAGCGGCGTTACCACATCCCTGTTGAATGAATTTGTCCAGCTTATTCAGCTTTTGCTGAAGTCTCTCCATGCAATGATGTGCCATTGTGGAAATTGTACCCATTATACAGCCGGGTTAATCATCGTCACTCAGCTTTCACAGCTCTGAATATTCTTCATCACATTGCTCATCTTCCGCATCCCCCTCATCATCAGCACTTGCAATGTCGCTCAGACCATCTCCAATTGCATTCTACATCTCCTGAAATATTTTTTCGGCTTTTCTATTTTCCAATCCTGCCATTTCAGCATTCTTCATATCATTCTGCTCCAGTTTAATCACTTCCTCCACGTCTTTGACTTGCCTTTTCGCCACCACAGTTTTGGTATCCACATAATCCTTAATCCATTCACCTTTCCCTTGGTTGGTTAAAAATTGTGATTCTCATTGTTTCCCTGTCGCATGACTCTTTTAGGATAGTGTGCTTAGCACTTCTGCAAGTGCTTGGACCCTTTCTGCTTCCAAGCTGCCGTTGCCTTCATTCTGTTGATAACATTATCAAGTGGAAATCTTTGTTGAGATCCCATAATTGGGAATAGCAATGCAAACTGTAGAACATTATGTGATGTTTAGTGTCTGGTTCAAATCACATCCATTGGATGTCTTGACACAAACTTTGCTAGACGTCATTTCCGTCGAGAAATGTGCTTTTGAAATCTTACACAATGTGATTTTGGTGGTCAATCACCACTATTGTTGCTTGTAACCAAAGAAACAACATTAGACCAACGTGGTGCAAATTGCAGGATGGTTGAATGCCCATGCAATCTGCAGCCATACACAGCAGTATTCATCGTGAGTAGAATGAGCAAGTTGTCTGTTATTCATTCCATTTTGACATGATGCTAACTACGTATTTCTCAGGACATCCCACTTCAATGTGTTATGATCTTCCTGAGGACATCCCACATCTTTTCGATGTCATCATTCTCTCCATTTCCACACAAGCAAATTATCGCCTAACAATGACCTCAGCAAAAGTCAAGCATATCGGAAACGAGCAGACCAACAAACACTTCATCCAATTTGCCACCTGCTGAGGCAATGCTAAAACTAAGATACCACTTAATCCACCGCCACACTGCCGATGCTGCCACCGAAAATATGTCCCTGGATGCACAGTTAACAATTGTCCATAACATCAGAAACAGTAAAAATAAGCAGCAGAACAATATACAATGTGAATACATTTGTATCCAGGTAGACGGCCGTCAACATGCGATATAATATACACCTGGTGTAGGTTGAAAGCTGCGTAACAAATGTATAGCTGCCTACTATGGGAAACCACACTGGTCAACAAAGATATTTGTTTGTAAAGACTGCAAAATTCAACATCAGATTGTGCTCGTCTCTGGGATTTTGGCAGACTAGTTTAGTGATAACGGTCCACGAGAGTGGTTTCAATAGGTTGTATACTACTTAGAGTATGCGACTGAACCATATATTGTAGAGGCAATAGCCGAATGTCAACTGTAGAAGCAGCAACAAATTTCATGTAGGTTTCCCACATGTCTGCTACTATGGCAAGGCATGCAGATCGGGTACGGCTAGAACAGTCCAATATGCACTTTGCCATGAATATGGCCAAAATGCACAAAGGTGAATTTTGTGTGCTGCAATAGGACAAACACAATACCTAATGGAACATACTTCGCCCAATGTCCATGAACAGACGATATCGGGTGTTGAGTTTGCTGCGCACAAGGATATGAAGGCTGCTATGGAGACACCTGGCCAGTGTTCATGAAAATCAAATGGACGGCTGTGCTTTTTTGCAGAATGGCACAGTATAGAGTCTGCAGACCAAACGGAGGTGCAGAGGAACAGATGCACCTGCAACAGACCGACCGAGACAGCCAACACCAGCACAGTTGCCCCATCTGCCTCCAAAGACACCTGTACCAGCCATAGCAAATGAGGGCGCTTATGCTGCCCAACTCAACGGCGCCCCACCCAGATATATGGTTATATCTACTTCTTTGTGCAGCGCTGAGTGTTTCAATTGTGACACGTATCCCAAGGATCACAAACGTGATCAAGATTGCATTCCAGCTTTGCTGACTGATGACGGAACATTCACTGGTGTGAACACTATCGGCTGTGTGGTAATGCAGCTGACATCCCGTTTGCCACCGACAGCAGCATATCGAGTGACACTGTTACTGAAGACAAGCATCGATAAAGCAGAACTGAGTTATTGATTGTATTATTATCTACACTTTGTGAATACTTTCAATAGTATTTTAAAGAATATATTTATATGTATTATTGAACAAAATGTAGTGATAAAAGAGAAAGTACATGAAGACAGTACAAATGCTGCCAAAACACCATAAATGATATACTATACCGAATGAAATGATAGCATATTGTGGATACGCCTGGGCCAAAATGAGTATCAATGGAGGGTAAACGATTTCTGATTGTGCATCTGGGGTAATCTGAGTAGGGATTAGTTGGGGCCATTCCTAAATGAGGCATCAACTTCTTTCATAGGCAAAAGGGAAGCTGACACGCTCCCTGCGCCATTTTTAAACTGAGCATCCACAGAGCGTCAATAGTTTTCGGTCATGTAAGTCAGGTAATCAAAATGTCATTTGCACATTGCTACACATAATCAAAGTATTGGCTGCCTGCAATGGTAAAAGCAATAGCTATAGTCCCCCTACTCCATCTTGAATATGAGTATTAGCTGTGCGGCAACGATTTTTGGCCTTTCATTATGCGTAATCAATGCATGATGCTGCCATTTTTGTCTATAAATAAAGGTTGCCCATTTTTATACCCTGGATCGCTCCTGAACTCCTAGTTGCAGCAGTGTGAATGAAATAAGTTGTTACTGTCCAGGAAGCTGTTGCGGGCCTATCTCTTACTTATTTGCCTCTACAGAATGCCAACTCCTAGTATATAGATATCTCAAATTATGTGCCACATAGATTACACCAGATGCAAGTCCAAGAATTTTATATGCTCAGTTGAAGGTTCGTCTCACGATCAGGCTGGGAGTGTTTTCGTTCCTCTTCTGCATATAAATATGACCTATACCTCATGTATTAATGTCGGTAACCAATCGCCACTCAGATTACCCAAAACATAAGACCAACAATGATTGACATCCGATTAATGCTCTTTTCCAGAATTGAGCTGGGAGTGTGAATCTCCGTTTGTTTGATTAGAAAGGCAACCCAAACATTCAAAAAGAACAGAAACATACCATAGTTAATATTTTGTGATTAACAGTGGAATACCTGAACGCAATCATGAATAGCCCAATCTAACAAGCAGAACCAGAGATTCAAATCCACGGTTCAAGCCCATGCCGGCAAAACCCTTCGGGTGATGGGTACGGGTATAGGTTTGACCTGACAACACCTAGCAGGTTGGGTTTATGGATGGATCTGGAATAATATAACAACATGTTCATAGTCCGAACCCAGTCTGCTTTCAGGTGATCTTAACCCATTGTGAACAGTGCACTTATCCAGAATGTACTGCTAGTCTATACAGGGTCACAGTGGTAATCATTAAAACTTGGATTAATTGCCCCGAAGTTGATTGGTGATTTCATTGATGAATTCAGATTGCGCCTTGTGGCTGTGAATATGTGAGCTGTGCAATTGCATTTTCAGGGCATCATTTCAGCGACATCTCCAGGCCATAAGCATCTTTCATCATTACTGGACAAATCACATTAATCAAAAGAAGATTGACCAGATCGAGAAGCTGTTAGACAGGGGAACAGATCGTTGCTCCGTATGCTGTCAGAAGTATTGATGGGCCAACGACTGTGTTTTGCTCATGATTGATTCGCCACATACATCAGACACAGATGTTGCTATTGGGTAGTATAAGAAGTCTCGGCCTCAGTATTAATATGCATTCCCTTGACCCACATCTTATATTATCTTAACATCTTCAAAGAATCCAGGACCAGTGCTGAATCAAAAAGCGTACTCATCATTATGGTAACTTCAGCATGATATTTGTACAGCTTCTGTTGTGCAACCTTCAGTGCGAAGTATCAGTTTTCCTTCCATTGAGTCTTCTACTTAGCTAAAGCTCCCATAATGCCATCAAGTGATTGAACATGTCATTGTAGACGGTGATAATGTGATGTAGAGTAACCGCATGCATTTTGAACATCCACAGGGTGCAGTTTTGGAATGGCCAGAAAACATCCATGAGGTACTTGATGATGTTGCATTTGTTCTGTGTTGTGAAGACTGACTGGTAATTACTGAATTGTGGATTAATAATGCACTCATGGGTGAATTCTTGTGATCGGTAGGCTAGCTCAAGCATCTCCACTGTTGCACTCAACTGTGTCTTCCCATCCATAATAAGTAGTATTGCGATTTGCACTTTGGCTTTTGAAAGTCAACAAACTCCATCGGATGGAAAGGGCTCTGCGTAATCAATACAGCCAGCATTTGCTGCAATTGGAATGGAAAGCTGAAGACTTCCAAAATGTTTTGAAATAAGTAAGTTCTCAATTATCTTTGCTAAACCTGGTCTCATGGCCGACACCTTGATGATTGTAGCATGGCACTCTCTTTGAAATCTTTGACAATTCCCAATGTCGATGGTTTCATTCTGCCGAAATTGCCAATTACCCTGATGGGCTTTCAAAGACCTCGTGCGGCTATTTACTCCAAGCTGCTACTCAATGCAACTACCCCAAGTAGAATGACATGTTCAATACATTGTATATGGTTTTTGAATGCTGCCTACACAATTTCGGAGACCTCAAGGATTGCGTTCAAATCCTATGTTATCAAGTAGTCCGAAGAAGCATAATCTGTCCTCAGTCCTAGTAAATCGCCATCGGTGAGCTGTGTAAGATTTGCAACTTACTTTGCATGTATTGCTAGCTTTGGCTCGGTATATGAAGCATTTGCCAATCATCCATAATTACTTTTCAAAATAGGAAAAGAATAGGCTCTCAACTTCATCAAAACCAAGTTAGACTTTTCATATTGTCCAATTTTTATCCGGATAGTAAGCAATGACTGACATTAGGGCAATGTTCTTTGTTGATGGCCACCTGTCTGCAGCTAAACTAACAAATTTTCTTGATGGCAATTGCATCTTAATTGCATCCACTGTTAGTGAGTATTCCATCTGGCCAATATTGGCAAGAGTGATGGCAAATGGCAGCACCAACTCCCTTCATAATATGTTATATGACTGTATTATCTCTAGAATTGTTATTGTGTTCCAGGGAATATCTGCCAAAACTAATTCTAACATGAGGTAGTAATTCCAAGTGTCTTGGTGAATTTCAGCATTTAGAAAGTCCTTAGCGGCCAGTTTGGAGTATTTTGTGTGTCACTCTAGTTAATATTGATACAACCAAAGTGTCGAATATGAATTTCGTTTGTGAACTTACTGTTGCAATTCCGTGTGTGCCTTGTCTCGTCTGTATGGCAAAAGTAGTTTCTTTGACTGCCGAACTAGTGAAGTCTTTATATTCCAACTTTATGAAGTTGTTTAACATTGCAACATGTGCTTTTGCCAGCAGGTGTTTCCCCATTGAGCTGGTCCCATGTTCTGAGATATGGCGAGGAACTTGATGCCAGACGATAAAGATAATGCCAGGGCTGCCGGTCTTCGCAATTCCGCCCTGCAAATAGAAATGCCACATAGGTGCATATCTAGAAATGTTCAATGCAATAGATCGCTTCAAGCCCACATCCTTAAATGCTCAGCATGCAGCACATATGATTTGGAAAGTATGGTTGCTTGAAATATGGATAAAGACACATTCTGTTTCCAGAGATATCGAAACCTCTACCAACAAGTTATATATGGACTTTGGTTTTGACATTGCGGATGGTATTTGATAGCTGAGTAGGTCGACTTGAGAGATTGTCTGAAGTTATGTTATCACAAAGTGGACTGCTGGTTCTTAACTATGGCCTCTAGAGCTATGAACAAGAAAACAGTAAGACCAGTGAGACATTTCATGCAGATCTGTGAAGTTGTATACAGAGATATATTGAAAAGAATATCTATTAAAAACTCAATTTACAAACATTGCAACAAAGTTCATTTCTGTGGTGGTTACAGAGCACCCACAGTAACTGTTGATGCCGTGTTGACAAACATTTTTAGGAGGCGATAGCGATATATTCAGTAGTACTTTTGCTCATACAGGCGGGCAATACATTGATACACGGTTACTGTCGTTGCACAGCTGTTTGGTTATGCATGATGTAAGACCAACAATCTTTGACACTATGTTGATGGTCAGTTTTAAAAAGTGGTAGTGATATCGTCACTTGCATTGTTGCTGGTGAAGGCCGCTAATACACTCAGTATGGGTTGATGCAATTGCATAGCCATTTATTTATGCATGATTCAAATCCTGAAATCAGTGATACTCTGAAGATGCTCATTTCTAGGATGGGGTAACGATTATGTCACGTTCCTAATTACCTATAACAACAGCCAATACAGTCACTTTGGAAGGATGTGACTATGCAGCCCGTTGGTGCCCATCATGTAGGACTAAAAATTATGCACACTCTGTTAACGCTCACCTTACAGACAAACTAACAGTCATTGTGCGCTGAACAATTGTATGCAAAATTGCATATAGGCATTATTGACAGCGAATATATTCCTTCTATGAATAAGCATTTTCATCCAAAAGTTTCGAGGCCATTCAATTTCTGTTCCACCACTATACATGTTATTCAGGAAATACATGACATAGGCCTATTCTGTTCCAGCGATTTCTGCTGGCAATTCAAGGCATGTAGATCGATCCACTAGTTTTTATGATGAATAGCCCAATTTCCTTACCTTTCATGGTTCACCTCGTTTTCCTTGATTTACATGACCTGCCCTATGCAATTACTAAAATCTCGACCATGGCACAAGGTCTGAGAGGAGAGTTTTACAGTTGGAAGAATGGATGCATTCATCATGACAGTAATCATTGATAGAGACTGGTGTTGTGTATTACCCTCTCCCTCTATGACCTTTATAACATCACTGACTTCAATTTCATTAGTAAATTTTATGTCTTATTTAGTTTTTAATTTCTCACTGCATACTAACAGGCAAGTCGATATCTAGTTTGTTGGTCATCTATCAACTTCATTCATAGTCCTGAACTTTCATATGGCACTTACAACCCTTGCACTTGCATAGATGGACTATTCTGTCTTACAATTTTGTCACTGGAACCAGGAACAAGCTGACACATAGCAAAGGAGGTAAATGAATTGCTTTTTGAAGAAACAAGTCGTCAAGAATTACAATTACCAATCAATTCTTCTAGTAATGTATTAGCCGTCACCATATCTTCAGCTGAATCCGATTCATGTAAGGTAATTAGTGATGGAGGCTATATTGCGTGGTAAACGCATACTGGTCCAACAGGCTGCAATTTCTTAACAGGTGACAAATTTGGCATCACATTGGGCAGGGGACTTGCTATGCATTCTGGTGGGAGTGGTTTTCCAGAATCTAAACTGATCCGAATACATCCTGCTTGAGAAGACCCATGTGGCATTTGAGATGTTCACAGAATGATATAAAGAGTCCCCATAAGCTTCCCAATCATTTTCTGTGCAGGTGAGGTTGCAACATACTGCGTTTGTGCCATAACGACTGCAGGATCCATCAATTCAGCTGTCCGGGATTTCATTTCCCTCTCGTGGAAGTCATCGGCCACATTCCAGAATCAATGATGTGTCAACTCATCACACCACTTCTGCTTCTGCCGAAGCGTACCTTGCGTTTCTGTACAATGTCTGAGACTGTGTTCATCTTTCAGTTGGGTTTGTCATCTTTCCTCAGCTTGCCCAGCTTTCTAACTGTTATGCCTTTGGTGTTACAGGTACATTTCCGGGATCATACAGGATCACTCAGTGATCTGAATATGGATACTCCATTCAGAATGAGAAATTATCACTCACATATCCCAATCGGATCTTGTTAGAAACATAAAGCTGATGAAGTCTATATTACTATCTAAGGGGAAGCTCAGTCTTAATATACATGAAAGCATGGAACACCATGGAAGTCAATGGAACCTCACGATGCATATACCAGTGGTGGCGAGCGAAGTCTGAGGGATGAATCTATGACTATGAGTTCGTAGCCTGTGAGTTGATATAATGATCTCAGTACAGATGACTTCCTCACAGATCATGTAGTAATTATTCCCCCACTTGCTGCACTCCGTGGAGCAAGGTAACAATACAAACACCATAATATGAAGTCTCCAGCGCCTCACTAAAACCATCCTCCAAATGGCTGTGGTTCTCAGGGAAAGAGTGCAGTCCATAGCCTGATATGTGATAGCTGCCCCATTTATACAAAATCCAAATGCATACAAATTTTGTAATATCTACCTTCTAGCTCTTTCTGCCATCAGCCCATGGCTTTGGTGAACTTCTCATACTACTGTCTTCCCAATATATTTCTGATAATATCTGCCTCATTCTCGTGTGTTGATATCCATCAGTAATGGACTATGCGTCATTCATGGAGATTTAGGCAGTTATGGTAGGACTCATCTATGTGTTTCATTTGATATTTGATGACTTCACTAGTGATATGAGCAAGTTCACCCTCGTTATCACAGAGAATAGGTAGTGGCTTGTTTTCATCTTTTTCATCAATTTCATCAATTCTGTCAATTTTGTCAATTTTGTTGTGCTTGTCATATAAATTGTTTTCAGCGAGCTTGTCAGTTTCGTCATTTTCGTCGTTCTGATTGTGTTTAGAATCTTTGCACAACTGCAATACCCATCTACTTGCTCTGAAGGCCTCAGAGCATGCGATATGCTCTGCTTCAAGTGTCAACCTGGTGAAAATGTCCTGCTTCGGGGATTGCCAAGTCATTTTGCCATTCGAGATGAATCTGTGGCCTCCCAGATATTTTCGATTGGGACTGTTGTTGGGCCATTCTCAGTCTTTGTATGCAGTGAGGTTGCCGCCATGTGTATCGCAGTGTAATTGGTAGTCACTTGTGGCCTTGATATATCATCATACTCTTATTGCTACAGACGGATGACTTGTGAAAAGGTTGGAATTGTAACAACTAAGTGCTGCCACTCCAAACGATATATCAGATCTCATGGCAAGTGCGATATTCATAAGACATCCCCCCGTTGCTTAGTATTCTATGGGATTGGCTTCTCTCGCAGTGTTGTCCACCGGATCAATCTTCAGCTGGTCGTCGAGTGGAACTGTAGCCATATAAGCCCTCTCCATATCGCAGCGTTTGAGCACTGAATCGATCAACGCTCTGTTGTACGGTGTCCGGTGTCCTGAATCTCTCTATTGACCTAAGCTCACTGACTCTCGCTAAGTCTAATTGACACGTACACAAGACATAAAGTGCATGTGGCTCCGCCACGCTCAACCCTAAACCAACCCACATGATGACCACACTCAAATCCGTCCCCACACTCCTCCAGGATGGTATCACGATCATAAGTGTGAAACTTTAAAGAAAACGAAGATAGAGCTTTGCCTGAAGCTCCTCCCAAATGACACCAAGCCCAGACTTCCAAAACAATCTACCGTGCCTGGAGCTCCTCCTTAGCAGTTAACCATGCCTGGAGCTCCTATCCTCTCGCTCTATATCTCTTTCCTGCAACCGTCATGTTCAGCCGGAAGAACCCTCCAATCCGGTATGCCACGCCCACAAGATTTCTTCGACGTCGACCTCGACCTTGAGCACTGTCCTCTTCCGGCAATTTGTTGTATATCTTGATTCCGTAGCCATTGACTGGGACAATCCGCAACACCCGATCCATCAGCCGCGATTGTGACAGCGAGCTGTGTGCTCCTTTGATATGCAAGACGTTTCTCACAACAACCTCATGGTTTCGGCGATATCCTGGCAGCCGAAGCCTCAATCGCACGTCTCCATATTCTATGGCCTTGTCTGCGACCCTTCCAGCAAAGTCGTGAATTTCCCGCTCATCTCTTTTGGCGTACTTCGTGTACCGTACGAACTCTTGCCGATCTCCGCAAATGTGAGAGGTGGTGGTACAATCTAAGTACCAGCTCTCCTTCGATGGGCTCTCTCTGTTCATAACTGTCCTCCAATTATTCTCAATTGATGTCGTTGTCATCGTCATTGCCGCTGCCGCTACCGCTGTCTCTGTCGGTGCTGTGCTCTCCACCGGTGCGGTGCTTGGACAATACCATGCAATGTGCCCCACCTGATGGCATCTGTAGCATTCCTGGGTATCCTTCCAATTACTGCGGCGATGCTTCTCACTCTCCGAACTACTACCATAGCTCTCACTGCCACTACCCCGGGACTTCTGGGACTTCCGAGTCTGCCTCCGTTTATCGCTCTTTGTTCGCATCCTAGGCAGTGCAAACAATGCGATACTTTCCAAGTCGACTTGCTGCTGTTGCTGTGCTTCGTGGGCTTCCATCTTCATGATAACCTCCTCCGGTTTGTCGGCCTGTGTATCGATCTAGTCATACATCTACTGGGTGAAAACCCTCCAATCATCGTCCTTAGGTATACCCTGCATCAGAGAGTAGCTGTGCTCGCTCTTTGGCATCGTGCCGCTACCAGTCGAACAGTCGGCGCAGAGGTTGAAGTCATTCACATGCCCCTGGATCTTCAATGAGTACTCCTGCACATTCTCGCAATCTCTCAACTTCACAGCTGACATTTCGTCTTGCAAAGCCCAAACATTCAGCTTCACCTTTGACTTGTAGTCCTCCTTCAGCTGATCCCACAGCGCCTTTGCATCTTTCTGACCGCCATACTGCTGCTGCAATGACCGCTCCATTGCGAGGAGAATGGTCGACCATGCGATTCCGTGCTGCTTCTTCCATGATTTGAGCTCTGTGGCGTCTTCTGGTGCTTCCTCTGTACTATCGACAATGCCGAGAACCTGCTTCTGCTCCAAGAGTATTTCAACTTCCAAACTCCAGCTCTTGTAGTCTGTACCATCAAACTTCTTAATCGTGATCGCTGTCGATTCGGCCATCTTGTTGTCCGTACATGTGTCGAGTCTGTCTGTACTCCTCCGAAACTGTGTCGATGATGTTGCAATTCGAAATCTCAATCCCAGTCGAGTTCGTCAAATCAGGGAAGGTCCCGGGCTCATAACCTGTTGTACGGTGTCCGGTGTCCTGAATCTCTGTATTTACCTAAACTCACTGATTTTCAATAAGTCTAATTGACAAGTACACAAGAACTAAAGTGCATGCGGCGCCGCCGCGCTCAACTCTAAACCAGCCCACGTGATGACCGCACTCAAATCCGTCCCCACATGCTCTTTGGCAAAGACTGATTGTGCTATGATGGTTCCGGTAGATCTCAATTTGGAGGAAGCTTTAGTGTGGTGCCAAGCTAGGTAATCTTGTCAGTTGTAGTAAGACCTGTCCTTATCTGTGCTGCCTCACTCGCTGCTTGTGTTTGGGAGATCAAGAGCATATCGTCAATGAAGAGTAGTAGAAGAATACCGCTCTTGTTTCGAATATAGAGATTTGGATCGGTCTCTGATTCGACGAAATGTAATTGTAGAAGCAACCCGTTAATTTGCCGCAGCCAGAACTGTGGCGCCTCTGAGAGACCGTGAAGTGCATTTCATATCTGGATGACTCAGACTGATGACTTTTCCCCCCTAGGGTAGTTGTTCATACAACCCTTGGGCCAGTCTTCCTGTGCTTCCATCAGCAGGAAATTATCATCAACATCAGCGCCAAGAAATGCAGTAACCACTTCGAGATGATCAATTTTGCAGTCATTTCACCCAGTGCTGCTGATGAGCAGTCAATACATTGTATGTTTGCTGAGCGGTGCGTATGTTTCTCATTTGTCCAGTTGCGCATTTCGTTTGATCACTGGCTTGGATTTGTACAGCGTTGTACTGTCAGGAGATTGTTTAGCCTCGAAAACGCAGCTCGATCTGATTGGCCTTGCTCTATAATCATCTCATAATTGAGGTAAGTTGACTGGTGACAAGGTCTCGTTTGGTATGATAGATTTGCTCTTCTCCGTAATCGTGGTTTGCCATTGTGACTTCAGTGGGCTAAGCATTGCTTCTTCATACAAGCATGGATCAACATTGATTGTAGTTGAGGCTAGTGCATTATGTATCAGTTCAGAGACATTTACCTATGCTCTGCTTCTTGTGACTCTGTCTGTCAATAATGGCGCTTTCGTTGATCTTTTAGTAGTAGCCACGACAGATTGTTGCAATAACTATTGTGTGATATCCTCCTCTCTTGATGGGGCTTGATGATGAGACTTGAGGGTTGGACAGTGACCACAGTGTCTATAGTCTGGATGTGTGTGGACGTCCTGGTCGGGAGCAATATGTATGTGAGAGTGGCCATCACCCTCACCTGAAGCAGGTGGACTTCGATCTCCATGCACGTTTGTACTGTTCCAAGTTAATGTATGATTGCATTTTACTCCTGCTGCGGTGGGATTCGCAATGACTGGCCGGCAGGCAACCTCATCAGTACGGCCAGGAGACATGCTATCGCCCATTCCACTTGTATCCTGAGTGCAGCCGTGGGCAATGCTCTCATCCGTTCCACAGGTATCAATCTCTACCTCTTCCATATGAGGTTCTTGATGTGGTAGACCGAATATGTCAATTTCGATAGTTCCTTCCAGCTCATCATTATTCATGCCCTGCTTCCATTTATGTTATTGGGGACACGATATGGAGGCATAACTGTCCTCTTCAACTGTAACATCTGATTGAGTCTTTCCTGGATTATACTCTGGGTCCCTGATTCTCCATAACTGTAAGGCCAGATATCTGTATATGGCCGCATATGAGAGTATATGAGAAGATACAGTTGCACATGTGGATGTGGTAATGTAATAGAGTAGTTGATAGGTAAGATAATTGCTGGCAATCTCAGAGAGATCGCGAGTTGTCTATAAAAGGTTACGGTTACCTGGCCCTGGACACATCTCGTGCCATTGGTGAGAATGTAATCATGACTGCCATTAGATCATCCCCCCCTGTAGGAGCAGACCCCCTGGGCTGCCACATACCTATATATAATGAGACAAACACCACGACAAGAATCGAAACCAATGCCTATTCCTCCACACGACTTAAAATGTCCCACCACCGATCAGTGCCATATGAGCAGCCTCACGGTTGATTTGGTGCATGGGGAAACTCCACCTCCACTTGACTTGTCTCTAGAATTGGTAAAAACCCATGCCGATGCCATTTGTACTGGGCCGAGATCCAAAAGAAAGTAAGCACAATAAAACCCCCAAAATGACCAATCCCACTCCTGCAGTCCAATCATCGTCGAGGCTTCCTCAAATACTCTCGGTGAATGTCATCAACCAATACCTGCGTATTCCCGAGATTCTCCACAGCTTCTGAGCTTGTCTGGAGGTTACTGTAGCCCACCCACTGTAAAAGATAATGGAGCTTCCGGTAGCATCACTTAGAGTCAAAGATCTGGTCAACTTCCCAACAGTCACAGTCGTCCACCACCGTCAACCGTGGTTCAGATGGCCGTTGGCCGGCGGTAGGCGGCATATAGCCATCGGGCAATGAGACATGGGAAACGTTGTCTATCCAGATCCTATACGGAATGTCTAATTTGTAAGTATTGTGATTGATGACTTTACTGACTGTGTACGGTCCTGTCCGTTTGTAATGCAACTTCATTGACGGTCTTGTCGTCCCGAAGTGCCACGTTGAAAGCCAGACCCGATCTCCAACCTTGAAAACAACCTCTTTGTCACTGGCGTATTTCGTCTGACTGGCTTGGGCCTCCTGCAAGTTCTTATCAAGAGTTTAGTGAGTCTCCTCCAAGCCAGCTGCGAAAGTGTGTGCTTGGATTTCTGAATTCAGGCTAGATGGTTGCTTCAGGGCCTTGAACTGCATCACCAGATGGTAGTGGTAATTTCGCCAGAATGGAGTTATCCTTGTGGATGCATGTACAGCGCTATTTTGAGCGCATACGGCTAGTGGCAAGAGTTCAACCCAATTGTCATGCTCGTAGTTGCAGAAACCCCGGATATACTGCTGCATCGTCTGATTTTCACGCTCTGCCTGCTCGTCTATCTGTAGATGGAAGGCTGTCGAGAGCAGATGGTCAGTCCTCAAGTGATAACATACCCGGGTCTGGATTCGGCTTGCAAACTGTGTACCGCAATCTGTGACTATGTTATCTGAGTCGCCACGCTTGCAGATGACGTGTACAAAGAAGAGCCGGGCCAGCTCCAGCGAGTCAATATTCTTTCAGCATCGTAAGTAGATTACCATCATTCTCAGTTGGTCCACGATGATGAGAATTCCAGTGTAGCCTGATGGCGTTGGCTCTGGCAAGTGAGTGACAACATCCAGGGTGACCCCTTCTGATGGCCGTTATGGTGTCTCCAAGGGCATGTTGATCCCGTGTCTGGCGTGCCGAGGTGCTTTGATTCAGTGGCATACTTTGGAGCTGCTGACATACTTTCCTACACACATGTCCATTACTGGCCAGTAGAAATTCCTAGATACCAGCTCAGTAATCATAAGAGGTCCAAAATGACCGGACTCAGGGATGTCATGGAATAGACTTATCACTTTTCCACGTAGAGAATTGATTGCTGGAACGTACATCCTACCCTCGTAAGTCACGACTCCCATGACAACTTTACATTGGCTGTTCTCTTTGGCGGTATCTTTGCCAGCTATTATTGTTCAGTCAACAAGCTTCGCCGGGATGTCGACTGCCAAAGGGTCGGGAGCCTGTGCCGCGATAATTGCTGGCACAGGATCATTGTATTGTTTTACTGAGATGGATGCCCATTGGTGTGCCACAGGCCTTCTGTAGGCAATCTGGTAGTTGGGTCATCTGGATTGGCCATAGGCAAGGATCTTGCTGCCTTCGAGGTGCTTGATAACATAGTCGTAAGCCGAAAGAATTTCTGACCACCTGGCTCGGCTTCTGGAGAGCACTTTGGATGTCTTGAAGTATTAGAGATTTATGTGGTCAGGACTAATTACGATCCTGTAATTGGCCCCCTCGAGGTAATGCCGCCACTGTTTTAGTGTTTCTGCAATGGCCAATAGCTCCCGATCATAGGTGTCATAATTCTGTTCGGCTGGAGATCACTTTCGGGAGTAGAAGTTGACTGGCCTGAGAACCCCGACAACATCATACTGAGTGAGAATGCGCGCAATCGCAAATTCGCTCGCGTCCGTTTCGAGAATAATCGCATTGGCCAGATCAAAAGCTTGGAGGATCGGTGCTTCAGTGAATGTTCTTTTTAGTTTTCCAAAATCCAACTCGGCTTCCCGTGTCCATTCCCATTTGGCCGAGCCTTCTAATTTCTTGCAGTGTGATGTTACTGATTTCTTTAGTAATTGCCTTCAGTGGAAGGTTCACTTTGGCATATTTCCAAATGAATCATTGGTAGAAGTTCGTGAATCCGAGAAGCACCTGGACCTTTCTGACTGATTTCGGTGTTGGCCAGTCCTCAATTGTGGCGAACCAGACCGAATCCATGCCAACTCCATCGGTAGTGAAAACATACCCTGGGAAGCCAACTTCCGACACACCAAATTGACACTTCTCGGTGTTGCAATAGGGGCCGAATTCCTTGAGTCCCTGCAGCACTTGGCGCATATGCTGCTTATGCTCCTGGTCGTTTGTCGAATAGATGAGTATGTCGTCGAGGTAGCATACTGCGAATTCGTCAATGTATCACCTTAGACATTCATCAATGTAGGACTGAAAAGTAGCCGGTGGGTTTGTGAGGCCAGATGGCATGACCTGGTATTCGAATTGGCCGTAACACATTCAGAAATCCGTTTTGTATTCAACGCCTTCGTTGATCTGGATGAAGTAATACCCACCGCAGAGGTCCAGCTTCGTAAATATTCAGCCCTCGCACACACGGTCAAGCATCTCTGAGAATAATGGAAGTGGATATGGATTGTTCACCCTCACCTTGTTTAGCGCATGATAGTCGACACAAAGGCTTAGTCCTGCATTGTTCTTTTGTGCAAAGAGAATCTGTGATGATGACTGCTGAAAGAACCCATGGGCTAGGTTTGCCTCAATGTAAGCCTTTAACGTCCTCAACTTGAACTCTAATAGGTTGTAAATCTGCCCATATGGCAAGTTATAGCTGGGCTCCAAGTCAATTGCATGGTCAGTTGACCGGTGTGGTGGGAGTGTCTCCGCATTACCGTTGCTGAAAACCTCCAAGAAATCTTCATATATGGCCAGGTTATGTCCTCCATCGTCTGTAGACACCATCATTGTCGTTATGCTGGCTCCATCTGCAAACATTAGTTCTGAATTCGTAATATATATATATAAGCAGCAGTAAGGAGGAATATCCAGGAGCCTGTATTTAAAACAGTTCACCAATGGAAGGCCCAAGCCCCACCATCCAGTACTCCCTGTGTGTCTCGGCGTGCCGGTAGCAGTAATTCGAGGTTCCTGTGTGGACACTCTTCTGCCGCAACTACCGCCACTGCTCCCTGCCCATGCATCCAGCACCTGGGGCCAATCTCACTCAACCTCAGTGATCCCTTCCAAGGTCGCTCCCAGCAGCCCTGTACAATCCCCCACTCTTAGGAAGAATGTCCCAATGACCTCCTCACTGGCCAGTAAATCGTCAAAGGCAGTTGCTCTAAGCATTTGAATATCTGGGATACTGCCGCCTCCTTCGGGACATGCCTCCAACTTAGCCCTCGATCCTGGTACAATCCCGGGGCATTCCTGATGGTCTACCCGGTCCACTGCCAGCAGTTCTGCTGCCCATGGGATTCGCAGAGCCAAAAGTCGACCGAGTTGCCAATTGATGTCAGGATTCCTGGACTGGAACCAAGGCAATCCCAAAACCAAGTTGTAAGCCCACATGGGCACAACTAGCACCTCCGATCCTTGAACCAGTAATAAGTGCTCCATATACTGAACCATGAACGCTGTTTTTCGACTGTTGCTCGCGTCAGCCAATACTTGGCCATTGAGGCCTACAGTTGTAACCTATTCTGGTTCATCCACTTGACCAAGTCATTTTCGCAGTGACGGTGCCATAAAGATTGTAGTCTCTCCGCAATCGATGAGAGCTCGCATGGGTTGCATTTCGCCACTTCTGTCTCTGATAAAATCCTCATGAATAACATGGGACGAGTCCAGTCTGGACGTGCCACATAAGTACTGACTTGACATGTGAGCCTTTGTGCTCTCCAACACCACTCTTGACTTCAAAGCAATCCGATGCGGTTGTATGCTGTCCATCGTAGCCATCAAAGTCTGCATCCCCAACCACTCAAAACCGAATGCCGCCTCGTCGCACCTCTTCCGTCAGGCTAAATGCTGAGACAGATCTATGAGTTTTTTGGCTGTTGATTGTCGAAAGACTTCTGTCGTTTGATTTGGTGTCCTTTGTCCCTGTTTGGAGCTAATGTCTGGTCCTGCTGTGGTGGGTTACCTCCTCATGAGGATTTAGGGCAGAAGCTCACCTTGTGATTCGGAGATATGGATCGTAAACACTTGCCGGTAGACCACCGGCTTCCAATGATTTCTATTGGGTCCCATGGTGCTGGCGGTAAGCCTGACAATTGTCGTCTACCACCTGACTTGCCATGATTGTTTGACCCTGATTGGCTGCATTTGCCGCCGCCGGTGTTGTCAGCTGCCTCAGAGATGGATGGCTGGCAACCGTGTTTGCCGCATTTGGAAGACGAGTCCGTAGGCTGTTTCTGCTGCTGTTGATGCGGCTGCTGTTGTTGCTGCTGCTGTGGCTTCATGTTTTCAACATGTGTAACTTCTGAGGCCGCAGCCTTATCCAAGATTTGGTCGAAGGTGTCTAATCTGCGGCAGGTGGGTGTCAGCGGTCCAACTTTGTTCTTGAGACAGTTGCGGAGGCCTGCCCAGGCACTATCATAGAGGACGTCTTCATGGTTCTGTAGATTCCACCCAGCATGTCACTGATTAGCTTTCAAATGATTAGCATAGGCTCTGAACAATTCTTGTGGAAGTTGTAAGTATTCCTGTATCGGCGTCATCACTGCGATATGTTGTCGGTCCTTATCCCCATAAACCTTGCCCATCACTGGTGAAAGAGGTCAAAGTCCGGTAGGCATGCATCGGCTTTCACAGATAAGTCGCCCACCCATTCCAAATGGTTTGTCATCGCCTTCTGTCTAAATTTCGGGTTTTAATGCTTACTCCAGACGTCCAGAAGAGAGATTGCGTATTTGATGTGATCAGGTCCACCGCATGGGAATAGGTGGCCATGGGAGTTGAAATTTGATTGTAATGCCTCCAGAAATCTGTCCAGCTCTTTCGCACCACCGCAGTAGCGTACAGGGCCAACCATGTTGTAGATTTTCGGTCTTGGGCCAACGGTGGTTTATTCGGTGCGTTTGGTGCATTCGGCAGCCCATTGATCCCATTTGGCAGCCATACGTGCCTTTTTGGGCCCCATCCTCTCCCATTCCAGTCTGTGTTCGGCTTGCCACTGGGCTTTGTTTTTGAGCAGCATTTCCAGCCTCAACGAGTTTTGAGTCGCCACGTCTAGACGATCCTTTTCAGTCAGTGGGGATCATACACAACGAATATTGTTGTCGATCAGGCTATCTTGCTTGCTTTGACCTCCGAGGTCATCGTCGAGGGCATCATCATCGTCACTCTCGGCGCCAGGTGAGACTGTTGGAGTAGTGCGTTCTGCTGATGATGCCGCTACCTGCAGAGTGTCATCACCCTTATGGATGTCAGTAATGCGCAATTGAGTTCTGGTAGACTACGTTCAAGACAGGTATTGTGATAAAACATGTTATTATGTGGCGACGGGTCGAAAGGGGTAAATTGCGACATCCCGTGAGCGAAAGGTATCAAATTGATTAGGAGTGATAACTGTGTAAGGCCATATATCCGTATATGGCCGCGTATGAGAGTATATGAGAAGACACGGTTGTACACATGGATGTGGTAATATAATAGAGTAGTTGATAGGTGAGATTATTGCTGGAAATTGCAAAGAGATCTTGAGTCGTCTATATACGGATGTGGTTACCCGGCGCTGGACACATCTTGGGCCATTGGCGAGAACCTAATTATAACTGCCATTACAATACTGTTGTGGAGTCCTGCAGGTAACCAATTAACCTGCAGGCCTTCGACTATACTCCCAATGTCTGGTTGATTCTCAGTTTTTCTGGGAGCAGTCTGCAAATGTGTAGCATCTGAAATGGCATATACGATGGAGCAGTGCCTTATAATTGATTCACTTGCAGGTGTGGTCATTGTGAGGTTTGTCAAATTCTGGTTTGCCATATGAATGCAGTATCCTGTATGGTGTATTGTATGGGGCCTAAAATGCATTGCGATCATCTCTTCTTGCGAGCTCCTTGTTGGGCATGCGCTGAGAGAGATATACAGCCATGTTGACTGCTTTCCCACAAAACTCGAGTGGTGCCTGTGAATCCTTGATCATTTCATTTCTCCATTCAGTGATTGAGTGAATCAGTCTCTCCGCAACTCCATTCCTATGATGAGCATATGTGGGACAGAACTCAAGTGCTGTGCCACGTGTTGCGAGTAGTCCTTGAAAGAGCTGATTATCACATTCTCCCCTGCCATCATGGCAATGATAATATTTGATATTGTAGCCCCTTTGTATTGACCTTTGCTTGGTAGTCTTAATAGGCAGCGATGCAGGTCGCCTTCTTCTTGTGATAGAGATAGTAAACAGTGGTTCATCATATGTAGTCATCGACAAGGATAATGTACTGGTGGTGGCTTCGCTTAGTCGGTACAGCGATGGGACTGCAGGTATCAGAGTGAACGATTCTAAATGGTGCTGTGGCTCTTTTTACTTTAGTTCGAATACACTTTAGTTTGTGCATCGCTTGCAAGCAAACATTGCACATAGCATTATCGAGGTTGTTAAGTACGTCAATTAGGAATGACATTGCCACAGGATGGAGAAGGGCTAATCTTCGGTGCCACAGTCTTGCAGCGATTGTAGGTGCTGGAGTCAGGTCGGCAGTCATCTTATGTGCCTGCAATTGTTTCTTTCTCTTCTTATGGAAGAAGGTTTTCGCTTTCGACTGGAGGGCTGTAGTGGTGTCGGATGCTATAGTCGTTGCATTGATACTACTGTCATTTTCACTGGATTTGGAGGTGAGAGTATACTGCAATTCTAGTATATAGCGATCTCTGAGGCAGTTTGCAGAGATAGATGCGGTCGAATTCGCATCATCAGATATGAAGCATTTCCCGCTTCAAAAGGTCATTGTGTATCCAGCATATTTGAGTCGACTTAATTGTAGCACAGATAGTCAAAAGCCAGAGTATGGACAGCATCCAATGCGAGTCTTGAGTGGTGGGCTAGTCTGTAATATGTAGCAGCTGTTGTTTGTTCTCCCAGCGTCATAGTTGTCAGTGAAGGCAACCTTGTTCAACAACAAGAGGCTTCTACCATTGCACATGTTGTCAGATCACCACCCACGTCAGAGATGTAGTCGATGATGGAGTACGTGCAGCGGTGGTATGAGTGGTGTGAGTGGTATTTGATAATCACATGAGATCACGATTACCAGCCAATACTCCACACAGTGCTAGTGCCATATTGGTATCTGCCATCGAGTCTGTACGGCTTCGTTTGTTTACCTTGTCTTGGGCTTTGAGACTTCTTTGGCAACTGTGACATTCGGCTCTCATATGGCCAGCCTTTCCGCAGTGCACGCACAGCACTTCTTCAATCATCTTTCAGTTGAAGCGTCCCCTTCTGCTGTTGAGTCATTTTGGAATACCATACCTTTCGGTAGTATGATTGTTTATTTTGCTGTGCATGGAGCTGTATTCTATATTGTTATTTTCTCAGTGACAATTGACGCCAAAATTTCCTCGTCCACCACAAATGCCGTATCCTCTACGATGTTGATTGTAGAGAGCACATCTGGTTGACTTATCTCTGATCTCCTTGGTAAGCTCATTGCAATCAGTGTGGTCTCATAGTAGGGGCACAACCTGCCGGGCCGCTGGGACTGGAATTTTTTGTGTGCGTTTCTTGATAATCTCTTCAAATTCTTCTGCCATGGTACAGAAGAGGTGTATTTTCATTGTTTTGTCTGAGATGGTTTCGTGAAATCCAATTGGGTTCTTGCAGAGATCCATCAGTATAGTAAAGTACTGTGTGATCTGCTCGTCTTTTGATGGACGTAAGGCATGAAACTGGTAAAAGATGTGTGTTCTCCCTATCTGATATGTTGTATTGTCCAATCGACCTTGTAGCATTTGCCACATCTCAACTTTTTCCTCCTGGTAGGGTAATTATGATGAGTAAGCATGGTACGAAGTCTGTGATCAGTGTTAAACATCTCGGTGGTAGCAGACATCAGGAGAAGTGGCAATGGAGATTATAGTGTTGAGTATTAGTGTTGTTTAAACGGATGTTACCATGGCAACAGATGTGGGTTTAGGGTTATTGGGTTCATGAAGATTGTGAGATGGAAGTGGTGTGAAGTAGGTTGAGTAAGCGGCCTCCAGGCTCCCAACCTGTTACGAATGTAAAGGTGATGGAGTCTATATTACTATCTAAGGAGAAGTTCTATCTTTATTTACATGAGAGCCTCAAACACCATGGAAGTCCATGGAAGCTCAGGATTGCAAATACCACTGGTGGCAAGTGAGAACTCCTGCATGAGTTGAGGACTATGAGTCTGTATCATGTGAGTTGATATGTTGATGTCAGTAGCGCTGACTTCGTTACAAAGCATATAGTAAGGGATCTTCCATCGGGATTTGATCACTGATTAGTCAATGCTTCATTACCCTACTTGTGTATCAATAGATCCATGAATACAGTCAAGCGAAGCACAATACAGATGTGTATCCTCTGTGGATCGGTAATGGTTGTGGGATCTCCAATCTGAATGGTTATACCTTATGGATGGGAAACCTTATTCCCAGTCTTTAGGCCTAGTCTTGGTAGAGTACATCATCATGTGGCTATGGGTTGGGAATGGCAGCTACCGAATACCGTACGTGTCATCTTAGGCATGGACTCAATCAATCAATCATCTCGACAGGTTCATCACAATACAGTTGGGGAACAAACAACCACGATCTCATGCTCCAATGGTTTATTCCTGATGGGATGTGGTGTTGTCAATAACAGACCACCATGACATCTCGAGATATACAGAGTCATATAAGAGATACACTTGCAACCAAAAATCAATATATCTGAGCTCTGTCAACCTAAGGGACTTGTATGAATCAACCCTTACTTCGACTACACCTTGTGCGTTTCGGTGGTATAGGACTATAGATTCGTATGTCCTGCGTCGCGCGGGATACTGTCTGTTTCATATACGGCAAAACAGCTCGGTTGAAGATAACAGCATATATGGCTCCAATAAAGTGTAGTAAAATTATGCGATCTGTTGTGTGCCGGGATTAATTAACCATTATATACCTGGTGTGTATATCAGATGGTACTCTCACTTGCTCTTGGTGACAAGAACCTATTTGTTGATAATTGGCTTCAGATAAACTCCTATCTGTATGAGGTATTGCCAATAGCAGTTGAATTGCAATACGAGCACAGTACCTTGATGGCGTACTAAATACCCCTATGAGTTAGAGTTTCCCATCCAGCGGTAGAAGACAAGGATGATGAGGTAGTTATGTATGTGACTTCCGAAAAAGGCATTCGCAGTGTCAGGCTTGTTAAGGGTGTGGATCATTCAGTGATAGCAACAGTTCTGAACCGTCACTTCAGCTGCGGGTGCGGGTCCAAACCCGACCATTGCCAAATTGGCGGTCACGGTTTCGAATCAACCTGAATACTCAACTTGGGTACAGTTCAATTGTGATCTCCCATCCCATCTGAATTAGATGGGTTGTCAGCAGGTCCCTCAGCGGGTCGATCTATAGATTTATATAAGGCTCTTGTTTTGGCAGTATGATATTAGAATCCTATCAAAAGCTCAATCAACAACCAACGATATGGCTTTGAATGTTTTTCAGTTTGTGATGTTGACTACTTTGGATTACGTGTGTATCCTTGGATGTATTGCATTTTTGCTTATCAAGGTGGTCAATAATTCCGTTATGCGCTCCAAAATCCACACGATGCCTTGATTACCAATTATGCAAGATCAGAAACCGTTAACGCTCCATTGACGCTTTTTTCAGGATCTGGCAGATAGCATGTTGCTGTTGTTTCAGCCCCTACAGACTCCCAATATCTCATCAATGAATGTCTGCAACCAATCGGAACTTAGATTGCCCAAGATGCAAAGCTAACAATCATTGACGCTGTGATAATACTCATTCTCAGAATTTGGGAGTGACTGTGTTGCTGACTGCTTTACCAATCAAAGGTGCCAATATGTCGCTTATACATAACTGCAACGAAAGACACTGTTCAGTTGCCCTACAAACAAGAGCAAATATCAGTGATGCTCAGTTGACACTGTTTTTGATATATTGTCTGTTCAACATCTGGTGCCATTAATCGATGTGTCCATAATGATTTGAACATATTGCTGTTTCTTTGGACTGATTGAGTCTCGGCCCAGTGGCAAAGCTGTGCGCAGTAACATTCTTGCACAGTTAGCTCTTATACTATGAACATTTATATATCTTGTCAAAAGATATGTTCCGTCTGCTATACATCTGTTCATCAACCAATATTCACAATCTGCTGCTTATTATTCACCAATAATATATCTTTAACCCAAGCTCTCCGTCAAGATACACAATGAAGCAGTTGAAACATTGACACATTCTGTCCTACTATTTCTCGATTCTCTTATTCGTCCTTGCATCTATTGCATTGTCTGTCATCAATACCTTTTCAACCTGTCTTCTTGACCTCCGTCTGGGCCAAATCGGTCCAAGAACATTTGGTGCATCAGCATAATGTAAATCGGCCCGGAATCCGCATGCAAACCTCCCAGACACTCCATTCGACCTCACCAGTGCTTTTAAGTACTTCCAGATGCTTCCAGGCATCCCTGGAGCTAAGCAAAGAGCTCTCAGCCTCTGCAAGAGCATTGTCCGGTGGTTCTGAAAGCACCTGCACATATGGAGGTTTATTCAGGATGCTACGAGATTTGATTTGTAGGAGAGCCACATTTTGGAGCAGCGGAGACCTTCAGTGCAGATCTGTGGAAGACTTCGAGAGCAGCTGAGACCTCTGTGCAGCTCTGCAGGAGACTTGGTGCCGTATTCTCACAGCAGGGGTTCTTAGGGTTCCATAAGCACAAGGCATTTTGTCTATTATATTCATCTTTGTTACAGTAACAAGATTCACTACCTCATAATATGGTATGCATTATTTCAGTGTCTCAATAAATATACATATGGTCAATCTGGCCACAGATGGTAGTCGAGCATGATCGCAGGAGCACCTGGAGACACCCATTGACAGAACCTAGAGATGCACCACTTGGAGGCCATTGTGGTGAAACGACAGAGATAGAAGGCAGAGAACCCACCATCAACATTCCGCCACACCTCGCACAATATCCAAACAGAATTCGTGAGAAAGAGCAGTTCTGGCTCGACGACAATGGGATGGTGATAATATAAGATACTACCCGGCCATGAGGATCCATGTAATTGCGTAGATCCAAGAAATCTCGGCAAGAGCAAGTGAGACCAAAAGTTGGGAAAGTTAGAGTGTGTATTTTCGTCGAATGATAACATAAGATGAAAATGAGATGATATGTATCTACCCAAGGGTCTCCCGAATATATACTCCCCATCGCTCATTAACAATGTCCTTGGAGGCCGTGTGTGAGTGAGTGTGGAGATGCAATTGGAGATTAAAATCCAGTGAACTCAAAGATGCTCTTGGAGGCCGTGATCGAGTGAGTTTGGAGATGCAATTGGAGACCGAGATTGAGTGAACATGAAGATGTACTTCGAGGCTGTGATCGAGCGAGATATGGGGAGTACTTAGAGGCGGCCGATCTGGAGGGAGGAGCGATAGCAGCTGAGACTGTATTCATAGGTTAACTTGTATTTGGGGGAATGTAGAGAGTTAAGTACACCAACATCTGCCGAGAGATGAAACTAGCTCGGAGCAGGACACTGTCAACGTTAGCATGATGCTGTATGTGGTGTATGCTGTACTCGGTATTAACTCATGATCATGGCATGAAGAGATAGAGAGTGATGACTTAATCTCGTGTTCTTAGGTGATGGTAGAGTTAAGCACAACAAAGAGAGAGACCAGAGAAGCTGTGGGAAATCATCATGAGCAACTGAGACTTAAGAGAATTTCTTGTGCGAGTCAATTTACCATCCCCGATATGGCTGGTACCATTCTCAATCTGGCTTCAAACAACACTGATACAATGTCTTCTACATACAATCAGACAAGTCGTACTCCTGATTTATCATATTGGCTCGGATCCTCCATATTATTCTCGTCTGCATCCCCCATCTCTCTCTTTCTTGTCCACAACATTACCATCATCACAAGAATACAAAGTTAAGTCATCCCTCTCTATCTCTCAATGCTCTGATCTTGAGTTGATACCGAGTGCAGCATGCACCGAGTACAGCATACACCTGAAATTGTCTTTCTTCCTTTCATTATCACGATTTCGAGTTGACCCCTGAATGTAGCTTCAGCTTCTAGCGTACCTCCCTCCAGATCGACCACCACCAGCCAGTTCTCCATAAGTGCTTCAAAGGTAAAGTCACGTCATCAGATTCCCACGGTTTCGAGGTCACTAATCAATGAATACAGTCTCAGCACCTGGGGAGCCTGCCATAGACCGCCTCCAGATCGAACACCACCAAAAGTACTCCTCCAATCTCACTCAATGAAAGCCTGCAAGTGCATCATCAAACTTGCTCGATCACAGCCTCCAAGTTCATCTCCAAACTTTCTTGATCATGGCCTCCAAGTGCATATCCAAACTCGCTCGATCCCGGCATCCCAGTGCATCTCTAAGTTCACTGAATCTCCATCTCCAATTGCATCTCCGATCTCGGTTGATCACGTCCTCCATGTGCATCTCTGAGTTCACTTGATCTTGGCCTCCATGTGCATCTCCAAGCTTGCTCGATCACGGCCTCCAAGTGCATCTCTGCATTCACATGATTTTGGCCTCCAAGAGTATCTCTAAACTAGCTCAATCATGGCCTCCGAGGGTATCTCTGAGTTCACTCCATCCCGGTGTCCAATTGCATCTCCAAATTCGCTCGGTCATGGCCTCCAAATGCATCTCTGAGTCCACTCAATCTCGGCCTCCAAGTGCATCTCTAAACTCGCTCAATCACGGCCTTGAAGTGTATCTCTGAGTTCACTCAATCTCGGTCTCCAACATCAGCAAAAATGTATTTTCGTCACTGGGCGTCTCTGGGAGTGTCTGAGAGTTGTCGGACCAGAATCCCGGGGTGGTCAAATCCCAGAGATAACTGGACAGATGCAGTGGCCTTCAGGTACACCTGGGAGCACCTGGGAGCATCGGCGACAAGCGTGGGAGCGCCGATGACTAGCCTGGAAGCACTTGGGAGCACTGGCAACAAGCCTAAAAGCGCCGATAAACATCCTGGGAGCACGTCGAATCACTGTAGAGCAGTGTGGGAAAAACATCATCTTCTTTGAGAATGCTGCTGGTGTACCCAGAAATTATAGCTACTACTTATGGTTCAACGATTTTTAAAACTCATGTATTCAGTTTGTATTCTCATCTATGTATCAATGTATCTATATAGCTACCCATGTACACACCTTATATCTGAACTGGCTGCAGGTGGTGCTTGAGAGCAATTTGAGGTGCGCCTGAAGATGATGATCGCGCGAACTCATAGATATGCTCCGAGGCCGTGATTGAGCGAGTTTGGAGATGCAGTTCCAGGCCGTAATCGAGTGAACTCAGAGATGCACTTGGAGGCCGTCATAGAGCGGTTCGGATCTGAACTTGGAGGCTGTAATCGAGAGAGTTTGGAGATGCACTTAAAGACCAAAATTGAGTGAACATAGAGATGCACTCCGAGGCTGTGATCGAGCTAGTTTGGAGATGCACTTGCAGGCGATGATCAAGTTAGTTCGGAGATCACTTGGAGGCCGTGATCAAGCGAGTTTGGAGATGCACTCTGAGGCCATGATCATCTGAAATTGGAGGAGTACTTGGAGGTGGTCAATCTGGAGGCGCACCGGGTGCTGAGACTCTATTTATCGATTAGTTAACTCGAAACTGTGGAAAGTGATGTGGTGACTTTACCTTTGAAGCTCTTGTGTAGAGCTGGCTGGTGGCGGTCGATCTGTAGGGAAGCACGCCGGAAGCTGAAGCTACATTCAGGGGTCAACTCGTAATCATGACAATGATGGGACAACAGACAGTCTTAGGTGTATGCTGTACTCGGGGTATTTGGCGGTGAATGCGGCACTCAATGCATGCTGCACTCGGTGTAATGCTGTACTCGGTGTTAACTCATCATCATAGCATAGAGAGATTGAGAGGGATGACTCAACTTTGTGTTCTGCAATGTTGGTAGAGTTGTAGACGAGAAAGGGAGAGAGGGGGGATGAAGATGAGAATGATATGAAGGATATGAGCAGATATGAGAAATCAGGAGTATGACTTGCCTGATTGGGTTTAGAAGACCTCAAATTGGTGTTAATACCCGCCGAATCGGGACTCGGACCTGCCGTATTGGGGAAGGTACATCGACTCGCACACAGAATTCTCTTAAGTCTCAGTTTCTCATGATGATTTCCCCCATCTCCTCCCAACTCTACCATCACCTAAGAATACAAACTTAAGTCATCCCTCACTTATCTCTCCATGCCATGATCATGAGTTACCACCAAGTACAGCATACACCAAGTACTGCATCATCCCAACATCGACTGTCTCCTGCTCCCGGCCAGTTTCTCATCTCTCAGCTGATATGGTTGTACTGAACTCTCTACATTCCCACAATTACGAGTTGACCAATCAATAGAGTCTCAGCTCCCGCTCGCCTCCCTCCCGATCTACCACCTCCAGATCGACCTCCTCCAACCGCTCCTCCAATCTCACTCGATCATAGCCTGCAAGTGCAGCTCCAAACTTGCTAGATCACAGCCTCAGAGTGCATCTCTAAGTTCACTCAATGATGGCGTCCAAGTGCATCTCAAAACTCGCTCGATCATAGCGTGCAAGTGCATCTCCAAACTCACTTGATGATGGCCGCAGAGTGTATACCTGAATTCACTCGATCGTCATCTTCAGGCCCCAGTCGAATTGCTTTCAAGCACCGCCTGCAGCCAGTCAAGATTAAACTTGCTCGCTCACGGCCTCCAAGTAAATCTTTGTGGAGCGATGGTGGGTGTTTGGAGATGCAGGGGTAATGGAGGTGGTCTGAGCCACGGGGAATATATATTCTGGAAACCCTGGGGTAGATGGACATCGTTTCATTTTCATCTCATCTTATCTTACAACGAAAATACACACTGTATCTTTCTCAACTGTTGGTCTTACTAGCTCAGTCCGTGATTTCGTGAATGCACACAATTGCATGGATCCTCATGGCCGGGTAGTATCATATCTTCTCACCTTCTATCTATGCGCCTCTAGTCAAAACTGCACTTTCTCATGAATTCCGTTTGGATGTTGCGAGAGGTGCGGCCGAGTGTTCATGGTGGGCTCTCTGCCTTCCAGCTCCCTTGTTTCACCACAATGGCCTCCAAGTGGTGCATCTCTAAGTTCTCAATGGGTGTCTCCAAGTGCTCCTCCGATTGTGCTCGACTACCATCTGTGGCCAGATTGACCATATGTATATATATAGAGAGACTTAAATAATGCATGCCATATTATGATGTAGCGAATCCTGTGATAGACGAAATGCCTTGTGGTTATGGAACTCTGAGAACCTATTGGGTGAGAATACGGCACCCAGTCGCCCCCAGAGCTGCGCAGCGGTCTCCGCTGCTCCAAAATTTGACCATCCTATAAGTCAAATCTCGTAGCATCCTGAATGCACCTCCAACACTGCAGGTCCTTTCAGGAGCACCTGAGAATGCTTTTGCAGATTCTGAGAGCACTTTGCTTGGCTCCAGGGGGGCCTGGGAGCATTTGGAAGTACTTAGAAGCACTGCTGAGGTCAACCGGAGTGTCTGGGAGGTGTGAGTACGGCTTCCAGACTGATTTACATTTTGCTGATGAATTGCATCTCCAAACCCGCCCGATCACGGCCTCCAAGTGCATCTCTGAGTTCACTTGATCTCAGCCTCCAAGTGTGTGTCCAAACTTCCTGGATCACGGCCTCAGAGTGTATCTCTGAGTTCACTCGATCATCATCCTCAGGTTCACCTCATCTTGATCTCAAGCACTGCCTGATGCGAGTCCATATATACTGTGTGTAGATTGGTAGCTATATAGATACAGAGATGAAAATACAAACTGAATACATAAGTTTTAACAATCGTCGAACAATATGTTGTAGCTATGATTTCAAGGCGCACCAGCAGTGTTCCCAAAGATATTTTCCCAGACTGCTCTACAGTGATTCAACATGCTCCCAGTTTTGTAGTCGGCACTCCCAGGCTTGTGGTCGGCACTCTCAGGCTTGTGGGTGGCGCTCCCAGGTGCTCCCAGGCTTGTGGTTGGCAATTCCAAGTGCTCCCTGGTGCACCTGAGGGCCACTGCATCGGTACAGTAAACTCTGGGATTTGACCACCCTGGGATTCTGGTCCGACAACTCTCAGACACTCCTAGAGGCTCCGAGTGACAAATACATTTTGCTGATGAGTACGTATCACGGTACTACCTATTATGGATGTGAACACACGGTGGAACTCGATGCTGGAGATGCTTGAGCTGGCCTACCAATTACGAGAATGCACCTGTCAGTGGCTGAAGTTTACCAATACAGCGAGTACCGGCCAATCTTCACAGGATAGGATGAATAGACAATCGTCAAATACGTCATGGTAGTGTTCAGGCCATCCCAGTACTCGCCGACAGCAATGTCGAAAAGGCATACGGTTACTCTCCGTCACGTTGTCACTGCATACAACTACATGTTTGATTATATGGATGGCATTATGTGAGCATTGCCCAAGAACCAGACTCAATGGAAGGAAGACTTATACTTCACCATGAAGTTTGCATGCCAGAAGCTGTCTAAATATTATACTGATGTAACACCTCTGACTGGTATGCTTCTCATTTCCGCACATATCCTTGATCCTCTGCAGCAGTTGGGATCATTTAGGAAGTAGGACAAGGGAATGGAAATTAATCCTGAGGACGAGACATCTTACCCTACCCAATACCAGGAGGCATTTCTGAAGTAAGTGGAGAAAGAATACTGCGCCAAACATCGACGTTTGACCATTACTACACCCGAAAGTGTACCACCCAACAATGTTTTCTCTCCCACGATCGCTTCAAGATCTGGTCAATCTTTATATGATCCGGATGATTTGTCCAACGGTAATGAAGGATAGATATTGTCTACAAATGTCGCTGCAATAACGTCCGGGCGAGTCGTTTGCGCAGCCCGATTACTGATTGCCGCGAGGCTCTATTGTATTCACTGCCTGAATTTGCACAGAACTGGAGGCATATTAATCTGAATCATAATGATTACCACTCCAACCCAATGCAGATTATCAGTACATTTGGAATCTGTATATCACGGACTGGTGGTGACAGCAAGAGGAAATGCACTCAAAGTACGCGGATCTCTCCAATGTGGCACGCGACACATTCTCTATCATACAACATGGTGTTGCAGTGGAGGCCAGTATGTTCCTTCGGCGAGATGTATTCGGCTGGAGGCAATCAAAAACCACCTGCGAGACCCTTCGAGAAAACGTTGTAGTAAGGCAGTTTGCTCAAGCCAATACTGGGTTACTGGCCGGCGATGACCCAGCATTGGATACGACAAATACTGTTCATGACTTGGAAATGATGAGAGAGGCAGAGCAACAGAAATTGCACAGAATGGCCAAGATCCACAACGTTTTGGAGATGTGGCAGGGCAGTCAGAACCTACGTGCTACACAGATGGAGTCGCATGCACAAAACAGGCAAATGACCGCGGTAGGATATATTTCAGATACTGAAGTGATTGCCAAAGCGTACTGGTCAAACTTGCAACATGATAGTGTGGCTGCATTCAAATTGTCGGAAAGTTTACCTCTGCCACCAGCTTTGTCTGCTTAGAACCTCCCTGGAGGAAGAACTCAAGTATTGAATGTCTGCCAAATCAAACGAATCGACCTCCATTCTGCCGAATGTGATGTGGATAGTACACCTGAAAACATTTTGGACACCAAAAATTGTCTTCGTTGGAATGGGGACTTGGATAATCCAAATGACAGCAAAGACGTATGAAAGGAGGCGAATGAATCCGAGATAGAGCTCGACATTAGGGCCAGGGATTCAGAAACCTGAGAGCAGCAGGATGTGAGTGCCGCAGCAAGTGTTCCCCGATTGATTCGGCCGACACAGAGGCCAAAGAACGAGGCTCAGAAGGTGTTGATCACGGTCAATACCATGGGAACGAAGAGGAGTAAGCGGATCAAGAAGCAGTAGGGCAGAATGAGTTATTGTATTTTCACCAGATTCTTTATGTAGTTTGACCAAGCTTTGTATTTAGAGAAATATTATGGGAGAATATTGAGCGGTCGCCTGTGAATATTGGTTAATAAACAGAAGTATAACATGCAAACAAAGTTATTTGCCTAGAGGTATAGATTTTAATCGGATGAGAGTGACAAGTGCAAGAAGATGACTGGGCTCAGCTTTGCCAAACAGCTGAGTCTGGATAAGGCAGATAGGCAGCCAATAATGTCAAATAATCATGAATGCTTTATTGATGGCGGCAGATGTTGAATGGACAATACATTAAAATAAGGATCAATGTAGCATCAGCAATTACGGGTCTTGTAAGTACGGTAATTGAATGTGATTTGGTCACCGCTATATATAACCAACGTATTGGCTGCCTTTATAGGCACAATGGCTAAGTGAACGGTCCCTACCACATTTCGAAAATGACCATCCCCCGAGCATTAATGATCTTTGTCTTTGAATCTTGGGTAACCAAAGTCGCGATTCGTTGCAGCCATCCATAAATAAGGTATTGGCTGTGTTGAGCGGCAAGCACAAAAGCAACATGCTCTCTGTGCCATACAGAAGATGAGTGTTAGCGGAGCGTCAACGATTTTTGGTCTTGCATCTTGGGTAATCTGACTTGTGATTGGTTGCAAACATCCATAAATAAGATATTGGCCGCCTCTAGGGGCAAAATCACTAGCAACACACTCCCTGCCTCATCCTGAAAATGAGTATCAATTGAGCATCACCATTTGTTGGTGTTGCATTGTGGCTAATATAAGTGTCACATTGTGGAAATAAATCATATACGATGTCCTGGCAGCCTTTTCATCTGAAAAATTGCATGACATATGCATTACCCCATCATCAAAATGAGTGTCAATGGAGCGTCAACAATTTTTGGTCTTGCATACGGGGTAATCAAGGTATTGCATGGATATATGAGCTCATAACAGAACTACTGACTGCCTTTCTAGGCCAAAATACAATATATGAAAGGAAAAATACAGATTCCAAAATAATCGATATCGCAAACTGCAAAACATACAAGAACAACGTATTCGCTGCTGAATGCCCGATTTTCATAATAAACTATTTTCAAACTGCAAAAACAGGAGCAGTATATGAATCCTCAGATGGACCCGCTGACAACCCGCTCAATTCAGATGGATTGGGAGTTTACCATTGAACCGTACCCGAATTGACTGTTCGGTTGTATTCACAACCCAAACCACCAATTTGGCACCAGTTCATTCCCGACCCAGAGCCGGACCCGAGGTGACGGTCCGGAACCGTTGCTAACACTAGGCGTTAAGTATACTTCATCATCGCTGGACAAATCAGATGGATTGCACAAAGATTGACTGTATGTTCAATCTGTTACAGGAGAAAACTGATTGTTGATCAGTATACTTTCGGGTTTGATGTCAGCCAAATATCGATGTTCAGCGCAGTATTCGTTCTCCACATATGTCAGTAACGCCTCCGGGAATTGGGTAGTATAATCTGTCTCTTCATCACGGGTGATATCCATTCCCTTGTCCCACTTTCTAAATGATCGTAACTTCCAGATAGGTTCAAGGATGTGTGCTGAAATGGGAAGCATATCCGTCATAGGAGTAACTTCAGTATAATATTTGGACAGCTTCTGGCGCGCAAACTTCATGGCAAAGAATAAGTTTTCCTTCCAATGAGTATTCTTCTCAGCTAAAGGTTGCATAATGCCATCCATATGATTGAACATGTTATTGTAGACAGTGATAATGTGATGCAGAGTAACTGTATGCCATTTCGACATCCACCGCGTCCTGTACCGAAATGGCCTTGACACTATCATGCTATACTTGTCAATGGTCCATTCATCTTGTGTTGTAAAGCGTAGCCGGTAACCACAGGAGTTTGAATTTTTGAGCCACTTGTGGGTCAACTCTAATAAGCAGTATGTATGTTCAAGCAACTTCTGCATCGAATTCCACAGTTTCTTCACATCCATAATAGGTAGTACTGTTATTCACATTGCTGCTATTCGACATTCAATGAATTCGTTTTGACAACCAGGTGGCAGCGTAATCGATACAGCAAGCATTCTCCACTATCTGATGGTCAGTTTCAAGATATTCAAAATATTTTGAATTGAGTAGTCTCCCAATTATCTTTGCTAAACCCGGTCCCATGGCAGACACTTTGTTAATTCTACCATTGCCCTCTTGTCGAAGTCTTTGACTCTTCCCAATATCCTTGTTTTCATTCTCTCCAAATTGCTGATTGCGCTCATGGGCTTCCCAAGACTTGGTGCGGCCATTCTCACCCAGACTACTCAAGACAGCACCTAGAGCAAGCCAAATGAAGTGCGCCATGCATGCAATGTGACATCTCAATCCAGTCCACTGAATTCCAGAAGCCTCGAGGGTTGATTGTAATTCGCGACCGATTGAGTATTTTGAGGAAGGGTTATCAGTAGTAACTCCAAGTAAATGGCAGTCGGTAAGCTCAAAATGGTCAAGAACTTCCTTCAAATAAATGGGTAGCCGTGCTCCAGTACGATGATGCTTCATCCATTCTATTTAATTACCAATTAAAATTGTGAAGGAATATCCTATCAACCTCATCGAATGTAAGTTCTACTTCTTGCAATGCTCAATTGTATTCCATATAGTAAGCAATGATCAGTGTTATGGCCGAATGTGTCTGTTGATGTCCACCCATCTAATGCCAAACTAACATTATTTCTTGATGGCAATTGCCACTTAATTGCATCCACTATCAGTAAATAATCTCTCTAGCAAATGTTGCTGCGCGTTCTAGCGGATGGTAGTAGTAATTCCCATTGTAACGGATTGTATGACCGTTATAGCTTGAGGTTTGAGATAGCATTCCATGGAATATGGGCTGAATTAAATCCTAACATGAGATTGCAATTCCAGGTGTCTTGCTAAAATTCGGCAGTATCAAAGTCTTTCGCAGCAAGTTTGGAGCATTTTGTCTGTCAATTCAGTCAATATAAGTAAAACATATATGTCAAATATGAATTGTCTTTGCGAACTTACGATTGGAATTCCTCGACTTCCTTGTCTCCTCTGTATGGGGAAAGCTGTTTCATCGACTGTGAAACCAGTCAATTCAGTAACTGCCAAGTCTGCTAATTTGTTTAACATTTGCAATTGCCAAATTTGCCAGCAAGTATTTTCCCATTGAGCTGGTCTCATGTTATGATGGATGGCGACAAACTTGATGACTAATGATACATATGTCTCCTGGGCTGCGAGTGCCCTCAATTCTGTAGTGTAAATAGAATTGCCATGAAGGTACATGTCTAGAATGATTCCAAGCAAATGGACACCTCCAGCCTACACTCATAGAAGCCCACCAAGCATCAATTGTGATTTGTAATGTACAATCGCTCAAATCACGAATAAAGACAGGTTTATTTGTGTAAGACATCAAAACCTCTAGTAACGAGGTAGTAAATGATATTGAATCCAACATCGCAGTAGGAATTTGTAATCTGGACTATTCAAATTGAATGCCTGTCAAACGTAACATTATACCAAAGTGAAAAGCTGGATCTTTAATATTGAGTCTAGAGCTACAAGCAAGAAAAAAGTCACACCTGTGAAACACAGCATGCATATTTGTGAGGTTCAGTACCAGGACAAACAGAGAAGAATGACCGTTTATTACACTATTGAACAACCACGCAGTGCAGTTCGTTTCTGTGCAGCTCACTGAGCACCCTCAGACACTGTTGGTACTCTGTTGACGCTCATTTTTAGAATGCTGGTGTGATAGTGTCCGTAGCATTTTTGCCAATAAAGGCGGCTCATAGTACCAGTATTGGTTATCGCCTTTCCATAGCCCTGTGAGTATCCAAAGTGCAAGACCAAAAATCAAAGACGCACCGTTGATGCTCATTTATAGGAGGTTGTAGGGATATCGTCAGAAACATTTTTGCACCTAAACCTGGCTGATATTTTGATTCTGGGATTACCATACCGCATAACCTTTGGTTATCCAAGATGCATAACTGAAAACTGTTGACTCTCCAGGGACGCATAGTTTTGGAAGGTAGTAGCGATATCGTCGCTAGCATTTTTGCCCATAAAGACAGCCAATACTGTGATTATGGGTAAATGCCATTGCACAGCACAGTAATTGTCCATGATGCAAGACCAAAAATAGTTGACGCTCCGTTGATGCTCATTTCTAGGATGGGGCAAGAAACGTGTCACTTGGCTTTCAAGCTATAATGACAGCAAATTCTTCCTATTTGGATGGATGTGACTTTCCATCCCTGTAACTACTGAATGGGTCCGACTCTAAATCGTTGACACTCTATTGACACTCACTCTAGCGACATACTAACAGTCATTTGATGCTCATCAATTTTACACCATATCCATACATTCATTTTTGACAGCCAACATAACATTTCTATGTATAATTATGTGCATCCAAACGTTTCCAGACCTCTCAGTTTCTGGGCAACCACTATAAACATTATCTGGATGATGAAACATATAGCTCCAATGCATTTCGGTGCTTTTGGCCTGCAATTTACATCATCAAATTCCATCCACTCATTTTAGATATATATAGACCAACTTACTTCCTATTCCTTATCCAGCTTATTTTGCTCAATTTTGATAACTTACTATAAGCAATTTTCTAAATCTCAACCATGTGCAGTAGGTCTGAGCGGAAAGTTGTATAGTTAGATGCATAGATTAATGCAGTATAACCTGTACGACCCTTGCATACACCCTGACAAATTATTATGTCTTACAATTTTGTCACGGTAATCCACAAATAGCTGACATGTAACAAAATAGTTACACAAATCAGTTTCACCAGATTTAGGTCGTCAATATTAACTATTTAGCTAGCTATACCTCCAGTGACGCATGAGCCGTTACAATGTCTTCGTCCAAATCTTTTTTCTATATGGTAACTAGCTAGGGACACTATAGGCTGGGGTCATAGCATACAGCTTCAACAGGCTTCGCTTTCTCAGTCTGTGACCAATTGGCCACTGCATTGGGCAAGAGAGATGCTATGTCTCTGTGTGGCTGCAATTCCTCTGAATCCAGCCTAATATAACTACTTTCTAGTCTAGAAGTCTCTTGTGGCATCAGTGATTGTCCTGGGATAATATCAACAGTCTGTATAAGATCCTCAAATGTTCTCGGTAATGGCATGGCTGCAGTCGTGTCTGTTTCGGGCTGCCCATTAGCCGAACTATCAATTCGGCTGTCCCATATTTCACATCCCTCTAATGCAAGTAGTCAGCCGCGTCCCCCCATCCCAGTTGTATCAGTTTGTCAGTGCTAATCTGCATTTGCCGAAAACAGTTGATGCGGTGCTGTACTGTTCTGGAGATTGTACCCATCACCGAGCCCGGTTCATCATCTTTGCTCAGCTTGCCAAGCTCTGTATCTTCTTTATCATCTTCCTACTCTTCCCCAGCCTCCTCATTAACAGAAGAGGCAAGATTACTCAGACTGTCTCCGATAGCACTCAATATCTCCTGGAATGTTTTTGCAGGCTTGCTTGTTGTTGATCGTGCTTTTTCAGCATTTCTCATATCTTCTTACTCTTGCATAATTGCAGACTCAGCGCCTTCAACTCGCTTTCTTACCACAGCGGTCTCTCGATCAACATAATCCTCAATCCATTTCTCTGCCTCTTTGTGGCTGAAACAATTTGTTTCTCAGCTGTTCTCCGCAGAAAGCCTCTGTTTAAAACTTCTGCTGCGCACTGCTCCCAACGCTCGAAACATTTCTTGTTCCAAGCTGCTCTCGCCTAAACTCTCTTGCTGACATCGTCGTGTGGCTTGCTTGGTCGGTTCAATGTATTTGCCCACCAGCAGTGGCGAAAGGTTCTTTACTGGAGTATTAACCATTGTATCATGTGTTTACATTGTTATTGGGTGAGATGTTGGATGTTGCAAGATATGGACCGCATATAGGCAAGCTGCATCTTTCATGTCAAGGTTGGTAGATTTAATCAACTTAAACAAAGGAAAATCTGCATTTTGACCGTCATTTCATTGGGAATAGTCATGCTAACCGTACGTCATGACTTGATGTTTAAGGTGTGATTTATGTATGATCCCGGCAATGTGTTGAGACAAACATCACCAGACATCCTTTCTGTCAAAGAATGTCCTTCTTATATCAATCAAACATGATATTTCAGCTGTTGTTCACCACAATATGTCACAGGAAAGAAACAAATAATAGCAGACTGACGTACAGTGAATCGCGGGAGCATTAGAATCCCCTGCAACCTGCTGCTGTACACAGCAGGATTCGATCTTGAATAGAAAGTGCTAGTTTGCTGTCAGCCATTCCATTTTGACTTGTACGTATCTATATATTTCTCAGGACTTCCCACTTCTATTTATTATTATCTTCTTCATGAATCCACAACAGCAATTCATGGCGCCACACACACCTCAGCCAGGTGCGATTGGATCTCAATAGAGCTGAATGACAGGCGCTTCATCCAACGCGCGACCTGTTGAGACACATCAGCAACGTCGACCCCAGTTAGCCCACCGCAAAGCTGCAATCGGAGCCACCGAAAGTGTAACCCAAGATGCATATTTACAAACATTACTTAAAACCGAACTCAGTAATAATATGAAACAGCATACAATCGGATATGAGTAAGTTCATATCAATGTGGAAGGCAGTGAACTATCAATAGTATGTACTGCTGCTGTACATGGAGAACTACATGACGAATCTATTACTGCCCAAAATGGGAAGCTGCCCTGGTCGACGAAGTCATTTGTTGGCACTGTTCACAAAATCGAGTATCATGATATTGTAAGTTCTGGAATTTTCGCAGACAAATTCCATTATAAACGTTCCCGGGAATCAACACAAGATGCTATAAAGACTTTACTGGATGCTGCGAAATCGTATATAATTGAGGTATTAGCCAAATCTCACTTTAGAAGCAGCAACTCATGTCTTGTAGGTTTTCAACATACCAGCTACTATGGCAATGCAGGGAGGTCTGGTACAGCTAGAACAGTCCAACATGCGCCTTGTATTGAATATCTCCAAAATGGCCAAAGGAGGGTTTTCTCGTGCTGCAATAGAGAAAATACAACAACTAATGAAATAACCTCATGGTGAAGTTCAAGAAGAGAAGAAGTGAAGAGTTGAGTTTCATGAGCATAATCAAGTGAAAGCTGCAATGGAAAGACACCTGGCAATGATTTGTGCTAATCATACTGACAGCTGCCAGTGTTGCCAAAATGCCACTGCAAAGAATCCACAGACACGCTGGAGGCACAAAGGCAAGGGTGTTTTGACGAACCTGTCGAGACGATTGATTGATTGAGTCTAAGTCTCAGATAACCCGGAGCCTATATACTGGCTGCCAGCACTAACAAACAGCCACATGGTGACATACTCTACAAAGACTCAGTCTAACACTCCTTCAGGGTGGTATCTCGTCCATCAATCACTAAGCCATTGAAAAAACAAACAGAAAACAAGAAGATAGAAGACAGAAGCCAAACTATGGCATGCCCTGAGCTCCTCAAAACTGACTACTCTCCCGCTCATGCCATTGAAGGCGTCAATCATGGCCTATTCAAAAGCTCAGTAGTTGATTGTGCTGTCGGCTTGAGCTGTCTTGACTTCCAGTCAATTGCTTTGCCAAAAGTGACACACAGTCCTGTTCTATTGTGCTCAGTATCACGTTGAATAACTTTATGAAACATACTGCTCCAACCAGCTGGAATGTTGTTGATTCCCATACCCAGTCTATCGGTCGTAATCATGGGTTCCGCTGTTAGTGTCGAAATTGGAGATGCTTGTTTGCTGCGATATTGACATCCTCTTGACAAACAAAGTGGAAGTGTTGATTGTCGTTTCCCATTCAGACACACGGGCTCATAGCACGTTGTATCGTTACGGATGTTCGTGTAGTCGAGTATGTGTTGGTGTTGCACAGCAATTGGCATAACCTGATGTACCATGGCAGGTGGATGTTGGAGACACTACTCTGTCACGATGATGACTTCAGCTCCACAAATCAAGTGGAAGTGTTGATCATCATTTCATTTTGAACATAAGTGCTCATCAGAAGTTGTATGGTGGCGGATGGTCGAGTAGTCGAGTATATGTCAGTGTCGGTGTTGGTGTCAAAATTGGGGATGCTTCGGTATAGCTCCATTTTGAATTGGAGATGCTTCTCCGAAGATCGCTCTTACATCTCAGCTAGCCATAGGAGACTCATTCCCAGAGATCATGGATCCCTATATGCGGTCACCCGGTGGGAGGAATGGGGTTGTCATCATTGAAGGTTTAGGGTGAAGGTACACATTGTACAGCTAACAAAGCTTCCTCTTCTTCACAGTAGAGGAATTAACAGATTCATGGATTCTTGGCCACAATTGCCACCTCCAGTCTCTCAAGTCTGTCATAAATCACATACCCAGCACACTGTAGCAAATCAGCCCCCACACGGCACTGGGGTTTCGTGTGTATTGGCCAACGTCTCCCAAGTATCCCCCATCCATTACCTGCCCACTTCTCACAGACTATCCAAACAATACTGTATGTTCAACTAGTTGACAGGCCACTGGTTGACCTGTTGCGGAACTGCTTCGGACACATTGTGTTGTTGACCTGAACTTCTCCGAGGATGTTAATCCAGGCTTTTCAGAGTGTGTTGATCCGAGCTCCACCAAGGGTGCTGACAAGACGTTGACCTAAACACATCCTACACTCCTGCCAAACTGCTCACCATACTCCTCCCGAATATGTCCTGTCAACATGTTGTTCGGTTACCGTAATCTCATATACCTGTAGAACTCAACACTGGGGCAATTGCAGCCATTGAAGCCATCACATCCATCGTAGACATCGCGGCCCTTGCAGCCAACGCAGTCCTCTATGCGGTGTAGTGGGAGATTTCGACGAGTAGAGGCATCTGAGTGATTTGCATGGTTTAATAGTCGTCCTGAGTCTGTAGGGTGTTCTGACCCCGGATGCAGTCGCAATACCTCCGGGATCCTGTGGCCTCACTCGTCGGAAGGTTTGCACTTTGACTGTGATTGCTTCATTGTTGTCGAAAATAGTATCCAGATTGTGGCAGAGTCCGAGCTCGTAACCTGTTCTGACGATCCTGTCGAGACGATTGATTTATTGAGTCCAAGTCTGAGGTGACACATAACCTATATACTAGCTGCCAGCTCTAACCCACAGCCACATGATGATGTACTCTACAAAGACTCAGTCAAACAATGGATGCACCTACACCACAATCAGCGCCACCTCCATCCGGAACACCACCTGCACCACCTCGTGACAGTGAGGGCAGTCAAATCTCTGAAATATATGGTGTGCCACCTGCATATGTGTATATACATACTCACCTTCCCAACAATCAATTTTTCAATCAGGATGAATATGCCAAGGATCAGAAGCAGGATAGAGATTTCATTCTAGATTTACTGACTGATGAAGGACCATTCAGTGGTTACTACACTATCTGCTGCATGGTAATGCTGCTAATTTCCATTTTGCAGACTAAAGTAGCCTTTTGAGCGAACCTGACGGTGAAGATGAGCATGGATTGAAGGGAATTGGATTTTTTAGTATTATTATTATCTACAATTAGTGGACACTTTAAACTATATTTTAAAGGATATGATTATATGCATTATTAAAGAACAATGTACTGATAAAGGAGAACATACATGAAGAGGATAGAATGGCTGCCAAAAGACCATTATTGATATTCTATGCCAAAGTGAATGGTTGCATATGGCGGATATGTCTGTGGCAAAATGAGCGTGAACGAAGTGTCAGTGATATTTGGTATTGCACCATGGTTATTCAATGCGCGATGTAGCCATTACTGGCTACATACGAAGTTTTGACCGGTTTTATAAAGTAAAGCACTCAGAATCACTGTGTTGCAGCTTTGAATATAAATCAAGTGGTGATTGTCTGGGAGGCTGTCATGGGAACATCGCTTGGTTACTACCCTATAAAGTCTTTCAACTCCAGATTTATAGATGTTTGTGATCATTCGCCACTGAAAGTACCCAAGATGCAGAACAAGACATCGTTGTTGCTCGGTTGACAGTCATTGTCAAGATGGGGCAGGGGGTGTGTAGCTTTTTCATTTGTCTAGAAAGGCAGCCAATACAATGATTATATATAATAAAAACTAATTCACAATGTAATTACCTGACTGGCAGTACCAGAAATTGTTGATGCTCATCTTCATGATCAGGCAGGGAGCGTGTTGCTTTCTTGTTGGCCTATACCGGCAGCCAGTACTGTGCTTATGTATATCAACAACGAAGTCAATGTTAAATTACCTGAATTACAAGATCAAAAATCGTTCCCATACCATTCACGCTAATTTTTGGAAATAGTAGCGATGGTGTAACTGGCAGTTTCGCCCATTAATGCAGCCAATGATGTCCGTTGGCATTACAAAGATCAAGTCTCAGATCAATTATATGACTTACAAGACCAAAAGTTGTTGGCGCTCTATTGATGCACATTTTCAGAATCAGGCAGAGAGCATGTCGCTTCCTGTTTGGTCTATAAAGGCAGGCTATCTGTCATTAATGAATGTCTGTAACCAATCTCCAAACAGATGAACAAAGATTAAATGCCAAACATTGTTGACGCTCCGTTGATGCTCATTTGCAGAATGGGGCAGGGAGTGTGTCGTTTTCTCTTTGGCTTCTAAATGCATCATTTATCTCATTTATGAACATCTGCATCCAATTGCCACTCATAGATTCCAAGATGCAAGACAAAAAATCATGGACGTACCGTTGATTCTGATTTTCAGGATGCGGCAGAGAGCATTTTACTCATGTTTCTGATTTTAAAAGCAGCCAATACATTACAAAAGGACAACTAAGTACCAAAGTTAATATTTCTGGATTAGCAGTAGGATATCTGAATGCGATCATAAATAGGCCAAGCCGATGACCAGAACTGGGAATTCGAACTGACAAAATCTGCAGGTTACCGGACACGAGTCCGGATTAGGCCCGCCAAAAACCAGTGTATCTGGTGTTTGGAAGGATCTGGAACCCAACCGAACAGGTTTAGTGGTCTGAATCTGGACCACCAGCAGGGTACCCAGACCCGTTGTCCACAGTAGATGTTATTGCCATCCTTGAGACTGGTTGGGCTGATGGAAAGTACAGATATCACAATGCCAAGAACTATGATGTGACTTGCCTCTTTTGTAGTTGGCACCTTTAGTCATCGATTGACCTGATGTCGACGTGACATATCTTCTCACATATTCTAATAGATATACCTTCACATATGTACCACTGGACTGCTGCAGTTCATAAAACCCTATAGCAATTGATGGTATATTTATCACACGACAGAATCGCCTTTTCTATTACTGTCAACTATGTCATAGCCCAACTTCAGTGAAGCATCTGGGTTTTCATTGCAAGGTACAATATATGAATACCAACCGAGGGATCTTGCCTGAAGCTCATAACATGTGGGTCCCGTAGATGTCCAGTGAAGAGAATAACCTCAATCATACCTTCCAACGACAAATTCATTTTGTTTCTATATTATACTTCACCTGAACTCCATTGAATTGGAAACTGCTTTGTCTGAAGTGTGTGCTAGCCAGGAAAGCGATATTGATTTTTTCTAAGTTGTGCAAGAAGACTCAACAATCGGTATTATGTACTCAAGGTCCAGACACTGTGGTGGTGATTCCAACACAGTTCAAAAATCTGCATGGTTGTGTGTATTGAATTGACAGTTTCATCAGGATTGTCAAACCGAGTACTAAGATGCATATTGTACCCATTACAGCAATAGTTGTTGTTGTTTGTTTAATCATACTGTGTTCACTCTTACTAGAGTATGACAGGATCTGAATAACCCCCTCTGCCTCCAGGCGAGCCGGCTAGAGGGCAGAGCTCCCCCCCAGCTACCCATCATCCCGGCAAGATTTTACCCCAATTATTGGAATGGCACATTTGGTGAAGAAGAAAGCTGCATTGGGTAACATTGATAGTATATTGCTTCTAACTAATGATGTGCATTCAGATTCCTACTGCTCTGTAAATTATGTAGAATGTCTGATTAAAGTGTATATCTTGTGGAATAGTTTATTGAATTACACTGTTTGATATAAATATTATCTTCTAACACTCCAAGAGGGTGTGACAATAGCTGCACCCAAATCCTCATGGAGAAGAGTATTGTAGTTGCAGCAGCTGTCGAATCTTATCAACTTGAAGTTGTGACTGTATAGTATTCAGATGATAACTTCATACTCTTTAGAATATTTTGGTGTTCTATTATGCTCCCTCAGCAGTATACAGGAACATCGGAATGTATACTCAGAACACCAGAGAGCATGTCATGTTCCATTCGACCTATCCAGGAGTTTCTGGCAGATTCTGGATTAATTGGTAAGGTGGTTAAGATCAGCTGAGTTGTCTAGTTATAACTTTTAAATGATTTTACATTTTGCTGATGAAGATTCCATAGCTGATGATTCCATTGCAGGCCAGCAAGTTATACCCCCCTTCTCCCCTTGTCGAAGTTGATTGTGTGGTGGAGCATTTGGTACATAGCGTTCAGAACAGTCAAAGTACTATACAGCTGTCGTATTACAATATTCTATGGACTGGTTATGACTTGTTGAGGTGGGATCTGGCATAGTTCTACAACCGCTCACAGGTAGTAAAGGGGTTTAATCAACAATATCTTGGAAAGCCCAGACCCTTAGGAAATATTCTTGGTAGACTTCCAATCTGAGTGGGAAATACTGTCAAAGTATAGCGTTATCAACTATGGTACAGTGTTAAAGTGTAAACTAGCGAGGAAGTTAGGGATACAGAATGATTTTGATATGGAAATGGCATGAGATTGTGAGATACATCGGCAAAAGTGCAAATCGACTATAGACTGCGCTACGCACACACGCGCATACGCGCAGCCAATAGCAAGCTTCCCATGGACCCATGCGCAACGCCCAGCCTATAGTCCTCTATAGTTGATTCGTAGAGATGTACGCATGGGCCTATGGAACTATATACGGCTGGCAGCCGGAGATGGACCTATACCTGTCTTTACTGCCTGCAGTCATCGCTGTGATCCAGCTTGAGAGCCCGCTGGCGCTTGGGAGCCTTCTTGAGAGACTACTTGAGAGCCTGCTTGATAGCCTGCTTGATAGCCCGCTTGATAGCCAGCTTGAGAGAGCCGTGCTTGAGAGACCCGAGCTTTGGGAGGAGTATAGTTTTCCACGGGAAGAGTTTGGCCAATGGAAAACTCTGAGTTTGTGGAAGCTTTGGCTAATAGAAGGCTCTAAGTCTGTGGAAGCTTCAATGCTGACGTTGACGTAGCCAACCTACTTGTCTAAGTGCTTCTGGTACTATGATCACCATCACCAACCCCATCACCATCGCCATCATCACCATCGCCATCATCACCATCGCCATCATCACCATCGCCATCATCACCATCGCCATCATCACCATCGCCATCATCACCATCGCCATCATCACCATCGCCGTCATCACCATCGCCATCATCACCATCAGTCCCGGCCCAAATGCGCACACATATGCCCACAATTGGTGGGAAGCAAGCAGCAGATTCCGCTGGAAAATCTGAGTCGGAGATCTGCTCTCCCCAACATCCAATTATCTACCTTTCCTGCAGAATCTATGGCTGCAATTGTCAACACCATGGCCTTGAGGCATCGTGAGATCTCGTCTCAGTGGCCGCGCTAAACATAAGGTTCAGACTATGATATCGACTGACGTCAAGATTTTGGCCGCCCGCCACCCACTACCCGCCACCTGCCACATGCCACAGGCCACCTGCTCCACGCCTCGTGGTGCCTGGCGTCTGCAACTCATCAAGTCTCTGGATCGAGCATGCAGGAGCATATTCGGGAGGAGTAGAGTTTTCCACAGGAAGCTTTTGGCCGATGGAAAACTCTGAGTTTGTGAAAGAATTGGCTAATAGAAGGCTCTAGGTCTGTGGAAGCTTTGGCTAGTACAAGGTTCAGACTATGATATCGACCGATGTCATGATTCGGCCACCATACGCCGCCCGCCATCTCCAACACACCGCATGCCACATGCCGCAAGCCAAACACTGCCCACCATACGCCATCTGCCTCACGGCTCCCGGTGCCTGGCGCTGGCAACTGATGCCTCCGGCTGCCTGGCACCTGCAACTGGTGCCTCCTGGTGGCTGGCTTCTGCAACTCAGCAAGTCTCTGGATCGAGCATGCAGGAGGGTACATGTGAGCATATAGTCAAGTGAGATTGGGAGTGTCTTCCCTCTTGAGAGTGTGCTTGGGAGCGTAGAGCCAAGTAGGCTGGGAGTGTACCATCGAGTGCAATTGGAAGTGTACTTGAGAGCTTGCTCGGGAGTGTGCTTGAGAGCTTCTTGAGCGCTGGTTTGGGAGTATATAGTCAAGCAGGCTGGCTGTGTGCCATCGAGTGCAAGTGTGAGCGTCCTTTGGAGCATGCCCGGGTGTGTACTTGAGAACATACTCGGTGTACTTGGAAGCATCTTGAGAGCTTACTTGGGAGCGTACATTCAAGCAGGCCGGGAGTGTGTCATCTAGTGCAATTGGGAGTGTACTTGAGAGCGTGCTCAGGAGTGTGTTTGAGAGCTTGAGCACTGGTTTCGAAGTGTACAGTCAAGCAGGCTGGCTGTGTGCCATCGAGTGCGAGTGGGAGCGTCCTTGGGAGCATGCCTGGGAATGTACTTGAGAACATACTCGGTGAACTTGGTAGCATCTTGAGAGCATACTTGAGAGCGTATAGTCAAGTAGGCTGGCGCTGGGAGTGTGTTATCGAGTGCCATTGGGAGTGTGCTTGAGAGCTTCTTGAGAGCTAGTTTGGGAGTGTACAGTCAAGCAGGCTGGCTGCGAACCATCCAGTGCAAGTGGGAATGTCCTTCGGAGCATGCCCGGGAGTATACTTGAGAACAAACTCGGAGGTGTACTAGGGAGCGTACTCACAGTGTACTTGGGAGCATCTTGAGAGCTCAGTTGGGAGCGTAAGTCAAGCTGGCTGGGAGTGTCCAATCAAGTGCAATCAGGAGTGTACTTCAGAGCGTACTTGGTAGCATGCAATGAAGTGCATTTGGCAGTTTTATTGAATGCAGCATGATGTATAGTATCAAGCGCCCATAATCGCATGTGTATCATAGTAATCTAGTCCAATTGCAGGTCCATAGGACCTCATAGTGCCATGCGTCAAATATGCTATGAATTACTGGCCCAAAAACAGCTTCTCTATGAGTTATGCATCGCGTAAGGTCATTTTTCCCGGTGTAGTGGCGGAAAGATTATTTTGTATGAGCAGGAGGTGATCTGACATATAGCAATGTCGGAAAATGTGATATAATTGTATTGATAAAGGTGTTGCATATAGTAAATAAGATTATATAAAAGAATTCAGATGGCACATCAGAGAATGAGTAATCATTTCAGGGTGGTGGATAATGTTCATATACAGAAAGGTAATTTTTTAGTAGAGGATTTCTATTTCTTTTCTGTTTTATTCTTGTATATAGCAAAGCAATAGACAATACTGGAAAATAACTTCAATGACTTTGTTTGTTTCTCAATTTGAACTTCAAGTTGCAAGTTGATACCTGATTACATTTCATTACAGATATCACCTGGATCCGATCTTACTAATATTGTATTGGCTGCTTACTGAACTATATATTCCCGTTTGTATATAATTCGTTGTCTTTATTAACAATTATAACAACAGTAATCAAGAATTTTCAGTAATAACCACAATGATGGCTGTTGATTTTCTGTTTTAGAGTTCCAGTAAGGTCATTGTTAACCATTAGAAGTCAATTCCCATCTTACAATAAAATACCAGTTGGTATTACCAAATATTACTTTTGAAAGTGGGTACAACATTGGCAATTCTGGTATGAAGAATTTAATATGCAGTTAATAAATATTCTTTCTATCCCAAGAATGTTAACAGACAATGGTATTGGAGGAATACTGTGAATGTAGTAATATTCAATCGGTCTGATAAGTAACAATATTGTTCAATTTGCAATTTACAAATTCAAATTATTTAGTATAAAAATCATTCTAACAATACTGGCAGTTATAGTATACAAATTATAGCACAATACAAAAGAAATTTAATTGTACAAAGTAGTACTAAAAGATAATACAAAATGGCAAATGACAACTAGTGGTATCAATAGTACAATTGCAATAGATATGTTTGTTATCAATATGTACATACCCACTTGAAAAGATACTGTTTGATCTGATATGTCCAGAACAGTAACAATTATACTTAGACTCAATAACAATTTTCAAAGTACTCTACTGTATTAACACTAGAACTATGGTATTTGCAAATAGTAAACACATTCTACTTGGGGTGTATTTCAGTGCAGTGATCGAGAGATATTCTTTATGGTTATTAGCATAACATGTACTAAGAAATAACACAATACGGAAATAGTTCAATGTTACGGTCAACATATACATATGTCTTTTGATCAAAAAGATGACAAAGAAAACAAAAATTGAAAAAAAAGACTACAAACTGCGAATACTAACATCTAATCAAGATTATGAGATACAGTGTCGTTTCACTAACTGAATATTGGCAAAATACAATTAGTAACAAACTGTAATCGAATTCATACTGAAACTTGAAATTTATATCAAAAAACAATACTACATAGTGAATAATCTTTCCCAATATGATCCATTGCTTTACTATGTTGGAGCATATGTAAACAGAGCAGAAAAGGAAACCCTGCAACTCAAAGCAACCTCTTTGTATATTCTACTCTTTCTGTATGCTTAAATTATTTTCAACAACTCTGTGTACAATCTATAAGCCCAGCTATATTCTCGCACACCAGCGTAATAACAATTGGGAAAGCTCTTATTGAGCTATATCTCATATCACAACACCTTAGATTAGATTCATATTGTAATAAATATTTTTGCCACAAATACACCCAATGTCCTAAACATATTTATATTCAGAAACATCCACCCATTCCAGTCATTCATCCTATTGTTTGTCAACAACATATTCACTCGTATTCCTACATTGTCAATGTAATCATTGGCAACATGTTAGTTAAATGTTTCATGGTATTTATGTTATCATTCACATTGGAATTAATAACTTTTCTAGTCACAAAACTTCAAATTTCCTTCAGCTAACAATTATTAAACTGTACTATAGTGGCAGTCGATATAGATAGAACTGTAGTATACTTGGAAACAGAATATTGTAACTATAATAAAATAAATAGACTATTTTAAATGTATATAAATTGTGATATTAAGTACCTATTACAGCAATAAAACTGTAAAATACATTATTTGTATTTATTTGTAATTCTTTGCTGCTAGAAGTATTGTATATTGCCTTTGCATTGCTTTCAAAAGTATGATATATATAGCATATTGAAATATAATATTAACTATATATTACAAACTAATAAGTCATAATAACTTTTACATTCAGATACATAGCCTGTATTTATAGATAGCATTTGTTTTGATAATGGTAGTAACTATATATATTATTATATTTTTAAGAACTACTTAGTTTCTGTATTGTAAAATGTAATAACATATATATCAGTATATTGAACATTATATTAATACAAATCCAGATTATTCAAAATCTTAATATTTCTAGTTATCCTGCCAGTAATACATCTTTACTATTGTAATCTAAACAAAAGTATTAAATTAAATGATACTGTGTAATCCAAGGAATAATTCTATTGAGAGACTAACAATACTACAAATGTAGATAACTTAAAAGATACTGTAATAAATTATACATAATGCAGTCTTTAGAAAATGAACCTGTATTCTGATCTACCCAATAACCAGAAAAATCTGATCTATTCCTTTTAATTCAGTTGACCAGAACTACTAAAGCTAGTTCAGATCTAAAGATAGCCAGATTGTCAATTAGAAAACAGACCCATTTTGACCTGAATCTGGTCCAGTTTCTAGGCTGAGATCATTGTTAATGGTAGTCATTACAATAACCAGGTCCAGTTTGAGGAGGAGCACCTTGATTATTCTCCCAATGTACTAGCCAATGTTGCTGACAGTACGTTCAATTGTCTCAGCGCAGAAGCTGAGGTAGCCTAAGCAGCACTTCTTCCAAGGATGGAAATGACTTCCAGTATGTCCACATCCACTACCAGTTAGTAGCAGCACCGGCAGCATCGGCAGCGGCAGCGGAAATAGTAGTAGCAGTAGCAACCGGAAAAGTGATGTTTGCGTATTCTAGCTAGTTTCTCCTGAACCTTGTCTTCAAGTTTGCAACCCCGCTTGATGGTGCGATAAAGATACTGGTTCCTTGAAAATGATATGAATTTGTTAGAGTACTATGTGATATTTTAGAGAGGTGTCAGCGAGATTTGAAGTTTTGGATTTTGCAGATGGAGGTCGATTCCAGAGCTCAGCAAGTCGTGAGTTATTTTGACGCCGAGGTTCGAAGCACAAAATCACGTGATAGTAGAGAAGTCCAGGTGGGAGAAAATGGAAAAGCACTGCGCAAAATGAAGCACAGGTATCCGTTTTGCGCACTTGTGCCTACCATAGAACCCATCTCTTATGGCCCTTGCTAAGGATTGCTGCGGTATAACCCAGCTATTGTGCTCTACCTGTCACTTGATTGTGTATTGTAAGATACATATCTTAATCTGTCAAATGAGTATTCTACAAAGCATCCGAAACCTATGAACTTCAACGTAGGCACCGCTTACACAACCCTCAGTTTTGCCGCCCCTTTACTTTTTCCTACCTTGCTCTTCCGTTTCCTGCCTTCCGTGAAAGAGGCTGCGGAAGCATGAACTCTGCCGAGTTGATCCAAATCTTTGACTTTATAGATCCTTACGATCCAATTCTCGCTGGTAAAAGCTTCTTCTAACGTGTGAAGAGTAGGTCCTTGCCCGGGTAACTTCACGCCGCGCACACGGTCCTGGGCCTGGCCTGCTGGGAAAAGCCTGTGGTAATTGAAGTATGACATCTTGTACCTATTCCAGATATCAGCTTGTACATGGTATCATGTGTCAGTAAGATCTTACATTAGGCTCTTCTTCATGACTTCAGTTGCACCATCATCAACCCGGTATTCCCCCCGAGCAGTAAAAAAATCACGTTCTTTCACATTGTTGGGCCACACTCCTTCAGCAATTCGAATCATCCAAAGGAACTGAGGATATCAGCATGCCACAATTACTTAATGGCTAGGAGTCTCACCTTGTTCATATCGTCCCCAGAGTATCCCAGCAACCCACCGAAGATAACAAGGACATAATCAACATCATGTTGTCGCAGAATGGAGTAAGAAATGTCTTCGCCAGTGGCCATCGCCTTTCCTACCGTGGCAATATGTGTGTTGTTCCAGGTATTGTTGTCAACCAATGTTGCTCGGTCTGCCATTCCACCAATCTGATAGCCATAATCCCACCAACTCATGATTTTGGCATCCTCCGGGGTATTCCTTCTTAGCCAATAATATGCCTCACGGTAATCATCAATTATGTGCTGCGATCCGTCGGGCAATCTGGAAGCCAACACAACAGATGGCGATGAATATGCATTGGAAGTGACCCAAGTAGAGTGAAGCACGAAGAGGAAAAGATAAGTTGTAAAAGCTCCAACAACCATGAACTTGGATGACTTTGAATATATACCGATGACTGAACCGCAAGTGGAGTTTAAATGGTCATTCTTCTTTCCATCCTCACTAATGTCCTTGCACTCAATGACTGTGATTGAATCGGCCACGGTTGCAGAATCGGACGATTGAAGAGTTGTGTAGGTATCCAAAATATTAGACAAAACAATTGCAGATGACACACAGACAATGGGGGTCAATGTCAACATCAGCCTTACCATAACACCGGCAAAGTAACTTGCCATGATTCCGTAAATGACGACAAAAACATGCTCATCAGCTAAATTTCTGAAGCACATGTATATGCCAGCTGGGAAGAGCCAAACCAGCATCTGCAAGTCGAAGAAAAAGGCGGGCCATGCAGTTGGCTGATGTTCAGAGACGGATGCTATGATGGGGATATGGATCTTGGCATATCCGGTATCCCATAGTGAATAAAAGCGACCAGACCAAGGAGCGACCGTTCCAGATACTGTAAGCAACACAAGTGCTGCTAACGATGCCACGAATACCAGCACGATCAATGTCCACAGTAGAGATCGAAATTGTTTGGATGGAACTTCCGAACGAACAAAGTCCACGATAGCGACCACCTGCAATAGGCCAAAAACACCTGCATCAAGATTATTACATGGAATAGTTCAGTTTCATCCGGAGAGGGACAAACCGAGAGCAGCCATGTGCTCGGAGGACCGTATCGGTAAAAACCCAACGAAAGGAATCTGCATGCTGCCCAACGTTCCGAGGGCGTACCAACTTGAGTACGAGACATACAGTCGTGGAGAAAATCTTCCCATGAGGATCAATACAAACGCATGTAGCGGAATCATGTTGGTAATAAACACATATCCACCCCACGCCGCCACCATGTAAAAATAGAACAATGCACACAGGGAACCCCAATAAACGCTTCCGAGTTTCAGGGCCTTTATCCAAAGGTAGAATGTGAACATTAGCAAGAAGATCGCGATCGCCTCGTTGTCGTATGACCCAGCCACTGAACGAGAAATATATCCAGGCGAAATTCCTATGAAAGCTGCGGCAAGGAGACCTGCAGACTCGTCTTTCATCTCCTTGGTAAATAAAAAAGTCGCGAGCGCTGTCAATCCTGAAAATGCTGGAGCAAGTAGGACGCAGATATTTCGAATATCAACTGGAAAAGTCAAGGATCGGAGGATGTGGTAGATAATGCCAGAGGTAACCATCAAACCGGGATATAGAGTCCCACCAGTGACTCTTCCAAGCGGATGCCATGTTCCTGACAACTCAGCATCCATCAAACTTCATAGGTGTAATGCTTACGATCATCGAACCAATCCCAAAAATTGTAAAACCCGTTGTTAACCAGGTATTTGGAGGCTCTGAAATTGAACCACGGATCGACTATTTGCGCTGATGTAAGCCTTAGGGTGCCGAAGAGCTTGAACTGAAGACGTACATTCGTGGATTATACTCTCGAACCCTGGCACAGCCAATTGGCAGTAGTTAACACGGGCAATCAATATTGTCAATTGAGTACTCACGAACTACTGAAAAGAGTCGACTCGAAACAGCAGCACCCGCGATGAGCATAAGAATAACAGTTTGTAGTAGAGAGCGGAGATTCCTTGTAGAGTCATCTTTAATAAACACCGACATGGTGAGGATAAGTTAAGAAAGCGTGATGTAGAGGCAGACAGAACAGTCTCAGCGGAAGGCGATAGTGGTGATAGCAGTGAAGTGGTAAAGGATGGTGTGGTGAGAACAGCCTTAACTACTCACGTGGCCGGAATGTCCTAAGATCACGTGATATCTAGGCTACATGCAATCTTCTATGTACTGACAGCTGTTACAGATGTTAGAGATCTGATACACGGCCGCTGCTGCAGGGGCTGATGTCTCGTCTATATATCTCGAGTCTTTCTCCTTCTCTCCTCTGTACCATAGAATACACGCACACAGTTCTCCCCAACTTCCATATCGTAACAGCCGCGGTAAGAGGGTGAGTGACCACCTGTCAGTACCGATCCTGCAACACAAAATCGCCGCAAAGGGAGTTGATAGATTGGCAAAATATTATGACGCGATAGATGACATGCCAAAGTGCATTAAGACTGTCATTGATCAACGAGGAGAGTGCGCAAAAAAATAATGTAAAGTGACGCTGTTTGTCTTACAATTTTGTTCCGTGAGTTAGGGTGTTCGCAGGTGGTCACTCACTTTCTTACCGCGACTGTACATGTGCAAGCGAGGTGCGTTCTGTGTAAACGCCAGCTCAGCAGCGACAAATTGCACACGATTGAAGAAGAGCGTGAAAAGGAAGAGCGAGACGAAGGTTGACAAGAGGTAGTCTACAACTACAATTATATCTAACAGATGCTAATAGTATGCAGAGTACGCGCTTTCTTTATGTTGCACGCCCCTTATTATAAGACCAATTAGCCATGGAGAGTTACCGCGAGCTGCAATTGCGAGGTTTTGGTGGTATAGTGGAGTGGATACTGGAGGAATAGAAAGTTGCTGGTAGAGGTGGCAGGTATTTTTGGACTTGCATACCCATCGTGGCAGCTATGATACATCGCGCAACAAGGAGGTCATTGCAAAGAAGAGCAGCTGTTGTTCAAGGCTATACCAGAGTCCCCAATAACTTTGGAAGGGTTACTCGAAAACCAGCCGAGAAGCGGTCGCCATGAAGTACTGCCGGAAGGAAGTGAAGGTTGACAGTTATTGGGGAGATGGCGGTAAATGAAAAGGAGCACTAGGATATGCCACATACCGAAATTGCAAATCATTTACATATACACCATGCGTATTCTAAAATCGAATAGGGGTATTCTAACTAACGGAGTATGGAAGCATATATGTGACGAGGAATCGAGGTTCACGGATCCTGCAAATATGGACGCCACAATCCGTATATAAACATGATGCCTATTAACTATCATCAATTCTTATAACAGCGCTACTGCTCCCACTCGCCACCACTGCTATGTTTGCTACAACCCTCACAATCAATTTTACAATCTCTGCATTCATCTTTTCTTCCCTTTTTGTGTTAATCTTTTGTGCTTGAGCCAAGACAGTAGTGGATCACATATTTGATATCATAGGCTCATATGCTGGCTTCAGATGTTTAAGTAAGATGTCCATACTAATGACCAGTGGTAAAGTACTATATTAAATAGGGAACATGTATCCATTTATACACATAAATTAGGTGTTGAGAATGGAGGGTATTCAATCATGTAATTTTAATGGAGAATATAATCAATATAATTTTTGCTTCAATTTATTCCTGTCTTCCAACTTCAAAAATTAATAATGTATTTTACACACTAATTACACAATAGTCAAAATAATATAATCTGAATAGTTTACCTCTACAATATAAAGAATGCTTAGGAAGACTGTTTTACAGAGAAGGAATAAATATCCCCAGAATACATATTTGTATTCAAGAATGAAATTTGTATTGAACTGGATTTCAAGCAGTATAAGAGAAATTCAATGCAAAATGCAGAGTGATATGTATATTCCCAGTCAGATACTAATAATCAGAATGATATAATATTCTTAGCAATTGCTGCAGCTGCAATTCCAATAGTATACCATCTGTGGCTTAATATTTAAAATTCAGCTAATTTTTGTTATTTTAAAATCTAACTATTATGATTCATGTACAGAGACTGCTTTTTGAAACATTGTGTATTGTAAAGTAAACAAACAGCATGTTATTTGAATATAAGTAGTAATGTAATTAATTTATAGTATATATAAATATCAAACAAATCAATTTTTAATAAAATGTATCAAATATAAATAAATATAGAAAGGTTAATCCAGAAAAGCCATTCAGAAGTATTTAGTTTAATATCCAATTAAACTACATAGTGCTAACTAGTTACATTATTAGCGCCAAGTTTGTCAAAGCAAATTAAACTTCCAAATGTAAGTATTACATAAGTTTCTAATATAGATACTATCTAAGTTATTACTTCTAAAAGACAATTTCTTTAAACTTTGTATTTTGAAAATGGGCAATACAAAGAACAGTTTTAAATGAAGTGTTTCAAAATAAAATAATAGTATGACTTCCATCAATATCAATATAATCAATATTGTATAGTATTACAAATTTCTGTCTAATTGAGTGTAGTATTAGCAACCAGTCCAAATACACTGTCAGCAATCAGAATTCTAACTGCAAAAATTATATGCCTCAGGAGAAAGTCATTTCGCCATGTGATATTTACTGTAAGCTATATAACCTCTGGTAGTCTCCTGTAACAGCCATAATGCCAGATAATGGAATCTGGCCCAGAGCAATTATACGTACTGTGGATAATAAATGTGTAATATACTGTAAGCTTATGGTAGTATTTTTACATTACCCCTTTATTTTGAAATACTAACTAAGTACTTTCGTGGTGATAGCGAGAGCGTTTGTACATGTCATGGTGTGATTAAGAATACTAGACCTGCACCATGGATCATTTGGCAGAGACAACCTGTGCAATCGCACTATCTGGTTAGAACTCACAGTTCGTTGTCAGTAGTCGCCATGATCTTATCAGAGGCTACACAAGCTGTCGCCATAGTCCTGTTGGAGTGCATTCGCAGCTGGCAGAGTCCGCACATATAGTAACCATAATCCTGTCAGTGGCATCTCATGCTATGGCTCTGGTCTTGTTAGAGTCGAAAATCAGTTGTCAGAGTCCGCATGTAAAGTCGATGTGATTTTGTCTTAGGCTTCTCATGCTATCGCCTTAGTCTTGTCAGAGCTCACCATCAGTTATCAGAGTCCGTATGTATATATGCTGTGATCCTGTCACAGCGTACCCATGGTACTGCCCTGGTCTTGTCCAAGCCCACCGTCAGCTGTCAGAGTCTGCACATATACTCTCCATGATCCTCATCAGAACTCCCACTCGATTATCAGACTCTAGACCTGTGTTTCACTGATTGCCATTCTAATGGTGATTTTAGAACTATTTACCCATTGAATAAAATTAGTCAGTTTTCCATCACTAGTATTCCAATAATAAACCATCAAACAACTATATACGATATACATGAGCAGCTACACGTCCGCATCATCAATGACTGTCTGTGGATTCTGCCATTTGGCAGCTGGTGCTTTCTGATCTCACCTATTCATTGCATCAATTCTGTCCATATGTATAGCCAAGATAATTTTTGGCATCTCTGGTGGGATACATTGCCACTGTTTGAATCGATCAGTATATGTACCTACTCACACGTCAGATCCTTCAGTCCAAAGTGGTGTTCTGAATGTTCTTCTATTTATCGGCTTCAAATACCACATGGAGGAAACTGCCACCAGCCCAGTTGCCCAGCGAATGTAGTACAACAGTTGTAGCCAGTATCAAAACCTCTACTGTCATGTCATCGGTGAAGTGTGATGTATATGGCTGTCACTGGAAATTAGGCTTTCAGTTCTTAAAGAAGGTATTTACTGTGATGCCCGATAGCAAACGATACAGAAACATAATTTTTAGTATGTCAGTTGACTGGCAGGACATTACTTGAATCGATGAGGTTCAGTTATACTCCACTCTTGCACTCTGAATCATGATACCGGTATGTGCCAGGAGAGATTTGCCTTGTTCCAAGATTTTGGAGGTCATTGTTCAAAAGGGTCTGAAAGCTAGTGACATATTGATAGCTCCCTACTTCACAATCCAGCTTGGCAAAGATAGTTTGGGCAGCCAATTGGTGATCTGCGATCGTGGTTGTCAGTGCTACTGAACAGAGTTTGAAACATACGAATACATACTGCGTGGATAGCAGCTTTTGAGACTTCAAGATCCTTGATTGCCCTATTAAGAATTTCATGTGCTTCCTTGTAGCTTTCCTCGAATAGTTTGTCAACATCAACTGGTCAGGGGTCCTCGCAATGAATTTTGGAAACTAATAGATCACAGGCAATATCCCACCAATCTTATACGACCACAATGTCACCCACCTTACGCTTTTGGCAGCGGCTCGTATTGATGTGGGACCTATTCCACTCATGCATCTAGGTGTTGCCCAAGTCAGAGAGGTTGCGCAAAGTCAAAGCACATAAGCAAATGTTGCTCTTACCTGCTTATCACAGTACTTTTGGATCTCTAGAGGAGTGTCACAGGGTGATTGCCATCACTATGGATTGTCAGCTTGATAGTTCAATATTGGATGGGGGTGTGGTTATTAACCCCCTGGATTGCTAGGAGAAAGTGTGATTGATTGTGGCTAGGGATTGTCAGTTAATGTGGGGGTGGACAATTCTGCTTCTACTTGCCTGCCACTGGTAGTCGGACGAACTAGGTGTTTGCAACATGATATATTCAGTCAAAAGCAGGGGTCGTCATTTCTGCTCCTACTAACCCATAGCAGGCTGCTTGAAGAACCAGGTGTTCACACCAAGAAATTGTCAGTCAGACACAAATGTTGAGCTGGATGCGTCATTACCCGTCCTTTGATGCTCAAAGTGGAAAAATGACTACAGTTATGTAATATGCAGGATCCTCAAGGTGGGGATTACGGTTCATTGTCATCTAAATTGGAATCCCTCCTCTGCCAGCCTTCTGAGCTCTCATTACCGCCATTATTGCCCCCGGAATGGTGCCTTTGTTGGACATTTTCACTGTGGTGTATCCCACAGCTACTGGCATCAGAGTTTTGATAATCATCGCAGCTGCTGCTGCCCTGGGACCTCCCACTATGATTTTGATCAGTGCAGCCACTGCTGCCTCTGGATTTTGTAGAATCGTTGTGGGTGCTGCTGCCAGATCTGGTTCGATTTGCCATTCTGTGCATTGTGTGTTGCTGTGCAGATTTGCAGTGGGCGTATTGACTTTGCATGTACATGGAGTCCACAGCTCGTCTCCAATGATTATACAGTGCATTTCTATCTCCCGTCACCTAAATACAACCTTGTCAGGGTTGAACATAGACTAAATGATATTGGTTCCCATGTGAGAGTTATGGTTGATGTGAAAGTCCAAGTTATGCTGTAAAGGTGTTACCATTAAGTTCATTGTCACAGTGGAGAAGATACCATATGCGGTGGGTCATCCATGTCTGAGTTGAAGAAATTGCTGTATATATGAAGTTGCTTCCGGTGTCAGAGTAGAGTAGTTGTCACTTAGTGTGATTGTCCGAGTTGGGGTGATTGTTAGAGTTAGGGCGATTGTTAGAGTTAGGGTGACTGGTAGAGTTAGGGTGATTGTTAGAGTTAGGGTGATTGTTAGAGTTAGAGTGACTGTCAGAGTTAGGGTGGTTTTCAGAGTTAGGGTGATTGTCAGAGTTAGATAGATTGTCAGAGTTAGGGTGATTGTCAGAGTTAGGGTAATTGTCAGAGTTAGGGTGATTGTCAGAGTTGGGGTGATTGTTAGAACTAAAGTGATTGTCAGAGTCAAAGTTATACCATATACATTGGGTCTCCCAAGTCCAAGTTGAAGTAATGCCATAATATCGGTGGGGTTGCTTCCTGTATCAGAGTAGGGTGGATGTCAGTGTGATGGAAATTGTCAGAGTCAAGGTAATTGTTAGAGTCAAAGTTATACTATATACATTGGGTTCCCCAGACTCCAAGTTGAAGTAATGACATTATATTGGTGGGGTTGCTTTCCTTATCTGTGTAGGGTCGTTGTCAGAGTGAGTGATATTTTCAGATTTAAGGTAATTGTCAGAGTTGAAGTTGTACTGTGTACATTGGGTTATCCCAAGTCAAAGTGGAAGCAATGTTGTATCATTGGGGAGGGTGCATTCCGTGTGAGAGTAGGGTAGTTGTCAGAGTTAGGGAAATCATCTGACCTGAAGTGATACCATATATATTGGGTCTTCTGAGTCAATGTTGATTTAAAGCTGTATTATTGGTGGGTTTGCTTCTTGTGTCACAGTAGGGTGGTTGTCAGAGTTAGGGTAGTTGTCAGAGTTAAGGTAATTGTCAGAGTTATACTGTATATGTTGGGTCTTTCATGTCAGAGTCAAAGTTATACTGGACTGTCCCATGTTCAGAGTATATTTTACAGGTTCCATAAGTTAGAATTCATATTAGACTACATTTTTATGTTTGAGTAATCTGCCAATCTTCCCGACAATATTTTTGCCCCCACACCCCTATACTAGGCCACACTCTGAGATGGGTCTCCCACAACCACTCTGAGATGGGTCTCCCACAACCACTCTGAGATCTCGCTCGGCGGATCCCACCATTCAGGTGAATTTCAATCCGGCACTGTATGGTCTTACTCTGAGATCTCGCTCAGCGGATTCCACCGTGCAGGTGAATTTCAATACGGCACTGTATAGTCTTGACTGCTATTGGAGTTGTAAGGGCAGAAACAGTCTTGAATGGTGTGCTCTGGCAAATCCAGCCATATCTATTGACCAGAGCTCTGTGGGCAATGGTTACTGACCGGAACTGAAGGTGAACCAAATCAAGGTCTTATAATTCGAATATTACATTGCAAGTAGTTGAGCATCATGAAATTGCACATTTTGGAAGTCAATGGGATTTCTGGTACAGCTTTCCAATGTACAGGTGTAGATATCTAAGAGTGTTCAGGAGGTAATGAACCCAGGTAAGTATTGGACAACGTATATTTCTACGGGTAGTTGTTCATGTTGGTTAGTGGTTAGGCCCCAATGGCCCTACTAAGGCTGCCGAGAACGGTTTAGTTTGACCCAGTGGGCCGCAAATATCTCATATCTGGTTGGTAACTGCATCTGTTCCCAGATCCTAAATAGAGAAAGTAGTTACTGTCATCCATGATAAATCAGCATGATGATTGTTAGAAGAGTAGGATGTGCTTCTGAGAGCAACCTAGCAGAGTGACCTTGTCAACGTGACCTTGACAGAGCAACCTGTCTGTGAAACCTTGCCAGAGCTGAGTTGTGCTTGATTGGCATCATTGAGTCACAACTTGGCCATGCAATTGAAATGGATACATCAATGTCATGAAACCATTGTAGTTTACTGTGTGGCCCAGGGATTCGGTAGATGAATCAAAGTCACGGACCCATTGTAATCCTTGGTGTGGTACTTCTGCTGATCTTGACATCATTATGTTGGCAGTGTGTAGTATATATATACGTGGTAGAGTACTTTGGTAGCACCATCACAGGCACAAGAATTCGTACTGTTGTACGGCATAGAATTCCATTCTCTACGCAGGATGTTCTCTATCTAACTACCCAACAATGCCTGCTACAACTGAACACTCCTCCCAGAGGCTCGAATGGTACTGGTCCGATAATAATATATCGGTTAATGAGGCAAAGAGAGCTGTGGCTACTCCACCTGTTGGCTCCGCATCCATGCACATGAGATGCATGCCAAGCGAAGTTGGTATTCAGCAGTGCAATACCATCTGTCATCGGCACTGTGAGTGTGTCTGATATGTACCAAGTGAATACACACTAACGACAAACTTGAGCCTACTACCTGCTGGCATGGATATCTCGTTGGATAGGACTATTGTGCCTGCACACGGCATATTTATTTTGTTTACTACTGTATGTCCTTGGGGGTTAGTCTTAGCTTTTATCGGTATTAAGGGAATTCAGTATAGTCCAATGTCAGGGTGTCAGTTCAATATGGTTTTAGCAAGTACCAAAACCATCGTATATTTTCGCCTTAACTGTAGAGTACTTGCTGGATGATATGCTTGAAGTGTGCTTCCCAATGGAGATTTCCATTTTTAAATGATGAAGCCTTTTTGTCCACCAAGAGTGGTCATGGCAAACTCTCTGGAGAGTCACTGTCTGAGTGGTTGTCAAATTGTTGTCAGAGTTGTTATCCAAGGGCTTATGTCAGAGTGGCTGTTGTCAGAGTGGTTGCTGTCAGAGTGGCTGCTGTCAGAGTAGCTGCTGTCAGAGTGGCTGCTGTCAGAGTGGCTGCTGTCAGAGTTGCTACTGTCAGAGTGGCTGATGTCGGAGTCACAGTCAGTCTGGCTGGTAGTCAAAGTCAGTGACTAAATTCCTCCCGTGGTTGGTACAAATTATGTATACAGATTGAAACCTTGCAATAAGACAACTGTAAGATGACCTAAAAGTTACCCAAAAACAAGCGGGGTGAATCCAGAAACCCAAACAGAGACCAAAACTATGAACCTGAAGGTGAGATCCCGAACCCAAGAACCAACGCAGGAACAAAACCAGCGCAGACCTAGAAGTGGAAGGTATAGAATGATCACAAATTAACTAACGTTCATTATTACATTGTTATATTGCCCAATCACAGCAGACCAGAGTGTCTGTGGGGAAATATTGCCAATCAAGGTATCATATACTTGATCAGTATTGAAATCAATGTCCTTGCTGGCAGCGTTCTGGGAAACTCTCAGCATATGGAGCATTTGTGATTGCATCATCTGCTGGGCGTGGTCAATCAACAGATCAATCATGGCGAGGATTACTAATCGAGTTGTGCGTTACATTTGCGGTTGACAAATCCGCTGGATGTGTGATCTTGCCTGAGATTAAGTTGTATGATTGATAATGTATTCTACAATAAAGCAATTTCGGTGATTATCATATAGGTTCAAGCCATCATTTCTTGTTAGATAAGAAAAGACAAGGACCCTTACCTGTCCATGGTTGATACATGACTTCTTCATGGTGGTCCATGCATTGGCACTTATTGAGCTATGGAGAGTAAAACAATTGTAGCCTAACAGGAGGCGGTACTGCGCACAGTTAGTATCATTGTCATACAAAGAGTTGATGTCAGAGTTAAACATCAGAGTTGATGTGTGTCAGAGTTAAATGGCAGAGTTGATATGAGTGGCAGAAAGTGAGATTGTGATAGAGTGCTAACCTGTTAGACGAGCCACTGGGTAAGTGGTAAACATACCTACAGAATCACCATGTATCCATTATCTTTTGCTGTCAAGGTGTTCCAGGGATAGTGTTTGAGACAACCCAACATCGGAGCTGTGAACCTCAATGCAGCCTTGATCTGATCATACGTCATACACTTGACCTTCTAATGTGGAAATATTTGTTCAGTCTTTCATGGGAAAGCCATGGCACACCAAAAAATAACCATCCTCATCATTACCAAGTTCTGTCGGCCAGTGTCAGCAACACTGGAAGGTAATGACCATAATTCTTTCGATGAAGATATATCCGGATCCATGGTGGTGGGGCAAACAATAAGGGCTACAGAGATACGCAAAATCCACTGCCAACATGGGCCAAAATGCTTCGTTGTACCCATTGTTGGTGCCAGCGTGGAGGCAACTCCAGTGATTCTGTCCAAGCGACTTATAGCTACTATCCACCAAATGAATGTAGGACTGTCCAGCTCCAGAGGACTTCGTGAATGTAACAGGTTCGATGGTTAAATGTCTATACGGGATGTTGATGATGTGCTTTGGGTTCTTGAAAGGGGTACAGCACACCATTGTTCACACTAGCATTAGTGTATATCAAACCACAAAAGCTGGCTTCCCAATAGTTTCCTCGTTGTGGTGCTGTCTGATTAATATATGCAATGTTTCCATAGTGTTTCTCAATTTCCTCACTTTACCAGTTAGGGGCAACAAATAAGGACTCCAAGAAGTTCTTGTGCAGTAAATATGGAATCCGAATTCTGGGCCTTCTATATAATGATAAGCATCTGGCATAAACCCTGTACTATATTCAGTACCTGATACATGACTCCTATCCGCAATGCCATCATCATCAATGCTGGGAGTATAGCCGAATGTATCTGGTGGCAGTGGTAGGGTGATCCAAGATAAACTCTACAGGAAACACAGGATTCAACACAAGTCTTCAATGCCATTTACCAATGGGGTTGCCATTCACATCCATTTGTAATGTGGCCCCAGACTGAGTATACAGGAGGCCATATGCATATTGTAATCACAGGAGTCCATTTCAACCAAACTGCCATTATTTTTCCTAAACAGGCCAATTGGGGTCCCACTTGCTTTCAACCTGTGGGCCTCACCCAGATTTAACCATCGGTTGATGGCAGCACACCAATGTTTCAAACCATCGGCTTTCCCATGGTTGAATTACTGCTAGAAAGTCTCAATGGTTTAGATGACAACCATTCTCCATCATTTACCATGAAGAGTGGCTCGATGGGATGCTCTTCTCCAGGAAGAAATACTGTAATGGCGATGTGGAGTAAACTGAGTGAACTTAGTCACTGGAGCTTCCCATTCTACCACTATCGGTTTAGTGCTATTTTGATCTTTGCTTGATGTCATAATAGTGGTACATATTCCGGTCATACCCTGGAAGTAATGATGGGACGTGGACCTCCCACCACAGCTTTTCTGGCTCTCATCTGACCATCTCACCCTCTTCAACGTGTGCTTTGTGGTCATTCATGTCAATATCCCATTTGTCAAATCCAGGAGGTGGATTCTTGATTTCTTGGTTATCGACATTTACATGATGACATATTAAAGCTAGTACTGTCAGAGTCTGCTGATTGTTTGTGTGGCGAACAGTATACCTCAAGGGCACAGTAGGGTTGAACCTTGCCTGTACCCCAGTTATCAGCCAATAAACTACCATTCGCCAAGCTATTCTCGTTGTCTGCCATCCAACTCACTGCAATAATCTGGTGTGGCTGTAACTGAGTTTGTTTCAGGAGTGGCTTGAATGTTCTGATCTCCATGGTGATGCCTAACGCTGCCATTGACTGCTGCTAGTTTGTCCTCTGAAATTCGTGGTTATCCATCAGCTTCGCTACCCTGCAAGTAAAAAATAGCTATATTCAACATTCTGACAAGTGCTCTGACAGTGGGCTGAACTCTGACAACAGCTCTGACAACAGCTCTGACAGCAGCTGAGCTCTGACAGCAACTCTGACAGCAGCTCTGACAGTGACTTCACTCTGACAACAACTCTGACAGCAGCTCTGACAGCGGCTTCACTCTGACAGCAACTCTGACAGCAGCTCTAACAGTGGCTGAGCTCTAACAACAGCTCTGACAGCAGCTCTAACAGCAGCTCTGACAGTGACTGAGCTCGGACAGTAGCTCCACGGCTCTGGCAGCAATCACTCTGACACGGACACTGACTCATCTGTCCACATCAACATCATCCATATGGTCCTCATTGTGTGCTTGCGCTATATGGTCGTTGGCTCCCTCCAGCTGTGTTAGGGCAATGCTGTTGAAATCAGCATCTACATGATCCAATTCTTCGGCCTTTTGAATGTCGACAGCTTAGTCATCTTGTTTGAATATCCAGCTGGCGGAATGACTTGGTGTAGCATTGTTTGAAATGAGCATGATTGCTGGATCGGGATCGTCCTGGTCGTCTGTCATCCCCAGTAGCTCTTCGTTCCATTCCCCTTCCTTCTCCTCCTCCAAATCATCCAATTCATCAGCACTGATTTCGTCTCCGGAACGATCAAGTAAGTTAATAACCAATGGGTCACTCTCTTTGTACTCTTGTGTCTCCCTAATGGTTGATGGTCATTGCAGGTTGAGGGGGTTGGTTGTAATATGTTCGATTTCATTGTTGGTGTTATTTCCCATGAATGTGTCATTGAGGGCAATAAATGTCATTACCAGATGGCTTTCAGTTTTGGCAAAGGTCAGACAGTTGTGTCAGCTTGACTCATCCAAAGGACTGTAAATCATTGCATATCTGGACGATGGACATTCACCCCGGGTGGACATTGAGCTTGCCAAACTGAAGTCAACAGCCCATAAGTGGGTTGCTCGATCATATTGCCAAGGAATCAAGGCAACAAGTTGGTTATCACACAGGGGTGCATATTCTGTGTGAAGTCTCTTAGAACTCGAGGCCTGATTACCTCTTCCGCAATATTTACCAGATAGTCATCTTCCATCCACGTGATAAAAAGATCAATACGATCTTCCCAGGCTTTTGGGTATTAATTTCCCGGTGAGGTGCCTCCCACCACAGATTGAGCTGGTGAGCAGGTTGCACCACAATTAGGTCTGCTGCTGTTGAGATCTATAAGTGAAAGTGGCGAGGGTTTGGATGCATTATTCCATCTGAAAAAGAGTCGCTTCAGTGCTCTGCCAGATGTGTTGATCCAAAATAGGTCATACCTAGGCAACTGAGTATACTCCGACACCGCTGACATTATAGAAGATAGAACCGTGAATGATATGGACGATCGTTTATTGCCTCTATGAGTGGTTCTTCTACCCTGTGCTACCGAATCTCTCCTTGGTTGTGATGAGGTTCAGCTTGCAATTGCAGGTGTAATCAACCCAGCACAAATATCTGAAGTGCGTTTATTGATTGGTGTAGTAGGAGGGACCAGGATATGCTCTCATGAAGAAGCTGATGTGATCTTTGGCATGGGCTTAATGTGGTTTTTGGCTTTGTGGCAGGGCTTTGCGGAGCTGTCTTGTGTGTAGTGGTGGCACGTTGGGTGACTCTGCTTTGCAAGCACGAGATGATTCTGAGTAGTGTATAGATATCATCATCATTGAGCTTTGCGTCTGGTGTACGGCCCTGGAGATATTGTCAGTTATCATGAAGCACCTTGCAAATGTCGGGAAAGTTCTATTTGTCAGGTCAATGTCAGTCAGTATCAGAGACTCAATGTTAGAGACCCAATGTCAGATACCGAATGTCAGAGACCCAAGGTCAGAGACTAAATGTCAGAGACTCAATGTCACAGTCGGATTTACTAACCTGGCCACGCATCTTCACTTCACCTTGCAACTCAGTGTACCAACTGTTCTTAGTGTAAGAAGTGATAAAGGATTTGTCATGTATAGTTTTCCATCCCTGGACTGCTCCAGGGCCTTCAGTGAATGAAGACTTGTGACTCACAGCATCCATGTCCTGGGTTGACATCTTTATCACAGAGGCACAGATTGCTTAGGTGCAGTACAAAACATCAGTTGGCCATCTCTGTGGAACTCGTGGTGGTGCCATAATGACACTTGTTTGGTGGATATGAAGATCACTGAGTGGATATGAGGGTCACTGAGAGGATTTGACCATCGTCAAATTAACGTTCATTGATATGAGTGAATAGGTGAAATTGTATGCATTACATACCAACGAGTACTAGATGCGCCTAGACCCACGCTCAGTGGGTTGACCACTCCAACACACATTCTAACTGTGATGCGAATATGCAAGTTGATCCAGATGAGAAAGTGCCACAGATTGAAGTAAGGAGAGTCTGAAGAAGCAAAATGCAAGTTAGTTGAGACAAGTCGGAATAGGTAGATGCAAAAATGTTGGTGGTTGTTTGGAAGGCAAATATAATAAGATTTGGAAGGAAATGAGGGGTTGTGGTGCAGATATGGTAATCGGTGAGTGGCCGAAATATCAACTCACACTGTTCAGTTTAGGGATGCTGAGAATGGTACTTAGAAGCGGAACTGCCCAGCATTTCATTCAAGAAAACAAAGGGGGTTAACGATAGTATACTCCAAGCTTAACAATAGAGTGTGGTACAATAAGATCACAAGGCTAGGCTAGCATCGAAGTCCCATTGGGGTAGACTGAATACACAGCATTGGGATAAGTGATAGGCGTATTACTACGATTAGTTTCCTGGGGGCACTGAATCACAAACTGTTCACCTTCAACAATACCATCATGGGATAGCACTCTATTTGGCAGGGTCTTTTCCTGATGAAGTGGTTTCATTTGTTTTTGTTTTATTCATACTGTATGCACTCTACTTAGAGTATGACAGGACCTTATACCCCCTCCACCTCCGGGCAAGCTGGCTAGATGGCAGAGCTCCCCCCCCCCCCGCTACCCTGCATCTCTGCTGACAAATCAAAGGAAAAGCAAAAGTTGAGAATTGAGAGTTGAGAGTTGAGAGATATACCAGAACTGACAAGAAGGAAGGAAAAGAAGAAGAAAAGAGTGAATATAAACCCCACGGCCGCCACCCCCCGCACCTGAGTCGGCCTCTGCACCTGCTCCATACCGTGCCGTCATTCATTTTGGCGGGAACTGCCCGACCTCATTAGCTGCCAGGAAGTCCATCACCGCTTGGTTGCACTCTCCGATGGAAAACAGCTCAGAGTCCTGCACATGTTGGCATCTGCCCGCTTTCCAGCCCGTCGCCTTTCCCACCGCCTGCCCGAGAGCTTTCGGCTGGTCTCTTTACCCACTGCAATGGCGAAAGAGGTGCTCCCACATCTGGGTCGCCGTCTCTCCATACCACCAGCACTTATTGGTCTCTTGGTGACTGAACCGTTTTAGATAGACTCCAGTGGGTGCATGCCCGCACTTTAGTCTGTAGAACCTGGCAGCCAGCGACTTCACGCTTGTCATTGGAACAGGTCTCTTGGTCCCTGTCTTGCCCTTGAGTCTGTAACTGAATTGTTTGCTGCAGTTGTCGGCCTCCCACTTTGCCTTGGCTGCTGACGTACCCTTGGAGATTCGTCTCGCTCTATTCCAGGCGGAGGTGTATGGCCGATGTATCACAGTCTCTCCGCTAGCATCTCGGGGCAGGTTTACCTGACAGTCCGCCTGTTCGTTTCCAGGTATTCCAGGGTGTCCCGGGACCCAGTGAATATCAGTCACGATGCTGTGGGCGAGGAGAGCCTGCGCTCTTCGATTGATCAGCCTAGCTAATCGCTGCCCTGGCCCCGCACGGGGTGTGCCACTCGTCAAATTGTGGTTTGTGAGTCACCAAAGACTGCCACTGTCTTCACACCATGCCTTTGAAATGTTTCTCTCTTCTCAATTGTTACATCAAGTGCGAGTCCGATCGCGCCCAGCTCAGCGTCGATGATCTCCATGCGCCCAGTGCCCAGATAGCTGCGGTGGGACCTCCATTGATTTCCATATTTGCACACTGGTGCGGCTCCCACTCGGCCATCGTCTGAGCATGATCCGTCTGTCCACCACATCCAGACACCTGCTCTGATTTTGGCTTCTTCTCACTTGCCCAGCGCTGCGCGGCTCTCTTGGCAGCAGTGGTGTTGGCCACCATGGTGGTTCTGAGAACTGATTCTTCGACTGGGGGCGGCCAATTCATGCCTTTGGTTGTCCGGCCGTGCTCATGCTCTTCTTTGACAACTGTGCATATTGGTGCACTGGAAGAGGGGTTTCAGAGTAATTCTTTTAGCTTGCCACTGCATGCGTCAGCTAGTCTCGCTGCGAATCGCAATTGTCTGGAGTCTAGGAATACAGGCGTGGGTGGAAGTCATGACTCTCTCATAAGTGCACCCTGTGGGGTGGTGGGCAGCGCTCCCAGGATGGACCGGACTTGTCGATTGATGAGGAGTTGGAGGTCATCTCGCCTGCCTACTTCTTTGGGATCCCTCCAGAGCTCACTTTCATATAATGCAATTGCTTGGACACATGCCACTTGGATGGCCTATACACTTTCTGGAACAACCCCATATGTCTTTGTAAGGGTTCGGAGTCTGGCTTCTCCTACCCTGGCTTTCTTCATGCATCGGTTGTGCTGGTCCTTGAACGTCAGGTGTGTTTCAAACCAGGCGCCCAGCCATTGTGTCGCCTGGTTTTTGAATCGTACGACCCGACCTCGGACTCTTATCTTGGCTGTCAGCTTTGGCCGGAGGTATTTTCTGTGGCCTTGTCTGTGCGTGAATAGTGCTGTCTCCGTTTTTGCAGTGTTGAACTTTAGCTCTCCTCAACTTGCTCACTCGATGCTCTTGGTGGCGCACCTCTTGAGTATCGTGACAACATGATTGACATCGCTTCCGGTCACCACCGAGCAGAGGTCATCCACAAAGGATAGCCGTTCGGCTTCTAATACATACTTATTAACCAATTTTATCAATTCTGAGGTGTAAATCGCTAAGAATATCGGTGACACAGGTGAGCCGTGTGGGACCTCTGCTTCTACTGGTTGTCTTTCCATGACATTGCCTTCAATTATCATCTCCACAGTTCTTTCTGAGAAAAAGCTCTCTGTCCATCGTATAAGGTCCCCGTCCATTTTCCTCACCTTCAGTAACTTGACTAGCCTCCCTTTTGGCATGCTTGGGAAGGCTGCTTTAATGGCCATGAGAAGCACGCCTGTTATGTGGGCATTTTTCCAGGCTTCATGAGCTCTGTCGACCATTATAGCCGCCACATCAATGGCTGACCGTCATTTTCGGCTTTTGAATTGTCTGTCGCACCATAGTTCTCTTCTTTGAGCTTCTTCTGACAGCTGCTCAGCGACTACTTTCTCGACCACGTTTTCCATACAGCTTAACAGCGATATAGAGGGATAGGCATTCAGCTGCATATAGTCCTCTTTGCCAGGCTTGCAAATGACCACACCACTGGCTTGCTTCCATACGGCTGGGTGTCTTCCCATGCGAATGGCCGCCTGTGTCAGCCCTACTATCCTCCTTTTGTCCCACTTCTAAAGCTGCTGTATGGCACCAAAAGAGAGCATGTCCAGCCCCGGTGCTTTTTTGACCTACTGAGAACATAAGGCTCATTCAACTGCATCAGCAAAATGTATTTTAGTCACTGGAAGCCTTCAGGGGTGTCTGAGAGTATGTGGAGTGTAAACTTAGATGCGTCAATTTCAGGAGTGTATTGGACCCGAGGAGGGCATTCCTGCTGGCCTTCAGAGTGAGTAGGTGTGCCGGAGACAAGCCTGGGAGCGACGACGACAAGTCTGGGAGCAGTTGGGGGCGCTGCCGACAAAACTGGGAGCGCCAGCAACATGTCTGTAAGCACCTCGAATCACAGTAGAGCAGTCTGGGGTAAACAACATCTTTGTTGCGAACGCTGCTGGTGCGCCTGGAAATCATAGCTACTACTTATTGTTCAACAATTTTTCAAACCCATGTATTCTGTTTGTATTCTCATCTATGTATCTATACAGCTACCCATCTACACATGGTATACTATCTGGACTGGCTGCAGGCGGTGCTTGAGAGCAATTCAAGGTGCACCTGGAAATGACGATTGAGTAAACATAGAGATACATTTTGAGGCCGTGATCTAGTGAGTTTGGAGATGTAATTGGAGATCGAGATCCATCAGCAAAATGTATCTTAGTCACTGGAAGCCTCCAGGAGTGTCTGAGAGAATGTGGAGTGTAAACTTAGATGCATCAATTGCAGGAGAGTATGAGACCCATGGAGGGCATTTCTGTCGGCCTTCAAAGTAACTGGGAGTGCCAGTGACAAGCCTGGGAGCGACGACGACAAGCCTGGAAGGACCGGAGAGCGACAGCGACAAACCTGGGAGCGCCGGCGACACACCTGGGAGTATTGGCGACAAACCTGGGAGCGCCAGCAACAAACCTGGGAGTTCCGGCGACAAGTCTGGGAGCGCCTCGAATCACAGTAGAGCAGTCTGGGTTAAACAACATCTTCTTTGGCAATGCTGCTGGGGTGCCTGAAAATCATAGCTACTACTTATCATTCAACAATTTTTAAAACTCATGTATTCAGTTTGTATTCTTATCCATGTATCTATGGATCGATATAGCTACCCATCTACACACAGTATATCTGGACTGTATGCAGGGGGGGCTTGAGAGAAATTCGAGGTACGCCTGAATATGAGGATCGAGTGAACTCAGATATATACTCCGAGGCCATGATCGATTGAGTTTAGAGATGCACTTGCAGGCGGTAATGAAGCGCATTTGGGGATACACTTGGAGGCCGTGATCAAGTGGACTTAGAGATGATTCTGAGAGCGAAATTGAGCGAGTTTGGAGATGCACTTGGGGGCCGTATTCGAGCGAATTTGGAGATACACTTTGAGGCAGTGATCCAGTGTACTTTGAGATGAACTCGAAGCTCGTGATCGAGCAAGTGTGTAGATGCACTTGGATGCCATGTTCATGCTAACTTGGAGGCTGTAATTGAGCAAGTTTGGATGAGTACTGAGAGGCAGTCGATGGACGGCGCGCCGGGTGCTGAAACTCTTTTCATCAGTTAGTTAACTCGCAACCATGGGAATGTTACAGGGTGACTTTACCTTTCAGATCTCATGGGGAACTGGCTGATAGCAGTCGATCATGTTGGGCGGCACCCCGGAAGCTGAAGCTACATTGAGGGGTCAACTCATAATCATGAGAATGAAGGGAACACAAACAATGTTGGCTGTCTGCTATACTCGGTGTTTGTTGTGCTCGGTGTATGTTGTGCTGGGTGTATGTTGTACTCGGTGTATGTTCTACTTGGTATATGTTGAACGCGGTCTATGTTGTACTCGGTGTATGTTGTCCTAGGTGTATGTTGTACTCGGTGTCAAGTCATGATCATGACATTGGGAGATAGAGAGTAATGACTTAACATTGTGTTCTGCAATGATGGTAGAGTTGTGGACAAGGAAGAGAGAAATAGGGGATGAAGACGAGAACGATGTGGAGAATTACAAGCTGATATGAGAAATCGGGGGTACAACTTGCCTGATTGGATTTAGAAGACTTTGTACGTGGGTAATTACACTCCAGATCGGGACTCGTACCTGCTGTATTGGGGATGGTAAATTGCCTTGCACACCAAATTCTCTTAAGTGCAAGTTTCTCATGATGATTTCCCCTATACCCTCTCATCTCCCTATTTCTTGTCTTCAACTCTACCATCACCTAAGAACAGGAAGTTGAGTCATCGCTCTGTATCTCTCCATGCCATGATCAAGTGTTAACATCGAGCAAAGCATACACTGTGTACAGCATACACCGAGTACAGCATACACCAAGTACAGCATACACCGAGTACAGCATACACTGAGTACAGCATATACTGAGTACAGCATACACCGCATACTGCATTATCCCAAGATCAACTGTCTCCTGCTCCCACCCAGTCTCTAATCTCTCGGCAGACCATGTTGTACTCAATTCTTTACATTCACACAATTATGAGTTAAGTAATGAATACAGTCTCAGCTCCCGTCGCGCCTCCCTCCTGAACTACTGCCTTCCGATTGACCACCTCCATCAAGTCCTCCAATCTTGCTCGATCATGGCCTCCAAGTGCATCTCGAAACATGCTGGATCACAGCCTCCAAGTGTATCTCTAAACTGACTTGATTACACCCTCCAAGTTGGCACCATCACGGCCTCTAGTGGAATCTCCAAACTTGCTCCATTAGGGTCTCCAAACTCGCTTGATCACGGCCTTCAAGTGTATCTCCAAAGTCGCTCGATTACGGCCTCGGAGTGCATCTCCAAACTAGCTTTGTTATGGTCCCCAAACTCGGTCGATCACGGCCGCCAACTATATCTCCAAAGTCGCTCAATTACGGCCTCTAATTTCGCACTATCACGGCCTCCAAGTGCATCTCCAAACTCACTGGATTACGGTCTCCAAACTTGCTCGATCATGGCTTCCAAGTGTATCCCCAAACTTGCTCGATTACGGCCTCAGAGTGAATCTCTAAGTTCACTCCATCACTGTGTGGTGAACCAGTGGAGCTAGAAGGCCGACAGCGCATCATCAACACCGCCGCACCTCGCATGGTATCAGATGGGAATTCATGAGAAAGAGCAGTTCTAGCTCGAGGAGCGTAGGAAGAGGGTGAGAGGATAGGAAGGGATTCCTGGCCATGATGAACCACACATATTGCGTGGATCTACGAAATCTCGGCAATAGTGCATGAGATCAAGAGCTGGGAAAGATAGAGTGTGTATTTCGTATATTCAGATGATGTCTATCTACCCCGGGGTATGCCCAATATATACTGCCTGGCGCTGAGTCTATCTCCATGATCCCTGTATTTCCATATGTATATACATAGAGAGACTTAAATATTAGATGCCATATTATGATGTAGCGAATCTTGTGACTATAACAGACCAATATGATCAATGAAATGCCTTGTGGTGATGGAACTGTAAGAACCACTGGTGTGAGAATACGGCACCAAGTCTCCCGCAGAGGTTGTACAGAGGACTTAGCTGCTCTTGATGTCTCCTGCAGATTTGCACAGAGGTTGCAGTAGCTCAAATATTTGTCTATCCTAAGTGCCAAATTTCGTAGCATCCTGAATGTACCTCCATCACTGCAGGTGCTTTCAGGAGTACCTGACAATGCTCTTGCAGAGTCTGAGCGCACTTTGCAAAGCTCCAGGGGGGGGCTGGTAGGATCTAGAGATACATAGAAGCACTGGCGAAGGCTACCGGAGTGTCTGGGAGGTTTGTGTATGGCTTCCAGACTGAATTACATTTTGCTGATGTTGAGTGAACTCAGAGATACACTGGAAGGCCGTGAACAAGCGAGTTTGGAGATGCAATTGGAGATCGGGATTGAGTGAACTCAGAGATGCACTGGGAGGCCGTGACCGGGAGAGTTTGGAGATGTACCTGGAGGCCCAGCGCGAGTGACTTCAGAGAGCGAGTTTGGAAACGCAATCGGAAACCGGGATTGCCTGAGTTCCGAGATGCACTTGGAGGCCGTGATCGATCGAGTTTGGAGATGCACTGGGAGGCTGTGATTGGCAAAGTTTGGAGATGCACAGGGAGGCCTGTTGAGCTGATTGGAAGTACGGATATCACTATGCCAAGGACTATGATGTAACTTGCCTCTTTTGTAGTTAGCACTATTAGTCATCGATCGACCTTATGTCGATGCGATATGTCTCGTTACACGATACAATAGACACACCTTTGCATATGCCCGCAGACGCTCGAGTACTCGAGCGCACGCCACCGTACAACATGTTATGAGCCCTTGCGTTTAAAGAGGTCACCGACGATCAGCACTTTCATTTTCGTTTGTCGAGTGGAGGTCAATATCGTCACGGAGAAGCGTCTCCACAAGCGAAGCGATTACTCCGCATTTCTGCCGTGTTTCTAATGGCGGCTGCTGGACGTCACCCGTACAGTCTGAGAGATTACGATAACTGACAATTGCGATACAAGATTGGGATCGTTCAAGATGAGTTCGATGACGATCACAATCACCAAGTTCAATGGCACAAACTATGCACAATGGGCAACCGAGATGGCACTACTTCTCGAGCAGAAGCAACTGTATGGTATCATCAAAGGATACGACGACCAGCCAGAAGAGCCAGCAGCAAGCGCGACCGCTACAGAGAAGGCCGCTTTCAAAGACTGGATGAATCGCCATGGTGTTGCCAGATCGACTATCGTACTCGGCATGGAACCGAGGATACTGGCGGAATATATGGTCGTCGACGATGCGAAGACGGTTTGAGAGAAGCTAGCATCAGCCTACAAGTCAAAGCTCAAGCTCAACATCTTCGAGATTAGGGAAGACCTTTGGAGCATCAAGCTACAGGACTGCGGAGATGTCGACAACTACGAATCGCGGATCAATCGGAAAGTCAAGGATTACAATCTCTGCGTTGGGCCATTGACCACTGACACTGATGCTACCAATACGGACTCTGCAAAGACAATCACCAAGTTGAGTGAGCAAGAGCACATCTTCTACCTTCTTCGCGGAATCCCAAGGAACGACGAGTGGAAAGTTTTCCTGGAGCTCATGATGGACAAAAACGCCACGATGACCGCCACCCCCGATGAGATCGTCACCAAGCTCGTCGAAAAGGAAGCTGCAATCAAGAGAGAGAATGGGCTCGCTCCAGAAGCTCTGCTGTTTGCAAGGAAGGGTGGCAGAGGTGGTGGTAATGGCAGTAAAGCCGGTAGAGGCGGCAAAAGTCCAAGGAGAGATAAGAGAGATGATAAGAGAGATAATAAGGGAGACAAAGAGAAGGATTTCCGGAAGTGCTTTCATTGCCAGCGGCGAGGGCACACCAGCGAGAACTGCTTGAGCAAGCAGCACGGCGATCCTCCCACGGCTGCCGATACTGCAGCAAAAGTATCAACTGAGACTACTTCAATCGAGAACTATTCGATGGTGGCCAGCTCAAGTGCTTCATCCAGTGATTGGTTCATCGATTGCTGATGCACGACTCCCATCTCTGGCCAAGGATCAATGTTCATCACCTACACCGAATATCCTCCGAATACGAAGAAGGTGAAGGGATACAATGGGGTCACATCATATGCATCCGGATATGGGAGTGTCAGGTTGATTTGCCAGCTGCCAGACGGAAAGACGGATACGATCATACTTCAAGAAGTGGTCCATTTGCCGGGATTGTTCAATCTCATCTCACAATCTCAGATCATGGACAAGGACGTCAAAGTCAAACTGGTGAATCACTACAGTCTCAACCTCTACAATCGCCATGGCAAGTTGATTGCCACTGCACCAAAGGTCGATGGGCTATTCGTTCTGGATCGCGTCCTGGATCGAGGTCTGGGATTGACTGAATACACCGATATCGACAACGACAGATGCCAGCTGGCACTTAAGACCACTGGGCATGCATCTCGGCACGATGCAGAGAAGCGGATGTTATGGCACCGCCGCCTGGCACACGTCGGTCTCAAGGCTTTGGAGATCTTGCCGAAGATCATTGCCGATGCTCCGACGATAACCGGGAAGTGCGATTGGGATAGTTGCATCAAATGGAAATTGACGAGAAAACCCTTCACTCCGAACACGACTTCCCGTGCCACTAAGCCTCTGCAGGTCGTGCACTCGGACATATGCGGTCCCCTGGAAACAGCCATCGGAAGAGGTCAATATATGCTCCTCTTCATTGACGATGCCACGAGGCACACGGATGAGTACATATTGAGGTACAAGTCAGAAGCCCTAGAGGAATTCAAAGAATGGAAGGCTCTTAGAGAAAAGGAGTCGGGCAAGCAAGTGAAGCGATTTCGTACTGATGGAGGCGGTGAGTATACCTCAAAGAAATTCGCAGAATACCTAAAATCAGAAGGCATCTGAAACGAAACGACTACCCCCTACACTCCTCAGTGTAATGGAGTCGTCGAACGGGCCAACCGCACGATCATGGAGCGCGTACAATGCATGCTTGACAATACCGGACTCTCAAGGAAGTGCTGGGCGTTTGCAGTCTCAGTGGCGGTCTATCCCAAGAACCGCACTCCGACACACTCCATGGTTGGTAAGACTCCGCACAAGGCCTGGCATGGATCCGGAAGGAAGACATCTTTGAAGCATCTCCGTGTGGTCAGATGATTGGCTTTCGTCCACGTTCCGAAAGAGAAACAAAAGAAGCTGGATTACAAAGCCACTCCCGTCATATTCGTTGGGTATAGTATATCGACTAAACAGTACTTCGTATACGATCCATTGGCCAAGACGCTTCACCGCTCCAGAGATGTGGTATTCAGAGAAGGAAAGCGGTACACAGCACCGAATGCTGCAGATGAAGCAATCTTGAACAAGCACTTCTACAGAGATGTCATCGAGGAACCCAAACCCAAACCCAAACCCATAGAGAAGCAACCAACCGAATGTCAACCGGAGGAGTCATTGGACGATTCACCTCCGGATCCTCTGAAGCCAAAGAAGAAGTCACGAGAACTGGCTGGCCTTGAGACGTCACTTAGAGATGCATGGCAGCCACCGGCCTGAGGTAGTCGCCGAAACTGCGCTCGGAAGGATACATTGGCAGATTCTGCACAATTGGCTCTCGAAGATGAGGAATTCGAGGATATGGTTCTCATCTACGCCGCAGCTGCGATCTCCGACGATCATGAGGATGGTATCGACGATCTAAAGTCTTACAAAGCAGCAACCGAGTCTCCGCTCGCTGACAAATGGGATACGTCAATGAAAGAAGAGTTAGATGCAATTGGTCAGCATCAAGTCTTTGGAGATTTCGTGGAGCTTCCTCAAGGGAGAAAGGCTTTGCCAAGTCATTGGGTATACAAGATCAAGCGCGATGGAGCAGGCAATGTGCAGCGGTTCAAGGCCAGGCTAGTCTGTGGAGGAAATCACCAAGTCGAAGGCATCGACTACCAGGCTACGTATGCACTGAATGCTCGCTTGGGCCATATCAGGTTGGCACTCATCATCGCCGCCAAGTATGATCTCGAGATCCATCAAATGGACGTCTGCAAGGCTTTCTTGGGAGTTGACTTGGAGGAAGAGATCTATATGCACCCTCCGCAGGGATATTTTCGTTTGCTCCAGAATGGGAGTCGATTCAATGATCCAAGATTAACAAAGACTTCGCGGAAGATGGTACTCCGCTTCAGAAAGTCTCTTTATGGACTGAAACAGTCTTCGCATGTTTCGTACGGCACTTTCAAGGAATTCGTGATCTCGATTGGGTTTGTGGCATCACGTGTCGAGGGCAGACCATTCGTGCTTGAGGATCAAGGCATAGTAATTGCCGCAGTCGTTCTGTACGTCGATGATCTCCTAATCATTGCTAACGAGGGCTTGATTGGGCAGATGAAGGACCAGATGAGCAAGAGGTTCCGGATGCATGATCTCGGGAGTGTCTCTTTCTATCTCGGCATGAACATCGAACGCAATCGGGAGCATCACACGATTGACATCCATCAGCATAGCTACATTCGGACGATCTTGGCGAAGTTCAGAATGGACGAGTCCAGGCCAGTTGCCACGCCGATGGCAATGAAGCTTCATAAGAGGAAGCCCGACGAAGAAGCCTGCGATCCGATTCTATACCAATCGATGATCAGAAGCCTTATGTACGCGATGACCACCACTCAGCCCGATATTGCATATGCCATCGGGGTTCTCAGCCGGTAAAATCACGACCCAAGCAATGAGCATGTGGTAGCTCTCAAGCGCGTGTTTCGGTACCTCAACGGCACAAAGGACTGGAATCTGCGTTTCGGAGGAGCACTCGGAGGAGCACTCGAAGGAGCACTCGGAGGAGCACTCGGAGGAGAAGGAGAAGGCGCACTTAGATGTTATGTAAATTCGGACTATGCTGGATGCCCGGATGACTATAAATCAACAAGTGGACTGGTCATCACCTTCAGAGGAGCGGTCGACTGGCGACTGAGAAAACAGAAGTCGACTGTCCAGTCCACGACCGATGCCGAATACTATGCCTCTGGAGTAGGCTGCATGAGACTCACACAGATCTCGCACCTCTTGAATGAGCTCGGCATCCTGACCATCCCTCACGTGTTCTCAGATTCACAGTCACTGATCGCGAGCATCAAGAACAGAATCTACCGCGGAACGGCAGTTGCACACATTGCGACCAAGTACTATCTTGCTGCAGATATGGTTAGAGATGGAGAGATCAACTTAAGCTACGTACTGACTACTAAGATGCTCGCCAACTGCTTCACAAAGCCACTGCCGAAGCCCGCCTTCTTGAAGCAGTGTGCTGCAATGGGAATGATCGGGATTGGAATAGGGAATGGTCACGGAAATGGTATTGGAATTGGAATTGGAAAAGGCATCGGGAATGCCGTTGGAAAGTAAATTGATTGGGCACGTTTGTTTCGAGGAGATCCACAATGTTTGATTGGCTCCTCTTCTCCTTTGTTTACTGTTTTGTTTGAAACGGACGTGATAGCCGTCCTGGAGGAGTGTTATGCTGATTGGAAGTATGGATATCACTATGCCAAGGACTATGACGTAACTTGCCTCTTTTGTCGTTAGCACTATTAGTCATGGATCAAACTTATGTTGATGCGACATGTCTCGTTACATAATACAATAGACACACCTTCGCACGCACTCCACTACTCGAGCGCACGCCACCGTACAACAAGGCAGTGATCGAGTGACTTTGGAGATGAACTTGGAGGCCGTAATTGAGTGAGTTTGGACAAGCAATTGGAGACCGAGATTGGGTGAACTCAGAGATACACTCTGAAGCCATGATCGAGCGAGTTTGGAGATGCACTTGTAGCAGGCTGTGATCGAGCAAGTTTGGAGCAGTACTTGGACATGGTTGATCTGGAGGCAGTTAATATGGAGGAAGTCGATGGGGGGCATGCCAGGTGCTGAGACTCTATTCATCGATTAGTTAACTCGAAACCATGGGAATGTGATGAGGTGACTTTAACTTTGAAGATTGTATGGAAAACTGGCTGGTGGTGGTCAATCGATAGGGAGGCACGCCGGAATCTGAAGCCACATTCAGTGGTCAACTCGAAATTGTGTGAATAAAGCGACGACAGACAGTCTTAAGTGTATGCAGTACTCTGTGTGCGCTGTACTCGGTGCATGCTGCACTCAGTGTTGACTCACAATGATGGCATGGGGAGATAGAGAGGGATGCATTAACTTTTTGTACTTGCGATGATGGTAGAGTTGTGTACGTGAAAGATGGAGATGGGGGAGGAAAATGAGAACGATATGGATGATACGAGCGGCCATGAGAAATGAGGAGAAGAACATGTCGGACTGGGTTTAGAAGACCTCGTATCAGAGTTAATACTCGCCGGATCGTGACTCGTACATGCGATTTTGGGGATGGTCAATTGAGTCGCACACCAAATTCTCTTAAGTTCCAGTTTCTCATGATGAATTCCCCCATCTCCTCTGATCTCTCTTTCTTGTCCTAGACTTTACTATCACGTAACAACACGAAGTTTTGTCATTCCTCGCTATCTCTCCATTCCAATATCATGTGTTTACACCGAGTACAGCAATTTCCAAGTACAGCATCATTCCAAGGTTGGTAGTCTCCTGCTCCCAGCCAGTTTCTCATCTCTTGGCGGATCTTGTTGTACTCAACTCTGTACATTCCCACAATTATAAGTTAATCAATGCATAGAGTCTCAGCCACCATCGCGCCTCCCTCCAAATCGACCGCCTCCAAGTACCCCTCCAATCTCGCTCGATCGTGGCCTCGGGGTGCATTCCTGAGTTCACTCGACATTGGCCCCCAAGTGTATCTCCAAAGTTGCTCGATTATGGCCTCCCAGTGCATCTCCAAACTCGATCAATCACGGCCTCCAAGTGCATCTCTGAGTTCACTCAATCTCGGCCTCCATATGCATCACCAAACTCACTTATTCACAGCCTTGGAGTGCATTACTGAGTTCACTTGAATTCGGCCCCCAAGTGCATGTCCAAACTCGTTCGATCACCGCCTCCCAGTCCATCTCCCCACTCCATCAATCACAGCTGCCAAGTGTATCTCTGCATTCACGTGATCTCGGCCTCCAATTGCATCTTCGAACTCACTCCCCCACAGTCTGGGAGTGTATATCCGAGTTCATTTGATCCTGGCCTCGAAATGCATCTCCGACCTTGCTCGATCAAGTACATTGTCAAGGAGCCACGGTGGGTGTACGGAGATAGAGGGATGACAGAGGTGGATTGTGTGACGCGGAGTATATATTCAGGAGACCCTCTGGTAGATAGACTTCATATCATTTTCAATTCATCTTGTCATACAACGAAAATACACACTCTGTCTTTCCTAACATTTGATATCACTTGCTGTTTCCGAGATTATGTGAATCTATGCAATTGTGTGTGTCTTCACGGCCTGGCAGTATTATAACTTCTCAGCTTCTTCTGATGCTCCTCAATCTGGATGAGCTCTTCTTCACGAACTCCGTTTGCATGTCGTGAGAGCTGTGGGGTAATGTTGATGGTGGGCTCTCCGCTTAATACCTCTGTTGCTTTACCACAACAGCCTCCAAGTGATGCATCTCTAAGTTCTCTCAATGGGCATCTCCAGGTGCTCCTCTGATTATGCTCGACTACCAGATTCACCATATATATATATATTGAGATAGTGAAATAATGCATGCCATATTATGAGGTAGCGAATCTTGTGACTGTAACAAAGACTAATAGATGACATGCCTTGTGCTCATGGAACCCTAAGAACTACTGAGTTGAGAATATGGCACCACATCTCCCGCAGAGCTGCTCTTGAAGTCTCCCGCAGACCTGCGCAGAGGTTTCACACACTCCAAATTTTTATTAACCTAATAGTCATATCTTGTAGCATCCTGAATGCACATCCATAACTGCAGGTACTTTCAGGAGCACCTCAGAATGCTCTTGCAGAGTCCGAGCGCAATTTGCAAAGTTCCAGGGGGGCCTGGCAGCATCTGGAAGTACTTAGGAGCACTGGTGAGGGCTACCGGAGTGTGTGGGAGGTTTGCGTGTTGCTTCCGGACTGAGTTACATTTCACTGATGCAGAACACAGGATGAATGCACTATCACGAAGTATGTCATGGATGTTTTGAGGCCATTCCAATCCAGGATTCTGTGGATGTTGAAACAGCATACGGCGACTCTGCATCATCTCATCACTGCCTAAGGTGACTTGTTGGATCATATGGATGGCATGTTGGGAGCTGTAGGAAAGAAGAAGACTGAGTGAAACGGAAACTTATACTTCACTGTGAAGTTTGCGGGACAGGAGCAGTCTCACTATCATGCTGAAGTGACTCCCTTGACTGGTACTGTTCTCATTTCAGCACATATCTGTGATCTTTTCCAGAAGTTGTGATTTCTTTGAATGTCGGTCATGACAATACATATTCATCCTCAGAACAAGATATTCAAAACCACTCAATATCTTGAGAAATTTCCGAAGTATGTGGTGAATGAACACTGTCTCAGACATCAATGAATATCCGTCACTATAGCAGAAAATGTTCCGGGTAGGAATTCCTTCCCCTTTGCAATGGTCTCTGGATTTCATCAATTATCTTTTGATGCATATGATTTCTCCAGCCATAAAGAGGAATACGTAATGCCAAGGAGTGTGGCTGAAATGACACCCGGACGAAGCAATCGTGCAGCACGCTTTGTCACAGCTGGATGACTGAATTTTAATTCACTGCCTCAATTACCATACAACTGGGGGTAAGTTAATTCAAATCATAATAATTACCACACCAACCCCATGCAGAATGGCAGTACATCTTTGTTTCTGGATATCACCAACTGATGGCGCCAACAAGAGCAAATACAGTCAAAGTACCCCGATCTCTCCAATGTGGCACATGACATCCTCTCCATTGAACCACATGGTGTTGGAGTGGAGGCCAGTATTTCCATTAGGCAAGACGTTATCAGCTGGGGACTGTCCAAAACCACCAGCCAGACGCTTCGGGAAAAAGTGGTAGTAAGGCAGTACGCTCGAACCAATAACGTATTATTTGCAGGCAATTCCATATATTTGGAATTCTATATACTGCTGACATTTGAAGCTGGCACTGAAGCCACATTCAATTGGGGCTTTCAAGCAAGACAATCGAGTGATAGAACACAAGGAAGTGTTCGTGCTGTAGACTGGTAAAGGCATAGAAGACATATCAGAACTACGTACATGGGGTCAATTTCCTCATGCTGACGGATGACAATACCATACTGCAACAACTAAACTTGAGCACCAATGTTCTGCCAGGAGCATTAGTGACCCACTGGCTCCCGTTGATCTGACTGTTTACTTTTAACCTGAGACTCAATTCAGCTATCATAGAGGGCGGTCCGGATAGCCTGACATCGCACACGTGAGGGGAAGTAAAGTGTACACCAGACTAGGACTGTGACCCCGTGAACAAAATAAAAAGAAGTTGATGCCTAATACTCGAGAAATACCCACCAGACAGAAACAGCAGGGGAATATCAAATGAATCTGTTGTTGGGCTCCAAATATTGGAGGTATTCCATGCGGAATGGAGGGAGACAGGTGTATATCTGGAGAACCTGAAGCAGCTGTAAGAAAATGCTCCATAGCATATTGACCAATTTTTTGGGAAGTCTAGAAATACCATGTTTCACATGGAGTACTCTACCAGCTGTGGAACACCAATGAACTGCAGACAAAGATGCTGGTACGCTCAGAGAAGAGGAGGAAAGCAAAGATAATGGCCCATGAATGGAACAGGCACCATGGAAGTGAAGGGACATTAGGACAGGTGATTGAGTGGTACTGATAGCCCAAAATGTACATCAGCATCAAAGACTGGCTGAAACTGTTCAAATAATACTTGAATTGATTGCAACTGCAGGTGGACCAGCACCAAAGAGCCTAACAAGTAGTTACATATGGCTGTGACTAGAAATGGTCATTGTATGCAAACGTAATGTGATAAGAGTCAACTGAAAGCACGATAACATTTCAGGGGGCAAGCTGCGGCACAATCACTATCACTGGGTATATTGGAGAAGGTAGCTGAGGTCTTTTACCACAAGGTAATGTGGCACTTCAGAACCCTAGAGAGTGTGGTAGGGGGCAGTATGGCAGAGAACAAGATATGGACTAACCTCTTACTCACACATTATTACATCCAGAAAATCACTTTAACACAGTGCCATGCTGCATCCCATGGGGTAAACAAATGAGCATACAGGACAATTGCAGATACACTGACCAAACTAACAGCCTATTCTGACCACCTGAAATGGCTATCGATTAACCACCTCCCAGCACTGTGTTGGGCTTAATGATTCACCATTGGAAGTACAACTCAATAATCCAATTGTTGTCTGATACAAAATCAAGATGCATTACTTCTGATAATGCTGAAGATCTTTTCATGGAATGCATGCAACTGGACCCAAGGAATTGACTACACAGCATCAGTTCTGGCAGCTAGACCAAGCCAGCCAGAAAGGTGGTGTAAAGATATTAACAATCCAATATAACACATTATGCAGTCGAGAGATGCCAACAAATGATTCATCGGCCAGATTGGGAGCTACTGAGGTGACAACCATTAAACTGGTGGTCTGCCTCTAGGGCAACAAGTCATGATAGAGCAGTCCCACAGTGCACAACTGTATGCTAGGTGGATAGGACCTTACTACATCACAGCATTTGCTCAAAACTTGGAAAATTCTTCATAGGAAGAACCAGATGTTGTTCAGGTTACGGGCTGGATACATGACAGTCAACTAAGCATGTTCTATTCATTTGATGAAGACATACACTATGCTTGATGAATTATTTCACCTGCCAAGTGATGGAAGCAGAAATGAAAGGAGTGTAAGGAATTTGATGTGGAGGCTGTGGCAAGTCAGGAATATCTAGAAGAACACTGGAAGTATTTCATCCAGCAGAAAAACTGGGAAATTCCATTACAGGTACTGGCAGAAGATATGGCAGAGGGCAAGGACCTAGTGGATAGATATAAGGCTACATATCCGGGACTGGCAGACAACCCTTCCAAAGATTCTTTGATAGATGGAAAGGAAGTGGTAAGGGGGATAACAATACAAGGGAGAAGATCCATTTCATGGATTGTAACAAAAGGAGTTGGAGAAAATCTCATGCACACTATTCAGTAGATTGGCAAGATGGCATGGGAGGAAATGTTTCTATTGGCTGAGTTGCATATACATTACTGCAAAATTCATACAATGCACCCCTAACCCTCTAATATGCTCAAGACTAGAGAGCCAATGACGATTAGTGGAGAGGGTTAAAAATTCGCAACCCAGAATAAGAATGACTAACAGTATATTCCCAACCAGTATGTACACTTGAAGAAAGGGAAGGGGGAGATACACTAACCTTGTGATGTGATGTGAGAAGATGATACTGGGGATATCAGGAAACACATACAGACTGGAAGAAGAATGAGTTGGCACAGACTACCCCTTCAGGCATATAAATTGCTTCCTCCTCCAATAACGTAGAGAAATATTAGCTGCTGTACTGTACCATCCATATTCCTGTCCATGCTGATGACTGTGCGCAGCAGTTCCATCTTAATCATAACCAACTCCCAATGGCCATCAGAACAATTGAATCAATGGAGAATACTTCAGCAGCACATAGCAATGACATGGACCTTGAATTGCCCTTCACTGCAACCACAGCTGCTACAAGTTTCAACACCACCACAGCGGCATGCTCTGCCACCGCAGCACCCACCACCCCAGCTAGCACCACCCAAGCCACCCCTACTGAGGTCATCACAACCACTGCTGGCACTACTGTACCCACCACCACTGCTAGTATTACATTTGCAGCATCCTGGGATATCTCTACAATTACTAGGGATCCCTCCGCAGAATCGCATGTATCAAAGACACTATCATACGCAAATATGAATATCTTCTGCTATAGACTTCCCGGATGACAACAACAGGCTACAGAGATTGCCCTTTGGGTAATCTCACTGCAATGCCATGAACATGTCAATGTTGACATCTGGGATTTTTTTGGCATCATTACTGATACTACAAATACTTCGGTCACATGGATATCAAACTATGCAGAACAAACACCACACTGAATGATGCTGCAATTAAAAAGGTAGAATGTCTTACTTAAGGCTTTCAAATGCTTGTGCAAGGTAAAAAATATGTTAATGCAGTAGCACTCTGTCTAACAGAGGATGATATAAGACATGAAGAAGCTGAAAGAGATCTGGACACAACATTCCAAACTGCGGTTAATCCAAAGCAATTTCAGCGGAAGTGAGACATGGCTGTGATTATATGTAACTGCCAGCCAAACATCCAGCAATTCTCAAGTAGGGATGTGATGCCCCAATTATACATATATCAACTACCTTACCAATATACTGTGGTAGTCAACAGTCTACAAGTTGTATACATCTGAAGACTTGGAAGCCAAATGGTTGTTGGACACTGGTGGCCCTCAGCAGGAAGCAGCAATAGACTACGATTCTATGAATGTTGAATGGGTCTGGCGGTTAGTAATGCTACATGGCCGATGGGTATTACTCAGTCACAGAAAACAGCAATAATGGCAACTGACTTGACACCATCTCACCACGAGTACCACTAATGCACTATGGGATAACCGTAACACCATCATACTGCAGTAAGAACCAGGTGCTTCCACCACAAACCCTACCAATTACATATTACAAGGAGTAGAATGATGTGAGAAATATCTGAAAGCTAGTTATTGATCTGGCAGAGAATGGATCAAAGAAGGAAACATGTACGCCCTCCAGTATGTTGAGCTGATTGGAAGTACGGATATCACTATGCCAAGGACTATGATGTAACTTGCCTCTTTTGTAATTAGCACCATTAGTCATCGATCGACCTTATGTCGATGCGCCATGTCTCGTTATACGATTCAATAGACACACCTTCGCATACGCCCGCACACACTTGACTACTGGAGCGCACACCACCGTACAACACAGTACAGTGACTGGAATGATCATGCCAATTCCAACTTACCACTAGCTGATATATGCTCGCCAATAACCACTGAGAACACAGCCTGTATGCTCCTGAGACGGCTACCAATCAGAATCAGATGGGTTCCAAAATACTGGAATGGCCATCTTGGTCCATCAGCAAGAGCAATAATTGCAGCAATAACACTGAGACTGAATGACCCGTATGCTGCCTTCAAATATTGTTCAGCCTTATCCCGGACTACAAGAAGCCAGTTGATGATATAACAAAGCTGGTGGTACACCATGAGAAGAATATGCAAAACAGAGTTGTACCCACATTCCACGAACTAGTAGCTCAGGATGCCGAATTGTTTATCTTAGCCTTGACACATACTACATTGGGTATATACATGTTGTATAAAGTAATAGTTCGATTTGATTCTGAGTTTGGTAATATCTGCGACCTTGCAAGGGGCCATCTGAACTCAATGGCAGATACAGATGGTGCCAGGAGAAGCTGAGTATACAAGGAGTGAGAGTTCATATGTATTGTGTCAGGATTCATAGCATTCCTTTAAACTTAGAAGTTTACTTTCATTAGATAATTATCCATTTGGTCTATGACTATCTATCAGGTTGATGTGACTTTTATGTTCATTTGGGTGTGGGCATCATGTGTTGTTAGATGAACAGGATGCTATGTACTTTGCGCAAAGTGCCAGGGAGGAGTTGTGGCAGTGAAATCTGTATCCCACCACCACCACTACTTAGTTTGATAGAGAGATGCAGGTGGAGAACAGAGGGAGATAAAGGTGTAGCAAAGATGAACTGAATGACAGGGTGAACATATTTGGGAGACCCTGGGTAGATAGACATATCCTTGTCATGTGATGAAATACACCCTCTATCATTCCTAGCTCCTGGTGTCACTAACCCAGTCTGAGAAATTATAGATCCACCAGCATTGTATCATTCTTTATGACTGGATACCTTCCATAACCCTTGAGCCTCTTCGCACGCTGCATGGATTAGAACTGCACTATAGGCTGCATTCTGATCAGAGGTAGACTGAGGTGTTGCAGAGTGCAGATGATGGCCCATTTGCTTCCTAGCTCTGATGTTCCACCACAAAGAGAATAGTTTTCGATTTCCATGTGTGGGTTTTCAACTCAGTATAAGAGTGGTAACATTTTTCAGTATATGTTCTTTCCACAGCACCAGTCCCAATCGTTCTGGTTTGAGGCCAGTGCATTCAACTTAGTGGTCATCCTGAAATGAGATGGGTGCCATTCATCCCTGGGTTTGGTCCATTTGTTATCCTGGTTTTGGTCTGGGTATATGTTTGCTGCAGTAAGCTCCAGAAATCTCGCAGTGTAAATTTCTTGTTTGTCCTGGTGTAATGATGTTTCCATTTGTGTTAGTGGGATTGATGTTTCCGAGTTACTGCACAGTGTATTCCAATACTATATTGTGTCCATCGCCCCAACTATGGAAGTTCCTTCCTTTGCAGTTAACTTCTCCTGAAAGAATGGTATCGTTCACTATTTCCGTTGTTTTGATATTTACCTGAATTAGCTTGTGGGCTTCTTTCCACAATTCCATACTCAGGTTTTGGAATCCACATTGGAGTGTTGGGTGCTGTTCTAACAAAACCACTGAGCTAGGTGGTAAATAGTCGATAATCAATACTCCACCCTATCTCTGGTGGCATGACAAGGGCATCCATCAAACAGAGTGGTGTTTTCATAAGAAGTGTAGGAAGTAGTTGAGACGATATTATAGGGTTTCTGGCTGTTAGGTACCATCCAAATTGTACAAATCAATGCAAACTTGCCAAAACTGCTTGTGATCAAGAACTGGGGAAGACAGAATATGTACTTCCTGTGGTATGATAATACGACGTCCATCAACTGTCAAGGTGTCCCCAGTGATTTCCTCCCAGTTGGTCTGTCTGTTTCCATTGGTAATGTTTCTCCACCGGCCACTCCACTGGTCAGTCTTTCTTAATAATTCATTTATCTCCATTCTGCATTAATATCCGTTATGCATTTATCTGCATTATACATTTATCGCCATACACCCCCAGTTATCTTCCTCTTGCCAAACTGCATGCTGGTGGTGCTGCGATACAGATTTGCGTACCACAATGTTGTTTGCTGGCATCTTCAGCGTAGGCTGGAATATTCTATATCATTATGTTATGATGGTTCTGATTAGCTCAGCAGAATGCCATATAGAGTACATCTGAGAGGAGATCATTTTATTCAATTGTTCTTATGTATTTTCATTTCAATGACTATTGGTGTAATGGAAGATACACATGAAGTTTATTAGCCAGTGATTATTCTCCACAGCAAATATCATCGATAGATTATTGTTCATTATCAACTTCTAACTCATACTTGTTGGACCAATCCTGGTGCAGAGGGAAGTGTACGACGACTTATAGTGCATCTGCCAAATTGGTGATGCATATATTGACTTGCCTATTGATCTATTTGACAAGTACACAAGAAGTAATGTGAATGCGGCTCCACCACCCAATACTAATCTAACACCACATGATGACCGCACTTGAAGTCTGCCCTACACTCCTCCAGGGCGGTATCCCGACCATAAAACGAAACGATAAAGAATACCTTAAATGATAGTCCATGCCGAGGTCCTCCCAAGCAATCAGCCATGCCTAAAGCTCCTCCGAAACGATTATCCTTCCAAGAAATGAAAAAACTCAAGATCCCACACCAGAAATCACATCTGATTCGCAGCACAATATCATGTGCATCGGATTGGACTTCTCAGTGAACTACTGCACTGTCAATCTCCAGTCATCGGCTACTCGGACGGCGATGATCAGTCCGGCTTCGTCTTCAATATGACCCCTCTGGTGCTTCCCACGCGCTCCTGGGATTCCCGTTGAGGCCTGCCAATTCCCGTTTGAACGAGGATTTCTTGGATTTGTCGATCACTGCCGGTGGATCTTTGTCATCCTCATCCTCACTCTCATCCTCATCATCATTTTCACTGCTAGAACCTATGTGATTCTTCATTTGACTTTCAGAACTACTGCCAGAATTGCCACCCTTGGAATTACCACTGGGATTACTACTCTTGGAATTACTGTCGGCTGCTGCCTGTGGTTGGTTGATCGTCGGTGTCGATGCGATTGGTACCAATATATCCTTTGTGTTTGTTGGCTCCTGCGGCTTCAAGATATACTTATAGGTGCCCTCATTTGGAATCGCACTCAGTGCTGTGTATCACTTGACGCTACATAAATCTCTTCCCCAATGACCCTTTTTTGCAACTATCACATCCACATCAATCCGGAATTGTCCTCCACCATGTGATGCCACAGCAACAGGAGTTCTTTAACCTCGATTGTCATATATCGTGATTCCATAGCTATTGACAGGGACAATCCGTAGTCCCCAATCTATCAGCCTTGATTGGGAGCACGAGTTGTGTTCTCCTGCCACATGCAAGACATCCCTTACAACTACTTCATGCTCATGATTTCCAGGTAGGCGAAACTTCAGTTGAACACCTCCCTGTTCCACAGCCTTGCCCGCTGCTCTCCCAGCGAAATTGTGAATCTCCCGCTTGTCCATCGTGGTGAATTCCGTATACCGAACAAACTTCCTGTGATCTCCACCAAGGTGAGTGGTGGATGCACAATTCAAGTACCAACTATCCTTCGAAGGGGCCGTTATTCTGCCGGTATCTGTCACCCAGTAGTTTTCAATTGTTGTCATTTCCACCGAGGCAGTGGTAATTGTATTATCTTTAGCTTTGGCTGCAGTTTCAGTGCTTTTCTTGGTGACTGGTGGTTCACCGCGTTTCATACTCTGGCAGTTCCAGATCTTATGCCCTTCCTTATGGCATATAAAAACAGGTCGGATTGCCCTTGTGATCATGATCCTTGTCACTCTCGTCACCTGTCCCGCTCATCCAACCGTTGCCTTGTCCTTTTCGTTTGGCATTTTCTTGGCCATTTCCTGTTAAGAACAGTAGGGCTTTCTGCCCTAGGCCGTTCCCAGGGTTGATTGTGTTCTCCTTTTTGACCAATTTGATCACAATCTAATCGGGAGTGACTGTTGCCGTTGGGTTCTTGACCATTGACAATTCAAGAAAGAACTGCCAATTGACATTCCTCGGTAATCTGCACAGGAGGTAAATCATGTGCCCCTCGTCGGTCATGTTCCCGAAGGTCTTCGCATCAAATGTCGATGGCTCCAAACAGAGATTATAGTCCTTCACCTGCTGGACACTTCGTAGAACACAAGTTTCAACATCGTCACATTCCGTGAGCCGTATCTGTCAAAGCTCTTCCCGGATCTGCAAGACGTTACACTTCAACTTACAGTTGTGTGTTGCCCCAGTTTCTCCCAAAGTGTCCACACATCCATAATCTCCATGTACGATGACTGCAGCAGCGGCTCCATGTCGAGCAGGATCGTCGATCATGCAGTACTATATTATTGTACGCCGTCTTTGACTTCAGCCCGAGGTCCCAATTTCTGCATTGAGGTAGCATCCTCCGCCAGCTCCTCGGGCTGCCCATCCTCCCCCCTGACTATACTATAGACCTGTGTCTGCTCCAATATCAGCACCATCTCCCCTGACCATTGCGTGTAGTTCAGCCCATTGAACTTCGCAATTGATAAGGCCGTAGAATTCATCGTGAGGATGTCAATGTGACAGTGGTCAATTATACTCTGCTGGTTATCAAGACACGTCTCCTCTGAAAGTGGCATTCCTCCGTAAGTCATGATTTGTAATTACCAAAATACAATTCAATAGGGCTCATAACCTGTTGGACCTATCCTGGCACTGAAGGAAGCGCACGTCAACTTATGGTGCAGCTGCGAAATTAGTCCTCTGTAAATTGACTTGCCTATTCATCCATTTGACACATACACAAGTAGTAATGAGAATGCAGCTCCGCTGCTCAACCCTAACCCAACACCAAGTGATGGCTGCACTCAAAGTCTGCCCTACAATACTCTACTTGCTAACGGTTTCTTCAATGTTGTATTTTCTTTTTGGTCTTTCTACTATATGTTATAAAACAAAATTGTAACCAATTTACACCAACAACAGTAAACAAGCTAAAATGATATCCTGGGTATGTAATTGAAAGAAATGATTTGAATGCTGTTGAAATGAAATTCACAATATCTCTCATCGCTTTAGTATTGGGGAAGGTATGATTCTATATTTAGTTAACAGTTGAAAGAAGCTAGAGTGCTCATTACTGTTCTGATAATATCAATCCATAGCTATGGTGAAATTGAATCCAAATGTCACATGGCAAAATTTGTAATAGCTGAAAAAGCTATCTTGTGATATCAGCTAGGTGCAAATCAATATGGACATTAAAATGCAACATGATACATTTGTGTCCAAATGTGGAGCAACTATCAAGAAAAGATGAATGCCAGATGGCAAGTATTGTGTGGAAAATGTGAGGACAGAATATAATAGAAGACTGAAAAATGAAATAGAGAGGAGTGAACGAAAGCTATAGAGAATACATTGGGCTTGAGCTAAGTGTATTCTTGTAAAGGAGTGACTCGACGACTAGTGGAAGTGTACAACAAGGGCAGGAATAAGAGAGCTATCTAACTTCGAAGAGCATCAATCCAGACTAAAATGCATTGATGGAGATGGCTGAATGCCAATCTGACCATTGGGGTACCGCACTTAGCAGAGGAATGCTCCAACAGGAAAAGGTGGAAATCTACTAAGTCGAATGATAGTACGGATGTTACTGTGCCACGGACTGTGATGAAACGTTCCTCTGTTAAGTTAGCACCATTAGTCATCGATTTGGCGTATGTCAAGGTGCCATGTCTTGTTATATGATAGAATTGACACACTTTTGCATCTGTTTAAACACACTCCACTGCTGGAGTACGCGCCACCATATAACAGGTTGTGAGCCCTTCTGTTGAAAAGGGGACTGAGGATCGGCATGGCAATATCATATGTGGAGTGGCAGTCAACATCGTAATTGAGAGTGTTAGCAAGTGTTCTCAACTGTTGCAATGGGTCAGGGTCTGGGTTGGAACCGAAATATCAGCAACTTTGTTGTCCAGTTCATCACTCCAAGTGAACTGTGAATTCTGAGACTGTGCGATGGAGAACTCCCGACTGGTGTGAATTGGGTGGGTTGTTAGCGGGCTATCTAGCAGGTCCCTCTGTAGATTGATGTAATGCTCTGGCTTCTGCTGTTCGATTACAGTACGTGATCAAAATTGCCAACTCAACATTCAGTAATCCCATTTTGAATGCTTCGCAGGTTGCAATATCGAGTATTTTGGAATCAATATTGTTCATTTTGTCTTCTATTTCGGACTACTAAGGGAGTGAATAGTTCTATTAAAATCTCAAACATCTACGCATTGGCTTGATTCCCCAATATACAAGACCAATAATTGTTGATCCTGTGTTGACTCTCAGTTTCAAGATGGGGTAACAAAGATGTTGTACACTGTTTTGGTTGAAAAGACTGCCATTACACGGTAAATGAACTATTGCCACACTGAGACAGTTAGATTACCAACGATTCAAGACCACTAATCTTTGAGGCTCCATTGACTCTTATTATCTGGAAGGGCCAGGGAGTTTGCTGCCATTTGTTTTGCACTCAACGGCAGCTAATACCTCAATAATTGATGTGTGCAAACAATTCACGCTTGGATCACCCAAGACGGAAAGCTAATAATCATTGACGCGACATTGACCCTCATTTTCAGAATGGGGCAATGACCATGTTGCTTTCTGTTTTGCCTATACAGGCTGCCATTACATTCAGTATGCCTAACCACCACCACATGATGAATTTGTAACTACCTGACTTAAAAGATCAAAAATCATTGATGCTCTGTTGGCACTCATTGCCCTGATTGGGAAATGAAGATATCAGGGAATGTTTTGCCTGAAAAGGTTGTTAATACATCGTATATAAATTATTACCACAAAACAACATTTAGGTCACCCATGATACAAAGTCAAAAGTCATTCATGCTCAGTGGACTCTCGCTTTGAGAATGGGGAAGTGACCGTGTTGTTAGCTATTTTGCCTATCAAGGCAGCCAGTACATCGGTTATGCTTAACAGCAACCAAATCACGTTACAATTACCTAGCATACAAGACTAAAAATTGTTGACGCTTAGTTGACGCTCATTTTAATATATTGTCCTGTCAACATCTGCTGCCATCGATAATTGTATGAATAATTATTTGGACTTATTGGTTGCCATTCTGCCAGATTGAGACTCAGCTCTTTGGCAGAGCCGAGTTCAGAAAAATTCTTTTACTGGTCAATCTCTTGCTACCATAATTGATATATCTTGCTGTATAATTCATTTTGCCTACTATACATCTGTTTATGAACAAACATTCACATGTGACCGCTCAATATTATCCAATAATATTTCTCTAGGTGAATTACTTGGTCAACCAACATATAGAATCTGGTAAAAACATATTGACCCATTCTGTTCTACTATTTCTGGTCTCTCTTATTCCTCCATTGATCCATTGCAGTAACCATCATCAACCCAATTTCAGCCTGGTTCATTGATCTCCATGTTGGTCAAATCAATCAGGAAACATTTGGTACCACAATAACAACTTGGTGCTCTGGGGTAACCAAAGCGTCGATGCCATTGTTCATCTTCTTGCTGTAACATTACCCCTCACCCTGCTAAGCGGGGTTTACCTCCAAAGACTATATGCCCAGTGCAGTCGCTAACAATTTGCATCTTCGATCCCAATGCGTCACACTGAGCTTTCTTCTTGATTGGCACAGTATTCTTTGCCTTAGTCTCCCATTGAAACTGAATGTGCTTCCACAAGATGTGTTACTGAGTGCCTGCAACTATTGCATACCTGAGGATCCCTATTTGATAATACATGGAAAGCCCTAATACTGCCCAGCACTTGGTACACTTCTTGCAGTAGGGCCAATTCCACCCCTTGTCAACCTTGGATGCATGTTGCAACCTTCCTACCAGACTGCAACCAAACCAGACCGGATTGACTCGTGTTCTGCAAATGTGAGATTTCACTCACGAACTGGTGGATGCTGATCTTTTCACATGGGTATGTACTAACCATGGTTCTGTGGGTGTTCCATAACAAACCTTTGAACTTCATACATTCTTTTTACCTCTTCCTCACCATATCGACATTTTGGACATTTCACTCAACTAATGGCTACCAATTTGTCTGTGTGGACACTCCTGTGGGTATTTAGTAGGTTCCAGAATGCGAAGAAAAATGGTAATACATACAAGATACCTCCTTGCACCAGTCCGGTTGGGCAATACATGTATTGTGCAGGCTGAAAGGTTATAGAGAGATGGGAAACCTCAAACTACCCGTTTGCATCATGCTCAGAGTCCAACTCGATTAGTCAAGACTTGGGCAGTCTGTTCAAGGTGTTGGAAAGCTGTGCAACTTTAGAAAGTGTCCTGGTATCGTTCAGCATATACCAATTCACACTCATAGCAGAGATCATGAAGTCGTACTTCCATTTGATTTTGAAAACAACCTGGAGAGCATTCCTGCAGAGTCTACAAGTGGGCTCCAATAACACCTACCAAACCATCTATTCTGGGATCTTGTTTTCGTTGGAAATGAGAATCCTGTGTATGTGGTGTACACATGTATTGCAGGCTTTGTGACTAGACTCCAGCCAGACACAATCAGGTAGTTCAAGCTTGTGACAGATTGTTTCTTCCTTCTCCAAATCCATGACACATCAAAGTTTCCATTTCATCGCTTACTTGGCAGGGCTTGCTTTTCGTGTAGCCTTATCATACAGTCTATCTGCAACTCTGATTTGGACTTCAGGGTCAATCTCCAAACTCTGTCTTGATTGGACTGCTCCGAAATGAAGCACAGAGTCCTTGGGCTAGTGTTAGCAATGGTTCCGGACTGCCACTTCTGTTCCGGGTCCGGGTCCAAACTGATCTGTTACCAAATGAGTAGTCCGAGTGGTCAATAAACCTGAACTGTTAACTTGGGGACAGTTCGATGGTAAACTCCAATTATGTCTGAATTGGGCAGGTTGTTTGTGGGTCGCCCATCAGGTCCATCTATAGATTCATATACTGCTCTTGTATATGCCGTTTGTCAATAGTATCTTATCAAAATCGCGATTTCAACAACCAATAATGCGCTTTTGCAGGTTGTGCATTTTGCAATATGGATTAATTTGGCATCTGTGTTTCAACTTTGATATATGGTATTTGTGCCTGCCAAGGCGGTCAATAATACAGTCATGCGGGCGAAGATCCACACGATGCCTTGATTTCCAAATTTTCATCACCTAAAACTGTTGACTCTCTGTTGACGCTCATTTTCAGGATTTGGCAGGGAGCATGTTCATGTTGTTTTTGGGTCCAAAGGCTGCCAATATCTCATAAATGGATGTCTGCAACCAATCGGAACATAAATTACCCAATGTGTAAAGCTAAAAATTATTGCCGCTCTGTTGACGCTCATTCTAAGATTAAGGCAGTAACTGTGTTGATGCCTCTTTCGCCTATCAAAGCTGCCAATACGTTTGTTATGAATAACAACAACCAAATCACTGGTGAATTACCGTACTTACATGGCCACAAATCGTTGATGCTCTGTTGATGCTCATTTTAGTATATTGTCAATTCAATATCTGCTGCCATCGATAATTATTTTCCTCATGATTTGAACATATTGGTTATCATTCTTTCAGATTAAGCCTCGGTGCTGTGGCAATGCCGAGCGGAGTACTAGTCTTGCACTTTTCACTCTCACATGACTGAAAATGATGTATCTCGCCAAAAGATTCATTGCGCCTGCTATACATCTGTTTAGTAACCGATATTCACAAGCTACTGCTTACCATTCACCCATAATTATTCTCTAACTGAAACTCTCGGTCAAGCTACATAAAGAAGATTGTCAACCATTGATGCATTCTGTCCTACTTTGTCATTGCTCCTTGATTTCTCCTCATGTCTATTTCATTGACTGTCACAAACAACTTTTCAGTCTGCCTCTTTGACTTCTGAGTTGGCTGAACCAATCCGGGAGCATCTGGCGCGGCACTCATATCCTGCTGCTCTGGGTAATCTAAATCCTCGAAGACATTGTTTTGGTCTATATCAGATTCATTGTCTGCCGCGCAATTGTCTTCGCTGTCATCTGGATTATCCAAGTCGCCATTCCAGTTTAGGCAATTTTCGGTATCCAAAATGCTTTCACGTAAGCTAACCTCATTACTTTGAACTGGATGATGGTAGATTCTCCGGATTTGGCAGACATTTAAGATTTGAGTTAGTCCTCCAGGGAGGTTCTTTGCAGACAAAGATGGTGGCAAAGGTGATCTTTCTGACAATTTATATGCAGCTGCACCATCATGTTGAAAGAGTGACCAGGATGCTTTGATGATCTCTTCGGTGTCCGAAATGTATCTTACAGCTGTTATCTGCCTGTTTTGAGTGCGAGATTCATTCTGTATAGTACATAGGTTTTGGCTGCCCAGCCACATCTCCAAAAAGTCGTGGACCTTGGCCATTCTGTGCAATTTCCTTTCCTTTGCCTCTTGCTTCATTTCTGAGTTGTTTCTGAGTTGGTCATATCTGATGCTGGAATATGTAATGGGCGGGGTCGGACGTAGGTGATATTGGTAACTATAATGTGATATCACAAAACAAGACAAGAGACTTGACGTTCGTTTCGAGGGGATTAGAGCAAGCCAACAGTCGGAATTGTTTCAAAGTTGTAGCTTGCTTTGCTATACAAGAGAATGTGTAAAGAGAGAACAAAAGGAAATCCTCCAATGCCAGCAACACTCTCTGTATATACACTTCGTCTGCCACCCTCGAACCATTCTTCATGCTCCGATGTACCATCCGAATCTCATCCTATGATCTTACACACCATTAGCAAAACTCCTTATCAATACAACCACGCCATGTCGTCCGACGTTGCAACACCTCACGCCACTCTCTTATCTTAATAAATTATGCCTCCACCCGCTCGCCCCTTCCTCCGCGTCTCCCAACGTCTCCGCCATTCCGTAACACAATTTCTTCCACACCCTTCGTAACTTCCGTCCATTATTCCCGATTACCTCCATATATTCTAGTGCCGTGACAGTATCCCCCCCTTAGGTTCGAGGTCCTCCGAGACATTGTCCAATGGTCCAGGCTTCACAGGGTATCATTGATGAAACTCCTCCACCGCTTGTAACCCATCAACGAACTTCGCTGGCTCCAAAGTAAGAGAATCATAACCTGTCCACCGGATTAGATACTGTAATTGATTCCAATATACTCGACTGTCTGCAACACTAGATACTTGGTATTCCTCTTCTCCATCAACCTCTACTGATGGGGGGGGTTCGACCCGCTGTCCCGCCAGGGGATCCTCCACTACCATATCCCAAAGCAAAACAGGTTGAACTCGATGAATTCGTATTGACGCAGGCAACTCCAACTCATATGCATTCAGGGATACTTGCCTACACACCCGGAAAGGTCCCAATCATTTCCAATCGAATTTCCGGGTTGGTCGAGTTGTTCGGACATTGCGAGTATCCAACCAAACCTTGGATCCAACTTGTATATTGGGTGCAGGTATGCGTCCTCAATTCTCCCCTTCTTCCTGCAGGACTTGGTTCCGTCTCATCTGAACCCGCAAATCTTCGTTAATCTGTTGCATTGTAGCTTGAACTTGGTCTGCATCCAAACGTCGTTGGTCCCGTTCCAGTGTTGGCTCTTTTGCAAATGACATCCTGGGATCCACACCCTGAACTGCACAGAACGGGGTACACTTCGTTGACGCAGATATGCCATTATTCACAGTAAATTCAGCAAGGGGTAACCACTGTACCCAATCAGCCTGTTGATGATTAACAAACACCTGGAGATATTGTTCCATACCTGCATTCATCTGTTTGGTGTGACCGTCCGTCCGGGGGTGAAATGCTGTAGACATTCATCAGTCAATTCCCAGCCGGCTACATATCTGTCCCCAAAACGTAGAAGCAAACTGAGGTCCCCGATCCGAAACAATAGTCTTTGGCACGCCATGCACCCGTACAACCTCCCGAAGGAACCACCTCGCAAGTCCTATCGCATCTATTGTTGTATGGCATGTGATGAAATGCCACATTTTCGAAAGCCTATCTACCACAACCCAAACTGCGTGAAATCCTTCACACTCCAGTAAACTGACCACCAAATCCATCGAAATATCTTCCCATGGTTTGACTGGCACAGGTAACGGCCGAAGAACTCCAAAGGTCGCATGCCTAGAGGTCTGAGACCTTTGACAACTTTGGCAATTCCATACGTATTGATCCACCTGTTTCCGCATATCTTTCCAGTAATACTGTCTATCCAGGAGATCAAATGTCTTTGCCCGACCTGGGTGTCCTGCCAACGCGGTATCATGATGTTCCTGTATCAACCTTAGTCGTAACTGATTGCGCTCCTGAACATACTGCTTCCCTCGATACTGAACTCTCCCGTCTTGCTCCATACATTCCGCTACCGTAATCTCTTTCAAGCTGCCGTTTATTCGTATTGCGTTCATTATCTTCTCGGGCAGCGGATCCTCTTTGTATGGTTGGTTACAACGATCGAATATCCAGAGGCACTGTTGTTAGTATAAATCACTTGCCAATATCCGCAACTGTTCTGGTAAGTTATGCAGTTTCAAAACAACCTGTTCCGTGCTTGTTAATCTTCCATCCCCCCCTCTCAGGGAGGTCTCCAGGCCTCCTGGTTAAAGCGTCCGCCTTGCTGTTTGAACTCCCTGGTCGATAAACAATCTGAAAATCAAATCGTGTAAAAAACTCGGCCCATCGTGCCTGTCACCGATTGAGAAGTTTCTTCGTTATAAAATACTCAAGATTCTTATGGTCCATTATCAACTGTAAGGGGTACGCAGCACCTTCACACTCGGCTCTCCACTCTTTAAGTGCTTCAATAATAGCCATAAGTTCCTTGTCATAGATATCATATGTACACTCAGCCGGTGAATGTAAATTCGTGTAATATGCAACAGGGTGTATCACTCCCTCATCATTCCGTTGTGACAATACTCCTGCAGACACATAATAGGAAGCCTCTGTTTTAATAATTACCTCTCTCTCATGGTCGAAATGTCGAAGTGCAGGTGCCATTATAAATGTGATTACCATCATCTCGAAAGCCAGCTGTTGTTCCGATTGCCATACAAATTGTTTATCCTTCTTCGTAAGACTTGTCAATGGTTCCGCTTTCTCGGAATATTTTGGAATAAATCGTCGGTAGTAATTGCAAAATCCCAGAAATTGTTGTACTTCGAAAAGGTTATTCAGCCGTCCATTCTTGGTCTTCTTCTCCCGGCTCCAATTCCGTACAGTCTCAACCTTATCTTCATCCATAGAAATGCCCTTTGTTCAAATAATCAGCCCCAAATACCTTACTGTTTCCATATGGAACTCGGATTTCTCTGGTTCCAGATACAATCCTGCTTCCAACAGTGGCTGCATAATCCATTTAACAAGGCCAACATGCTCCACTTCGGAATCACTATATATCAAAACGTCATCCAAATACGCTGATGCGAAATTGTCCAGGGCTTCTCTAATGGCATTATTAATATAGCCCTGGAAGTCCGCTGGGGCATTCGTTGTTCCAAATTGCATTACTGTCGGTTCATGTAGTCCATATCTCGTCCGGAAGGCTAACTTATGTTCATCCCCTTCCTTCACTCGAAGGAGGTTATAAGCCCCTCGGATATCCAATTTGGTATATATTTTTGCCTTCTTTAAGATATTCAACGTTTCTGTTATTAACAGGAGGGGATACCGATTCTTTATTATCTTGCTGTTAATATCCCGATAGTCAATACAGAACCGCAACCCTCCACCAGGTCTCTTTGCGAACAGAACTGGTGCTGTGAAAGGTGACGATGATTGGGGAATAAATCCTTTTGACATATTCTCCTCCAACCATTCTTTCAAAACAACCAACTCGGTCCCTGACATCGAATATAATGGTCCCCATGTTGGTGTTTCTCCATCCATCAGGTGTACCTCATGGTCAATACCAGGTCGATATAGTGGTAACCGATCTGCCAGTACCTTACTAATCAAGGGAGGCCACTTATGATACTGTTTCGGAATAATCTTCTTTAACGGACGTTCTTTTAGATCCTTTGCCTCGATGGCTTTATTGATATCATATCAGAACGCTTTAAATATTGTAAGTTTCCCTTTTTTAACTGTGCGGAAAAACAAAGCTCCATTCAGCATCACAATGTTTCCCGGAAATGGCCTTGGAGGTTGAATCTGTGGTTGAAATATATCTTTGACCTGATATACTGGTTCGGGAGGTTCCTCTGTAACTCTGTGCACCGTTACTGGTGCGTCATGGCAATGTGTAGTGTAATATTGTGATCTAAAGGTAACGGTATTTGATGCAAAACGTACCGCCACATCATGTATTTGTAGCCATAGAATTCCTAGGACAATTGGATTGTGCCTTAACTTTGTAACGAACATGAGTACGTGTTAGTGTTAGCCCCGGTTCCGGACCGTCACTTCAGGTCCGGGACTGGGTCCAAACCGAACCGTTCGCAAATTGGCGGTCTGGGTCATCAATAAACCCGAACTGCCCACTCGGGTACGGTTCCATGGAAAACTCCAAACCCGTCTGAATTGGGCGGGTTGTCAGCGGGTCGCCCAGCAGGTCCATCTATAGATTCATATAACGCTCTGTAATTAGCAGTGTGTTAATAGTATCTTATCAAAATCGCGTTTTCAGCAACCAACAATGTGCCTTTGCTTGATGAGTAGTTTGCAATATCGAGTAATTTGGTATCTGTATTTCACCTTCGATATATGGTATTTTTGCCTAACAAGGCCGTCAATAATACAGTTGTGCACGCGAAGATTCGTGCGATGCCTTGATTCCGAAATATGCAAGGCCTAAAACTGTTGACGCTCCGTTCACGCTCATTTTCAGGATGCTGCAGGGAGCATGTTGCTGTTATTTTTGCCAGTAAAGGCTGCCAATATCTCATAAATGGATATCCACAACCAATCGGAACATAACTTACTGTAGATGCAAAGCTAAAAATCGTTGACGCTCCATTGACGCTCATGCTAAGAATGGGGAGATGAGCGTGTTGCTATCTCTTTTGCCAATAAAAGCAGCCAATATGTCCGTTATGCATAACAATGACCAAGTCACTGGTGAATTACCATAAATACAAGACCACAAATCGTTGACCCTACGTTGACGCTCATGCTAAAAATGGGGCAGTGACCGTGTTGCTATCTCTTTTGCCAATAAAAGCGGCCAATACGTCCGTTATGCATAACGACGACCAAGTTACTGGTGAAATAGCGTACTTACAAGACCACAAATTGTTGACGCTCCGTTGATGCTCATGCTAAGAATGGGGCAGTGACTGTGTTGCTATCTCTTTTGCCAATAAAAGCGGCCAATACGTCCGTTATGCATAACAATGACCAAGTCACTTGTGAATTACCGTACTTACAAGACCACAAATCGTTGATGCTCCGTTGACGCTCATGCTAAGAATGGGGCGGCGACCGTGTTGCTATGTCTTTTGCCAATAAAAGCAGCCAATACGTCCATTATGCATAACAACGACCAAGTCACTGGTGAATTACCGTACTTACAAGACCACAAATCGTTGACGCTCCGTTGACGCTCATTTTAATGAATTGTCCATTCAACATCTGCTGCCGTCGATAATTGTTGTTCTCCTGATTTGACTTTATCGGTTGTCTTTCTGCCTGATTGAGACTCGGCCCTGTGGCAAAGCCTAGCGGCGTAACTATGTTGCACTGTTCACTCTCACACGACTGAAAATGATGTATCATGCCAAAAGATTCATTGTGCCTGCTATACATCTATTTATGAACCGATATTCACAAGCTACTTCTTACCATTCGCCCACAATATATCTCTAACTGAAACTCTCGGTCAAGCTACATAAAGCTGCTGAACCATTGAGACATTCTGTCCTAATTTTTCTTCCCTCCTTTATTTCTCCACGTTTCAACTACATTGACCGTCACTAACGCCTTTTCACCCTGTCTCTTTGTCTTCCGTGTCGGCCGAACCAATCCGGGCACATTTGGTGCAGCGCTCACATCCTGCTGCTCTGGGCATTCAGAATCCTCGATGCCATCAGTTTGCTCCGTATCGAATTCATCGTCCGCTGCGCAATCATCTTCGCTATCATTTGGATTATTCAAGTCGCGATTCCAGTTAAGCCAATCATCAGTGTCCGAAATGCTTTCCGGTGCGCTATTCTCGTCGCTTTCTACTGGATGACGGTTGATTCTCCGGATTCGGCGAACATTTAAAATTTCAGTTTTCCCTCAAGGGAGGTCCTTTGCAGACAAAGCTGGTGGCAAAGGTGATCTTTCTGACAATTTAAATGCTGCGGCACCATCATGTTGAAAGAGTGACCAGGATGCTTTGACGATCTCTTCCATGTCCAAAATGTATCCTACAGCGGTCATCTGCTTGTTTTGAGCACGAGATTCCTTCTGGGTAGCACGTAGGTTTTGGCTGCCCTGCCACATCTCCAAAAAGTCGTGAACCTTGGCCATTCTGTGCAATTTCCTTTTCTCCGCCTCTTTCTTTATTTCCGAGTCGTTTTCTGTGTTTGTGGTATCCAATTCCGGGTCAGTGCATTCCAAAATCCCGTTATTGGCTCGAGCAAACTGCCTTACGACGACTTTTTCACGAAGGGTCTCGCCTGTGGTTTTTGACTGCCTACAGCCAATAACATCTCAGCCAAGGGAAAAACTGGCCTCCACTCTGACACCATGTGGTATGATAGAGAATATGTCGCGCGCCACATTGGAGAGATCGGGGTACTTTGAGTGCGTTTTCTCCTGTTGGCGCCACCAATAGGTTATGTCCGGTATCCAAAATGTACTGCTAATCTCCATTGGGTCGGAGTGATAATCATTGAGATTTGGATTAATTTGTCCCCAGTTGTTAGGTGCTTCAGCCGGCGAATTCAAATAGAGCCTAACGGCGTTCAATAAGCGGGCTCCGCGATCATTTCATCCGGGGGTCGTCTCAGCCACATTGTTAGGCGTTAAGTATTTCTCATCATCACTGGACGAATCATATGGATCAAAGGATAATCGATAGGACCCTGAAGCTGTTCCGGAGGGGACGAGATTGCTGCTCGGTACGGTTTCGAGTTTATTGACCGGCACACGTCGATGTTTGGCGCAGTATTCATTCTCCACATACTTCAGAAAGGCGTCCTGGTATTGTGTTGTGTACGATGTCTCGTCCTCAGGATGAATATCCATTCCCTTGTCCCACTTTCTAAACGATCGCAACTTGCGGAAAGGATCCAGGATGTGTGTGATAATAGGAAGCATGCCCGTCGTTGGAGTCACTTCGGCGTAGTATTTGGAAAGCTTCTTTCGAGCTAACTTCACCACGAAGACCAAGTCTTCTTTTCATTGAGTCTTCTTCTTGGCCAAAGCTCGCAACACGCCATCTGTGTGGTCGAACATGTCATTGTATACTGTGATAACATGATGCAATGTGACTGTATACCTCTTCGACATCCAAAGGGTCTAATATTGAAATGGCCTCAATACTTCCATGACATACTTGCCAATCGTCCATTCATTCTGAGTTGTGAATAGCGGCCGGTATTCTCTGTATTTTGGGTTTTGAAGACCCTCGCGGGTGAATTCCCATAAATGGTAGGTGCGCTCGAGCAACTCCAGTGTAGAATTCCGACGTGTCGTCACATCCATAATCGCAAGTACTGCAATGCGGACTTTACCTTTTTGACAGTCAATAAACTCGTTTCGGCGACCAGGTGTTAGCGTATTTAATACAGCAAGCATTCTCTGCTATATGGAGGTCAGCTTCAGGACTTCCAAAATATCATGAAATACGTACTTTCTCAATTATCTTTCCTAAACCTGGTTTCATGGCCGACACCTGATTGATTCTAGCATTGCCCTCTTTTCGAAGTCTTTGACTCTTCCCAACGTCTATGCTTTCATTCTCTCCAAATTGCTGATCGCGCTCATGGGCTTCCCAAGACTTGGTGCAGCCTTTCACACTGAGACTGCTCATGAATGCACCTAAAGCGAGCTGTATGACGTGCGCCATGCATGGTATGTTGTTCTACAATGCTGGCCACTAGATTCCAGAGGCCTCAAGTGTTGATTGCAGCTCGCCTGTTATCGAGTAATTTGAGGAAGCATTATCAGTTTTAATACCAAGCAAACTGCCCTTGGTAAGCTCAAAACCATCAAGCACGTCCTTCAAATGTATGGCTAGCCTTGCTCCAGAATGTTGGCCCTTGACCTATCATCCTTAATTAGCTTTCGAAACGGGAATAGAACATGTGATCAACCTCATCCAAAGCGAGTTGAACTTCACGCAATGCCCAATTTCGATCCATACAGTAAGCAATGACCGACGTTATGGCCAATTTGTTTGTTGATATCCATCCGTCCAAAGCTAAACTCACTTTATTTCGTACTGGCAATTGCTTTTTAATTGCATCCACTGTCAGTGCATATTCCTTCCGCCAAATGTTACCAAGTGTCGTAGCAGATGGCAGCACTAGGTCACGCGTAATGACTTATATGACCGCCATAGCTCAAGATTTGATATAGCATTCCATTGAATATGTGCCGCAACAAATCCTGACATGAGGTAGCGATTCCACGTGTCTTGGTGAAATTCGGAAGTTTCAAAGTCCTTAGCTGCCAGTTTGGAACGTTTTGTCTGTCATTTCGGTCAATATGGATTAAACTGGATATCAAATATGGTTTTCCTCTGCAAACTTACTATTGTGATTCCTCGACTTCCTTGCCTCTTCAAAATGGCGAAAGCTGTTTCATTGACCGTTGAACTAGTCAATTCAGTCACCTCTGACTCTGTTAATTCGTTTAACTTTGCGATGTGAGCTTTTGCCAGTAAGTGTTTCCCGATTGAGCTTGTCCCATGTTCTGATGGATGACGCAGAACTTGATGGCAAACGATACCTATGATGCCAGGGCTGCCAGACTCCTCAATTCCACAGTGTAAATAGAATCGCCCCAAAGGCACATGTCTAGAAGCATTCCAAGCAATAAGCTGCTTCGAGCCTACCTTTATTGAAGCCCACCATGCATCGAAGATGATCTGCAAAGTAAGGTCGCGAAAATCGCAAATACAGACACGTTCATTTTTGGAAGAGATTATAACCTCGAGCAATGAGGTGTTCAAGGATTTTGTTCACGACATCGCGGTAGAAATTAGGAAGCTAGGTAATACAACTCGAAATACTGCCGAAAATAACGATACAGTGAAGCAGACTGCGGGTTCTTAAATATTGACTCTACAGCTACTAGGAAAATAATCAGATCAGTAAGACATTGGATGCATATATGTGAAGTTGAATACAAGAACGGATTGCAATGACTGACAGCGTAAAATTCCATTTAGGAACAGCATAATGCAGTTTATTGCTGTGTAGCATTCGGATCCTTCACGCACTGTGGGCGCTCCATGGTAGGAGGCGGACGTGATATCGTCACTTGCATTTTTGCCAATACAGGCTGCCGATAGGTTCATTGTGGTTTATCTGCGTTCCATTCCGGTAAGACTATCCAAGATGCCAGTGCAAAAACCGTTGATGCTACGTTGACGCTCATTTTGAGACATGGTTACGATCCTGTCCTAAGCATATTTGCCTAGAAAGGCGGCCGATAGTGCGATTATAGATCATTGTAGTCGCACAGCTCCTTGATTTTGCAAGATAGAAGGCCGTAAATCATTGACACTCCGTTGATGCTCATTTTTAGGGCATAGTGACGATGTTGTGAAAAGCATTTTTGCCTAGAAAGATGGCCGATAGTCCGATTATGTGTTAATGTCCCCGCACTGCCCTCGGATTGTCCAAGATGTATGGCCAAAAGTCATTGACGCTCCATTGACATTCATTTTTAGGACAAAGTAGCGGTATCGTCGCAAACGCTTTCGCCTACAAAGGCAGCCGAGAATTTGATTATGGCACAATGTTGCCGGAAAGCCCTAGGATTCTCCATGATACAAGGCTAAAAGTCATTGACGCTCCGTTGACGCTCGTTTTTAGTACATAGTTGTGGTGTCGTCGCAACCGTTTTTGCCTAGAAAGGCAGCCAATAATCTGATTATGGCACAATGTCGCCGGAAAGCCCTAGGATTCTCCATGATACAAGGCTAAAAGTCATTGACATTCCGTTGACGCTCATTTTTAGGACATAGTAGCGATGTTGTTGCAAGAGATTTTGACTAGAAAGGCGGCCGATAGTGCGATTATGGAGTAATGTCGCCGCACAGCCCATGCATATTCCAAGATGCAAGGCCAAAAGTCGTTGATGCTCTGTTGACACTCATGTTTAGGACATAGTAGAAATGTTGCCATCACTATTGTTGTATTCAAAGGTGGCCGATAGTTGGATTATGACTTACTGTACCCGCACAGCCTAATGGATGTTTCATGACGCAATGCCAAACATCGTTGATGCTTTGTTGACGCTCATTTTTAGGATGTGGCAATGAGTGAGTCATTTGCTTTTTTCGCAATAATGCTGACTTATACATTCACTTTGGACCAATATGACAATGCAGCCCATTGATTGCCGAATCTGTATGACTTAAAATCGTTGACACTCTGTTGACGCTCACATTAATCACATCGAAACAGCCTTTGTACACTCAATAATTGTATGCAACCAATCATATACGCAATTTTGACATCCAGTATTATGTGTGTATGTATTATCGTTTGCATCCAGGAGTTTTGTTACCTCTCAATTTCTGATTAACTGCTATCTACGCTATCTGAGTGAGAAATGATGTGGCCTATTACATTCTCGCGCTTTCAGCCGGCAATTGATGGCATGTAGATCATTTAACTAGTTTTTAGTAAATATAGCTCGACTTCCTCACCATTCCTTATCCAGCTCCTTCTCCTCAATTTCCATGACGTTCCACAAGCAATTTCAAATATCTCAACCATGTGCACCAGGTCTGTGCAGCAAGTTATGCAGTTGGATACATGGATGAATTCAGCATGACGGTTGTCGTTCAGATCGATTTGTCGTGCGCACTGACCGCTCTGTCTATTAAACGTATGACATCACTCTCTTAAATTTTCTTAGCATATTTTGTCACCAATATTGCTTTTGCTTTGTCGCTTAACAGTCACATGCAAAAGGAAACTGAACATTTGGGCCGCCTGACAGTGCGTTTTGGATTTTAGAACATTCACATGGTGCGTTCGACCCTTGCACATGCATAGACGAATTATCATGTCTCACAATTTCGTCACTGAAATCAAGAAATAGCTGAGACGTAGCAAAATTGGTAAACACCTTGCGTTTCACCGCGATCAGACTTCAAGAATTCCACTTTCCATGTCTATTCTTCCGCAGATGCAGGATCCGTCACCATCTCTTCGTCGGAATCCGATGTCTATATGGTAATTAGCGGAAGGCTATATGCAGGGGTATAAGCTTACTGGTTCAGCTGGCTTCGCTTTCAGTAACATGGACAAATCGGGCTCCGCAGCTGGCTCACCACTCGGTATGCTCGATTTTGACTGCGGCTTCACTGAACCTAGCCTGATATGAATTCTTCTTGGTCGAGAAGTCCCTTGTGGCCTTTGCGATATTCCGGCGACAATGTCAAGACTCTCCATAAGCTCTCCAAATGTTGTTGGCGGAGGTGCCGGAGCGTCATCATTCGTTTGCGGCTGAACGATTGCTGGAACCCTCAATTCGGATGTGCCGTACTGCTTATCTTGTTCACAGAAGTAGTCAGCTGCATCCGCTCATCCGGGTTGAGTCAGTTCGTTGAGTTTCATCTGCTTCTGGCGAAAGCTCTCCATGCGCTGCTGTACCGTTTTGGTGATTGTGCCCATCACCCAGCCAGGTTCGTCATCATCATTCAGCTTGCCCTGCTCAGACTCTTCATCATCCTCGTCTTCCCTATCCTCCCCATCGTCGGAACTTGCAAGATCACTCAGACTGTCTCCAATAGCAACCAGGATCTCCTCAAATGTCTTTTCGGGCTCTCTGGACATCAATCCCGTGATTTCAGCATGTGTCATATCATCCTGCTCTTGTTGAACCGCTGCCTCTGCGTCTTTAACTTGCTTTCTTGCCCCAGCGGTTTGTCTCTCAACATAATCCGCAATCCATTAATCTTTCTCGTCATTCCTTAAGAAGTGCGTTTCTCGTCGCTTTTCCGCCGCAAGCTTCTTTTTGAATCGCAAGCTGCGCAATGCCCCAAGGGCTCGAACTCTCTCTGCCTCCAACCCGCTCTTGCCTTCATTGGCTTGATGACGTTGTTGGGTTGACCGCTATGTCGATTTACCGTATGTGCCTGCCGGGAGTAGCGAAAAGTTCTTTTTCAGAGCATTGACCATTGTAGTTTGCATCGACTTTGTTGTTGGGCGAGATGTTGGATGTTGGAATTTATGGACAATATGGAGGAAAGCTGCGTCTTTCATGGAAAGGTTGGTACGTTTACTCATCTTGAACAAAGCAAAATCTCCCTCTGGACTGTCAAGAAATCAGGAATACAGACGCGAACTGTACAATATGTCACGATTGTTAGCGTCATTTTCACGTAATATCCCGGGGATTATTTGAGACAAATATCAGCAGACGTCCTGTCCCTCGAACTGCATCCTAGTAATATCCAGCAATTGAGCGATTCCAGGGGTCTTACACCGTAATTTATCCCTGTTAACAAACAAACAACATCAGACCAACTCTCTGCAAATTGCCGGGCGGTGGGAAACCCCTGCAACTTGCAGCCATACTCAGTAGGATTCATCTTGAGCATAACAATCATCTTGGCTGCTACCTATTGCATTCTGACATGAAGCTAACTATATACTCCTCAGGGCTTCCCACTTCCTCTCGTTATCATCTTCCTCTCCTATTCCACACTAGTACATCATAGATACACAACCACCTCCGCCAGGTGAGAGCGGATTGAATACGGGCAGATTGGCTGGTGCTACATCTAACACGGAAATTCTTCGCCCACAGCAAGAGCGCAGACACAAGTTAGTTCACCGCGACGCTGCCAATGCAGCCACCAAACATATGACCCAGGATGCACATTTAAAAATCGTCCGCAAGACTGGAAGCAGGAAAAATCAGAAGCAGCATGCGGTGGGATGTGAGTGTATCCATATCGAGCCAATCGGCAGTCAATAAACTGTATAACATACAGCGGGCGTCTGTAGAGAGCTACATAACATATTTATTGCTGCCCGTAACTGGAAACATCCATGGTCAACACCGGCATTTGTCCGCACAGTCTGCGAAATGGAACATGATGAAGTTGTCACCTCTGGGATTTGCGCACATGAATTTCCTGATAACCTTCCCTGAGAGTGGACGAAACAGGCGTTAATCACATTAGAGGGGGCTACGGAAGCGTATATGGTAGAGGTAACAGCCGAATTTCATTTTTAGAAGCAGCAACTAATAGATTGTAGGTTTTCAACATGTCTGCAACTATGGCAAGGCAAGGAGGTCAGGAACAGCTGGAACAGTCCCACATGCGCCTGGCGTTGAATATGGCCAAAATAGCCAACCAAGGCTTTTCGTGCACCGTAATAGAGGAAAAGATAAATTTTATTAAGAAACCACGGGCCGAGGTCCCAGAACAGAAAAAGCGGGGTGTTGAGTTTCCTGGGCATAACAAGGTGAAGGCTGCGATACAAAGACACCCGGTAATGCTTCGTCAGAACCAATCGTCCGGCTGCCCTCCTTGCCAAAATGGCACCGCAAAGAATCCGCAGACACGCTGGAGACGCACAGCAACAGGTGCACCTCCAACCACCCGACGCAGAGTGCGGACTCCAGAGCTGACTCCACATCCGCCCGGCATGCCACCCGCCCCACCCACCATAACCGGTAACACTGCCAGAGCTGAACCTTCTGAAATTGTCAATTTGCCGGCCGGATATACGTATTCGCATACAGCTCTTCCCTGTACGGAACTTTTCGATGATGAAGTGGATACCCAGCACGATACCGATTTTGATCCAGATATGCTGACTGATGAAGGTTAGTACACTATGTGTTGCGCGGTAATGCAGCTAACATGCATTTTGAAGACAAATGCAGCGGATTGAGCGATCCTGCAACTGATGACGAGCAGTGACCAAAAGACATGGGATTTTGGAGATTATTATTATATATCCATGTATTATTAAAGCACAACGTAGTGATCAAGAAGAAAGTAAATGAAAATGCCAGAAAGGCAGCCAAAACAATGTGAATGATGGACTGTGCCAAATTAATTGACTGCATATTGTGGATACAGCCATCGCAAAATGAGTGTCAACAGAGCGTCAATGATTTTTGGTCATGCGTCCTGGGAAATCACACCTCCGATACATTGTACTTAGTCATAAAGGTATTTTTGCCGGCCTTTATAGGCAAAACAGATTGCAATACCCTCCCTGCCCCATCATGAAAATGAGCATCAATGGAGCGTCAACGATTTTTGGTCATGCATTTTGGGAAATCACACCTCCAATCGATTGTAGTAAGTCATAAAGTAAATTTTGCCTGTCTTTATAGGCAAAGCAGATTGCAATACCCTTCCTGCCCCATCATGAAAATGAGCATCAACGGAGCATCAACGATTTTTGATCATGTGTTCTAGGAAATCACACCTCTGATAGGTTGTACTTAGTCATACAGGAATTTTTGCCAGCCTTTATAGGCAAAACAGATAGCCATACCCTCCCTGCCCCATCATGAAAATAAGCGTCAATAGAGCGTCAACGATTTTTGGTCATGCATTTTGGGAAATCTCACCTCCGATAGGTTGTAGTAAGTCATAAAGTAATTTTTGCCTGCCTTTATAGGCAAAACAGATTGCAATACCCTCCCTGCCCCATCATGAAAATGAGCGTCAACGGAGAGTCCACGCTATATCAAAACAGAGTGCAATACCCTCCCTGCCCCATTATGAAAATGAGCGTCAACGGAGCGTCAACAATTGTTGGTCAGGTATCATGGGCAATCTGCGGGGCGACAGGTTGCACATTGTCATAAACTGATTATTGGCTGCCGTTATAGGCAAAAATGAAAGTGAAACGCTTCCTGCCCCATCTTCAGAATTCGCGTCAAAATGCACGTGGACAGAGTGTCAACGATTGTTGGCCTTCCATCATGGTTAATCACAGCGCAATGTGGCGGTTATTGTCTATATACATCGTTTTGACTGTTATTATATGCTAAAAGGCTCAAGAATACTTAGTGGTAGCTCTGTAAATGAAATAAGTTGTTACTGTCCCGGAGGATGTGGCTAGAATATACCGTACGTATCTGCCTATAAAGGCAGCCATATCCTTCCTTATGGATGCTTGTGATCAAGCACCACTCATATGACTGAAGATGCGAGACCAAATATTGTTGACGGTCTGTTGACAGTCATTTTCAGGATGTGGTTGGGCGTGTGAGTATACTTGTTTTGCACATCAAGGCAGCTAATACGTCGAAAATGAAGTGTGCAGTACTAATGTCAATATTTTACGATTCACAGTAGCATATCTGAATGTGACCGTAAATGTGAAACTCGACACGCAGAACCTAAGATTGGAACTGATGGGTCTAGCCAAACCCGGCGAAACCCGCGGGTTGACGGGTACGGGTCCGGGTCCGTCTTTGGCCCACGAAGAGTCAGCGGATCGGTTTTTTGGCCCGGTGTGGAACCGAACTGACCCGTTTTTGCGGTCCAAACCCGGACAGCTGGCCGGTTACCTGGACCCGTTGCTAACACTAGTAACTGTTCCCCATGATTGTGTATCTTCATACCAACTTTGGCAATATGTGTAATGTCCCCTGACACGATGGGGCTTCTGTCGATTACTTCGACCTGTTATTTCTCCTTAAGTTCCTGGAGAGGTATCTGATGATGGCGAGCAAAATCTTGATCCATAAATGCAATGCCTGTAGCCCCGCAATCAATCAGTGCATGTGTGGGTATTTCTTGGTTATTCATGGTCAATGTACAGGTTATAACTAAATGTTTTCCTTCCATTGACCCTTCTAATACCTCCACCTTGCTAACTGATAATTGCGAAATTCCAAAACATCTCAAAGCATTTACATCAAACGTTTTCCCGTCAACCAACGCCCCATCCTACTTGGGTTGACCTAATCTTTTCCCGATTCCTCGGAACCTTCCTTGGTTCCTACTTCGTTAATCTCAGCTCCAGCCACCTTAAACATCTGACACTTCCTCCTCGCCACACATCCTGCTGCCCTGTGGTTAAAACCACCACAGTATAAACATCTGCCGTCCACAAACCTCTTTGCCCTTTGCTCTGCCGAAATCCTCCATTCGCCTGCGATGAGGTCCATCGGCGCAGGTCCAGTATATCCGGCAATAGATCCAGCCGGCACCGTCCCAGGAGCCATCGGGGAGGGAGGAGGCCTTGGGGAAGCGAAACCTATCCCTCATCCCTTATTCTGCGCCGATTTTTCAGCTCGTCGCTGTTGGATCTGATCATCCCATTTCTGGCAAACCATTACGAACGCGGGAAGATTATCGGGCATATCGCTGTAAGTAAATGAATCCTTCATCTCCTCTGACAGCCCAATTCGAAGGGCGTTCCGTAAGGCTGAAGGATTCCAATCTAAATAGGCAGCAATAACTTGAAACTCAGCATAATACTGAGAGAACTCACGGTTCTTTTGTTTAATCTCCCGCATTTTCCGTTCAGCGGTGGCTACTCGGTCAGGGTTCCCAAAAGCTGCTTCCAGGAGTTGTATAAAAGCTGGTAGGTCTTCCAGCCCTATCGTTCCGTCCTCCCGGATGTATCGTAAGATCTGGGCTGAGGCTATTCCCCTCAGGCAGTTGAATGTGTACCGCATCTTCGACTGTTCGTCTGGAAAGCTGGCGGGCTTATGTCATATGACCATCCGGAGTTGAGCAATCCAGCCTCTCAACTGAATTCAATCCGACCCTGAAAAGTCCGGGGAGTCCGGAAATTTCTGGCCTCTATCTTCAGGAGCCTGGGGAGCCGCCAGTGCCGCTCTCGCTGCTAATGTCAATGCATTTGCTAACTGCGTCCTCAAACTGCGGGCTTCCTCTCCAGATTGCTGTGCATCCTGGGTCATATCGGCGAGTTCTTGTCACATGTCCTTGTCTGTTCCTGGTGCCGTAGGTCTCCTTCAGGCTTCGTCCCATTCGCTTGTCAGAGTCTGAATGTGTCGCTCCAGCTCGGTATGGTCGCACTGCAGGGGCAGGAACTGCTTCGTTTGCTGATCTGTGATCTGCCGCTGTAGATCGATGATCTGTTGTGGGTGCTCGCACACCATCTGTACCTCCTGGATAGGCGATAAGTATTACGCCACCCTCATTAGTACTTCCAGTGTTTGTCCGAACGCCTCCTTCAGTTCTTCGAATCCTACGGCGTCTCTTTGTAGGTCGACAAGTTCCATGATGGTCCCCTGGTCCTCAATGGACACCAGGGCCGCTCGGGGTTCCGTTGATCCTAACATTGCAGCGGATCAAGCACATCTACCAATGTCCATTGTACACGTCGAGTTCAGAAGGAGTCGGAGTCGGAGGTACTACAACAATCAGTGGGATTCCTAACGACTTAGCTGTTGTTGCTGCTGCTACTGCGTATCCGACAGTTGAATAAATCTTTGTGCAATTATGTCCTTCACAATCACATGGATCCCCGGGATCGCAGCAAAACCAGGAATGAGCTCCCGAGTATCAAGTCCAGTGCAGTCTGAACACAGGATCATTAATATCGAGTCCGCCGCCCTCTCTAGCTGCATCCGTCCAGTAAGGATTCCAAGGAGATAGGACAGTTGACTGTTCCCAAAAATAGACTTCGAGGGGTTCTTCCTCAAACGTTGCTGCTACAATAGCTTCGATGCTGTCAAAGGCTTTCAAAGGTTCGGGTTCAAAAACAAGGTAAGGGGTTCCTGCAAAATCTTACCAATTTATTCGGGAAGTGCAGTTACTGTTGGACTTCTGCATTCGAGTATGGTGATCAATGTGGGTACTGGCGGAAATCAAATCCGGTAAGTCGAAGTAACTGGTCGACGCAATCGTCGCAAATGTGTATTCAACAGTGGTTTGGTGCTCGGTAAACCCAACAGGAAACTGAGCAAGGTTCAGAACAATACTTACACCCTGTGGAGGGATATAGGCACATACAATATCAGGTACGTTATAATAGGACTCGTTCTAGTGTAACAGGCGGGGTCGGACGTAGGTGATATTGGTAACTATAATGTGATATCAGAAAACAAGACAAGAGACTCGAGGTTCGTTTCGAGGGGATCAGGGCAAGACAAGAGTCGGAATTGTTCCAAAGTCCTAGTGTGCTTTTCTATACAAGAGAACGAGTAAAGAGAGAAGAAAAGGAAGTCCTCCAACGCCAGCAACACTCTCTTTATATACACTTCGTCTGCCACCCTCTAACCATTCTTCATGCTCCGATGTACCATCCGAATCTCATTCTACGATCGTACACACCATTAGCAAAACTCCTTATCAGTACAACCACGCCATATCATTCGATGTTGCAACACCTCACACCACTCTCTTATCTTACTAAATTATACCTCCACCATCTTGCCGCTTCCTCTGCGTCTCCCAACGTCTCCCCCTTTCCCCAGCAAAATTCCTTCCACACCCTTTGTAACTTCCTTCCCTGATTCCCAAGTATCTCCATATATTCTAACGCCGTGACAGAATATTGCCTGCAAAAATCCCGATGTTGGCTGGAGCAAACTGCCTTACAATGACTTTTTCGCACAGAGTCCCACCTGTGGTTTTTGACTGCCTCCAGCCATTAACATCTTGCCCAAGCGAAAAACTGGACTTGACTCCGACACCAGGTGGTACGATAGAAAAAATGACATGTGCCACATTGGGGAGATCGGTGTACTTTGGGTGCATTTCATCTTGTTGCCACCAGCAGTCACTTACGTCCGGTATCCAAAGGGTACTACGAATCTCCATTGGGTTGGAGTGGTACGCATTGAGATTTGGATTAATTTGCTCCCAGTTGTTTGGTGCTTCAGGCAGCAAATTCAAATAGAGCCTGGCAGCGGTCACTAAGCAGGCTACGCAATCTCATTGTCCTGGTGTCGTCTCAGCCACATTGTTTGGCGTTAAGTATTCTTTATCATCGCTGGACCAATCATATGGATCAAAGGATGATTGAGAGCAACCTGAAGCAGTTGCAGAGAGAATGAGATTGCTGCTCGGTAAGCTTTGGAGTTCATTGACCAGCACACGTCGAGGTTTGGCACAGTATTCATTCTCCACATACTTCAGAAAGGCCTCTATGTATTGGGTAGTATAAGATGTCCTGTCGTCACAATTGATATCCATTACCTTGTCCCACTGTCTAAACGATTGCAACTTCCAGAAAGAATGGAAGATATGTGGAGATATAAGAAGCATACTCATCATTGGATTCACTTCAGCGTAATATTTGGAGACCATCTGTCCAGCTAACTTCACAGCAAAGAACAAGTCTTTCTTCCAATGAGTCATCTTCATAGCCCAAGCTCACATCACACCATCCATATGATCAAACATGTCATTGTGCGCTGTGATACAGTGGTGCAATGTGACTGTATGCCTCTTCGACATCCACAGGGTCACATATTGGAATGGCCTCAACACTTCCATGACGTACTTCACAATGATCCATTCATCTTGTATTGTGAAGAGTGGCTGGTAATCACTGAATTTTGGATGTAGGAACCACTCGCGTATGAATTCCCGTAATAGGTAGCCATGCTCGAGCAACCCCTGTGTGGAGTTCCAATTTATGTTCACATCCATAATCGGAAGTACCGCAATGTGGACTCTGGCTGTTTGACAGGTATTAAACTTGTTTCAATGACCAGGTGTCAGCGTAATCAATCCAGGAAGCATTCTGTGCTATATGAAGGTCAGTTTCAGGACTTTCAAAATATCATGAAATACATACTTTCTCAATTATCTTTGTTAAACCTGATCTCATGGCCGACACCTTACTGATTCTAGCATTGCCCTCTTTTCGAAGTCTTTCAATCTTCCCAATGTCTATGCTTTCATTCATTCCAAATTGCTGATCGCTCTCATGGGCTTCCCAAGACATGGTGCAGCCTTTTACAATGAGACTGCTCATGAACGCACCTAAAGCCAGCTGTATGTCATGCGCCATGTACGGTATGTGGTTTCTGAATGCAGGCCACTCGATTGCAGAGGCCTCAAGTGTTGATTGCAGCTCGTTTGTCATCGAGTAATTTGAGGAAGCATTATCAATCATAATACCAAGGAAAGGGCCATTGGTTAGCTCCAAACAATCAAGCACGTCCTACAAATAAATGGCTAGGCTTGCTCCAGTATGTTGGCCCTTGACCTATCATCCTTAATTAGCTTTGGAAAGCAGAAACGAATAGGTGATCAACCTTATCGAAAGCAAGTTAAACTTCATGCAATGTCCAATCTCGATCCACATAGGATGCAATGACCGACGTTATGGCTAGTTTCTTCATTGATGTCCATCCGTCCAAAGCTAAATTAACTTTATTTCATGACGGCAACTACTTCTTAATTGCATACACAGTCAGTGCCTATTCCCTCTGGCAAATATAGGTGAGCGTTGTAGCGGACAGCAGCACTAGGTCATCGTGTAATACCATGTATGACCATTGCAGCTCCAGGTATGATATAGCATTCCATGGAATATGAGCCGAAACAAATCCTAACATGAGGTAGCGATTCCGTGTGTCTTGGTGAAATTCAGAAGTTTCAAAGTCCTTCCCTGCCAGTTTGGAACGTTTTGTCTGTCATTTCGGTCAATATGAGTTAACCTGCATGTTAAATATGATTTTCCTCTGCGAACTTACTGTGGTGAATCCTCAACTTCCTTGCCTCTTCAGGATGGCCAAAGCTGTTTCATTGACCGTCAAACCAGTCAATTCAGTGACCTCTTACTCTGTTAATTCGTCTGACTTTGCGATGTGAGCTTTTGAGAGCAAGTGTTTCCCCATTGAGCTGGTCACATGTTCTGATGGATGGCGAAGAACCGGATGACAGATGATACATATGATTCCAGGGGTGTCAGTTTCCTCAATTCAGCAGTGTAAATAGAATTACCATGAAGGCGCATGTCTAGAATTATTCCAAGCAATAGGCCACTTCGAGCCTACATTCATCGAACCCAACCAACCATCGAAGATGATTTGTAACGTACGTTTGCTCCAATCAAGAATAACAACACGTTCATTTTTGCAAGAGATCACGACCTCGAGCAATAAGGTGTTCAAAGATGTTGAATCCGACATGGTGGGAGGAATTGGAAGCTGGGTAATCCAATTTGAGAAACTGTCAAAAGTAATGTTACAGTAATGCAAACTATGTGTTTTTAAATATTGACTCTACAGCAACAAGCAACATAATCAGATCTGTAAGACATTGCATGCATATTTGTGAAGTTGTATACAAGGACAGATTGCAAAGACTGACTACGTAAAACTCTATTTATCAACAGCACAATATAGTGCATTGCTGTGTAGCATTCTGAGCCTCCACAAAAACTGTTGACGCTTCAGGGGTGCTCAATTGTAGCAGGCAGATACGATATCGTCACTAGCATTTTTGCCATTAAGGGCTGCCGATATGTATATTGTGGGTTATCTGTGTTCCATTGCCATTAGATTATGCAAGATGTAAGATCAAAAATCAATGACGCTGTGTTGACACTGCGTTGACACACATTTTGGGACATGGATACAATCTTGTCGTAAGCATTGTTGCCTAGAAAGGCGGCCAATTGTTCGATTATGGATCAATGTAGTCGCATCGCCCATTGATTCTCCATGCTGCAAGGCCTGAAATTGTTGACGCTCCAGTGATGTTAATTTTTAGGGCATAGTGACAACGTTGTCGAAAGTATTTTCGCCTAGAAAGGCGTACTATAGTTCAATTATTGGATAATGTCGCTGCACATACCTTGTATTTTCAAAGATGCAAGGCCAAAAGTGTTTGACGCTCCATTGATGCTCATTTTTAGAACATAATGGCGATGTTGTGTCAACAATTATTGCCTAGAAAGGCGGCCGATAGTTCAATAATGGGTAAACATTGATGTCCAGCCCTTGCATTTTACAAGGTGCAAGGGCAAAAGTCATTGACCCTCCATTGACGCTCATTGTTTGGACATAGTGGTGATGTTGTCAGAACCATTATCGCCTCGAAAGGCGGCCTATAGTTCGATTATGGGTAAACATAGCTGCACAGCCCTTGTATTTTCTATAATGCAAAACCAAAAGTTGTTGACACTCCATTGACACGTAATTTTAGGACATAGTCGCAATGTTGCTGCAACCATTTTCACCTAGAAAGGCGGCTGTTAGTTCAATTATGAGTTAAACTCACCACGCAGCCTTCTGGATTGTTTATGACGCAATGCCAAAAATCTTTGACACATCTTTGATGCTCATTTTTAGGATGTGGCAACGAGCCAGTTATTTGCCGTTTTCACTATAATGCCAACCAATACATTCACTTTGGAAGGATGTGCCAATGCATCCCATTGATTGCCCAATGTGTATGACTGAATATCGTTGACACTCTGTTGACACTCACATTAATCACATCGAAACAGCCTGTGAACACTCAATAATTGTATGTAACCAATCACATACACGTTATGGACATCCAATATTGCGTTTGTCTGTTATATCTCTTGCATCCAGGAGTACTATTATCTATCATTATCTGATCAACTCCTATCCACACTATCTGACTGAGAGGTGACGTGGCCCTATCACATTTCGGTACTTTCAGCCGGCAATTTGCGGCATGTAGATCATGTTACTGGTTTTTGGTAATTATAGCTCGACTTCCTCACCTTTGCTTAGGCATCTCCTTCTTCTGGATTTCAATGACATACCATAAGCAATTTCAATTATCGCAACCATGTGCACAAGGTCTTTGCGGAGAGTTACCCAGTTGGATGGATGAATGAATGCACTGTGACGTTTGTGCTTCAGACAGATTCGTCATGAGCATTGTCCGCTCTTTCTATGACACTTATGACATCACTGACTCAAATTTTGTGAGTATATTTTGTCACAAATATACCTTTTGCTTTGTCACATAACAGTTACTTGCAGATAGCAATTGAATGTGTTGGCTGTCTTCCCGCCAGATTTGAATTGTAGCACTGTCACATGGTGCGTTCGACCCTTGCACATGCACAGAGGAATTATGCTCTCTCACAATTTGGTCACTGAAATCAAGAAAAAGATGGCAGGTAGCAAAATTGGTAAACAAATCGCTTTTCACTGAGATTTGACATCAAAGATCAAAGTTTGCATATCTGTTCCTCCGCACAGGCAGGAGCCATCACATTGTCTTCGTCCAAATCCGAAATCTCTATTGTGATTAGCTGGAGGCTATATTCAAGGGTAGATGCTTACAGGTTCAACTGCCTTCGCTTTCAGCAATGGTGACAAATCGGGCTCCATGGCTGGCTCAAGACCAGGTATGCTCGTGTTTGACTGCGGCCTCATGAAACCTAGCCTAATATGACAACTTCCTGGTCGAAATGTCCCTTGCGGCATTGGCGATATTCCGGGGACAATGTCAAGACTCTCCATAAGCTCACCAAATATTTTTGTTTCCACTGCCACAGCGTCATCATCCATTTGCAGTTGAACGACTGCCGGAATCCTCAATTCTGATGTGCCATACATCATATCTCTTTAACAGAAGTAGTCTGCTGCGTCCACTCATCCCGGTTGTGCCAATTCGTCAACCTTCATCGCCTTCTGCCGGATTCTCTCCATGCGCTGCTGTGTCATTTTGGTGATTGTGCCCATCACCCAGCCGGGTTTGTCATCTTCGGTCAGCATTCGCTGCTCTGTCTCTTCATCATCCTAATCTTACCCATCCTGCCCATCGTCGCAACTTGCAAGATCACTCAGACTATCTCTGATAGTAACCATTATCTCCTCAAAAGCCTTCTCGCGCTCTCTGGTCGTCAATCCCGCGATTTCAGCATGCTTCATATCTTCCTCCACTTGCTGAACTGCTGCCTCTGCATCTTCAAGTCGCTTTCTTGCCCCAGCAGTTTCTCTCTCAACATAATCCTCAATCCATTTCTCTTTCTCTTCATTCCTTGAGAAGTGTGTTTCACGTCGTTTCTCGGCCACAAGCTTCCTTTCGGATCTCGAGCTGCGCAATACTCAAAGGGTTCGTACTGTTCTTGCCTCCAAGCCCCTCTTGGCTTCATTCGCATTATGATGTCGTTGGGTGTGCCACTTTGTCGATTTGCGGTATCTGCCTGCCGGAAGTGGCAAACAGTTCGTTTTCGGAGCGTTGACCATTGTAGTTTGCATTGACTTTATTGTTGGGCGAGATGTTGGATGTTACAAGATATGGACAATATGGGGGCAAGCTGCGTCTTTTATGTCAAGGTTGATACATTTACTCATCTAGAACGAAGCAAAACCCCCCTTTTGACTGTCAATGAAACGGGAATAGTTAGGCCAACTGTACAACATGACTTGAATGTTAGCATCAGTGTCATGTATTATCCTGGGGATAATTAGAGACTAATATCAGGAGAAGTTCTTTCCCTGAAACAATTTCCTACTTATAGCTGAGAATCATGCGATTTCAGCTATGGTACACCGCAATTCATCCAGGATAAGAAAGAAACAACATCGGACCGACTTTTTGCAGATTTTGCGATAGTGGGAAACCCCTGCAACGTCCAGCTATACCCAGCAGGATTCATCATGAGTATAATAAACATGTTGGCAGCTAATTATTCCATTCTGACATGTGGCTAACAGTATAATCCTCAGAACTTCCCAAATCTTTTTGTTATCATCTTCCACTCCTATTCCACACCAGCAAATTATGGATACATAACCACCTCAGCCAGGTAAGAGCCGATCCAAATCAAGCCAATTGGCAGGTGCTTCATCCAATGAGTCACTTATCGGCACACAGGAAGAACCACAGACACCAGTTAGTCCACCACGATGCAGCCAATGCAGTCACCAAAAATATGACCCAGGAGGTACATTCAAAAGTCGTCAGTAAGACTGGAAGCAGCACAAATAGGAAGCAGCTTGCAGTTGGAGGTGAGTTTATCCATACCATGGTAAACGGCCGTCAAATGACTATATAACATACAGCAGGTGCACGTCATGAGTTACATGACTAATTTATTGCTGCCCATAACGGAAAACCGTCGTGGTTGACTAAGGCATTTGACTGCCCAGTGCGCAAAATCGAACATCATGATGTTGTCAGCTGTATGATTTTGGCGGACCAATTTCGCAATAACCATCCCCGAGAGTGGATGAAACAGTCTTTGATCACCCTAGAGGAGGCTACGGAAGCATATATGGTTGAGGTAATAGCCGCATCTCATTGTTTGAAGCTGCAACTAATTACTTGTAGGTATGCAACATGTCTACTATGATGGCAAGGCAAGGAGGTGTTGTACAGCTGGAACAGTCCGACATGCGCCTGGCCTTGAATATAGCCAAAATGGCCAAAGTGGGTTTTCGCATCAATAGAGGAAACCCAATATCTGATCAAGAAACCTCGCGGCGAGGTCCGAAAAGAGAAGAAGCGGGGTGTTGAGATTCCGGGGTGTAAAAAGGTGAAGGCTGCGATAGAAAGACACGCAGCTATACTTTGATAAAACCACACGGCCGAATGCCTTCCTTGCCAATCTGCCACTGCAACAAATTCGCAGACACTCTGGAGACACAAAGAAACAGGTGTACCTCCACCCAACCGATACAGAGAGCCGACTCCAGAGCCAACAATGCCTCTGCCTGCAACACTACCCGCCCGAACCAGCAACACTTTGGGAGCTAAACATTCCCAAATTATTAATTTGCCAGCCAAATATACGACTTACATACATCTTGTCCCTGTGCTCAATGTTTTATTCTCGATGCATCTGCCGAGGATAGCCAGAACGATCCAGATATTGATCTGATATGCTGACTGATGAAGGAATAGCCACTGGTTAATACACTATCTGCTGTGGGATATTGCAGCTAGCAATCATTCTGAAGACCACAGCAGCCTATTGAGCGAACCTGGCAGTGATGAATAGTATTGATTGAATGGCACAGCATTTTGGAGATTATTATGATCCTGAATTACCAGATACTGTGAAGTATATTTGAAAGGATATAGTTATATGTATTATTAAAGAACAATGTAGTGATCAAGAAGAAAGTAAATAAAAACACTAGAAAGGCTGCCAAATAAACGTGAATGATGGACTACACAAAATCAAATGATTGCATATTGTGGATACACCTGTGGCACAATAAGCATCAACAGAGCGTCAAAGATTCTTGGTCATGTATCTTGGATAATCTGGGAGGGCAACAGGTTGCAAATAGTCATGACCAGAGTATTGGCTGCCTTTATAGGCAACAGAGCAAGTGAGACACTCCCAGCTGCATCATGAAAATAATCGTCAACGGAGTGTCAACGATTGTTGGCCTTCTATTATGGTTAATCACAGCGTGATGTGGCTATTATTGTCAATGTATATGGTTTTGACTGTTTTGGTATGCTAAAAGGCTGACAAATACTTAGAGGTAGCTCTGTAAATGAAATGAGTTGTTACTGTCTTGGAGGATGTGGTGCAAATAGTCTGTATATAACTGCCCATAAAAGCTGCAATGTCCGTGATTATGGATAGTTGTGTTCAAGCTCCACATATATTTCCGAGAATGCAAGACCCAAAATTGTTGCCACTCTGTTGACTCTGATTTTCAGCATGTGGTAGGGCACGTGTGTCAGCTCGTTTTGATCGCTAAGGTGGCCAATACATCAAAAATGAACTGTGACGTACCAATGTGAACATTTTATGATTAACAGTTGCATATCTGAATGCGACCATAAATGTGAAAACAAAACGCTGATCCGGAGATTGGCACCGACTGGTCTAGCCAAACACAATGAAACCCGCGGGTTAACAGGTACGGTTCCGTGATTGGCCCAACAAGAGTCAGTGGGTCAGGTTTTGGGGATGGTCTGGAACCTAACTAACCCAGTTTTGCGGTCCAAACCCGAACCGCTTGCGGGCTACCTGGACCCGTTGCTCACACTACCTTGGGCCTGGTAGTGGTATTGGCCAGGCAATAGCTGTTCTCGTCGGGTTGAGTCTGGTCACTGTTGAACATCAATCAGACAGAGTAACAGGTTGTGTTAGTAACAGCTCACAGGGTGCCTGGCAGCAGTCCGGAGCAGAACCGGAATCAGAGTACAAGGCCAGGTCTGAAACCACCAAGCGTGTGTACCACTCGATGCCGAGCAGTTCGAGACCATAACTTCACTTGCCACTGCAGTGTTCTTGGCGTGATTTTTATTCAGCAGAGCCATATTTTTGCAAACTTAGAATGTTGGCTGCAATCAAGATTCTGAGTTCTGATCGAATTACACAATATTCCATACATAACATATGAACATGTATCGACTCTTTTACCTCCCGGTCTCAGATTTGCAATCTGAGCAATAATTGTTGGGGCGCCGTGGAGTACTTGCAAAGCCTGATGTTAATTCGTAGTGACACAATGATTATTGCCCCAATTGCAAATTGGATATCGGGATGTGAAAGCGCAACAAAAACCGCATGTTTTACATATAGGATATTTTTCAATCTAATCAGAACTCCAATACTTAATTGGAGATACACCGTGTGGAGGTTGAACTGGGCAAGAACCGAAGTTTCAGGTGCTGTTAGGGTGTTTGATGTGATAAAACCTGTTGCAACGGTTTGAGGATAGAATTGGAACCTTAACCAAGTCATTCTAGCAGGTTTGTACTGTTGCTAACACTTGTTACATGCATCTCATTCTCAACAACACCTGTGATGCTGGTGTGCACCCAAGATGGTTTATTGCTTTCCTCCAAGTTGCACTTCGCTGAGTCTGAGTACAAGATGATGTGATGAACCTGTCGAGACAACTGATTTATTGAGTGTAAGTTTAAGATGACACGTAGCTTATATTGTAGCTGCCACCCCTATCCCACAGCCACGTGATGGTGTACTTTACAAAGACTCTATCTAACAATCCTCCAGGGCATTATCACATCCGTCAAACACTAAGCCACTGAAAAAACAGACAGAGAACAGAAGAAAGAAAACAGAAGCCAAACCATGCCATGCGCTGAGCTCCTCCCAAACAACCGCTCATGCCATTGCAGGGGTCAATCATGAGCCTATTAATGAACTCGGCAGTAAATGGTGCTATCAGCTTCAACTCACTTGACTTTGAGTCAACAACTCCTCCGAAGGTGACATACAGTCCTTTTATATCGCGATCGGAGGTGGAACGTTGTTGATTCCCATACTTAGCCTCTCGGTCCCAGTCATTGGTTGTGCTGTCAGTGTCGAAATTGGAGACGCTCCTCCCAGGGGACATTGCCTTCCGCTAAACAAACGAAGTGCAACATCGTCGTTTCCCTGTTAAACGCCAGTGCTGATAACACTGTGTACAGTGGCGAATACTCGATTTGTCGAGTATGTGTAGGTGGCATGTTGAAACTGGCTTAACATGTTGTATTGTGGCACGTCAAAATTTGAGACACTTTTCCATGCTGATGTTCACTTCTGCTCAACACACAAAGTGTAACTGTGGATCGTCATGTCTTTTTACACCCAAGTTCTCATAAGCTGATGTATGGTGGAGGATGGTTCAGTAGTCGAGTATGTGTTGGTGTTGGTATCAGTGTCGAAATTGGACACACTTCTCCCTGGTTCACTCTTCGTTGGCTAGCTCTAGGAAATGCAATCCCGTAGATAGTGGATCCCCATACGCGTCCTCCCGGGTGGAGGAATGGGGTTAACATCATTGAAGGTTTATGGTGAAGGTACACACTGTACAGCTAACAAAGCTTGCTCGTCAGCACAGTAGAGGAGCCCACAGACTTCGTTGATTCATGGCCACAATTATCTCCGCCAGTCTCTAGGGTTGCCCAGATCCTACGCAGCGCACTGTAGCAGACCCACCACCATGCACCCGAAGGGTTTCCATCTGCCGACATCTCCCAAGTATCCGCGGTCCATTACACGCCCAGTACTCATAGAGTATCCAAATACCATACTGTATGTAGATGTGGTTGGCTGGCCACCGGTTGACCTGTTCTCGAAATCGCTTCGAATATCCTAATGACACGTTGTTCAGTAAGTTGCCGTCCATAGAGAAGCAGTCCATGACTCCTCCGTGGGTGTAGATCAGATATTGACCCGAACTCATTCTGCACTGCTGCCAAAAGTGCACTGCGTACTTGTCCCGAACGGGTCCTGTTGCCGTGTCGTTCAGTTGCCATAATCTCGTACAATGGTAGTATGCGACACCCCAGCCATGGCAGCCATCGCAGTCCACTATGCAGTGGAGTGTAAGAACTTGTGGATAGACGGCATCTGAGTCCGTTGTATCATTGAATTGATGTCCTCAGTCTGTAGTGTGTCCGGATCACTGATGTGGTTGCAACCCATCCGTGACCCTGCGGCCTCGCTCGTAGGGAGGTTCGGGTTTCAACTGTGATTACTTGATAGTAGTTGAAAATGGTGTCCGGATCGTGGTCGCACCTGGGCTCACAACCTGTTGTGAGAAACCTATTGAGATGATTGATTAATTGAATCTAAGTCTAAGATGACATGCAGCCTATATAGTAGCTGCCAGCCCTACCCCGCAACCACATGATGATGTACTCTACAAAGTCTCGGTCCAATACAAGATAGAAGGTTCAATTGGAGAATGTTCAGTAGGAAGGCAATTTTCATAACTCCTTGCATTCATCATGTCTGCTCTCCTGGTTACTCTTCAATTATTTACCAGGGCCTCCTTTCACATGGATCACCCCTCTGACACCATCCTACTACCCAGTGCTTTGACTACAGCACATTCACCCTCTTACCACTTATTCTGCCACATGACTCCTCATCTTGATCAACGTGAGCACTGAGTTCCACAGTATCTGACTTCTGAATAACTGGTTGGTTCGTTCCTTCAATGAACCCTCCTGGTTCCTATTCTTGTTGTCTTTCTTTGCTTCTGCACATGGTGTGTTCCTTGCAATAAGCGTCTGCTTCTTTCCCTTTCTACTAGTCAGTTGGGTCTCATACAATTTCTTTGCATCCAGAAAACTCCCACTATTTTCCCTCATAGTACTGGGCCATATCCTACCTGTTCGCCCTAACAGTACCAAGACTTGAAAGGTTTCTGAACTGCAGGTGAGGCTATCACTCTTGGTTCCCAGAAACATGACAACAAATATTGCCAGTTGTGATGAAATGACAGTGGTGATGATGTTCTTGGAAATCCAATTATTTAGGTTATTCTTACACTGTTAAAGGCATGTTACCCAGGGGCAGCCCATGATAACTTGTTCTGATCTGGATTTTGCCAAATAGTTGTGGATGGGAATCATGACACATTGGACACTGATTGGCACAGACTGTGCCACCTTGAGCAATGCAAACAGATTCTCATCGGCAGTGATCATCATCCAGACATCATGTTAGCACCTGCTGCTCAACTCACTGGTTATCTCTTTATGTATTGCACAGACCTCAGACCAACAATCGATGACTATTGGAAGCTCCTAATCATGTATCTTGTGGAGGACAATTGCAGACGCATTACAGTACTGGCATTTCGTATACTCAATGGGATTTTTCAGGTATTATTAGGCAGATAAGTGACCATTATACAAATTCTTGGATACGGCCATAGTCCTGGCACCGACTCGTGAGTTTTTGGGCACTGGTACTATGTAAGTGGTTGGTAGGAGTGAAAAGATTTACTACACGGAATCTCTCTCCTGAATGGCTAGGATAGGGTAATCAAGCGTGCCACTTCAAAGCACTGTATTGTCTCTGGCATCGTGTGTAGGTGTCATCGTTCATTGCACTACAGCAGCATGTATGGTCAGTGCAGTCGATTCTGTGATGGGGTCCGCCATGGCTGGGCGCATTCTGACTGCTACCACATTCCAGTTAGTTTACCAGCTGTGGGTACCAGTGCTCCATTCATCCTCCTGAACCACTTCCATATAACATGTGCACTTGTCCTCACCCTTGGTTAGCTTATCCGGTGTACAGAAATAACAGAGTGAGATTTCTGGGAGACCATAATTAACACTCAGCTACACCATTCGCAACATCCAAACAGAATTACTGTGGCTGAGAAGGTCTGGTTTGAGCTGTGAAGCATGAGTGTGGGAGATTGTGTTAGACTCCCTGTCAATGAGGAACCACACACACTGTCTGAATTGATCGAAACTCGCCAAGGGTGCATGGGACCACACTTTCGGAATGATCAGCTCTGTATTTTGTTTTGTAATCAGATGATGTTGATCTACGCCAGTGTTCCACAAATAGATAGCATCAATGGTTTCATCCATCTTCATTGTACTTTTATCTCTGTAGGCCCATGCCCTCGTTCAGTAAATCTCCATTATTGCTTGATCTCCGTATGCCCACCCCAGTGCCTAGTCCATTTCTGTGATATATTCAACTCTATACACCTCGGCCAGAGTTATCGTGTCCAACTGGATCGTGGTGGTAGTGGGTCATACATTTTCCTGGCACAGCTCCTCCTTGGCCCTTTATATGAAGCACACCTCTGCTCCTTTATTCCACAATTCCTTATACCCAGACCCAAAGGAACATAAGAATACCATAAACCCAAAGGAAAGGCGTAGACCCAATGAAAAATGATGAACCCAAGGTAGAACCATAATCCAAAAAGCCAGATACAAATCGAAAAGTAAAACATGAAGATTCTTATTGTAAGGAACCTGTCGAGAAAATTTATTGATTGAGTGTAAGTCTATGATGATACATTGTGTGTATAGTAGGTGCAAGTCCTAACGCACAGCCATGTGATAACGTACTCTATACAGCCTCCATCTAATACTCCTCCAGAGTGTCATCTAGTCTGTCAAACACTAAGCCATTGAAAAACAGAGAGAAATCAGAAGACTGATGACAGATGCCAAATCTTGCCTTCCAATGACCTCCTCCCAAATGGCCATTCTCCCACTTATACCACTAGACCTGTCAATCATATCGCTATTCCTAAGTGCGGTAGTCAGTCGTGCTGTCCACTTCAACTCTCTTGATTTCACATCAACTACTCATCTGCAGGAGACGGACAGTGCAGCTGGAGGATAATTGATTCCCGTATGCCATCTGTCAGATACAATCATGGGCCGTGCTGCTGGTGTAGAAATTGCAGATGATTCTTTGTTGCAATGTTGACTTCTGCTTGACAAGCGAATTTGAAGTGTTGATCACAGCTTGTTATTCAGTAGGGGATTCTCATGTAGTCGAGTATATGTTGGATTTGGTGTTGGTGTCAACATTGGATATGCTTCTCCATTGATGTAATATCATCTGGAGATGCTTCTTCATTGGTCACACTTCCGTCTCAGCTGGCCCAAGAAAACTCTGTTGGATTGATCCACAGTCTCCATACACAGCATTCTGTGGGGAGGATTGTGGTTGTCATTGAAGGTTTTCAGTAATGGTACTCACTGTACAGCTCTTTCTAATACTTCCATGACATCACAGTGAAGGAGTCCACAGACTGTGTGGAATGATTGCCACCATTTCCACCGATGGTAGCTTGAGGCTGTCGCAAATTGCATACCCAGAGCACTCAGGTCCACTCCAGGCTGGAGCGGACCAACCACAGCACGCCCTGGGAGTTGCGTGTGTCTGCCAACATCTCCCAACTATTTGTGGTCCTTGTTCCACCCACTTCTCATGTACTATCCAAATACCATACAGTATGTGGAAATGGTTGGCTGGCCACTGGATGACGTGTTACAAAATTGCTTTGTGTTAGACCAAGTCTTTGTAGAGTACGTCATCACATGCCTCTGGGTTATGGCTGGGAGCAACAATGTAGGCTACATGTGATCGGAGACTTGGACTCGATAAATCAATCATGTCGACGGCCTCGTCACAACAAGTCATGAGTCTGGGCGAGACCACAATCCGGACACCACGTTTGACCACTATCAAGCGGAGATAACAGTCCAATTGCAAACATTCATAGGAATCAAACTGGAATCCATGCACCCTACGGAATTACGAGCACAATTGATCAGTGCGAACGATGCATCCTCTGGACGAAATCGTGCAGTTCACTGCTTCATAACATGCGGTTGGCGCGACACCTGCGGTGGCCGTACCGCTGCAATGCCTGCAGTGTTGAATGTTATGTGTCAGGAAACCCATATTCTGCTATGTGTAATCTACCATAGGCTATGTGGCCTGCCGTAACCTCCTGTAACACCAATAACACCAAATAATGCAAAACTCCCCACAGCTGGTTTTGGTAACAGACGCTAATACACCTGTAATGTACTGATAGTATAACTGAACTCTTACTGTGACGCAATTGTAGCGCATGTATCATATACTGCAATTTATGGATTATACTATATACTCAAAAGTTACTTATTTATTTAGTACTCTGACAACAATACACTCTGACTCTCATGACTTAAACAAGCTCACTCCCACAACTCTGACATGATCACTCTAACAACTCTGACATACTCGCTTCCACTCCAACTCTGACATACTCGCTTCCACTCCAACTCTGACATGCTCACTTTCACCACTGATCTGTTCGCTCTCACAACTCTGACATATTCACTTTCCAACCACTGACATGCTTTGTCTCACTGCTCTGTCATGGTCACTCTCACCTCTCTGACACTCTGGCTTGGCTGGGGGCAAGCTGGTAGCGGTGGATCTAGCTATGCTGGTATGGGTGAAACTAGCTTCGGTGGTAGCAGTGGATCTGGCTTCACTGGGAGGAAGCTGGTAATTGTGCAACGATCACTCTCCACTCTCTGACAATCTGGCTTCGCTGGGAGCAAGCTGTTAGTGCTGGCTCTGGCTTTGCTGGTAGCAGTAGATCTGGCTTTGCTGGGAGCAGTGGATCTGGCTTTGCTGGAGCAAGCTGGTAGCAGTGGAATTCTCACTCTCACCTCTCTGACAATCTGGCTTCACGGGGAGCAAGTTGGTAGCAGTGGATCTGGCTTCGCTGGTAGTGGTCAAACTAGTGTTGCTGGTTCCAGTGGATCCGGCATCACAGGTATGGGTGAAACTGGCTTCATTGGGAGCAAGATGGTAGCGGTGGACCTGGCTTTGCTGGTAGGGGTGAAACTAGGTTTGCTGGTAGCAGTGGATCTGGCTTCAATGATAGGGGTGAAACTGGCTTCGCTGGGAGCAAGCTGTTAGCGGTGGATCTGGCTTTGCTGGGAGGGGTGAAACAAGCTTCGCTGGTAGCGGTGGATCTGGCTTTGACGGTAGGGGTGAAACTGGCTTTACTGGATGCGAGCTGTTATCAGTGGATCTGGTTTTGTAGGTAGCAGTGAAAGTGGCTTGGCTGGGAGCATGCTGGTAGCGATGGATTGGGCTTTGCTGGGAGGGGTGAAAGTGGCTTTGCTTGGTGCACCTTGGTTGTGGTGGGTCGGGCTTGGCTGTTACGGGGGTGTTACATCATGTGCATAGAAGAATTATCCAAATTCAAAATACCTGGTGCTGGTGATTGTGATGGTGGTGATGGTGATAGTAGTGGAGATGACGATTGAGAAAAGGGGGTTGATGGAATGCATGCAGAATGAGAAATTTGCTTCATTCTGTAATTCGATATTGCATATGGCAACAGTCATATAAATTCTCAGAACTCCTCTCTACTGGCAATCGTACATTGACGCTGGTCATAATCTACATGAAGCAACCGTAATACAGCGGTAACAGGGATAATATATGTCGGCAACAGTTGCACCGAAGGTTCTCCTGACATGTATATACGAGATTACTGCAACTGAACGAGGCATCAACAGGACACCTTCGGGAAGAATATGAAGTGCAGTTTGAAAGTACTGGGTGGAGGAGTTTAGGTCAACATCATGTCAACACGCTCTGAGGAGCTCAAGTCAACACCCTCGAAGGAGTTTGGCATTATCGGGGAGGTTTCCGCATGGTTTGGTAACACGTCGACTGGTGGCAACACCAAGAAGAGCAATCGACATACAGCATGGAATTTGTATTGTCCACGGGCAGTTGGCGGGTAATGGACCGCAGATACTTGGGAGATGTCAGCAGGTACACCTGAAACCCCTGGGGAGCGCTGTGGTTGGTCAGCCAGAGGGATGCACTGGGTAGGTGATTTGTGACAGTCTTGACAGACCGGCAGTGGCAATTGTGGCTATAAATACAAGAATTCTGTGGACTACTCTACTGTGAGAACGAGGAAGCTTTGTTAGCTGTACAGTGTGAACGTTTACATCGGCAACAGTGCAAATTGACTATAGATTGCGCTGTACGCACAGATGTACATGTGCAGCTCATAGCAAGCTTTATGTGGACCCCTGCATGACGTGCAGCCTATAGTTGTCCATAGTCGGTCCATAGACATCTGCGCGTGGGCGTATGGATCCATCTACGACCGGTGGGTCTATGAGTGGACTTCCATCAGACTGATCATACCCTGTGCGTGCGCGCAGGCTCTATGCATTGGTAGAACGGGTATCCGGATATCCTGTGGACGTACCGAGCCCTATATGTTCCAATATAACTACTTCTAGTCAGCTGCTACGTGTATAGAGAACGCTGGAGTTTCACTAGATGGAGGGTGGATATCCTATGATTGCAAAATGAGTGCGCAGCAACTACATGGCGAGCTCACGCTAAATCTATAGGATTAGATTATGCCACCGAAAGAAGGAGAGATAATTTGCCATAGCGCAATGGGCGTGCGGCAGCTACAAGTCGAGTTCACACTAAAGCTGTGATTGTGCTGAATGGGCATCATATGCTGCTATCAGTATATTCACCGAATTTCTGCATGAACTATGGCACAATGATCAATGGAGTTCTTGTGGAGCTATAGCACAAGGATCATAGAGTTGGGGTAGTCTGCGAGGGTTATGGTACAATTTCCAGTGGAGCTATGGTACGATGGTCAAAGAGTTGCAGTAGTCTATGTGAGCTATGGTTTGATTTCCAGTTGAGCTATGGCATGATGATCATAAACTTCGGGTGGCTGGAAGTCAGCTACTGCACGATTAAACTCATACTAAAATATAAACTTTCACTAACCAATACCATACTTTGGCAGCACGTCTAGTCTAACTTAATTCACCAAACAGTAACTCCACACTTCAAAACCACATTCACTTCCTTCGCCAAACTGTAACTCCACACTACAAAGCCAAATTCACTTCCTTCACCCAACCTACGGAAAACATCCTCTCGAACCTTACTGGCAATTCTACCCCAGGTGCCGTGCATTCCACTGTAAACTAGTTAGCACAGGGCACATGACCTTGGCTATACTTCCTTACCTTACTGATACTGACCATTATTCAGAATCCTCTGGGTCTTGCAGCGCCTCTAGAGCCACTGATTCATCCTTCATCTTGCCGAGGTTTTCCTTGAATGACAGAAATGCTGTCGGTTTTGGGAGGCTTATACGTTGAACCGCTTTGCCATATTGTCTTCTGATATCCAGAATCTTATGTCTTATTAAGGCCATGGTAATGTCTGACAATTCTGGTGTCATATACGCGCTATCCCAGATCTCCTGTTGCCTTTGATATATTGCTGCGACAGTGCGTTATTGTGCAGCCACTATTGGAAAGATCACTCACCACCAGTGTTTATCCAGTTAAATAACAGCACTTGTACATCCTGGCCAGTGGCAACGTAGGTGTGGAGGTGCCACTGGAGAGCGGTTGCCATTAGACAGACGAACTCAGGTGACATTTGCGCCAGAAAGCGTGAATCTTGGACACCCTGGGATTTGTTCGCCTTGAAAAAAGAGTAGTAAATGGTGGTGGCAATGTAGCTGCTAACGTATGGCTCCTTGTGAGTCTGAGGATATATATCAGCATTATTCCTACCAGTGAATGTATGATACCTGGCGCTATGTCCTTCTTTTCAAAGATATATCGTTCATTGTCGAGTAACCAGCGGACTTTACCCTTCTTCGTTTGGGGCTCCATCTCCAGGAGTTGGTAAATCTCTTGGACTTTAATCTGGAAGACTGCGGTGCTTTGCACGGAATAATGAAATCCTTTGATCTGTGCCTGGTGGTTAACATTGGTATTAAAGAAAGTCTAGGGGACTTGCATAGGCCACATGTTCAAGCGCCAGTTGATGGGGGACACTGTGATCGAATTTCAACAATCCGCAGGACTTTATTCAGGTAGCGGCCGCCATCTCATCTACATCTTTCGGGAAGGGGTTATTGAACAATCTCTTCTGCCTGATCTATATGGAAGCTTCTTCCTCAACTTTTCTAACCGGTGAATCCTTTTACTGCTCGATACCTGTCGACTTCTGTCATTGTTAAGTCATTTTGGCCTCCCAAGGTTCGGAATCAGTATCAGCAGCAGCATGTTTCTGCTGGGAACTCTGACGGCTTGAACGGAAGGTCCTGGGCATCAAGGCACTTTCGCTAGAATTATTGCTTTGCTGGGAATTAACAGGACCAGATGCCACTGTCGACAGGGGACTATCCACCGACAGCGATGACGAGTGTCTTGTGCGTGCTTTTGTAAGATCTGCTTCGGTGGTTTTTGAGTAGTGGTCAACAAGCATCCGGTGGCTACTTTAGATATTGGAGGTTTTGGAGTGGGAGTGACCGAGTCCTGGAGAAGTTCATCATCTCTATCCACGAAATCGTCTAGAACATCTGAGAGTTGGTCGTCTGTGAGTTCAACATCTGGTGGATTGTATCCCACATCAGTATGGCACCCAGGCCTCAGGGTATCAGCTTACCAGGGGTCGAGAAGAGGACTTTGACGAAGGGCATGGGGTTTCAGTATACTCATCTTCGCTTCTAGAAGAATGGATTTCTTCCTTTTCCTCCCTATCTTCCTTTTGCTTGAGCAGTCTGGTCGATCGGCTGGTGGCATTGGATTTGGCCACCGCATTGCTCCTGTGTCTCCGAGTGTTTCTTCTCGCCATTTCGAAGCTAATGGATGAGGTGTCTTGCAAGAATATCAAATGAGGTAGGAGGAGGAAGGGAGAGTGTTCTGCAGAGTGCACTTGTCATAGTATATGTATCTAGCTGTGGTCCGGATCTTCTACATGCATCAGTGATTCTCCATTAAATTCCCTAGACGAAGATTTTGATATAGATATCTATAACGGAAATTTTAATCTCCGTACCTTTGTTTCCGCTGGATGATGCTCCTGATCTAGTTCTTTATAACCGAAATTCTAATCTCTGTACCTCTGTTCCCACTGGACGAAGACTTTGATCCCGCTGCACGAAGACTTTGATCCAGATCTCCATAACCAAAATCCCGCTAGGCGAACATTCATATCTCCATAACTTTGTTCCCATTGGACAAAGACGTTGTTCCAGATCTCCGTAACTATGTTCCTGCTGGACGAAGACTTTCATCCAGATCTCCATAACCTGAATCCCGCTAGACAATCTTGATCTAGATCTCCATACTCCTCTATCCACCGGATGAGCCCCACAGGTTACCGGTAGTAATGCACAAACCATTGGATAACAAGAGGATACGATTGATACGGAAGAGATACGATATACAGGTAGGATACGAAAATCCACGTGACGATATCCAACTGCGCATTGAAATTCACTGTTACAGCAACATCTGAAGGTTGATTTGCACCGCATGAAGGGTGTTTATGCCTTCTTGGCATGTTTTTCATACTATTGCACTCATTCTTGGCGCAATACTTCCAACCATCGATTGTGTATATCTTCAGCTTCCCGGTGGAAATCCTCCTTTGGCAGAGCTAAAAGCATCGCAAATTGCACAATGTCGTATTCTCTATCCTATGACATCAGTTGGGTGTGCTTTTTCGACTGCTAGGTGTGTTGGTAGTTGTGTTGGATGGTTGCACAGTTGGGACAACCTTGGAACTACTCAGTTAGCTCTGAGATGCACCGGGTCTGAGCGGTACAAGTGGTATGTGGTGCAAAAGCAACTCCTGGCGTTATTAACTTTCCTCACCACGAGTACTGAGTCTCGTCTCGAGGCTTCTCATTCATAAGCTGTCGAGTGGTTGTGCAATATGAGGGCTGGGCTGTTTTGTGTTCATTAACCAACAAAACACAGGATACGAATCAAAATTACCATATCTCACAAGTTGAACCAAGAAATCGCAGGAACCCAGGTATATATATCCCTTCTTCCCGCCTGCACCTGCATTTTCTTTTCCCCATGTATTGAACACACTGCGAGTATCCTGAACCATCTCGACATCACGTGACTTGCACAAACAATGCCTCTGGTTCCAAACCAGACCTGATAATGTAAATACTTTTTATATTTCCTCGGGGCTTGCTTCCGCTACATTCAACTGTATCATGATGCTAACGCCTCGGATGTAGATTCATTTTCAACTCGCAGCGATGGCACCAAAGAGCACCCGCAAAGGAAAAAGGAAGGCAAATGCCATGCCAAAATGCCAACGTCAGTTATAGATCGACGCTGGTCACTGGATCAGGCCCGTATAAAGGCATTCATCTCGGAACACATCAGTGGACTTCCACAGATATTTAATGTTTGCATAGTCAAGGATGAGAGTGCATGGGACATCTGTTATGATATAATCTTTCTTGATCCAGTCACGACTCGCCACTTTGCACAATTCCAGCTAATGTGGCCACACCGCAGCAGCTAGTATTCGCCTTTTCGTGACAGGTGGGCAGCCTTCCACTCATATATTGGGCAAATGTTTGACAAAACCCGCGACCAAATGAACAATTGGGGGTGGAACAACTGCCGTGCCTTCGGGGATGAGGTCGATCACCTCAATCTGCAGACAACCAGGTCGGGGCTGCTTAAACTCACCGGCCAGTGTTTCTCTTGGTATGGTACGGATGATCTCAGGGCCAAGATTGAGCCCCCAAGCTGCCGGCAGTACAAGCCAGGCAACTTCCTGGCTATTACACAACTGTATTGGGATGAGATAATCAACGAGGATGAAGATGATGAGAACTGGGCGGATTCCGGAGCGCCGAGTGGTAGGAGGAGCCGCTGTGGCTATGGCAATGACAATGACCACGGCGAGGGTGAGGAGGACACAACAGAGTGGTGAGAAAGGGACCTGGAAAGGGAAGGGAACAACGGATGGGAAGGGGAAAGGAATGGTAACCGAGGACGGAAAGGGTAAAGAGATGGGGAAGGGGAAGAGGAATGGAAACGGTAAAGGGAAAGGTATTGTTAAACAAACCCCAGGGAAGATGATATCTCTCGTGCCATTGCTTGCAGTTGCAGATGGAAAGAATGAGGCAGACCCGGACACAGAGGGCTAACTAGAGCTGGAATATTTATAGCCAGAAGCATCGCCCACGGGGTCAATTTCCTCAGATTATGAACCGACTCCACCAAGGAGTTGGACAGCGAATATGACTCAGAACGTGATTCTGATGTGGATATGCGTGTGGAGGATCATGTAAATGCACCGGACGGCGTTGATTTAGACAGCGATGTCGATATGAAAAGGGATGTTGACAATGAAGATGAGCAAGATAACGAGGTGGAGGATGAGAAGGAGGAGGAGGAGGAGGTGAAGGAGGATGAGGATGAGGAGGAGGATGAGAATGAGAATGAGAATGATAGCAAAGAACCTGGGATGATTGGCCAGGGACAGATGGTAAATACATCGGCTGACGATGTACATACCATCGTAGACGTTCAGCCAATTGTGCTATCTGAGCAGGGCCAGGAGATGCGTGAGCATACCCCATGGCCACAACCTCCAGCGCCTGCCCCACAGCCACAAACCCCCGAACCTCACCCAGGACCACGAACTCCGGAGACTCATCCCCTCGGTGGGCTGCAGGATTTGTTGGTTGTGACGCCACAAATACCTCGCCCAGCGGTGCCGACTCTGTGAGAAGCTGAAGTACCTGGAAACAGCTCGGATGCGGATTTGGATGAGCAGTTCGTCAGCAATTGGGCAGGTGCCCACAGTCTCCCCGATGTCGCTCTCCCCGATGTACCTCTCCCTCACGTCCCTCTTCCCCACGTCCCTCTCCCCAATTTCGCTCTGCAGAAAGTCCTTCTCCCCAATGACCCTGTCCCTGAAGAGCACCCGGATGGCTCGGTCGGGGAGGAGTCAAACAGTCTTCACTTTGCAGGTGAGGCAATGATCGTTGCGTTTGGGTTAAGGTCAGGTTCTTGTCTTGGTTGTATTCTTTGTTCCAATCTATTTATCTCACACATTGAATATTACACACGTTGCGAGGTTTTTGGATTGCTCAGGGTGTGTTCTATTCATGGGTTTTGTATTAGTTTTATTTTAGTCATAGTATTATGGGATATCGCGCATGCAGTGTTTTTACAACTCCTGGCATGTAAGAAACCTCCTTGTGATGGTATTGAGGCTCAATAAATCTCGCAGGATAGTTGAAAGTATCATGACCTTACACACCAGGCTGCTAAGACCCAGCACCAACTTTCGTTCCTTTCTACAGTGTAAACTCCACACTGCGCGTGTCATCAACAATGCCAGCGAAAACTCCTTTCTTTTGCTCTGAATTTTCATGCTGAAACAAGTCCACCTCAGACAGCTGGCGAACTAAACATATCAAAATACGCCATCCTGAAAACCTTCGAGTTGCAAACCAGAAGAACATGACTCTTCGCACCATGTTCCGACAAATTGAACCCCCTCAGCATCGTGATTTCAACGCTAACTAAGATTCAGTTGAAGACTTGGATGGGTTTCCCTAGCTTGAACACTCTGATCACATTGCAGACTCGGAGTCTCGACCACCGCCACCTCCTCTCCCGCGGAGGGAAACATACCCCGGCACCGGCGCTCCACTGAGCGATTATCTTGCTTATCCATGGGAACATGACACTCAGGGTTGGCTTGAGACGAACCTACAAAACAATCCCTACTACCTGTCTGCGACGTGTGAAGTGTACACATATATCCAGTGTGGGATTAAGAAGAAGGGCATGAAGACGTACTATGACAACATGCTGAAGGAAGAAGAAGCGACTTTGGGTTTCACAATCTTCAAAAACGTGGATGCCATGCAGAAGCTCGAGGCTGGTATGCGAGATGATCCAGCTCTCGGGGAGTGGGAACTACACACTCCTGAGGATGTGAGATGGAATGACAATCACTAACGCTCTCTCAAATACTGGAGTCGAGACATCATCCAAAGCATGAGATGGTTAATGCGGTAGCCAGCCTATGCCGAGCATCTCATTTACACCCCTCAGCGTTGCTTTAATAGCGATACGTGACCGAAGAGCCTCAATACTGAAATGTACACTGCAGACTGGTGGTGGGAGACCCAGGCAAGGAGAGATACTGAAGGATAATTACTTGCTAATCAACCTTAAGTGAATGCTCAGAGTGGGGGATACACAGCTTCCCTTGATCTTAATGTCCGACATAACCCATCTCTTAAATTTTGCTGGTGACATGAAATAGTGGCCTGTATATATAACAATTGGCAATCTAGTTTCAGGGATTAGCCAGATACCCTCAAAATACAGCGTCGTAATGGTCGCACTCCTGCCGATTCTGATCAAGAAACTGAATATTCCTCAGAAGCGGCTGGATAAGCAGCGGCAAAAAAACCGAGAGGTACTGAAGCAAGTACTCCGGTGGGTACTCCACCCTCTCACCGACAAAAAAAATCCTTGCGCCTAGAGCAGGTATTAAAACGTTCTCTGTGCAGATGGCAACTTCAGGCGTTCCAAACCACTTTTAGCAGCAAGCCTTGCAGATTGCCCAGAGTATCGCAACCAACATCATCTCAAGAGGCATGTCTGTGTTTGGTGCAAGTGACCAAAGAACGAAGTTAGAGATTATGTCCCTCCTGACAAGCAACACCCCCAGCAGAATCACAACCTATACAGAACTCTCAGTGATGCCAACACCAAGGCAGCTGATGCCGAACTCTTGTCGCTCCATGTCCACCTAGAATTCAACGTGTTTCGACATATTCTCTGTATCATGAGCTTCCTCCCGAAGCCCAACCTCCTCCATACAATGCAGATTGGCCAGCTTGACCACCTCCAGAAGTCGATTTTCCACTTCATGAAGATGCATGAATGGCTCGATAAGTATAATGCAATCTCATTATCCGTGCCTGCTCACCATGACCTCAAACCAAAAAATAAGTCCTATGAGGAAGTTTCTCAGTGGAATGGGAAGCAGATGAAGAAAATGAGCCGGTATCTGCTTGGAGTTGTAACCCAGTCTCTATGAGGTGGAAACTCTCCTCAGCGTCCCATATTCAATTGGGTAACTGAGTACACACAGGGATTGTTGGAATTCTATGTGTATGCTCGATATAAATCTCACAATGATGCAACATTCAGCTACATGCAGGACGCCTTGCATCATTTTCACACCTTCAAAGATGCTTTCTCACTTGGGCGAGCTGGCAAAGCGGCGAAGGCCAAAGCCAATGCCCTGGGAACAGACCTTGTGAAGAAGCGAAAGGTAGATGAGGAAACAAATGCTGAAACTGGGACGCCATCCGAGAAGTTGCGCAAAATAAACGCCTGGCGGGATTATATCAGCCATGAGATAGCTGTTTCAACGGAGTTAGATTCCGAGTTCAACTGTCTGAAGATCCACTTGATCTCTCATTGGGTCAAACAGATTTGTCGATAAGGAACATTGCAACAATATTCTGCCGAGAGTCATGAACAAGCACATATAACGAACCGCAAGGACGGTTGGAACGCCTCCAATCACAATCACAACGACCAGCCACAAGTAATCACCTTTCGGCGTCGCATTGTCTCCTTCGAAATGAGAGAGCTCAATCACCATGCCCTCGCTCTGCGTCGGGAGAACAGCGCTACCACTTGCACGTTCTCCCTTCCGGTGCTGATCTGGATGCCCCCCTGAGCTCCCAGTCATATGCGAAGCCCAAATTCATGGGACCCCAAAACCTCTATGATGGAAAGCATCCTGACACTACGATCACGGAGTTCAGAGCATTACTCGGCTATATGCCAGATGAATCGCAACACATTGCAATATACAGCGGCACTTGGGAGTTTATCAAGCATAAGAGTCGTAACGAGGCATATTTATCGGATGAACAACTGCACGCAATGGAGCACTGTATTTACCATAGTATTAAGGTTGCAGTTGAGGGTTTGGATGGTAAACCCATATCTCAGATGTGTCGATGCACAGGAAGCCAGAGCTGGCGCATAGGGAATCAACAGAACGACTTGGTGTGGGTAAAGTAATGCCCGGGGAGGTATCATCGCGTGCTGAATGGGAGTCTCCCGTGGCAACTGAAATGACTATTCAAAATCACGCTGCTAAACGAGGATGGAGCTTTCGTTGAATTCAGGTTAGCCCTACAGCTAACCACAATACATGAAAACTCATGTAACTTGGATCCCATCTCGAAATTTGTACAAGTGAGAAAAGCACCAGCAGCCATTGCTTTCCAAGTCTTCAGCATGGGAAACATTGTTGGCTGCGCGCAGTTAATTCCAGGGATGGCTTCTAGTAGGAAGACAGGAGACAGAAGGAACAAGCGATGGATTGTCAATAGCCACATAGATCTGGCGACTTGGAATAAAGTGTATGATTAGTATAGAGAGAATTGCATTTCGTGCGCAGGTAGAAGGAACGTGAGGAGAGATTTTCGCGGCGTCACCCATTGCATTCCAATCACGATGCAGGCGTGTGACCAGTGAACCCATTCCAATGTATGGTCACAGTTGGCCACAATACCGGAGTGTTCGTTCAAAATGGTAGACCGACAGAGCAAGAAGAAATGGTGAAACCGCACTCGGAGGGCAATATGCAACGTGACGCGTGGTATTGACGCTAGGCGCAGAGTAATCCGCCTCCAGGGTGTCTCTGACGGCTCTGACGGAGCGCATCCACTCTGACACTGCCATTCCGCCTGGACAGAAATGTTTTTTGCGGATGTGGCTGGCTTTATTGGCAAAAGAGCAAGCGACACACCCTCTGCCCAATCATGGAAATGATCATCAACAGTGAATCATCAATGATTAGTCATTCGTCATGGTTAATCAAAGTGCAATGTGGCTGTGATTTACTAGATATGAAGTTTTGACTGCTTGTATGGACTAAACTGCTCATTAAGACTGAGTGGCAGCTTGGACAATGTATTGAGTTGTGTTTGTCCGGGAGGCTGTCGCAGGAATATCTCTTGCTCATCTGCATTACAAGGCTGCCAACTACTTGTGTATAGATGTTAGTAATTACACACCACTTAAAATACCCAAGATGCAAGACCAACAATCATTGATGCTGCTTTGACACTCCGTGTCAAGATGGGGTAGGGAGGGTGTCGCTTTCTCTATGCCGACGAAGGCTACTATAATGTTGATCATGTATACCAAAGAGCAAATCACTGTTTAATTACCTGACTTAGAAGACCAAATATTATTGACACTCCATTGATGGCCATTTGTAGACGATTGTAGCGATGACATCGCTAGCATTTTCCTTATGGAGGTGGGAAATACTATGATAAAAAATATCAATGAGCAAATTACTGTCCAATTACCTGACTCACGAAGCAAATTTTTTTATGAATCTATTGATGGTCAATTTGCCATGGGGGTATCCACAATATGCAATCATTTCATTTGCCATAGTATGTCATTCATGGTGCTTTGGCAGCCTTGGTATCATTTTCCTGTACTTTCTCTTTTATTACTACCTTGTTCTGTAATAACACATCTATATATATCATTTACAATATAATGTAAAGTGTCCACTAATTTTTGGTAATAATACATTCAAAAATCCTATTTCTTTTCATCGATGCTTTTCATTACTTTCAGGTTGACTCAATTGGCTGCTCTTGTCTACAGAATGGATGTCAGCCGCATGACCACGCAGCAGATAGTGTACTATGCAGTGCATATTTCTTCATCAGTCAGCAAATCTAGGAAAAAAAACTTAATCGCACGTGTAATTATTGGCATATGCATGAAGATTAAAACTCTGAGTATTAGAAAGTGGTGTATGTATTTATACATATACAGGTGGCACACCTTGGATTCCAGAAGTTTGATCGGCATCAATTTCTTAGGGTGATGTAGGTGACACATGTGGTGTTTTGGGCAGTAGTGGCATCAGTTGTAGGGGAGGTGCACCAATTCATATCTGACTCGAGTGTGTCTGTGGATTCTGTGCTGTGCTGGTTTGGACATGATGGCAGCCATTAGTTTGATTTGCATGAACTATAACAAGGTGTCTTTTGATCACAGCCTTCAACATACTATACCCACCCAGCACTACTCCCAACAGCTTCCCATCTCAGCCTTCTGCATGAGCTGTATCAATTGGGTATTGCATTTCCTCTTTTGCGGTACACAAATACCTTATTTTAGTCATGCTGACCATGTTCAATGCAAGGTGCATGTCAGACAATTCTAGCTGCACCTGACCTCTTTAACTTGCCATTGTAACAAACATGTTGAAGATCTACAAGAAATTAGTTGCTGCTTCTAAATATGAGATTCAGATATTACCTCTACCATATATGCTTCTGTAGCCTGCTGTAAGGTATTCCAAACCTCTTTCCTGCACTTGCGGCAATGTGTATCAAGAAATGTGTGCATGCGGATCCCCGCACTGATGACATCATGATGTGTGATTTCACTGAATGCATAGACAACTGCCTTGGTCGACCATGGAGGTTTCCCATTATGTGTAGCTATCAACTGGTCACAATGCTCTCCATGTACACTAGCTGTATATTATATTGTTAGTTGACAGCCGTCTACCTAGATAACAATTCATTTACATTCTATGACATGTGGCTTCACATTCTTGCTCCTTCTGGTTTTACGTATCAAGATTGAATGGGTGTCCTTGGTCATACATTTGGTGGCTGTATTGGCAGCATCGCGGTGGCCTGAATAGTGTCTGTGGTGTTGCAGTTTCTCTGCAGGTGGCACATTGAATGAAGCATCTGTTGTTCAACTCGAATCAGATCAGCTCGCACCTAGCTTAGGTGCTTGTGGAGACATGACATGTTGCTGTCGACAAGGAGATGCACATGATAACAAAAACAAGTGCGAAGTCCTGAACAATATATTTTCAGCTTCAAGTGAAGATGGAATGGGTATCAGGCACCTTGCATGATCTACATAACGTGAATTCTGCTGCAGATAGCTGTAGATTGCATGGGTCTCCAATAGTCCCACGATTTGCAGTAAGCTGGTCTAATGTGATTTGTGTATTTACCAGGATACCTAGAGGTAAATGATAGGCGAAATCTCATGTTTGATAAATATAAAGATCACATTCTTTGACTGATAGGACATCTGGTGATATTGGTCTCAAGACATCCCCGGAATGTTACATGAAACAGACACTAAAAATTAACCTGTATTGTACAGTTACGACTTCCATTCCCAATGTACACAGAGTCAGAACACAGATTTTGCTTCGTTCAAGTTGATCAAACATACCAACCTTGACATAAAAGATACTGCATGACTCCATGTGGTCCATAATCAAATATCTTGCCCTACAACAAAGTCAAAACAAAACACAATGGTCAATGCTCCGAAAAAGAACCTTTTGCCACTTTCTGCAAGCACATACAGTAATTCAACAACCCGATCCACGCAACCACGTCATCAAGGGAATGTGGGCAAGACCAGCTTGCTGTCAGGAAGGATTTGAGCCACAGGAGAACTGCACAGCTTGCAATCCAACAAGAAGCTTGTGACTGCGACAACATGAGAAATGCAGTTGTTAAGCAACAATGGGAATGAGAAATGGATCAAAGATTGTGGCGATAGAGAAACTGCTGCAGAAAGGAAGTGAACTGAGGACGCAGCAACAGTGATTGCGCAAGAGCAGAAGGATATGAACATAGCTGAAAAAGCGGGATTGACAACCAGAAAGCCCGAAAAATCATTTCAGGAGTGGGTGAATGCTCTGTGAGACAGTCTGAACAATCTTCCAAGTTCCGATGATCCAGAGGACGGGAATGATGTCTGTCAGAGGGAGTCTTTGTACAGCATGTCATCACCTTGCTGTTAGTTAGGGCTGCCCGCTGTGATATAGGCTACATCTCATCATAGACTTTGACTCATTCTATCAATCATCTCAAGAGGTTCATCACAAGAAGGTGGGCGGTGATTAAGAAGTTCCAGAGCTGAGCACGATGAGAGTAGATGATGAACCCGGCTTGGTGCTGGGTTCAATCTCCAAAATGGTACACCAATGCATGGAGAGCATTGGCAGAAGCAGATGACGCTTGATCAATTGACACAACCGGAATGTGGCAATGCTGCCAACTACTTCCATGAAAGTGATATTATGTACTGGAAGGCTCAATCGATGGTTCTAGCAATCACTAAGCCACAAACAGACAAGGCTGCAGCTGCTGCAGCCCCAACAACCTATGGAGCACTGATTGGGTCTCTAGATACGCTCCAGGAACAATCTCTAATACAGGAAGGAACTTCTCGACCAGGATGTGGTGATACAAGACATGGTTCCAGGAAACCGCAGTCACACAAACACATGGCATCTCTCCTGCTGAATGAGGTACCCTATTCATCACCGATTAATTCATCGAAGCCTGTTATACCCGTAAGCATGTACCCGTTGGTTTATCCTCCCTAGCTCATGACAATATAGGAATTGCATTTGCACAAAGAAATGGTGACGGCTTCTGGGTTGCCAGACGAATCAATATGTAAATTACATTTGTTGGAGACGTATCTCATGGAGAAGCAATGTTTGTACATATTTCCATATCTGTGAACTTTACCATGACTTCAGTGACCACATTGTGAGGCGTGATGATTAGTCTGTCCATATGCAAGGGTCGTACACACTATGCGAAAGTTTCAGACCGCAAATCAAGTTGAGACATGATCAAGGATCTTTCAATCTTTCTGCCCATCATGGTTAAGTGAGAATGCGCAATATACCCGGAAGATAAAATTCACTATCAACATTTAAGTCAGTGATGTCATCTGCGTTATAGAAGAATCGGTCAATGCACAATGTGGACCTGTATAAATGTCCACCATCATGCTACATTCACCCAGACATCAAATTGCATAACTTCCTGCTCAGACCAGGTGCGTATGATCGAAATCATGATTGTTGCTTAAGGTAGATCATGGAAATCGAGGAGGATGAGCTGCATGAGGAACAGTGAGGAAGTGGAGCTATATTAATCAAAAACTAGTACATGGATCTGCATGATATAAATAGGCAGCGAAATATGGTGAAATGTAACACACCTACCTCATCCTTTGCTAACATAGAGTGTAGAGTGGTGGATGAGCAAGTGTGATGCTGCGAATCTTTGGGATGCAAATGATTATTCTTAGAAATGATATATTGGCTGTCTATAAAGCCATTATGGATTATGGCATGCAATGATTGAGCATACAATGACTGTTAGGATGTGGTTGAGGTGAGCGTCATCGTAGCGTCAATGATTTCTAGCCTTACAGTTTTGGCAACCAGTGGACTGCACAGTAACATGCTTCCAATGTGATATTATTTGTTGTCTCTATGGTCAAAAAAGAAAGCGACATGCTCTGTGTGCCATCATATAAATGAGTGTCAATGATACGTTAACGATTGTTGGTCTTGTATTATAGATTATTCATGGGCTGTGCAATCACATTGAGCAAAAATACAATTATTGGCAGCCTGTCTCAGCAAAAATGCTAGGACTGACATTAGTACTATTTCATTAAAATACATGTCAATGGAGCATCAACAATTTTTTGTTCAGCATCTTGGCATATACCAGGGCTTTGCAACAACATCTACACATGGACAAAGTATATGCTACCTTTCTAAGGAACAATGCTATCAATGGCATCGCTACTGTCCCCTAAAAATGTACATCAATGGACCATCAATGAATTTTGGTCATGCATCTTGAATCATCCAACAGCTGTGCCACGACATTGACACATAATTGAAGTAATCACCATCTGGATGGGCAAAAATACTAGTTGTGATACTGCTGCCACTCCCTAATAATGCGAGTCAACGGAGCTTCAATGATTCTTGTTCTTGCGACTTGGGTAATCAATGGGCTGTGAAACTGCGTTAACCTATAATCAAAGTATTGGCCGCCTTTCTGGGCAAGGATGCAAGTGACGATATAGCTATGGCCTTCTAAAAATATGCATCAACCGTATACCAATAGGTTTTGTGGGGGCTCTGTAAGCTATACAGCAACAAACTGCATTGCATTGTTCCTAAATGGAGTTTGTTATGGTCAATTTTTTTGGTATGTCCTTGTATTTAACTTCACACTTTTTCATGCAATGTTTCACAGGGCTTACTATTTTCTTGCTCATTGTCCCAGAGTGATTATTTGAGAAACTGTATCGTACTTTATAATAGAGTCTAGGTTGACAGCCTCTCAAGCCAAATTACACAGTATTCAAATTCTGACCATTTTGTCAGTTTCAAAATCTTTTTATACCCTGTTGCTAGTGGTTATAAGCCTTCCAACAATGAACGGGTCATTATTTGTGATTTGAGCAACCTCACTTCACATATCACATTTGATGATTTGAGAGTTTCAAAGAATTTCGGCTCATAGCATTCCATTCCTTGAAATAAGCATAGAAATGCGTATTTGTGGTGATTCGGTGTGCAGTGCCCAATTCAAAAGACTATTATCCCCCGTATCATATATATCATTTGTCATAAACTTCTTTGCCAGCCACCAGAACATGTGACCAGCTGAGTGGGGAAATACTTACTACCAAATGGTAGTGTTTGAAACAGTTCCAAATTGGCGGTTCGGTTGCGGGTCCGTGTTGGAACCGAACTGGAACCATTGAAACGGGTTTTACCCCATCAAAATACCGAACCGCACCAAACCCGCGGTTTTCTGGCCAGTTCCACACTTTTGCAAACTCAGTACTTTGGCTCCAACTTGGTATTTGTGTTGTGATCGTATCACAATATGATATATACTTAACAGATGCAGTGTTTGATGCTCATTCAATCCCATCCTCCAATTTGCAATCTGATCACTATTCGTTGAGTGGCTGTGAAATAACACCGAAAATCAGACGTTTTTCAAAACGACTTGACGAATAGTGATCAGATTGCAATTTTGATAATGTGTGGTGAAAGAGCATCTAAAACTGCATCTTTTACACATATATCATAGTCTAATACAATTACAACTCAAATACTTGATTGCAGCCAAAGTTCTGATTTCTTGAAAATGAGGCCATGCTAAATGATAAACCCGGCCAACAAACCACGACTTTACGTCCGGTCCAGGTAACAACCCCGCCAACACAGAGCAGTTTAGATCATTGAACAGGTCTGGAATCGAACCGAACAGTTTTTCGGGTGCAAACCCGGACTACTGGCAGGTTACCCAGACCCGTTGCCAACACTAGGACAGGGCAAATTGGAGAGTTATATGGATTGACAAACTAAAATGTTACTGAATTCAATACTTCAACTGTTGATGAAACAGCTCTGGCCATACTGAAGACCAATGCAAGTCTGAGTATTTCAATAGTAAGTTTCCAAAGGAAATATGTACGCAACATTTGAATCTAATCTATATTGATCATGTTCACAGACAACACACTGCAAACTGGGATCTAAGGACTTGGTAACTGCCGAATATCACCCAGACAACGGGAATTACTACCTCATGTTAGGACTTATTTCAGCTCATATTCCATAGAATGCTGAATCTAACCTACAGTTATGATGGTCATATAATGCACTACCCAGCAAGTTGGTGGTACCGTCCGCCACGGCCCTTACCAACATTTGCCAGAGGGAATACTCACCGACAGTGGATGCAATTGTAAATCAGCTGCCATTAAGACATACAGTTAGTTTAGCATTAAATGGGTTGACATTGAGGAACAATTTAGCCACAATGTACATCATTGGTTACTATATGAATCAATATTGATCATTGGAAGATGAACATCTCTCTGTTGATGTGATTGATTGCCTTTTTGTTTCCTATTTCGAAAACTCATTAATAATAATACATCATTGGTCATTATACTGGAATAAGGTAAGCCATTCAAATGAAGGTAGTTCTTGATTGTGTTGAGCTTACTGAGGGCCATCTACTTGGAATTACCACTGATAAAGCTTCCTCCAATTACTCAATGACTCGTGAACTACAAACAACCTTTGAGGCCTCTGGAATCAAGTGGCCTGCATTGGGAAACAACATACCATGCTCAGTGCATGCAATTCTGGATGTTGTAGGTGCATTCGTGAGCAGTCTTGGAGTCAAAGGCCACAGAAGGTCTTGAGATGCGAATGAGGGCCATCAGGAATGTAGAGAAAATGAAACCATAGACATTAGAAAGAGTCAAAGACTCCGTAAAGAGGGCAATGCGAGAAGGAATAAGTTATTTCCTGTGAGACCAGGTTTAGGAAAGATCATTCAGAAAGTACTATTTTGAAGACATTTTGAATCTCCTGGTACTTACCTGAATATAGCAGTGAATGATCACTGTATTGATTGCACTGACACCAGGTGAGCAAAACGAGTTCATTGACTGTTTCTAAGCCAAAGTATGAATGGCAGTACTACCAATTATGGATGACAAAACATGGTGGAATTAGGCTGTGGAGAGGCTTGAGGGAGCCAACTGATTACAAGAATACAATTGCGAGTGGCTTAAAAATCCGAAATATACCGATTGCCGGCCACTCTTTACAACAAAGGCTGAATGGACCATCATCAAGTACATCAAGGAAGTTTTAAGGCCATTCTGATACTGCACCTGGTGGTTGTCAACACAGAATATGGTTACTCTGCATCACGTTATTACTGAGTAAAATGACATGTTCAATCATATTAATGGCATTATGCGAGCTGTAAATAAAATGACCACTGAATCAAAGGAGCACTTATACTGTGCTGTGATGTTTGCCCGACTGAAGGTGTTCAAACTCTAATGCTATAGTTACTGCAATAATCAGCATGCTTCTCATTGCAGTACATATCCTTGGTAGTTTCCAGAAGTTGGGATCGTTTAGAAAGTGGGACAAGGGAATGGATGTTAAGCCTAGGGACTAGACTTCTTATACTGCCCAACACCATGAGGCATTTCTGAAGTGTCTTGAGAATGAATACTACGCAAAATATAGATTATTTTCCATGATTGAATCCAAAAGGATAACGAACAGCAATCTCGTCCCCTCTGCAATGGCTCTTGGATCTGGCCAGTCATCTTCTAATCCATATAATTTGTTCTGTGATGATAAAGAATAGTGAATACATAAAAACCTAGCTGAATGGACACCCGGATGAAGTGATACTGCAGCACGCTTCTTGCGAGCCACAAGGCTCAATTGAGATTCCTCACATGAAAAGCGGCAATACAGGGACCAAGTTAATCCGAATCATAATGATTACGACTCCAACCCCACCGAGATTCGCCGAATATTTTGCATTCCTGATACCACTGACTGGGGGTGCCAACCAGAGGAAATGCACCCAAGGTACACTGATCACTCAAATGTGGCAGGCAACAGTGTTTATATCATACCACATTGTGTTGCAGAGGAGGCAACTTTGTCCCTTGTGCGGGACGGAAATGAATGAAGGCAGTCAAAACTCATGGGCGAGGCCCTTCGTGGGAGAGTCATAGAAAGTCAGTTTGCTGGCACCAATCGCGTGATATCGGCAGGCAATGACCCAGCAAGGGATGCAACGCAATCTCAAAACACCATCGAATTGAAAAGCTATGGTGAGGAACAAACTTTGCACAGAATGGCGAGGGTCCTTAACTTTTTAGAGATGTGGCTGGGCAGTAAAAACCTACCTGATGAACAGATGGAATCTTGCGCACGATACAATCGCATCATAGCGGTAGAATGTATTTCAGATACTGAAGAGATTGTCAAATGATTCTGCTCAAATTTCAACATGATGGTGCAGCTGCCTATCAATTGCCAGAAATCTCACCTTTGCCACAAGCTTGGTCTGCAATAAACCTCCCTGGAGAGCAAACACAAGTATTCAATGTCCACTGAATAAAGATATTAGACCATGATCCAGCAGAAAGTGGTGAAGACAGTGCACCTGAAACCATTTCCAGCACAAGAAATTGGCTTAACTGGAATGGTGACTTGGATAATCCAAATAAGAGTGAATATGACTGGGAGGCAAACAATGAATCCGATGTAGAGCAATACAATGGCATCGAGGATCCGAAAAGCCCAGAGTAGCGTGATATTAGTCCCACACCAAGTGTTCCTGAAGTTCTTAGGCGAACAATGAAATCAACACAAAGGTCTGAAAAGGTGTTGATGATGGTCAATGCGATGGAAACAACGAGAAATAAGGGAAGCATGAAAAAGTAGGACAGAAATGGTAAATATGTTTTCCCCAGGTTCTATATGTTGCTTGACGAAGAATATCAGTTAGAGACATATTATGGGAGAATTGTGAGCACTTGCACGTGAATATTGGTTAATGAATAGAAGCATAGTGGGCAGAATGAATCATTCTGCAATATATATAAATTGGAATAGAATCAAAATGACCTGTGCAAGAATATTAGTCGGCTAGACTTTGCCATAGGCTGAATCTCAATCACACAGGAAGGCAACCAACAATGTCAAATTGTGATGCATATAACAATTGATGTCAGAGGTTTTTGACTAAATAATACTTTACTATGAGTGTCAATGGAACATCAACGATTTCTCATATTGCAAATTTGGTACTTGAACAGTGATTTGCTTCCTGCCATGTAGAACCACCAGATTGGCGGCCATTATAGACGAAGAGAAAGCGACACGTTCACTGCCCCAGTCTGAAAGTCAGTGTCAATACAGTGTAAACAATGTTTGGGCTTGTAAGTAAGGTAATTGAATGTTGATTTGGTTGCTGTTATGTATAACCAATGCATTGGCAGCCTTACTCAACAAAAGGAGAGAGATATAGTCACTACCCCATTCTGAAAATGAGTGTATATGGAGCGTCAATGATTATCGGCTTTTTATCTTCAGCAATCTAAGTGGCGACTGGTTGTAGAAATCCATAAATGAGGTATTCACCACCTTTAGAAGCAAAAACAAATGCAACACACTTCTTGCCCCATCCTGAAAATGGCTGACAATGCAGTGTCAACAATTTTTAATGTTGCAACATCCATAATCTGAGTGTACCTTTGTATCAGTGATTTATTTATGATGTAAAGGTGGCCTTTCCAGCCCAAACAGTGGATAATATCTTCATTACCCGATCATGAAAGTGACTATCAATGCAGAGTCAGTTATTTGTAGTGCGGAATATTAGGTAATCAAGGCATTGCATGGATATTTGAGTTCATAATGGAACTATTGACTAAGTTGAGAGACAAACATCCAAAATATGAAAAGAAAAACACAGATTCCAAAAGAATCAATATCGCAAACTGCAATACACGCAAAAAATGGTTACGGATACTGAATACAAGATTTGGGTAAAATACAATTCTGAACCAGCAAAAACAAGAACAATATATGACTCTACAGATGGACCCACTGGAAAACCAGCTAGCAACCCACACAATCATGATGGGTTTGGAGATTTCCTACAAACTGTACCAGCATGGTCGGTTTGGGCGTATTGATCACCCGGACCACCAATTTTGACACTGTACAGTTCCAACCTGAACCGGAACTTGAAGTGATGGTTCACAACTGTTGCTGACACTTGGCATAGACTTTGCAGAAGCTGTATCGCCATCCACAGCCAGTGGAGATCCATTCACCTCTGCTGAATCTATACAAAGCCCTCAACAATGGCACTGACCATAAGTCATGAACAAAGACAGCACAGTAATCCTACTCAATGACACCTTCTCCACTGAAAACTGCAAGACATTATGTCCGCTGCAAGTACAGCGGAATAGCAGCATTTTGGTTTATAATACTATGGAACATTCTGACTAGTCAACAGAGTGCAAAGCACGGCTAATCATACACAGATATCACTATAGGGATATTATTTAGACATATATTGTTGATAGAGTCATATATACATTTTGGTCTCTAATTTCTCTCACCAGGAGATGTAGGTGGATCATAGCCCACTAGAATATGGTTACTTTCGTTCAAAATCCCAGAGTCAATGACAATGATATCTATATGACTCTATCTGAAGGATGGCTAGAGAGCCTCAACACCCAATGGCATATTATCACACTCAGAAACGATCCGAATGGTTATATACACGTTCCACAGTTATGTTATGATGAAATCAATAGTGTGCAAAGATCTCATGGTCACACTCACTGCTTGGCCTCTCACAATCTCTGTCTCCACAGTATTAGCAATCTGATACCTCAGTATGCCACTGGCAGCTTCATATAGTACCAAGACATTGCTATCAATGCTGTGATCAATGTCAAGGCGATACACAAAGAGACATACATGATCACAACGCTCATCCCAGCACTTCAATTCCTCTACATTGCCATTCAACGTATAGATAGCAGAATCTGTCTTTGTCAGATGGTCTTCATCCCTACAATTCTCAAACCCTTCGGCATTGAGCACGCTCATTGTTTCTTGATTCTCTTGGATCCCAATGTAAAATGGAACTTCGCCAACAATAGAAGGGAAAAGAAACTTGATGATATCACAGACTATTAAGCCATCAGGGGATCACTGATATATCCATTACTTGCAACCTAGCAAGACTGTTCGAATATGGTTGCTGCTGTGTCTTGTTATAATCTGCACCCATGACCACCCATATGATGGGTGCTACAAGAGACACTCAAAATTTCAAATCTGCAGCTAAGTTCCGACTACATTTCAATGCTGTCACTATCACCATTAACATCACTGTCAACCATTCTCTCATAGTGTACTTGGGTTTTGTTTGGGCAGATCACCATCCCAACTGCAAGTCTCACGAAGACCATGTATACTTCATTAAAAATGGAGCACTCTTGTGTCTGACTTGAAAGATAAGTTTTCGCACAATGTCAACTTTCACCGCCTGGTTTAATACCTGCTCAGAAGAACCTAGAGAAGCGAAATGTTTACTTCAATTACAGAGAGACATTCACGGCACGAACTTTCCACTGCTGTCAATCCACTCTGACAATCAAGGTACTCTTACTCATATCGCCATGCGAATCTTGCCAGTGTACAGCTAGCATATCAATTTTTGCAATCATCACAGTCAAGATCTGCATAAACTATGAATTGCCACAAATCTTACATACCCTCAGTTGAACATGTAGTAGATATACTCATGCTAGCACGTACTAATGATCACCATAAGACGTTTCCAAAAGTACTCAGTTGATGGTAATGGAGGTCAATATGTGTTTGGATTACATTTTATTCTCAATATACAGATGTTGCTGTTATCTAGATGGCCATCCTCAGGCTAGGGAAGTGCTCTGTCCCTGCACATTTGTCACATAGAGTTACACAACAGCAACTATGGTTACCAAAAGCTTTTGTATTTGTTTGTGTGTGTGTTGTGTATCGTTCTTGTTCCACAGAGTGTAGCAAGTGGGAAGAGTATTGCATACATAATCCACCTCGCTGGCATGCCGCTTGTGGACTTCAACTGGGTTGTGGCATCATCACTTTTCAGATAATAGTGATACCAGACTCAGCTGGGTATGCCAGCTGAGTGGAAATGCATGCAGACAAGAGATACACTTAGTACTGCAGATCAGATCACAAATGTACTTTGACTGTAGACTGCAGACTTTCCACAATCTGTTCAGTTCAACATGGTGCCAAATCTGAATGTGAGAGAGTATTGCCACCTCAATTGCATCCAATCTTGACGTTGATAACAGATTGAACAAATATGATTACTCTTAATTATTGTTGTAACTAACCATTCTGTCACTCGTATTATATTACTGCTTTGTGCACCCACATTCTCTCCCTTCTACAATCTCTGCAATACTGTGCTGAAGGTATGCTGCAAACTTGACTCACAGTGCAATACGAGAAAGGGAGGTTAAGCTCATGATGTTACATCATTGATCACTAACATAGATACCGCATATCTGTCTCACGGAGAATGAAATTAATAACTGTATTCTTCCGATGGATATACCCGATGGGAAATACACTTTTCACCTTGATGATTCACAAACTCAGTTTCAATCTTTGTAATCCAACTAAAACTCACAGGGTTCGATATCAATTAAAATCTGCCAATTCTATGTTCTTCACCAGTCTTATGTCATCCTGCTCACTCAAATGCTCTGACATTCACTCAATAATACAATGTTGCAGAAGTCATTTGCTAGGGCACTGGTTCATATTCAGGTTTTCAGTGCTTCATTTAGTCACCATCGAACAGGTAGTTGATGTCACAAATCTTGTTATTGTCATTATCTCTTCAAGTGTGTTTGGGTCAATTCTGAGTGTATTGCCTTTAACTGACATCCGATTTATACACTCCAAGCAGTATTGATTGAAGTGCTAATAATTGGCATTTGGCATTAGGAATTCATCTATTCCAGTGTTCCTGGCACTTCCTGAACCACAACAACAGACAGCAACCTCACTATTAATACGAATCGTAGACGTCATCAATCCTGAACCCTGCCACCAGGTATCTCAAATAGCACACTCCGCCATATTGTGCAGCTTCTTCTCCCAATTTTCCCAATATTCTTATCTACATAAATCTCTATTGAAAGGTTATGCACTGTCTTTCAATATTCCCCAACTTCTCTCTTCATTTCATCATAAGGAAGCTATACCCAGTATGGTGAGGAAGTACAATTTGTAGAAGAATCAAAAACCACACCTTGAAAGAGGACTTGCCCTTACATTCTAGAAAACTGCCAACCTTCATTGTCCCTTAAATGTTTCTATGCCAACCCTCTTCCAATACAACCACTGTACAGTACATTGGAGACAACAAATATCCTATGTTTGAAAAATACAGCATGATGGCAAAACCAATCAGGAGATTGGCAATAATGAAAGTGAGGATGCTGGAGAGTCAATCTTATCATCCAGCCTGGAACAAGTCAAATTAGATCGTTAATAAACTGTGCAACATCTCGACCAGTTGTGTCCAAACAAGGTATTATGCACTAGAAGGGTTCTACTTCTAGATATTATGGAGGTTCTTAATCCCAAAAAGTAATTCATTTTCCTGAAGAACTTAGTACAGTTACCTATTTACCAAATTGTTCTACTCTTCTTTTCTCATCTTAGCTCAAGACTCACCTTCTTCAAATTCTTTCCAAGAACAGACTAATATCTGCAATTGTCTTAATATGTATCCAGAGGCTTGTCATAATCATCAGACTGCTCATTCAATGGTTGATCCGTTTGGAGGTATCTGCAGACATCCTCTATGTTGCCGGAGGGATCAGAAATGTAAAATAGCAATTCCTATGGTACACTTTATTGGCTTTCATTGTGATGAACTTATTGCTACCCAAAAATACAGACCTGGTCGAGTTGTAATGCTTGCGATACTCATGGTCGATAAGAAGGCATACAAGAGGATCAAATGTGGACAGACAGGTGCCATTTGCTTCGAAAGGTTCTAAGATAGGTAATCTTCTCAGGGTGGATAGATATAAGGCAATGATAGTGAACGGAATTCGTATTAATATTACTCAGTGTTGTTTGCTGCCAATGATTGACTGTGGATTGCTGCTCTAGCTTGGTTCTTTTGGTTGCCAACAGAATGGGAGCTTTTGATGGTCAAGTCTTCAGTATAAATTGCCATAAGAATATTTGCGATAACATCATAATTGCATGATTGCTTATCTCTGAGGCATTCAGCTAAATGCCTCATTGACGTAGCAACGAGTTCATGATAGATTATCGAAATCATACGTGAGTGATTTCAAAATTTGTGCTCCAGACAGAACCCATTCTCCAACACAGTATCCAATGTACAAGTGTGACAGCTCACAAAGTTGACTTTGACATTCTGTGTTCATTTGTTCAGTGGTTGGAACATCTGAAGGCATGTAGCCTTTCAGTATTAATCACGATTAGATTAATGCCTTACTATAATCTGGCTAATCAGCAATTGCATCAGACGGTTTATTTCGCAACCAACAAATCATCCACCAATGTAGATTATCGCACCCTCTTGATATTACAATGCATACGAACTCAAACCAATGAGTAGGGCCACTTCGGGTTTCGTATCTTCAGCCTATACCAATGATCCCGAGGACACATCATGTTTAGTTCGTGCACATTCAATGACAGGGACACACTGGCAGGTGTTCCCACTCCTGAGATGATAGGCTCGAAGAATCCGTTTACTCACATATTGAGCAATCTGTTGAGCTGATTCGAAGTACAGATATCACTATTCCAAGGACTATGATGTAACTTGCCTCTTTTGTAGTTAGCACCATTAGTCATCGATCGACCTTATGTCGATGCAACATGTCTTGTTACACGATACAATAGACACCTTCGCATACGCCGGCACACACTCGACTACTCGAGCACACGCCATTGTACAACAGGTTATGAGCCCTTGCGTTCAAAAAGGGAACCGACGATCAATTACTTCCATTTTCGATTGTCGAGTGGAAGTCAACATCGTCACGGAGAAGCGTCTCCACAAGCTAAGCGATTACCCCGCATTCCGCCGTGTTTCTGACGGCGGCTGCTGGACGTCACCCGTACAGGCTGAGAGACTACGATAACTGACGATTGCGATACAAGATATAACATCTCGTTACAGGATGAGTTCGACTACGATCAACATCACCAAGTTCAATGGCAGGAACTATGCACAATGAGCAACCAAGATGGCACTACTTCTCGAGCAGAAGCAAGTGTATGGTATCATCAAAGGATACGACGACAAGCCGGAAGAGCCAGCAGCAAACACGACCGCTACAGAGAAGGCCGCTTTCAAAGACTGGATGAATCGCCATGGTGTTGCCAGATCGACTATCGTACTCGGCATGGAACCGAGGATACAAGCGGAATACACAGTCGTCGATGATGCGAAGACGCTTTGGGAGAAACTAGCATCTGCCTACAAGTCAAAGCTAAAGCTCAACATTTTCGAGATTAGGGAAGACCTTTAAAGCATCAAGCTACAGAACTGCGGAGATGTCAACAACTACGCATCACGGATCGATCGGAAAGTCAAGGATTACAATCTCTGCGCAGGACCGACAGCACCATTGACCACTGACACTGATGCCGATACGGACATTGCAAAGACAATCGCCAAGATGAGCGAGCAGGAACACATCTTCTACCTCCTTCGCCGGATCCCAAGGAACGACAAGTGGAAAGTCTTCCTGCAGCTCATTATGGACAAAAACGCCGCGATGACCGCCACGCCCGATGAGATCGTCACGAAGCTCGTCGAAAAGGAAGCTGCAATCAAGAGAGAGAATGGGCTCGCTCCAGCAGCTCTGCTCTTTGCAAAGAAGGGTGGCAAAGGTGGTAATGGCGGTAAAGACGGTAAAGGCGGCAGAAGTCCAAGGAGAGATAATAAGGGAGACAAAGAGAAGGATTTCCGGAAGTGCTTTCATTGCCATCGGCGAGGGCATACCACCGAGAACTTCTTGAGCAAGCAACACGGCGATCCTCCAAAGTCTGCCGACACTGCAGCAAAAGTATCGACTGAGACTACTTCCACTCTCACCACTTCGATCGAGAACTATTGGATGGTGGCCAGCTCAAGTGATTCATCCAGTGAGTGGTTCATTGATTGCGGATGCACGACTCACATCTCCGGCCATCCATCAATGTTCATCACCTACACTGAATATCCTCCGAATACGAAGAAGGTGAAGGGATACAATGGGGTCACATCGTTTGCATCAGGATATGGAAATGTTAGGTTGATTTGTCAACTACCAGATGGAAAGACGGAAATGATCATACTCCAAGATGTGGTGCATTTGCCGGGGTCGTTCAATCACATCTCACAGTCTCAGATCATGGACAAGGACGTGAAAGTCGAACCGGTGAATCACTACGGTCTCAACCTCTACAATCGCCATGGCAAGTTGATTGCCACTGCACCTCAGGTCGATGGGCTATTGGTTCTGGATCGCGTTCTGGATCGAGCTCTGGGATCGACCGAATACACCGATATCGACAACAACAACAGCTGCCTTCTGGCACTTAACACGACTGGGCATGCATCTCAGCACGATGCAGAGAAGCGGATGTTATGGCACCGCTGCCTGGCGCACGTCGGTCTGAAGGCGTTGGAGATCTTGCCGAAGGTCGTTGCCGACGCTCCGACGATGACCGGGAAGTGCGATTGCGCGTGCTGCATCAAGTGCAAATTAGCTCGAAAGCCATTTACTCCTACGACCTCCCGTGCCACTAAGCCTCTGCAGCTAGTGCACTCGGACATATGCGGTCCGCTGGAACCAGCCATCGGGGGAGGTTGATATATGCTGCTCTTCATCGACGACCCCACGAGGCATACGGATGAGTACATATTGAAGTACAAGTCGGAAGCCCTTGAGAAATTCGAAGAATGGAAGGCTCTTAGAGAAAAGGAGTCGGGCAAGCAAGTGAAGCGATTTCGTACAGATGGAGGAGGTGAGTATACCTCCAAGAAATTCGCAGAATACCTAAAATCAGAAGGGATCTTAAAGGAAACGACTACGCCCTACACTAATCAGTCTAATGGAGTTGTCGAACGGGCGAACCGCACGATCATGGAACGCGTACGATGCATGCTGGACGATGCCGGACTTTCGAAGAAGTACTGGGCGTTTGCAGTCTCGGTGGCAGTCTATCTCAAGAACTGCACTCCGACACGCTCCGTGGTTGGTGAGACTCCGTACGAGGCCTGGCATGGATCCGGAAGGAAGCCATCTTTGAAGCATCTCCATGTCTTCAGATGCTTGGCTTTCGTGCACGTTCCGAAAGAGAAACGAAAGAAGCTGGATTACACAGCCACTCCCGGCATATTCGTAGGGTACAGCATATCGACTATGCAGTACTTCGTATACAATCCATTGGCCAGGACGCTTCACCGCTCCCATTATGTGGTATTCAGAGAAGGGAAGCGGTACATAGAACCGAATGCTGCAGATGAAGCGATCTTGAATGAGCACTTCTACAGAGATGTCATCGAGGAACCCAAACCCAAACCCATAGAGAAGCAACCATCCGAACGTCAAACTGAGGAGCCATTGGATGACAAATCACCTCCGAAGCCGAAGAAGAAGTCACGACAATTGGCTGGCCTTGAGACCTCACTTGGAGATGCATGGAAGCCACCAGCCGAAGGTAGTCACCGAAACCGCACTGGGAAGGATATGTTGGCAGAGTCTGCACAATTGGCTCTCGAAGATGAGGAATTTGAGGATATCATTCCCATCTACGCTGCAGCTGCGATCTCCGATAATCACGATCATGAGGTTGGCATCAACCATCCAAAGTCTTACAAAGCAGCGACCGAGTCTCTGCTCGCCAAGAAATGGGATATGGCGATGAAAGAAGAGTTAGATGCAATTGGTCAGCATCAAGTCTTTGGAGATTTCGTGGAGCTTCCGGAAGGGAGAAAGGGTTTGGCAAGTCACTGGGTATACAAGATCAAGCGCGATGGTGCAGGGAATGTGCAGCGGTTCAAGGTCAGCCTAGTCTATGGAGGAAATCACCAAATCAAAGGCATCGACTACAAGGCTACATATGCACCAACTGCTCGCTTGGGCCACGTTAGGCTGGCACTCGCCATCGCTGCCAAGTACGATCTCGAGATCCATCAAATGGACGTATGCACGGCTTTCTTGGGAGTTGACTTGCAAGAAGAGATCTATATGCACGCGCCGCAGGCATACTTTCGTTTGGTCCCTGGGAGCCGATTCAACGATCCAAGATTAACAAAGACTTTGCGGAAGATGGTACTCCGCTTGAGAAAGTCTCTTTATGGCCTGAAACAGTCTTCGCACGTTTGGTACCGCACTTTTAAGGAATTCGTGATTTCGATTGGCTTCGTGGCATCGCGTGTTGACGGAGAACTGTTCGTGCTCCATGATAAGGATTAAGACATAGTCGTTGCCGCGGTCGTTCTGTATGTCGAGTATCTCCTTATCATTGCTAACCAGGGCTTGATTGGGCAGATCAAGGACCAGATGAAGAAGAGGTTCTGGATACATGATCCCGGGAGTGTCTCCTGCTATCTCGGCATGAACATCGAACGCAATCGGGAGCATCACACGATCGACATCCATCAACACACCTACATTCGGACGATCTTGGCGAAGTTCAGAATGGACGAGTCCAGGCCAGTTGCCACGCCGATGGCAATGAAGCTTCACAAGAGGAACCCCAACGAAGAAGCCTGCGATCCGACCATACACCAATCGATGATAGGAAGTCTCATGTACGCGATGACCGCCACTCGGCCCGATATCGCATATGCCATCGGAGTTCTCCGCCGATACAATCACAACCCGAGCAATGAGCATATGGTAGCTCTCAAACGGGTGTTTCGGTACCTCAACGGCACGAAGGACTGGCAACTGCGTTTCGGTGGAGCACTCGGAGGAGTACTCGGAGGAGAACTTGGAGAAAGCATGCTCGGAGGAGAAGGAGAAGGAGAAGGCGCACTTAGATGTTATGTCGATTCGGACTATGCTGGATGCCTGGATGACTATAAATCGACAAGTGGACTTGTCATCACCTTCAGAGGAGCGGTCGACTGGAGAACGAGACAGCAGAAGTCAACTGCCCAGTCCATGACCGCTGCCGAATACTATGCCTTTGGAGTAGGCTGTATGAGACTCACACAGATCTCACATCTCTTGAACGAGCTCGGCATCCCGACGATCCCTCACGTGTTCTCCGATTCACAGTCACTGATCGCGAGCATCAAGAACAGAATCTACCACGGAACTGCAGTTGCACACATTGTGACCAAGTACTATCTTGCTGCAGATATGGCTAGAGATGGAGAGATCGACTTGAGCTACGTACCGACTGCTGAGATGCTCGCCGACTGCTTCACAAAGCCACTGCCGAAGCCCGCCTTCTTGAAGCAGTGTTCGGCGATGGGAATGATCGGAATTGGACTCGTAAATGGTCTCGGGATTGGAATTGGGAATGGCCTCGGAAATGGCCTCGGTACAATCGGAAATGGTCTCGGGAATGGTCACGGAAATGGTATCGGAACTGGAAAAGGCATTGGGAATGCCGTCGGAAAGTAAATTGATTGGGCACGTTTGTTTCGAGGAGATCCACAATGTTTGATTGGCTCCTCTTTTCCTTTTGTTTACTGTTTTTAGTTTGAAACGGACGTGATAGCCGTCCAGGAGGAGTGTTGAGCTGATTGGAAGTACGGATATCACTATGCCAAGGACTATGATGTAACTTGCCTCTTTTGTAGTTAGCATCATTAGTCATCGATAGACCTTATGTCGATGCGACATGTCTCGTTACGCGATACAATAGACACCTTCGCATACGCCGGCACGCACTCGACTACTCGAGCACACGCCACCGTACAACACAATGTCCGCTGCAAATGTAATTCCGCTTAAGCACCACACAACAGTGTATTGTCCTACAAGATGAGATATAGTAGATGTGCTTGATATTTATGTGCACACCTAGTGTTCATAGTTCACACTTGGGCAATGGTGATATAATGGCGTCAGTCTAGGTGAACCAGCTGAGGCACACATAGGTAATTCTTATTCAATCAACATATGGCTCAAGTGAAATCCAGCTAGGGATTACTTCACTGGCAGCTATGATGTTATTGCCCAATCAGATATTATACATCTTTTGTCAGTGACCTTAGCAGTATTTATAATTACTCATCATGTACCACTACTGCTGCTAAGTTAAAACCCCTGACATTATGCCAATGGCACCCGCATGGCTCAAATACCAATGGTCAGCCCTTCTCAACCAATTCTGCAAGTCAGACCATGCACCTGCCCTGGTGCTCACCCCGCCCATATCTAGTCAACACCAAAATGTTCCACAACCCAAGGTCAGTCAAGGTAATTGCTTTCTCCATCACCAAAGAGCAACTTTTGTGGTTGCAAATAGGTGGATGGAAGCAGTCATATTTACAAAGTCAACATGGGCGGCATTATCAAACGCAAACTACCCATTAGTTGAAGAATCCTAGATAATAGGGATTCCTACTCAGGATTATCAGTGGTCATTAGCCACTACTGCTGTATATACACCATATATATCTCTATTGCATGGTGGTCAATTTCTCAATATTGATCTGCAATCATGAGACGCTGTCAGTTATTTATTCTGTTTAATGATCCTTTATCCAATCTACAGTATTGAGTACACCTCTACACCTAGTGATAACTGAAGAGTAGTATCAGTCAACGATTATTGGCTGAAGGGGTCTGTTCAACTGTCAGTTATAGCTTTGACATTGAAATGTACTCTCACACTGATCATCGAATTCAGGTTAAGGAGGTTCTGCTGGATAATACTTATATCTCCAAGGTCATTGGTGATAAGAAATTATGATTCACCAAACTGGAAGTTCTGGAATTAATTTGCCATCGATTCTTCTATACCACCAATTGCTTGGGGTGACAGCCTACAGCATTCCAGTTGTTTCAAACTCTCACTCTGCAGACTGTACCACTGGCACCCACAGCAATTCATTGTGTGCTATCTGAATATGCCACTTGAAAGAAGAATATATTTCTGTTTGTTCAAAATGAATATAAAGGTGGATTTTGTGCTTTCACAGTGATAGCCTTGACACTGAATACTGCTGCTCTGATTATTTAACATATTGGTGGGCCACATCATACCTCCCTAATACTTTGGCAGCATAGCGCAACAACAGAACCTCCTCAATCACTAGAGGCTCTCCTGAATTCATGTCAGCACTCTTATATCCGAGTTGTTGCACTTATATTTCATGTCATACTGAATACATCCTCCTTTGATGCTTCTTCATTGTGATGAGTATACCTCAATTCTATTGGTGCTCCACTGTCAGGATTGTCACACCTATATTCCAGTCTGCCATTGTTACCCCTCATATTCAGTGCATGTCTGCCATGATGGGTACAAATCAATTCTGCTACCACTGCTCTGTCTAGATTGGCACATCTGGTTTTCATTCCGCACATCGTAACCCCCCTGTGTTGCATTTCTCTGCTTGGATATGGACTTGTGAAGCTCCATTGGTGCTCCTCTACCTGAATTGGTGCTTCTCTATTTCATTCCTCACTTTATACTCCCTCTCCAGCAAACTATTTTCATGAAGATTGCTCATCGATTGCAAATCACACTTCTCAATCATCATTGGCACTTTTCAATGTATATTAGCACTCTTTCATTTGAATTGACGCTTCTCTTTTTCCCAAAGTACTCCCCATCTTATCATTCCACTTTTCTTGGCACTTGGTCTCCATTTTCACCAAAATCTATGATATTGTCTTTTGAACTCCATTTTGGATTTTACCTAGCTAACAACTTGTTGCACCATTGTTAGATATCACCATTCAAGCCAAACAACATTGGAATTCAATTTCATACACTCACCAGGTATAAATGATCAGGGAATACAAGGAATGTCTCCAACTACTTTGCACTGTTGATGAATGTTATCTATTTGCATTTTTGGGCACTAAAGCTGTGTGAAATATAGAGGATTTCATTGGCACCATGTTCAATTGATATCATTCAATCAGGTAGTTTGGTTCTCGACTTGGTGTGTCTGCTTGTATCTTGGTATCTGTCGTCTTTTTCTATAATTCCAGAAAGTCGCAATGCACAAAATGGACTATTGAAGAAGATAATTGCTAGTGAAATTATGATTTAGAAGTAATAATGAACAATGTTCCATATATCATATGAGCCCTGGAGGGTAATCTATTGCTTCTGTATATCTGGAGATTTTCAGAAAACACCAACAGTTCTCTTAATGTATATTCATCTGTATCCAGACATCCCTTACAGTTTGTTTGGGATTTTCATATTGGTTGAGCAACATTTCCAAGTTCTCCTGAAGTTCTCTCTCTGGCACTTCAACACACTACAAATCTCATCACAATGACTCCCAGTGTGCTGCGGTCGCAGTGAACAAAGATCCAAGGTGCATGGAATCTGAGCCAGAACATCGTGCACAAGTTTTGTGCACTTCTAAGATTGACTGTTGTATGTTCGAATTGCACCTCTCCTCTGACACATTTCGAGGCTCTCAGCGACTACAATTCATTTTGGTAATGGATTGCTCCATTTAAGTAGTGTGCTGTATTCACTCCAACTTGGCTTACCAGTTCACATTACCATGGCCTCTATGTGTATTCCTCCACCACCAATCACAGCCTCAAATGTATCAAGTTTCCACACCATGGCATCCCTCAGGTATACAAAATAACTGTATTGCACTGTACAATCAGACCCTTAATCACAATCTGAAAGTCATTATCATGTGTCGTATTCTACTCCCAGTCAATTATGGCCTCCAAATCCATGTCCAATCTTGTCTATGATGGTGTCAATACCCATCTTCATGCTCAGTTGACTATCATCTTAACATGGCTCTCTAGGTCAACTTCATCAAGGCATAAAATCAACTCTCCAAGTTTACCTTATTGCTTTCTGCAAGAGCTTCCCCAATTGCACTCAATTTCAATCTGCAACCAGATCAAATGTTTGTACATATAAAGTTAGAAGTTGCAAATTATTCATGACATATTCTGAAGTAGAATATTTTGTGCAGATTGTGAATCATAATCATCCAACAAAGCTCATTATAAGTGACCAAATGCCATGTTATGGAATTTGGACTCCAAGAACCACTGCTTTGAAAATAGAGCACCAACTTTAGGCTCTCCTCCGGACCAACACAGAGGCCTCTGCTGCAGCACAAGACTTTGCAGACCTGTGCCAAGCTGTCAGCTAATTCCATATCACACTATCCAAGATATCAAATTTTATAGCATCTGAATTACATCTCCATCTGAGTACATTCTGTCAGCATCATCTATGAATACTCATGCTGTATCCGAAGCCATTTCGCCTTGCTATTGAGGAGTCTGGAAGCATCTGGTGTGGTTGAAAAGTACCATCAGCAAAAGTGCGGATCGACTATAGGATGTACTATGCGTACACATGCACATGCGCAGCTCATACCAATGCTTCCCGTGGACCCCTCGGCAATGCACAGCCTATGGTCATCTATAGTCGATTCATAGAGCTGTACGCATGGGCCTATGGAACTATATATGGCTGCCAGCCAGAGATGGACCTGTACTTGACGTTAGTGTCTACTGATATACTGCTACTATACGCACCGTCCCTGCGAGTCTGCATGAGAGCCCGCTGGCGATTGACAGCCTGTTCTAGAGCCTACTTGAGAGCCTGCTTGAGAGCCTACTTGAGAGAGCAGGGCTTTGGGAGGAGCAGAGTTTTCCTCCACTGAAAGCCTTTGGCCAATGGCAAGCTCTGAGTTTGTGGAAGCTTTGCCTAATAGAAGCCTCTAAGTCCGTGGAAGCTTTGGCTAATGAAAGGCTCTAAGTCCGGAAGCTTTGGCTAATAGAAGGCTCTAAGTCTGTAGAAGCTTTGATGCTTATGTTGATGTAGCCAACCTACTTGTCTCAGTGCTTCTGGTACAATGATCACCATCACCGACACCATCACCATCGCAGTCATCACTATTGCCATTATCACCATTGCCATTATCACCATTGCCATCATCACCATTGCCATCATCACCATCAGCCCCGGCCCAAATTCGCACACATATGCCAACAATCTGTGGGAAGCAGGCAGTGGATTCTGCAGGAAAATCTGAGTCGGAGATCTGCTCTCCCCAAGATACAATTGTCTACCATTCATACAGCATCTAAGACTGTAATTGTCAACACCATGGTCGTGAGGCATCGTCAGATTTCGTCTCAGCGGGTCCACTAAAAATAAGATTCACACTCTACTATTGACCGACGTCATGGTTTCAGCTGCCCACCACTCGCTACCAGCCACATGCCACATGCCACAAGCATACGCCACCCACCAAACACTGCTCAACAAGTCTCTGGATCAAGCATGTAGGAGAATTTTTGGCAGGAGTAGAGTTTTCCATGGAAAGCTTTTGGCCAATGGAAAACTCTAAGTTTGTGGAAGCTTTGGCTAATAGAAGGCTCTAAGTCTGTGGAAGCATTGATGCTAGCGTTGACATAGGCAACCTACTTCTCTATGTGCTTCTGGTACTATGATCACCATCACTGACACCATCACCATCACCATCATCACCATTGCCATCGTCACCATCAGCCCTGGATGGAATTTGCACACATACATCCGCAATGGGTGGGAAGCAAGCAGCAGAGTCCGCTGTAAAATCCAAGTCGGAGATCTGTTCTCCACGAGATTCAATTGTCTACCTTTCCTGCAGAATCTAAGGCTGCAATTGTCAACACCACGACCATGAGGCATCGTGAGATCTCGTCGCAGTGGCCGCGCAAAAATAAGGTTCAGACTATGATATCGACCACCGTCATGATTTCAGCCACCCCCCACCCGCCTCCTGGTGCCTGGCCCCTGCAACTCGGCAATTCTCTGGATCGAGCACCCAGGAGCATACTTGGGAACATATAGTCAAGTGAGAATGGAAGTGTCTTGCCTCTTGAGAGTGTACTTGAGAGCATGCTCGGGAGTGTGCTTGAGAGCGTCTTGAGAGCTTAGTTGGGAGCATACAGTTGAGCAGGCTAGGAGTGCGCCGTCGAGTGCAATTGTGCGTGTCCTTGAGAGCATGCCCGAGAGTATGCTTCAGAGCTTCTTGAGAGCTTACGTGGGAGCGTACAGATAAGCTGGCTAGGAGTGCACCGTCGAGTGCAATTGGGGGCATCCTTGAGAGCATGCCTGGTAGTGTGCTTCAGAGAGTCTTGAGAGCTTACTTGGGAGCGTAAGTCAAGCAGGCTGGGAGTGTGTAATCGAGTGCAATTGGGAGCGTCCTTGACAGCATGCCTGGGGGTGTGCTTGAGAGCGTCTTAAGAGCTAACTTGGGAGTGTATAGTCAAGCAGGCTGGGAGTGTGCCATCCAGTACTATGGGGAGCGTACAGTCAATGGGCTGGGAGTGTGCCATCAAGTGCAATTGGGAGCGTCCTTGGGAGCTTACTGGAGAGTGTAAGTCAAGCAGGCTGGGAGTGTGTCATCGAGTGCAATTGGGAGCATCCTTGAGAGCATGCCCGGAAGTGTGCTTGAGAGCGTCTTGAGAACTTACTTGGGAGCGTATAGTCAAGCAGGCTGGGAGTGTCATCGAGTCAAATTGGGAGCGTCCTTGAGAGCATGCCCGGGAGTGTACTTGAGACCGTACTTGGAGGTGGACTTGGGAGCGTGCAATGAATGCATTTGGCAGTTTGGTTTCAGGTATGTTGAATGCAGCATGATATATAGTATCAAGCGCACATAATCGGATGTGTATCATAGCAATCTTGTCTAAGCGCAGGTCCATAGCACCTCATAGTGCCATACATCAAATATGCTATGGATCACTGTCCCAAAAACAGCTTCTCTATGAGTTACGCGTCGTGTAAGGTCATTTTTCCTGGTGACTGGAAAGTTGAGCAGAGAGTCTGGGGAATTTTCACATAGCTTCCAGCACATATGACACTTCACTGACATCATTTATGCTATTACATATTCACCCTGAACACAAACTCAGGCTCCTGTTTACCTCCCCGCAGTTTGCATATGACCAACCAGCGCTCACTATGGTTGAATGTTGAGTGCTCTCAGCCCCCAAGTGTATCTCGATACTTGCTTGATTACACCCTGCAAGTTGCTTCATTCACCATATCCAATATTACCCTCCTGGTGTATTTTTGAGTTTAGTGGATTACTTCCTCCAAGTCTGTACAATCACATTCTCCAACTGCATTTGTATGTTGCCTCAGTCGCCATCTCTTTGCACACCACTAACCCCACTCGATTGCTCCCTGCAGTCAATCCAGAGGATCATATGTATATGTATTTATATATAGATTAATATATAAGTTTATATATTGAGACCACAATGAGAATATGCACTAAATCAATATTTTACAATTGTTTAGTCATAAACAGTTACTATCATAACTTTGCGGAACAGCAACATCGCCAAAGATTATGTCATTATTTCTGACCGGTGGCCCAGTTATTTGACATACTCCTAATGGTGTGGTGTGCATTTCCAAATCTGTTGAGAATCAGTTACCAGTTCTCCTACATCCTTTCAGGTTGGTCATCAGCACTCTCACCTACACTGCAAGGTTACTAAATCAGTCTAGTTGACTTGGATATATGTTGCCAGTGTTTCCAGATATGCATAACAGTCACTACATCAGACTAGTTACCTCTGAAACTTGACCATGCTGGAATTCTAGTCCAATAATTACCATACTCTTCTGGTCCCAAAGATTTATTGTTCTGATGTAGGTTGTAAACATCAACATGTAAATTGTTTAGAAAATATCTCAAGAAGACCATTCCCAGAAGTATCCCTCAATTCAAAAATAATATTGAAATTCCATCTGATGCAATTACTATGGGAGAGTTATTTTGAGATAGTTACTATCTCCATAGTGAAGTTCTATTCAATCTTTTGATATCACATAATATCTAATCAATGTATTACCAAATTTCATGAAGTTTTCAACCAGAATACAAATCTATTCGCATGAGTTAACCTTCAATTACATGCTGATTCTTCATTACAACTCATCAGTTATTTGCTTAAGCTCATGCAATCTATTTACAGCATAGATCCAACTGATTAATTCAATTACAATCTTTTAACATGTTAGGTACAGTATCAGTCACCATCTATAGTTCATTTTGTGCTTGTTCATTACTCGATAAACTTAATTGATACTTACTTTTCTTTAAGATTCAATTTGGTATCCATCTTCAAATTTTTATTTTTATTTATATCAAAAATCTGTAACAATATTTCTAAGTTACATTGTATTTGAATTTCATAATCTACATCAATTCTAACTTTACTCTGCTTTCTAATCAACTTCAATTTGACAATGTTAGTTAGGATAGAAGTGATGAAGTTAGATCAGACATGCATAGCATTAACAACGATTCCGGACTGTCACTTCGGGTCCCAGTCATGGTTGAACTGGAACTGTTGCCAAATTGGCACTACAGGCTTTCAATACACCCAAACTGTTGATTTGGATAAGGTTTGATGCAAATTTCCCAACCTGTTTGATTTGGATAGATTCTCAGCATGTTACCCAGCAGGTCCATCTGAAGATTCATATAATACTCCTGTTTTTGCAGTTTGATAATAGTCTATTATCAAAATCGGATATTCAGCAGCAAAAAATCTCATTTTGCATATTTCAGAGTTTGCAGTATGGATCATTTTGGAATCCATGATTATCCTTTTATATGTTGTATTTTGGCCTATAACGAAGATCAATTGTTCTGTTATGAGCTGATATCACCATGCAATTCGTTGAGTAACCAATACGTACGACAAAAAATTATTGATACTCTGTTGATGCTCATTTTCTTCATTGGGTGACATATATGTCATACACTGATTCAGTTGACAAGGCCACTATTACATGGTTTATGCTTTAATCCGACGAAGCAACACTTCAAATACCCAGAATACGAGACGAAAAATTGTTGATGCTCCTTTGACGCTCATTTTCAGGATGGGGCAGGGAGTGTGTCGCTATTGTATTTATTCGTAAAGGTGGCCAATATCTCGTTTAAGAATGTTTGCAATCAATCGACAGTTAGATTGCCCATAATGCAACACCAAAAATTGTTGATTCTCCATTGACATTCATTTTCAAGATGGGCCATGCAGCGTGTCACTATAGTTTTTGCACTTAAAGGGAGCCACTGCATCATTTATGAATGTTACCAACCAATTGCCAGTGTAGTGAACGGGCGGAGCTAGATTACAGAGTGCCCATCTTCAACACACCGCCGCACCTCTTGCCGCATCCAATGGGATTTTGTCAGAAAGAGTTATTCTGGCTCAAGGAGCATGGGAAGAGGGTGAGATAATATGATACTACCCGGCCATGAGGATCCATGCAATTGTGCAGTTCCACAACATCTCAGAAAGAGCAAGTGAAATCAAAAGATGGGAAAGATGGAGTGCGTAATTCATTGTATAGTAAGATGATAAGAGATAAGATTGGATGCAACCTCCGATACATGTTACAAGATGCGATGCAATCAACCCCAGGGTCTCCTGAATATATACTTCCTGTTCAATATCCCACCTCTGTGACCCCTGCATCACTGGATGCCCTGTCGCCCAGTCCGTCTCCATCATTACTGTATCTCTGTACACCGTCCATTGCTCCCCTCTGGCAAGCGGAGCAGAGGTAGTGGTCAGAAACAGATTTTCCTGCCACAACTCCTCCCTGACCCTTTGTGCGATGCACACCTCTCCTCTTCCGTATAACTTTACACCCAAACCCAAAAGAACATAAGAATAACATAAAAACTCAAAGTAAAGACAAAGACATAGACCCAGACGAAAACCATAAACGAAAAGAAAAACCATAAACTGAAAGGAAAGACACAAATATAGACCGAGACGAAAACTATATACCAAAAGAAAAACCATAAACCCAAAGGAAAGACACAAACGTAGACTCTGAGGAAAACCATAAAGACTCTCACATTTTGCGCTCCGACTTTCTCCTGCCACCCTCCATGTCTGCCGTTCGGTTTCTTTCACCACTTGCGAAGTACAAGATGTTGCGAAGCCAAGAATTGAATCACACTATCGCCTCACATATTGTATATATCGCGACAGTGATTTGTGCCCGGGCCTCTATAATCAACTGAGGGTCTTCGTGTACTGCTCATTGGAAGATGGGTATGGCTTTGTTTCTCAAATCTCTCTCATGGTGTGCCAACAGCTTTCTCTCATCGTCCAACATTCTTATGTAGTCTGGGTCAAGACTGAGCAATACCAGGAATCAGCTTGTGTCATCAACACCTTCAGTATTATCATCGGAACTGCTTCTTTTGCTGCTGGCGGTGGCAGGCAGGTCGGGCTTAGCGGTGCCATTCTGCGTAGAATTAGTAGGCTTCTCTGGTGTCATACCGGCCTCTTTCCTGGTGGGTGCTGGCGGGGTTCTACCGGCCTCTATATTGGTGGGCACTGCGGTGCTCGTCCCTGGGTCGTTCTTGGTGGGCACTGGCGGGATCATACCGGTGTCTGTCTTGGTGGGTGCAGGCAGAATTGTACCCGCCTCCTAGTTGGTAAGCGTAGGCAAGAACATACCGGCCTTTTTGTCGGCCGGAGTGCTGGCTCCGTCCTCAGATCCATCCTTGCCCAGATCCATCAAAGCCCTCCAATGTTACTGCCATCCATTTCCTTGTCCTTTCCGGGGGTCCCATGGTCGGCAGGCGGTACTGATGGTGAGTTTGAACAAAATAAGTTGACATTATTGCGGTCATCCATGCCGGAGCAGTAACTAAGTGGCATTTCTAACCCCTGGTACCATTTCAGGCCCATAGCTTCATAGTTGATTCCTTTCTCCAGCTAAGCGCAGCCTTAATCTAATAACGTTTTAGCTACCTGGAAGTCACCGGAAGTGTACCACTTGTTTGCTTTCAACTTCTGCCATAGCTTGGTGAGACAGTTGAAGTATGCACAAGTGAGGCATCTCTTGGCTGACTGAGGACCTCTCGATGTTTAGTTGGGAATCGTGGTTGATTGCATCTACGTCTCACTTTCTATGGAGTCATCTAGGATTTCCTGGAGTCTGGGATAGTACTGCCACCGGTCTCCAAGCTTCTTCATTGCCCGTGTCTTTCTCTGTTGGGCAGTGTGGTGTTGCTTTATCATCTCTGGTACCCTGCCAGAGCTGTCAACAGCATTAGGGAAGTCATGGTATCACTTGTACTTCAACGTCATCCAGTCAATGTTTCTTCCCACAAAGTTTGACAGCGAAACCACCTGGGTGTTGGCAGTATCGGTAATGTCACCAAAGAGATCATAGATCTGGAGCACAATATACGTTTTGCTTCGGGGGGAGACCTCACAAGCAGTGATCTGCACTGCTTCTTGGAGCGATCCGTCCAGTCTATTGAACGATTCAGTATGGAGGTGTAAGTGTGTCTCCGACGAAACCGATAGTGGTACGGGATCGTTAGCAATAGTAGACATATCCGAAGAGGGGGTATACGGAGTAATGGTGGTGGTGGTGGCTGAGGCAGTAGTGGCTGCCAAGTTGTTGGCTGCCATGGTGGTGCCGTCCAGGCTCATAGAGGTGGTGGTTATGGTGGTGGTGGTGGTGGCTGCCATGGTGGTGACCGCGGTGGTGGTGGCCGCGTTGGTGGTGGCTGCCGTGGTGGTGACCGCGGTGGTGGTGGCCACGTTGGTGGTGGCTACTGCAGTGGTGGTGGCCATGGTGATGGTGGTAGTTGTTATAGTGGTGGCTGCAGTGGTGGCAGCCGCAGTGGTGGAGTCAAGGTTTGCAGCTGAGGTGGAGGTGGCGGTAGTTATAGCCACCTCGAAATCCATCGCATCGCTGAGTGCTGCTGTGTTGTTGTTGGTTGATGTTAATGTGATGTCGGTTGTCGGTCATCGGTTATGGTCGAGATGTTAATATTTGTTGAGATGGTGATATTGGGTGCAGTCATCAGTGTGAAGAGCGAGATGAATTGTATGGTACAGTGGCTGTCTTTCATTAGGAACGTAGGAGGGGAAAGCTCTTTATATACCTGAAGGGGTGCTTTGTGCCAGATCCTTCTATTCCCCGTTTCTATGTGGTTCTTGATTTCCCTTGTTTGCTGATCTCGTATTTTTTCACCACTTCATCACATCTTCCCATCCTCTTTTCCTACTTCAACAGGACAGTAGGGCATATCTTGCTTATCGTTCCTGTCCTCGGTGGAGAATTTTCTGCCCACTCCTGCGATTGTCGTCATCTCTTTTGTGTTGTGGTTACTAAGGGTTTGGGGAGAATAGTCAGAATCTTCAGTTTAACATGGATGCAACTCAGCCAATAGGAATATTTCTTCCCTGTCTATCTCGCAAATCCACTCAATTGTGTGGATTCAATATCTTCAACTCTTTTTGTTATGGTCTATGCACTGGATCTTCTCTCTTCTCCCCTTCTTCCCCACCTCTCTGCTTCCCTCTCCATCCATCTTTTCCATCAGTGATTGGATGGGTGGTGTGCTGGCACCGGATGTGCGCAGTCAGAATTCAAGGAAAAGGGTTGTATTTGACTCAGTTCAGGAGAAATTCGATTTCTAGAAACCCACACAAAAGTCGTGGATTCTCTCCTCGTTACCCTCAGTTTCTTCACCAGAGCCTCCTCTCACATCGACCTCTCCTCTGCTACTATCCTCCTACTGTACTCTCTGACTACAAGTCCTTACTCCTCTCCCCACACATCCTCCCAGTTCACGCCTCTTCCCATTAGATTTCTCACTGCCTTTGATAGTCCCCCTTCTTCAACTGACAGCTTCCCTTCTTCCTCAAACAATTCCTCCTCTTTCCCATTGTATATGCCTTGCTCTTCCCCGCAAATGGTCTCTTGCTATCAATCAACTTTAGCTTACATATTGGTACTCATTCGGTTGGCACACCTAGAAGGTCAAGGCCTCCAAGGCCTTCATCAAATTTTTCATTTTGGAGTCCATTTTATTGTCAGCTTTAGCGATAAGAATATCCTTGGTGGCTTGTACTGGTGCCAGCGTTTCTTCAGTAGGGATTGCTGGGAGGCTCATCACCACTGGATTCTGTGGGAGTGGAACTCCAGCTGGGACTGATTAAGGAAAGACTCCCAGTACAATATGTGGTCCTTCCGAGTCCAGGAGGGCGAGCGTGTCGGCGGTTACACATATGTTGAGGAAGTGCTTTCGGAGTTTGTAAAATTTCAACTTCGAGGGGTCTCTGAGATCCACTTCACATGCATGACCACATTCAACCTCAACTGTCTGAGGAGAGCTCCGAGCAGCATTTCCACGTACGAGTACTCAGCCGATGCTCCCTTCTCAGTCACAATGCGGCTGATGTTGCCATTGGCCAGGATAAAAGCTTTCAGGCCAACGTCCCCACATTCCTGCTGGTTCTGGCATTGTCGCTTCAAGCAAAATCTCTTGTCCATATACACTCAGCTATCAGCATGGCAGCAGGCGTCTTTCAGATCTTCTTTCAATTGCTCCCAGTTCTTCCTCAGATATCCATTCATCACTTCCATTATTTGCTGCATTGTTTCTGAGCAGTAGTATGGGAAAGTCGCAATGACATCTTCAGCCACCTGGTCGGTTCCATTGCGAGATGGAAGGCTTTCATACACTCCGATGAACTTGGTAACGTCCATTCCTCTGAAGACTGGGGCGCCCATGAATTTTAGAAGTGACATTTCCTTCTTTTTCTTTGCGATGGTGAGGGCAAAGAACTCAATCAATCGTCTTTGATCATACACATGGTTGGGTGAGGCGTTGCTGGGAGGTATGGCGCTGGCGGAGGGTCTGGCACTGGACGAACTGGTATGGCCACTCGAACCTGCGGTGTAAGATAATCAAGTGTGTTCAGTTAACATTGTATTCGGTTCTGTCTGTAGTGGTTTGGAGATGGAATGGTGGATTAGTTGGTGACTTGGCAGTAATTGGTAATCTAAGGTCAATTGCTAGTTTTTGAGTATTTGGAAGGGGAGTTGTGTCAATTGGTGCTCTTTTTTTGAGGTAAGCTCTTTATTTTATTCTTCCCTTAGTCCAGCTTCACCACCTTGCGCAGATTTCTCTCTTAGCTTCCTGCAAAGTCAACTATCGTGTTCTATTCCCTGCGACTTCCACCTACTCCTAGTAGTATCCTCCTTAGCTTCCTCCATAATCATAACAGCATCGTTAATTCCTTCTCATTGAATTCCTTCAGATTTGTGTCTTCCTTAGTACGGGAGTGGCATCCGTTTTTTATCTTTTGCCTGTGTTTTCCCGTTCCAGTATGTGGTTAGTACCTGTCATCGAAGAATTTGGTCGGTGCCTGTCATCCTGGTGTTAGGTCGGAGCCAGTCATCCCGGTGTTAGGTCGGTGCCTGTCATCCTGGTGTTAGGTCGGTGCCTGTCATCCCGGTGTTAGGTTGGTACGTGTTGTTCCAGTATAAGGTCAGTGCATTTCGTTCTGTCTGCGACGTTGGTGTCTGTTGTCCTAGTATGAGCTCGGTAGCTTTTGCACTGTTATGTGGTCCGTGCCTTTCGTCGTGGTGCTAGGTCAGTGCCTCTTGTCCCGTCTGCAAGGTCCGTGCATGTTTTCCGAGTATGAGGTTGGTGGCTTGCGTCCCAGTGTTTGGTCGGCGGCTTTCGACCGGTGTGAGTTCAGCGCCATGTCTTTGGTGTTCATCCTGATATTAGGTTGGGGTCTTATTCTCGGTATTCATCCCGGTACAAGGTCGATGCCTATGTCCCAGTGTCAGGCAGGTGGTTGTCATCCTGGTATTAGGTCCATGCCTGTCGTCCCCTTTGGTAGGTCGGTACCTTTCTTCCCAGTACAAGGTCAGTGTCTTTCGTCCCAGTATGAGGTCGGTGCATTTTGTCTGGTGGGAGTTCCGCACCAAGTTCATAGTTTGCGTCCAGTCATAACGTCGGTGCTTTTCTTCTGGTGTTAGAGCAGCGTAATATTCTTGGTATTAGTCCCAGGATTAAAGTGGTGCCTTTTTCTTCAGTGCAGTCAATCAATCTTGCTTGGTGCATCTGGCATTCCAATCCGAAATTGTCCCTAGAAATGTAGTTGCTTCCTTCGGCATTCGCTCCTCTTGCAGGGTAGGTATTATTCATTAGTCTCTTCTCTCCATATTTACTTATGTTAGATTGTGGGTGTCTTTCCCACCATTCCATACTCAGCTTTCCAAGTAAGAATACACATTTGGGGTCCATTTATAGTGAACCGGTGGAGCTAGATGACAGAGAGCACATGATTGACACTCCGCCGCATCTCTCGTGGCATCCAGAGGAATTCGTGAGAAAGAGCACTTCTGGCTGGAGGAGCGTAGAAACAGGGTGAGAAAATGGGATACCACCCAGCAGTGAGGATCCACAAAATCTCGAAAAAAGCGAGTCAGATCAAATGATGGGAAAGATAGAGTGTGCAATTCATTGTATAATAGGATGATATGAGATGATATTGGCTTCAAGCTCTGATATAACATACAAGATGTGATGCAATCTACCCTGTGGTTTCCCGAAGATATACTCTCCATTGCACAGCCCATTTCCGTTACCTTGGCATCTTGGTACACCGCCGTTGCCCAGTCCATCTCCATCCCTGAATCTCCGTACACTCGCCGTCGCTCTTCTCTGCCAAGCTGTCTGGTGGTGGTGCTGAGACACAGATCTACCCACCGGACTGGTCAGATTACCAAGATGGAACACCAAATATCGATGATTCTCCAGTGAAGCTCATTTTCAGAATGCAGTAGGGAGCATATTGCTATTTCTTTTGCCTTAGAAGGCAGCCAATGCCTCATTCATGGATATTTTGAACTAGTCACCACATAGGTTACCCAAGATGGACGGGCGAAAATCACTGATGATCCGTTGATGCTCAGTTTCAGAATGGGGCAGTGACAGCATCACAGTCTTGTTTGTCTATAGAGACTGCTAATAAGTAGGTTATATATAACAGCAACCAAATCACTTTTCAATTACTGTACTTACAAGAACAATAATCGTTGATGCTCTGTTAACACTCATTATACTGTATTGTCCATTCAAAATCTGCTGCAGTCGATAATTGCATATATAATTATTTGAACTTATTATATACCTTTCTGCCTGGTCAAGACTTGGCTCTTTCGCAAAGTAGAGCACAGTAATATTCTTGCACTGGTCACTCTCATTTGCATAAAATTTATACATCTTGCCGAATAATTCACTTTTACCACTATACTTGTATTTATTAATTAATATTCACATTCGACTATGTAATATTCTCCCATAATCTTTCTTCAAATAATATTGTTGGTCACACAACATATAGGCCCTGGTGAAACTCCATTGTCACAGTCTATCCTACATTTTTTTGTTCACCTGATTCCTCCATATTGCTAGTATATTGACTATCATCAACACCTTTTGAGCTGTGTTCTCGAATGTCAATGTTGGCCGAATCAATCCGGGAACATTCGGTGTGGCACGCACATCCCGCCTCCCTGGGGTTTCTTGATCCTCGATGCCATTGTCTAGTTGTTGGTCAGATTCATTGCTAGTCTTCCAGTTATCTTTGCTGTCATTGGGAATCTTGAAGTCCCCATTCCTGTTAAGCCAATTCTCAGTGACTGAAATGCATTCTGGTGCACTATCCTCGTCACTTTCTGCTGGATGTCAGTCAATTCCTATAATTGAGTTGATAATTCACACTTGCATTCGTTCTCCAGGGATGTTCTTCGCAGACAACGCTGATTGCACAGGTAATGTTTCTGACAATTTAAATTCAGCCATACCATTATGTTGAAATGTTGACCAGGACGCTTTGACAATCTCTTTGTCATCTGATATGTACCTCATGGCTGTCATTTGCCTGTTTTGAGGACAAGATTTCTTCTGTGTAGCACCCAGGTTTTCGCTGCCCTGCCACATCTCCAATATGTCGTCGACCTTCATAGTTCATTGCAATTTCCTTTCCTCTTCCTGCGCTCACTTCATCTTCAAGCGATTCTTGAGATTTGTTGAATCCAATTCTGGGTAATTGCCATCCAATATCCCATTATTGGCTCGAGCAAAGTTCCTTACCACCATTTGTTTCCAAAGAGTTTCCCCAATGGGTTTTGATTGCCTACAGCCAATAACATATCACCCAACTGAAAAATTGGACTCACCTCAGATCCCATGTGGTATGATGAACAATAGATCACCAGAATCATTCCGTTAATCGGCATGCTGTCAGGGTGTTTCGTCTTGCTGACACCATTATTTGGTGATATCCAGTATCCAAACTGTACTGCTACTCTCCATAGGGTCAGAGTGGTAATTATTGAGATTTGGATTAATTTGCCCAAAGTTCAGTGGAAATTCAGGCGCCGATTTCAAACAGAGCATTGCTGTTGAGAACAAGTGTGGTGTGCCATCTCTTAGTCCGGGCGTCATTTGAGCCTCATTGTTTGGTATTAATTATTCTTATCATTGCTAGACAAATCATATGGATCATAAGACGATTGACCACATCTAGAACCGATTACACAGGAGAAATGAATATTGCCTGGTACACATTTAGATTCAATCACGGGGAAATGTTCATATTTGGCACAGTATCCATTCTCCATATACTTCCCAAACACCTTCAGGTGTTGGGTAGAGTAGGATGTCTCATTCTCAGGATTAGTTTCCAGTTGCTTGTCCCACTTCTTACACAAATGCAACTTCCAGAAATGATCAAAGATGTGTACTGTAATGAGAATTGTACCTGTCATTGGATTAACATCAGAGTAACATCAGAACTGCTTCTGGTGTACAAACTTTACGGCAAAGTATAAGTCTTCCTTGCATTGAGTCATCTTCATAGGCAAAGCTGGCATAACGCCACCCATATGATCGAGCATGTCATTGAAGACAGACATAACTTAATGCAGAGTAACAGTATGTCATTTCAACATCCACAGAGTCCAGTATCAAAATAGCCTTACAACTTCCATGACATAGTTAAAGATGGTCCATTCATCATGGATTGTGAAAAATGGCTGGACATGAACTGTATTTCGGACACTTGTGCCACTAGCGTGTGAAATCCTGTACTCAGTCAGCTTGCTCAGGCAACTCCAATATGGAATTCCACCATGTCTTCACATCCTGAATAAGTAATACTGAGATTACCACATTTGCATCTTGACAGACAATGAAGAGGTTTCGAAGACCAGATGTCAATGTATTAATCACAGCAAGTATTCACCGCTATATAAAGGTCAGCTTCAGGAGTTTTGAATATCTTGAAGTACGTACTTGCTACATTATCATTGCTATACCTGGCCTCATGGCAGACAGCTTATTGATTCCAGCATTGCCCTCTTTACGAAGTCTTTGATTCTTCCCAAAGCCTATGCTTTTATCCTCTCCAAATCGCTGCTTGTACACATGGGCTTCCCAAGACTTGGTGTGGCATTTTACCAAGACTACTCATGGATGCACCCACAGCAATCTCAATGATGTGCACCATGCATGGTATGTGCGTTCTCACAGCAGGCCTGTCGATTCGTGAGGACTCAAGGGTTGATTGTAATTTGAACAATGTGGAGTAATTTGGAAAGTGTTCTTGTTGTAATTCCTAGTGAACAGCCGTCAGTAGGCTCAAAACGATCAAGAACTTTTTTCAAATATTTCGCTAACCGTGCTCCAGAATGTTGACCATTGGAATCTTAACCTTAATTAGCTTTTAAAAGAGAAAGAGAGCAGGGTATCAAATTTATCAAATGCAAGTTGAATGTGTCACAATGCCCACTTTCCATCCATATAGTATGCAATGACTGACTTTATGGCTTATTTGTTCTTGGATGTCCATGAGTTAACATCTAAACTAACTGTATTTCTTAACGGCATTTGCTTCTTAATTGCATCCACTGTCAGGGTGCATTACCTCTGACAAATATTGCGCAGCATGATGGCAAATAGTAGCAACAATTTACTCCGTAATGCTGTATATGACTGTCGTAGCTCTTGCTCTAATCTTACATTCAATGCAATATGAGCTGCAACGAATCCCAACACGAGGTAGCAATTCCAGGGGTTATGGTGAAACTCAGCAGTTTGAAGCGCTTTGTCAGTGAATTCAGTTAATATTAACAAAATCTAACTGTCAAATATGAATTTCCTTTCGAAACTTACAATTGCAATTCCCCAACTACCTGGCCTCTCTAGTATAGCCAGATCTGTTTTGTCAACTATCGAACTACTCAAATTGGTAGCTTTTCAACTGTGTGATTTGCGCTTTTGCCAGCAAGTATTTCCCCTTTGAGGTCGTCCCTTGATCTGATGAATGGCAATGAACATGATGACCACAAATGGATATGATGCCAGGGCAGCCGGCCTCCTCAATTCGGCAGTGGGAGTAGAATTTCCAAAATGGCGCATATCTAGAATTATCCCAACCATTTGGACGCTTCGAGCCCACATTTATAGAAGCCCACCAAGCATCGAATATGAATTGTAAAGTATTGTTGCTGAACTCACCAATACAGCCAGGTTCAGTTTTGGAAGATATTATTACCTCTAGCAATGAGGGATTTCAACATTATAAATCTAACATTATGGTAAGAATTCGATAACTGAGTAATTCGACTTGAGAGACTGTCAAAAGTTACATTATTGTAAAGTAGAAAGCGGGTTCTTAAATATCTACTCTAGAGCTATGAGCAAGAAAAAAGTAAGACCTGTGAGACATGGCATGCATATTTGTGAAGTTGAAGACAATGACATGTAGTGAAGACTTACTATTAACAACTCAGGTAAGGAACAATACAGTGCAGTCCATTGCTGTGTACCTTCTGAAGCCCCTTCAAAAACTGTTACCACTCCGTTGGCGAGAATGCTCAGGTGACGGTTGCAACTTTGTTACTTGTAGTTGTGCCCTTGACAGTGGCTGATACTTCGATTATGGGTTCACAGCATTGCATTGCCCTTTGATTATTCAATATACAAGTCCAACAGTCATTCATCATTAGTTGACCCTCATATTTAGAAGGCAGTACCAATGATTTCACTATCATGTTTACCCATAGAGGTGGCCGATACTTTGATTATGGGTTAACACTATTGCGTGCCCGTGGGATTATCAAAGATTGAAAACCAAAAATGGTTCAGGCTTCGTTGAAACTCATTTTTAAGCTGTATTAGCGATATCGTCATTAGCATTTTTGCCCATAACAGCAGCATATATTGTGATTGTGAAATATTACCATTCCACAGTACTTTGATTATCTGTGATGCAAGACAAAAAATAGTGGACACTCTGTAGACGCCCATCTTTGGGATGTGGCAGCGATATCATCTGTAGTCCACTTGACCATACAGGCGGCTGATACTATTGTTATAGATTGAAGCCGTTCCACAGCCCACTGACCATCCCAGTTGCAGGACCAAAAATCATAGACCCTCCGGTGCCACTTATTTCTAGAATGAAGCAATGAGCATGTTGTTTTCCTACTTACCTAAATATATCGCCATTCCTTCCTCATTGGGACAATGTAACCACGTAGCCCTTTGATTGCTGAAAGGGTAAGTGTAAAAATTGTAGATGCTCCATTGATGTTCATCTTAAACACATAGTAACAGTCACTGGATGCTGACCAATTGTATGCAAACTGCATAAATTCATGATTGATAGCCAATTGAACATGTCGACATACACTTATTTCTATCCAAAAGATTCGAGGTCTGTTCGTGTCTGAGTTACCACTATGCATGTTATCTGAGTGATGAATTATGTAGGCCCATTGTGTTTCAGTGCTTTCGTCGGGATATTTACGGCATATTGTTCCATCAAGCAGTTTTTGATACAAATAGTCTGACATTTTCACTATTCCTGATCCAGCTCCATCTCCATGACATCCATGATGTACAATGAGCTATTTTCAAATTGTTGGTCATGTGAAGCAGGTCTGAGTGGAGAGTTATGCAGTTGAATCAATGGAGTGATGCCACATGACAGTTGTCATTCATTCAGATTCAGGTTACGCAGTCACTGCTCCTTCTATGACTTGTATGATATCACTGACTTACATGTTGTTAGTAGATTTCATTTCTAATTTTAGTTTTGCTTTCTCTCTTGACCATAACAGGGAAGGCTATATCAAGTATGTTGGTGGGGTAACAACTTGAATTGGAGTGCGGAACATTCTCATGCCTTGTGCGACCATTTCTCTCACACTGACGAATTGTCAAGTCTCACAATTTGGTCACCAAAATTCAGACCGAGCTGACACATAGCAAAATTATTGCACCAATTGCTTTTAAAAGACATATATCGTCAACATTAACTATGTGGCTGTCAACTCCTCCAGCGATGTAGGAGCCGTCACCATTTGTTTGTTGAAATCCAATTTCTCACCGGTAATTGGCCACGGACGCTATATGCACAGGTACAAGCTTCCAGGTTTGAAAAGGTTTGATTTCTTAATCTGGGACAAATAGGGCGCCACCACAGGTGGGAGAGATGATATGCATTTGAGTAAATGTGGTTTCTCGGAACCCAGCCTCATGTGACTACTTCCTGCACAACAATTCCCTTGCAGCATTTGGAATCGTCTGGGGACGAAATCAAGAGTCTGTACATGCTCTCCAAATGATGTCTGTGAAGGTGTGGCTGCAGTCGTATCTGTGTAATGCTTCACAACTGCCAGAACACTCAATTCGGCTGTCCCATCCTTCATATGTCATTCACTGAAGCGGTTTTGCCGCATCCCCCCATCCTGGTTCCATCATTTGGTCACACGTCATTTGCATCTGCCAAAAACTCTCCATGCAATGCTGGCCCGTTTTGGATATTGTGGCCATCACCCATCGAGGTTCATCATCTTCCCTCAGCGTACCAAGTTCTGAATTTTGTTCATCATCTTCCTCATCTTCCCCATGCTCCTAAATGTCGGAACTTGAACGATTGCTCAGTCTATCTCCGATAGCATTGAACATCTGCTGAAATGTTTTTTCAGGCATTCTGATTTTCAATCCCTCTATTTCAGCATTTTTCTTATCTTCCTCTTGCATAATCGCTGTCTCTGCATCTTGAACTTGCTTTCTTCCCACAGCAGCCTCTCTATCAATATACTGCTTGATCCAGGTCTCATTCCCTTCATTGCTAAAGAGGTGTGTTTGTCAGCTTTTCCATACCAAAAGCTTCATTTTGGAAGGTAGGCTGTGTCATGCTCCCAATGCTTGGACCCTTCCAACATCTAAGGTGCTCTTACCTTCATTCGCTTGATGACGTGATCCTGTGGATCACTTGGTGGATTTGCCGTATCTGCTGGCTAGGTGTGGCAAGAGGTTTACGTTTGGTGCATTGACCCTTGAAGTGTGTATTGACTTTGTTGTTGGGCGAGATGTTGGATGGTGCAAGATGTGGATCACATGGAAGGAAGCTGCATCTTTATATCAAGGTTGGTATGTTTGATCAACTTGAACAAAGAAAACTCTACATTGTAACAGTCACTGAATCGGGAGTAGTAAGGTTAACTGTATAACATGACTTAATGGTGAGCATGTGTTTCATGTAAGAACCCAGGGATGTCTTGAGACAACCATCACCAGATGTCCTTTCCATTGGAGAGTATCCTTCTTATAACAATTAAACATGAGATTTCAGTGGTCATTCACCGCAATATATCCCTGTAAATACACAAATTACATTAGACCAATATACTACAAATTGTTGAAACATTGGAAACCCCTACAACCTTCTGCTATTCTCAGTAGGCTTTGTCATGAGTAGAAAGTGCAAGCTGGATGTCACTCATTCCATTTTGACTTGAAGCTAATTATATGTTCCTCAGAACTTCCCACTTCTTTTGGTTATCATATGTCTTACCTTTTCCACAACTGCAAGTCATGCCTCCAAACAGACCTCAGCAAGGTACAAGTTGATTCATATTGAGCTGAACGACAGGCATTTCATCATATGTGTGACCCTGTGAACTACAGCAAAAACCCAGACACAAGCTTATCTACTGTGACACTGGCAATGGAACCACAGAAAATGTGACCCAGAATGCACATTTTCAAGATGTTACATAAAACTGGACACAGCAAGAATAAGATGCAGTAAGTGATCAGAAGTAAGTAACTACATACCACGATAGGCAGTTGTCAACGAACAATATAATGTACAGCTAGTGTAGGCAGAGAGCTATGTGAACAATATGTCATTGCCCATACAGGAAACCCTCCATGGTCAATCAAGACATTTGTCTGTACAGTCCACAACAACAAACAACCTGAAATGATCAGATTTCGGATTTTTGGAGATGAATTCCGTGATATATATCCCAGTGGGTAGACGAAACCAGCTTTGAAGACCTTTGAGGATGCTACAAAGTCATATATGCCTGTGGTATTAGCTGAATTTCACTTTTAGAATCAACTAATTACGTGTTGGTTTTCACCGTGTCAGCCACTATGACAAGGCAATGATGTCAGGTACAGCTTCAACTGTCTGACATGAGGCTTGCCTTGAATATGGCCAAAATGGCCAAAGGAGGATTTCACGTGCCCCAATAAAGGAAATACAATATCTGATTAAGAAACCTCACGCAGAAGTCCAGGAAGTGAAGAAGTTGGGAGTTGATTTTTCCAGACATGAAATTGTGAAGGCAGCAATAGAAAGACACATAGCAAAGGTATAGGAAACTCAAACAGACAGCTGCCTTTGTTGCCAAAATCCCCCAGTAACAAATCAGCAGGCAGGTGGGAGGTGCAAAGACACAGGTACACATCTTCCGGAACTGGCACCATATCTGCCTGGAACGCCAACTGCACCAGGTTGCAACAATGAGGTAGCTCACAGTTCCGAAATAGATGGTGTGCCACCCTGATATGTATATAGACATGCTGCTCTTCCCAATGCTGAATTATTCATCATAATACATATGCCAAGTATCGTAAGCGTGATAAAGATTTTATTCCAGATTTACTCAGCGACAATGCAACATCTACCGGTTGGTACACTATCTGCTGTGAGGTAGTACAGCTGACATCCATATTGGAGCTGAGAGCGCCATGTGGAGCAAACATGAGAGTAAAGATGAGCATTGATCAAAAAGAAAACAATTGTTGATTATTATTATTATCTACAATTAGTGAACACTTTATAGTATATTTTAAAGGATACATTTATATACATTATTAAAGAACAATGAAGTGATGAAGGAAAAAGTACAAGATGACAATGGAAGAGCTGCCGAAACACCATGACTGATATTCAATGCCAAATTGAAAAGTTATATATTGGGAAACACCTGTGGGAAAATAAGTATCAACAGAGTGTCAAAGATTTTTGGTTCTGTAAGTCAGGTAATTAAATAGTGACTTAGTCGTTGTTATACATAATCAAAGTAATGGCCACATTTATAGAAATTAGAGATAGTTACACACTCCCTGTCACATCTTGTCAATTAGTGTCAACAGAGTATCAATGATGTTTGATTATGTCAGTCAGGAAATTGATTGGAGACATGGTCGTTTTAATATGTACTGACCGTATCAGCCACCTTAATGGGCGATAATGCTAGCTACCACATTGCTACAATCTTCCAAAAATAAGCGTAGATGGAGGGTCACCAATTTTTAGTCTTGAATCTGGGGTAATCCATATGGCACTTAGTCACTGACATCTATAAACCAGGAGTTCGCAGTCATTATAGGCAGATAAACAAGAGATGTTCCCACAACATCCTCTGGTGCAATTACAACTGAATTCATTTTCCAAGCTACAATTCTGTGTTCGTGAGTGTTTCAGCCTATAAAACAGGTTAAAACTTCATTTATGGTCATTAATGGCCACATTGCACTTTGATCAACCATGATGCAAGGCCAATCATTGTTGACGCTGCATTAATTCTCATTTTCAAGATTGGGCAGGAAGCATGTTGGTTTCTCTTTAGCCTATTCAGACGGCCAATACTGAAATTATTTATATTACAACCAGCGAATCACTCTTTAATTACCTTACTTACAAGGCCAAAAATTGTTGATGCTCCATTGATGTTCATGTTTAGAAGATAGTAGCGATGTCATAGTTAGTGTTTTTGCTCATTATGGAGACCAGTACTTTCAGTATACATTTAAATAACCACAGCTCTGATCAATTACCTGACTTACAAGATCCACTGTTGTTGACATTGTGTTGGCTATGATTTTCAGCATTGGACAGAGAGTGTGTCTCTCTTGTTTTTGATTATAAAGGTGGCCAATACATCAAAAAGGACAATAACATACCAAAGTCAATATTTTGCGATTCGCTGTAGCATATCTAAATGCAATCAGAAATAGAAAAACACAGACATGAGAACTGGGGATTCAAACTAACAGGTCTGGGCAAAGCCAGCAAAACTGCTAGGCTGACAGGTACAGGTCCACTTTTTCGCCTCCCAATAAGCAGCTTGTCAGGTTGTTGGATGGTCTAGGAACTGAACCGAACCTTGTTTGAAGTCTGAACCCAGACTGCTGGTGGGTTACCTGGATCCGTTGCTAATACTAGAATTATGTTCACTATTGAATTGTATACACATTTACTTACAGGTAATATCTATCAATAACATTAGATGTCATTAAGTATAAGGATAATACTGAATATCAACATGAAGTTTGAAGGCTTTTGGATATGTTGTAAATAAATCATTAGTTGATATACAATATAGTTGTTAATATAAAGTGGATTCAAAGTAGTGAAGAATATCAGCATATTTAATACATAGTGTAATATTGAGACTAAATCTAAATAGTTGTAGAGGACAAAAACTCTATGTATATAACAGTAAGAAATACTGAGTCAACTCCAACAAATAACCAGAAATATGCAATCAAAGTAATTATACTGTGGGAGATATTAACTCCATCTAAAAAAGCAGTAGCAAATGTAAAGTAAATACAGTAGGAAATACAACATCAACTCATGTAAATGGTAGGGGATCTAAAGCCAACTTAAACACAATGATAGTGGATATAAAAGCAACCCACAGAGGTACTTCTCACTAAGTCAAGTTAGCTGCCATCATAATATTGGCATATAGATCATCTTCATAATGTCCATAATGAAGGGATTGCTATTACAAAGGCAACAGATGTAATTGCAAAGTCTTTGTACTATTCAATTCACAGAGGTTAATAGACAGATGCCAATAAGAGAGAATGCACTGGAGTCTGATGACATGCGGGTATTGCAATGTACATGAAGATCTCGTCAATCGTCTGAATTCTAGAGAGTGGAAGAGAAAGGGAGAAAGCATACGTACATGATGTTAAGATAACTATACTAAAAGTGGCAACCCACATAACAGCCAAGCAGTCACAATTGGTGATCTCGGGCGAAAGCCCAGTATTTCCGTCAACAATCTCGGAAGCAGGACATCATCGCCCTATCAACTCTTGAGGCCCCGTACATCGCCAGCCCAGTAGCCTCCCATGGTTAATGCAACTCCGGAAGGATATTCACGACGGCAATTCTGCACCTCTGCCAATGGACTGCGATAATCAGCGAGCACTCGCATCACAAACGGAATCATGAAATCTCGGACCGAGCACATGAACGTACATTACTCTAACAGCTACATCTCCATTCTCACAACATAGTCGACTACTCTAGTTCGCACGAACCACAATGTGGCCGATATTCTCATGAAAGTGCTTACGAAGGTAAAACGTACGAAATTTATGCAAACAATGAAGCTATAGTGATTGGGATGGAATCGCATGGAAATAGACAGAATCGATGGATATTGGTTGTTTTCTTAGTTACTGTCTTTGTTTGTATGGATGGCCATCCTGAGGCTATGGTAGTACTCTTTCCCTGCTCACCAGTCACTTGGCAGGGTTTTAAGAAGGCTACGATGGGATCATCGCTGACGCATGCACGTTGCATTTGTTTCTTGTTCCCCGGAGCGTAGCAAGATGGGGGAGTGTTGCATGTATACTTAGAACATCAGCCTCAGCCTCAGTGATACGAGCTGATGAGAGTACGAGCTGATGATAGAATACGGGGTGATGGAACTCGGCTGAAGCCTAAGTGATACGGGCTTACAAAGCTGGGCATGATAAAGATAGAAGTGAGAGTACACCAACTACTACTGACCATTCTCGACAGTCTAGAAAATCGTCGCATTCACTTGGATTAGTACCTACCGTTGAGATTTGTAGCCTTTGTTCTTGCACTATACTGTCTCGGACTTCCGATAATCGCACGATAGCGTTGACTAAATCTTCATATATCTCGAAGCACAGCGAAGTTCAAAGTTAGGTAGATTATCCATCAGCACTGAGTCTCCAAGTGGATTATTAAGTTTCCGTGAGAACCTCCATTATTGTAGCATGAGCCTACGCTAAACATGCATGCAATATTGATGAATTATTGAAAACCTGTTATTGCTCGTTGTAAAGCCATGAATCTTCCAGAGAATGTGATCTGAAGTAGCAGTAACGGTTGAGATAAAACTACAGCAATGTATGAACTTGCTCAACTACATGTATTATGACTGAAACATGATAAATGTGCGTATATCCAGCTACGCATCCACCATATGCGTCACGAGCCCAGTTAATCTTCCAATCCTTTCATCATTCTGGCTCATTGCAAACACTTCACTACCATACTGAACGGCAGGTTTCAGCAATTCCCAGTTCGAACTACCATCCCACTTGTCCGTAATGACATCGTTCGCTGTATCATCGTTTGATAGGTTGACGCCAAGCAAAAGTCCCGTGACGGTGGGACCGATTGAGGTGTAAGCCTTGGAAAGTAGTACAAATGTTGTTTCCTTGAAGCCATCCTGAATGCGGTCGCGAACAGGAATTGCGATAGCAGACCATGTAGGGTTGGAGAGTGCACAATAGACAGCCGAATAGTTCCGTGTATATACTGCCCTGACTAGCTTAGCAGCGTTTGCCAGCTGAGGGTCAGATAGGAGTGTTGTTGGGATCCGTAGCAGTAGAAATCGTGCTTCGTTCCTGGATAGGTATCAATTTACATCCTCGAAATGGATGGTTGTGGACATTTCCCATAACTATAGGAGCACTGACAGATCGTCGTCCAGTACAAGGCTAAGAAGATACAGAGTGTAGTACACCGAGAAGATCTCTCGTGACCCTGACATACCACTCCTGTCATGACGGAGGCAATTTTCAACTTCTGATAGAATATCGACCAAAGACGATGAGTGCAAATTTGCAGACGCAAGACTTGTAAAGTACTGCACATTCAGTTGGGATGACGAGAGCAACATGTGGAAGATATCGGCGGTAATTGAATTCCGAACAATAGATTACTGCAAAAGTAGAATCATGCACCAAGACGTGAGCCATGTCCAAAAGAAAGCACAATATCGACTCGTGTAGGTACATAAGTGATCGGACACTATTGCCAGCACCTAACCCTGACAGTTGTTAAGCTTGAAATTTGGGGTGTACAAAGAATCCGGAGATTAGATACTCAGTGATCATTTGGGCTTCCTGTGTGTTTGGCAACCACAACTCTTCAGTGGTCGGAGAGATTATTGTCCACCTGGCCTGTATTGCAGTTTATTAGTCTTATTTTCTTTTGTACTCTTATTTTCTATTTAGTTTTCTTTCTCTGTCTTTTGCTGTTGGTATTGATATTTCTGTCGTCCATTATTTTCACTAACTATTTACCTGTCTGCTTACTGATTTCCCAATGTAGTTTCCCAATAACACTGGTATATTTTCAACTTTTCTGTTTACTAAAGTGTTATTATTCCATTATCAATTTAATATTCTAGAGAAATATAATATTACTAGTTGAAAGAAAGTAGCTGGCAAGAAATCCAAAATGTAGAAAATATTCTGTAGACTAACCAATCACAAAGAACAAGTATATACCAATACTTACATAATATAGATATGTAATATAAATAATTTATTCTACTGCTTATAAAAGAGTCTAGATTTTTTATATGATATTGTTTCAAATTTCTAGTTGTTTACTAGAATTTCAAAATTTGTATCATGCAAATACAAATATTTAATACTGTTAAACAGCTATAGTGGATTGAAATACAGTAACTGACAATGTTAATGAAGTCAATCATTTTTACATGACTTTAATTGTATAGAACTATTTCGTTTTCCTTGATCTGTTACTGAGGTAAATCATTCATTAGCAAAATTACATTATAGAAGAAGTTCCAATACACTAGCAAATCAAAGACTTGCAATTTTAGAGCTACTGGAATGAAGTGATTTCTATATAGACCCCATTACTTAGACTATAGTATACAGTATTATCACAGTTGAAGTAATGTTTTGGATTATAACTGTATTATTATACTAAATTAAACATGGACTATTTTGCCAACTACTTTTGAAGGTAATTCTTTGGAATTTTATTTTGGTCTTTATTTAACCATATAATCCTTTATGCAATTGCTATTAATACGTTATTCATACAGTTAATTGGTATATATTAGCCATTGTGCAAATTAAGTAGAGGCTATGCTAGAGGTAGGTGTATCTTCTTGCTGCTTCTAGGAAGATTTCGGCGGTCATCTGGAAAATGTAAAGTCAAAACTCAACTTTGGTGGATTTAGAGAAATGCACAAGTGTGCAAATGGAACCAGATATGTATGGTGACTGGAGATGAAAATATAAATGCCTTCACTGGCTGAAGTACTTGATGCTATACTAACTCTCTACTATATTGCTTGGTGCTGGCAATAGTGCCTATTCACTATTGAAAACCTACTGGATAACCCATTTGATATCCTGCAAGAAAACTAGATTGATTATTTAATTCTCAATATAATACAAAATTGATTCAATAAATATTCACATTGTATAGCTGGGATACATTTTGGATTAGGTATTAATTGCCACCTGTAAACTGTAAGTGAAAAATAGGCCAACTATGAATGCATAATTATTTAATTTAACCTAATGGTATATACTTTATCCTGATAAATTGGAGCTAAAATGGCATCCTTGTGTGAATACAGCTCAGTTTATACAATGCAATGCAAGTTTGAAACTTTAATCAAAATTATAATTTTAACTATGCCAGAGTACAAACGTCTGGCATTGAAGTTATAGTGTAGTATGTTTTCAATATTGTGTAGAGTACTGCAGTTGCAATAGTTGTAACCAATATTTAATAATCAATCAATTTCATACAGAGACTAATAGTTTGTCAAACAATTGAGAATTTCTGAATATTAGAAAAATATATTATGTTAAGTTTACTTGATATAACTAGTATAATGTACACAGCAATTCAGACACTAACAAATTTAAAGTAAAACGAAATATATTGAATAGGATGAATTTGAAATTGTACAAAGATAGTTATGTAAGTCACATTTGGACATTTAAATAGCAGTAATTTGGCTCTTATATTAGAACTAGTATTATTTGAATGTTGAATTACCCAGACATATTGAGAATTGAACCATGTCAGAGAACTATATTCCAGTTTTGATAATACCATAAATATCAACTACCTATGTACTTCTAGATTGTAAATTTAACTGAACTTTAACCTGGTATATATTTCAATTGACTGCAACCACATTGCAATCGTAATCAGTAATTACTATAACTTTGTTTTGGTTAGTATCTGATGATGGTAACTATATTATACTATGAGATTATTACCAATTTTATCTTACTGTATAGTCAGTTACCTTCCAGTCTGAACATGGAGATCATATTAACTGCAGCCCAATAGCCTACCAAAAAAAACTCAATTTATCACAAATTCACACATTGTCTATTGCTGCTTTAGTCATATTAATGGAAATTGATATCTGTCAGTACTAGATTCAAGTTCCCACTGATTTATAGATTGGAAACATGATTGAAACAGTGATATAATGAGCAAACCAATATATAATGGAAGCCAAATTTGTATACATTACAATAATAAATACACACAGCGCAACTAATTCCATTATAGCTATTATGGTTTTGCATAAGGTAAAATTGATTGTATTTATCTGGTTTGGGTTCAATCACTAATACAAACTGTTCCCAACAGTGAGAATTATAAAAGTCTCTTCCCCTGTTATCAATAGCACACTCTTGCCTTTAACAATTGTAGTACTCGAAGATTAGATACACTATATTTGTTGCGAATACACTCTTTAGAATCCTCAGATTGATTTCAACAATCAAAGTATTAAAGACAGCAGATAAAGCAGTAAGGATAAGATTAATACCAATCGCTATTTCAATATACAAAAACTAATTCTAATCATTATTATAGTTTTTTCTCAAATGTGTAGTAATTTGCATATCTCAACTGTCCGAAATCAGTGTGAGTAGTCTATTGCGATAATTCAGATGATTGATTTTCATGGAATAACTATTAGTTTGCTGCTCTAGACTATTCATCAGACACATGCACAGCAATTGAACAACAATGAAGAGTTATTAATTAAATATATGAATCATACGTAGCTGATTGTATTCTGATACTTTGTTTCTAAATTACATCTATTATATACTAGTTTAAAATGAGTTGTCCACTACTAAATGGTATATGTAAGGAGATATATTAGATATTCATTATAAGTAACTTTTTGCTTTACCTGACTAGTGTAGTACCCATTGACTACTACAGACTTTCTATAGATTTCTACTAATTCAGTATTACAGTTATTTAAAATTAATGCAGCTACAGTACAGTTATAGTGCTGGTTAATGTGTATTATATTGTATCAATTAAATACGTTCAGATTAGATAATATTGTAGCATATAGTTTTTACTACTACTTGCTCTGAATATTCAGTCTTTATTTAATATACTTCTGTATAGTCCACCCCATGTCTCCCAAAATTTTCATTTATAACTAAACTAGAACTATTAGCTGGCAGCCTGAGGTAGCCATAGGTGATTATATATAAAATGGCATCATATTCAGTTTTTCAGTTATATGTTAGATTTTGTGATACAATATATGCAAACTGATTCATATTTTCAACTGAAACAGACGACAATATACATGAGTAAACTTATGGCTGATTTATCTATCAAAAGTCAGTTTTACCATATCACAAGTACATGCTTTAAGAGGTCAAATATACTTGGCTTCCACACTTTTCAATATCAAGCGTGATTGAACAACACTAAGCCAGGTAATACAAAATACTTTCCTGACTAGTCTCTAGAAATTGAGGAGAGTAAATCAACCATGTTGAACAGTACTGCCATAATTTATACATTGGAGCTGGTTATGTGATTTCATATATGAACAGGTATGAACTCAGTCCATAGTGATCGGTCACCATGAAGGTCTGTCGAGGGGTATATTTATAACTCAGAGCCAAAATCTTAGCACAAACAATTGTCCAAGTGTCAGTCTAAATTGCGTTACAACTCCACAACCTTGGAACATTCAGAATTGAATGTACAATTGGAAATAACACATCCGAAAAGAAAAATTCCATCCAGATGGAATGGCTCCGTTAGAGTGGACGTGCTCTGTCGGAGCCGTTAGAGACACCCCAGTGGGGGATTACTCCGCGCCTGGCATCAAAATCATACATCCCATTGCATATTGCCCTGCGATTGAGGTTTCACTGTGTCTTCTTGCAGTGTCGGTTGCCTATCTTAAATGACCACTCTGGCATTGTGGTCACCTGAGACCATACATCGGAATCGGTTCGTTAGGTACGCGCTTGTATTTTGATTGGAATGCGATGAGTGATGGTGTGAAAATCTCTCCTCCCGTTCATTATATCTGCACGCAAAATGCATTCCTCTCTTTACTAATTATATACATCATTCGAAGTCACCAGATCAATGTGGCAATTGACAATCAAGCTCTCATCCCATCCGTTTCCAGTCTTACGCCTAGCTGCAATCTCTGAAATTATGTATGTGCAGCTGGCATTGTTTCCCATGCTGAGAACATGCACTGCAAAAGCTCCCAGTGATTTAATCACTTGTACAAATTTTGAGATGGGATCCAAGGCACCCAAGTTTTCAGGTATTGTGGTGAGCTCCAGGTCTAACCAGTACTCAACGAAAGCTCCATCCTTGTTTAGGAACTTGATTTGGAAACGTTATTGCAGTTGCCACGGGAGACACCCATTCAGCACGGCACAACACTCCCGTGGGTGTTGTTTCATCCACACCCAGTCATTCTGTCGATCCCCTCTGCGCAAGCTCTGGCTTCCTGTGTATCAACACATGTAAGATATGCGTTCACCTTCGAAACCCTCAACTTCGACATTAATACCATGGTAAATACAGAGCTCCATTGGGTGCAGTTGTTCATCCAATATATACATCATGTTACAACTCTTTTGCTTGATCAACTCCCCCTTGCCGCTGTATATTGCTATGCAGTGCATTGCGTCTTGCGTATTGTCAAGTAATGGTCAGATATTTATGATCATAGCATCAGGATACTTTCCATCACAGAGGTTTTGGGGTGCCATGAATTGGGGTTTCGCATCTGATTCAGAGCTCAGGGGGGCAGCCAGATCAGCACCAGAAGGGAGAACTTTGCAGGCAGCAGTGCTGTTCTCCCAACGCTGATTGACGGCATGGAGTTTGAGCTCTCTGATTTTGAAGCACAGAATGCGACGCTGCAAGGTGGTAACTTGTGGCATGTAGTTGAGATTGCCATTGGAGGCATTCCAACTGTCCTTGAGGTTTGTTTTATGTACTTTTTCATGTCTCTTGGCACAATACTGATGCAAGGCTCCGTATCACTGAATCTGATCAACTCAATAAGACATCAAGTGGATCTTCTGAAACTTGACGTCAGCATCTGACTCCTTGGAAACATTTATGTTGTGGCTAATTTAATCTTGCCAGGTGATCATTTCGCGCCGCTTCTTGGATGGCATTGAAATTTCAGCATTTTTTTCCTCCTCTACCTTTCGATTCTTCACCCGTTCTGTTCTCAGGGTATTGACTTCGGCCTTCGCCTTGTTGCTGGCTTGCCTGAGTAATCAAACATCTCTGAAGGTGTGAAAACAATGCAAGGCATCCTCGATGTAGTTCAATGTTGCATCATGGTGAGATTTATATCGAGCATACATGTATAATTCAAACATTTCCCGTGTACACCCAATTGTGCGATTGAATATTGGACGCTGACTGGGGCTTCGGCCTTGTAGAGACTTGTTTACCACTCCAAGCAGGTACTGGCTCATTTCCTTCATCTCATTTTCATTCCACTGAGAAACTTCCTCATATGACTTATTTTTTCCTGTGAGGTCGCTGTAAGCAGACATGGATAACCAGATTGCATTGTACTTGTTGAGCCGTTCATGCATCTTCATGAAGTGGAAAATCCACTTCTGGAGGTGATCATGCATGCTGATCTGGATTGTATGGAGGAGTTCAGGGTTAGAGATGTCACTCACGATACAAGGAATATGTCGAAACCCAGTGAATCCTCAGTGAGCATGGCACTACGAGAGATTGGTATTGGGTGCCTTGCTGTTGGCATCGCTGCGGTTACTATATAGGTTGTGATCCTGCAGGGAGTGCTGTTCGTCTGGAGGGACGTGATCTCTAAGTTCAGTCTTTCAAAAGTCAGACCAAAAACGGACATTCTGCTCGAGATGAGGCAGGCCACTATAATCTGGGCACTCTGCTAGCGAAGCTGCAAAATCCGGTTTGCAACACCTGAAGTTGCCATCTGCACAGAGAATGTTGTATTACCCGCTCTCGGTGGCGGAAATTTGTTTAAAGGTGCAAGGGAGGAGTATACTCTGGAGTACTTCGTTCAGAACCTCTCGGTTTGTTTGCTGGTGCTCATGAAGCCGCTGCTGAGGAATATTGCAGTTAGTGATTGGATTCGGCATTAGAGCGACCATTACGACCCTGCGTGTTGAGGGCATCTGGCGGATCTGCGAAGATAGTTTGCGAATTGTCATATATACTGTCTACTTTTTCTTGTTACCAGCAAAATTCGAGAGAGGTGTTCCTTCAGACATTAAGATCATGGGAACCAGTGTATCCCCTACTCTGAGCGTTGACTAAATGTTGATGACCATGTTATTATCCTTGAGTATTTGTCATTACCTCTGTCACCCACCACCAGTCAGCAGTGTGCATTTCAGTATAGAGGCGTTTTGGTGGCATATTACTGTTTAAGCAACTCTGAGGGGCCTACATCTGATGTTCGGCGTAGTGTGGCTGCTGCATCAACCATATCAGGCTTGTGATCATTACTCGACTCCTGTATCTGATCAGCCGTTGGTTACTGTCATTCCATCTTTGATCCTCGGGAGTGTGTAGTTCCCACTCCCAGAGAGGCTGATCATCTGGCATGCGAGCGATGACCTGCCGAACGCCATTCCCGTTTTTGAAGCCTGGAAAATGAATAGTATTATTTCCTTCCTTCCGCACATTGTCATAGTATGGCTTCAGACGCTTATTCTTGATCCCATGGTGGATATATGTGTACAAATCACATGTCCCGAATGGGGAGTGGGGATTATTTGTAGGTTTATCTCCAGGCACCCCTGAGCTTCGCAATCCCATGGCTAAACAATGTATTCGCTCACCGGAGTGCCAGCACCCAAGCAAAGTTCCGTCAGTGGCAGAAGAAAAGGGTAGTTGAACCTTGGAGTCTGTGATGTTTTAACCATGTTGGAGGGTGGGAAACCCGTCCAAGTCCTCAACTGAATCTTTGTCAGTGTGGAATGCATCATGCTGAGCGAGTTCAATGTGTCAGGGTGCACTGGGAATAGTGAGATTCTTCTGGTGTGCAAATTGAAGGTGTTTAGGATGGTGTATTATGGTATGATTAAGTCGCCAGCCGTCTGAGGTGAACATCTTTCGGCTTGAACATTCAGGGCAACAGGAAGGCATCATCCCTGGCAATGTCGAAGTGACGCAAGGAGTGGAGTTTATACAGTAGAAAGGGACGAACATTGGTGCTTGGCCTGAGCAGCCTTGTGTGGAAGCGCATGATTGTTTCTGCTAATGCCAGCAATGGTTCAGGAGCGTCACTTCGCATCCGGTTCTGGGTTGAAACCAAACCGTTCCTAAATTGGCTGTCCAGGTTGCCAATAAACCTGAACCATCAACTCGGGTATGGTTTGACGGTACACTCCCAATCAGTCTGAATTGGGCGGGTTGTCTGTAGGTCGCCCAGTGGGTCCATGTATGGATTCATATAAGGCTCTTGTTTTTACAGTTTGTTAATAGTATCTTATCAAAATCGCATTTTCAACAACCAATAATATGCTTTTGCATGCTTTGCAGCTTGAAATATTGATTAATTTGGAATCGGTGTTTTACCTTTGATATGTTGTATTTTGGCGGATCATAGTGGTCAATAATTCCATTTTGAACGCAAAGCTCCGCGCGATACCTTTACTACCAAGTATGCAACAACTAAAAGTGTTGACGCTCCATTGATGCTCATTTTCAGGATGCGGCAGGGAGCCTGTTGTTGTCGTTTTTGCCAGTAAAGGTAGCCAATATCTGATTACTGGATGTCTACAACCAATCAGAACATAAATTACCCAAGATGTGAAGCTCAAAATCATTGGCGCTTCATTGAAGCTCATTCTCAGAATGGGGCGGTGATCATGTTGCTGTCTGTTTTGCATATACAAGCTGCCAATACATCAGTTATGAATAACAGCGACCAAATCACTGTACAATTACTGTACTTACAAAACCACAAATCGTTGACGCTCCGTTGATGCTCATTCTCAGAATGGGGCTGTGACCGTATTGCTGTCTGTTTTGCCTATAAATGCTGCCAATACATCGGTTATGCATAACAGCAACCAAATCACTGTTTAATAACCATACTTACACAACCACAAATCATTGATGCTCCATTGACGCTCAATTCAATGTATTGTCCATTCAATATCTGCTGTCATCGATGATAGTTTTCATCATGATTTGAACTTATTGGTCGTCTTTCTGACATGCTGAGAATTGGCCCTGTGGCAAAGCTGAGTACAGTAATATTCTTGCACTGTTCACTCTCACACAACTAACATTTATGTATCTTGCAAAAAGCTTTATTGCACCTGCTATTTATCTGTTTATCAACCGATATTCACAAGCTACTGCTCACCATGCACTTATAATATATCTCGAACTGAAACCCCCCGTCAAGATACGTAAAGAAGCTGGTGAACCATTGACGCATTCTGTCGTACTTTTTCTTCACTTCCTCATTCAGCCTGATGTCAATTGCATTGACCGTCACCAACACCTTTTCAGCCTGACTGTCTGACTTGCGTGGACCCCAAATCAATCCCGGAATATTTGGTACGGTGCTCACATCCCGCTGTTCCGGGCATTCTGGATCCTTGATACCATTCTCTTGCTCTATCACAGATTCAATGTCTGCCGCGCAGTCCTCTTCACTGTCATTTGGAGTATCGAAGTCCCCATTCCAGTTAAGTTAGATTTCGGTGTCCGAAATGCTTTCAGGTATGCTATCCTCATCACTTTTGACTGGATGACAGTTGATACTTCTGATTCAGTGGACATTCAATATTCAAGTTCGTCTTCCAGAGAGGTCCATTGCAGACAAAGCTGGTGGCAAAGGAGATCTTTCTGACAATTTAAATGCAACCACACCATCATGTTGAAAGAGTGACTAGGATGCGTTGACAATATCTTCCGTGTCCGAAATGTATCCTACGGCGGTCATCTGCTTGTTATGAGTGCGAGATTCCTTCTGGGTAGCAAGTAGGTTTTCGCTGCCCTGCCACATCTCCACAAAGTTGTTAACCTTGACCATTGTGTGCAATTATCTTTCCTCCGACCCTTTCATCATTTCCAAGTCATTTTCTGTGTTCGTGGTATCCAATGCTAGTTGACAGCCTGCCAATATTCCGTTATTGGCTTCAACAAACCACCTTACAATGACTTCTTTGTGAAGGGTTTGGCCTGTGGTCATTGACCGCCTCCAGCCGATAAATTCTCACCCAAGGGAAAAACTGGCCTCCACTTTGACATCATGTGGTATGACAGAGAATCTGTCCCCTGTCACATTGGAGAGATCAGCGTACTTTGAGTGCGATTCCTGCTGTTGACACCACCAGTAAGTTGTGTTGGGTATTCAAAATGTACTGATAAGCTCCATTGGGTCGGAGTGGTTATCATTGCGATTTGGATTACTTTTCCCCCAGGTCATTATTGCTTCAGGCGGAGGATTCAAATAAAGCCTGGCAGCGGTCAATAAGCGTACTGTGCAATCGCTTCGTCCGGGTGTCGTTTCAGCCACATTGTTGGGCTTTATGTATTCTTGATCATCGCTGGACAAATCATATGTATCAAAGGATGATTGACCGGATCCTGAAGCTATTGCGGAGGGGACGAGATTGCTGCTCGGTACGCTTTCGGGGTAATTGACCGGCACATGTCAATGTTTGGCACACTATTCATTCTCCACATACTTTAGAAAGGCTTCCTGGTATTGGGTAGTTTATGATGTCTTGTCCTCAGGATGAATATCTATCTTCTTGTCACACTTCCTAAGTGATCGCAACTTCTTGAAAGGATCGAGGATATGTGCTGAAATGAGAAGTGTACCAGTTGATGGAGTCACTTCAGCATGATTGTTGGACAGCTTCTGTCGAGCTAACTTCACGGCGAAGAACAAGTTTTCCTGCCACTGAGTTTTCTTCTTGGTTAAAGCTCGTATAATGCCATCCATATGATGGAACATGTTGTTGTATACTTTGATACCATAATGCAATGTGACTGTATGCCTCTTCGACTTCCACAGGGTCTACTATCGGAATGGCCTCAATACTACCATGACATACTTCAGAATGGTCCATTTGTCCTGTTTGTGAAGAGTGGCCGCTGATCAATGTATATTGAATTTTGGAGCGACTGGCGGTGGAATTCTCATAATCGGAAGGCTGGTACAAGCTACTCAATGGTTGAGTTCCAATGTGTCTTCACATCCATAATTGATAGTACTGTGATGCGGGCTTTGGCTTTTTGACATTCAATGAACTTGTGTTGATAACCAGAAGTTAGCGTAATCAATAAAGCTAGCATTCTCTGCTTTATGAAGCTCAGTTTCAGAACTTTCAAAATATTTTGAAGTATGTATTTGCTCAATTATCTGTGCTAATCCGGGTTTCATGGCCAACACCTTATTGATTCTCGCATTGCCCTCTTTTCAAAGTTCTTGACTCTTTCCACTATCTATGCTTTCATTTTCTACACATTGCTGATCACGCTCATGGGCATCCCAAGACTTGGCACGGTCTGTTACACTGAGACTGCTCATGAATGCACTTAAAGCTAGCTGTATGACGTGCGCTACACATGGTATGTAGTTCCTCAGTATAGGCCACTTGATTCGGGAGTCCTCAAGTGTTGATTGCAGCTCGCATGTCATCCAGTGATTTGAGAAAGCATTATCTGTCCTAATTCAAAGGAAACAGCCATCGGTCAGCTCAAAACGATCAAGCACGACCTTCAAATGCGCGGCTGGCCTTGCTCCAGTATGTTAGCACTTCACGAATCATCCTTAATTAGCTTTCGAAATGGGAAAAGAACAGGCAATTAACCTCATCGAAAGCGAGTTGTACTTCACGCAATGCCCAATTTCACTCTATATAGTAAGCAATGACCGCCGTTATGGCTAGTTTGATTGTTGATGTCCATGCATCCAAAGTCAAACTAACTTTATTTAGTGCTGGCAATTACTGCTTGATTGCATCCACGGTCAGTGCATATTCCCCCAGGCAAATATTTTCATGGGTTATGGCTGACAGCAGCAGCTGCTCGCTGCCCAATGGTTTATACGACCAGTGTACCTCTATATTTGATATACCATTCCAGGTAATATGAGCCGAAACAAATCCTGATATGAGGTAGCGATTCCACGTGTCTGGGTGAAATTCAGAAGTTTCAAAGTCCTTAGCTGGTTGTTAAGAATGTTTTGTCTGTCATTTTGATCAATATGGATTAAGCGGAATGTGAAAAAAGAATGTCCTCTGCAAACTTACTATTGTAATTCTCTGACTTCCTTGACACTTCAGGATTGCCAAAGGTATTTCATCGACCGTTGAACTTGTCAATTCAGAAACTTATCACTCTGTTAACTTGTTTAACTTTGTGATGTGAGCTTTTGCCAGCAAGCGTGTCCCCATTGAGCTGATCCCATGTTCTGATGGATGGTGAAGAACTTGATGACAAACAATACATATGATTTCAGAGCTGCCAGACTCCTCAATTCTGCAGTGCAAATAAAATCGCCATGGAGACACATGTCTAGATTTATTCCTGTTAGGGGTTCTCTCCTAGCTGTGTAATGGTACTTGTACCATGCGGTATGTCCTTTAGCGGGGGCATGCTAATCACATCTCGATTGGATAAGCATGGCTTGCATGGCTTAGCAGAATCATTGAAAGCAAAAGTGCCGCGGCAGCTGATTTGAGGACGCAACAATGCCGCCAGGTCGAAAGTACTAGTTCCTGCCGAGTGGATTGTTTTTAACCAGATTCATTTTAAGATACTATGCGGTTGCACGTAAGTGCATGGCAGTGAAGTGCTGGTAAAGGGCTCTCCGGTTTCCAAGCCTCTTGGGTGCAGGGCACGTCCGGGTTATGAGGACAACCCAAGCATTTACACCACTGAGGGACTATGGCATTGGTTTTAGCCAAAAGCGGACATCATTCATTGACTTGAGTGAGCTGGTGCTGCAAGGTTGCTCCAAAAGCTTTGATTACGCGTGTAGGGTCTACGTTGACATAGCAGCGGATATAGTAACTGACTTAAGACTATGAGCGATTAATATCATAGTATATTAATTCCCTAATAGGCATGTCATCTGGGTGTGTGCGTTCCAACTACCGATAAGAAAAATGATTGCTACTAGTCCAAGTTGAAGTTATGGTCTGATTTATGAACCGATATGATATCATGCATGAACACGATAACTAAATGGATGAGTGGCCATTGGCAGTCTGGCGCGGTCGCGGGACGTAAGACGCTTCGATACATGGCTACCATTGAGGGATTAAATCATAGTCTGGAGAGGGTTCCGAGAGACAATAAAAAGATCACATCGTTCCGGCAATGAAGAAGACAAGCTCAAACAGCCAGAGAGAAAACGATACCTACCAGCGGAGAAATATCCTTATTTATTATTGCGTTTTTATGATACCTATACCTATTAGATATATACCTAGAATCTATTAGCGTTGTATAGCGGCAGCCCCGCACCCTGCGCCCGGAATATATTCATTACCATATCCTTCGAGGAGAACAACGATGTTATCGTATACGTGCGTGAGAAGATTATCTCCTTCGCAAGATAGAATCAGTATATCTTGTTGGCGCAGAGTATATGGTGGATATCTTCGATTTTCGGATTACAACCTGGACTAATCACCTACATCGATAATCCACAATCCGATTCCGAGAAGTGGCAGATATGACGCGAAGTAACGACTACATCGAGGGACGAAGCGCCGGAATCAGAGGAAGATTGACAACATACGGTACTGAAGGAGTGCAAAGAATTCCTACAAGACTCGAGACGGTTACGAGATATTGCCAATCTTAAGTCCACCGGAAGAACTAGGAGCGGTCGTATTAATCCTCGGAAGTCTACGAAGAAAGCATTAAAGGAAAGCGGCAAAAGAAGGGACTATTCCAGAACTGAGGGAATAGAACCGGACGAAATTTACAGAAGGAAAGCAGCAGGCGAGTGTCTACGTTGTGCTTGGCCTCCCGATAGGAAAGAAACACATAGGGTTAAGAATTGCCTCCGACCATTTAAACTGGAGAAAGGAACTGCCAGTGATCCTAAGGTGAAGAGTTATCAACAACAGGAACCTTTGAAGCTCGATCAAAGTAATTACAAATCTCCTATGGAAGAAGATAGTTCGAGCAAGGAATAGGATCTACGGCCGTGGACCTGAGTACTTAGTATCGGCGGATACTAGGATAACTTACTTAGGGTATACACCCCTGTAACAATTCCATGCAATAGGATGTTTCGAGCCTACATTCATTGAAGCTCTCCAAGTATCGAAGATGATTGTAAAGTAAGGTAGCTCAAATCACGAATAACGATACATTCATTTTAGGAAGATATGATAACTTCTAGCAATAACGTATTAAAAGATTTTCAATCCGACATGGCAGTAGAAATTAGAATGCTAGTTAATCCGACTTGTGAGACTGCCAAAAGTAATGTTATAGCAAACCAGAATGTGGGTTTTTAAATATTAGCTCTAGAGCAAGAAGCAACAAAATCAGATCTGTGAGACATTGTATGCATATTTGTGAACTTGTATACAAGGACATATTGACAAGACTCACCACTAAGAACTCAAATTAGGAACAGCGTAATGCACTTTAATGCTTGGTAGATTGCTGAGCTCCACCAAAATTGTGAACACTCCGTGGGCGATAAAGTGTAGGATGCGGACGCAATATTTTCAGTAGCATTTTTGCAGATGAAGGCTGCCGATAGGTGGATTGTGGGTCAGCTGCACTCCATTGCCCTTAGAGTATCAAAGATGCAAGATCAACAATTATTGATGCTCCATTGACACACATTTTAGGACATAGAAACCATGTTGTCAGAAGCATTTTTCTACAGACAGGCTGCTGATTGTACGATAATGGATGAAAGTAGTCGCAAAGCCCCATTATATCCGAAGATGGAACGCCTCAAATTGTTCATGCTCTGGTGATGCTGATTTTTGAGGTATAGTTACGATGTTGTCGAATGTATTTTTACCTAGAAAAGTGGTTCATAGTTTGATTATGGGTCAATGTTGTGGCACAGCCCCTTGATTGTCCAAGATGCATGGCCTAAAATCGTTGATGGCCATATTTAGGACATAGCAGTGATGCTGTTGAAACCATTATTGCCTTGAAAGGCAGCCGATATTTCGATCAGGGTTTCATGTTGCCGCACAGCCCATGCATTTTCCAAGATGTAAGGACAGAAGTTGTTGACGCTCCGTTGACACGCATTTTTAGGACATAGTAACATTGTTCTTGCAACCATTTTTGTTTGGAATGGCGGCCAATTGTCCGTGTATGAGTGAATGTCGCTGCACAGCTCATAGGATTTTGCAAGATCCAACGCCAAAAATCATTGATGCAAGGTTGAAGCTCACATTAATCACATCGAAACAGCCTTGGTACAAACAATAATTGTACGCAATGAATCATATACCCATTCTTGGCATCCAAGTTTTTGTTTGTAAGTATTATTATTTGCATCTAGGAGCATTGTTAGCTCTCAATGTCTGATCAACCTCTATCCACGTTATTTGAGTAAGAGATGATGTGGCCCTATTACATTCCTGCGCTTTCAGCCAGCAGTTTACGGCATGTACATTATCTGACTAGGTTTTGGTAAATATAGCTCGACTTCCGGACCTTTCCTTCTCCAGCTGCTTCTCCTCGATTTCCATGATATACCATAAGTAATCTCAAATATCTCAACCATGTGCACCAGATCTGTGCGGAGAGTTATGCAGTTGAATACATGGATGAATGCAGCATGACGGTCGGCATTGAAACAGATTGGTATTGAGCACTGACCGCTCTTTCTATGACTCGTATGACATCACTCACTTATATTTTGTTTGTCAATTTGTCACTTTTTTAGCTTTTGGTTTCGTACTTATGAGCAATCGGCAAACAGACATCGCACAGGTTGGCAATCTGACAGTCTGAGTTGGATTCTACACATTTCGCATTGGGCGTTCAACTCTTCCACATGCACAGACCAATTATCATGTCTCACAATTTGGTCACTGAAATGAAGAAATAGCTGACACGTAGCAAAATGGGTACATAAATTGCTTTCCACAGAGAAATGACGTCAGATACAGAAATCTGCGTCATTATTCCTCAGCTGATGCACGAGGGGTCACCATGTCTTCATCCAAAATCGATTGCTATATGGTGATTAGCTGGGAAGGCTATATGGAGAGGTAAAATCTTATGAGTTCAACAGGTTTAGCATTCTGAATGAGTAATGAATCTGGCTCTGTGGTGGGTGCCAGACCGGATATACTCATGTTCGACTGTGACTTCCCAGAACCTAGCGTCATAGAACTACTTCCTGGATGAGAAATCCCTTGCGGCATTTGTAATATTCCGGGGGCAATGTCAAGACACTCCATACGCTCTCAAAATGTTGTCGGTGCAGGCACCGCTGCATGATCATCTGTTTGCAGTTGAACGACTGCCGGAACGCTTAATTCAGATGTGCCGTACTGCTTGTCACTTTGATGGAAGTAGTCGGCTGCATCCTCCAATTCCGATTGTGTGAATTCGTCAAGCATGCTCTGCTTGAGCTGAAATGTCTCCATGCGCTGCTGCACCGATTTAGTGATTGTGCCCATCACCTAGCCAGGTTCACCATCTTCACTCAGCTTGCCCTCCTCTGTCTCTTCATCATCCTTATCATCGCCATTGTCCCGATTGTCGGAACTTCTGATATAGCTTAGACTGTCTCTGATAGCAACCATCATCTCATGCAATGATTTTTTGGGCTCTCAGGTCGTCACTCCTGCATTTTCAGCTGCCTCTGTATCTCCCTAGTACAGCCAAATTGCTGCCTCTGCGTCTTCAATACGCTTTCTTGCCCCAGCGGTCTCTCTCCCAACATGATCCGCAATCTATTGCTCTTTCTCTTCATTCCTTGAGAAGTGTGTTTCTCTTCGTTTCTCGGCCACAAGTTTCATTTTGGATCGTAAGCTGTGCCATGCCCCAAGGGCTCGGACTCTTTCTACTATCAAGTCGTTCTTGCCTTCATTCGTTTGATGACGTCATTGGGTGGACCGCAATGTTGATTTGCCATAGTTGGCTGCCGGAAGTGGAGAAATGTTCTTTTTCGGAGCATTGACCATTGTAGTTGGCGTTGACTTTGTTGTTGGATGAGATGTCGAATGTTTCAAGTTATGGACAATATGGAGGCAACCTGAGTCATTTATGTCAGGGTTGGTACATTTACTCATCATGAACAAAGAAAAATATCCCTTTTGACTGTCAATAAAGCAGGAATAGATAAGCAAACTGTACAACATGACTTGATTGTTAGGGTCACTTTCATGTAATATCCCGGGGATTATTTGAGACAAATATCAGCAGACGTCCTTTCCCTTGAACAATATTCTCATAATATCTGACATTCATGAGATATCGGCTGTGATACACTGCAATTTATCCCTGTGAACAAACATACAACATCGGTCCGACTTATTGCAAATCATGGGGTGGTGGGATACTCCTGCAACTTGCAGCCATACTCAGCAGGATTCATCTTGAGTATAACAATCATGTTGGCTGCTACTTATTCCATTCTGACATGAAGCTAACTATATAGTCCTCAGGGCTTCCCACTTCATTTGGTTTTCATCTTCCTCTCCTATTACACACCAGCAAATCACACATACACAACCACCACGGCAAGGTGTGAGTAGATCAAGGTCCAGCCGATTTGTGGGTGGTACATCAAATTTGGGTGTCCTTGGCACACAACAACAGCATAGACACCAGTTAGTTCACTGCGATGCTGCCAATGCAGCCACCAAACATATGACAGAGGATGCACATTTAAAAATTGTGTGTAAGACTGGAAGCAGCACATATAAGAAGCAGTATGCAGTTGGATGTGAGTATATCCATATTAACGTAAATGGCCATCAAAGAACCGTATAATGCACAGTGAGAGTCCATCGAGAGCTACGTAACTGATTTATCGCTACCCGTAACAGGAAACCACCATGGTCAACAAATGGATTTGTCCGCACAGTCCGCGAATGCGAACATCATGATGTTGCCAGCTCTCGGATTATCGTAGAAGAATTTCCTGATAAGCATCCCCGTGGGTGGAAAAAACGGGCTTTACTCACCTTAGAGGAGGCTACGGAGGTGTATCTGGTTGAGGTAATAGCCCAAACTCATTGTTTAAAGCAGCAACTATTTTCTTGTAGGTTTTCACCTTGTCTGCTACTATGGCAAGGCATGGAGGTCAGGTACAGCGGGAACAGTGCGACATGCGCCTGGCCTTGAATATCGCCAATATGGCGAAAAGAGGCTTTTCGCGCTCCGGAATAAAGGAAACGAAATATCTGATCATGAATGCTCACGGTGAGGTCCGAGAAAAGAACAAGCAGGGTGTTGTGTTTCCAAGGCATAAATGGTGAACACTGCGATACAAAGACACCCGGCTATGCTTCGTTAAAACTACACGTCCGGCTGCCTCTGTTGGCAAAATGGCACCACAAAGATTCCGCAGACAACATGGAGTCGCAAATGAACTGGTGCACCTCCACCCAACCGACGCAGACAGCCGACTCAAGTGCTGACATGACCTCTGCCCGGCACACCACCCGTTCGAACTGGTAACAATTCCAGAGCACAACGCTCCCAAATCATCAATTTGCTGGCTGGATCTGTGTATTCACATTTAGCTCATCCCTTTGCTGAATTTTTCAATCTTGAAGCATCTGCCCAGAATAGCCAGCATGATACAGATTTTGATTCAGATATGCTGACTGATGAAGGAACATCCACTTGTTGATACACTATCTGTTGTGGGGTAATGCAGCCAACATCCTATGTGGAGACCGAAGCAGCCTATGGAGCGAACGTGCAAATAATGATAAGCATTGATCGATCGACACGGGAATTTTGAGCTCATTATTATACATCGTTATGTACTATTCAAGAACAATGTAGTGATCAAGAAGAATGTAAATGAAATCGCTAGCAAGGCTGACAACACAATGTGAATGATGGATTACGCCAAATCAGATGATTGCATTTTGTTGATACACCAGTGGCAAAAGGAGTGTCAATGAAGCGTCAACAACTTTAGGTCATGTAAGTCTGTTATTTAAAAATTGATTCGCTTGTGGTTATATATAATCGAATTATTGGCCGCCTTTATAGGTAAAATTATAACAACATGCTCCCTACCTTATCTTGAAAATGAGCATCAATAGAGTGTCAACAATTTTTGGTCATGCTTCCTGTGTAATCACACCGCTGATAGGTTGCAGTCAGTCGTAAAGGAATTTTTGGCTACATTTACAGGCAAAACATATTGCAATACCCTCCTTGCCCTATCTTGACAATGAGCGTCAACATTTTGTGAACGATTTTTGGTCATGCATCTTGGGTAATCACACCGCCAATAGGTTGCAGACAGTCATAAAGGAATTTTTGGCCGCCTTTATATGCAAAACAGCTTGTAATACCCTCCTTGCCGTATCATGAAAATCAGTGTCAACAGAGTGTCAACGATTGTAGGTCGTGTGTCATGGGTAATCTGGGGGGCGACAGGTTGCAAATTTTCATAAATAGAGTGTTTGCTGCCTTTATAGGCAAAAGTGACAGTGAAACGCTCCCTGCCCCATCTAGAAAATGAGCGTCAACAGAGTGTCAACAATTGTTGGCCTTCCATTATGGTTAATCACAGCGCGATGTGGTCATTATTGTCTATAATATCATTTTGACTGCTTATATACACTAAAAGGCTCAAGAATAATTAGTGGTAGCTATGAAAATGAAATAAGTTGTTACCGTCCCGGAGGATGTGGCGGGAATATTCCGTACATATCTGCCTACAAAGGCTGCGATATCCATCTTTATCGATGCTTGTGATCAAGCACCACTCAGATTACCAAAGATGGAAGACCAACAATCATTGACACTCCATTGATGCTCATTTTCAGAATGTGGTAGGGAGCATGAATATGCTCGTTTTGATTATTAAGGCGCCCAATAGGTCCAAAATACACTGTCATGTACCAATGTCAATATTTTACAATTCACAGTTGCATATTTGAATGCAACCATAATTGTAAAACCCGAAATGCAGAAACGGAGACTGCAACCCATGCATCTTGCCAAACCCGCCGGAACTCGCCGGATGACGGGTACGGGTCCGAGTTTGTCATGCTCAGAGGTAGAAGGTCAGGCTTTTGGACGGGTCTGGAACCAAATCGATCTGTTTTTGTGGTCCAAACTCCGACCTGTTGCTAACACTACATTCTCCTGCATTGAGTGATTCATTGACCCTCAGCACGATCACAAGGAGGTTCCTTACACGTCAGGAGATGCAAAAATGCTGCATGAATAATGTTCAAACATACTATGAATATTATAAAACCAATACAAACCCCATACATAAAATAAGCCCTGAGATATCCAAAATTCTCGCAATGCTTGCGACAATCAATGCCTGTGAGAAATACATTTGAACAAAGGAAACAAATCAGACACGAACCCAATGCTATCCCAAATGCAAAATTTATCCCCTCCTCGGCAATGCGATGACTGGTTTACGCCACACCTACTGAGCCATCTGTGCTCACCTTGGAGTCAGCGATATCAGGCAGACTGCTGCCACTTGTCGATTTGCTGAGTAGCTGCTGATCGACATTGACATCGAGAGTGTTGCTGGCTGCCTCAGCGTCCCTCAGAGCTTGCACCGCCGGGCGAGGTTTTTGCCCCATCACACGCCCCAAATCTTGCAGCCCATTGTGGGGATGAGTCTGTGGAGTGCGTGGTTATGGGTGAGGCTCCACGGTTTTCGGGTGTGTGGAACTCTCTGGCGGTGGTGGCCATGGGATATACTCACATGTCTCCTGGCCTTGCTCAGGTAGCATGATTGTGTGATCATCTACCCTGTTATCTACATCGTCAGCCGATGTATTGACCATCTCTCCCTGCGCAATTATCCGAGGTTCATTGCCCTCATCCTCATTCTCATCCTCCTCCTCATCCTCGTCCTCATCGTCCTCATCTTTCTCCTCTGCATCTTCCTCATCTTCATCGTCACTGTCCCTTTCCATAATCACATCCATCTAAATCAATGCTGTCCAGTGTGTCCACAAAATCCTCCATGTGAATATCCACATCAGAATCATCATCTGAGTCATATTCGCCATTCAACTCCTGCGTAGAGTTGCTATCATTATCTGAGGGAGTTGTCATGGCGGGTAATGCTGCCGCCTCTAAAATTACCGGCTCTAAATATACCAGCTCTGAATATTCCGGTTCTAGATAGCCCTCCATGTCCCAGTTTGCCTCATACATTTCCTTCTGCAACCGCAGCAACGGCACAATAGGTGTGTTCTCCCCCTGGCATTTGTTTAACAGTACCTTTCCCATTACCATTTCGCTTCCCCTACCCCTTCCCTTTCCCCTTCCCCTACTAAGTCACCTTTCTTTCCTCTTCCCCTCCTTTGTTCCCTTCCCTTTCTAGGTACCTTCCTCACCCCGCTGCATGGCTTTCTCACCCTCACCGTCATCATTGCCATTGGCATTGCCAGGATGGCTTCTTCCACCACTCAGCGCTCTGGGATCTGCCTAGTTCTCATCATCATCATCCTGGTCAATTATCTCATCCCAATTCGGTGGTCGAACGGCCTAGAAGTTGCCTGGCTTGTACTGCAGGCAGCTTGGTGGATAAACCTTTGCAGTGGGATCATTGCTACTGTACCAAAAGAAACGCTCCCTGGTGTGTTTAGCCTTCCCCAAGCTGGTAGTCTGCAGATTGGAGTGTTCGCCTCAAACTCTGAAGGCACAGGAGTTGTCCCACCTCCAATTGTTCATTTGTTTGCAGGTTTTGTCAAACAATTTCCCCATATCTGAGCGGAAGGCTTCCCACCAGTCCCGACAAGGTGAACACCTACACCAGCTGTGCAGTTGAATCAGGTGGAAACTTGAAACGTGGCGAGTCGTGACCGGATTAAGAAACCTTATATCAGCAAAGAGGTCCCGTGACCTCTCACCATTGATTCCGCAAACATTGTATATCCGGATCAGTCCACAGATGTATTCTGAGATGAATTTATTCGTATGGTCCGAATCCAGAGCGAAGCGTCAATTCTTAACCGATGTCGGCATTTTTGCCCTATCGATTGACTTCCCCTTTTTTTTGCGGCTTTCCTTTGGTGCCATTGCTGCCAGTTCAACATGAATGTACATCCCAGGCCTTAGCATTATGATAGAGTTAAATATAGCAGAAGGAAGCCCAGAGGGAAAATAGAGAGTTGACTAGGTCATCATGGGTGTTTTGGAACGAGAGGTGTTGCTTTGTGCCAGTCACCTGATGAGATAGTTCAGGATGCTGGCGGTGTGTTTCAAATAGGACAAAAAGAGAATTGATGTGTAGGCACGAAGAATGGATAAATATACTCGAGTTCCTGCAATTTGTTGGTTTATCTTGTGAGATATGATAATTTTGATTCATATCCTCTGTTTTGTTGGTTAATGAATGCAAAATGGCCCAGCCTTTATGTTGCAAAATCACCAGGCACCTCATGAATGAGTAGCCTCGACATGAGACTTAGTTCTTGCGGGGAGGATAGTTTACGACACTGAGTGTTTCTTTTGCATCGCATACCACTGTTACTGCTCAAATCTTGTGCATCTCAGAGCAAACTGAGTAGTTATCAGGTAGTCCCAACTGTGCAACCATCGAATATGACTACCAACACACCTATCGGTGGAAATAGCACACACAACCGATGGCTTGGGAAGGAGAATATACCATTGTTCAATTTGTGATGCTTTTAACTCTGCCAAAGGGGGCTATCTACTGGGAAGCTGATGATTTACACAATCAATGGTTGGAGCTATTCTGACAAGAATGAGTGCAATACTATGATAATCGTGTGATGTAGGTATAAACACCCATCTAGCAGTGCAAATAGACCTTCAGACGTTGCTGTCACAGTGAACATCAATGATGAGTTTAATCTGAGTTGAATCTGATGGCAGTTAACCCCATAATTGAATCCTTCTCAAGGGATCTCGTCCCCGAGTATTGTCATGGTTTAGAGTCTAGCGCGGTCTACACAGCATTTACCTTATTTGTTGAATTCATCCCTCGTCGCTCAAATTGGAGTCTACCTCGCCTGCTGTTGCATATGGATGCCGAGGAAATTATTTCTACATTGTTGAAGTGAAACATCTTTATCAGATTATGCCTTCTGAAAGCCCTGACCCTGATGAGACTGCGGTTGTACGAAATGTTCAAAGACTTGCGAGTCGTCAGAAGTAACAATTGTGTGGGCCTTTGGGGAACTCTCACCTTCCACCTGCTAAGAGACGCATTTCAGTACCGACTGGCGAGAGGGGTTCCTGTTAAGGAGGGAGTTCCATAGCCGCTACAAACCAAGGTCAGAACTCCATCCCCTCATCTTCGGTAAACAACTCTCGTATTGCAGATATCAGTCAATATGTAGCTTCCACCCCGTCCGGTACACAGCAATGGTCAATACGTACTCCAACCGCTATGCTGGGTACAACCAGTTGTAGCAAACCAGCACCCGGAAGAACCACAGAGACAGACTCAACGCGTTGCATTGTATTCGGCCTCGCATCCAGCATTGGTAGCTTTCCCACTACTCTCAGCGGCCTTGATAACCTGTTCACCCCCATCTCTATGCACGAAGCCTGCGCAATCATTACAAATCCACTGCAAACGTGAGCCACAGAAAGAAATCAGAGACATAGGCAGGGACAACTGCAACCGCAGGTGACGAATACACCTCGAGCTGTGTTTTCCGGCAGTCACAGCATCTGTCGAGTTGGTTACTCATACATCTCACGTCTTGCATTTGCACCGGGCAAACTCCTGGAGCTCTACATGTGTAACTGAAGGCTGTTTATGACTGTAAGTGACTAGGAGGGAGTAAGTTATGCAATGCGACAAGTTGCGAAAGCATTCGCTGAAGCCCTACACTGGCAGATAATATGGAAGGACTGGAACACCACTATGAAGCAAACCAACATTTGGTCCATTGCATTTGAGGTACGGACCAAGGAGATCTTGAAAGAAGTATGCTGAAGTATTGTCCCACTTAGAATAATACACGCTCAAACTGCTACCAGGTTCCAGCACAAGTTGATAAGTTTACATCCCATTTTATTCGATCAGCACGGGGCAACATAGCAGAGCATTATGATCTCTACTGCTTTGGATCTGACGCAGAGCATTGGGAATTGATTGAATCACTTCTGTCAGACAATAAGTATCTGTTTCCTGTAGCAGCGCATGTGGAAGGTGGTGTATGCAGTCCAAATCCAACGCAGAGAGAGTCGAAAGCTACTAACAAATGGCAGCGTCCACATTGGTTCCTGGCGGAAGAAATGCCGTGGTTTATCAACATCAAATATTATCATGCGGCAAGTAACCATGCTAAGTATGCTGATCGATTCAATTATTCTTAAATTGACGACAAGGGAGGTCATATACCCTCGCCACCGATCATGTTCAATTGCACCGCTTTGGGCCATGCTGTCCTGGAGTGGCAGAAGCCCAAAAGTGTTCATCCGAAAGCTTTCAAGTCAAAGCTGAATGCGGACAGACCAAATCACTCAATCTATTTCAACATCAAGAATCATGATGGTATGAACGCATTCTGCTCTACTGCAATGCGTTGCAAGTTGTAACTCTCGCCTGGCATTGCAGACCAGAATACTGTCTTGAAGAATACCTGCAACACACTACCGGAGAGCTACCAAAAGAGGGTGAATATAAACACTCTTGCTACAGTGCAGTGTCAGATCCAACAGGCAGACAACCCAATGCCCACCGTGGTCATCAGGTTGAATGCAGTGCCTCCTCACTATGTGATTTTTGTTGACTATATGAGCTCTGAAGTGGCGCCTGATGAGCTCAAGGTTGGAAGCACTGACCCATACATCCTGATAGAAAACAATTGCACCTATCATGAACTGCATTTCGGGATGCCAGGGGGCAGCAGGGATTACACAGATGAAGGCGATGAAAGTGATGAGCTTGATGTGATCCCGAGTACCAGCCGGCGACTATGGGCTGCGACTGAACTCAAGAGGTTTGACCTAGGAACGAATGAAGTCAAACAGAATCAGGGTGGGGATGCCTACAATGACTATGCAGATGAGGAGGAGGATGCAGCACGAACTGATGCTGGATCAACGCAGATTGTGGAGGAGTGAGGGCATAGTACTAGAGACCGTGAAGATTCGAAAGTGTATTATAGACCAGTAAAATGTGATAATGGGGAAGCAAATGTGATGGCATGCGATGGACCCGACATGAAGACTGTATCGAAATTAGTGACAATATCTCAAAGCAAAACATATACAGGGAGAGTGCGGCGTCCAATTTATAGCAATAGTGGAGAGCAAAAATGTGGCACTCGGCCGGAGAAAGGCATAAATATCGCCAGGCATTATGTGATCAGCTACAGCATAACTGCAGCCCCCGCGAAGAGTGTAACACACTTGCCATTCTCATGCTGTGTATACACCACCACATTCCAGGTGCAAAGTAAAGGAGGTAGGTATGCAACATAACCTGTCGCCTGGGCGATGGCAAGCATGACATTCTCTGTCAGAGGGTACAAGGTTCTGTCAAAGCCATCAGAGCCGTCGGGAACATCTGGGTGTTTTTGACGGAAACTACGGTTGTTGATGATACTCTCTATCTGTCCATGTTATGATTAAGAGTTGACACCACGTACTGCATACACTGAGTACAGCATCCTCCAATGAATATTTGTTCTCCGTTAATTCACATGGTTACAAGTTGACCACGGAATGTAGTATCTGTTTCCGGCATGCCTCCCACCACGATCGACTCCCATTAGCCAGCTCTTCACGAAAGCTCAAAGGTAAACTCACCTTCACACATTCCCACAGTTGAAAGTTCAGTAAATGATGAAATGAATTGTAGCACCCGCCGCGCTGTCAAGGGACTACCTCTAAGTACCTGTTCTAACTGGCGCCATTATGGCCTCCAAGTTCACATGCCCATGGTGTCCAAGTGCATCTCCAAACTTGGGCAATTATGGCCTCCAAAGTTGCATGACCGCGGCCTCCAAGTGTATCTCTGAAGTCGCTCGATCATGGACTCTAAGTCCGTACCATGATGGCATTCAAATGCATCTCCAAACCTGCCCTACCATGGCCTCCAAGTTTATCTCTAAACTCGCTCGATTACGGCCTCCAAGTTGGAACGATCACGGACTCCCAGTGCATATCTCCAAACCCTCTCGATCATGGCCTTGAAGTGCATCTGCAAAATTCTCGATCGCATCCTGCAAGTGTATCTACGAATCTGTTTGATAACCACCTCCAACTGTATCTCGAAACTCGCTCGATCACTGCCTTGTAGATTATCTCTCAGTTCACTCGATAATCATTGTCAGGTGCAGCTCGAATTTCTCTCAAGCACCACCTTCTGCCAGTCCAGATACTCCATGTGTAGATGGGTAGCAACATAGATACAATAATACATGATCAGAATTCGAACTGAATACATCAGATTCAAAAATTGTTGAACAATAAGAAGTAGCTATGTTTTCCAGGCACACCAGCAGCGTTTCCAAAGAAGATGATGTTTTTCTCAGACTGCTCTACTGTGATTTGAGATGCTCCCAGGCTTGTCGCTGGCACTTTTAGGCTTGTTGCCGGTGCACCTGGTCTTGTTACAGGTGCTCCCAGGTTTGATGCCGTTGCTCCCAGGCTTGTTGCCAGTGCTCCCAGACTTGTTGCCAGTGCTTCGAGGTGCTTCCAGGTGCTTTCAGGTGCACCCAATGTTCTCTCTGGTGCTCCAAGCTGTTCCCAAACCTATCACAATCAATCCGATGGTATTCATGTACCAGGCATCAGACATCCCAGTTACTCCAATGGCTGGCCTGAATGCCCTCCTAGGGTCTCATACTCTGCTGAAATTGATGGATCTATGTTTACACTCCACATCCTCTCATTCACTCCTGCAGGCTTCCAGTGACTAAAATACATTTTGCTCATGTTTGTGTGTAGCTTCCAGACCCATTTACATTTGCTGATGTTTCAGGCCCTCACGACTAATCAGCTGCGACCCATTCCATGCTAGCGGGGTTACAAATCGTGATACATAGTGAATACGAATTTAAATGACACTTGATGAAGTGTTCTGACATATACCTGCAACTGTATAGTCATGTGAAATCGGCAGCATAATATTTGTTGACAGTCAACATGGAGACTTGGACTCAAGTTGGGTGGTGGCCTGACATTGAGTGCGATACGAAACATACTGCAGAGTGACCTGGGGAATACTTGATAGCGCACTTGGCGGTGTACATGTGAGTATCGTCGAAGCTTGCTTGGTTGCATCCAGTCAAGCTCTCTGCAACAGTGCATTTGAGCCCAATTCGAAGTATAACTGAAAATATGCTTCGCTGTGTACTGTGTAGTAAAGTTTGAGGTATACATGGAAACATGCTAGGGTGTATTCATCGTAGTCTACACAGAGTGTACTTGGGTCTGTACAGTTATGTATGATGGAACATCAGCAAAATGTATTTTAGTCACTGGGAGCCTCCAGGAGTGTGTGAGAGGAGGTGGAGTTTAAACTTAGAAGCATTGATTTCAGGAGAAAACCAGACCCTAGGAGGGCAATCCGGACCACAATTGGAGTATCTGTGATCTGTGATGAGTGGTATGGGAGCACCATGAGAGCGGTTGTGAAAAGTTTGAGAGCACCTGGGTCTGTCACCCAATGATTTCGGGAATCCCAAATTAACTCTGAGAGATGCCGGGTTCTGAAGAATATTCATTCGAAGGACTGCAGGGGTTGTCTGAGATTCTCGTGATGTACACGAGCAATAAGAATACTCTCCACGCATGATGTATAGATAATTGTTCGTTATCAACATCTAAATCATACTTTAGTACCCAGCATCTCATCAACATTCGATTGTTTGCATCGCTACGTTAAGAAAAACCAAAGGAAATGGGAAGTGAGTCAAAAATGAAAGTAGGTAAAACCAAAACAATAACCCGACTAAGCGATCAGAATGATGTCAATCGAACATAGTCTCAATGTCATCCACTATATCTCCCATCTCATTAGGGCCCACAAATGCAGAAACACGCAATTTATCAATAGCACAAGGAAGGAAAAGGTGCTCCTTGTCTTGGTGAATGATTCGGGCCAGGCGAGTGGGTCAAACTGAATTCCAATGTCCTTTGGCTTAATTTGTAATATCCAAATGGTTGGAATTGAGGTTAGCTCATGGGGATTCAAAATTGAGTTTCAAAGGCAGTATGATGAATTCGGGGGAAAAGGAGGTGCGCCACCAGGGCAAGAGGAGTGCTTGATGTATTGTACGAGGTGGGTAAGGGGAGTGCTGATGGTGATGGAGGAGTGCAGAATGGAATTGATGGGAGCAGATCCAGGCCATGAAGTGCCGACGGGGATTGAGGAGCGCATATCCAGCGGAGCGGCCCGTAGATGTTGAGCAGTGCTGAAAGGGGAGGGAAGTAAAGTGTTGGGAATGAATTAGAGGCGCTTCCAATTGAGGTTGAGGAGGGGATTACAAAGCGCCCATCCTAGAGGAGTAGCCTGGACAGAATATGCAGTATGGAGCGCTGAATGAAATATCGAACTGCCAATTCAGACTGAACAGTGCCAGTAGTGATTGAGGTGCACCAAGGGTGACTGAGGAGCGCTGACGGCGATTGCAGACCACTGACAGGGATTGAGGACCATCGACGGGTATTGGGAAGCACCTATTTTAGCGGAGGAGCAGCATTGGGGGCGGGGTATGAAGCAGCCCGACAATGCTGTATATTGATGAGTGTAATGGCTTCTGCAGGAATACAATCGCTCAGTGTAGAAGGGTAAAATTTTCCGCGATATTCTTGTTGAGAAAACATAACTGTAACCGTCCCTCCAGTGGCATACCCAGACAGCGCACAATGACCCACTGCGGCCACAAGTGCTAATGTCTGCGGTGTGAGCTGTTGAAAGAACTGTGATGTGGTCAGTTGTTGCCGCAAGATATTGGCAGTGAAGAAAATTCATGTGAGATAAAGTTAAACACTTCCATCGTCATGAACCATGAATTCTTATCATTGATGTCCTTCGAGAGATAACCATCGTTAAACTGGAGCTCAATCACCTGGATTTGAAGCTCAGTCACTGATCCTGAATCGAACCAGTAACTATGAACAATGGTTCAACGAGCACCATCTGCCAACCGCCCTCGATTCTTACTAATCGTTTGTATTCAATATGTATTTTTTGGGGTTTCGTATCATCATAAGTCCAATCGAGGAGCAGAAGACAGAATATACACTTATGGCTTCTACAGTTTGCCGATTGATTTTCGGAGATGGACCACTGGGCAATTGACACACACACAGTGTAACAACAGAAGCACCTGCTAATGCAGAGTGATGATTCTGGGGTTGAATGGATAGTTTCCAAGCTTCGTCAACCATTGAGTACTTCTCATGTGAAATAATTGGCCAGAGAGTCTTTGTGAATATGATTGCCACCGTGAACCGTTTCGCAATCTCAAAAGTAGCCTTTTGGTGTTGAGGAATGTTGTGATCTCCACTGTCCTTTGGTTGAGGAACATTCTTATCTCCACCGGCCTTGGAAAGCGGGAGCACCTTTACAATGTCAGACTTGCATGATATTTTGGTGGTTGACTTTTGGCGTTTGAGCAGTGGTGGTGTTATGGCCCCGACTGGATATCTTAGACTTGGAAGTGGAGTGCGGGCAATGACAGTATCGGCACAGATCTGTTTCTTTGGAAGTGGAACCCTTGTAGGTCATATGGGGTTACTATGGCACACCTGGTCTTGATGCATACCTACTGCCGGTTGTCGAAATTGTCTTCTTCGATATCAGATGAGAAGGTTAACTCTGCAGAGTCTTCGGATTCTTCGTTGCTGATATCCTGATGGGTATCGTCATCATGTTGCTTCATCAGAATTATAGCCCAGACGTTAGCTATCTTCAATACTATTTTCGAAACCTGGATTGGAAGGTGAAATATTTCATTGGCAATGATGATCTGCTGTCTTCTTGAATGCACATGCTAGTACTCTGTCAGGGTGTGCTGCTTGATTATTGGGTTAATAGTGATTCCTCACCAGGCTGGCCGTAGAATCCATGTTTGATGAAATAAAGGTGGGAATGTAGAGAAAAGAATATAAGGGTAAATATAGTACAAAGTTAAATAGAATAACAGGCAAAGAAGGCAATGAACAAACATCCAGTGGAGGAGGATGGAATTCGAGGCGGGCCGCAAAAATATGACACTTGGCCAAGGAGAATGGAATTCCAGGCGTGCCTGGAATGGGTCCGGAAGACATCTCGGCAGTTCATATTGCTATTGTTCATGGTAATTCTTTGTTGTGATTTATGCAACGTTAGGTGTACCAGATTAAATGGATTCTTCATGCCCCCAATTCCCGAATGTTAGCACCCATATCCAAGTACACTATTGATGCAAGAATTAAAGATTGGTTTAAGCCAACATATATAGAATTGAACCAGACACACCTGTAGAACTTGTTGTACGGTGGTGTGTGCTCGAGTGGTCGAGTGTTCCCGGGCGTATGGGAAGGTGTGTGTATTGTATCGTGTAACGAGACATGTCGCATCGACATAAGGTCGATCAATGACTAATGGTACTAACTACAAAAGAGTCAAGTTACATCATAGTTGTTGGCATAGTGATATCTGTACTACCAATCAGCTCAACACTCCTCCAGGACAGCTATCACGTCCGTTTCAAATAAAACAGTAAACAAAAGAGAAGAGGAGCCAATCAAATAACATGGATCTCCTCGAAACAAACATTCCCAATCAATCAATTTCATTCCGACAGCATTCCCAATGCCTTTTCCACTCCCGATACCATTTCTGTGACCATTCCCGAGACCGTTTCCGATTGTACGGAGGCCATTTCCGAGGCCATTCCCAATTCCAATCCCGAGACCATTTCCGAGTCCAATTACGATCATTCCTATTGCAGCAAACTGCTTCAAGAAGGCGGGCTTTGGCAGTGGCTTGGTGAAGCAGTTGGCGAGCATCTCAGCAGTCGGTACGTAGCTCAAGTCGATCTCTCTGTCCCTAGCCATATCTGCAGCATGATAGTACTTTGTCACAATGTGTGCAACTGCAGTTCCGCGGTTGATTCTGTTCTCGATACTCGCGATCAGTGACTGTCAATCGGAGAACACGTGCGGGATGGTTGGGATGCCAAGCTCGTTCAAGAGATGGGAGATCTGGGTGAGTCACATGCAGCCTACTCCAAAGGCATAGTATTCGGCATCTGTCGTGGACTGGGCAGTCGACTTCTGATTTCTCGATCTCCAGTCGACCGCTGCCCCGAATGCTCCTCCGAAACGCAGACGCCAGTTCTTCGTGCTGTTGAGGTACCCAAACATGCGCTTGAGAGCTACCATATGCTCATTGCTCGGGTCATGATTGCACCGGCTGAGGACTCCGATGGCATATGCGATATCGTGCCGAGTGGCAGTCATCGGGTACATAACGCTTCCAATCACCGATTGGTATATGGTAGGATCGCAGGATTCTTCGTTCTGCTTTCTCCTATGAAGCTTCATTACCATCGGCGTGGTAACTGGCCTGGACTTGTCCGTTCTGAACTTCACCAAGATCATCCGAATGTAGCTGTGCTGATGGATGTCGATCGTGTGATGCTCCCGATTGGGTTCAATGTTCATGCCGAGATAGAAGGAGACACTCCCGAGATCATGGATCCAGAACCTCTTCTTCATCTGGTCCTTGAGCTGCCCAATCAAGCACTCGTTAGCAATGATAAGGAGATCATCGACGTACAGAACGACTGGCAACAACTATTCCGTGATCCTCCTTGTCATGGAGCACAAATAGTCCTCCATCGACACATGATGCCATGAACCCAATCGAGAGCACGAAGTCCTTAAAAGTGCCATACCAACCGTGCGAAGACCGTGTCAGGCCTTAAAGAGACTTTCTCAAGCGGAGTACCATCTTCCGTGAAGTCTTTGAACTTCGATCGTAATATCGGCTCCCAGTGTGGACCAAACAAAAATATCCCTGTGGCAGGTGCATATCGATCTCTTCTTCCAAGTCAACTCCCAAGAAAGATGTGCAGACATCCATTTGATGGTTCTCGAGATCGTACTTGGCGGCGATCGCTAATGCCAGCCTGACGTGGCCGAAGCGACCCGTCAGTGCATATGTAGCCTAGTAGACGATGCCTTCGATTTGGTGATTTCCTCCACAGACTAACCTGGCCTTGAACCGCTGCACACTGCCCGCTCCATCACGCTTGATCTTATATACCCATTGACTTCACAAAACCTTTCTCCCTTCCGGAAGCTACACGAAATCTCCAAAGACTTGATGCTCACCATTTGCATCTAACACTTCCTTCATCGCCATATCCCATTTCTCGGCGAGCGGAGACACGGTTGCTGCTTTGTAAGACTTTCGATCGTCGATGCCATCCTCGTGATCGTGATTATCGGAGATCGCAACTGGAGCGTAGATTGGAATCATATGCTCAACTTCCTTATCTTCGAGAGCCAATTGTGCAGACTCTGCCAATGTATCCTTCCCAGTACGGTTCCAGCGACTAAGTTCGGCCGGCGGCTTCCATGCATCAACAAGTGACGTCTCAAGGCCAGCCAATTCTCGTGACTTCTTCTTCGGCTACGGAGGATCCGGAGGTGAATCGTCCAATGGCTTCTCCGTTTGACGTTTGGTTGGTTGCTTCTCTATGGGTTTGGGTTCCTGGATGACTTCTCTGTAGAAGTGGTCGTTCAAGATTGCTTTGTCTGTAGCATTCGGTGCTGGGTACCGCTTCCCTTCTCTGAATACCACATCTCGGGAGCGGTGAAGCGTCCTGGCCAATGGATTGTATACGAAGTACTATTTAGTCAATATGCTGTACCCAATGAATATGCCCAGAGTGGCTAAGAAATCCAGCTTCTTTCGTTTCTCTTTCAGAACCTGGACGAAAGCCAAGCATCTGAACACACGGGGATGCTGTGACGATGGCTTCTTTCCGGATCCATGCCAAACCTCATATGGACTCTTGCAGACTACCGATCACATCGGAGTGCGGTTCTTGAGATAGACCGCCACTGAGACGGCAAACGCCCAGTACTGCTTTGAAAGTCCAGCATCGTCCAGCATGCATCGTAAGCGCTCCATGATTGTGCGGCTTGCCCGTTCGATGACTCCATTAGACTGCGGTGAATGGGGCGTAGTCGTTTCCTTTATTATGCCCTCTGATTTTAGGTATTCTGCAAATTTCTTGGAGGTGTACTCACTGCCTCCATCAGTACGAAATCACTTCACTTGCTTGCCCCACTCCTTCTCTCTAAGAGCCTTCCATTCTTTGAATTTCTCAAAGGCTTCCAACATGTACTTCAGTATGTACTCATCCGTATGCCTTGTGGGGTCGTCGATGATGAGCAGCATATATCGACCTCCTCCGATGTCTGTTTCCAGGGGACCGCATATGTCCGAGTGCACAAGCTGCAGAGGCTCAGTGGCACAGGAGGTCGTGGGAGTAAAGGGCTGTCGAGCTAATTTGCACTTGATGCAGCTCTCGCAATCTCACTTCCCAGTCATCTTCGGAGCGTTGGTGATCGTCGGCAAGGTCTGCAAGGCCTTTTAGACTGATATGTGCCAGGCGGCAGTGCCATAACATCCGCTTCGGTGCATCGTGCTGAGATGCATGCCCAGTCATCTTAAGTGCCAGCAGGCAGCTGTCATCAATATCTGTGTATTCGGTCGATTCCCGATCCAGAACTCACTCCAGAACGCAAAGCCCATCGAGCTGAGGTGTAGTGGCAATTTACTTGTCATGGTGATTGTAGAGGTCGAGACCGTAGTGATTCACCGGTTCGACTTTGACGTCCTGATACAGGATCTGAGACTGTGAGATGAGATTGAACGACCCCGGCAAATACACCACTTCTTGGAGTACGATTGTTTCCGTCTTTTCATCTGGTAGCTGGCAAATAAAACTAACACTCCCATATCCAGATGGAAACGATGCGACCCCATTGTATCCCTTCACCTTCTTCGTATTCGGAGGATATTCGGAGTAGGTAATAAATATTGATCGACGGCCGGAGATGTGAGTCGTGCATCCGCAATCGATGAACCAATCACTGGATGAAACATTTGAGCTAGCCACCATCCAATAGTTCTCGATCTATGTGGTGAGAGTTGAAGTAGCCGATGCTTCAGTTGATGCCTTTGCTGCAGTGTCGGCAGCATTTGGAGGATCGCTGTGTTGCTTGCTCAAGCAGTTCTCGGTGTTGTGCCCTCGCCACTGGCAATGAAAGCACTTCCGGACATCCTTCTCTTTCCTATCGTCCTTATTATCTCTCTAATCCCGCTTTGGAATTCTACCACCTTTACCAGCTTTACTGCCATTACCACCACCACCTTTCATTGCAAAGAGCAGAGCTTCTGGAGCGAGCCCTATTTCTCTCTTGATTGCAGCTTCCTTTTCGACGAGCTTGGTGACTATCTCATCCGGGGTGGCAGTCATTGTGGCGTTTTTGTCCATCATGATCTCCAGGAAGGCTTTCCACTCGTTGTTCCTTGGGATTCCACGAAGGAGGTAGAAGATGTGTTCCTGGTCGCTCATCTTGGCGATTGTCTTTGCAGTCTCCGTATCAGCATCAGTGGCAGTGGTCGATGGTGCTGTCGGTCGTACGCAGAGATTGGAATCCTTGACTTTCTGATCGATCCGCAATGCGTAATTGTTGACATCTCCGCAGTCCTGTAGCTTGATGCTCCAAAGGTCTTCCCTAATCTCGAAGATGTTGAGCTTTACCTTTGACTGGTAGGCTGATCCTAGCTTCTCCCGAAGCGTCTTCGCATCATCAACAACCGTATAGTCCGCCTGTATCCTCGGTTCCATGCCGAGAAGGATAGTTGATCTGGCAACACCATGGCGATTCATCCAGTCTTTGAAAGCGGCCTTGTCTGTAGCGGTCGCATTTGCTGCTGGCTCATCCAGCTTGTCGTCGTATTCTTTCATGATACCATTCACTTGCTTCTGTTCGAGAATTCGGGCCATCTCAGTTGCCCATTGTGCATTGTTTGTGCCATTGAACTTGGTGATTGTGATCGTCCTCGAACTCATCTTGCACGATCCTAATCTTGTATCGCAATCGTCAGTTATCGCAGTCTCTCAGCCAGTGTGGGTGACCTCCAGCAGTCGCCGTCAGAAATACGGTGGGGTGCGGGGTAATTGCTGAGCTTGTGGAGATTCTTCTCCGTGACGATGTTGACTTTCACTCGACAAACGAAAATGGATCTGTTGATCATTGGTTCCCTCTCAAACACAAAAGCTTATAACCTGTTGTACGGTGGCATGAGCTCCAGTAGTTGAGTGTGTGTGGGTGTATGCGAAGGTGTGTCTGTTGTATCCTGTAACGAGACATGTCGCATCGACATAAGGTTGATCGATGACTAATGGTGCTAACTACAAATGAGGCAAGTTACATGATAGTCCTTGGCATAGTGATATCTGTACTTCCAATCGGCTCAACAGAACTCATGAAATTAACCTGGATGTATCGCTAACTGACTCTAATGACTGAACACATGGAATACTGAGACATGGGGTGATCATGATTGCCCCGGCATATACATGTGCCAATGGTAGTTCATTTTGCCTCTATTTGGAGCATATGAGTGGTGACCATGTGGCACAGAAGCGTCGGTGTGTTGAAGAATCTTGCAGAAATTGGACGGAGGATAGAGTAGGGACCTTGGTGTGTGGTACTAGCTGAAGTTACAGGTGTTCAAACTGGGTTTGTTGCTAATAGTGGATGAATATGAATCTCCGAATGCGGTATACCAGTCGGATAGATACCCCATGTTCATGGAATTCTGATGTTATTGCATTCTGCATCATAGTTATCAGTCGATTGGGCAATGTTGTTTGCAGAACTTCACTTTCAGCAGTCTGCATCTGCTGAATCACAATAGGTATGCAGTCAGAGTAAGAGACGGCAGATGATTTAGATTTACAAAGGAGAGATTCAGCTTAGAGACACAACTAGTGTTAGCAGCGGGTCTGGGTAACCTGCCAACGTTCCGGATTAGGACGGCAAAGACAAGTCGATTTGGTTCCAAACCTGACCCGAAGCGCAAACTGCTACCTCTTGGCAGGCCAATACCGGACCCATACTCATCAACATGCGGGTTTTGCCGGGATGGACTAGACCTGTCTGTCCCAATCTCTAGGTGTGCGTTTCTAGTTTCACTATTTATTGTCGCATTCTGATATGCTACTGTTCAATGCAAAATATTGACATTGGTAAATCGCTGATTGATTTGGATGAATTGGCTGCCATGATGATCAAAACAAACAGAGATAGGTGCCCTACCACATCCTGAAAATGAGCGTCGACAAAGTGTTAAGGATTGTTAGTTGAGTATTGGGGGTAATCTGGGGGTCGACAGATTGTACACAGTGATAAAGACAGTAGTGTCGGCCTTTACAGTCAAATGGAATGGGAAACACTCCCTACCCCATCTTGAAAATTAGCATCAACGGAGCGTCAATGATTTTTGGTCTTGCATCTTTGGTAATATGAGTGGCACTTGATCATAACCATCCATAAACAAGAATATGGCAACCTTTGTAGTCACATATGTATTGGATATTCCTGCCACATCCTCCGGGACAGTAACAACTTATTTCATTCACAGACATTCCACTAAGTGTTCTTGAGCCTTTTCAAGTTTAAAAACAGTCAACAAAATGTATATAGAAAAGACTGGCCACATTACGCTGTGATTAGCAATGATGTAAGGCAAACAATCTTTGACAATCCATTGACACTCATTTTGAAGATGCGGCAGGGAGTATGTCACTTTCTCTTTCTCCTATAAAGGAGGCTAATACTTTGTTTATGACTGTCTACGACCTGTTGCCACCCAGATTACCCAAGATACAAGACCAACAACTGTTGACGCTCCATTGACGCTTATGTTCAAGATGCGGCATGGAGGGTATCGCGGCCTGTTTTGCAACTAAAGGCTGCCGGAAATGCTTTTATCACTGTCTGCAACCTATCGGCTGTCTGATTACCCAGGACTCAAGACCAAAAATTGTTAACGCACCAATTGATGCTCATTTGAATGTATTGAATAGTCCACATCTGGTGCCATCGATAATTATATAAATATATATTTGGACTTACTGGCTGAATTTCTGGCCGATTGAAACTCAACCTGCTGGCAAAGCCAAACCTAGTAATATTGTTGCACAGGCCTCTGTCATTCCACCAATATTGATATATCTCTCTGAATACTACATTGTTGGTGTTGTTTATTCATACTGTATGCACTCTAATTAGAGTATGACAGGACCTAATACCCCCTGCGCCTCCAGGCGAGACAGCTAGATGGCTGAGCTCCCCCCCCGCTACCCTTTCATCCTGGTTGATATATATATGAAAATTGAGAGATGGAACAAAAGCAAAACTGAACTGAACACAAGGAGAGAGAAGGAAAGGAACAAAAAGGAACGGATATATACCCCCAACACTGCCACTCCCTGCACCTGAGTCAGCCTCTGCGCCACTTCCATACTGTACCGTCATTCATTTGTGCAGGAACTTCCCGACTTTAGTAGCGGCCAGGAAGTCCATCATCGCTTCATCACATTCTTCTACAGAAAACAGGTCTGAGGTCTGCACGTGTCTGCATCTGCCCGCATTTGCATCTGCCCGCTCTGTAGCCCGTCGCCTTTCCCACCGCCTTCCACAGTGTCCATTGTTGGTCTCTTCACCGGCTGCAGTGGCGGAAGAGGTGTTGCCGTGTCTGGGCCACCGTCCTGCCTCCGCCACCGCACCACCAGCATTTGTTGTCCTCTTGGTGGCTGAACTGTTTCAGGTAGAATCCAGTGGGTGCATGCCTGCACTTTAGTAGGTAGAACCTGGTAGCCAGCAACTTCACGCTTGTCATCGGAACAGGTCTCTTGGTCCCTGTCCTACCCTTGAGTCTGTAGCTAAAGAGCTTGCTGCACTTGTCGGCCTCGCACATTGCGTTGGCTGCTGACCTTCGCTCGGAGATTCGTCAAGCTCTATTCGAGGCCGAGGTGTATGGCCGCTCTATCCCCATGTCTCTGCTGGCGTCTCTGGCCAGGTTCGCCTGGCGGTCTGATTCTTCGTTTCTGGGGATGCTGGAGTGTCCCTGGACCCAGTGAATCTCGGTTGCTATGGCGTAGGCGAGGAGAGCGTGCGCACTCTGATTGATTCCCCTCACTAATCGCTGCCCTGGACCCTCCCCTAGGTGTGCCGTTCGTCGAATTGCGGCTTGTCAGTCGCTAAAGACTGCCACTGTTTTCACTCCGTGCTCTTGCAGTTTATATCTTCCTTTGACCATCTCCCCGAGGCCGAGTCCAATTACCCACAGCTCGGCATCGAAGACCTCGATATGTCCAGTGCCCCGATTGCTGTGACGGGTCCTCCATTTATTGCTGTGCTTGCACATTGCAGCTGCTCCCACTCAGCCGTCGTCAGAACGTGACCCGTCTGTGAACCACATCCAGACTCCCGCTCCAACTTTCGCTTCCTTCTCTCTTGCCCAGCATTGCGCGGCACTTTGGGCAATGCTTGTGTCCTCCAGTGTAGTGGTTTTAATCACTGGTTCTTTGCCTGGGGCCGGCGAGCTCATGACTTTAGATGTCCAGCTGTGCTCATGTTCTGTCTCGACTACTCAAGATATCGGTGTGCCGGACGGAGGGTCTTTGTGCAGCTCCCTTCGTGTGCTGCTGCATGCGTTTGCTAGCCTCGCTGCCAATCATTGTTGTCTGCGGTCTAAGATCACAAGCACGTGTGTGAGCCCTCACTCCCTCATTGTTGTTCCCCTTGCGGTTTTGGGCAGCGAGCCCATGATGGACCTGGCTTGTCGATTGAAGAGAAGTTGGAGGTCATCTCGTCTGCCTACTTCTTTGGGATCCCACCAGAGCTCGCTCCCGTATAATGCGACCACTTGGACGCAGGCTACTTGGACGGCCCTTACACTCTCTGGTACTACCCTGTTTGTCTTTGTAAGGGTTCGGTGTCTCGCTTCTGCTGCTCTGGCTTTCTTCATGCATCGATTGTGGTGCTCCGTGAACGTCAGGTGTGCTTCTATCAAGGCACCCAGCCACCGCTTCGCCTGTTTGATGAACCATATGAACCCGTTTCCGACCTGAATCTTCGCTGTCAGCTTTGCCTGGAGGTGTTTCTTGTAGTCTCATCTGCGCGTAAACAGCGCCGCTTCCGTCTTTGCCATTTTGAAATGTAGCCCTCATCTCCTTGCCCACTCGATGATCCTCGCTGCGCATCACTCAAGTGTCATAACGACCTGATTGACATCACTTCCAGTCGCTACCCAGCCCAGATAGTCGACAAAAGACAGCCCTTTGGCTGAGACCTACTCTTCGACCCATTTGATTGGTCCTGAGGTGTATATCGCAAAATGAATCGGTGACACAGGTAAGCCCTGTGGGACCCCTGCTTCCGCTGGGTGTCTCTCCATGGCGTTGCCCTCGATTATCATCTCCACCGTTCTTCCTGAGAGAAAGCTCTGGGTCCATCGTATAGGGTCCCCATCCATTTGTCTGATCTTCATTAAGTTGACTAGCCTTTCTTTTGCCACGCTTGGCAAGGCTGTCTTAATGTCCATAAGAAGCACTCCTGGTATGTGGCCGTGTCTCCAGGCTGCATGAGCTCTGTCAACCATGATGGCCGCTGCGTTAATGGCTGACCACCCCTTCCTGCTTCCGAATTGTCAGTCGCTCAGTAGCCCTCTTCTTTCGGCCTCTTCTGACAATAGCTCTGGGACAACTTTTTCAACCACTTTCCCATGCAGCTCAGCTGGGATATGGAGCGATACGTGTTCAGTTTTGAATAGTCGTCTTTGCCAGGTTTGCGAGTCAACACCCTGCCATCCTGCTTCCACACCGCTCGGTGTCTTCCCATGCGGATGGCCGACTTCGTCAACCCCATGAGTCTCGTTTTATCCCACTTCCAGAGTAGCCATACAGCACTAAAAGACAGCTTGTCTGGGACCGGGGCTTTTTTGACTGATTGAGAATATAGGGCTTGCTCGACCACTTGCTCGGGGATGCATATGTGTGCACTTCCTGCCAGGGGTCGCTTGTAGTACTGGTTGTTGACGTTTCGGGGGAAAGATTCGATCCTCAGCATCTTCTCTTTCTCCGTGGCTGTGTTTGCTGCTTGCCTTTTCTGTCTGTTGAGGCCTCCACGGTCATGTCCGCTCGAGGGTTGGCGTATTGTGCTGCTTTCCACAACTCAGCTACCCTCAGGTTCTGCAAGTAATCACTCCACATTTGGCTCTTGGACCGCCGAATTGACATCTGGAGCTCTGCCTTCGCCCGGACAGCCTTCCCCGACTTCAGTCTTCCTGGTTTTTCTCTTCCGACTGCTTTTCTTCTCTCTTCGATGTCAGCGTTCCACCACCTCTTTGAATTGGTGCAGATCCTGATCTTCTTTCCCATGGTGTTGAGAACATTGATCATTGCTTCCTGACACCATGCCTCCTGTTCCACCTCATGTTATGAACATTCTGCGTCCAGGTGAGCTCTCTCGTGCACTAGTTTGGCACATAGCATTTCTGCTGCCTCTACGTCCTCCTCTGTCATTGAAGCTAAGCTCCACCCTACTACCCTCTCATGATCTGCCTACTCCTGCCTGTCCCCTTCTACCTCCCACTCTATAACATCGTTGTCAGATACGGTGTCGTGGTCATCAGCCAGTATAAACGATTTCGTGATTGGTCGATTTAGCAACGTCAAGTTGATGACCAACTTGGCTTTGTGGTCCTCTCTTGTCCAGTAGTGTGTGGGCTGGCCATCATTCCCAACTTCCTGTCCATTCCCGTCAATCACTTCTTCCCAGAAGGTGGCGTTCTGCTACACACGGCACCTCGTGTCCCACCGACCGCAGTGGAAGTTGACATCTCCTGCGAGGACAGTTCTGCTCTGATGAATGACTCCCTGCCAGTTCAACTTTCGTGCCTGTCTCTCTCCAGACTGCGTGTCTCTTTGATTGTAAATATTGAAAATCCTCGTTATCTCCTCCCCTCTCTTCCTGAGGTCGGTGACAATGACATCCTCGTTAGCTCCCCTACTTTAATCTGTCCGCTCATCAACTACTAACCCACTCCCCTTTCATATCGCCGTGGAAACTCTTTTTGTTTTTCTTATTTTGTATGCGGAGTCGCTGATCCCTACACCTCCCCTTTCTTTCAGTGGCTCCTGCATGCACACTACGTCCGCGTTACATTCGACACCCATCTCCAGCACAGCAATGGTCCACTCGTACGACCTAGCGCAGTTGTGCTGGATCGCTCTAATCATTGGTAACAAGGCCTCCCATTTCAGTCTCAGTTCCAGTTTCAGTCACGGCCGAAGTCGCAATCTTGGTCATTGTAACATCTTCTACCTCCCACATTGCCTCCTCTTCCTCCGCATCCACCAATACCGCTTCGCTTCGCAACCCTTCTTTGCAGTTCCCTTAGGCCTATGTCCAAGCCCCACTCAGTTTGTCCCCAATGCCACGTCACTAGCTGCGGTCGTGGATGCCCGCCCTGCTAGCCCTAATACCCTACTTTGCCGCTCCACCTCGGAGGCTTCAGTCTTCTTCGCAGATTTGTTGCTGAATGCAATTTGATTTCCTTTGCAGCTGGGGCACTTCTCCAGCGTATGACTGCAGAGTGATCCCTGCTGCTCTGTGCACCCCCCTGTGTTGCACTTGTAGTTGCTTGTCTGGTGATGACATGAGCAGCAGCCACATGTGGGCTTCCTGCCGCACTTGTTCTCGATGCAACCCCATCTATAGCTGAGCTCAGATCTGCTGTCGGGGCCAACATTCGTGTATGTTTCGACTCAGTACCACACCCCTGCGGCCTTGATATCCTTCTTGACCAAGCCGTTTCCCACCTTGCTCCCCTTTACAAGAAAAACTACTGATGATGCGGTGCTTTCTCTGTTCTGCCTCCTCTACCTGATGGCGCTGGGGTTCACCAGCAACCGTACTTGGGTGGAGATTGTTATGCCTTTATTCTCCGCTTCAACTTCGTCTCGCATCTTCTGCAGGCCTTCCCTGCCATTTCCCATGTATCGCACAACAGGTACTGCATGGATCTTTAGACTTTCCCAAGACTCATTTTCTTTGACATCAATGACTCCTTCGTCCACAGTCCTAGCTGCTGGGATGATGATGTCACCATATCACAGAGCCATCTCCACTATCGCATTCTGGTGCGTGATTGCCGTGATCGCACCCTTGGCATTCCTTTTTGCGTTTATGATCCTAATGTGGGCCAGGGCCTGCTGGTTGAAAAGCGCTCTGTTGATTGCTGACGCAATTTCTTGTTCCATCTTATTGGGGGCTGGCACGCTCCAGTCTCTCCATGAAAATAGGAGTCTCTGTACCATGCTAGATCAAGTCGTCGGGGCTGGGCCCGTGGGCGCCTTCTGACGCTGCTTTCAGGGTTGGCCTGTCTCCCAACTTCTGGCCAGAATGGGTGTTGGCTTAGGTTTAGGTTTGGGTTTGTGTCACGGTTCAGGCTGCAGTGTGAGTTGCAGTTTGGGTCTGGGTTTTGGTTGCTGCTGCAGCTGGCGCTTCTCTGGCTCTCCATCCTGCGTTGCACGTGCATCCTGTGAGGCCTGAAGACCTCCGCCGTCCTGCCATGCGGTCTCACCTGTTGCTTCCTTTCTGGCTCCCTGCACTGGGGCAGCTTCCGGTACACTTGCGATGGCCAGCACCACCGCGGTCATGTCTGCAATGCCTGTCCCCCATAGTACATTGTCCTTGTGGCACTCATCCCACTTTGTCTCCCTATCGTCCAGCAATTCTGTCATGCCGAGCCATTGTGCCTGTTCACCTGCCGCATGTGCTTTTAGCATTCTAGCCATTCTGTCAATAGTTTGGTGCAGCTGAGTCACCACGCGCGCCTGCCGCCTCACTGATAACTCCATTCAACTCCTCCAGTCTCGCGGTGTGCTCACTGGCTCTGAGGTTTTGTTCCTCACTCTTGTCGCATTCTTGTTATGCTTCCACTGCTCACTTGCCGCCACGATGGACATGCGTGTTGTCTTTCCTGACCTATGGCCAGCTGCGCCACTGGCCTATCCTCCTTCCACCATGTTCATGTCTCTCTCAACTTGGGGGTTTTCAATTGTTCCTCCAATGGGACTGTGGCCCTCTTGGATTGCCATCATGGCTAGTTTGCTTGATGACATGTCATCGCGTTGCATCGCTTGCATTCAGCTTCCATCACTTGTCCAGGGGGGCTGGAAGTGTCCTTCTCGGGTTAGTTCAATGGGAGAAATTTAATGCTGCTGTCTGTATGTCACTCTCTGTCAGAGTTGCTGAGAGATTGGGATGTTTGATGTTGTTGATCTTCGCGAAGACTTTTCGCTCATCCACTCAATTGTGTAAATCTCTGTGCACGTGTTTGTTTGCGGATGTGCTGACTCTCCTCCGACAGTCCATGTGTGCTGGGAGTCTCGTTCCAGGGTAAATTTATCTTTAGAAGTCAATTGCCAATGTCCATTTTTTGATTGCGGTCGTCGTCGTTGACTTAATTTTCCGTTTTTGTTTGCCAAGACACACGTTGTTAGTTCACCCACTGAATACTATATTTTGCCAGCTATAGTATTTTTATGAACAATTGTCCTCATTCAACTGCTCACTATTTTCCCATAATATTTCTCTGAATAAAATTCTTGGTCAAGCAACAAATAGAACCTTGTGAAAACATATTGACCCAATCTGTCACACTTTTTCTTGTTTCCCTTATTCCTCCTTGTTCCCATTGCGATGACAGTTATTTACCCTTTTTCAGCCTTTTTCATAGACCTCCTTGTTGGCCAAATCAATCCAGGAACATTTGTTGCGGCACTCACAAGCGAGTGAGCTGTGCATTCCGAAGCCTTACTTCAATCGTCTGGCTCTATCTCGCATTCTTCGTCCTCCTCACAGCCCTCTTCGCAGTGCTTCGGATTATACAAATCACCATGCAACCAATATTCAGTCTCGGAAATGCTTTCAGCTGCACTGTCCTCATCGCTATTGGCTGGATGACAGTTGATTCTTTTGATTCAGCTGACATTTAATAGTTGAGTTCGTCCTCCAGGGAGGTCCTTTGCATACAAAGCTGGTGGCAAAGGTAATATTTCTGACAATTTAAATGCAGCCGCACCATTAAGTTGAAAATTTGACCAGCATGCTTTGATGATCCCTTTGGTATTTGAAATGTATCCTTCAGCAGTAATTTGCATGTTTTGAGATGGAGATTCCTTCTGTGTGGCACGTAGACTTTGGCAGCCCTGCCACACTCCCAAAACATTGTGGAACCTGGCCAATCTGTGCAATTATCTTTCCTCCACCTCTTGCTTCAATTCAAAGTTATTTTCAGTTTCCGGGTTATCCAAAGCTGCGCAAACGCCCTCCAATATTCCTGTATTACCAAGCGTAAACTGTTTTGCTACGACTTTTTCCTGATGTCTCTCACCAGTGGTTTCAGACTGTCTCCCGCCAATAATATCTCGCCAAAGGGACAAACCAGCCCTGACTCTGATACCATGAGTTGTACTGGAGAATATGTTGCGTGCCACATTAGAGAGATCGGCGTACTTTGAGTGTGTTTCCTCTTGTTGGCGGCCCCAGTCAGTGATATCTGCTAACCGAGAAGGACTGCCAATTACCATGGGATCGGAGTGGTAATGGTTGAGATTTGGATTCATTCGCCCCCAGTTCTTTGGTTCTTCAGACAGTGAGTTCAAATGGAACCTTGTGGCTGTCAATCAGCATGCTGCGTGATTGCTTTGTCCGGGGGCCATCTCAGTCACGCTAATAGCTGTTAAGCATTCTTCATCATCCCTGGACACATCAGATTGATCAAATGATGATTTACCAAATGAAGCATTTCCAAATTGGAAGATTGTACTGTGCGGAACATTTTCGAGTCCAATGACAGACATTCATCAATGTTTGGTACAGTATTTGTTCTGCACATACTTCAAAATGGCCTCCTGTTATTGGATAGTATACGTAGCCTCATCCTTGGGATTAATATCCATCGCCTTGTCCCAGTTTTTAAATAATGGCAACTTCCGAAATTGATCAGGGATATTTGCCGAAATGGGAAGCAGACCGGATGTTGGAGTGACTTCAGCATAATATTTGGACAGCTTTTGTGGTGCAACCATTAAAGTGAAATATAAGGCTTCCTTCCCTTGGATCTGCTTCTTAGCCAAAGCTCGCATAACGTCGTCCATATGATCCAACATGTCATAGTAGACAGTGATGCCATGTTTCAGAGTAACTGTATGCCTTTTCGACATCCACCGGGACCAGTAATGAAAGGGTCAAAGCACTTCCATGACATATGTGATGATGGTCCATTCATCCTGTGATGTGAAGAGCGGCCGGTAATAGCTGTATTATGGTTTCTTCAACCGCTTGCGGGTGACTTCTCGTAATTGGAATCCTTGCTCAAACAACTGCAGTGTCGAATTCCCCCATGCATTCAGATCCATAATTGGTAGTACCACAATTTGTACTTTGGCCTTTTGACAGTGAATGAACTCGTTTCGACAACCAGGTGTCAGTGGAATCAACTCAGTAAGCATTCTCTGCTATCTGATGGTCAGTTTCAGGACTTTCAAAATGTCTTGAATTATAAAGTTTCTCATTTCTTTTTGCCAGACCCAGTCGCATAGCCGACACCTTGTTGATTCTAGTTTGCCCTCTTTTCGCAGTCTTTGACTCTTCACAATGTCTGTGCTTTCATTCCCTCCAAATTGATGATTGTGCTCATCGGCTTCCAAAGACAAGGTGTGGCCTTTTACACCGAAACTGCGTATAAACGCACTCGAAGCCAGCTGAATGACGTGCTCTGCGCACAGTTTGTGGTTTCTCAATGCTGGCCACTCATTTCAGAAAGAGCTCAAGGGTTAATTGTAGTTCCCGAGTCATCTAGTAATTTGAAGACGCATTTGGTGTCATAATTCCAAGTAAACAGCCGGTGGTAAGCTCGAAACGATCCAGAACCTCCTTCAAATGTATGGTTAGTCTTGCTCTAGTGTGTTGACATATTGACCTGTTATTTTTAATTCATGCTCAAAATAGGAAAAGAACACTATATCCACCTTGTCAAATGCCAGTTGTGCTTCTCCCCATGCTCATTTTCGGTCCATAGAGTATGCTATGACTGATGTTATCGCTAATTTGTTTGTAGATGTCCACCTATCTAAACCTAAGCTAACTTTATTGCTTGATGGTAATTGCTTCTTATTTGCATCCACTGTCAGCGAGTATTCCCTCCTGCACATGTTGCTAAGGGTGCTGCCGGATGGGAGCATCAGCGCACCACGTAATCCGTTAAATAACAATCGCAGCTCTAGGTTCGATATTGCATTCCATGGAATGTGAGATGAAACAAATCCTAGCCTCAGGTAGCGATTGCAGGTATCATGGTGATATTCTGCAGTTAGGTAGTTCTTCACTGCCAATTTAGACCATTCTCTCCATCATTTGTGTCAATATACGTGGAATCTAACCATCAAATAAATTTTTTTTTTTGAGCCTTCTATTGTAATTCCCCGACTGCCTGGTTTCTTCAATATGGCTAAACCAGTTGCATCAACGGTTGTACTGGTCAATACAGAAACCTCCACCTCTGTTACTTTGTTTAACTTTGCAATTTTGAGCTTTTGCCTGCAGGTTATTCTCCATGGAGCTGGTCCCATTTTCTGATGGATGGCGAAGAACTTGATGACAAACGATACATATGATGGCAGAGCTGCCAGTGTTCTCAATCCCGCAGTGCAAATTGAGGCACCATGAAGGTGCTTGTCTAGAATGACTCCACGCAATAGGACATTTCGGACTCACATTGCTTGAACCCCAAAAAGCATCGAATATGACGTGAAAAGTACGGTCGCCCAAATCACACATGAAGACACGATCATTTGTGGAAGATATCATAACCTCTAGCAATGAGGTATTTATAGATTGGGTATCCAACATGGTTGTAGGAATTTGAAAGCTGTGTGATTCCAGTTGAAAGACTGTCAAAAGTGACATTATTGTGGAGTAGAATGCTGGTACTTAAATAGTGACTCTTCAGCTACATGAAAGACAGAAGCAAGACCTGTCATGCATAGTTGTGAAGTGGTATACAGGGTGATATTGACAAGACTGACCGTGAAGAACTCGATTTTGGAACAATTCATGGGATTTCGTTCCTGTGAAAGCCCCATATAACCTGTTTCCCCTCCTCTGACACTTGTTTTAGGGGGCGGTAGCGGAATTGTTTCTGGCATCATTGCCAACAAAGGTGGTCTATATGTTGATTATAGGTGTATGGCAATGCACAGCCATTGGGTTTTACATGTTGTATGACGCAAGGTCATTGATACTTCGTTGACACTCCATTGACGCTAAGTTTTAGGACATAGTAGCAATGCTGTGTGGAGCATTTTTGCCAAGTAAGGTGGGCAGTAGTTCGATTATGGGTTTATCTCACCGCACAGCTGCTGCATTTTGTACGATGCAAGGCCAATAATTGTTGATGATCTGTTGAAGCTCAGTTTTAGAAAATAGTAGCCATGCTGTCAAAAGCATTATTGACAAGAAAGATGGCTGGTAGTTCGATTAATGGTCAATGTCACCGTACAGCACTTGCATTTTCAAAGATGCACGGACAATATTTGTTCACGCTCAGTTGACACTCATTTTTAGATCATGGTAGCAATTTTGTCTCAACCGTTTTGGCCTAGAAAGTCGGACGACAGTTTGATTACAAGTCCAGCGTGCCGCACAGCCCTTGGGTTTCACATGATGCAAAGACCAAAATGGTTGATGCTGTGTTGACGCTCATCTTTAGGATGTAGTGGGGATGTTGTCGCAGCATTCTTGCCTAGAACGGCAGCTGATATTGTGATTGTGGGTAAAAATTGCCATGCAGCCCTTGGATTTTGCAAGATGCAAGGCCAGAAATCGTTGATGCTCTGTTGACGCTCATTTTTTGGATAGGGCAAATACTGTGTCATTTGCCTTTTTAGCTATAACGCCAGCCAATACAGTTACTTTGGCATGATCTGACAATGCAGCCCATTGATTTTCGAATGTGTAAGACTTAAGATCGTTGACACTCCGTTGACGCTCATTTTTAGGATGGGGCAACATGTGTGTCATTTGCCTTTTCAGCTATCACTGCAACCAATACATTCACTTGTAAAGGACAAAACAATGGAGCCATTTGATTGTCGACTGTGTAAGATGAAACATCGTTGACACAGTATTGACACTCATATTAAATACATCAAAACAGTCTTCATACACTCAATAATTGCATGCAACGAATCGCAAACTCATTAGTGACATACAACATTGCGTTTCTGAGTATTATCATTTACATCCAGAAGCGTTGTTGTCTCGTAATTTCTGACCAACCTCAAATTTCATGTTCTGAGTGAGAAATGGCAAGGACATATCACATTCTGGCGCTTTCGGCTGGCAATTTATGGCATGTAGATCATTTCACTATTATTTGGTTAATATAGATCGACTTCCTCACCTTTCGTAATCAGTTTCTTCTCTTCGATTTCCATGATGTACCATTACCAATTTGAAATATTTCAACTGCGAGCACCAGGTCTGTGGAGAGAGCTATGCAATTGAATGCGTGGATCAATGCAGCATAACGGTGGTTATTCAGACAGATTCGAATTGAGCACTGGCTGTTCCTTCTATGACTCGTATGATATCACTCACTTAAATTTTGGTAGTATATTTTGTCACGAATATAGCTTTTGCTTTCTCACTAAACGGTGATGGGCAAACTGAAATCAACCTTATTGGCTGTCTTTGGAGATGATTGGGGTTCTAGAACATTCGCATGGTGCGTTGGACCATTGCACATGCACAGACGAATTATCATGTCTCACAATTTGGTCACTGAAATCAAGAAAACGCTGAAAGTTAGTAAATTTGGTACAAAAATTGCTTTTCACAGAAATCTGATGTCAAAAATACCAATTTACCTATCTATTCCTCTGATGACACAGAAGCCATCACAATATCTTCGTCCGAATCCAATTTCTATATGGTGATTAGCAGGAGAGGTGATATCCAGGGGTATAAGCTTAGTGGTTCAACAGGCCACGCATTCTGAATAGGGGATGAATCAGGCGTTGCAGAGGCCCCAAGATCAGCTTTACCTGTGTCCAACAGTGGTTTTGCAGAGCCTAACCTGATATGACTACTTCCTGCTCGAGACGTCCCTTGCGGCATTCGCGATATTCCAGGGACAATATTGAGAGACTCCATGAGCTCTCCAAATGTTGTGCGGGCAGGTGCAGCTGCATCATCATCCGTGTGTGGTTTGATGACTGCCGGAACATTCAATTCGGATGGGCTGTACTTGTGATCTTGTTCACTGAAGCCATTTGCTGCATCCTCCCATCATAGTTGTGTCAATTCATCTGGCTGCATCTGCATCTTCCGAAATATCTCCCTGCGCTGCTATACCGTATTGGAGATTGTGCCCATCAGCCAGCCAGGTTTGTCATCTTCGCTCAGCCTACCCTGCTCTGTCTCTTGATGATCCTCATCATCCCCATCATCCCCATCATTGAAACTTGCAATATCACTCAGACTGTCTCCGATAGCAACCATCATCCCATGGAACATTGTTTTGTGGTCTGTTGTAGCCAATCCCGTGTTTTCAGCGGTCTCTGTATCTTTCTGCTCCTCCCTTATTGCCCTCTTGGCATCTTCCAATCGCTTTCTTGCCACAGTGGTTTCACTCTCAACATCATCCTCGATCCAGTTCTCTTTACTTCATTGCATAACATGTGCATTTCACATTGTTTCTCTGCTGCAAGCTGCTTTTTGGATCGCAAGCTGTGCAATGCCCCACCGACTGGGACCAATTCTGCTGCCCAGCTGCTCTTGCCTTCATTTGCTTGATGACATCGTCGTGTGAACCGCTTGGTCGATTTGCCATATTTGCCGGCGGGAAGTGGCGAAATGTTCTTTTTCGGAGCATTCACCTTTGTTGTGTGTGTTGACAATGTTGTTGGGAGAGATGTTGGATGTTGCAAGACATGGACACTGTGGAGGCAACCTGCGTCTTTTATGTCAAGGTTGGTACATTTAATCAACTTGAACAAAGCGTAATCTACCATTTGACTGTCAATGAATCGGGATTTGTTAGGCTAACAGTACAATATGAATGGATTGTTAGCGTCAGTTTTATGTATTTTCCCAGCGAATTTTTGAGACAAACATCAGTAGACATTCTTTCCCTCGAAGAACGTCCTATTTGTATCTCACAATCATGAGATTTCGGCTGTTGTACTCCTTAATTTGTGCATGGAAACAAACAGACAACACCGGACCGACTTATATCAAATCGTGAGACTGTGGGAAACCCCTGCAACCTGAAGTCATATGAAGCAGGATTGTTGTTGAGTATGATGAGCAACTTGGCTGCTATTTATTCGATTCTGAAATGGACCTCACTATATTGTCCTCAGGACTTCCCACTTCTTTTTGTAATCATCTTCCTCTCCTATTCCACACCACCCAATGATGAATACACAAACACCTCAGATAGGTGGTGACGGATCCGAAGCATGCCGATTGACGGGTGTTTCATCCAATACGTCACTCCTTGGCCCACAGCAAGAACACAGCCACCAGTTATTCCACCATGACACTGCCAATGAAGCCACCAAAAATATGACCAAGGATGCACATTTAATAATCGTCCATAAGACTGGAACCAGCAAGAATGAGAAACAGCATGCCACTGGATGTGAGTGCATGCATACTGTGGTGAACAGCAGTAAATTGACCATGTAACATACAGTGGGTGTACACAGAGAGCTACCTGACCAATATATTGCCGCTCATAATGGGAATCCTCCATGGTCGACCAAGGTATTTGTCTGCATAGGCTGCAAAATCAAACATCATGTCGTTGTTAGCTCTGGCATTTTCGTAGACAAATTTGGTGATAAGGTTCCCTGGTAGTGGTCTAAACAGGCTTTACTCACCTTAGAGGAGGCTACTGAAGCATATATGGTCTAAGTAATAGCCAACTCTCATGGTTATCGCAGCAACTAAATTCTTGTATGTTTTCAACATGTCTTCTACTATGGCAAGGCAAGGAGGTTGCGTACAGCTGGAACAGTCCAACATGCGCCCCCCTCTTGAATATGGCAAAAATGGCCGAAGGCGAGTTTTCAGGGGCCGCAATAGTGGCAACACAATATCTGATCCAGAAACCTCCCATGAAACTCTGAGAAGAGAAGAAGCGAGGTGTTGTGTTTCCTGGGCATAAAAATGAGAAGGCGGCGATGGAAAGACACCTGGCCACACTGCATCAAAATCACATGGATGGATGCCTCACTTGGCAAAATGGCACCACAAAGAATCCACAGATATGCTGGAGACGTAAAGCAATAACTGCATCTCCACCCAACTGACGCAGACTGCCAACTCCAGCACTGACGCCATCTCCGCCCGGAATGCCACCCTCGCCACCCGGGAACAATGCCTTAGATCAATCTTCCGCAATCCTTGATTTGCTGGCCGGACATGTGTATTCACATACTTCTCTTCGTTGGGCTGAATAATGTACTCCTGATGCATATGACCAGAATAGCCAGCACAATATATATTTTGATCGAGATATGCCGACTGATGAAGGAACATCCGCTGGTGAGTACATGACCTGCTGTGTGGTAATGCCCCTGAGATTCAGTCTGAAGACCAGAAAAGCCTATTGAGCGAACCTGCAAGTGATGACGAGCATTGATCAAAAAGAACGTACTTTTGAAGTGTATTGTTTGCTACAATTTGTGGACACTCTAAAGTATATTTTAAAAGATATATTTATAGGTACTATTGAAGAACAATGTAGTGATCAAGGAGAAAGTAAATGAAAATGCTAGAAAGGCTGCCAGAACAATGTGAATGACAGACTACGCCCACTAAAATGATTGAATGTTACGAATACGTCCATGGCAAAATGAGCATCAATGAAGGGTCAACAATTTGAGATCATGTAAGTCTGGCAGTGAAACATTGACTTGGTCGTAGTTATACATAATCAAAGTATTGGCAGCCTTCATAGGCAAGAATGATAGCGACACACTCCCTACCTCATCTTAACAATGAGCGTCACCTGAGTGGGAACTATTTTTGCTCATGTAAACAAGGTAATTGTGGAGTGATTTAATTGCTGTATAGTGTAACTGTTGTATTGGCGTCCTGTTTAGGCCCAACAGCAAGCAACACGGAAACTGTCCAATTCAGACAATGAGCATCAACCGAGCGTCAACAATTGTTGGCTTTGCATCTTGGGTTCTTTACGCGTCGAGTTGTGATAGTAATTCATATATAATGTATTGGCGGCCTTTTCAGGGAAAGAAATTTTCATGATGTTTGTTACCCCAGCATGACAATGTGCATCAATGGAGCATCAACAATTTCTGGTCTTCAAAGTCAGGTAATTACGCAGTGATCTGGTAGTAGTTGAACATAATTAATGTACTGGCTGCCTTTATAGGCGACAAAGCAAGCAACACAGTAACAGCCCCATTCTGAAAATGAGCGTCAACTGAGAATTAATGATTTTTGGCTTTGCATCCTGGGTTATCTAAGCATTGATTCGTGTTAGTAATCCATATATAATATAGTGGCGGCCTTTTCTGGCAAAGCAGTGTGTGCAATGTTCATTACCCCATCATGAAAATAACCATCAACAGAGCGTCACCAATTTCGTGTCCTCTAAGTCAGGTAACTGCAAAGTGATCTGGTTGTGATTAGGCATACTGGATGTATTGGCTGCCTTGATAGGGGAAAGAGAAAGCGACATCGTGATTGCCCCATTCTGAAAATGAGGGTCAACTGAGTGTCAACAATTTTTGGCTTTGCATCTTGGGTTATCTAAGTGGTGATTGGTTGCAGACATCCATCCATAAGGTATTAGTCGCCTTTAGCATCAAAACCAAAAGCGGCATGCTCCCTACCCCATCCTGGAAATGGATGTCAACAGAGCCTCAACGATTTTTGGTCTTGTACATTAGGTAATCAAGACATCGCAAGGATATATGAGTTCATAACTGAAGTATTGACTGCCGTAGTACTTCTAAATTGAAAACACAAAAGGTAAAACATTAATTCCAAGATTACCAATGTTGCAATCTGCAAAGCGAATCAAAATGTATTTCTCGATGTTAATTACTGGATTTTGATCAAATACAATTATCAATCAGCAAAAGCAAGAGTATTATATAAATCTACAGACGGACCTGCTGGACAACACACTAACTTCCCGCCCAATTCAGTTGGGTTAGGAGATGTCCATGAAACTGTATCCGAATTGACGTGTTGGCTGTATTGACAACCCAGACGATGTAATTGGTGACAGTTTGGTTCCGGCATGGACCCAGACCCAAAGAGGCAGTTCAGGATCATTGCTAATACTATGAACAACTTTAAAGGTATGATGAAGATTCAGGGGTAATCTAATTCATTGCAGTTGTCATCAATGCCAAGATTGCTGCCGAAAGGGTCAGAAAGAGTCACTCACATTAAGATGTTGCGCATAATATCATGTAAATACCGCATCATTTAATCACACACTCATTATGAGTCTCAATGCTACAATGTTTATTTAACATAAATATTGGGGTTCAAAGCAGTGCATAAGAATGATATGAATGTGACATGAGGTGGCATCTGACAGCGGGAAGACAAACAACGGCATGCAGTTAGGGCCAATTGGGGTGCAGTAAGCATTGAGTCAGCATGCAGGTTGCAATCGAATGTGTTGGCTGGGATTGTTGGCTCGCCTAACTTTGACAGTTACTTGTACTCTCAGACACTACCTTTTCTTAACTGGAGCTATCATCATGATTTGTTCTTTATGCACTCTTGGGATTTGGATGTTGGCGGAAATCAAATATCGTCTGTTTCTGATTTATCACAAAATTCAGGCATTAAGAATATGCTCTGGGCGGGAGCTTGCCGGTTACTGATTGAGCAGATGAGTACAGACTGGCATTCAGAATCTTTCTCTTTGAACTCTCTTGGTGAAAATAGATTTATATAGTCGATTTTAAGACACAGCTTTTGGCGGCCAAAACATACAAGTTGGTCAAAATGTAGTTATGTTTGCATTTGAAGCATTGCAAATAGAAGCCTATTCATGGAAGTGTGGTATACAAGTGAGTGGCAGTTGCCGGTCATCAGCAGAATCGCTGAGCAGAAACGGTCTTTTGAAGTTCAGTCTCTCAAGCAGCTGCTGGAATATGAAGCCCGAACAACAGAAGCTATTGTCAGATCCTGGAAATGTAAGGTCCGAAGATACTTCTTAGTCAAGACCCAGTTTAGTGTGGTTACTTATTGCCCAGGGCTGTGCATCTACATTGAGGGTGGGGTAGACACCTTTTTCCAACAGATAGGTTGACATGGAGCATGTCAGTTAAGGCATGTATGCGGCGGCCATCCCATACCGATTATGCATAGATTCAGATATCAGCTGGGGCCGAGGGGTCCAGCCACACCTGCCCCTAAAAATTTAGTGTCTCAAAGATGACACTCAGTGCGTACTGGCAGCCATAGATTCAAAGAATTCAGCAAGGAGGAAAATATGCTTGGAATGGAGCAAAATGAATTGTACAAGGGTGATGTGAAGTGGCTATACATGGTTCAGAGGCATGCCTGGAGTGGGATCATAAGTTAATAATGAGTGGCGGCTTGTCAAAATTAGCCAGTGAATAGAATAAGCATGTGGTTTCAAATCTGAGACAATCAAACTCGGCAGGAGAGTGGGTCTGAGGTGTGCCTGAAATCCATTCCTAAGTGAGGAAATACTCGGCAGTATTCTTCTGGTAAGCCTCGAACATGCCAGCAGTGCCATGGGATACGATCCACCAAATGGATATCGCTTAAACAGTCTTTCTATCGATGGATGATTAGAGATGTACTGTCCAGAATCTGTCTCAGGAGTGTCGAGAAGTTGACAGCGATTCTCTTGTGCAATCGACTGTAACATATTCAACAGTGTAGATTCAATGAATATCCAAAATTCTGTCATAACTCTAGTATCTGGTGCGCGTGAAATTCACAAGAAACAAATAATTGGAACCACACTTGGAGGTTCAGGTGCACCTGAAAACAAGAATCTTGTCCACAGATTTCAGTATCACAATTCCAAATGGACAAGATAGAATGAAGATGAGCAGTGACTGGAGCTTTGACAGATTGTCAGACGAGAATATATGGCACCGCAGAATTTCACTTAGTCTACCATTAAACAGACGCACCTGCTTTTCATCACATATTGGTTTATCCAAATGAGGCTATGATTCAGTTTACCAAATATCTGTTTACCATTGACATCATCTCATATTCATCACAATGATCAACTAACACAAAATGGAATTCCACTCTAACCAACACTCCTGGACTTCTCAATTGCACTGTATTGTCCATACCATTTGACTATTGTGCATCAGCTGGTGAGATTGTGTTGGTTGAATGTTTAAAGAGACATATCATAATTTCACAGCACTGATGATTATCGTTCAACCTCACCATCTGATGGCACGAAGTCTCCATTCTTTGTAAGCCAATAAGTATGGTCCCAATGACTCTCCAGAATTTGATATGTCATCGTCATCATGATGTTTGGTCAGCTCATGAGACCATGCAGGACACTGATTTGAGTCACTCCTGAGTGCTGGTGGAGATCACTTGCGCTGTTATCATCACCATAGGGTCCGGTGTTGAATAGCCATGTGTGTGGAACTCTTTTTTGCCCCAGTTGCACAATCCGTGCAAATGCCTGGTACTGCTCATTCAATACCCAGAACTTCTGAGTTTTTACCACATGGTTTGCTGCTGTGAGATTGAGGCCTGTCCCACCCACAGTGGGTGTAGTTACAAACACCCAGGGATTTGGCAAATATTGGAATTTAAGCTGCGTTTCTGTGCGCTCATCATTGCCCATTTCTACATACATGTAGAAAATATCCAAAGAATCTGTAAAAGACTTTCTGAGCCACCACTTCAAATGACAAACATCGCCTGGCCGAGGACAAAATAGCACAACCTTTTGAGGAGGAGGAGCAGGACAAAAGGTGCTGTTATAACGTCCAGGTTTGTGCAGGAGCGCCTCATGTGATGCTTCATCTTCGTCAGGTTTGGGATACTCTGCAGCTTCATCGACAAGCATTGTTACCAATGTATCTCTGAGCAATCCAAAAATTGGAGAATCCACCTAAATATCAAGTAGCATTTCATCATACCATTGTCCAGAAATGTCATTCTGATCCTTGGTGTCTTCCAATTGCAATGAGACACATTTCGGCCACCATATATGTACCCTCCATGCTTCTGAAGTACCCCGTGAAGTGTATCTCTGCACAAGGGTCTTGAGTTTGACTTTCATGTCCTCAGTCTATTCAAGATCAACAAGATGTGGTTTCTCCTTCAGTATTGGAAGAAGTGGTGTCCCATTCGCGAGTTTCGATGCTGCCCATCTCCTGATCATCCAGGGCTGTGCAATTTGGATCATCCAATGTGCCACATCCTGTTGAGTATCATGGTCTTCAGTCCAGATGACATGCATCAATATCTTGGGAGTGGATTACTGTGCCTCGGCACTGTGCTTTTCCATCACTGTATCAACTTCTGGATTATCAGGCGCGCCTGAACACCGCCACATCGTCTCATAACCCCAATCATAGAGTGAATGGAATCCTTGCGATGCAGTGACTTGAAATTTGAATCCAGTTTTTCCATTCGTTGCAATTCTCCAGCCCACACTATCTTTCCTCTTGTACAGGTGAGACTCATCAAAAATACCCAAACTTCATGAATAATGTGAGATTCAGCCACTGCTTGATGGTTTCGCTCTGGATGTTAAGGTATCATACAACTGAAGGTGGATATTCAAACGGTTTTCTGGCTCATTTAGACTGGTGTTCAGATCTTCCTGGGTGAGATTTGCATTTTCGACGTGCATCAAGTTGATAAGTTTGATGTAGGTTCCATGTGGAATCTCGTCAATGACAGTCTTAAAGGTCTCTGCCACCACGGGCATTGTGTCCGCCAAGGTTGGCTCATGGGCCAATATAAGTGCTTAATGCCCATCAGGTGGTGTTGTCTGTATCTCCAACAGGCAGCTGGGAATAGAATTCAATTTCTGCAGTGGATACCACTCCCGTTCTTCACCTACAATGCCGGGAGAGTGATTGTGCGCCAAAATCATGCACTTTTCAAGGGTATTCCCCCATAACATCGACAGTGGCAACCCCATTTCAACTATCTCAGTTACCAATTTGCAAACCATTGCTGCTGCAAGCAAGGTGAAAGTCTTTCCAAGTCTCATTTCTTCTGCCACCAGTGCTCCAAGCATATCAGCATCCGAAACACATCTCCTCACAATGAACCAGAATGCCCAAACCTGGTGCATCAGAATCATTGTTCCCCGCAGGCCTGCAATTGAATACTTGTGCCCTGGACACAGTCATCAATTGATTGGCAAATAGGATGGGCATTCAACAGCCTGACCGCTGTATCAAGACACTTATGGTCAAATTCTATGTTGATTTTGTTGAGAACCTTGCTCAATACTAAGTTGGTAATATCTGGATCGAGCACCTCCTCGCCATCCACTTGCTGCTAGATCTCTCTTGCACCTTGGTCAGTTATCATTTAATCATCAATAATCTCTTTCAGTTGCTCCAATGTCCGTTTGGCTGATGGGCTCATAGTCCGGCACTCCTGAAATTCATCGTGATGTTAGGTATTTCATAGACAAGCATTTGGACCCAATGATATGTGGAATACAATCAATTCTATTCACTCAATCAGAACTTTCATTGACACTATCAATCTCTTTCCCACCTGCCTCCTCATCCACCACTCTTTCATATTCATCAGATTCCTCTGAAGTCTAAGTAAACTGATCAGCAGTGGCCATAACATACCATAACAAACCTAGTGAGGATTACCTTGGCCGGTCTGATTACGTGCTCCCCATTATGGTTCCCTGTCGCTCGCTTTATTTCTACCAACAATGGTTTCACACTGTGTCTCAGTTTCAACCTGAAGGCATTAGAAAGGGACCTGTTGTATGAAATCTGACTATATAGAGAGACATTCATCATTTGCCCAGATGCGTATAATTCCATCTTCGCTTCGTCCAACTCTTCCTGAGTCAAGATCCATTAGTATATCACAGTCAGACAGTATGGTTCTCTCGGGCAAATTTCATTTTCAAAGGAATCAATCAGCTCCTCCCAGTGCGTCACATCTGTGTACGAAGCTTGGAGTCGATTGCTGGATGTCTGTTCTTTGTTGCCATTTGGCACTCGATGAATCACAACCAGGAAAGAAGAATTAGGCAGCTCAGCAAGGATGGCTCTTGCATTGTTGCCCGCAGGGTCTCCGAAATCCGTTGCCAGTCGCTTGTGGCCTTGCCTTCCCTTCCTCCTTGCCTCTTGAACTTCACTTCCACATTTCTTCAAAAACATCGCAACCCACCATCACTGAATTCATTTGGTATTATCGAAATTTTCCAAATGCAGCCAGATGTCAACAGTCTCCATAAAGTGTGCAACCACCGTCTCCAAATGCAGGGTTCTGTCTTGCAGCTGTTTGAAATGGTTCTGTTCCGGGATAATGGACCAATGCTCCTTCTGCAGAAACCCACCTACCCATACTTTCTGCCACCTGTTGAATGTACTAAAGCTGTGGGGCCCCATTCTTTGTCAAATTGCTTCAAGCGGAATTCTATTTCCTTCAAGATGATTGGGGCTTTGACTTCGGCCCAGCCCAGATCCGACGAATCATTGCTCGCAGTATCTGCATCCAATTCGTAATAAGGAATCTCTGGTAATGGGAGTAAATCTGCCATCCCCGCAACTTCTGTCCTGCGCGGTTCCGCTGCTGGCTGAAATTATTTCATTGGGAGGCATCTGAAGGGTCTCCCAGGGGCGGCGGGATGTTATCCGTATGGAGTTGAAGCGGACAATGTCGGCGAAATGACTGGATGGTTGGCAGGCAGTGCCGGAGGCTCTTGAGGTGCAGCTGGAGATGGCGGCCCCTGTCCTGTGAATTGCGGAGGGGGGATCATTTGAGGTCCACTATAATAACTTTGGGGGAAGTTATAACATTGCCACTGTGGCCCATAACTCTGATATCCTGGGGTTGCACCAGATCTTAGTTGCAAGCTTGGTGTCATGTTGAATGGGGTGGGGTGGTAGAACTGGGGAGCCCCTGGAAATGGTGGCTGCGAAGGAGGATAACAATACCATGGTGGTGGATGAAATCGATTTGGGGGTTGCCCGAATGGAGTGCCTTTGCTCAGTGTATTCCCAGCATTATAATCTGATGCTTCCAGATTGTCTTCTGGGCATTGTTGTAAGCCAAACAGCCCATCTGTTGGAGCAATATTGGTTGTCTTTGGTGGAGATCCGTTGGTTGACGTAATATGTGAACAAAAGATGGTAAACAAATTATCAATTCAATTGGTGATTTCGAATGAAGTGGAGTATAGTTGAGAATATTGAAAGTAGCAGTGACCTTCAGTGGAATGAAGACCTCTTAGGTCCATCTTATTTGTCATGAACTGTAGTGTTTCACTGCACCTCTGATCCCATAAAACCCAGCTGAGAAAAGGAAATCATAATCATACACATTCTGCCTTTGTTTGTGATATGCACAAATTCTTATACTAAGATCTTGGATAGATACTTACTGTTGTTCTGTTCATGACTGTAAAGGTCATAGAAGGGACACAATATGATATCTCCAGGAAACCAACAAGAATTCAATCCGGTTGGAAGGTTAGCACGACTAGGCATTTTAGACTAACAATGTGGTAGCACGACCTACTACTTCATTCAATAGAAGGCCTGTTAGTCGAGCAGCAATAGTGATTGGTGCCTTTTGAACTTCATGTGTAGACCTCGTTGTATCCTCAGGATCCACCTACTCGTCAAGGATTGTTACTGACAACAATATCATACCAGCCTATCAGTTCTCAATGATTATTTAGCGGGCATACAGTCAGCTAAGAAACTTACCTATTTATTGTATGAAGCTGATGTTATCCACTGCTTGAGGCTCGAGCATAGATATAATCTGCATAATGCCACAATGACATAGTATAGTATAAGGCCGATCATAGTAGCACCGGATGAATAGTATCAAAAGTTCATCTCAGTGACGACAATAGACACTTTCCCTGCGGACGATTTTCTGTAGATAATGTACACCATCATTGTGCGGGATTGGATAGATTTGATTCTGGTTTATGAAGAAAACTGGTCGTGAGGTAACTTTGTTTATCCCCTCGACATGTCGCAGGGTGTGATGCGGCTTTGAACATAATATGCTAACCTGAGTCAGCTCACATTGAAACAAATATCCCAGAGGCACAAATCAAGCAACACACCATACTCCCTGGATCATCATCAAGATTCTTCAGAACAGTGAGCATTTCTCAAATATGGTCAACACTTGGCAGAAACCTGTTAAATGCTTTTTCTCCAAAGAGAAGTTATTCAACGAGAACCGACTGGAACCTCATTATCAACAATATTACCCAATTTCGAAGAATGAAGGGCTATTACCCAATAGGATTCTACTACATGCTTGCTGGGATCACCGTAAGCCATCATAGTTTGACTATAGTAGGTGAACCTGAACGGCAATCTACAAGGTGTCCAGTGATGATCTACACATAGACAACATACCGGGTGTGCCACCACCTGAAGATACTCCCAATGAAGAATCTATAGACTCTCAGCAGCCTGATCACATTTGTACCCCAGATCCAACCAAGACAAAGGCTCTGAGGCAAGTATTTGGAGTGGATAATGCGGGGGGGGAAAGTGTATGGCAAAGCAACTGGATTGTACAATAAGCATTGCAAGTACTCAGAACAATGGAATCTATGGCAGCCATTTTGGTCACCACACGACTTTCAGCAGGCTCAGTCATTTAGCTAGCAAATGAAAACCTGGACAGATTAACATCTCAGGCGTGGACTGGAGAATTTCAAAATCAAATCATTCCAATCAGCAGATGCCCTGTGAAAGCTCTTCTCTGAACTGGATGTTGGGCTTCGCGATGATAGTTGGATTGAAGATAACTCACACATCTTTCGAACATTATACAACAGGGATTTTTTCAAATGTATCCAGTTCCTGTTGGCACATGTCCCATTTCGGGAGCACCTCGAAATGGAACCAGTGCGCCTTGCAGAATCTGAGGGTCATCGAATGTACAGCGAGATGAACATGGGAGATTAGTGGTGGGATACTCAGGATCAACTTCCTACCTGAGCGACGATTGTGCCAGTCATTTGTGCAACAGACAAGACTCACTTGACCAATTATTCAGGCGACCAGCATGCCTGGCCACTGTATCTCACAATTGGTAATATTTGAAAACATATCCCCCGCACACCTAAAATACTCGCCTGCATTCTTGTCGGGCTGATCCCATGTCCCCTGACAGGTAATATAATCATTGACAAACCATGGCATTCCGCAGTTGGAACAATGCTTTCTCAACCTAGACCTCTTGACATCACAGGCCCTGGCTTGAAATGGAATTGTCCAGATGGATTCCTGCGACAATGTTAACCTCTTTTCGCTGCCTGGGTCGGTGATTATCCTGAATAAGTCGTGATTGCTCAAGTCTTATATGGCTTCTGCCCAATGTGTGAACTTACTTAAGGTGTGCCGATGGAGCATTCAACTTTTTGACCACTGGATAACCCAAGAGACGAGCATGAATACTCGGCGCTGGTGGAGGATAATAATGTTGATGCTCTTTGCATTCTAGGTGGCCACCCAATCCACAACCAGTTCTGGCAATACTCTCTCTGCAATGTCTATTGGCTTTGGAAGCCTGATGAGTTGCATCAGCTGCTCCTAGGTTTAGTTAAAGACTTATTGCACTGGCTGCTCAAATACATGAAAGCTAGAAATGTCATGGATCAATTTGACAATCAATTCTCATTGGTGCCACGTGATTCCAGCCTCCAGCACTTCTCTAAACCAATCGATTCATTGAAAAGCCGCACCTGGCAATGTCAAAAGATTCGTGGAATGATCGGAACAATGGGAGTGCATTGCACTCAAATACTTGACTGCTCCAGGAATGATAGCAAAACTGCAGTGGAAAACGCCTCCGATGAAATGATAATGGGTGCAGTGCCAGGATTATGTCAATTCTGTCTTCTTGTCAGACAACAAAATCACTCAGATCTGTCCATCGAAGAACTAGACAATGCACTCAAGCGATATTACCAGACGAATGGTATTTTTCGAGACCAGAAAATGTGGAAGTCTGGAAAGGCCAAAGTAGATCACCAGTTCACAATGGAATCCCATCACTTACGTGAACATGAAATTTCTAAGATTCGTGCTGCAATGGAACCCATTGTGTGTGGGGCTGAGAAGGCTACCACAATGAACTGTAGGCATGTTCAGGTGCACCCGAACAGAGCCCGAGAAGCAGCAACCAGTTGTTCCGATGCTGATCATCAGAAGGTAATTGTGTGATTTGACCAGGAAATCCATCAAGTGACATCTGCTAAATGCAAGCTTTCCGATAAATAATTCCAACATCATGAACAACAACTATTGCAGGAAGTCAGGACTAAGGCAATTGGTCCCAGAAGCAAATTCGCCAACAAACTTGTTCTAATGAAAACTGCCTCCAAAGATGAGCCAAATGGGGGGGCAAACATGACCCCTGACAAGCAACTGCAATTTCAGATACATCTGTCCAATGCTTGGACAGAAGCTGTAACCTGGAGCATAGCTCATTCGGAGCTGGTCACTAACCAGATGTAGAGCGAGGTTAATGGCATTCTCTCGAATGATCAGAAGCGGTTCAAGAAAGAATTCTCCTTCCATTTGATGGAGTTTGATGCTTGGTGTAAAACAATCAGCATTCAGGTCATCCAGAAAACCATTCAACAATGCGCTATGCATTTTGGATATCCAAAGATGCATCTGGTGAGCCATATACCAGAGTCAAATCGGTGGATTGGTTTGGGCGACAATTTTACCACAGATATATCTGGAGGGCTACATATGACCAATGTGAAAGAGGCATATCGATCTAGCAACAAACTTAATTGCATTCGACAGATGCTCAAGCACAATGACCAGTGTGCCAGTCTTCACCATATGGAGGAGACGCTCTTATATCATGCACTGCAAGGCTGGTACAATATTGACTCTGCTAATGTATTCAACCTACTGTCCGCTACTGATAAACGGCGAAGTACATGCAGAGTCCATCTGTTTTGTCTCCAAACAATTGAGGACGAGACCTTTATCCGCCCTGTATCACAGCAGGAAAATCATTCCAGAGAAACACATGTCAGCAGAGTGTGCAGAAGTTTCAAATTAACCTCACACAGAGATGCATCAGAAAATGTCGGAATTCCCAACTTTCAACAGCTATTCTGCGCGCACACTGAAGAGGACTGGGGACACGAAGTTAGTGGATTTGTGCTCGGATATGATCAGAATGTACTCCTTGACAGTACATTTATTAAACTCCAGAATGGGCAGTTGTAATACTGAAAACGATTTCAAAACCCCACTTCAGTTGAGTATCTGGGACTTGATTGCAAGGTAGAATATACCAATGCCAACCAAGAGATCCTGCCTGAAGCTCATAATATCTGGTCCCAGTGTACTCAACATGAACAGAATCACCTCACTAACATCTTCCAAAGATCAATGTCTTCTTTTCATGTATCACACTTCAGCTGGACTTCACCGAATCCGACCTCCAACTTCAGACGAGCCTGCCAGCCGGGAATGCGTTATCGACCTTTTCTAAGAGGTGCAAGAAGACTGAACAATGCGTATTACATCCTCAAGCTCAAGAAGAATCAGTGGTGATTCCAATAAAGTACAAACATCATCACGGTTGGGCTAATTATGTTGACGGGTTCATTCGGGTGGTGAAACAGACCAACAAGATGCATATTGAACCCATTGAAGCAATTTCTGGATGGGCACATAGGGTGCGGGAGAATGCTGCATTTGGCGGCATCGGTAGCGTATGGCCTGTAAATAATCATATTGATATAGATACCTACTAGACTGAATATTGATTTGATTAGGATGCCTGATTCAGGTGTATAGCTGTGAGATAGTTTATCGAATTGTACTATTTGATATAGATATTATATGTTATCACTCCCAGAGAGTCTGGCTTCAAGTGCACCGAAATCATCTTGGAGACAAGTGTCATAGTCCTGGCAGCTCCAAAACTTTTCCAACTTAAACACATGATTTCATAGCATTCTGCAGATGGATTCATACTGTTTAGAATATTTTTGTATTCTGTTCCAGTACTTCAGAAGCGTTTAGGAGCACCTGAAACTACGCAGAGTACCTGAGAAGCACATTGTCTTGTATTCAGCCTGTTTGCGAGCTTCTTGGAGCTTCTGGAAGGATCTGTGTGGCTTGCAGAAAAGCTGAGTCATTGAGTTGTGACATCTGAACCGTTTTACCTTTTGCTGATGGAGTATACCAAGGACTGCAATTGGAAGTATACTTGAGAGAATGCTCAGAAGTACACTTGGAAATATACCGGGCTGTTTACATGACTGTATACTTAATGGTTGTGTTTGGAGAGAACTTGGACTTAGGGTATGTTGAGAGCTTACCTGAAAGTATCTGACATGTAGGCTTGAAGTGTACATTTGAGTGCAATTAGCAGCACACCAAAAGGTGTACTTGGAAACCTACAATAAAGTGTATTTGGCTGATTGGTTTCAAGTATGTTAAGTTCATTATAATGTATGATAGAAAGTGCACATAATTGCATGCATCTTATATTGATCAGGTCAATGGACAAGCCCACAGTAATCTGGAGTACTGCAGCTTCAGTGTGGCATGGATTATCAACTCAAAAGTACCATTTCTACATATTGCATTTGCAGCATAGTTTATTTTAGTTTTGAAGAAAATACCCTACTGACATGACCAGATTGCACTTAGTACTATAACCAGGAGTACCAGTGTCAACCAATATTGGACAGCATGAGCAGGGGAACCATCGTTGGGAATCTGTTGTCAGTGAGAGTACTTATGGCAAGGCTCAGTCATTATCACATCCCTAGCATGAATAGCCATGCCTACACAATGTAATTTGCCGAGTACTTATAGCCATGTCTGGAAAGTATAGTATTTGTATATGTTGCAAGGCCATGGAGATGATTAAAGGGTAAGTAAGTGATATCCAAGGTAACACTACAAATCACAAAAGTCAGGCATTTTCTTCTTCTTCACTCTACACATTTACGTTCAAAAACATTGTGCTCTGTATACCTACTCTGGATAGCTATTCATACTATCACCTTTCAATCACTGATGTATGAAATCTCCATTGTTTGCTGTATTGGTTTCGTTTTTGTTAAAGATTACCTAAAATGGATACTTTCACACATCAGCACAATCAATATTTCTAACAACTTATAATGTAAACAGAGAGGTAGAAGTCGACATAGTTTGGAATAATTTATATATGGAACACAGTGAAATCAGGCAAACTCTTCGATATAATTGGCAAGCCAACAGTGGATTCAAATTGCCAGATATGGCGTATTACAGTTTATTTCTACAAGTTACCACCGAGGTTTGTTCAAGATGATGGAATATTGAGGACAGCTGGAAAGAGACACGTAGAGTATCAATATGCATGAAGTTGTACACAATGTGTGATAACTGGCTGAAGGCAGTACTTGCATGGAATATAAAGTAAACTGCTGGGAGAAAGTAATCTAAAAGTGATAGTGATGCACATTGGATGTGATACTCAAGTAACCATTAAAATGCACTGGAAGGACATAATTTAAGGAACATACTGATACAAGTGGAGAGTATAATTGAGCAAATGTGCAGATACACCTCCAAGTTAGCATACCATGGATAATAATGTGTAGTTGGATGTCATAATTGGAATAACATCAAAATATTCTTCCAATCTATGATAATCCATCCTGGATGGTGTAAATTGGAGGGTGTGAACAAAACCGGTGGTACTTTGAGGTAGTACATCTGGATGTGGTCAATTCAGGGATAGTCAATGGGAAGGGAGATAGAACTAGAGCTGAGAGACTAAGTGTAAATCAACTCACAACAGTGGCATTGTGACAGGTTATGACTTGACCTGTGTACTTCCGGAGTGCTGGCTGGAGGCAGTGAATCTGCGGGCAGAAATACCAGAAGCTGAGGTTAGTTTAATATATTGAATTGCAAATGGTAAGAATACAGACAATCTGGCTTAGTGAAGGAGAATGTCATTCTCAGGTTGATACTGTACTTGGTCTCAACCAACCAGCATGGTACAGAGAGGTAGTGTGTGATAACATAACTTCAAATACTCATGAAATAGTTGAGGTGAAGATGACAGAGACTGATGGGGACAGCAGGTGGACAGAGTTTGAAAGAATAGAAGGAAATGTGGAAAATGAGGCATATAACTTCCCAAATTAAGTTTGAAAACTGTTGAACTAGTTTTCTGTGCTGTCAGATTGAAGGTTGTACCTGCAATATTGGATATTGCAAATTGACTGGCATACAAAATTCTCTAAATTCCAGTTTCTCATAATAGTTTTAGAAAACATATCTTGTTTCCATCTTTTTTCTCTCTCTTTGCTGTTTACAACTCTACCATTACCAAACAATATGAAATTAGGTTGACCATTACTAACTCCCCAAGTTATAATTGGGAGTTAATACTGTGTACAGTTTCCACCCAGGAGCAACTGTCTTCTGCATTCTGTAAGTCTCTCATCACCCATCCCATCTCTCTGATGTTCTTCCTCAGATTGCTCTTCCCTTTTCTGTCAGTGGTCATTTCAAATCCTACACAATATATGGTAATCCTCAGCTATGTTCATTGCCATTATTAGGAGTACATTCAAAAACACACCCTTAACTTCAATTGAATCCCACTTCCATCTGACAACACAACATTTGACCACCTCCGGATCACTTATCACCAGACATACTACATCCAATTGTGTATCCAATTTCACTTGATCACTTAATCCAAGTGCATCTCCATACTCCAATGATCACTATCTCTAAGTATAATTGTGAATTCAGTCAAATATTGGCTTTAACTGTATCCATAAGTTGCTCAATCATTACCTCCAAGTTTGCACATTTACAGTCTCACACAGAATTTCTAGAGTTTTTCAATTACTGTTTCAAGCTGTGTAACCGATTGCATATAAGCACTGTATGCAGCTAGATTTACCATATGTACATAGACGGATTGATTTAAATGGAGACAACATGCTATAATATGAGCTACTGAATGAGCTTGAGATTGTAAAATAGAACTGATTTGCAGAGATGTATTGTAATGGGTCAGTTGTACTGAATCTCTCTATTGACCGAAACTCACTAACCATCTCTAAGTCTAATTGACATGTCTATAAGAACTACAGTGTGTACCACTTTGCCATATACAACTCTACAACAACATGCTCCATGATTAGGCACAAATCCATTCCTACTGAATGGTTTTGATTATTACAAAAACACGGAATTATGGGCACTGGAACTCTATGACACACAGCTGTAGGAATATGGCACCAAGTTTAAGATTATCAGCAAACCTTCACAGTGATTCCAATCACTGTCAAATTAGACTATGCTATAAATCAAATGTTTAAGCATTTAAAATACTCCACTGAACATGTCAGTTGAGCCAGCATTCAGACATGTAACCCAAGCCAGGTGCTAAGATGCTTGGGTACCAATATCACATACTTCTATCAATTCTATCATACTGCAGCATTACACTCAGTGCCTGAACAAGTGGATCTTATTATCTGTACCTGCAGAACTGAATCTATTGGTATAGACTTGGAACTCACGCCAAAAACATTTCCAGCTACTGTTACGCCGGGAGAAATAACCTTACAAAATGCGTAACTCACAGAGAGGCTGTTCTTCGGCTGGTAATTTATAGCGGATTTTACATGTAGCACTGTGAGGTTCTATTGACTGGCAATTTGACTAGATTACTCAGATACGCATGTGATTATAGGCACTTGATACTATACATTATGCTGCATTTAATAAAATTGACAAATGCACTTCATTGCACACTCCCAAGTACGATCTGAAATATACTCTTTATTGCACATAATTGGCTTCTCCCAGCCTGCTGGACTCACACTCCCACTAAGCTCTCAAGACGCTTCAAAGTACACGTTGAGTATTCTCCCACATACATCCCCGAGTTTGTTCTCAAGTACACTTCCGGGCATGGTCGCAAGAACACTCCCACTTGCACTCGATGGTACACAGCCAGCCTGCTGGACTGTACATCTCAAAACCAGTGTTCAAGAAGCTTTCAAGCGCACTCCCAAGCACTCTGACAAGTACACTCCCAATTGCACTCGATGACACACTCCCAGCATGCATGACTGTATACTCCAAAGTATGCTCTGAAGATGCTCCCCAGTACACTCAGTCTGTTCTCAAGTACATTCCCCCATGCTCTCAAGGACACTCACACTTGCACTCGATGGCACACAGCAAGCTTGCTTGACTGTACACTACCAAACCAGCACTGAAGAAGATCACAAGCACACTCCCAAGCGTGGTCTCGAGTGCGCTTCCAATTGCACTCAATCGTACACTCCCCGCATACTTGACTCTACGCTTCCATGTACACTGTCAAAAGGGAAGACACTTCCAATCTCACTTGCCTACATACTCACATGTTCCCTTCTGCATGCTCGATCCAGAGCCTTGCCCAGTTGCAGAAGCCAGGCCCCAGGAAGTGCTGTGGCAGCAAAATCACTATCTCACCACTACCACAACTCAGCTTGCCAGAGGACTGCATGATGGCAGGTGTGCGGAGATACAGGGACAACGGAGATGGGCTGGGCGACGGGGGCATACGAACATGCAGTGGTAACGCAGATGGGCTGTGCGATGGGGAGTATATATTCGGGAGACCCCGGGGTAGATCAATATTATCTTGTTATACAATGAAATACACACTCTGTAATTCCCAACTTTTATCTCACTAGCTCATTCTGAGATTTCGTGGATCCTCACAGCCGGGTCGTATCATATCATCCCACCCCCTTCCTACGCTCCTCCAGCCAGAACAGCTCAGTCTCACGTGATATCTTCGGAATGTCACGGGAGGTCAAGCAGATTGTTGATGATGGGATCACTGCCTTCTAGCTCGGCCGTTTCACCACAACGCCAGTTGCGGGCGCCAGGCAGCGGCAGGCATCAGTAGCAGGAGCCAGGCAGCGGGTGGCATGAGGCAGGGGGCGTATGGTGGGTAGTGTTTGACAGGCAGCATGTGCCATGTTGTGTGTTGCCAATGGCGGGGGGCGTATAGTGCCCAAATGCTGATGTCAGTCGATATCATTGTCTCAACCTTATCTTTACTGCAGCCACTGAGACGCGATCACATGATGCTTCAAGGTAATGGTGCTGACAATTGTAGCCTGAGATTCCGCAGGAATGGTAGGCAAGTTGAACTTGGGGAGAGCAGATCCCCAATTCAGATTTTCGAGCGGAATCTGGTATCCACTTCCCATTGATTGTGGCCATATGTGTGGGCAGTTGGTCTGAGGCTGATGGAGATGATGGCAATGGCAACAGCAATGGCAATGGCAATGGTGATGGCAATGGTTATGGTGTTGGTGATAGTGATCATAGTACCAAAAGTACTTAGACCAGTAGGTTGGCTAAGTCAATGTCAGCATCAAAGCTTCCACAGATTTTGAGCCTTGTACTAGCCAAAGCTTCCACAGACCTAGAGCCATCTATTAGCCAAAGCTTCCACAAACTCAGAGTGTTCCATCAGCAAAAAGCTTCCTAGGGAAAATGCAACTCCTTCCGAATATGATCCTGTATGCTCGATCAAGAGAATTGTTGAGTTGCAGACGCCAGGCACCGGGAGGTGTGAAGTATGTGGGATGTGTCATGTGGCAGGTGGCAGGTGGCAGGTAGCAGGTAGTGGGCGGCCGAAATCTTGACATTGGTCGATATCATAGTCTGAATCTTATCTTTAGTGTAGACACTGTGACGAGATCTCACGATGCCTCAAGGCCATGGTGTGGACAATTGCAGCCTTAGATACTGCAGGAAAGGCAGATTATGGGATCGTGGGGAGTGCAGATCTCCAACTCAGATTCTCCAGCTGAATTTGCCTTCCGCTTCTCATCGATTATGGGCATATGTGTGTGCACTCAGTCTGGGGCTGACAGTGATTATGGCAATGGTGATGGCCATGATGATAATAGCGATGGTTATGGTGTCGGTAATAGTAATTCCTGTACTTAAAGAACTTACACAAGATGGTTAGCTACATCAACGTCAGCATCGAAGTTTACACTGACTCAGAGCCTTCTATCAGCCACAGCTTCCACAGACTTAGAGCCTTCCATTAGCCAAAGCTTCCACACTTAGAGCCTTCCATTAGCCAAAGCTTACACAAACTTAGAAGCTTCTATTAGGCAAAGCTTCCACAAACTCAGAGTTGCCATCGGCAAAATGCTTCCAGTGGAAAACTCTACTTCTCCTGAAGCACGGCTCTCTCAAGTATACTCCCATGCAGGCTCTCAAGCAGGCTCTCAAGTAGACTTTCAATCGCAAGCGGGCTCTCATGCAGACTTGCTGCGATTGTGTGTATAGTACCGGTATAACAACAGGCAGTAAAGCCAAGTATAGGTCCATCTCAGTCCAGCAGCCATATTTAGTTGCATAGGCCCACATGCATATCTCTATGAATTGAGCATACAAGACTATAAGCTGCGCGTCCCACAGAGGTCCACTAGAAGCATGCGACGAGCTGCGTGTGTGTGCATGTATGGGGACTGCAGCATACAGTCAATTCCCACTTTTACCAATGTACACTGCATCATGCACATCAAGGACTATGCTTGGAATGGTTTTCCATGATTTCAGCAACCTTTAGAATTTCAAAGTCTACGTATGACAGCATTCATATGCATGATATCAAAAATGTGGCAGCAAAGCGGCTGGTGCAGACTAAGTCTGCTGGACATAAACATAGTCAGTTGCAGACAGCGAATGTGAAAGGACTGCCAGCATGGTTCAGGCATCAGAAAGTGTTGAGTTGGGTGGAGACAGTAATAGACATGATACAACACTACTGGAATTGATAAGTGCTGGAAAGTTGAACTTAGATGCACACACAGAATGACCTTAGATACATTCAGAAGCTAAAATAATCATTGTGTTCTGATTGTAAAGAGCAACTGGGAACTGTGGCATATGTCTTTGACTGAAATCAAGTTAGAGGCCAGACAGGGCCATGTTAGTAGAGGTACTCTAATTTATACCTGATGTTCCAGGGGAATTGAAGCTGATGTAGAGCGATGCAAGTTGATTCTTGGCAAGGATAATAACATGTGGACAGTAGTATGTGGCACCAGTTTGTCTGGACTCTGCTGACTGAAATTGAAGTTGTTGGATTACAGAATTGGTGTGACAAGAAAAATAAATGAAGTGTTCATGGCAAGTTGGAAAATATAAGCTTTACAGACAAGATCTCAATGGATCCTTCGCTGATCCCAATCTCTTTTTCGGTAGGCACAGTGCACTGAACCTTGTTAAAGCAGGATATGTTAGCTGCCTATACTTCGAAGTCGCTGCCAAAGCCACAATCAAAGTGTACATGGGAGTCTCGGTGAAATCTTAAGATCATAATCATGACCATGATCTGCACTCCGTTGGCATCAATATATACCAGGATGCTACTGCAGTTCATCCCAGTCAGAATACCAATGTCACCAGAATTATCTTGCAATTCAGTATCAAATTTAATTATCATATCTTAAAGCCTATGTATTCCAATATGGAATGCCTCCTTGCTGAAGTTTGGGGAGATGAGGAATTGGAAGGTATCACAGAGTGTCAAGCAGCTGTGGAATCACTATTGTATGCAGTATCTGCAACTCAGCAAGATAACTCATAGGCAGTCACTGCACTTTCTGGTTTTGACTTGAAGACATTCACCAACCACATAAATGCTGGTAAGAGAGATCATCTGTTCCTGCACACTTAATCTTATTATCAACTACATTTCAACAATATTTGCATGAGCATCATGATCTGCCACAGCAATCACATTAGCCTGAACATTGCCATTGCCAGGGACTTCAGCAATTGAGTCGCATGCCATTCGGATATCAATTGAGTCAATTGCAGTGTGGGCAGTGAATATCTAGGAGGCCATATGTTTCTCATAGGCAATGGCGATATGACATGGCCATCCAAAAAGCCAAGTCTCATGGTGATTTCAACTCTTGAGGCCAAGTGTATTGCCTGCTCCCAGACCGCTAACTATGGGCAATAGTCACTCCAATTGTTGAAGAATACACCCACTCCACAGAGAGACTCCTCTTTACTGCGGATCCACTGTACAAATCAGCAGGCTTTGGCTCTCATTGCCATAGGAAACATCAAAGCACACACAGAACACCTTAATGTGTATTCTCAAAATTGTCAAAATTTGTATACAAGTCAATGACTCAACTTCATACTGTGGGCAAATAGGTTCTCAGTACATATGGAAGTGAATGCTATTGATGATAGTGCAGACCTCTTGCTAGCACTAGCTACACTCTGAGCGTCCTGCAGAGCTGTACTAATGCTGCTGAACTGCAATTTAGCATGTCTATAGCCAACCACCTATATCACAATATTCATCAATCATCATTGAAAAATATTTTGAAGAAACAGCCCACCCTGGTCAGAGAACAAATATGCCTTGCAATCCTTTTTCCATGTCACTGCTCTTTTAACAGTTGTCTGCCACCTGATTCCTTTCCAATACCACTTCACGAGTTCATTTGTTTCTGCCATATTCACCTCTGACTCCTATGTATTATCCTGCTTGTTCCAGTGTTCCCATAATACTTCAGATTCCCAACTGGTTCCGTCAGATGTTGGGTTGTAATTTCGGATTGATTGGACCACAAATCTTGTGCCTGCATAGCTTGTGTGTACTGACTGAGGTGGCAGCCACCAGGCTACCCAAGAAATGTCTGTGCAGTCAATATTGAGCCTACTGATGTGAAGTCAGTTAAACATCATCATGTGGCTTGCTAGATGTTATTCGATGGCGATCCTGCATAATTGGCAGATCTTGTGTTGTTCAATGCAATTGTGTAGCACTCTATGTTGAGTAGCCTTGTCATTTGTATATGCAATTGGCAAATTCTATCTCCCCAAAAATAAGTTTGTGCCTGTGGTAATGGTGGGGTTGATTGGATGTCATAACTGATTTGTCTTACCAGTCTGTGGATGCTGAACATCACTGAGTACATCCTTGGTGACTCCCAATGTGAGCGGCAATCATTTTAAACCTTTCTGATTGACTAAGATTTTCACTTATTTATTTGCTTATGGCAGTTGGAGGTCTGCAATCAAATTAAGCGCCAAAGGCGATGCATCACCAAGATAGAGTTCAAGAGAAGTCTCCTTCATAGAATGGTTTTCTTTGGAATTCTCAGCATCCTCCACTGATGCAAGGAAGTGGTTACAATTAGCTTGTTTTAGACTGAGTCTTTGTGAAGTGTGTCGTCACATGGCTGTGGATTAGGACTTGAAGCTACTATATAGACTACATGTCATCTTAGCCTTCGATGCAATCAATCCATCATATCGACAGGTCCATCACACCAGGTTATGAGCCTGGGCACAACCTCGATCTAGACACCGATTTCAACAACTAGTAGTAGAGAATACCTGAATTGCGAACCTACATAGGAGCGAGACCGTAGCATCCCGGAAACATTTGGAGCATGCCTGGGATTGGGACTCAGATACCCCATAGTCTGAACATGCTGGTTCAACAGTGGAACCATTGCTTTCTCTTGCCGCAATCGCACATTCTACCACATAGATGGCTGCATATACCATGATGGAGGTAGTACTGTGTGCTTCAGGTCTACGACATTATGGCTACCAAACAACATGTTGACAGGACATGTTTCGGATGAGTCTGAAGTTCTGTTTAGCTGTAGTGCATGGAGAAGTATAAGTCAATATTGTGGCAACACCCTCAGAGAAGGTCGGGTCAATATCAGACTGTATTCCAAGCAATTTTGTAACATGTCAATTGGTGGCTAGCAAAGCAAATTGACGTACACAATGGGATTTCCAAAGACAATGAGATGTGGGTGGGTAATGGACCACAAATCCTCGGGAGATGCCTGCAAACAAATATGAAACCCCCAGGGAGTGCAGCCATTGGTCTGCAACAGTGTACTGGGTATGTAATTTGCAACAACAGACTCACGAGACCAGTGATGGCAGTTGTGGTTATGAATCCCTAGAGTCTGTTTGACTTCTCTACTGTGAGAACATGGATGCATTGCAAGGAGCTGTACAGTGTGTACTTTTACCCTAAATCTTCAATGACGAGAACCGTATTACTCCTCCCAGGAGACTGTGTACAGGAATTAATGATTGATGGGAATGAGTTTGCTAGAGCCAGCCAAGATGGAAGAGGGACTGACAGATTGGAATCTCCAATTCGATCTGCAGCTATGGTGAAGCATCTCTAATGTTGGCACCCACATTGGCACCAACCCATAGTTCAGTACGCGAGCTAGTGCCACTATACACCCAGCTATGACCTCCAGGTTGTAATTGGAAATTAACTATTAACCATCCCACTTCGTTTGTCAAGCAGAAGATATCATAACCAGTGAATTGGGTGTCGAATTTTGACACCAACACCCATTGGACAATCTTTGATTAGGACCGAGAGGCTGTTTACGGAAACTCATGATGTTCCAGTCGGTTGGAGTGGTATCTTCGTTTCAGGACACAGCAAGTACTGAAAATGTTTACATATTGTCCACCACAATACCCATCATGATACAACCGGACTGTGTGTCACCTTAAGAGGAACAGGTGACTGGAATTTATGACAGTGGAAGGTGACGGTAAAATTGACTACCGAGCTTAGGAATCGGCGAATACCTAACCGCTTCAATGGCACAGGCAGCAGAATCATCATTTGGGAGAATGGTCCTTTGGGAGAATGGTTGTTTGGGAGAATAGTCATTTGGGGGAATGGTCATTTGAGGGAATGGTCATTTGGAGGAATGGTTGTTTCGGAAAATGGTCATTCTGGAAAATGGTTGTTTGGAGAATGGTCGTTTGGGAGACTGCTTGTTTGGGAAAATTGTTGTTTTGGAGAATAGTCGTGTCGGCGAATGTTAGTTTGGGAGAATGGTTGATTGGGAGAATGCTCATTAGTTACATTAGTTGTTTGGGAGAATGTTCGTTGGGAGGATCTTAGAGCATAGCATAGTTTGGGTTTCTGACTTCTATCTTCTGCCTTCTGTATGTATTCTGTCTGAATTTCAATTGCTGGATATCTGATGTATGTGATTATTCACTAGTGGAGTATTAGACCAACTCTTTGTGGAGTATGTCATTATGTGGCTGAGGGTGAGAGCTGGCGGCTACAATATAGGTTATGTGTTATCTTAGACTTAGCCTCAATCATATAATCCTATGGACACCTTCTTAAAGACTACTTGAACAATGGTTGTGAAGCCACCCATGCAGCATGTGGCTATCTTGTTCGAGTTTTCAGAGTGATCACTCAGTTTTGAATGGAATGCAGTAGACACAATCAGCTTCACCTGGAAGATCCCCACAACATTCATCCAGTATTCTCCTGTGAAGGGTACATTGTAGTCCAATACAATCTGTTTAGGCACCTCTGACAGGCAAACCATTTCATCAATTAATATGTTCGGAATGGCCATGGCATCAATTGTGTTCTGGTAGGCTCTCGACTGTGCAATCTTTGTCATGTGGTTAATAGATGCTATAATGTGGTCATGGCTATTTCCTGAAATTGGTAGGTTGGACATGCATTCAATGCCGATTCATTTCCGATGGCTTCTGATTATAGGAAGGGGTTGTACCAGGTACATGGTCTTCACTCTAGAGTTGATAGTTCGATGGCGCAAGTCACAACCAGCAATGGAGTATTGGTCATTGCGCCACATGTTTGCCTAGAAATACCGGTCCTGCATGTGTTAGTATGTTTGGTCTGTACAGAAGCATCCTACTACTGAAATGTCAATAGCCTTTCGGAGATTTGCTCGCTGCATTGTCTTTTAATGATACAACTGTCCTCTCATTTGTACTTGTTCGTCTTTCCCAATCTCTTATGCCCTGACAGTTATCTCCACCCCTCCTCTGTTCGTTTTTATTTTTTCTTTCCATTTTGCCCTTCGAGTTATCCCCACCCCATCTTCTTGGTCTGTTTTGTATGCCATGCCAGCATTATTCCATCTCTTTCTGTTTGAAATTTCCACTTGACCACAGCAGGCCATCCTCTTTCAAATAAGTCTATTGCACTGACACTCAGAGTGTGGGTTCCTTTCTATATGCAGTCGATGGTGGACAGCGGAGACATGGTACAGCCGAGCTGTGTATCATAGGATTGTACCATTTATTGTCAATTAAGCCTACCTTGATATCATAAATCAATTCTTTGGCAGCACTAATCTCTTGTACCATTACATTGCATCACTCAAGTCGAATATCTGGGTGATGACACACGTGTCCAGACCCTGATATCAGATATGCAGGATGTGCTTGACCTCCCAGTCATGATTGTTTGGGATCTCCAGTGTATCCATCTGACATACAGTGAGGTGTGGTCGTGTGAGAATCCAATGCAAGATTTCATGTTTCATCTGTACCAAATATTGCTGCTTAGCTCTGTGTAAGTTAAATATCCAGTATACTGTTGCATCTTGGACGATCAGTGTTTCTCTGCTGTAAACAGGGTATCGCATCTCTCTATAATGTAATGCACAGCTAATATAACCCAGTCTCTTCTCTGCCAAATCCTGTATCTTGAAGGGCACTGCGTGCAATGCATATTTGCTAGCATATATGTGGTGGCTATATTTGGCGTCAGAGTACAGTACAGTAGGGACAGGAGCATTGCAGTCTGTCTGTTTGTGGGCAATGAAAGCATGCTGGCAGTCTCTGTCCCAGGCCCATGGTGTGCACCTAACCCTCCTTGGCTCACCACATTCTGGCCAAACATTACCATTTATTTGCTGTCACATATCAATCACATTGTCTGGCATTGTGATGTGAGCATAGTGATCAAAGGATCATTTATAATAACTGGTGAGGCCTAGGAAGCCGGTGATGTTCTAACTGTTTTCAGGTTGAGACCAATCCAGTATTGTACAGGTCCTATGTTTGCGAGATTTGATGCTATTCTTCTCAATGTCACAGCTGCAAAAGTCAATTTTCTCTCAAGCCCAGGCGCATAGTGCAAGATTGGCATTGAGACCAGGATCAATTCGCAAGGTAACTACTGCTTAGACATGGAAGTTATGTTCCGCCAGGGTATAGCTGTGACACATAGTATGGTCAACGTATGCAATAATGAATTTAAGTGTCATTGGGCCCAAGATGTCATTTATCATATGCATGATCTGTTGAACTGGTTGACAGTACGGATATCACTATGCCAAGGACTATGATGTAACTTGCCTCTTTTGTAGTTAGCACCATTAGTCATCGATCGGCCATATGTCGATGCGACATGGCTCATTATACAATACAATAGACACCTTCGCATACGTCCACACACAATCAACTACTCGAGCACACGCCACTCAACAACAGTTTATAAGCCCTGGCGTTTAAAAACGGAGCTGACAATCAACACCTCCACTATCGTTTGTCGAGTGAAGGTTAACATTGTCATGGAGAAGGGTCTGCACAAGCTACGCAATTAAGTTGCATTCCACCATGTTTCTGACGGTGACTCCAGGACGTCTCCCGTACAGTCTGAGAGACTACGATAACTGATGATTGCGATATATCATCTCGCTACAGGATGAGTTTGACCACAATCACCCTAACCAAGTTCAATGGTACAAACTTTGCACAATGGGCAACCGAGATGGCCCTACTTTCAGAGCAGAAGCAAGTGTATTGTGTGATCAAAGGAAACAATAACAAGCTGGAAGAGCCAGCAGCAAATGCAACTGCTGCAGAGAAGGCCACTTTCTAATACTGAATGAATCACCATGGTGATGCCAGATTGACTATCCTACTGGGCATGGAGCCGAGGATTCAAGAGGAATATACGGTCGTCAAGGATGCGAAGACGATTTGGGGGAAGCTCACATCAGCCTACAAGTCAAAGTTGAAGCTCCACATCTTCCGGATTACGGAAGAAATTTGGAGCATCAAGCAACAAAACTGCTGAGATGTCGACGACTACACATCACAGATCGATCCGAAAGTGAAGGATTACAATCTCTGCGCTGGGCCATCGACCACTGCCATTGATACCAATATGGATTCTGCTAAGACAAACACCAGGATGAGTGAACAGGAATGCATCTTCTACCTCCTTTGCGGGATCCCAAGGAATGACGAGTGGAGAGTCTTCCTGGAGCTGATGATGGACAAAAACGCCATGATGACCACCACCCCGAAGGAGATCGTCACCAAGCTCGTCGAAAAGGAAGCTGCAATCAAGGAAGAGAATTGACTTGCTCCAGAACCTCTGCTCTGTGCAATGTACAGTGGCAACGCCGGTAGAGGCAGTAGTGGCGGCAGGAGTTTAAAGATGGATAAGCGATATAGTAAAAACGATAGGAACGAGAACGATCTGCCGAAGTGCTTTCATTGCCAACGCCAGTAGCATATCACCAAGGATTGCTTCAGCAATCGATGCTGCAGTCCTCCAAAGGATGCCGACACTGCAGCGAAAGCATCGACTGGGACTACTTTGCCTCTCACCTCTTCAATTGAGAAGTGTTGGATACTGGCTAGCTCAAATGCATCTTCCAGTGATTTGTTCATCGATTGCGGATGCACAACTCACATCTCCGGACGTGGATCAATGTTCATCACCCACACCGCATATCATTGCAATATAAAGAAGGTGAAGGGATAAAATGGAGTGACATCGTTTGCATCCGTATACGGGAGTGTTAGGTTGATTTCCAAGCTGCCAGATGGAAAGACGGAAATGATCATACTTCAAGAAGTGGGGCATTGGCCAGGATCGTTCAACTTCATCTCACAGTTTCAGATCATGGACAAGGACGTCAAAGTGGAACTGGTGAATCACTATGGTCTCAACCTCCACAAGCGCCATGTCACGTTGATTGCCACTGCACTTCAGATCGATGGGCTCTGCTTTCTGGATCGAGTTCTGGATCGAGAATCAACCGAATACACCAACATCGACACTAGCTGCCTGCTGGCACTTAAGACAACTGGGCATGCATCTCGGCACGATGCAGAGAACCGGATATCATTGCAACGCCGCTTGGCACATGTCGGTTTGAAAGCTTGGGTGACCTTGCCGAAGGTCGTTGCCGATGCTCCAAAAATGACCGGGAAGTGCTATTGCAACAGTTGCACCCAGTGCAAGTTAGTTTGGAAGCCCTTTACTCCCATGACCTCCCGCGCCACTGAGCCACTGCAGCTAGTGAGCTTGGACATATGCGGTCAGGTGGAAACAGTCATCGGAGAAGATCGATGTATGCTGCACTTTATTGATGATGCCACGAGGGGTACGAATGTGTACATATTGAAGTACAAGTTGGAAGCCCTTGAGCAATTCAAAGAATGGAAGGGTGTTGCACAAAAGGAGTCGGGCAAGCAAGTGAAGCAATTTCGTACACATGGTGGTGGTGAGTATACCTCCAAGAAATTCGCAGAATACGTAAAATCAGAGGGAATACTAAAGGAAACAACTATACCCTACGCTTCTCAGTCGAATGGAGTCATCGAACGGGCGAACTGCACGATCAAGGAATGCTTGTGATGCCTGCTGGGGGATGCCGCTCTCTCGAAGGAGTACTTGTCTTTTGTAGTCTCAGTGGCAGTCTATCTCACGAACCGCACTCTGACGGGATCGGTAGTCGGCAAGACTCCATTCGAGGCCTCGCCTTGTGGGAAGACATTTTTGAGCAATCACCGTGTGTTCGGATGCTTCGCTTTTGTCCACAGTACAATAGAGAAACGAAAGAAGCTGGATTACTGATACACTCCCGGCATATTCGTTCGGTACAGCATATTGACGACGCAGTACTTCGTATACAATCCATTGCCCAAGACGCTTCACCGCTCCAAAGATGTGGTATTCAGAGAAGGGAAGTGGTACACAGCACCGAATGCTGCAGACGAAGCGATCTTTAACAAGCACTTCTACAGAGATGTCATCGAGGAACCCAAACCCACTGAGAAGCAACCAATCGACCATCAAACGGAGGAGTCATTGGACGATGATTTTCCTCCGGAACCTCTGAAGCCAAAGAAGAAGTAACAAAAATTGGCTGGCCTTGAGTCGTCAGTTGGAGATGCATGGAAGCCGCCGGCCAAAGGAAGTCACCGAAACTGTGCTGACAGGTTGGCAGAGTCTGCATAACTGGCTCTCGAAGATGAGAAATTCAATCGTATGATTCCAATCTATGCCGCAGCTGGGATTTCCGATGATCACGAGGATGGAATCGATTGGTAGTCATTCAAATCAGCAGCCAAGTCGCTGCTCGCTGACAAATGGGATATTGCGATGAAAGACGAGTTATATGCAATTGGTGAGCATCAAGTGTTCGGAGATTTCGTGGAGCTTTCAGAAGGGAGCAAGGCTTTGCCAAGTCACTGGGTATACAACATCCAGTGCAATGGAGCAGGCAAAGTACAGCGATTCGAGACCAGGCTAGTCTGGGGAGGAAATCACCTAATCGAAGACATCGACTACCAGGCTACGCATGGGTCGACTGGTTGCTTGGGCAAAATTAGGCTCGGCACTCGCGATCGCTGCCAATTATGATCTTGAGATCCATCAGATGGATGTATCCACGGCGTTCTTGGGAGTTGACTTGGAAGACGAGATCTATTTGCACCCACCACAGTGATACATTAGTTTGCTTTAGAATGGAAGCTGATACAACATTCCAAGATTAACAAAGACTGCACCGAAGATGGCACTCCACTTGAGAAAGTCTCTTTATGTCGTGAAACATTCTTCGGGCGTTTGATACGGCAATTTTACATACTTCGTGATCTCGATTTGGTTTGTGGCATTACATGTTGATGGTGGACTGTTCGTGCTCCATGATCAGGATTAAGACATAGTCGTTGCCACAGGTATTCTGTAGGTCGATGATCTTCTCATCCTTGCTAACAAGGGGATGTTTCTGCAGATGAAGGACTAGGTGAAGAATATGTTCCGGATGCATGATCTCGGGAGTGTCTCCTTCTATCTCGGTATGAACATCAAACGCAATCAGGAGCATCACACAATCGACATCCATCACTCCAGCTACATTCGGACAATCTTGGCGAAGTTCAGAAAGGACGAGTGCAGGCAACTTGCCATGCCAATGGCAACGAAGCTTCACAAGAGGAAGCCGGACGAAGAAGCCTGCAATCCGACCATATACCAATCGATGATCGGAAGCACTATGTACGCGATAAGCACCACTCGGCCCCATATCGCATATGCCATCAAAGTTCTTGGTTGGTACAATCACGAACAGAGCAATGAGCATAAGGCACCTCTCAAGCGCATGTTTCAGTCCCTCACAAGCACAAAGAACTGGCGACTGCATTTCGGAGGAACACACGGAGGAGCACACTGAGGAGCATTTGGAGGAGCACTCGGACGAGCACTCGGAGGTGCACTCGGAGGAGCACTCGGAGGTGCACTCGGAGGTGCACTCGGAGGAGCATACGGAGGAGCACTCGGAGGAGCACTCGGAGGAGCACTGGAAGGAGAAAGCGCACTGAGATGTTGTGTCTATTTGGACTATAATGGATGCCCGGATGACTATAAATGGACAAGTGGACTGGTCATCTCCTTTGGACAAGTGGTCAACTGGAGATTGGTAACCAGAAGTCAGCTGCCCAGTCCACGGCCGATCCCGAATACTATGCCATTCTAGTAGGCTGCAAGAGCCATACCCAGATCTCGCATCTCTTGAACGAGCTCAGCATCCCAACTATCCCTTATGTCCCCTCCGATTTACAGTCACTGATCGTGAGCATCAATAACAGAATCTATAGAGGAACTGTAGTTGCACACATTGTAACCAAGTACTATCTTGCTGCAAATATGGCTAGGGATGGAGAGATCAACCTGAGATATGTACTAACTGCTGAGATGCTCGCCGACTGCTTCACAAAGCCACTGCCGAAGCTCGCCCTATTGAAGCAGTGTGTAGTGATGGGAATGATCGGAATTGGCTTCGGAAATGGCCTCGGTACTCCCGGAAATCGTCTTGGTAATGGAATCGGCAATGGTCTCAGAAACGGTGACAGGAATGCTATCGCAACTGGAGAAGGCATTGGAAATGCTGTCGAAAAGTAAAATGATTGGGCACGTGTGTTTCGAGTAGATTCATGTTGTTTGATTAGCTCCTCTTGTCCTTTGTGTACTGTTTTGTTTCAAATGCATGTGATAGCCATTCTGAAAGAGTGTTGAGCTGATTGGGAGGACAGATATCACTATGCCAAGGACTATAATGTAACTTGCCTCTTTTGCAGTTAGCACCATTAGTTATCGATCAACCTTTTGTCCATGTGACATGTCTCGTTACACCATACACTGGACACCTTCACATATGCTCGCAAACACTCGACTACTCGAGCACACGCCACTGTACAACATGATCTGCCTAGGTCCATTCACCCGGCCAAATGGCAGGACTCACCACCTGTAATGATGGCTTTCAGTGGTACAGGCCATCTTGTGCCTGTCCACTGCGGCGATGCAATTTTGATCATAATCAGCCACCTAGTCGGTGTTTATGAACCAGCAGAAGCGAGGGATGTAGTTCAGTATATCCTGGATGAATGGGAGTGGATAACGATACTTGATAGAAAAGACATTTACTGCACCATACTTTGTAACCATCAATAACATACCTTCAGGCTTTCGGACAAATCATCCTGGTGAGACGTGTATTCTATACATGGCCTGACTTCACAGGTGGTGACTCGGCTTGTCCATCTGCCTATTGCATTTCTCATTTTTGCACTGGAATACTCGGAATGTTAAGCAAATGGACATTGTGCCACACTGGTCGGTTCTATAGTTGAAATCGGCTCATCTTCTTGTCTGGGAATTTTCATTTGTTGGCTTGCGAAAGAGACCAAGTAATTCTGCAAACATCTCTTCCAACTCACCTGCTGGTTCTTATGTTCGAAGGGTACAGCCATTGCAATAGTATTCAATTCTGGTCATGACGGCTTATATCAATTGGTCGGCAGTAACATTTCTAAGTTTGACATTCTGTAGAATGTGGATACCCATCCATTTGGCCTCCTCCACTATTCCTCGGTTGATGTCCACAGGGCATAATTCAGGCAAGTCATATACCTGCCCGTCCCCTCTCTCTTACCCGAGGATAACAATATTTCACATTCAGTTTATACCATACTTGATTCCATAACAGCAAATGATATCCTGCATCCATCTGTCGCGAAGTAAAATCTCAAAGCTCTTGACTTTATCAATTATTAATACTGCCTCATAGTCATATTGTGTACGAAGTTGTAACTTGAAATTGAGTTGTTGGTGTTTTTCTGCGGTATCCTCAGTATTGATATTAGCCATCTCCATGATCATCCATGCCACATTTCTTTCACTCAGGGTGGCCTCTTCGTGGTATAGTTGATCAAGGGACTTCTAACCCACCTATATCTGTGACCCACCATCATCCTTCACAACTCTTGCCTTGTTGTTTCTCCATCATACATACACCTGTAGATCTGTATGGAATATGTCCTTTGAACCTGAGTAGGTCGATGTCTAAATCGCCTGGTTTACTCACTTCCAGGTGGTGGTAACAGGTGCAAAACCTGAATTGGATATCTGGCGCCAATTTGTCGCCTTTGATGATGATACCATACATGATGTTGTCTTGATGGGAGCCACAGTCGTAGCAACTGACCTTCTCAGCCTATTTCCAACTTAGAGTCCAAGGCTGAGAGATGCTCTAACTATCTCCCTGATTCACTGTCCATTTCCCGCTGTGTCTCTTTCTCATGGGCCAGCCTTCCACACTATATTCGAGTGTATGGTACACCTCCCTAATTGTTGTCCATACATTGGTGTCCAGACTGGACAGTGGAAGCATCTTTGGCAACTAAAGCCTATTTCAGTAGCACCTTCATCAAGTCGCAGTTTGTTCAATTGTGAGAGATATAACCAATCTTGCCATAGTTATGGCAGGTTACATCTTTGTCCATGACTGTGGCAGCCGTGCCTGGAGTACCAACTTCCTTTAAGTCCATTTGCATATCTGAAACATTTCTGATTCTGATCGTGTTGACGCCAGAGCCACTTCCAGGTTGAGACTTGTTGAGAGATATGTCCAATGCACTGAGGTGTGCCATGCCCTACTCAAGGGTTGGAGTTCTATTGCACATGCAAATATAATAGACCTAGTTTTAAAATCTCCATGGTTGCCCTGTTCAATGTTCTACCCACACTATTGTGCTAATATTTCGGTTGGCAATGGCTAGTGTGGGTCCAATTTCAAACAGAAGCCACAGAAATTCACCTTCAACTGTGCAATATGCTCTCCCATTAGTGGGTTCAGTTCCTCCCATTTGCATTTGACCAGGTCCAATGCATTCAACAGAATGTACTTATCTTTCAACTCTATGCAAATGGTGGACCATTCGATGGGCATACTCATTGTAAAACAGTATATGGTGCAGACTTCCTGATAACAATTGAGCTGTAGCACTGGTTGCTCACCCCAACCTGGCATGCTGACCCATATGATGACTGGGGCAACATTCTTGAATTGTCACTTTATAGCAATAAAGAAGGTACTGACACTGTCCACCAATCATTTGCGCTCTTATGTCAGATGGTGTGACAATGTGACTGAGAAGTGACAGCTTCTGGACTGCCTGGGGGTCTGCTCAGAGGAGCCACGGAACACGGAATAGCCAGGGGTCAGTTCGGATGTATTGTGCGCAGCTGTCACACTCACTAGGATCATTGTTACTGATGGTATAACAAAATGAGAAGGTTTTAACCCGGATTGCTGCTGGCTAATCTCCAATGACCGATTATTGGCTTCGTGCAGCAGCATGTTATCATCCAGCCCAGGTTGTGACCTATTTTTCAGCTTCATTCCATCAAGCACCGACCTGCACTTCTGAAGCCATATTTTCAATTCCGCAAAAGAACATTTCAGTGGGGACAGATTTGAGTGCTGTCATCACGTGGGCTGGTTTAGAGTTGATTGTGGCCAAGCTGCATGCTGTGTTGTACTTGTGTACATGTATATTATACTTAGCGAGAGTCAGTGAGTGTTAGGTCAATAAACAGATTCAGCACTGTGGACACAGTTCAAAAGATTATGTGCCTATTCACATGACTGAATTGGCGATCTCGATTCAGATTAGGATTCTGAATTGCAGCATCAGTGCCACAGTTGCAGAGAAGCACATATTGACTCCATGCATAACGAACCTCACCAATGGAGTGTGATATCAATTAAAAAGTATCATTGTATGGACCACAGCAGGTGGAGTTTTGATATCGTAATACTCTGGGAACCGAAGTCGGTTCTTGCTATCGTGGATGGTGCAGAGGAATCACCAGATGACGTGACTGAGCACTAATCATAGAAGAACCAGCATGGAATTACGCGGTCTACTATTCTCGTCTTGACGGAGTGGTCTTCACTACAGCAGGTATGGAGTTTCCACAGCGGCATTGGCACTGTGCATTCAGTTGAAGGAGGACTACGAGTTGCAGGTGAAGTTATCTGTGTGGGTCTTACAAGATGCGATCTCAGCCATTAGGCTAGGCGATTGCGAGAATGTACAGGAAGTTGGAGTGGAAATCCTGTGGTATAGGAATGATTTCAACCTATGTGTTGACTCAGACAGTTTGACTGGTCAGGGTGGCACGATGCGAAAGAGCACACACTCATTACCTGCTGAAATGTATACCTAGAGATCATGATGGGTGGTTTTTCACCCAGTTGATGTGCGACAAGATCGATTCACTGGCTGACAAACTGGAGGAGGTTTCCATGAAGACGAACCTCCACAAAGCACAGCAACAGCAGGTGGACACCTTGGATAGCATCAGATTCCGGGAACTGCCTCAGACAAGGACAAAGAGGGAGAACCATAATTCAGAGTGGAATGAGAAGTCCTAAGAGACTCGTGATAGCAATAGTGCATGCGATGGTTGTAGTACAGAGAGTGAGAAGTATCACCGCAGGAATTGGAGGGTTACTCTGGAGTGCTACAGATGCCATAAGGTGGGGTACATTGCATGGCATAGTCCAAGCACTGCACCAGTGGAGGGCTCAGCACCGACAGAGACACTGCCAGTGACAATAACCTCCGATGAAAACAATTGGATGACAGTCAAGAACAGAAGGATTCTATCAAACGATAGCTAATACATTGAGCGTGCCCAGACCTCTCACATTGGCAGAGATCAGCGAGAGTTCAAACAGTACACTTAATACACCCACAGACAAGAGTGGATGATGGGCAATATTGCTGGAACAGTCACAGGTAAAGTCATCAGACATGGACATGTATTGTTGGGGATTTGGTTGACCGCAGGCCTTTCGAATGAAGTGGTTTTACGAAATGTTTTTTATGTCACAGGAGCATCGAACTCAATGTTGGGCTCACACCTTATGGTTCTGAGATTATGGATTGTCCTGGGCAATGGCAACAGATTCCAGATATACAACAATTCGCTGACAGATGGTGCTCTAAGTCAATGACAAGGTTGACATCATGATCCAGCACATCCTGTGGGCGTGGCACGCCAGATTGGAGAGTTATTCTGGCCAGATGTACACTGTGCACGATTGACATATCCAGCAGGAGGACGATTGTTTCGGACAAGCGCCAGCTTCAGTTGGTTGGTGTAGGGAATCTGCATGAAGGGTACCTGTTGTCCGACCGAGTCTTTCTAGAGTATGTCATCATGTGGCTTTGGGTTACGGCTGCCTGCTACTATATAGGCTAAGTGTTATCTTTGACTTAGACTCACTCAAATCAATCGTTTTGACAGGGCCAACACAACAGGTTATGATTCCGGGTGCGACCACGATCCAGATATGATTTTTGACAACCATCAAGTGGTAGCAGTCAAATCGCGAACCATCATATGAGCGAGGTTACAGAGTCACTGATGGGTAGCACGCCCATCAGGGATCAGGACACCCTACTGACTCTTCACAACAATTGAATAGTACAAACGGTGCTTCATCTCGACGAAATCTCATTCAACCGCTTAGAGATGTGTGATGGCTGGCATCGCCCAGGCGGCTATGATAACCGCGATTACCATGACGGCAACAATGTCTCCGATGGCCGCGGTGCTGAGGTTTACAGGTATATGAGGGTACGACACCCGAACCACGCATCGAAAGGACACGTTCGGGATGAGTATGGAGTGCAGCTGTGCAGAAGTACAGGATGAGTTCATCCTAATATCAGATTTACACCCTCAGAGGAGCTCGGATCACCACCCTCAGAGGAGTTTGGGTAAATATTGGCATCATGAGGTTCAGTTCGGGTAAACATCAGAACCATTAGGATGTGTTCAAAGCAATTGTTTAACAGGTCAACTGGTGGCAAAGCCAAGGAGAAATTGACACACACCATCGTATTTAGATAGTATATAAGCAGTGGGCGGGTAATGAACTGCGTAATAGTGGGAGATGTCGGCAGACACATAGAAAACCCCCAGGAAGGGCTGCTGTTGGTCAGCCAGAGGAACGAGCTAGGCAAAAGATTTGCAACAACAGGCTTGACACACCGGCGGTGGCAATTGTGGGCATAAATCTACGAAGTCTACGAACTCCTCTACTGAGGGGACGAGGAAGCACTACTGGGAGCTGTGAAGTAGATATATTCACCCTAAACCATCAATGACCACAACCCCACTCCTCTACATTGGAGGCTGGATATGGGGATTCACAATCAATAGGAACAAAGTTCATTGTGCTAGCCATGGAACAGAGATGTACAGAGAATTAACTCCAATCCAAAGTTCAGCGATGGAGAAGGGTCTCCAATTTCGACACCGACACTGAGACTGCCACCAACACCAACACCAACACCAAAACTGACACCAACACCAACACCAATACTGACACCAACACCAACACCAACACTGACACCAACACCAACACCAACACCAATACTGACACCAACACCAACACCAACACCAATACTGACACCAACACCAACACCAACACCAACACCAACACATACTTGACGAAACGAGCATCAACCACCAAACAATCGGCCACTGAGCCCATTTGTTTCAAAGGGAAACAAAGATGAACTTCCACTTTGTTTGTTGAGTGGATGTAAACATCACAACAGAGCAGTCTCCCCACTATTGATTCCGATAGTCACACCTTGGTAAACGTACACACATATCTGCCACTGTACAACAGGTCATGAGCATTTCTATCTAACAGTGAAAGGACAATAGTCAGCTTCGTTTGTCGAGCGGAAGTCAACATTGCCACCAAGAAGTATCTCCAATTTCGACACCCACAGCACAAACCATGTTTGGGTCTGAGAGGCTGAATATGGAAATCCACAATGGTCCAGCAGGTTGGAGCAGTACTTTTGACACAGTACACGCCAAGTACTGCAGGTTTATGTTTGTTGTGAAACATGATACCAATCATGATACAACAGGACTGTGTGTCACCTTCTGAGGAGAATTTGACTGGAAGTTGACACAGTGGAAGCTGACAGCACAATGGACTACCGAGTGTAGTAATAGGCATATGATAGATGGCATGAGTGGGAGACTAGTCGTTTGGGAGGAGCTCAAGGCATGGCATGGTTTGGCTTCTGTCTTCTGTCTTCTGTCTTCAATCTTCTTGTTTTCTTTCTATGGCTTGGTGTTTGACAGAGGTGATAATGCCCTGGAAGAGTGTTAGACTGAGTTTTTGTAGAGTATGTCATCACGTGCCATTCAGTTAGGGCTGGCAGCTACTGTATAAGTTGCATATCATCATAACCCAATCAAATCAATCATCTAGACATATTTGTCCCAAGCATTGTTTCGGAGAGATTCTTGACTTGGTGTCATTTGGGAGTAGCTTCGGGCAAAGTTCTATCATTATCTTCATCACAGTTTGACACTAACACTTTTGATAGTGCCTTGGAGGAGTGCGGGGCCGGATACGAGCGCAGTCATCAGCTGCGTTGGTTTAGTGTTCAGCTTGGCAGAGCAGTATGGATGTTAGTTCTTGTGTATGTGTCAATTAGACTTCACGAGAGTCCGAAAGTGTCAGGTCAATAGTGAGATTCAGAACTGCGGACACTGCACAACAGTTTCGCGATCTGGAGCTATTCCTACCACTCCGAAATGTCTATGTACAGGGTTGCTTACTTCTTGTTTGGGCTGTCTCGGAGGTGCTCAGCAGCCTCCAAGTGTGTGACTTTTGCAGCTAAGCTCTAATTGAAGATGCAACTGTAGGCAATTTTCTCGCCTTGTTGCATGGTTCCAGAGAGGTTAACAATGATATTCACCAGTTAAACATCTGCCATATTTCAGATACAGTTGATTGTTTATTTAATCGAAAATTCTGGACTGTTGTCGATGTTATGTAATTGAATTGTAATGTATTGTGTCATGTGCAGATCTGTTTGTAGGAAGCACAAGATGGCTGAAGTTCTGAACTTGCTGCTTAACCAAATTCACTCAGTCTAATCAATTATATCAGAATAACAGACATCTTGCACATATTCCCTGTCATGCTTGCTGTGAGTATTGTGCCAGGTGTGCTTGTTTGGCATATTGTGTGTGTTGTACGTGGTATACGTGTTGTGTGAGTTGTGTGTTTTGTGCGGAATATGCATATAGTGCATATGGTGTGTGCAATGTGTGTGGTGGGTGTGGTGGGTGTGGTGAGTGAGGTGCATCTAAGTGAGTGTCTTGAGTTTCGTTGGTATTATGTGTCTTGTGTGCTGTGGGTATATCATACAGGACTGGAGCTGCAGGAAGGGCCATAAAGTTGGAGGAGTTGTGCGATGTCTCTGAGCCATGGGCAGTGCGCTGGATTGAAGAAAAACAATGTGAATCAGCCACTGTGCATTGTGTTTTTGTCCATTGTGATGCTTGTCATGCCATAAGAAGTTGATTGTTGCTACCAATGTGGGCAAATTGCCTGTCTGGACTTATGGATATAATTGTTGTTGATAATAAAGTAGGCTTCTCGCTGGAATTACCTGCGACAGGAGCGTTCCACTGAACCACAATTTTGCAGCGGAGCAGCACCTCATTGGGTCCAGCGTTAACCAGCTACAATGACGGTGACCGCAGCAGAATATGAATCAGGACCAAAGTAATGCATTTCAGGACAGATAGTATATTACATACCCATTTGGGAGATAATAAATACATGGTTTTTCACTGTTACAATGGAACAATAACTATATTTTCAACACCCTCCATTGATTTACATAAGCCAGAGATACATATAATTAGCGTACATCCGCGGCACAAGTTGCTATATCTTGACATATTGGCATTGTTTCAGTGAATTGGTGATGAAACTAAGACACCGGAAGCACTCAGAAGATTGCACACTTTGGAACTGTTCAAACCGGTGGAAATTAATATTAAAGCATATTATGACTACCTACCAGGATCTCCAAAACATTATTTACCACAGAAAACGAGATTACTGGTAACAGATTGGATATTCATAATAAAATACACAATAGATGAATTTTTATAAATGGTTTTGTCAAATAGAATGAACATGATAATGACCTGGAATGTATGAGCATGAATTTGCATGTAGTCATAATGTGGGTTGCTTTAGAACTTGATAGCAGAGCCCCATGTACTTCAGTTCTGATGACAATGTCAAATTGACTTAAAAAGTCAAGTTTGGTATGTCATAGATGAAATTTGTAAAATAGACCACATACTACAGTTTTTAAGCCCTAGTAGGTAACCTATGCGATACCCCAAATTCAGTTTCAATATGGTAGAAATCATGTAAGGGAAAGCCAAATATGAGTAAATGAAATCTACCGCCAGGAGAATATTATGCATATGACTTAAGACCTGGAAAGAGACTTACAAGCAGTCTGAGACAGACATGAAAAGAAATGAAAATGCAACTCACCTAAAAACAAAACACAGGCTGAACCAGTGATAGCTAGGCAGATTAGTAAACTTCACTCATCTCAGTGCAGAGCGAGACATACATCAATATATTGTGTGGCTGCCAACTTGATGATGTGTATATTAAGTTGTAGGTTTATTAAATCAATACATACACAAGTGGTAAGGTGATAGCTGCTGTGCCACCTAACACTAACACAATACCACCTGGTAACTGCACTCACTATTTCGCGACTACCATTGGGATCCAGTGCTAGTAAGAGCGACCAGCTGGAATCGATACAGCTCTACATAACCACATAGGGATCTATACCAACTCATGGCTAACAGATAGGTAAGTGAGTTTTTACCCATCAATTATTGCAAAAGTCAATAGAATTAATTGACTGATATTATTCTCCAAATCAGTCTGGAAACCAATAACCAGCAGATGACAAGGCAAAGAATGTACAATGATGTCTAGCAAGTTGATTTATGGATGGAACTAAAAAATTGACAAGCTCTAGCAGGTTACTGAACAGACAGAGATTACTGCTGCATCAGCAAAATGTATTTTAGTCTCTGGAAGACTCCAGGAGTGTCTGAGAGGATGTGGAGTGTAAACTTAGAAGCATCAATTTCAGGAGAGTATCAAACCCTAGGAGGGCATTCCGGCCGGCCTTCAGAATAACTGGGATCTCTGATGACTCGTACAGGAATAACTGGGATCTCTGATGACTGGTACAGGAGTACCATGGGAGTGATTGTGATAAGTTTGGGAACAAGTTCAAGCGCTGGAGGGAACTTTGGGTGCACCTGGAAGTGTCGGCGAACCAATGCGGAAATCACAAGCAAACTCTGAGAGATGCCTGGGTTCGTATAGATACGCATTCAGAGGACTGCTGGCATCATCTGAGACTCTCTGGGTGTGCACGAGAAATCTATTTCCCTGAACTGCGAATAAGAAGCATGGATTATTGTTCAATATGAATTCTGAGTCATACCAGCTACCATCTTCTTCAACACTGTATTTATTCCCTCCCTACATTATGGTACAAATGAACAAGGAAAGTGATTCATACATAAACGCAGGCACCCCAAAACAATAATCCAACTAAAGAGTTAAAAGATATCAATCAAACATGGTGTCGATGTCATCCACTTCTTCTCCCATCTCATCCGGGCCAATGAAAGCAGGAACACATAATTCATCAATGACGCAAAGAAGCTGGAGGCACTCTTTGTATTTGCTGATTCTTCTTACCTGGCGAGTGGCTGAAATTGAATTCCAATGTCGTTTGGCTCGATTTGTGATATCGAACAAAGGTGTAATGAGATGTTACCTAGCTGGGAATATAAATTGGGGTTTGAATGGCAATATGATATATTTGGATGGAAAAGGAGACCAGCTACCCGGGAAAAGAGGAGCGCCAGATGGGAAGTGCTGTGTTGCAGGAGCTCGGAATGAAAAAAAGGAGTGTCAAATCTATGCAGCGGAGCACCGATGGAGATTGAGGAGCGTCCAAACTAGCGGAGGAGCGCTGAAAAGGGGGGGGGGGTCAGGAGTGCGGAATGAAATAACGGAGTGCCAATCCAGGTAGAGGAGTACCGATGGGGGATTGAGGAGTGTTCTCCCAGCGGAGGAGCCGCGAAATGGGGGAGGGAGGGCAAGGAGTGCGGAATCCAATATAGGAGCTCCAGTGGAAATTGAGGAGTTTTCATCCCAGGCTGAGGAGCGCGGAAATGGGGTATAGAGTGCAGAATGAAATGGAAGAGCTCTAATCAGAATAGAGGGGATCAAGGAGTGCCAATCCCCGCGGAGGAGTGCTGAAAGAGGAGGAATTGACTTCTGAAGGATACAGAAGAGAGTGAATCAAGGCTGAGAAGCACCAACTAGGATTGAGGAGCGCCGATCCTAGCAGAGTTGCGCCACGTGGTGGGGAGGGGGAGAGGGGGAAAGGGGGGGGTTTGAAGCAGACCACTAATGTGTGATTGATGAGTGCAGTGGCTTCCAGAGTGAAATGTATCACAGGGGATTCATAAAATGTACCTCGATATTCATCTTGAGACAACATAACTGTGGCCTTCTTTCCCGTGTCATATTCAGACAGCACACAATGAATAGCTGCAGCTACCAGTGCTAAAGTCTGCGGAACGAGGGGTTGGAAATACTGGGATGTCGTTGGTTGGCGCCCCAAGCTATTGGCCGTGAAGACAAACTGATGGTAAATGAGATGAAGCACTTCCATTCGTGTGAACTATGATTTTTTATCCTCAACGACCTTGGAGAGATATTCATCGTCAATCAGGAGCTACTTAACCTGGATCCAAAGCTCGATCTCAGAGCGCAAATCCTGCTAGTAACTCCGGACAACAGTTCGATGTGCCCCATCTGCCAACCGTTCTCGAATGGTACTTGTCTTCAGTTTCAACTATGTATATCTTGGGGCGTAGTCTATATAGTAAATCTGATAGAAGAGCATTAAACAGCATCCAATACTTACAGCTTGTCATGTTTGCAGATCGATTGTAAGAGATGGACCACTAGGCAATTGGCACACTGATGGTGTACATGGTGGAGCACCTGCTATTGCCCGTTGACGATCCTGAGCTTCAATGGCAAGTTTCCAAGCTTGTTCAACCTTCGAGTACTTGTCATCAAATAATATTGGCCAAGGAGTCTTCGTGAATACAATTGCTTCAATGAACCGTTTCGCTACGTCAAATGTAGCCTTTTGGTGTTGGGGAACGTTCTGATCAGCCTTGGTCTGTGGTTGTGGAGCATTCTTGTCTCCACTAGACTTGGTTCGCAGCAGTGCCTGGGCGGGTGGTGCACAGTCAGACTCTGATGATGTGTTGAAGAGGGCTGACTTTTGGTGTTTCAGCAGTGGTGGTGCCCTTGACCCAAGTGGTTTTCGGGAATTTGGAAGCAGAGGACGTGCAATCACAGTATCGGCACGGCTCCGTTTCTTTGGCAATGAAAGACTTGTTGTTTGAAATGACTTGTCCCGGCATGCCTGGCCTAAAAGTATGACATCCTGCTGGTGATCCAAACCATTTTCTTCAATGTCGGATGATAAGGTGGACTCCCTGGTGTCCTCACTTTCGCCCTCACTTTCGCCCTCACCGATGTCCTGATAGGTATCATCATCCTGCTTCATCAATGAAATCGGTGATATTAGTCATCTGCAATATGATGCACGAGGGCATATAATTGGACGGCAAACATTTGATGAGAAATGAAGGTTGGATGCTCTCTTCAATGCGAGTGGTCTATCTAGGTGTGCTTCTTGATTCTTCTCTGAATAGTGATTCCTCACCTGGCTGGGTGTAGGTTCCGTTTGCTGTAATGAAGATAGACAGTTGGGGAATTTGGGAGAGAGTGTATAAGCAGTAAATATGGGATTAAATGCAATCGAATAACGGGATAAATGGTGCAAGAAGTTGCACATAGTCAAGGAGGATGCAATTGGAGGCACCCCTTGAATGTTTCACGAGAGTTGACTTCAATGGTTCATATTTATATTGAGGACAGCAGACCCTTGTTGCGATTTAGGATGTTGTGAGGTGCACCAGAATGGATGGATTCGTTGTCAGGTGCGCCGGAATGGATGGATTCCTATTGCCAAATGTTAGCAACCCTTATCAACAACACTCTGTATAGATGCAAGACTTGGAGGTTACCTAAAGCCAACAAACATAGAATACAACCAGATGCACCTGAACGAGACGCACCGGAAGAAATCTCGCAACATTAACTAACCCTTGGTGCTGGCCAAATGGAGCACTGACAACCTGAATGAAAACGTGTGCCCCTGCATATGACTCCTTGATACGAAGTAATTATGCATGAATACTCGAGCATTTGAGGTGACCGCATGAGATAGAATTGGTGCAGCATAGAGAATCTGCAGAACTTGATGGATAAGTGACAGCTGAGTTCCAAGGGGTCATACTGAGTTTGTTATTGATCGACGAGAATTATGAATCTCAGTGTGTGGTATATCTGCCGGAAGGACACACGTATATTCACGATAGTCTAATGTGTCAGGATGCTGCAGCTAAGTTAGCGGTCGATAAGACAATATTGTCACCATAACTTCCCTTTCATGTGTTCATCTGGGCCATGTCAGCAGAATATCCTTCACAACAATGTTGCAGTCAATGGAGGAGGGAGAGAATTTGGTACACAAAGGAGATACAGGCGTAGAGAAAATATGATCAGGTACAATGGATGATTGAGGGATGATCTTATGGATTCAAGCACTCATTGATGCCAAGATTGCTAACAAAGGAGTCATAAATACTCACTCACATTCTGATTTTGCGCCTAATATCTAGTAAGTTCCACACTGTTAAATCACATATTCATTATGAGTCTCTACTACAATATAGGCTTCAATGAATGTTGAGGTTGAAAGCTATATGCTACAATAAGTATGAATGCATAGTGAGACGTCATCTCACAGCAGGCAGAGGAATGATGTTTGCATGCATGCAGTTCCGGGGTATTTAGGTGCACCGAAGAGTGAATGGTTACGATAAGACTCATTCGCTGGGGATTGCGGGCTCGCCTTACTCTGACAGATAATTGCAATCTTGGAAGTTATCTCTTCATCACTCGAGCTTTCAAGAGTCGCTCTCTTCGAACTTCTCTCACGTTGAAAATCGATTCACATAATCGATTTTCAGATACAAGTTTTGGCGGCCCAAATATACATTTAGTCAAAATTGAGTTAAGTCTGCATTCCAAGCATTGAGGACTTAGGCCTCTTTGAGTAAGTGTGGTACATGGGTGAGCAGGAGTTGCCGGCCATCTTGTAGAGTTGCTTAGCAGAATCTGTCTTTTGAGATTCTCGCTCTCGAGCTGCATCTCTTTTGACCAAGCTTGATGATGCAGAAGCTATTTTAGAATTTGAAAGCAGAGGTCCAAACATACCACTAGGCAATATTGAGTTAAGTGAGGTTGATAATCAGCAAGATCTATGCATTTATGGTTTAGTTGTGCAGGGCTACTTTCCTCCAATGGACAGTTGACCCGGATCTAACAATTTAGGGCGTTTTAGTGGTGGCCTTCATATACCGATCAAGCATAGATTGATATATTAGCAGAGGGTGAGCGGGATGAGCCGCCTGCACCCAAATGTGCAGTGTCTTGAGAGATGACAATCTGTGAGCACAGCGTCCACTGATTCAAAGCTGAAGAAAACATGATGAGAATAAAGCAAACTGAAATAAAAAGAGCACTATGGAGTGGGGAACATGCGCTTTGGAGGCTTAATGTCGCAGTTGAGGCGTGCCTGACCTGGAATGAGACATTCATAATGAGTCGCAGCTTACCAAACTTAACCTCATAGAAATCCAAGAACATCATTCTGGACTGGGATGCAGATCTTAGTTGTGCCTGAACGTCGATCATAGGCCAGGACATACCCAGCAGCAAAAGGTGCAGTTTCACCATGAATACCCGAGCCATGTCTCAGTCTCCGACACTCTGGGATTCCGATCTGAGGTGTTTCCGACCGACTATGATATTCCTGCACAAGTTGCAGCTTTGCCACGAATAGGTGAGGCCATGCCTCGTATTCTGACATAGGAACTCGATTATCGTGTCGACTGTGTTGATTGCGGAATGGGATTGGCAATTATGCAGTGAGAGTCATGAAGATATGTGCCCAGGACTCTCCAGTGCACCTGCAATTTGAGCATATGCCAGCAATAGATGTTGGATTGCCATGAGTAGGCGAGCTGTGTCTCAAATTCAGACACAAGAACTCTCAATATCGCCTAGACAGTCTCCTTGCCAGATTGAATTAGCAAATAAGCGGTGCTGAATCTGTCATAATGCAACTCAAAAGGTATGCTGATGATTCTCTGGTGCACCTGAACTTGAATCAAATGGCAGCAAAAGCTGTGGAGTTGCCCGGAATCAGCCAGTTGGTGTCTTATATTCTGACACAGCTACTCAATATGGCCCGACTTACTTTATTGCCAAATTAGATTGCCAAATCTGCAGTGCGCGATCTATCTAAACGAGACTCATGACATATGGCCAGGATTCCCTGGTACGTCTGAAAGTCGCTGAATTGGACATTGTTCACTCTTCTGACTTCGGAATGTGTACGTGGCCATAGGTTTCCAGTGTACCGTAAAATCACTACTGAGGATTGATTCAAAGCCCTTTGCTGCATCGTTCCCAATGTTCGACTCAGGCTATTCATCGTGAGACAGGCCAGCCCGGGAAGTTGTAATTTAGCTTATCAATTGACTTCATCTCTTATCGGTCATTAATAATAACAATCCAGAACACCAATGAAATCCCACTTGAGCAATTTCTGATTAAAGACACCACAACTACAACATCAGAACTTTGATTCGCTTTAAAATGACAGAGAAACAGGACTCATGTATGCAGTATAGTGTGCCTTACAAATGACCATTTGACTATTTGTATCTGTTAAGAAAATTATGTTGGTTGAATGTCAAAAGAGGCATACCTTGATGAAGCGTTCTTAACAAACTAAGATGATGGATCATCTGACGGAAACGTGTCTTCAGTCTCTGTCAGCCACTTCGTATGGTCCTCACGAGACTGGAAAATCCGGTATAACATCGACGTCGCGATGTTCAGTCAACTCATCAAGCCGTGCAGGACTTTCATTTGGGCCCCTCCAGACAGTTGATGGAGATCACTCACGTGGTTATCATAGCCACCAGGACCCATATTCAGTAACCATGTATGGGGTACTCTGTTTTGCCCTAACTGGAAAACTCGTGCATATGGTTGCCGCTGCTCATTCAGCACCCAGAACTTCTGACTTATTACCGCATGGTTTGCTGCAGTATGATTTAGACCGGTCCGGCCCACTTTGCGTGTGGTTACGAATACAGAGGGATTGTGTGAATCTTGCAATTTGAGCTGCATTTCTGTGCATTCATCATTGCCCATTTCTGCATACATGTGGAAAATATCCACATGATCCACAAAATACTTTGTTAGCCACCACTTCATAGGACGAACTTGGCTACAAAGAAGACAAAGCAGCACTGCTTTTTGTTGAGGAGGTACACTTGGGAGAGCATTTTCGTATCTGTCTTATTCCGGAAGGAGCGCCTCTCTTAATGGGTCGTCTTTGTCAGGTTTGGGATACTCCCCATGGTCGTTGACAAGCATTGGCAGAAATGTTTCTCTCAGCCATCGGAAAATCGGCAAGTACACCCAAGTATTGAGTGTCCATTCATCGTACCATTGTTCAGACACGTTGTTGCAATCCTCTGTGTCTCCCAATACTAACGAAAAACATGCAAGCCGCCATCAATGAACTCTCTATGCTCCTGGAGCACCACGTGAATTGTATCTCTCCAGCTGGGCTTTCAGTTTTGCTTGCTCGTCCTCAGTCCACTAGAGATCAATGAGGTGTGAATTATCCTTCGGTAGCTACACTAGCAATTTTCCGTTGGCAAGTTTCGATTCCGACCACCTCGCAATCGTCCAAGGCTTTGCAATCTGTATCATCCGGCGCACCACATCCTGTTGAGCTTCTTTGTCTTCAGTCCGGATAGCATGCATCAAACTGTGCACAGCCGAATTCAATGCATCTGCATCATGCTTTTCCTTCACAGTCTTATCCTCTGGATCATCAGGCGCACCTGAAAACAGCCACATTGTCAGATAGCACCAGTCATAGAGTGAATGGAATCTCGGTGTAGCTGTGACTTGAAGTTTGAATCCAATTTTCGCATTCATCGCAATGTGCCAGCTTGCACAGTTTTTAGTCTTGTACCAATGGGACTCATCAAAACTGCCAAAACTCCATGCACAGTAGGAGAGTTGGCCATTACTTGATGGTTTTGCTCTGGATATTAAGGTATCATATAACACAAGGTGGATATTCCATTGGTTTTCCGGCTTGTCAATACCGGTGTTCAGATCCTTGTGGGTGAGATTTGCATATTCGGTGTGCAACAAGTTGACCAGTTTTAATTCAGTTCCATGTGTCATCTCGTCGATGATGGTCTTAAAGGTCTCTGCCACTCCGCGTATGTTCACCACCAAGATTGGTTCAAGGGATGATACAAGTGCTGGATGCCCGTGAGGTGGTGTTGTCTGGATCGACAACATCTGGTGGGGCACAGAATTCAATCTCTGGAGCGGATACCACTCTTGTTCTTCACTGACAATGGCAGGAAAGTTGTTGTGCGCCAAAATCACCAACTCTTCAAGGGTATTCCCCCATAAAATGGGCAGTGGCAACCCCATTACAACTTCCACAGTGAACAATTTGCAAAGCATTGCCGCTGCAACAAAGGTGAAAGTCTTTCCAAGACCCATTTCATCCGCCACCAGTGCTCCTGGCATATCAGTATCCCAAACGCACCTCCTCAGGATGTACTCTATGGCCCAAACCTTGTGCGCCAGAAACATCATTCCGGGCAGGCCTGGAATTGAATACTTGGGGCCTGGAACCCCGTCATCTGTTGATTGACGAATAGGATAACCATTCAGCAGGCTGACTGCCTCATCAAGACAGTCTTGTTCAAATTTGTTGTTGATTGTACTGAGAACCGTATTCAATACTGAGCTCGTATTTGCTGGATTGAGGACCTCCTCACCATCCTCCACTTGCTACTGAACCTCCCTTGCACCTTTGTCTGTGTTCTTTTCGTCCTCAATGATCTCTTTCAGTTACCCGGATGTAAGCTGGGCAGATGGGCTCATATTCCGGCGCTCCTGAAACTCTTCATGATGTTAGGTATTTCACAGACAAGCAACCATTGGAACTAGTATATATGGATGCAATACAATCAATTCTATTCTTTCAATCAGAACTTACATTAATACAAGTATCATTCTCTTGCCCACCATCCTCCTCTGCCTCCTCTCTTCCACCCTCTTCAGAACCTTCCATTGTCTCTGGATAATGATTAGCAGTTGCGCACATCTAGCCTGAACATGGCTAGCAGGGATTACCTTTGCTGGTCTCGATATGTGCTCGCCAATGTCTTTCCCTGGAGATCGATTCATTTCGACCAAAAATATTTTCGGATCGTGTCCAAGTTTCAACTTGGATTCATTTGAACGGCAACAGTTGTATGAAATCTGGCCATATGTGGGGTCCATTATCATTTGCTCATTTGTATAGAATCCCATATACTCTTTGTCCAATTCCGCCTCCTCCAGTGTGCACTTGAACTTTGATGTTAGAATGTATGGCTCTGTCGGGCATCTGTTTTTGTTGATGAAATTAATCAGCTCCTCCCAGTGCCTGACATCGGTATACATGGCTTGGAGTTGGTTTGGGGATAGAATGATATTGTTGCCATTCGATACCCGGCAAATCAGAACCATGAACGTTGTATTTGGCAACTCTAGGAGGTTACTTCTCACCTTTTTTCTGGTGCGCTCTCTCAAATTTGTCGCGGGTCACTTGTTGCCTCACCTTCCCTTTTTCCTCGCCTCCCTAATTTTGCTTCAACATTTCTCCAAAGTCATCTCCTCCCATTGCCAACGAATCCATTTGGTATTATCGAAATTATCCAATGGCAGCCAGCTCTCAAACGTCTCCAAAAAATCTGCAACCGCCGACTCCCAGTACAGTGGTCCAGCTCATAGCTATTTGAATGGGTTCTGCCCCCGGATAATGAACTAATTCTTTTTTTCGAGGAACCCAGCCATCCATACTTTCTTCCACTTGTTGAACACACTATAGTTGGCCTGCCCCATCCGTTTGGCAAATTGTTTCAAGGAGAATTCGGTTTGCTTCAGGCTGACTGGGGGTTTACCCTCTGCACCGTCCAAGTCCGACGAATCGTCGCTCTCATCATCTGCATCATATTCGACATTGGAAATCTCCAGCAATATGGGCAAGTCCGCAATCCCTACAACATCTGTTTTCCACTGTTCCACAGGCGGCAGGAATCATTTCGTTGGGAGGCTATTGGGAGGTCTCCCAGGTGCGTCAGAAGGAGGTCCAGGTGGAGGAGTAGAGCTGGATGATGTTGGCCAATTGACTGGATTGTTTCCCAGCAGTCCTGGAGCCACTGTTGGTGCACCTGGAGATGACGGCCCTTGTCCTGGGAACTGCTGCTGGGGAAACATTTGAGACTCGCCATAACCGCCTTGGTGGAGGTTATATACCTGCCACGGTGGCCTATAACTTGGATATTGTTGGCTTACGCTGGTGGTTGGTTGGGAACTATGTGTCATGTTGAATGGAGAATGATGATATCACTGCGGAGCACCGGGAAATGGCTGCTGTGATGGAGGATAACGATACCCAGGAGGCAGTTGATATTGATTGGCGTGTTTCCTAGATCAACTGACTTTGACAGTGGTAGTTTGTGATCCATTATCGTAGGATCCTGAATTGTCATCACGGTGCTGTTGCGAACCAAACAGGCCTTCCGGTGTAGCCATATTCGCTGTCTCTGGTGGAGATCCCTTCGTCGACATGTTCTGTGAACAAAAATGGTGGTAAACTACTATAGACACATTATGTGATGTAGAATAAATCAGAGTATGGTTGAGTATGTCGCAGGTAGCAGTGACCTTCAGCGGAATGAAGGGCCTCTTATTTCGCTTTCTGTTGTCACGAACTGTGGTGTTTCACTACACCTTTGATCCATGAAACCAATCTGGGCCTTGAGAAAAAGAATCCTTAATCACACACATCCCGCCTTTCTTTATTATATGCTCGAATTCATACACTAGGATATTGGATAGGTGCTCACCGTCATGTGCTCCCATGATTTTAATGGTCGTAGAAGGGATATGATATGATATCTCCTAAACCCAACCAGAACTATATCCAGAATGAAGGTTAGCACGACTAGGGATATTACACATAAGTTGTGTGTATACAACCTTGCAACCTCATTCAATAGGAGGCCTGTGAGTTGAGCAGCAACAATGATGCTACCTATTGAGCTCCTTGTCTAAGCATATTGTTCTCCTCAGGATCCACCCTCCGGTCAAGGATCGTTACTGAAGTAACCATCCTCCTAGTGTATCAGTACTGGATGATCATTGGGTAAGCATACAGTGAGCTAGGAAACTCAGCGGTTCATTAGATTAAGATGATCTACCATCATTATCAGCCGCTCCGAGGCTCGAGCACAGATATAACTCACAATGCTGCAATGTCGTAGTATAAGGCCCATGGTGGTTAATTCAGTGATGACAAAAGAACCCTTCTGTTATTTTCTAACGATGTTCAGCAGACTATGTGCACCATTATTGTACGGGATATGATATATATACTCTGGTTTATGAAGAAAACTGATCGTTAGGTGATTATATTTTACCCCTGCCCTGCAGTTTGTGGGGTGTGATGCGGCTGTTGATGTCATACGCTAACCTGATATCCCTGAGGCTGTACATTACCCCCTGAAGAAGCATCGACGAGACGCATCCGAATACGTATTCACTGACCATTCTTCGAATATGGTCAACACTCGCCGGAAACATGTTAAGTGCTTTATATGCAAAAAGAAATTATTCAACGAGAACTGACTCGAGGCTCACGATCAACAATATTAACCAATATCAATGAATGAAGGACTATTATCTGATGGGATGTTACCACCTGCAGGATGGGATAGACCCGAGCCATCATGGTTTGACTTCAGTCGGTGCATCTGCATGGCTGTCGATGAGCTCATCAACTAATAATCTACGCATAGACAATGGACCTGGTGCATCACCACCTCAAGATACTTCCGATGAAGAAACTATATACCTCCAGAAGCCTGATCTCACAGGTACCCCTGATCCAACAAAGAGGAGGGCGCATAGGCAGGTGGTTGGAGTGGAATATGTGGGGGGGAAAGCATATGGCAAAGCAACTGGATTGTACAACAAGCATCGCAAGTACTCAGAACAATGGAATCCATGGCATCCATCTCAGCCAGCACACCAGTTTCAACAGGGGTAATCATTTAGCCAGCAAACGAAAACGTGGATTGATCAGCATCTGAGCTGTAGAATGGACAACTTCAAAATCGAATAATTTCAATCGGCAGATACTCTACGAAAGCTCCTCTCAGAACTCGATTTCAGGGTTGGCGATGATAGTTGGATTGAAGATCATTCGCCTATCTTCTGAACTTTATACTACAGGGATATGTTCAAACGTACCCAGTTTCTTTTGGCAAATCCCCCAATTCAGGTGCACCTCGATTCTAAACCGGTGCGCCTTGCAGACTCGGATGGTCACCGAATATACAGTGAGACAAACACCAGTGACTGGTGGTGGGATACTCAAGATCAGCTTCCTGCCGGAGCGACAATTGTACCAGTCATTTGTGCATCCGAGAATACTCACTTGACCAATTTTTCAGGCAATCAGCATGCCTGTCCGCTGAATCTCACAATTGGTAATATTCAAAAAGATATCCGCTGTATTCCAGAAAAGCGCACCTGGATTCTTGTTGGGCTGATTCCATGTCACCTGAAAGGTGCCAAGAATACAGACGAAGAATGGCATTCCGCAGTTGGAAAACTGCTCTTGCCACTGCGGAATCATGACATAACTGGTCCTGGCTTGAAATGGAATTGTGCTGATAGATTCCAGAGACGATATTATCATCTTTTGGCGAACTGGGTCAGGGATTATCCAGAACATGTGATGATTACTCAAGTCTCATATGGCTCCTGCCCGCTGTGTAAAATTATTAAAGGTACGCCGATGGGGCATTCTACTTGTCGAGCTCTTGATAACTCAAGAGATCAGCATATTTACTCAAATCTTCTAGACGAAGCTAATATTGATGTTCTGCACACTCTTCATGTTCATCCAATCCGCAACCAGTTCTGGCAATTCCCTCTCTGCAATGTCTCTCGCCTTTGGCAGCCTGATGAATTGCATCAGCTGCTTCTGGGTTTAGTTAAAGACTTATTGCACTGGCTGCTCAAATACCTGAATGCTAGAAATGTGAAGGATCAATTTGACAATCGATTCACATCAGTACCATGATATCCAGATCTCCAGCGCAACTCTATACCATTCGATTCGATGAAAAGCAGCTCCTGGCAGGGCAAAGAGATCTGGGGCATGATCAGAACACTGTCAGTGAATTGCGCTCCAATTCTTGACCACTGCAAGGATGACAGGAAAACTGCGGCAGAAATAGCCTCTGATGAAATGGTAATCCGAGCAGTGTGGGGATTATGTGAATTCTCTCTACTTGTCAGCCAACAAAACCACTCTGACCTATCCCTCACAGCACTAGACGATGCACTGAAGCAATTTTACAAGAAGAAGGGTGTGATTCGAGAACAGACAATGTCGAAGTTTGCCAAGGGCAAAGGGGATGAACAGTTGGCAACGGAATCCTATCAGTTACGAGAACACAAGATTCATAAAATCCGTGCTGCAATGGATGTTCAGGTGTACGGGGCCGAAAAGGTTGCAACATCAAAACACCAGCAATTTCAGGTGCGCTTGAATAGAGGCTGACAAGCGGCAACTGAATGGTCAGAGGCTGATTGGCAAAAGGCAATCGAGCGATTGGAGAGCGAAATCCATCAGATGTCACCTGTCAAACGCAAGCTTTTCGATAAATTATTCCAACATCACGAGTGAAAACTATTACAAGAAGTTGGGACAAGGGCAACCGGTTCCAGAAGCATATTCACCAAAACACTTTCTCAAATGAAGACTACTGCCGAAGAAGAGGTTTATGGGGCGGTAAACATGACTGCTGATAAGCCTGTGGAATTACAGCTCTGTCTATCCGATGCTGGGACTGAAGCCACTACCTGGAGTATCGCTGATATTGAATGCATTGTGATTCAGCTGGAGAGAGAGATATATGGTATCGCATCGAATGAGCAGATGCGGTTTAAGCAGGAATCTATCATTCGCTTGATCGAGCTTGAAGCGTGGTGGCAGGCAATCGGCCTTCAGGAACTCCGGAAAACCATCCAACAGTGTGTTATACATTTCGGAGATCGAAATATGCACCTCGCGAGCCATATATCAGAGTCCATTTGGTGAATGGATTCTAGCGACAATTTCACCACCAATATTTCTGAACGGCTACATATCTGCACTGTGAAAGAGGTATATCGATCTACCAACAAAGTCAATTACATTCGACAGATGCTCAAGCACAATTACCGTTCTACCACTCTTGACTATGTAGAGGAGACACTGTCATATCTTGCCCTGCCAGGCTGGTACAATATTATCACAGCAACAGTTTTCAACCAACTATCCGCTGCCGATACACGGCAAAATACTTGCAGAGTCCATCTTTTATGTGTCCAGCATTGTCAGGAAAAGCCATTCTTCCGCCCCGTGTCACCACAGGTACATCATTTGAGCGACCCTCATATCCGCGGAGTGTGCAGAAGTATCAAATTAACCTCACTCAGAGATGCATCAGAAGATTTTGGAATTCCCAACTTTGGACAGCTATTCCGTTCACAAATTGTAGAGGACTGGGGACACATAGTTAGTGGACTGGTGCTCGGATATGATCAGAATGTACTCCTTGACAGTATATTTATTAAACTTCAGAATGGGCTGTCGTACTACTGTCAACCATTTCACTGCCCTACATCTGTTGAGCGTCTGGGACTTGATTGCAAGGTACAATATACCGATGCCAACCAAGAGGTCATGCCTCAATCTCATTACAACTGGGTCCATTATATGTACAGTGACCTCGATAACACATTCCAAGGCCGAGTTCCTTCTTTTGCAGTATTATACTTCAGATGGACTCCACCGAAGCAGATCCTCGAATTTCAGGAGCGCTTGCCCCCCGGAAAAACCATATCGACCTTTACTAAACAGTGCAAGAAATCTCAACAATGGGTATTATGCCCTCCAGTTCATGAATATGCAGTGGTGATTCCAACAAAGTACAAAGATCTGCATGGTTGGGCTGATTGTGTTGACGGATTCATCCGGGTTGTAAAACAGACTGATATGATGCGTATTGTACCTGTCCGAGCCATTGTTGGACCAGCACATTTAGGGCGACAGAATGCTGCATCAGATAGGATCGATAGCGTATGGCTTGTAAACAATCATGTGGATTTGGATACCTACTAGACTGTATATTAAGTTACAATGCCTGAATCAAGGTGTGCAGGAGGAAGATAGTCAGTTAATTGAATTGTACTATTTGATATAAACATTATAAAAATCACTGCTGGAGAGGACGGCTCCAGGTTCGAGATTCACTGGAACAGTCTTGGAGACGCAGCCAATACTCCCAATAGCTCCGAAATTTGCATATTCTAATAGTTTGATTTTGTAGTATTTCGAAGACAACCATACATTCTTCAGGATATTCTTGGATCCTGTTCCACAACTTCCAGAACCTTGAGGAGCACTGGTGAAGTAGTCTCGGAGCACCTGAGACCTCATCGCTTTGCAATCAGCCTATCTGGGAGCATCTGGGAGCATCTGGAAGGATCAGTGTGGCTGTTCAGAGTTGCTGAGTTGTCCAGTTGGGACTTCCAAACCATTTCACATTTTGCTGATGTGAGCTGGACAATAAGTGGGTTGTATCTCGTGGATTGCATTTCATATAGTGAAGGAAACTTGAGAACATCACTATGGAGAAAGATTGGATACTGGTGTTAGGTTGGGAACTACTTCAGATACAACTACTGTTAGTAACGGTTCCAGACCGTCACTTCGGGTCAGGGTTCACGTCCAAACCGAACCGTTGCCAAACTGGCGGTCCGTATTGGAAATAAACCCGAATTGTCTTCTAGCATACGATTCAATGGTTAACTCCCAACCCATCTGGATTGGGCGGGTTGCAAGCGGGTCGCACAGCGTTTCCAATTAAAGATTCATATAAGGCTCTTGTTTTTGTGGTTTGTGAATAGTATCTTATCAAAATCACATTTTCAACAACCAATTATATGTTTTTGCATGCTTTGCAGCTTGCAATATAGATTAATTTGGGATCAGTGTTTTGCCTTTGATATTTTGTACATTCGCCTATTATGGCTGTGAATAATTCCGTTATGAACGCGAAGATCCACATGATGCCTTGATTACCAAATATGCAACAACTAAAACTGTTGACACTCTGTTGACACTCATTTTCAGGATGTGGCAGTGAGCATTGTTGGTGTTGTTTTTGCCAGTAAAGGCTGCCAATATTTGAGAAATGGATGTTTGCTACCAATCAGAACATAAATTACTCAAGATGCGAAGCAAAAACATTATGGATGCTCTGTTGACACTTGTTCTCAGGATGCGACATGGCATATGTCGCTGTTTTTTTCCCAGTAAAGGCTGCCAATATCTGATAAATAGATGTCTTCAAGCAATCAGAACATATATTACGCAAGATGCGACACAGGAAATTGTTGATGCTCCAGTGACACGCATTTTCAGTATGCAGCAGAGAACATGTCGCTGTTGTTTTCACCAGTAAACGTTGCCAAGATCTGATTAATAAATATCTCCAACCAATCGGAATATGAATTACCCAAGATGCGAAGCTAAAAATGTTGGATGCTCCGTTGACACTCATTCTCAAGATGTGGCAGGGAGCATGTCGGTGCAGTTTGTCTCAGTAAAGGATGCTAGTATCTGATAAATGGATGTCTGCAACCAATCGGAACATAAATTAGCCAAGATGCGAACCTATAAATCTTTGACCCACAGTTCACGCTTAGTTTCAGAATGGGGTGGTCACTGTAAAGCTGTCTCTTTTGCCAATGAAAGCTGCCAATACATCAGTTATGCATAACAGTGACCAAAGCACTATTTAATTACCATCCTTACAAAACCACAAATCGTTGACGCATCGTTGAGGCTTATTTTACTGTATTGTTCATTCGGCATCTGCTGCCATCGACAATAGTTCTGATCATGATTTGAACATATTGGTCATCTTTCTGACAGATTCAGACTTGGCACTGTGGCAAAGCCGAGCTCAGTAACATTCTTGCACTGTTCGCTCTCACACAACCAAAATTTATGTGTCTTGCCAAATGATTCATGGCGCCCGCTGTACAACTGTTTATCAACCGATATTCACAAGATACTGCTCACCATTCACCCATCACATATCTCTAACTTAAACTCACGGTGATGATACATAAAGAAGCTGATGAAACATCGACGCATTCTGCCATAGATTTTCTTCACTCCCTGATTCCTCCTCGTTTCGATTGCATCGACCGTCACCAACAGCATTTCACCCTGTCACTTTGGCCTCCGGGTAGATCGAATCAATCTAGGAACATTTGGCGCAGGGCTCGCATCCCAGTGCACTGGGCATTCCGGATCTTTGATGCTGTTGTCTTGCTCCATATGTCATTCAACATCTGCCTTGCAATTGTCTTCGCTGTTATTTGGATGATCTAAGTCCCCATTCCGGTTAAACTAATCCTCGGTGTCCGAAATACTGTCACTAGGACTATCCTCATCAAGTTCGACCGAATGACATTTGATTCTTCGTATTCAGTGGGCACTTAATATTTGAGTTCGTCCTCCAGGGAGGTTCTTTGCAGATAAAGCTGGTGGCAAAGGAGATCTTTCTGACAATTTGAATGCAGCCGCACCATCATGTTGAAACAGCGGCCAGTATGCTTTGACAATCTATTCTGTGTCCGAAATGTATCCTACGGCGGTCATCTGCTTGTTTTGAGCTTGAGATTCCTTCTGGGTAGCATGTAGGTTTTGGCTGCCCTGCCGCATCTCCCAAAAGTTGTAAACCTTGGCCATGCTGTGTAGTGTCTTTTCCTCCACCTCTTTCTTCATTTCGGAGTCATTTTCTGTGTTCGTTGAATCCAATTCTGGGTCAGCGCCTGCTAATATCCAGTGATTGGCTCAAGCAAACGATCTTTCAATGAATTATTCGCGAAGGGTCTAGCCCATGGTTTTGACTGCATCCAGCCGATGACATCTCGGCCAAGGGAAAAACAGGCCTCCCCTCCGACACCATATGGTACGATAGAGAATATGTCACGGGCCACATTGGAGAGATTGTCATACTTTGAGTGCATTTCATCCTGTTGATGCCACCAGTCCATTATGTCCGGTATCCAAAATGTACTGCTTCTCTACTTTGGGTCGGAGTGGTAATCATTGAGATTTTGATTCATTTGCCCCCAGTTCTTTGGTGCTTCAGGCGGCGAATTCAAATAGAGACTGGCGGAGGTCAATAAGTGTGCAGCGCATTCGCATTCTCCAGGTGTCAGCTCAACCACATTGTCAGGCGTTAAGTATTCTGCTTCATCGGTGCACAAATTGTATGAATCAAAGGATGATTGACAGAATCCTGAAGCCATTGCAGAGGGGATGAGATTGCTGCTTGGTAAGCTTTCGAGTTTATTGACTGGCACATATCACTGTTTGGTACAGTATTCATTCTCCACATACTTCAGAAAGGCCTCCTGGTATTGGGTAGTATAGGATGGCTCGTCCTCAAGATTAATATCCATTCCATCGTCCCACTTTCTGACCTATTGCAGCTTGCAGAAAGAATCGAGGATATGTGCAGAAATGAAAAGCATGGCCGTTGTTAGGATCACTTCAGTGTAGTATTTGGAGAGCTTCTGTCGAGCTAACTTCACAGCGATGAAGCAGTCTTCTTTTCATTGATCCTTCTTCTTAGCCAAAGTGCATATCATGCCATCCATGTGATTGCACATGTCATTGTACACTGTGATTTCATGATGCAATGTGACTGTATGCCTCTTTGACATCCACAGGGTCCAATATTGTAATGGCCTCAATACTTCCATGACATACTTCACAATGGTCCATTCATCTTGTGTTGTGAAGAGTGGCCGGTACTCACTGTATTTTGTATTGTGAAGCCACTCACGTGTGAATTGACGTAATCGGTATTCCCGCTTGAATAACACCAGTTTAGAGATCAAACGTGGCTTCACATCCATAATTCGAAGAACCGCGATGCGGACTTTGGCTTTTGAACAGTTAATGACCTCGTTTTGACAAGCAGATGAAAGCGGAATCAGTACCACAAGCATTCTCTGCTATATAAAGGTCAGTGTCAGGACTTTCAAAATATTATGAAATACGTAATTTTTCGATTATCTTTGCGAAACCTGGTCTCATGGCAGACACCTTATTGATTCTAGCATTGCCCTCTTTCGAAGTCTTTGACTCTTCCCAATGTCTATACTTTCATTCTCTCCAATTTGCTGATCGTGCTCATTGGCTTCCGAAGACTTGGTGCGTCCTTTTACACCGAGACTGGTCATGAATGCACCTAAAGGCAGCTGAATGACGTGCGCCATGCGGGGTATGTGGTTCCTAAATGCAAGCCAATCGATTCCAGAGGCCTCAAGTGTTGGTTGCAGCTCACGTGTCATCGAGTAATTGGAGGAAGTATTATCAGTCGTAGTACCATGCAAATGGACGTCGGTAAGCTCAAAACGAAAAAGCACGTCCCTCAAATGTATGGCTAGCCTTGCTGCAGTATGTTGGCCCTGGACCTATCATTCTTATTTACCTTTCAAAATGGGAAAAAAACAGGCGATCAACCTCGTTGAAAGACAGTTGAACTTTACGCATTGCTCAATTTCGATCCATAAAGTAAGCAATGACAGATGTTATGGCTACATTATTCGTTGTCGTCCATCTGTCCAAGGCTAAACTAACTTCATTTCGTGACTGCAATTGCTTCTTAATTGCATCCACCATCAGTGCATATTTGTTCCGGCAAATGTTACTAAGGGTAATAGCGGACGGCAGCACTAGATCATCCTGTAATACCTCGTATCACCATTGTAGCTCCAGATTTGATATAGTGTTCCATGGAATTTGAGCCGAAACAAATCCTAACATGAGGTAGGGATTCTGTGTGTCTCGGTGAATTTTGGAAGTTTCACAGTCCTAAGTGGCAAATTTCGCACATTTTGTCTGTCATTTTGATCAATACTGATCAAGCGGGACGTGAAATGAGAAATTCCTCTGGAAACTTACTGTTGTGATTCTTCGACTTCTTTGCCTCATCAGGATGGCTAAAGCTGTTTCATCGACCATCGAATAAATCAATTCTCTAACCGCTCACTATGTCAATTCGTTTAACTTTGCGATGTGAGCTTTTGCCAGCAAGTGTTTCCCCATTGAACTGGTCCCATGTTTTGATCGATTGCAATGAACTTGATGACAAACGATACATATGATGCCAGGGCTGGCGGTCTCTTCACTTCCACAGTATAACTAGAATCGCCACGACAGCGCATGTCTAGAATCATTCCATGCAATACACTGCTTTGAGCCTACATTCATTGCAGCCCACCAAGCATTGAAGATGATTTGTAATGTAAGATCGCTCAAATCATGAACAAAGACACATCCATTTTCGGAAGAGATCACAACCTCAAGCAATGAGGTGTTCGAAGATTTCCAATTTGACATGGCGGTTGGAATTAGAAAGCTAAGTAATCCAACTTCAGAGACTGCCGAAAGTAACGATACAGTAAAGCAGACTGCTGGTTCTTAAATATTGACTCCACAACTACAAGCAAAAGAATCAGATCTGTAAAACATTGCATGCATATTTGTGAAGTTGTATACAAGGACAGATTCCAAAGACTGACCGTGTAAAACTTGATTTAGAAACAACACAATGCAGTTCATTGCTGCGTAGTGCCCTAAGCCTCCACAAAAACTGTTCACACTGTGTAGGTGCTCGATTGTGGACACCGGACACAATATCATCACCAGCAGTTTTGCCAATACAGCCTGCCGATAGGTTCATTCTGGGTTATCTGCGTTCCATTGCCATTAGATTATCCATGATGAAAGATCAAACATCGTTGACGCTCCATTGACGCGGATTTTGGGACATGGTTTTGATCCTGTCGTATGCATTTTTGCCTAGAAAGGCGGCTGATAGTTCGTTTATGGTTTAATGTAGTCGCATAGCCCTTTGGTTTTCCAAGATGCAAGGCCTAACATCGTTCACGCTTCGTTGACAACCATTTTTATGGCATACTGACAATGTTATCGCGAGCATTTTCGCCTAGAATGGTGGCCGATAGTTGGATAGTGGGTTAATGACGCCACACAACCTTTGCATTTTCCACGATGCAAGGCCAGAAGTCATTGACGCTCCATTGATGCTGATTTTGAAGACATAGGAACAATGTTGTCCCAATCATTTCCATATAAAAAGGGGGCAGATAGTCCGACTATGACGTAATGTTGCTGCACAACCCTTGCATTTTCCATGATACAAGGCTGAAAGTTGTTGACGCTCCATTGATGCTCATTTTTAGGACATAGTAGCTATGTTGTCGCAGCCATGGTTTACTAGAGAGGTGGGCAATAGTTCGATTATGAGTCAATGTTGCAGCGAAACCCTCTGGATTTCCCATGATGCAATGCCAAAAATCATTGACACTCCATTGACGCTCATTTGTAGGAGGTAGTAGCAATATCATCTCGAGCATTTTTGCTCATAAAGGCCGCCAATATTATGATTGTGGCTAAATGCAGTTGCACAACCCAGTGATGATCCAGGATGCAAGACCAGGAAACGTTGACGCTACATTGACGCTCATTTCTATGATGGGGTAAGGAGCTTGTGGCTTGCCACTTTACATATTAAGACGGCCAATAGTTCTTCTTTGGATGTATGCGACTTTGCAGCCATGTGATTGCTGAATGGGTAAGACTATAAATCGTTGACGCTCCGTTGACACTTACCTTTAATCTCACCTTAGAGACATACTAACAGTCATTGGGCGCTCAACAATTGTACAAAAAATGCATACAGTCTCTATTGGCAGCCAGTATACTGTTTCTATGTATTATCATTTGAATCCAAAATCTTCGAGATATTTTAGTTTCTGAGCCACCACTATACACGTCATTTGCATGATGAATTACGTAGGTCCATCGCGTTTCAACGCTTTCGGCTGGCATTAGACGGTGTCCAAATTGTTGTACTACTTTCAGCTATTTATAGCCTGACATCCTCACCATTCGTTATCCAGCTGATTATACTTGATTTCCGTGCCATACCATATCAAATGTTCAATTTCTTGACCATGTTCTGAAGGTCTGAGCCGAGAGTTATGTATTTCGCTGCATGGATTAATGCAGCCTGACGGCTGTTATTTAGCCGGGTTTGGGATGTGCTTTGACCACTCCTTCTATGAGTCGTATAACATCACTGACTTCAACTTTGTTTGTAAATTTTGTCTGAAATTTAGCTTTTGCTTTATCATTTAAACGTAACAGGCAACACCATATGCAGTTCGTTGTTTGTCAATCAACATGATTTGGCGTCTAGAAGATTGGCATCGCTCGTATGACCCATGCACACACACTGACGAATAATCCTGTCTTACAATTTGGTCACAGAAATCCAGAAAAAGCTGTCATGTAACAAAGTAGGTTCACAAATTGTGTTTACTTGAGATACATTGACACAAATACCTATTCGGCTATCTAATTCTATGGTGACACAGAAGCCGTCGCCTTGTCTTCATCCTAATCCAATTTCTATATGGTAATTAGCTTGGGACGCTAATTACAGGGATAACAGCTTACGGGTTGAACTGGCTTCACAATCTCCATCTGTGACGAATTGGGCACCGTGTTGGGCATCAGAGATACTAAGTTATCGTGTGCCTGAGATTGCTCCGATCCCACCCTCATTCGACTACTTCCCTATGGAGACGTTGCTTCATGCATTTGTGATTGTCTGGGGATAGTGTTAGCAACGGTTCCTGAAAGCCACGTCAGGTCCGGGTCTGGGCCAGAACCGAACCATTGACAAATTGGCGGACCTGGTTGTCAATATACGTGAACTGTCAACCCAGGTATGGTTCGATGGTAAATTCCCAACCCGTCGGAATTGGGTGGGTTGTCAGCAGGTCCATCTATCGATTCATATAAGGCTTTTGTTTTTGCAGTTTGTTCATAGTATCTCATCAAAATCGCGTTTTCAATAGCCAATATTACGTGTTTGCATGCTGTGCAGCCTGCAATATCGATTAATTTACAATCCGTGTTTTTCCTGTTATATGTTGTATTTTACGCTATGAAGGTCGTCAATAGTTCTGTTATGAGCTGATTTATCCGCGTAAAGCCTTGATAAACCCAATATACAAGACCAAATATTGTTGACGCTCCGTTAACGCTCAGTTTCATGATGGGGTAACATATGTGTCATGCGCTGTTTCAAATGAAAAGGCTGCCACGACATCGTCTATGGATTATTACCATGATGCAACACTTAGATTTGCCAAGATGCAAGACCAATAATCATTGACACTCCATTGATGCTCATTTTCAGGATGGGGCAGGAAGCATGCTGCAATTGTTTTTGCTGCTAAAGGTGGTCAATATCTCATTTATGCATGATTCCAAACCAATCACCTGTTAGATTACCCAAGATGCAAGAGGAAATATCATTAACGCTCCGTTGACGCTCGATTTCAGAATGGGGCAGTGACCGTGTCGTGTATTGTTTTGAGAAAGAAGGCTGCAAGTACATTGGTTATAGATAGCAGCGGCCAGGTCACATTTCAATTACCGTACATACAAGACTAAAATTCGTTGACCCTCTATTCACCCTCATTTTAATTTACTGTCTAGTCATAATCTGCTACCATTAATAATTGCATTTATAATTGTTTGAACTTTGTGGTTGCCTTTCAGCCTGATCAGGACTTGGCTGTATGGCGAAGCCGAGTCCAGTAATATTCTATCACTTGTCGCTCTCATCACGTTGAAGTTTATAAATGTTGCCAAACAGTGCATATTGCCTGGTATACCTGTGTATATCAACAAATTTTCTCATGGGACTGCTCAATATTCTTCCATAATATTTCTCTGAAGGAAATTTTCAGTACACTGCATAATGAACTTGGTCATAATACATTGACGTATTCTGTCCTACTTCTGCTTGATCCTCTAATTCCTCCTGGTTCCATTATATTGACCATCATCAACGTCTTTTCCACCTTTCTCTTTGACCGTCTTATACGCCTAATCAATCCGGGAACATTCGGTGCCACACTAACATTCCGCTGCTCTGGGGTTTCTGAATTCTCACTGCCGTTGTCAAGTTCCATATCTGACTCATTATGTGCCTCCCAGTTGTCCTCGCTCATATTTGGATTATCCAAGTCCTCATTCCAGTTAGGCGAATTTTCGGTGTCAGAAATGCTTTCAGGTGAACTATCCTCATCAGTTTCGGCAGGATGGCGGTCGATTCATTTGATCTGGCAGACATTCAATATGTGTGTTCGTCCTCCCGGGCGGTTCTTTGCAGACCAAGCTGGTGGCACAGGTGATTTTTGCACCAATTTGAATGCAGCCACACCATCATGTTGAAAGAGTGACCAGGATGCTTTGACAATCTCTTCCGTATCTGAGATGTATTCTACGGCTGTCATTTGTTTGTTTTGAGTGCGAGATTCCTTCTGTGTAGCTCGTAGATTTGGCTGCCCTGCCACAAGTCCAAAAAGTCGGGAACCTTGGCCATTCGGTGCAACTTCTTTTGCTCCGCATCTTTCTTCATCTCCATGTCGTTATCAGCACTGGTTGGATCCAATTCAGAGTCATCGCCAACCAGTAATCCGTTATTGGCTCGAACAAACTGGCTTACTACGACCTTTTTGCAAGAGGTCTCGTCTGTGGTTTTTGGCTGCCTCCACCTGATCACATCTCGCGCAAGGGAAAAACTGGCCTCCACTCTGACACTGTGAGGTATGACAGAGAATATATCCTGGGCCACATTGGAGAGATCAGCATAGTTGGAGTGCATTTCTTCTTGTTGCCGCCACCAGTTGGTGATATTCGGTAACCAAAATATACTACTAATCTCCATTGGGTCAGAGTGGTAATCATTAAGATTTGGATTGATTTGCCCCCAGTTCTGTGGTAATTCAGGAGGTGAATTCAAATTGAGCCTTGCTGCTGTCAATAAGCATGCTGCACGATTGCTTAGTCCAGGTGTCGTTTTGGCCTCATTGTTCGACATTATATATTCTTCATCATTGTTGGACAAATTATATGGATCATGAGATGATTGACCAGATCTAGAAGCCATTGCGGAGGAGACGAGATTGTTGGTCAGTATGCTTTCGGGTTTTGTGACCAGCAAATGTCAATGTTTAGCGCAGTATTCGTCCTCCACATACTTTATAAAGGCCTCCTGGTATTGGGTAGTATAAGAAGTCTCGTCTTCAGGATTAAGATCCATTCCCTTGTCCAACTTCCTAAACGATCGCAATGTCCGAAAATGATTGAAGATATGTGCCGAAATAAGATGCAGACCAGTTGTTGGAGTCACTTCAGTATATTATTTGGACAGCTTGTGCCGCACAAACTTCACAGCAAAGAATAAGTCTTCCTTCCATTGTGTCCTCTTCTTGGCCAAAGCTCTCACCATGCCATCCATGTGATCAAACATTTCATTGTAGAGAGTGATGACGTGGTGCAGAGTAACAGTATGCCGTTTCGACATCCACTGGGTCCAGTCCCAGAATGGCCGTTAAACTTCGAAGACATACTTGGCAATCGTCTACACATCCTGTGTTGTGAACAGAGGCCGGTAATCACTGAATTTTGGGTTTGTAAGCCATTCACGTGTGAATTCATGTAATTGGTAGGCACGCTTGAGCAACTCCAGTGTCGAGTTTTAACATTTCTTCACATCCATAATCGGTAGTACTGTGATCCGGACTTTGGCTTTTTGAAAGTCAATGCACTCGTTTCGATGACCAGGTGTCAGCGTACTCAATACGGCAAGCATTCTCTGCTATATGAAGGTCAGTTTCTGCACTTTCAAACTATGTTGAATTACGTACTTTCTCAACTATCTTTGCTAAACCTGGTCTCATGGCCAACACCTTATTGATTCAAGCATTGTCCTCTTTCGAAGTCTTTGACTCTTCCCAATGTCGGTGCTTTCATTGTCTCCAAATTGCTGATCGTGCTCATGGGCTTCCGAAGACTTGGCGCGGCCTTTTACACCCAGACTGCTCATGAATGCACCCAAAGCCAGCTGAATGACGTGGGCCATGCATGGTATGTGGTTTCTCAATGCAGGCCACTCGATTCCAGAAGCCTCAAGGGTAGCTTGTAATTTGCGAGTCATTGAGTAATTTGAGGAAGCATTATCAGTTGAAATTCTGAATAAACGGCCGTCAGTCAGCTCAAAATGATCAAGAACTTCCTTCAAATGTCCGGCTAGCCATGCTCCAGTATGTTGACCCTTGACCTGTAATCCTTAATGAGCTTTTGAAATAGAAAAAGAATGGACTATCAACCTCATTGAATGCCAGTTGTACTTCTCACAATGCATAATTTCAATCCATATAATTGGCAATGACCTACGTTATTGCTAATTTGTTTGTCGATGTCCATCCGTCTAAAGCTAAAATAACTTTGTTTCTGGACGGCAAATGCTTCTTAATTGCATCCACTGTCAGTGTGTATTCCCTCTGGCAAATGTTGCTCAGGGTGCTGGCTGACGGTAACACCAATTTGCTTCGTAATCCTTTGTATGAATGTTTCAGCTCAAGGTATGATATAGCGTTCCATGGAATATGAACTGAAACAAATCCTAACATGAGGTAGTGAATCCAGCTGTCTTGGTGAAATTCAGCAGTTTGAAAGTCCTTTGAAGCCAGTTTAGAGTGTTTTGTCTATTCATTCAGTAGGTATATTTCAAACCTAAATATTTAATTTGAATTTTGTTTGCAAACTTACAATCGAAATACCTCGACTTCCTTGCCTCTTCAGTATGCCCAACACTGTTTCATTGACCGTTGAACTAGTTAATTCAGTTACTTCTGACACTGTAAATTCCTTTAACTTTGTGATGTGCGCTTTTTGCCAGCAAGTGTTTGCCCATTGAGCTGGTCCCATGTTCTGATGGATGGCGAAGAACTTGATGACAAACATTACATATGATGACAGGGCTGCTGGTCTCCGCAATTCCGCAGTGTAAATAGAATCGCCACAAAGGCGTATGACTGGAATTATTTCAAACAATATGCCGCATCGAACCTACATTCATTGAAGCCCACCAAGCATGGAAGATGATTTACAAAGTAAGGTTGCTTAAATCATGAATGAAGTCACTTTTATTATTGAAAATATCATAACCTCTAGCAACGAGGTATTTAAAGATATTGCATCTGACATCACGGTGGGATATTGAGCTCAGGGTAATTCGACCTGAGTAACTGTCAAAAGATACATTATTGTCAGTTACATTAGTGGTTCTTAAATATTAACTTTAAAGCTCCAAGCAAGAAAAAAGTCAGACCAGTGAGACATCGCATGCATAATTGTGAAGTTGAGTACAAGGACATACAAAGACGAGGCAGTTGAGATATCAGCGCTAGCATTTTTGCCCACAAAGGCAGCCGATAGTATGATTACGGGTTAACACCATTCCATTGCTATCTGATTATCCAACATGCAAGCCCAACAATTATTGACATTCCGTTGACGCCCATTTTAAGGAGGTAGTAGCGATATCGTCACTGGCATTGTTGCCTATACAGGCGGCAAATATTATAATTATCGGAGTATGCCATAGCACAGCCCTTGAATTATCCAAGATGCAAGACTAATAATCGTTGATGCTCCATTGACGCTCATTTTTAGGAGGTGGTAGCAATATTGTCACTGGCCATTGTGCCCATAAAGGCAGCTGATACTTCGATTATGGCATAATGCTGTTGCACAGCAATGTGATTATCAAAGATGCAAGACCAGAAATCGGTGACGTTCCGTTGACGCTCATTTCTACGATGTCGCAACGAGCATACCACTTGCCTTTCTACGTCGAAAGGAGGCCAATAACTCCACTTTGGATCGATGTGACTATGCAACCCTTTAATTGCTGAAATGATCAAAATAAAATTGTTGACGCTCCGTTGAAGCTCACCTTAGAGACATACAAACATTCATAGGGTGCGCAATCATTTTGCTTCAAATTCATACCGTCATTTTTGACAGCCAATATACCGTTTCAAGGTATAATCATGTGCATTCAAAAGCATCGAGGCCTCTCAGTTTCTGAGCCACCACTATTCACATCATCAGTCCGATGAATGACATAGCTCCATCATGTTTCAGCGCTTTCAACCGGTATGTTACGGTATACAGATCCATCTATTAATTTTAGACTTTTATACCTGGTATCCTGACCTATCTTTTTCCAGCTCGTTTGGCTTGATTTCCATGACATACCATAAGCAATTTTCAAATTCTCGACCATGTGCAGCAGGTCGGAGCGCATAGATATACAGTTAGCTGCATGGACTAATGCAGCATGATGGCTGGCATTCATCTGGGTTCAGACTGTGCACTGACCGTGTGTTCTATGACTCCTATGACATGATTGATTTAAATTTTGTTATTAAATTTTGTCTCTATTTGAGGTTTTGCTTTCTAATGTAACTGTAACAAGCAAGTCGATACCAAGTTTGGTGGCCATCCATCAAAAAACTTCAGAGTCTAGAACATTCGCTTGGCCTGTACGACACTTGCACACAAACCAATGAAATATCATGTCTCACAATTTGGACACTGAAATTAGGATAAAGCTGATACATAGCAAAGTAGGTACATGATTTGATTTTACAAGAAATAGGTCCCTATAATAAACTATTTGGCTATCTATACCTCCGGTGAAGCGGGAGCCATCGCCATATCTTAGTCCGTATCTGATTTCTATATGGTAATTAACTAGGTATGCGCTATGCAGGGGTAAAAGCTTACGGGTTCAACAGGCTTCGCATCCTGAATCGGTGTCCATTCGGGCTGCACGTTGGGCGAAAAAACCGGTATGAATTTGTGTGACTGTTGTTTCTCCGAACCTAGTCCTATTTAACTTCATACTGGTCGGGAAGTCACTGATGGCATATGCGATTGTCCGCTGACGATTTCGAGAGTCTGCATATGCTCTTCGCATGTTGTCAGCGATGGTGTGGCTGCAGTCGTGTCTATTTGCTGCTTGACAACCGCCGGAACCTTCAATTCAGCAGTCCTATACTTCATATCTCTCTCACAGAAGTAGTTGGCTGCATCCCCCCATCCCGGTTGCGTCAATTCGTCAAGCCTCATCTGCATCTGCCGAAAACTCTCCATGCAGTGCTGTACTGTTTTGGAGATTGTGCCCATCACCCAGCCAGGTTCATCATCATCACTCAGCTTGCCGAGCTCTGTATCTGCTTCATCATCTTCCTCGTCTTCCCCATCCTGCTTATTGTCGGAACTTGCAAGATTGCTCAGACTGTCTCCAATAGCATTCAACATCTATTCCAATGTTGTTTCAGGCTTTCTGGTTGTCGCCCCCAAGCTTTCAGCAGTAGTCATATCTTTCAGCTCTTGCATAATCTCTGTCTCTGCATCTTGAATTCGCTTTCTTGCCACAGCGGATTCCCTCTCCATATAATCCTCAATCCATTTCTCTTTCTCTTCGTTGCTTAAAAAGTATGTTTTCTGTCTTTTCTCTGCTGAAAGCTTCTTTTTAGATCGTAAGCTGCCCAATGCTCGCAACGCTCAGACCCTTTATGCCTCCAAGCCTCTCCCACCTTCATTCACTTGATGTAGTTGACGAGTGGACTGCGTTGTCAATTTGCCATATTTGCCCGCTGGAAGTGGGGAAAAGTTCTCTTTCGGAGCATTGACTATTGTATCGTGTGTTGACCTTGTTGTTGGGCGAGATGTTGGATGTTGGAAGCTATGGATTACATGGAGGCAAGCTGAGTCTTGTATGTCACGGTTCGTATGTTTGATCAACTCAAACAAAGCCAAATCTGCATTTTGACCGTCATTTTATTCGGAGAAATAATACTAACTGTACGTCTTGACATGATCATTCGCGTGTGTTTCATGTAAGATCCCTGCGATGTGTTGAGACAAACATCACCAGATGTTCTTTCTGTCCAAGAATTTCCTTTTTATATCTACCAAACATGAGATATCAGCTGTCGCTCACTTCAATGTATCCCTGAAAACAAACAAATAAACAACATTGGACCGACTTACTGCAAATTGGGGGACGATTGGAATCACCTGCAACTTGCACCTATACGCAGCAGGATAAAACTTGAGTAGAACGTGCAAGTTGACTGTCATTCATTCCATTGTGACTTGTAGCTTACTATATATTTCTCAGGACTTTCCACTTTTCGTTGTCATCTTCCTCACCTTTTCCACAACATCAAGTCATGGCTCCACAAGCACCTCAGCCTGGAGTGATTCAATCCGAAATGAGCCGAACGATGGTTGTTTCATCGAATGCGCCCCTACCTGGGACACAGCAGCAATGCAGACACCAGTTAGTCCACAGCGACGCTGCAATTGCAGCCACCGAAAATATGGCCCAGGATGCACATTTAAAAAACGTACGAAAACTGAACGCACCAATAATAGGCAGCGGCATCCCATTCGATGCAAGTAGCTCCATATCGATGCAGAAGGTGGTCAACTAACAATAAAATGTACAGCTGTGGTACTAAGAAAGCTCCGTTACCAATGTATCGCGGCCCACAATGGCAAACCTCCACGGTCGACAAAGGTGTTTGCCCGCACAGTCCGTGAAATCGAACATCATGATGTTGTCAGCTGCCTGATTTTCGCGGACGAATTTCGTGATAAAGGTCCCTGCGAGTGAACAAAACAAGCTTTAGAGACCTTAGAGGAGGCTACGGAGTCGTGTATGATTCAGGTAATAGCCGAATCTTGCTATTGGAAGCAGCAACTAATTTCTTGTAGGTTTTAAACATGTCTGCCACTATGGTGAGGCAAGTAGGTTGGGTACAGCTAGAACAGTCCGACATGCGTCTTGCCTTGAATATGGGCAAAATTGCCAAAGAAGGGTTTTTGCGCGTCACAATAGAGGGAAAGCAACAACTAATTAAGATACCTCGCATGGAAGTCCGAGAAGGGAAAAAGTGAGGAAATGAGTTTCCTGGCCATGAAAAGGTGAAGGCTGCGATAGAAAGACACCTGGCAATGGTTTATAAAAATCAAATGGACTGCTACCTTCCATGCCAAAATGGCACAGCAAAGAATCCGCACACATGCTGGAGGTGCAAACAAACCAGCGCACCTCTACCAGAACTGGCGGCACCCCCACCCGGAAGGCCGCCTCTACCCGGATTGCCACCTGCGCCACCAGGTGACGCTGATGGAAATGAATATCATGAAAGACAAGGTATGCCATCCAGGTGTGTGTATATACATTCTCCGCATCCCAATACTCAATTTTTCAATCATAATATATATACCAAGAATAGCAAGCGCAATTAAGATTTCATTCCTGATTTGCTGAGTACACTATCTGCTGCGTGGAAATACCGCTGACATTGATTTTGAAGACGACAACAGCTCTTTGGGTGAATCTGAGGTTGAGGACAAGAAATGATTGAAAGGAACACGAGTTTTAAGTATTATCATTATCTACAATTAGCAGACACTTTAAACTATATTTTAAAGGATATATTTATAGGCACAATTAAAGAACAATGTAGTGATAAATGAAAACATACATGAAGAGGATAGAACAACCGCCAAAACACAGTTACTCATATTCTATGCCAAAGTGAATGGTTGCATAATGCAGATACGCCTGGGGCAGAATAAGCGTCAATGGAGCCTCAACGATTTTTCGTCCTGTAATTCAGGTTATTGAAATGCCAATTAGTCATTGTTATCTATAATCATCGTTTTGGCTGCCTTCATAGGCAAAAGTGAACGTTACACTCTCCCAGCCCCGTCTTGACAATGAGCGTTAACAGAGCGACAATGATTTTTGGTCTGGAATCTTGGGTAATCTTGGTGGTAAATGATCGCAGACATCTAAAAACAACATTTTGGTAGCCTTTATAGGCTGATAAGCAAGAGATTGTCCTGCGACAGCCTCCTGGACAATCACAACTTAATTCATTGTCAATGCTGCACCTCAGTAATCCTGAACGTTTTAGCCGATAAAACCGGTCCAAACTCCATATATATAGTTAAGCGGCCATCTCGCGCTTTGATTAACCATCATGCAAGGCCAGAAATCGTTGACGCTCAGTTGACGCTCATTTTCAACATTGTGCAGGAAGAGTATCGCTTTCTCGTTGGCCTTTAAAGGCGGCCAATGCAACGATTATGCATAATAAAGAACAAGTCACTTTTCAATTACCTGACTTACACAACTAAAAGTCGTTGAGGTTCCGTTGACGCTCATTTTCAGAATGGGGCAGCGAGCATGTCACTTTAGTTTTTGGCTTTAATGGCAGCCACTACCTCATTTTTGGATGTTTGCAAGCAATTGCCTTATAGATTACCAAGATCCAACACCAAAATTCTTTGACACTCCATTCATGCTCATTGTCAGGATGGGACAGGGAGTGTGTCAGTATTATTTTGAGTTATCAATGCAGCCGATTCATCCGAAAGAAACAATGCCATACCAAAGTCAATTTTTTGCGATTAGCAGTAGGATATCTAAATCCGACCATTATTGGAAAACCCGAAAAACAGAACCGGAGATTGGAACTGACGGGTGTAGTCAAACCCGATAAAGCCAGCAGGTTGACAGGTCGGGGTGCGGGTTTGGCCCGCCAAGACCCAGCGGGTCGGGTGCTTGGACAGTGCTGGAACTGAACAGAAAGGTTTTTATGGTCTGAACTCAGTCTGCTTGCGGGTTACATAGACCCATTGCTAAACTATCTTGGGACGATATCATGTGCCTGCATAAGCTTTCCAAATGATGTTGGTGATGATGTGGCTGCAGTCGTGTCTGTTTGGGGCTTTACAACTGCTGGAACCTCCAATTCAGTCGGCCTGTTCTTCATATCTCTCTCACAGAAGTAGTCGGCCACGTCCCCCCATCCAGCTTGGTTCGGTTCGTCAAGCCTCATCTGCTTCTGCCAAAAGCTCTCCATGCAGTGCTGTACTGTTTTGGAGATTGTGCCAATCACCCAGCCAGGTTCATCATCTTCACTCAGCTTGCTAAGCTCTGTATCTTCTTCATCATCATCCTCGTCTTCCCCATCCTCCTTATCTTCAGAACATGCAAGATCGCTCAGTCCGTCTCCAATAGCATTCAACATCTCCTCAAATGTTGTTTAATGCCTTGTGGTTGTCGATTGTACTTTTTCAACATTTCTCATATGTTTCTACTCCTCCATAATCGCTGTCTCTGCGTCTTGAACTCGCTTTCTTGCCACTGTGGTCTCTCTATCCACATCATCCTCGATCCGTTTGTCTTTCTTTTCGTTGCATAAAGAGTGTGTTTTCCGCCTTTTCTCTGCCGAAAGCCTCATTTTGGATCGTAAGCTGTGCAATGCTCCCAACGCTCGGACCCCCTCCGCCTCCAAGCCACTCTTGCCTTTATTGACTTGATGACGTCGTCGTATAGAATGCTTTGTCAATTTGCCATATCTGCCCAACGGAAGTGGCGAACGGTTCTTTTTCGTAGCATTGACCATTGTATCTTGTGTTGTTCTTGTTGTTGGACGAGATGTTGGATGGTGCAAGCTATGGACCACATGGAGGCAAGCTGCGTCTTTTATTTCAAGGTTAGTAGGTTTGATTTATTTGAACAAAGCAAAATCAGCGTTTTGACCGTCACTTTATTGGTAAGGGTCATGCTACCCGTACATTATGAGTTGATGGTTAGCATGTGATTCTGGTAAGATCCTGGCGATGTCTTGAGACAAACATCAACAGACATCCTTTCTGTTGAACAATGTCCTTGTTATATCACTCAAACATGAGATATCAGCTCTTGTTCATCAGGATGTATCCCTGTAAAGAAACAATCAACAATGGGCCGACATACTGCAAATCGCGGGACCGTTGGAATCCCCTGCAGCTATCTGCAGTGCAGGTATATGCAGAAGGATTCAGTTTGAATTGAAGGTCCAAGTTGGCTGTCACACATTCCATTTTGACTTGAAGCTAACTATATAATCTTCAGGACTTCCCACTTCTTTTCGTGATCATCTTCTTCCCCTTTCCACAACAGCAAGTCATTGCTCCAGAAACACTTCAACCAGGCGCGATTGGAGCCGAGTCAAGCCGAACAACAGGCGCTTCGACCAATGCGCCACCCAGTGAGACACAGCAGAATGGAAAACACCAGTTAGTCCACCGCGACACTGCAATTGTAGCCAGCAAAAATATGGCACAGGACGCACGTTTGAAAACAGTATATATAACTGGAAGCAGTAAGTATAAGAAGCAGCATGCAATCGGATGTGAGTCAATCTATATCAGTCTAGACGACGGTCAACAAACAATATAACAAACAGCTGGGGTATGTACAGCTCTACGTGCACAATTTATCGCTTCCCGTAACGGGAAACCTCCATGGTTGCCCACGGCATTTGTCCGCAAAGTCCGCAAGATTGGACATAAGGATGTTGTTAGCTCTGGAATTTTTGCAGACGAATTGCGTGATAAATGTCCCCGGGAATGGACCAAAAAGGCTTTAAATACCTTAGAGGAGGCTACGGTGTCGTATATAGTTGAGGTAGTAGCTGACTCTCACTTTAGAAGCAGCAACTAATGTCTTGTAGGTTTTCAACATGTCAGCTACTATGGCAAGACAAGGAGGTAGGGTACAGCTTGAACAGTCCGACATGCATCTTGCATTGAGTATGGCTAAAATGGCCAAGGAGGGTTTTCGCGCACTGGAATAGTGGAAATGCAACAACTGATTAAGAAACCTCCTGCCGAAGTCTGAGAAGAGAAGAAGCAGGGTGTTGTGTTTCCTGGGTAGAACAAGATGAAGCCTGCAATAGAATGACACCTGGCAATGGTTCGTCAAAATCAAACAGATGGCTGCCTTCCTTGCCAAAATGGCACAGCAAAGAATTCACAGACCCGCTGGAGACGCAAAGGCACAGGTCCACCTTCACCAGGATGGGTGCCACCTTGGCCCAGAACGCCACCTGCACCATCTGATGACTGTGAGAGCTCCGAAATAGATGGTCTGCCACGTGGATATGTGTATATACATACTCCGCTTCCCAGCGCTCGATTTTTCAATCTTGATCCATATGCCAAGGATTACATGTGCAATAAAGATTATATTTCAGATTTGCTGACTCATGAAGGTCGATCCACAGGTTGGTGCAATATCACCTGCGTGGTAATGCAGCTGACAGCGATTTTGTAGACGGCAGCAGCCTTTTGAGTGAACCAGACAGCGATGAAGAGAGTTGACTGACGGGAATGGGATTGTCGAGTATTGTCATTATGTACAATTAGCAGACACCTTAATGTATATTTTAAAGGGTACATCTTTATGCATCATTAAAGTACAATGTAGTAACAAAGGAGAACGTACATGAACAGCACAGAATGGCTGCCACAAAACCAATATTGATATACTATGCCAAAGTGAATGGTTCCATATTGCGGATACACCTGTGCCAAAATGAGCATCAACAGAGCATCAACAATGTTTGGCTTTGCATCATGGTTACTCTGCTTGGCGATTGGTCGCAGACATTCATAAATGCCATACAGGCTGATTTTATTGGCAAAAGAGGAAAGGATACGCTCCCAGCCTGATTCTGAAACTGAGCGTCAACAGAGCATCAACGTTGATTTGTCTTGTAAGTAAGGTAATTGATAAGAGAGTTTGCTGTTTTGATGCATACTGAAAGTATTGGCCGCCTTTATAGGCCAAAAAGAAAGCAACATGCTCCCTGCCCGATCATGAAAATGAGCGTCAACGAAGCATCAAAGCTTTCTGGTTTTGCATCATGGTTAATCAAAGCGAGATGTGGCCGTTAATTGCTATATACAAAGTTGTGACCGGTTATATACGCTAAAACAGTCAGGATCGCTGAGTCGCAGGTTTGAAAATGAACGAAATTGTGATTGTCTGGGACGCTGTCGCAGAAACATCGCTTGTTATCTGCCTATAAAGGCTGCCAATTTGGGGTATATAGATATCTGAAATCATTCGCCAATTAGATTACCCAAGGTGCAAGACCAAAAATCATCATTGCTCCATTGACGCTAAATGACACAATGGGGCAGGGAGCGTGTAGCTATCTCCTTTGCCTATAAAGGCAGCCAATACTGTAATTAAATATAACAATGACTAGTTTACTTTTCACTTACCTGACTTACGGGACCAATAATCGTTGACGCTCTGTTGATGCTCATTTTCAGAATGGGGCAGGGAGTGTGTCACTTTCTCTTTTGTTTATAAATGCAGCCTATACCTCATTTATGAAAGTCTGCATCCAATTGCCACTCAGATTACCCAAGATGCAAGACCAAAAATCTTTGACTCACTGTTGACTGTCATTTTCAGGATGGGGCAGGGAGCGTTTCTCACTTGTTTTTGATTATAAATGCGGCCAATACATCAGAAAAGGACAACGATATACCAATGTCAATATTTTGCGATTCACAATAGCATATCTGAACGCGACGATATATAGAAAAACTTGAAAACTGGAACCGCAGATTGGAACCGACGGGTCTAGCCAAACCTGGCAAAACCCGCGGGTTCATGGGTACAGATCCGGGTTTGGCCTGCTAAGATGCAGCGGGTTGGGCTTTGGACGGGTTTCGAACCAGACTGAACCATTTTAGTCCTCCGAACTCTGACCACTGGCCGGTTTCCCTGACCCATTGCTAACACTCGATAACACTCAATCAACATTGGCATTAGACCAACTGACACACATTCTTATTGCTGCTATGGAGGGGTATGGAGAGAAATTTGACTGTGGAAATCATGTACATTGATGTAGAATGTGACAGTGAAGCTATATACACTTGAGTTCATATTTAGATGCCAAATAGACTCTGAAATATCAGGTTCAATTGATGTGGAACATATTCAGAGCAGTTGTGCATCCACAATTGAAGGGACCAGCCATTTGAACATTGGCATGAATCAGTGATAACCACTTTGATGGTCTAAAAAAATTTAATGCAAATTTTGAAATACAATCCCTATAGAGTGAGTTTATCCTCTACCTATCTGAAGAAACTAAAAACTAAGAAACCAAATTCAATTATACATTATGAACAATACATTAACAACATACAGACAGCACTAGCCTCAAACAGCAGCAATTGTAGCTAGACATATCAACAGTCAAAGTTACATTCACAGTGGATTGCAGTTTGTGAATAAATCATAATTTTTTTCATATTATACCACTTACCTAGGATGACTCTAACGATGGTTGATATATCCAAACCAGAAACTTCTACTTCTCAAATCATTAAACCTTGTCTCCTTTTATTAAATCTGTATTCAGTGGAATAAACAATCTAGTTGTAAATGATATTTCTCTTCAAGGAAAAGCGCACATTGTAAGGTTAATTAACAATAAACTGTAGAAATACGATAATTGATATGTAGCAATTGTTAAAGCATAAAGTATAATCATGAAATCTCCAGAGGCTGAGGCAAGGGAACAACATGTCACTTTTGCTGATGGATATCTCATAACTTTGCTTATAAGTTTGAAAATATGAGACAAAACAAAGAAAATTAGTAAGATAACATAAGACGCAGATTGGTTAGACTGAGACCAAATCTGATTGAGAAACAGCAATTGTATATATTCACCAAAATGTAGTGGTGAAAAGTTTTTCAATGTGAAAACCACAGAACAACAAAGATTAAGGTTGATACTGATATAGTACATTTGTTGACTAGTGGAGCAATTTAAGAATTCATACCTGGTACTTTTAAACAGCAGTAAAATGGTAGGTTGCTGATGTTGATAGAACAGTATGCAGAAACCAGTGAGGATGTAAGTATACTTAAAGTTTGGAAATAAAGACAAAGATAACTTATAAGTAATATAAAAGGAATACAGATAATATCAATATTACTAAATGAAGGGTCATCATGATTTCAAGTGAAAGTCGCAAAGTTGAATACAATCTGCCAGCCAGAGTTCAAATTAAACTATATAAAATCTTCATACTACAATTCCTCAAGATGCTTCGATGTCTGCCTGCATCCCCACCTTCCACTAAGCAAATGCAAAAAATGATACTTTACCAAAGATATCTAACATTGAAATTTTATTTTGATACTTTTTTGGAGCACTGTTTTTGCCCTGAATTATTGTGAAACATGTTAGACCCAGTCTGTCTACAGTACATCATCAGGTGGCTTTGGGTTAGAGCTAGCAGCCACTATATAGACTATGTATAATCTTACTCTTGTACTCTATCAATTGTCATAACAAGTTCATTACATCCGATTTTGCATCCACATGCAACTACAATCATGACAGTATTGCAGACAATGATTACCAGGAAATGGACGCCAAGTCACAAAGTGACCAACATGATGGGCCGCAGGTGGGTCTCAGATACATTGCCCTAGTATTCCTGATGAGGATACTCTTAGTACACAACAGACTAATATGTCAGCGCAAATGGATTTTCCCATCAACATATTTCTTACTGAACTGCTCAGAGCCATTTGTTGGCCACAGTTATGTATTCTACAGGTATGCATGATTATGGCGAGTTGACCATACAATGACAGCGCATGATTATTACATATATAGATCACAGTTGGGTAGCTCTAGGCAAAAACAACAGGAAAATTGAATGCCATTTTATCTGCAGGTTCATTAGTGGCCACCCAAACATATAATATTCTGTATGATAATAGAATAGTATATGACAAGTTGGCAGATCATAGACTGAAGATGCTGGAAGATAATATCAGATACATACAAACTCCGCTGCAAGTACTGGCAGAGATTTACACAACGTTTATACTAGATAGGTAATTCGCCACAACAGACTGGAGTGAGCAGCATGTGCAAATTTGGACAGATACTCATATACTGTATTGACTTCTCCACTTTTCAGATGTTGACGCATGATTTCAAGATATACAGCTTATATGTTCCACTCTACATCTACAATGATATCAGATACATTCCTCTATCTGGGAGGTTCTGCTGTGCTCAGAGATTGATGATTTGATGTAATGGGTATCCAAGGGCAGACAGAACAAGCAAGCAGTATAGATGAGTTACCAATCTTGACACTAACACAGACACACATTGGTGTATGTATACACATATCAACCACTGGGCAACACATTATGAGCTTGTGTATCATAGAGTGGAATATGCCAATCAACACTTCTATCTCCTTTGTCAAGTGGAAGCTAACATCACCACTGGAACATGTCTCCAATTTGCGAACTGACAGCAACACTTACACAATAAGCACAACGCATGGTTGAAATCAAGAGACTTCATATGGGAAACAGCAACACTCCTGCAGGTTGAAGCAGGACATTCCATATAGCCATTAATGTATTACGAACAACGTTTTAAAGCTCTAGACCATTATTAAACTGCGTGATTCTACAGTATATCATGATGTGGATTGGAGCTACAGCCAGCAGGTAACATACTGGCTACATGTGATGGCAAACTTAGGCTCAATCAACAATCCTGACAACTTTGTCCCAATAATGCATTATATATCGTACTCAAATAGTTCTTAACAATAGACATAATAAAATACCATACCACTGATGAACAAATGGAATAAAATAGAAGCTAATCACTGTGAATCAGAATGGTACAGGGGTGACTACCTATGAACTTGTCCACAGCTATTTATTTTAACTGGACAAGTAACAATACAAGTATAGAGGTCAATATTGAACAAGCAACTAGTTTCATTTATGACATATTTGGAGACTATACCCAACTGGCATTATAGTTGAAATGTTATAGATTGTCAATAGTTGCAAGACAAGTCACTTATCCAATATCGGATATTGAGTTAGTAGCTTTAAAATTCAATTAATCAAGGAAGAATGAAGTGCACAACTGAGTCTATCTTCTCATAAAGATTAAACTAAATTTTTGCATCAAATACAAGAACAGACTAATTCAGAAGCAACCTAACACTATGGTAGCCATATGTATTAAACTCAAGTGTAAAAATTACATGTCAATTGAAGTAAATACTCCAAAGTACAAAATGGGAAGAAAGTGTGAACTTCTCTCCATTGGAATGTAGTAAAGAATATTGAAGTTGTGAATTAAGAGGATTATATTCTAGCTAAATGTATTAAATTTATTGTAGAGAAAAGTGTATCTGAATGTATTGCTAATATCTATGCCAGTCCAAAGCAGCCAATGAACTTTTGTTCAATCTGATAAGTGTTAGCCAATGTATCTTGCTATATACATGTTATATTTAAATTATAAAATATGTGAAGCCAAATTTTGGTACTATTATAAAATAATATAATTGGGTAACTGTACAATTTAAGTTTAATTCAAAACAGTATTCAAACTTAGTCTAGAAGTTGATACCCAAAGCTGTTACTGGCCATATTCACAGGTAAATGTATAAAAAAAAAACAGAAGATCATTTAATATCCACAAATCTTTTTTTGTACACAATTTGACTCCTACTTTCCAAACATTTTGCATACTGCTTTGAAATATTTAAATCATACATAGAGCTACTGACATCACTATCGATATTCTTATCAATAAAGTAATGTTATATTGTACCGCAATACTTAGTGTTAGCAACGTTCCAGTTTTGGACCCAGCCTGTTTTATAGGTCTGTGTGACAATGGCCTTACCCCATCAAAAATTGATCATTTTTCAAGCAAACCATCACATTAAGACCAAAAATATTGATCAGAGAGTTTAGTGTTTGTTATGTAAAATATGTAGCACCGCATGGCACATCTTTTTGTTATCTCCGATTTTCGATTTCTTCAAATCTCAGTAAGCGGTAGCCCAAAAACCTTGTTTTTGGGCCAAAACTTACAACATTTTCAAAGCAGCTTGCTGAGTTTTGATGATATCAAAAATCGGAGACCACCAAAAGATGCACCATCTGAAGCTGCATATTTTATATACCAAATACTACATTCCCTGATGAATATACATTCACATAATTGAGGGAACCATTTGGCACAAACCCAGACCGAACGTGCCGGTTCCAGATTTTCTTGGAAACGATACGTTAGAAACAGTCCAATAACGGAACTGTTGCTAACACTAGGGCCCTTACTATATGTCAAATTCATTTCTAAGCAATATAGATGTTCTAATAACTATTATCTACCAACATTACAATCCTCTAACATCATCTGATATTTCTAATAATACCTCCAATGTATCTCAATGGTGAAAGCACCTCTACGTTGGCCACAAATCTGCCAAATCCTGGCAATATCTCAGGTTAATACTAGCAATTAGGCGTATTTAAGAAATTCAACAAATCAATATATTTACCAAAATTGTGGTGCATAACCAATCGAACTCCATGGTCATTTCGAGCGAACTGTCTCCTGAATTGTAACGATTAGCTGATCTGCTGGGAACAAAGCAATATTCAAACCAAGTAGAAGAAGTGTTGAACTCAAATTAAATTAAGACAAAGTAGAACAAGTGTAATTATTCATAGCATACTATAAAAGTTGAAATTCTGAAAGAATGCCAAATGTTGATTTGCTATAATATACTATCCACATTCAACAGAATATCATTATACTTTACATTTCATTTAACTCATTTGAAATTTGTGATATACTTTGCTGGTGGTGTGATCACAGGTATCTGATCCTAGAATACTATATATCTAGAGTAGAATTACAAATTGAACCAGATTCCGATTGATGCAACAAGGGCAGGCAAGTCATCATTTCCAGACCAATACGGAAGGTAGCTGTCAAATGTCAATGAACAACCAAAACTGTGTACAGTCGTACACACAATGGATCTCTATACAACAGAATTTGTCAATTGTCAGACTATTAAAAGTAATAATAAGTTTAAAACATATAAATACAGTGCTGGGATATCGACTTTTACTTCACAGTAGGATTTCTAGAGAGCTATCAGTGAAAGCAGACACGGATTGTTTAACTGTATATAGACTTTCAGTGCTATAGGGTACACCTTCAACAATAGCCCACATTAGCAGTAGATAGCTGAATACACAATAATTATAAATATAAAATCTTTCAGTACATGGTAGTTTTGATGAAACAGTTGTCATTTAGAGAAATAGTAGCAATACATTGCTGTTATATTAATCTCTGCATATGTATTCTTCCACAGGATACAAGATAAGGAACAGTAAATAGTATACATAATATTATTATGATTATCTAGACTAAAGATTGGATGGATACTTTTGGACATTCTTTAAGTGACACCAAATAGATGCTCTATTGGATAACATTATTTGAAGTCAACTACCCATAAAAGATATGTCTTGGGGTGTCCATAGCTGGAAACATATAGAGTATACATGATTGTATATAACATTAGCAACTGTGAGGACTTACATATTTCCTGAATATAATGATTACTGTATTGAACAATTCTTTCAGCATAAGTATTTGAAAACCCCATTAGAGCAGTTAAAACATATGAACAAAAAATAATTGGCAATATCACGATTTACTGATGTTGGAAATTATTAGATTGACTGAATAGGTGGCAACTGGTTTAGATGCCAAGGGGAAGAGGATAAGGATGCTATATTATTAATAAATTATGATATATCAATTTTCATCCAAGGGCACAGAAGTAATACTTTCAGACTTTGAAATACCTGACAGTATGCTTCAAATTGTACTATAAAATGGGTTTTATCAATGGGTGACAATATTCAATCAAATATAGATTTGCACTACAATATTTGTTTGAATATTAGAAGATATCACTTGTTTGACATTATGTTCACGTTTCAATCTCTTTTGGAAGTATCTTTAATGTGGTAATGGTATTGTTAATTATCACTTGTCAGATCAGAAAGCAATCAGGCACATTTTCTATCCTGACCCAGGTTACACACTTAGAGTACATGTTGTTTCCGTACACACCAGTCGCCATTCTGTCTTCACCTGGGGCACTTCTCACCAGGCAGCAGTACCCACCCAGGGAGGAGATTGTTGACTGTGCATGCAGTGTCACATGATACACCTAATCAGCACTAAAGAGGGAAGAGTAACTCATGTTGGTAGACATTTGAGGTTAATTGACTTACTTTGCCAGGGTCTCAGATTGCACCCTGCCACAAAACTGTCATTGTCACCCCACACAATGAAATCCCTGTATTCCGGCTACTTTTTTTCAAGATGATTTGGCTAGTGATGAAGGTGGTTGCTTTATCATATTAGAATATCTACAGGCATGATCTGAACAAGTCTGCTGCAAGCAGCTGCAGAATCAGTCCAGAAAGGGAATTGAAAAAGAGACAAGTTGTAGCAGTGGAGAAGAAATGTACAAGCACAACAATATCTTCTTTATAAGCAGAGATGTTGAGCTGGATGATCAGTATCAATCATCCAGGATTCCAGCAGGATGGGAACATTTGCATGCTGAACTTCGATATCTGAACTCTGCTGAGTAAACTTTAGCCTCTATTGGTAATCAATTTGGTAAATACAAAGAACTGGCCTCTTTGCAGCAACTGCAAGAGGAGCTCGTACATGAGCCCGACAAATGTAATGAAGTTCTGCTGCATGAATTACTCTCTGCATAGTGCCATCACACTGATGGAAGAGGGAGGTGGCCATATACTCAGTCAGAAGCTAAGCAGGATCTGTTCAGTACCTCTAGCAGGCACAGTTGGGCAATATGATATATGGCTCTGGTAGAAGTGATGTCAGAGACATGCTGGGGACACACCTGCAATCTGACAATTCAGCACGTACTAAATACTCAGGGCATTAAGACCATATGCTGTAGAGTTCAAGCTCATACTAGACATTGACAATAGGAGAAAGTGGTGGTAAGTGTAAACTTCTACTGTCCAAAAATGTACCAATGGCCACTGTTTATCTGATTTAAAGTGTAGCTGTAGTGATCAGCTCAGCAACAGTTGACAAATGATGAGGACTGGAAGAACTAAGCCTTTACAGTAGAAATGTCAATTGAAGTTGATAGCAGGTTTGGTCGATCATGTATCTGGAAAGACGAAACTGAATCACTGGTGCATCATTGTCTTGGTGCCATGAAGAGAAAGTGGCCTACAGTCATGTGCTGGGGAATGATAGGATATGGTTGGAAAGCCACACTACATGTGTGGGATCCAGAGACACCAGAGAAGCACGCTACAGCTGAGATTGAAATTCAAAAATACAATACAATGGGCATGGCAGTGTGTGGACGCCTCACTGCAAGGTAGAGAGCATTGACTTAGTGGCCTCTATTGCGTGAATCAGTGCTTCAAGAGGCCAGAATTCAACAACAAGCAGAGACAAATGGTACATTATACAGAAAAGTCATGCAATGCCAGTATTTCAAAAAGTATAGGAATCCACCGTCTCTCTGAGGTGATGGTAATGGAGTAGATGCATGGCAGTATGTCAAGCATGTTGAAAAAGCATTCAATATGGGTGGAATACTGCCTACAGCATCAGCTCAATGCAAACTTCATTCACATAAAGGATGGCACATGTTCCCATATAGCAAACTATACAGTACATGGCAGGGAGACATATGATATTCCAAAAACTGATTTGCCACCCTGGACACTAGAGTACAATCCTGTTGTGCACATTGTGACAATCTTGATAACAGCAATGCAACAGGGGTAAGCAGCTGAATGCATCACGACTGTTGCAGAGATGAAGGTAATTACAGAAAGAGTGTGAATAGATCACAGTAGAGGAAATCGATGAGGAGATTGCACAACTTCCAACAATCATGTACCACTGCCTTTCTATTGATGGATGAAATTACTACCACACATAGAGTGCCTCTGTACTCTTTGCATGCACTAATGGTAGCCATATCTAACTTTCCCTGCTGGATACCAACTTCTTAATGGTTGCAATTATGACTTCTCAGAGCACATTTGATAGATGTACTATCATCAACGAATATGCCATGTGCAAAACCGGTAACTCTGATGATATTGATCTCTGGCTTTGGTGTATTCAGCAGCGCCTTGGGCATATGGTGTCATGAATAGATTTGATGTAGGTATAGTACATTTGACATGATAATCTAGGCCTCTGCAATACTAAGTATAAGGACCGCAACTGTAATGGGGAAACACACAACTGATAACTTTCTGCACTGATGTGTTCAATAGGGAGTTGTTGGAATCGACTGTATTACTACTGACAGTGGTAGAAGGTACATCAGCAAAATGTATTTTAGTCAATGGAAACCTCCAGGAGTGACTAAGAGGATGTGCAGTGTATAGTTATATGCATCAAATTCAGGGGAGTATCGGACCCTAGTAGGGCATTCCTGGCATCCTTCGGAGTCACTGGGATCTCTCATGAATGGTACCGGAGTACAATGGTAGTGCTTGTCATAGTTTTGGGAACATCTCAGAGCGCTGGAGAGAACCTTGGGTGCACCTGGGAAAACCAGCGACAAGCCTGGGAGTGCCGAAGACAATCCTGGGAACATCTTGTATCGCTGGTGAGAAGTCAGGGAGCCCTGGCAACAAGTCTGGGAGCACCTCGGATATCAGTAGAGCAGTCTGGGAAAACCAACATCTTGTTTGGAAGTGGTGCTGGTGCTCCTGGATATCAAAGCTGATACTGATCATTGAACAGTTTATAACACTCATGTATTCAGTTTGTATTCTCATCACTGTATCTATGTATCTATATCACTACCCATCTACACTCAGTATATCTGGACTGGCAGCAGGCAGTGCTGAGAAGCAATTCGAGGTGTGCATGAAAATGACCATGACATGAACTCAGAGATACACGCTGAGGCCGGGACCGAGCAAATTTAAGGTGCACTTGGAGGCAATAATCGAGTGTGTGTGGAAATACACTGTGATGCCGTGATCGAGTGAACTTCGAGATGCACTCCGAGATTGTGATGGAGCGAGTTTCAAGATGCACTTGGAGGCTGTTAATGTGCGTACTGAAAGGCTCTACAGGAGCGAGTCTGGAGATACACTTTGAGGCTGTGATCAAGCTAGTATATGGAAAAGCACTTGGAGGCAGTGACTGAGCGGGATGGGACATACACAACTGGAGGCCGCACTCATGCAAACATAGAAGCCGCGATTGCAAGAGTTTGAAGGCTGTAATGGTACGAGTTTGGAGATGCACTTGGCTGCGATGATCGTTCACACTTGGAGGCCGCAAACGAGGGAGTTTATATGAGTACTGTCAGGCAGTCGATGGATGGTGCGCCGGGTGCTGAGACTATTTTCATAGGTTTGTTAACTTCTAACCGTGGGACTGTAACAAGGTGACTTTATCTTTGAGCTCTGATGGGGAGATTATTTAGTGACGGTCAATGAGGTAGCGAGGCATGCCGAAAGCTGAAGGTACCTTCATGTGTCAACATGAAATCATAAAAATAACGAGAAAAGAAACAATCTTGTGTGGATGCTGTGCTCCCTGTATGCTGTACTCGGTGTCAACTCATGATCATGACATGGAGAGATAGGGAGGGATGACTTGACTTTGTATTCTGCGATGATAGTTGAGTTGTGGACAACAAAAAGAGAGTCGTAGGATGAAGATGAAAACAATGTGGACGATACGAGAGGAGATGAGGAACCAGGGGCACGACTTTCCCCATTGGGTTGGGAAGACATCATATCAGTGCGATTACATACCAGATTGGAACTCGTACCTGTGGTATCAGGGATGGATAATTGACTCGCACACAAAATTCTCTTATATTCTAGTTTCTGATGATAATATACCCCATCTCCTCTCATCTCTCTCTTTCTCGTCCTCAACTCTACCATCACCTAAGAACACAGAGTACATCAGCAAAATGTATTTTGGTCACAGGGAGCCTCTGGGAGTGTCTGAGAGTTGTCAGACCAGAATCCCAGAGTGGTCAAATCCCAGAGATTACTGGACCGATGCAGTGGCCATCAGGTGCACCTGGAAGCAGGTGGGAGCACTGGCGAAAAACCTGGGAGTGCTGACAACAAGACTGGGAGCACCTTGGAGCCCCGGCAACAAGCCTGGAAGCGCCGAATACAAGACTGGGAGTGATGATGACAAGCTTGGGAGCGCCTGGGAGCACCTGGGAGCGCCGGCGACAAGCCTGGGAGCATGTCAAATCACGGTAGAGCTGTCTGGGAAGACATCATCTTCTTTGGGAACGGTGCTGGTGCGCCTGGAAATTATAGCTACTACTTATCGTTCAATAATGTTTGAAACTCATGCATTCAGTTTGTATTCTCATATATGTATCTATGTATCTACAGAGCTACCCTTCCACATGCTGTATACCTGGACTGGGTGCAGGCGGTGCATGAGAGCAATGCGAGGTGTGCCTGGATATGACAATCGAGTAAAATCAGGGATACACTGTGTGGCCGGAATCGAGTCAGTCTGGCGATGCACTTGGATGACGAGATCGAGTGAAATGAGAGTTGCACTTGGAGCCATGATCAAGCAAGTTTGGACATGCACTTGGAGGCAGAGATCGAGTGGACTCAGAGATGCCCTTGTAGACCGTGATCGATCGAGTTTGGGGATGCACTTGCAGGCTATGATCAAGTGAGAATGGAGGAGTACTTGGAGGCGGGGGATTTGAAGGGGGTCGTTCTGGAACCGGTCAATGTGAGGCACACCAGGTGCTGAGGCTCTATTCATTGGTTAGTAAACTAGACACTGTGGGAATGTGACAAGGTGACTTTACCTTTGAAGCTCTGATGAGAGCTGGCTGGTGGTGGTCGATCTGAAGGGAGGCACGCCGCAAGCCGAAGCTATATTCACGGGTCAACGCGCAATTGTAAGTAGGCAGGGGAGACAGGCAATCTTAGGGTTAGGCTGTACTCAGTGTATGCTGCACTCAGTGTATGCTGCACTCGGTGTATGCTGCACTCAGTGTATGCTGCACTTGGTGTATGCTGCACTTGGTGCATGCTGCACTTGGTGCATGCTGCACTCGGTGCATACTGCACTCAGTGTATGCTGCACTCGGTGTAATGCTGTACTCCAGTGTCAACTCATGATAATGGTAAGGAGAGATGGAGAGGGATGACTTTGCTATGTATTCTACAATGATGGTAGAGTTGTAGACAAGAAAGAGACAGATGGGGGATGAAGATGAGAATGATATAGATGATATGAGTGGATATGCGATATCAGGAGTACAACTCGCCTGATTGGGATTAGACCTCATATCCATGTAATTTCCCACCGGATTAGGACTTGTATCTGCCATATCGAGGATTGTAAATTGACTTCCACACGAAATTCTTTTAAGTCCCAGTTTCTGATGATGGTTTCACCCATCTACTCTCATTTCTCTCTTTCTTGTCCTTAACTCTACAATCACCTAAGAACACGAAGTTAAGTCATCCCTCTCTATCTCTCCATTCCATGATCATGACTTAACAGCGAGTGCAGCATAGACCGAAGTACTGGACCTTCCTAAGATTGACTATCTGAGGCCCGGTTTCTCATCGTAGCAGATATTGTTATACTTAATACTACCGATAGCTGTGGTTATAAGTTAACGAATAAATAGAGTCTCAGTTCCTGTCGCGCCTCCCTCCTGATCTACAGTCTCAATCATCAATCACCTCCAAGTACTCCCCCAATCCTGATCGATTATGGCCACTAGCTGTATCTCCAATCTTCATCAATGATGGTTTCCAACTGGGTCTCCAAACTCCCTCGATCATGGCCTCCACGTACATCTACCAGGATCGACGCCAGCTGTATAGAGATACAGGGGTAATGGAGGTGGACTGGGCAATGGGGAGTATATATTCGGGAGACCCCTGGGTAGATAGACATCATCCCATTTTCATCATATCTTATCATTCAATGACAATAACCACTATCTCTCCCAACTTTTGATCTCACTTGCTGTGTCTGAGATTTCATGGATCCACCAAATTGCATGGATTCTCACGGCCGGGTAGTGTCATATCTTTTCACTCTCTTACTATGCTCCTTGAGCCAAAACCGCGGTTTCTCATGAATTCCACTTGGATGTCAGGAATGATGTGGCGGAGTATTGATGGTAGACTCTTTGCCTTCTAGCTCTGTCGTTTCACCACAATGGACTCAAAGTTGTCTCAATGGGCGTCTCCAGGTGCTCCACTGATTATGCTCGACTACAATCTTTGGCCAGATTGACCGGACGTATATATATAGAAAGTTAAATCATGCATGCCATATTTCTAATGTAGTGAATCATGTCACTACTACAAAGGCGAATATGATAAACACAATGGCTGGTAGTTATGGAACCCGAAGAACCACTCCCGCAAAGCGGCACAGCGGCATTAGCTGCCCTCGAAGTCTGCCACAGACCTGTGGAGAGGTTTCAGCGGCTCCAAAATTTGACTATTCTATATGTCACATCTCGCAGCATCCTGAATGCACCTCCATAACTGCTGGTGCGGTCAGGAACACCTGAGAATGCTCTTGAAGAGTCTGCGAGCACTTTGCTTAGCTCCAGGGGGGGCTGGGAGTATCTGCAAGTACTTAGAAGTACTGGTGAGGTCGACTGGAGGGTCTGGGAGGTGTGGGTATGGCTTCGGACTGATTTATATTTTGCTGATGTCTAGTCATCGCTCTCTATCTCTCCATGCCATGAACAAGAGTTAACACCAAGTACAGCATACACCGAGTACAGCATACACTGAGTACTGCACACACCGTGTACTGCATTATCCCAAGATCAACTGTCTCCCGCATCCAGCCAGTCTCTCCTTTCTCGGCAGACCATGTTGTAGTCAATTCTCTACATTCCATCAATTACAACTTAACCATGGAATACAGTTTTGGCTCTCGTCGCACGTCCATGCCGAACTACCGCCTCCACATTGACCGCCTCCAAGTACTCTTCCAATCTCCCTCTATCATGACCTTCAATTCATCTCCAATCTCGCTCAATCACAGCCTCCAAGTGTATCTGCAAACAAACTTGATTAGTACATCCAAACTTGCTCGATCCCGGCCTCAGAGTGCATCTCAATGTTCACACAATTACTGTCTGGTGAAACACTTTAGCTGGAAGGAAGAAGGCCGATCATGAACACTCTGCCACTCATTGCATCACATCCGATACGGCATTCGTGTGAGCGAGAGGTTCTGGCTGAAGCAGTGTTCAGAGAGGGTGAGAGAATATGAAGGAATACCTGACCATGATGAACCACACAAACTGCATTGATCTCTGATTGCACGGCAGTGTGTGAGAAAATAAACAAATTGTGTGGATCTATGAAACCTCTGCAAGAGTGCATGAGGCCAACAGCTGGGACAGACAGAGTCTGTATTTCGTATAATGAGATGATGTCTATCAATTTTGGGGTCTTCCATGTATATACAGCCTGTTGCCGAGTCTATCACCATCATCCCTATATCTCCTTATGTATATATATCAAGAGACTTGGATAATTCATGCCATAATATGATGCAGCAAGTCTTGTCTCTGTAATAAAGACTGATCTGATTGATGAAATGTCTTGTGGTTATGGAATCCTAAAAACCACTGGTGTCAGAATTTGGTACCAAGTCTCCCACAGAGCTTGTGCAGAGATCTCAGCTGCTCTCGACGTGTCCTGCAGATCTCTGCAGAGATCTCACCTGCTCCGAAATTTGCGTATCATAATAGACATCTCTGGTAGAATCCTGAATGCACCTCCACCACTGCAGGTGCATTCAGGAGTACGTGAGAATGCTCTGGCAGTGTCTGAGAGCACTTTGAAATACTCCAGGGGAGGCTGGGAGCATTTGCAGGTACTTAGAAGCACTGGTGAGGGCAACCAGAGTGTCTGGGTGGTTTGTGTATGGCTTCCGGACTGGAATACATTATGCTGATGTACTATATAAATAAAGGTATGTACAATCATAAAATATAGTATATTTTTGAAAACCATAGTATGATTATATATACTAGAGATTGAATTGGGGAAATGTACATAAGTAGTATACAGTAGACGTAGAAAATACATTGCCACAACATACCGCCAGTCAGAGTGATACCACTAGTTATTTACAATATAATGAATTATTTCAATGTAGATGTATATTTTTATCTAGTTAGTCGTTACTATGTATATATTGACATAGGTGTCATCAAAACGTAATCACCACGAAGTATTCTCATTCGTTGAGTAGTGGTATATATCTTATTGCATCACAATGTATATTTAACATTTTGTTTCTAATTATGTCGCCAAATTGTCAGTCAATCACTATGCACTGAATACATACTTTCACCATGCAATCCCCAATGTATAAAGTTCAATGTTCCATTCTGCTGATGTTAAAATGAATCCATTTTTGGTAATTGTTTTGGCAAAAACTAATGCTATACACGTAATCATGCAGATAATCTACATCAGAGATCGGGAGGTGACAGTATGTTGTGTTGGGAACATTTCATTAACAAATTGCATCGTAATTGTGCTAAAGCTCCAAGACTTAATTCTGATGGCAATTGTGACTGTTGTGATTTTTTTGTCCATCATCTCAGGGGAGTTGCTATACTTCTTTGGCCTTGTCATAAGGGCTTGCCTTACTACACTCTGTAAGTCTTGCTGCACTGGCTCTGCCTGACCATGTTTACTTGAACATGCTATACTTCTTGGTAACAGAAGTGCCATTGGTGCATTTCAGCTGGGTAATGACTTAATAGGGAAAAGTTACTACATATAATATGCTACTTACAGAGAATCTGTTTTGGAGATGTTAATCAGTTAGATATTTGATATATAGTACTAATAGGATCTTTGGACATACACATTGACTTGATTGAAATATTATACACTTAATTTTGGACACTTGATATTGTACGTTATGCTGTATTTAACTAACCTGAAATGAAGTAGCCCAGTGGACTTCACCATACCCTGCCAATTACACTCCATAGTGCACTTCTCATTGTACTCATTTGCACTATTCCAGCCAGCTTGACTTGCATTTCCATCCATGGACTCAAATTCCTTCCAAGGATAAGAGTGCTTCCAAGTTTACCTCCAAGTATATTCTCCTGTAGACTTCCAAGTATGCTCTACAGTATACTTTCTAAAGTACTCTATATTACACTTTTGGCCTGCCAGCCTGCATTATTCCAAGAACACTTTCAATACTGTCAAAAGTGTTCCCCAAATTATGCTACCAAGTACTTCTTTGAGTCTTCTGTCAAGTACAGTGCCAATCATCATCTCAAGTATACTTGCCAGTAAATATAATCATATACTCCCCACATACTTGACTGTATGCTGCAAATTTATCTCCAAGTATACTTTCAAATCTATCCTCAAATATGCTTCCAAGTGAACCTCTCAGTATACTCAATAGTGTACACCTCAGCATGTTATCAATTACAATTCAAGTTGTATTCACAGCAACTCTCATAGCCAGCTTGATTGTGCTCTTCTATATATGCTGTCAGGGATCTTTCAGATATACCTCTAAGTATGCTCCTCACTATACCACCAAGTATACTCCCAAGTACACCTTCATGTAGTTTTCAACATCACTTCCCATTGCACATGATGGCATACTCCCAGACTTGTTGAAACTAGTCTCCTATATAACCCTTCTGTAGACAAAATACTCCCATTATCACTTGACTACATTCTCCCATGGATACCTCTCAGTGTTTATTGCAGAAACCTATTAAATGGCATGTGCCAGCCACCAACAGACATGATGGAGGTGGTATATTGAATGTGGCAGGTGGGATATAGTATATGGTGGCTGAAAAAATAACGTTTGTTAAAATTGTATTCTTAACATTATATTGTAAGTGGCTGCCACGACAATATTTCACTCTCTATTAACAGCATGGTAGTGACAATTGTAGTACAGATTCTGTATAAAAAGCAGACAATTAGATGCTGAGAAGAGTAGATATCAAATTCCGATGTTCTGGCACAATTACTAGCCTTATCCCACCAATTCTGGGAATATATGAGATGATTTTGGTCACCAGCTGATGGTGAGGATGGTTGATGCTGCGGTGATGGTCATGGCGATCGAGTGGATAATGGTGATCATTATATCAGGTATACTTAGGCACATAGATAGGTTATATAAGTATCAGCATTTCACCTTCTACAGATATTCAGCCTTCAAATTCCTGTTAGTTTCTTCAACTCCGAGATTGTCCTCAATCTGAACTAACCAGTTATATTCCCAACTGCTCCTGATGTTCAGCTCTCTCAATGGAGGGTCTCTTTCAGGTTGACTATCTGAAGGGCAGCTAAGTCACAGGTTGCTTTGTCAAGGGCAGCTGCTTCCATCATGCCTCTCTCCTGTAGGCTATTCTATAGTCTTGTAATCAGACTTTCAAAAAGGCTTCCAAACTGGGTCTCAAGTGATAGCAGGTTCCCTTGATGACTTCCAATGATACTGTATATCTGAGTACCGGAATAACAGTAAGTACTGATAGTTGTAAAGTGTGGCATATGTTAATTCCCTGCTGCCAGCTATATAAATTACCCTAGACCAATGTGAATATCTCTATCAATTGAGAATAACAAACGATGAAATATTTATTGTTCAGGGGTCCACTGGAAACTTGATACAAACAATGTGTAAATATGTGACTGCATTGTTTAGCCTATACTGAATTGGCACTTTGGTCAATAATATGTATATATTTGTCTGCCAGTGTATAAGAATTGACTTTATAAACTTTACACTTTACAACTCAACACCAATACAGAAGGAAGATTAGGTTATATTGTAACACAATAGAACTTTAATTGCACCTCAATATATACAATTTTGGATACCTTTCAGATGTATTGCACTTGCAGTTCAGAAGTAATTACGGAAATTGACAAAATATACTCCAATATCAAAGTAGTACCAAATACATCAATAGTGCAACAGTGTTGCTAGAATTTAGTAAGACTCTATAATGGACTATTTCTCAAAACTAAAATACTGTGACAGAAGTAGTTTAACAATATACAAGGAAATTAACTTTCAAAGCTGAAATGAAAATCATTACCAATATGATTATAAAAACATTGACATCCTTATTACGGAATATGGTACTAATGGAAGCCAAGAATGGGATCACAATGCTTACTGATTACTATATTTCAAACCCATAGGTAATGACCAGTGAACTGAGACAATTTCGACTGATTGAAATAACGTCACACAATTGATTGAATACTTACTGAATGACATGGCACGAATTGCTTGACATGGCACCGAATGAATAGTATGGCACTAATTGATTAAGGCATCCATGATGGTATGAGAAGAAGTTCATAATCAGAGTATGGTCAGAGTGCTAATTTTAAATAGAATATTTTTCTGCATATACCAGTTGAGTATAACTCGGTAACAAAGATGCAGCTTCCACATATACTTTCAATGGAGACCATATGGGTCATGGAGAGTAGACAGCAGTTTGAAAAGAGTTTGAAGAGTTTTTGGAATGACAAGTTTGTATTTATACACTGTGGAATACAGAAGTGCAGTTGTTACATACATACAAGGAAGCATTATTTGAATATGTACAATAGCTAGCCTTTGAAAACAGCATTTACTCATGTTACATTCTATATGTAATCTTATATTACGTACTCAACTGTATATGACCCAATTTGCCTGGTGCATAATATCAGCATTACACATCAGACTTAGCTTTCATATATTTCAATACAATTGTAACAAATGCTTGAAGGATTCGAATTTGTTCATTGGTATCATTCTATACCCGCAACTCTGTGCAAAGTAGCAGGATACAGAGCTCCAGTTGTTTATTTGTATTCCAAATAAAGTTTGCTATCACATTACTAATACTATTAAACTAAACATTTCCAGAGTATGTTATTTTTATTCATTATATAGAAATATTTATTGTACAAGAAATTGCACAATAGCAAAAATGAAAAGAAAGTACTAGTTGCAGTAGAAATGAACTTTAAACAACATTGCTATTGTGGGGGAATGGTGACCACTGTTACAATGACTACTCCAACTGGACTCTACCATGTAGCACAAACAGCCATTTAGTAGATGTAGAGTTAATTATACACAAGCTAGAAACAAAATTTACCAATATATGGGAATTGGGTACGAAGATACCCCAGTTGGGACTAATTATAATCCTAAGGTTCTTGACCTCTGATATACTTCAATATCTGCTTGGGATCTCTTTCTCTGCCAGTTATGCTCGAACTCCAACTGCGGCTTGCAGCTTGGTCCAGATAAGGTATATCAATTTCATTTTATGTGTCAACAGTGGCAATTTCATCACTAGTTTAAGTATTGCATGAACATATTTTATTCTCTATTAAACAACTAAAACCAAGACAAAATACTTTCTATATCCTAACTCATTTACGCTATTGTCTTAATGCATAGTGACTGAATCTGTATCATCCTCATGGCTGGAGATATCACCGCAGTCAGATGCTGCATCTTAATTGTCATATATACTCGTAACTATTTCTCCGGCATCTAATACCACTGTATTATCCTTTCCGAAGTATCTCAGTATATATCAGGAAGGCATACTGATAGCCAACAATGGTTCAGATACAATTAGTATATAATTCAACAAAAATACAAGAAAGGCCACAAGAGGTAACAAATGAATGACTTTTAGTACCATATATTCTCTGACTGGATTGAGAAAATAGAGTATAATAGTTATACAAAGTTGTAGGTTGTGACTATATTGTAACTGAAATCATATCTATTCATACTGAGTCTGACTTTGTATTAGATTATATTTTGGTTAGCATTATTATATATGAAAATATAGAGTTATGTATAGATTTGTTGATTCCAATATTATTTACAAGATGGATAATCCCATCTATAGGTAACTGATAGAGATTAGGTCAATTTTCTATATCCTTGGTAATCTGTATTACTTTAGCATTGATACTATATAGTTACAGTTTGTGTAATATTTGATTTGAACTATTACAATATTTCTGCAATACCTCAATATAGAAGATCTATATTGAATATTGAATTAACCAATATACATTACATATAAGCTTGGATTTCACTAATAACACTATTATATAATACAACAAGCAAGTTATTCATATCATTTGGATGTAGCATTAATGATTACGGAGGTATGCATTAATTCAATATTATATTATTGATCTTTCAATGTATTATTGTTCGAAATCCCAAATTCTAATGGTTTGTAGCGTAGTACACAGAGGAATCGTATTTGGTATGTTGGGAATAATTTCAGTGGCCTCAAGAATTATTATTACTGTATACAACAATTGAATATTGCCTGGGATGTGACAATATGCAGATTAGAATACAGTTACAATCTGTATATCTCTATATACTACTGCATAGATATCTGCAAAGAAATTTACCATTTAATATATCACAGTGCTACTTTTGTATTACCTTATTTTCCATCAATCTACTAATAGTATCCAATGGAAACAAATCTATAGTTAGACGATTATCTTCTATTGGGTCAGAATATTGTTCCTAGAATATTGTTGCTGTGTACTTGATGGGAAACTAGTTTGCCTTCCAATTCGATCAAGCTGAGATTGATGTTTTTGGAACTACCGCATATTTAATTCGATTAGCTCATTTTTGATCTAGCCATACGGTGCAATTACTCAAAACCGGACAAGTTGATCCCAATGGTTCTATTCACTGTTGAACTTTTCATGCATTCAAATAATTTTATATTAATGTATATTATATCTTTCTTAGGTAATTTGCTTATTGACTGTTGTATAGAAATTGAGTATAATTTCAAATAGCAATATTTATACATAGTATTATTTTTTGTCTTTTGCTATATTGAATAGAATAAATATTATATATTGCCATATACAGTAATATCAATCTAGAAGAAATTGTGATACTCTACTTGTAGCAGACAAATATTGTGACTGATAAAAACTGGCAACATGGAAACAGTAAAAGCTAATACCAAGGAATAGCTTATAAATATCAAGCTATAGTATAATTATACTTATCATAAACATCCAGTTTGCCAGTAATCAGACACTATTATTTTGAAACTATTGGTCAATCCTATGATTCCAGAAGTTGAATTATAACTAGTTGATCTGTCATTTCAATACTTGAAACTATAATTCTGAAATTGCCAGTTCCATGACAATCTCTGTATATAACTACATTAGAAAGATTATCTAATAGAAAAGCAATTCAATAATCAATCAAATTAAATTTTACTAGCAAATCTTCTGTACAGGAGTATATACTATGGAAGATCTGAAATATTGTTCACCTCAATCTGCCTTACTTGAGTTGAATACAATCTGTACAGATTCATAAAATATGTTCATCTTCTGCAATTTGTATACTTGTTTGAAGTTCATTAACCATATACTCTGTACACTGGAACTTCATATATTATCAACATGACATTAACCAAGTCATCAATTATTGTGGTAATATACTATACAATCTACTGTTAATACAGTATGTATAATACTTATTAAATACTGCCTACAGGATTGTAACAGTACAGAATATATAACTGGGCACATTAGTTCAACTTTAGTATAGTCGTAATACCCTGCACTTATATAGCTGATAAGTGAATATATTGAACTGCATTAACTGTACTGAATTGCTCTATTCGTTTAAAGTAACTGATTCTCTCTCTCAGTCTAATTGACATATTTGTCAGAATGGAAGTACACACAGCTTGCCCTGATATCATAACCCACTATACTTGATGACTGTAATGAAATCTATACACACTCATTCACGATAGTACAATGATGGTAAGTAAAATGCTATAACGAATACAAACATAGTTCTATTGTAATATCCCCGACCAAATAACAAACTGCACTAAGTACTTCTCTAATACATTGATCCTTTGAATTTCTATTTATCAACCTGGTTAGAAAGATGAATCCACTCTTCTACCACTGGTAACATTCAGTATTAAAAACCCTTCAATTCCGTGTACTATAGTTGCACGATTTTCTTCCCGAGAAATAATATTACTTTCCAGTTTGACATATGTCTCAATTCTAGAGCTAATGGTTTAAACTATGGTTAATGCCTCATTCATAAGTAGCCATTATGTAATCAAATTCAATATTGTATCCATCCAGAAGATACAACTAACAACTACTTGATACCCGTCAACAGCTATGGCATGAACTGTACTTTGCCATACCTACTTGCTTCTGAAGCTACTGTCCAAACACACTTCCAAATCTTTTCACTTTTTTTTGAAATCTCCATAGTCCATCACACTTCCCTTATAGAGGATAATTTCTATCCCAATTATGTAGTTCTTTGATGTGAATGGCTGTATTTTTTCACAATCATTCACCCTTTCAACTGACATTTCATCTTGTAATGTCCAAATATTCAGCCTTACTTTCCACTGTCAGTCCTCCTTCAGTTGTGCTGACATTATTGTAGCATCTTTTTAAACATTACCAGCTGCTGTATAGACTTCTTCATCCAACAATAGTGGACTGAGTAAATTGAAAACAAGACTTTGAGCCTAATATATCTAATATACTCTGCATGTTTAGTTCTTCTTTACACAACAATATACCAATAATCGGTTGCTCTTTAAAGAATATTTTGATTGCTACCTACCAGGTCTTGTTGTCCATATTATCAAAATGCTTAACCAAAATGACCCTCAATTCAGCCACTTTCGTATCGATCGACATGACATCTCTCCCTGTGCACCTTTGGGTTCAGGTCTGGGTAATTGTGATATAAAATATAAATCTGAGTGTAATTTAGCAATGAAGAAATGTGAGTAGGCTTATAAAGTATTGAACTGTATCTGCTGTACTGAATATCTCCTTAAGTCTTAACTTACTAACTGTCCCATTATGTCCACTTGTCATATACTCATCACCTAGAGTACATATAGCTCAATAGTGAAATGCTGAATCAATCCACCTGAAAATTGCACTGAAATTCATTTTTGTGAAATACTTTTGGTATTTATTGCCAACTAAATGAAAGAACTTTACAAATATATTCATATTTTCATAGCAAATAGACATGCTATTGTCAAGCCCAAGTTAATCCGTAATCCCAAACCTAGACATACAATAGGTGTTATTGCACCCCACAACACTATTCAGTGTTCAAATAACCAGTTGTCGCAGAAAAAGGGCATTTTTGTAGGATAACTTTCAGTGCAGATTTAGTTTTAAGCAACATAATGGGTTACCCAATATTCTGCATTAGGAGACTTCTCTATAACCACAACACACTTGACCCAGCTGGAGACCAAGCCTTGAATTGATTCTTTTAGAGGACAAGTTAAAGAACCGGTATATTACTTTCCAGAAAGTGTAATCGATCACCACTGCCAGGCCTAACTGAACAATTAATATAGCCAGATCTATGATATTAAACACTTTAGCCAGTGCGACAGATGGTAAAGTTGTACTGAATTTTGCTTTGAAATGTCCCAGTATTTACTCTTTTGAATGTGATAATGTAATAAGTGAGGTTGGGTGGACAGATATCAGCAAGAATTCTCACATGCCCATCCCATCATCCATTGAATGATACAAATCAATCGACAGAACATATTAAAAGATAGCAATTTCTTGTACATACTCATTAATCAATTTCCAGTACATCTGAAAAATTTAATGTAGTCCAGTTGATCAAGTCCAGCCACTCTGTTTGTGCTTAGTAGATGAACATAATAGTGCACATCAAGTGTAATTTTACATAACAGATAATTACTACTGGACAGGGAAAGGGATGCTGAAACCAGAGCAAAATTATCCGTCAAATTGAATAGAGTTTGATGTAAACGGAAATTTGGCAGCACTGTGACAAAATCATATGAATGACAGAAGTGTATTTGAAACTACATAAATCAATCCATTCTGGAAAGGTAGAATTATCACATACAGAGTGAAGTTGACTACTTTCAGAACATTCCATAGCATATTGAATTATATTCAAATGATGATTTGTTAATTGTTACCAGTTAGTACAGTAAAATTTAATCAAGATGTAATCTCAAATTTAACTAGACATATAGTCATTGTTGCTCTAAGCCAGGCACTTACATGACCAGAGGTAAAAACTAATACAGAGTGGAGTGAAGAAGATATCTAAAGAAGGTAACAGGTAGTGGCCACTGAGCAAAAACACATGATTGAGAATAGCAGGTTTAACACCAGAGGTAGGAATTGTAAAACTGTAAAGGAGATGGTGGTGATTGTAACAAAGAATACAGATTGAGTTTAGGTGGAGAAATTGTGGATCTAACAACCAATGAAAAATTCCATTACTCTGTTCCAAAGAATGTTCCAATTCCACCTGTGATATCGGATGGGTAGCTTTAAATTACAAAGTATCTGCCAATGCTACTAGCTGTTAAGCCCAACAATGTGAAAAAGGTAAAACAAAGTTGAATATACCTATGGAATAGAGAATATCAATACATCAAGGGCTGACCAGATGGTAGATAATATATAGCTGAATATATTGGACATGCAGCATAGAATGATGCAGATAAGAAGAGCATTGTTATTACTACTAGACAGAATGCAGCCTGTCATGCAGTTACAAAATACAGACAAAACTGTATTAAATCATTAATTAAAATTATTGAGGCAAATAAATATGAATTTGAGTTAAATCCAACTAGCTAGAATTCTTTGTTGAATAGGAAGGGTTTTTCACAAAAGAACATTGGCTGATCAGTATTACAGTAGTAAAACCGAAATATTTTTTCCAAAATTGATTAAAACAAAACAGTATCAAACGTTAATATTTTCAATTGAATTTAATTTCTACCGGTGACTGAAAATCAGTTAAAGTTCATAATATCAAATATCACCCCCTGTAAAATAACATCAGTGCTAATCTAGCTGTACAGGATATTAATTTGACAAATTCAAAAGTTGAATCAGAAATAAGAATATTTATACTAGTAATCACATGGCGAAACTGAGATTGGACATAATTAAAATTTCACCATCTCAGCCACAGAGAAATGTAGATAACCTGGGCAATACATGCAGATACCACAAATAGAATATTAGAGGATGGTATTCAAACTCACAATCGTGTAGTTTCGGATACTACCAATGCTGTGGAAGAATAGAAATCAGTCATTCAAAGTATTGGAGGTCGATTCGTCCAACAAGAAAGATGAAGAATCCAAAACATTGAGCAAAAGAAACGACATGCAGCGGAAGTTAGGCATGATGTTAAAACAAGTCATATTACTAACCTCAACTCAGCGTAAATAACGCAAATAAGAATCAACATACTGTGTTGAGGTGCAAAATGTTGATAATATCTATATGAATGTATTATGTAGAGTAACAATTAAGAATGAATTTTTAGTATGACAAAGTTAGTTTTGTTGCAAATGCTGAATACAACTACTTTTCCATTGTCGGAATGAATATCCACTGCAAAATGTACAATTTCACTAAATCATACTGATATGAAAATAACAGATGGGAATACAAAGACAATGCAAGCAATGATGATACTCTATGGAGTTAGAGACAGTATTACGCGGTTGGTGTTAAAGGTATAATTCCAGGATTATACAAGATCACTCAGCGATTCTAATATGGATATTTGATCCAGTATCACAAAGTGTCACTTGGATTGCATCATCAGATCTACCTTCTTGATTTGTCCACCAATTGGTCACATCTGCATTACCCGACATTGGTATTGATAAATCCATGACTACAGTCAGGCCAAGCGGAATTAGAATGTGTATCATCAGAGGATCAGTCATGGTCGTGACCATTCTATTCTCAATGATGATTCCTTATTGGCAGGAAACCTTATTCCCAGTTGCCAAACATACTACTACTTACTCACACTCCAATGGTTCAGTCATGGTAAGAAGAGGTGTCATTAATAACACTCCACTATGACATCTCGAGATAAGCAGAGACATATATGAGATCCGCTTGTAACCAATAATCGATATATTGAAGCCGTGTCAACAAAATGGACATATATGAACCAACCCTTAATTCAACCACACCTTGTGCGTTTGGGGCAAATAGGACTTGCAATTCATGTGTCCTGAGTGGCACGGGATACTCTCCATTCAATATATAGCAAAACAGCTCAGTTGCAGTTAACTGTATATTTGGCTGCAATGAAGTATGGTCAAATTAAGTGATCTGTTGTTTGCGGTGATTGTTATACTGTTATGTACCTGGTGGGTATGTGCAAGGGCACTCTCACTGGTTCTTGGTGATACAAATCTAATTATGGATTATTGGCTTCCGATTAACTCGTATCTGTACAAGGTATTGCCCATAGCAATGTTCTTGCCCTCCGACCACAGTACCAAGATGACATAGTTGATACTCCTGCGCATTAGAACTGAACTACGAATGGTAGATGATCAGGATGATAAGGTAGTTCCATATGAGACCTCCAAAACAGGCTTTGGCAGTCTCAGGATTGTTCACAGTGTCGATTGTCTGATATATATTAGCCATACCAACATGCAGGAAGGCCATCGATAATCTACTATAGCACATACATTTTACATCAAGCTTAATCTATGGATACCTATTGGCCCTCTTGATTTGCAGGTTCAGCCTTACCTTTATTCTTATGTATTATCTACTAATTGTATATCAAAGTCAACAAGAATACTTCTATCTTGAACTCCAGAGTTGTACATTCATTCTGCAGTTCAATATCAGGAATATAACTATCACTCTACATACTTGGTTATACTTACTACCTTCGTCAAAGCAAATTATTGATCGGTAAGTGAGAAAGATGATACTTTACAGTCCAAAGGAAGTCCAAGGCAAACCCGATAGCATGATAGTCCAGAGGAGACCTCTGGTAGGATTCTATGGAGTCCACACCACGTCTTCTGCTAAGGTGAAACTACTCTGCTGTCTCTACTACGACAAGTCCATATGTGGAGTTCTCACACTTGATAATAGTCAGTCCTGGGGTATACGTGCAGCTTTCTGGGATGATACTCTTGAGTACGAAGGGAGTCTGAGGACCAGCATGATAGTGTGTTAGTTCAGAGGATCTTCTGGGTAGGATATTCTTGAGTCATGGATGCCTATATACTAACAGCATAAGATGATACTCTTTCGTGGATACTCTCTATCGGGAGCAGAGAACAGAAAAGTTATCTTGTGTCTTGTTCGGTAGTAATCCTTATATACATCCTAATTGAAGCCTGATCATTCTCGTCTCTATTAGTCTGGAAGTTAGTAGGGGCTTTTATTGATTAGAACTTAGGGTGAATCTCCCGGTGTTTCAGACAGCAGGCTAAAACCAGATTACACTATAAGACAAAGCTATCATGAAGCCTGAACATAAATATATACTCAATACTAGCCAATATTGGTTGTAAATTGTAGGTTGTAACATCAGAAAGAGGTACCTGGCAAAGTTGTTGGTATTGGAATAAATAATTCTGATGAATGCTAATCTCTTGTATTTACAAGGATTTCCAGAAAAGGCAGCACAATATTAATGATATATTGACAGGCTTAAAAGAGTGAGGGGACAATATATTAGTACCAGAAATCGCACTGATCGTTTCTGAATTGTCACTTACAGAGTCCTTAGATATAATGGACATACTAATAAATCAGAAACAATATATATAATGTGGAAAAATATGACAGTGGTATATGTAGATAATGTTCAATAGTAGAATTAAATACTCAAATGCCAAGACTGATCTTTCTGGCTGGTATAATATAATGAAATTTTGAAACCAAACAAAATTCTATCAAAAGGAGCCTCACATGCAATGGGCTACAAGTCGCATCAGAGTTTCTGGGTACAGAGTCATAAAGTCTATTTATAAGATATTCAATATGAATAGAAGTTGTAAATGGTTGCAAACAAAAAGTATACTACGAATAAAACAAAACATGACATGGTTAGGTCACTAAGGTATTAAATATGTGAATTCTAAAGTTTAGTTCACCAGGAAACATGACCTTACGCGACATGTAACTTATAGAGAAGCTGTGTTCGGGACAGCGATCCATACCATATTTGACATGTGGCACTATAAGGTCCTATGGACCTGTGCATTGACTAGATTACTACCATATACATGTAATTATGTCGACTTGATACTATAAATCATGCTGCATTCAACAAACTTGAAACGAATCTGCGAAATGCATTTCATTGCGCGCACCCAAGTACGCTCTGAAGTATACTCCTGATTGCACTCGATTGTACACTGCCAGCCTGCGTGATTTACACTCTCAAGAGGCTCCCAAGTACTCTCAGAGTACGCTCCCACACACTTCTCCAAGTACGTTCTCAAGTGCACTCTCAGTCATGCTCTCAAGAACGCTCCCAATTGCACTCGATGGCACACCCCCAGCCTGCTTGACTGTACGCTCCCAAGTAAGCTCAAAAGATACTCTTAAGCATACTCCCAAGCATATAGTCAAATACACTTCCAATTGCACTCGATGGCACACTCCTAGCCTACTTGATATATGCTGCCAAGCACACTCGAAATACGCTCCCAAGTACACCTCTGAGCACATTCTCAAGTATACTCCCAGGCATGTTCTCCAGGATGCTCCCAATTGGCCTCGATGTCACACTCCCAGCCTGTTTGACTGTACGCTCCCAAGTAAGCTCTCAAGATACTCCTAAGTATATCTCCCAGTCGCTGTAAAGTACACATCCAATTGCACTGCATGGTACACTCCCAACCTACTTGGCTCTATGCTCCCAAGTACACTCTGAAGAGGGAAGTCACTTCTAACCTCACTTGACTATATGCTCCCATGTACACTCCTGCATATTCGATCCAGAGGCTTGTGGAGGGAAAGACTCCAGGCACCGGTAGGCGTCAGTTGCAGGTGCCCGGTACTGGCAGGTGTGAGGCAGGTGGCGTTTGGTGGGTTGTGATTGGTGGTTGCCACGTGGCATGTAGTGTGGCTGATTGAGGGCAGCATATGGTGGCAGAAATGATGACGTTGGTCAATCTCATAGTCGGAACCGTATCTTTAGCGCAGCCACGGTGACAAGATCTGACAATGCCTCATGGCCATCGTGTTGATCACAGTACCCTTAGAATCTGCAGGAAAGGTAAACAATTTGATCATGAGGAGAGCAGATCTCCGACTCAGATTTTCAAGCGGAATATAGTACCTGCATGCCATCGATTGTGGGCATATGTGCGTGCAATCAGTCTGGGACTGATTGAGATGATGGCAATGGCAATGGCAATGGTGTTGGTGATAGTTATAGTGATGATAGTACCAGAAGTAGATAGACAAGTAGGTTAGCTACGTCAATGTCAGCGTCAAAGCTTCTACAGACTTACAGCCTACTACTCGCCAAAGCTTCCACAGACCTAGAGCCTTCTATGAGCCATAACTTCCACAAACTCAGAGTGTTCCATCGACCAAAAGCTTCCTTAGTAAACACTACTCCTCCCGAATATGCTCCTGTATACTCGATCCAAAGACTTGCTGTGTTGGACACCACAGGAACTTGAGGCGTGAGGCAGGTGGCATGTGGCGAGAAGTGTGTGGTGGGTGGTGTGCAGCATGCGGATGGCGGCGGGTGGCAGGTGGCAGGTGGCAGGTGGTAGGTGGCCAAAATCTTGACATCGGTCGATATCAGAGTCAGAATCTTGGCACTTGTGCGCCTATCGAGACGAGATATCACGATGACTCACAGTCCTAGTGTTGACAATCACAGCTTGAGAGTCTGCAACAAAAGTAGACAATGGAATGTTGGGCAGAGCAGATCTCCAATTCAGATTTTCCATCTCAATTTACCATCGTATTAGCATGGGGACCGGGTTACCTGCCAGCGGTCAGGTTTTGGACCAAAACAACAGAACAGTTCGGTTCCAGACTTGTTCAACAACCTGACCCGCTGCTGATGGCAGGCGAAACCGAGACCTGCACATGTCAATCTGCAGATGTGGCCGTGGTTGGCTAGACCTGTCGGTTCCAATCTCTGATTTCACATTTTGGGTTTCACATTTTCTCATTAAATTCAGATATGGTACTGTTAATTGCAAAATATTAAGTTCAGTATGTCAATGTCTGTTTTGGATGCATTGGCTGCCTTAATGATCAAATCAAACAGAGGTTTGCTCCCTGCCCCATCTTGAAATTGAGCGTCAATTGAGTGTCAACAATTGTTGGCCTTGCATCATGGTTAATCTCAGTGCGAAATGGCTGATATTGTTTATCTACATTGTGTTGACTATTCTTATATAACAAAACGCTTATCAACACTTGGTGGTAGCACTGAAGATGAAATAAGTTGCTACTCTCCTGGAGGCTGTCACGGGAATATCCCCTGCTCATCTGCCTATATAGGCTGCCAACACCACCTGTATGGAAATTTATAATCCACCATCACTCGTAGTACCAAAGACTCAAGACCAAAAATCATTGATGCATCTTTGACGCTCATCTTCAAGATGGGGCAGGAAGGGTATCATCATGTGTTTTGCCAATAAAGGCAGCTAATAATTCCTTGATGACTGTATGCAACCAATCACCCATCAGATTATGCAGGTTGCAAGACCAAACATTCTTGACTCTCTGTTGACCCCCATTTTCTGAATAGGGTACGGAGCTTGTTGCTATAATTTTTGCCTATAAAGGCAGCCTACACTATTATTATGTATAACCACAACCAAATCACATAATAATTACCTGACTAACAAGACCAAAAATTGTTGATGCTTAGTTGATGCTCATTTTGCCACACTCTTATCTGCAATATGGAATCAGTTGATTTGTTATTGTATATCATTCACGTTGTTTGGACAGCCTTTCTTACATTTCCGTTGATATTCTCCATGATCACTACATTGTTCTTTAATAATACATATATATATATCCTTTCAAATATACACTACTGTGACGACTAGTTGTAGATGATAATACACAGAACAATCCCCTTCCTTTATATCAATGCTCGTCCTCACTGCCAGATTCACTCAATAGGCTACTCTGGTCTTGAAATTGAGTGTTAGCTGCATTACCACACAGCAGGTAGTGTACTAACCAGTGGATGGTCCTTCATCAGTCAGCATATGTGGATTATAATCTGTATTGTGCTGGTAATCCTGAGCATATGCATTATGATTGAAACGGTGAATGATGGGAAGAGGAGTATATAAATACACATATCCGGGTGGCATATTGTGGATTCCGGACATTTAAGCTCCCTCATTATTGCCGGGTGGCACAGGTGGCATTCCAAGCGGAGATGGTGACGGTTCTGGTGTAGGCTGTCTGTGATGGCCGGGCAGAGGTGGACCCATTCTTTTGTGCCTCCAGTGTGTCTCTGGATGCTTTGCAGTGCCATATTGGCATGGAAGGCATCCGTTTGATTGGTTTGATGAAGCATAGCCGGTTGTCTTTGTCTCGCAGCCTTCACCAATTTATGTCCACGAAATTCAACTACCCGCATCTTCTCTCCTTTGACTTTGAGGCGAAGTTTGTTGATCAGGTATTGCGTCTCCTCCAATACGGCATGTGAAAACCCTCCTTTGGCTGTTATGGACATATTCAATGGCAGGCGCATGTCGGACTGTTCCAGCTGGACCCGATCTCCTTACCTTACCATAGTAGCGGACATGTTGAAAACCTTCAGGAAATTACTTGCCACCTCTAACAATGTGATTTGGCTACTACCTCAACCATATATGCTTCTGTAGCTGCCTCTAAGGTGATCACAGCCTGTTTCATCCGTACATGGGGATGGTTATTAAGAGATTCGTCTGTGAAAATCCCAGTGATGACAACACCACGATATTCAATTTGGCGGATTATGCCGAAAAATGCCTTGGTCGACCATGGAGATTTACCATCATGGGCTGCGACAAATTGCTCAAATATCTCTCCACGTATATCTGCTGTACGTTATATGGTTAGTTGACAGCCGTTTCCCTCGATATGGATATACTCACATTCAACTGTACAGTGCTTATTCTTCTTGCTACGTGTGGTTTTACGGACAATCGTTAGAGGTGCATCCTGACTCATTGTGTCAGTGGCTGTATTGGCACCTTCGTGGTGGACTTACTGGTAGCTGCATTGTTGCTGTATGCCTGCAAATGGCGCATTGGAAGAAGCGCCCGTCGATTGGCTTGGTTCGGATCCACTGTTACCATGCTTAGATGTTTCTGTCTCCATGATATGGTGTTGATGCACAGGAGAAAAAGATGATAACGAAAAGAAGTGGGAAGTCCTGAGGAATATATAGTTAGCTTCTAATTAAAATGGAATAAGTAACAGCCAACCTGCACGTTCTACTCATGATAAATTCTGCTACATATTGCCGCAGGTGGCAGGGATATCACACCATTCCACGACTTGCACAAAGTTGGTCTGATGTAGGTTGTTTTTTTCAAGGATAAATAGAGGTTTGAGAAAGCTGAAATCTCCTGATTTTCAGTGATTAACAGGTCATTCTTCGAGCGAAATGAGGTCCGGTGATGTTCGTCTGAAGAAATTCCACGGATCTTAAATGATGATGAGGCAAAAAATTATGTGATGTTGTAGCATTAGCTTTACTATTCCGATTTTTGTGATGGTCAAAATGCAGGCTTTGATTTGTTCAAGTTGATCAAACGTACCAACCTTGCCATATACAATGCAGCTTGCCTCCATATTGTCCATTGCTTGCAACATCCACCATCTCCCCCAACAACATAGTCAACACAATCTGCAATGGGCAATGATTCAAAACAGAACTCTGTGCCACATCCAGCTGGTTAATGCTGCAAATGAAGACAGTGTTCCACATGACAATGTCATCCAGCGAATGAAGGCAAGACCGGCTTGGTAGCAGAAAGAGTCCGAGCCCTTGGGGCATTGGGCATAGTGTTAGCTACGGTTCGGGAATGTCACTTCCGGTCAGGGTCCGGGTCCAAAGCCAACTGTTGCCAAATTGGTGGTCTGGGTCATATATAAACCAGAACTGTCGACACAGGTACAGTTTGATGGTAAACTCCCAACACATCTGAATTGGGTAGGTTATCAGTGGGTCGCCCAGCAGGTCACCCAGCAGATCCATCTATAGATTGATATACAGCTCTTGTATTTGCAGTTTGTTAATAGTATCTTATCAAAATCGTGTTTCAACAACCAATAATACGCTTTTGTATGTTGTGCAGTTTGCAATATCAATTAATTTGGAATTGGTGTTTTACCTTGGATATATGGTATTTTTGCCTAGCATGGCGGTCAATAATACAGATATGCTCACGAACATCCATGCCATGCCTTGATTACCGAATATGCGAGACCTAAAACTGTTGACACTATGTTAACGCTCATTTTCAGGATTCGGCAGAGAGCATGTACCTGTCAGATTTAGGTCTGAAGGCCGCCAATATCGCATAGAAGGATGTCTGCAACCAATCGAAACATAAATTACCAAAGATGCAAAGCTAAAAATTGTTGACGCTCCATTGATGCTTATTATAAAAATGGGGCGGTGACCGTGTTGCTGTCTGTATTGCCTCTGAAAGCTGCCAGTATGTCCGTTCTGAATAACAGCGACCACATCACTGGTGAATTACCATACTTACAAGACCACAAATGGTTGACGCTCTGTTGACATTCATTTTCACGTATTATCCATTCACTATTTGTTTTCATCAATAATTGTTTTCATCATGATTTGAACTTATTGCTTGTCATTCTGTCAGATTGAGACTTGGCCTTGTGGCAATGCCGAGCACAGTAACATTCTTGCACTGTTCACTCTCACACAACTAAAAATGATATATCTCGCCAAAAGCTTCATTGCGCCTGCTATACATCTGTTATCAACCGATATTCACAAGCTACTGCTCACCATTCGCCCATAATATATCTCTATCTGAAAGTCTCGGTCAAGATATCTAAAGAAGCTACTGACCCATTGACGTATTCTGCACTGCTTGTTCTTCACTACGTTATTCCTCATCGTTTCTATTGCATTAACTGTCACCAACAGCTTTGCAGCCTGTATCTATGACTTCCGTGTTGGCCGAACCAATGCGGGAACATTTGTTGCGGCATTTACATCCTACGGCTCTGGGCTTTCCTGATTGTCGATGCCATTGTTGTGCTCTATATCACATGCATCGCCTGCTGTGCAATCATCTTCACTGTCATTTGGATTATCGAAGTCACCATTCCAGTTTAGCTTATTTTCGGTGTCCAAAGGCTTTCGGATAAGCTAGGCTCATCACTTTCGACTGGATGATGGTTGATTTTCCGTAATGGGCAGATATTAAAGATTTGAGTGCATCCTCCAGGGAGGTCCATTGCTGATAAAGCTGGTTGCAATGTTGATCTTTCTGAAAATTTACATGCAGCTGCGACGTCATATTGAGAGAGTGACCAGGATGCTTTCAAGATATCTTCCGTGTCCAAAATGTATCCTATTGCCGTCATCTGCTTGTTTTGAACTCCAGATTCCATCTGTCTAGCACGTTGGATTTGGCTGCCCTGCCGCATCTCCAAAAAGTTGTTGACCTAGGCCATTCTGTGCACCTTTCTTTCCTACATCTCTTTCTCCATTGCCGAGTCATTTCCTGTATTTGTTGTATCCGACACCGGATTATCGCTGGCCAAAATCCCATTAATGGCTCAAGGAAACTTCCTGACTATGAGTTTTTCACGAAATATCTTGCCTGTGGTTTATGGCTGCCTCCAGTCAATGTCATCTCGCCCAACGAAAAAACTGGCCTCCACTCCAATACCATGTGTGATGATAGAAAATATGTCGCATGGCACATTGGAGAGATCGGCGTAATTTGAGTGCGTTTGCTCTTGTTGGTGCCACCAGTTGGTTATGTCCGGAATGCACAATGTACAGCTAATCTCCATCGGGCCAGAGTGGCAATGATTGAGATTAGGATTAATTGGCCCCCAGTTCCTTGGTTCAGGCGGCAAATTAAAATGAAGCCTGGCGGCTGTCAATAGGTGTGCTGCGAAATCACTTCGCCTGAGTGTTGTCTCAGCATCATTGGTACGCATTCAGTATTCTTCATCATCGCTGGACATGTCATATGGATCTAAGGATGATTGACAGGATCCTGAAGCCATTGTGAAGGGAACAAGATTGCTGCTAGGTAAGCATTGGAGTGTATTGACTGGCACACATCGATGTTTGGCTCTGTATTCATTCTCCACATACTTCAGAAAGGCCTCTTGGTATTGGGCAGTATAGGATGTCTCGTCCTCAGAATTGATATCCATTCCTTTGTCCCACTTTCTAAATGATCGCAACTTCTGGAAAGGATCAAGGATCTGTGCACAAATGAGAAGCACACCTGTTGTTGGAGTCACTTCAGCATAATATTTGGACTGCTTCTGTCGAGGTAACTTCACAGAGAAGAACAAGTCTTCCTTCCATTGAGTCTTCTTCTTAGCCAAAGCTCACATTACGCCATCCATACGATCACACATGCCATTGTAAACTGTGATAACGTGATGCAATGTGACTGTATGTCTCTTCGACATCCACAGGGTCTAATATTGGAATACCCTCAACACTTCCAAGAAATATTTCACAATGGTTAATGCATCGTGTGTTGTGAAGAGTGGCCGGTAATCACCGAATTCGGGATCTTGGAGCCACTCGCATGTCAATTCCCATGATCGGTAAGTGCAGTCAAGCAATTCTGGTGGTGAGTTCCAACGTGTCCATACATTTATAATCAGAAGTACCACGATGCGAACATTGGCTTTTCGACAGTGAATGAACTTGTTTCGACGTCCAGGGGAAAGTGTAATCAGTACAGCATACATTCTCTGATAAATGATCATCAATTTCAGGACTTTCAAAATATCTTGAAGTATGTAATTTCTGAATTATCTTTGGTAAACCTGGTCTCATTTCCCGCACCTGATTGTCTCTAGCATAGCCCTCGTCTCGAAGTTTTGACTATTCCCAATGTCTATTCTTCCATTCTCTGAAAATTGCGGATTGCACTGATGGGCTTCCCAAGACTTTGTGCAGCTATTGACACTGAGACTGCTCATGAATACACCTAAAGCCAGTTGTATGACGTACTCCATGCATGGTATGTGGTTCCTCAATGCAGGCCACTAGAGTACAGAGGCCTCAAGTGTTGATTGCAGCGTGCATGTCATCGAGCAATTTGAGGAAGCATTCCCGGTTGTAATCTGAAGTAAACGGCAGTTGGTAAACTGAAAACAATCCAGAACGTCCTTCATATGTTCAGCTAGCATTGCTCCAGTCTGTTGGCTGTTGACCTATCATCCATAAATAGCTTTCGAAAGCGGAAATGAATACGCAATCAACGTCATAGAAAGCGAGCTGAACCTCACCCAATGCACGATTTTGATCCATATAGTAAGCAATGACCAACATTATTGCTAGTTTGTTCGTTGATGTCTGTCTGTCTACAACTAAACTACCTGAATTTCGTGATGGCAATTGCTTCTTAATTGCAACCACGGTCAGTGCATATTCCCTCTGTCAGATGATGTCATAGGTGGTAGTGGACGGCAGCACGATGTCACTGCGTAATGCTTCATATGACTGTGTTAGCTCGAGATCAGATATAGTATTCCGTTGAATATTAGCCACAACAAATTGTAACATGAGGTAGCGATTCCATGTGTCTTGGTGAAATTCAGAATTTTCAAAGTCCTTAGCTGCCACTTTGGAGCATTTTGTCTGTCATTTTGATCAATATCGATTAATGTGGATGTCATATATAACCTTCCTCTGCAAACTTACTATTGTAATTCCTCGACTTCCTTGCCTCATCCGGATGGCCAAAGATGTTTCATCGACCATCGAACTAGTCAATTCAGTAACCTGTGACTCAGTTAATTGGTTTAACTTTGCGATGTAAGCTGTTGCCAGCAAATGTTTCCCCATTGAGCTGGTCCCTTGTTCCGATGGATTGCGAAGAACTTGATGACAAACGATATAAATAATTCCAGGGCTGCCAGTCTCCTGAATTCTCCAGTGCAAATAAAATTGCCATGAAGTTATATGTCTACAATTATTCCAAGTAATGGGATGTTTCGAGCCTACATTCATTGAAGCCCACAAAGCATCAATGATACCTTGTAAAGTAAGGTCGCTCAAATCATGAATAAAGACATGTTTATTATTGGAAGAGATCATAACCTCCAGCAATGAGGTTTTCAAAGATTTTGAATCAGACATGACGGTAAAAATTCGAAAGCTGGGTAATCTGACTTGAGAGACTGCTGAAAGTAATGTTACATTAAAGCAGTCTGTGGGTTATTGAATATTGGCTCTATAGCAACAAGCAAAATAATCAGATCTGTGAGACATTGTATGCATATATGTGAAGTTGTATACTAGGACAGATTGCAAAGACTGAGTATGCAAAACTCAATTTAGGAATAGCCCAATGCTATTCTTTACTGTGTAGCATACTGAGCCTCCACAAACATTGTTGACACTCCGTGGGGGCTGAATTGTAGAAGGTGGATGCGGAGTAGTCTCAATGATTTATGCCAATAAAGGCTGCTGATAGATTCATTGTGAGTAAACTCCATTCTATTGCCGTTATATTAGCCAAGAAGCAAGATCAACAATCGTTGGGCTCCACGGACACACATTTTGGGACATAGTTATGATGTTGTCATATGCATTTTGGCTTAAAAAGGCGGCCGATAGTTCGATTATGGAAGAATATAGATGCACAGGCCCTTGATTTTCGACGATGCAAGATCTAAAATTGTTCATCCTCCATTGACGTTCATTTATAAGTTATAGTGACAATGTTGTTAAAAGCATTTTTGCCTAGAAAGGCGGCCGATAGTTCGATTATGGGTTAATGTCGCCGCACAGCCCTTGGATATTCCAACATGCATGGCCAAAAGTCGTTGACACTCTGTTGACACTCATCTTTAGAACATTGTAGTGATGCTGGCACAACTTTCTTGACCTAGCAATGCAGCCGATAGTCCGATTATGTGTGCATGTCGCCCCTCAGCCCTCAGAAGTATCCATGATGAAATGCCAAGAATTGTTGAAGCTCCGTGGATGCTAATTTTCAGGATGTGGCAACAAGCTTGACATTTGCCATTTTCGCTATACAGCCGACAAATACATTCACGTCGGAAGAACGTAACATTGCGGCCCTTTGATTGCTGAATGTGTAAGACTAAAAATCGTTGACGCTCTGTTGACACTCACACTAATTACATCAAAACTGCCTCTGTACATTCAATAAAAGTATGCAATGAATCATATAAACATTATTGACATCGGATATTGTGTTTGTATGTATTATCGTTGCATCCATTAGATTTGTTACCTCTCAATTTCTGATCAACCACTATACACACAATGTGAGTGAGAGATCGCAGAGCGCTATCACATTCCTGCATTTTCAGCCTACAATTTATGGCATGTAGATCATTTCACTAGTTTTTGGTAAATATAGCCCGACTTCCTCACCTTTCTTATCCAGCACCTTCTCCTCAATTTCCATGATATACCATGAGCAATTTCAAATATCTCAACCATGTGCACAAGGTTTGTGCGAAGAGTTATACAGTGGGATACATGGATAAATGCAGCATGATGGTCGTCATTTGGGCAGATTCGTCATGAACAATGTCCGCTGTTTCTATCACACCTATAACATCACTCACTGTAATTTTGTTAGAACATATCATCACTAATGCAGCTTTTGCTTGGTCACTTAACAGTCACTTGCACATAGAAATTGAATGTGTTGGCCGTCTTACCACCTAATTTGGATTCTACATCTTTCACATGGTGTGTTCGACCCTTGTATATGTACAGACGAATTATCCTGTCTCAAAATTTGGTCGCTGAAATCTAGAAAAAGCTGACAAGTAGCAAAATTGGTAAATAAATTGCACTTCACCAAGATTTCAACTCAAAAATTACAGTTTGCCTATCATTTCCTCCGCAGACGCAGGAGCCGCCAGCATGTCTTCGTCTGAATCCGAAATCTATATCGTGATTTGCTAGAAGCCATGTGCAGGGGTTACAGTTTCCAGGTTGAACAGGATGCGCGTTCAGCAAAGGTGGCGGATCGGGTTCTGTGGCTGGATCAAGTCCATGTACACTCGTGCTCAACTGCGGCTTCGCTGAACCTGCTCTAATCTGACTACTTCCTGGTGGATAAGTCCCTTGCGGTAATTGCTATATTGTGGGCACAATGTCAGGACAGTCCATATGCTCTTGAAATGTTGTAGGTGAAGGTGCCACAGCGTCTTCATCCGTTTGCAGTTGAATGACAGCCGGAACCCTCAATTGTGATGTGCTGTACTTCTTATCACTTTCACGGAAGAAGTCGGCACTATCATCCAATTCCGGTTGAGTCAAATCGTCAAGTTTCAACTGGTTCTGCCGAAACCTCTCCATCCTCTGCTATACTGTTTTGTTGATTTTTCCCATCACCCAGCCGTGTTGTTCATCTTCGCTCGGCTTGCCCTGCTCTGTCTCTTCATCCTCATCTTTCCCATCCTCTCCATCGTCGGAAGTTACAAGATCACCCAGACTGTCTCCGATAGCAACCATCATCTCCTCAAAAGATATTTCGGGCTCTCTGTTCGTCAATCCCGTGCTTTTGGCATTGTTCATATCTTGCTGCTCTTGCTGAACAGCTGCCTCTGCTTCTTCCACTCACTTTGTTGCCCTAGCGGTTTCTCTCTCAACATAATCGTCAATCCAATTCTCTTTGTCTTCATTGCTGAAGGAGTGCCTTTCTTGTTGTTTCTCGGCGGCAAGCGTCATTTTGGATCGTAACTTGCGCAATGCCCAAAGGGATTGCAGTCTTTCTTCCTGCAAGCCACTCTTGCCTTCATTCGTTTCATGAGGTCATTGAGTGGACCGCATTCTTGATTAGCCATATCTACCCGCCGGATGTGGTCCAAAGTTTTATTTCGGAGCATTAACCATTGTTGTCTGCGTTGACTTTGTTGTTGGGCAAGATGTTGGATGTTGCAAGATATGGACAATATGGAGGCAAGCTGCGTCTTTTATGTCAAGGTTGGTATGTTTACTCATACTGAACAAAGCAAAATCTCCCTTTTGGCAGTCAACGAAACAGGATTAGTTAGGCTAACCGTACACCATGACTTGATTGTATGAGTCAGTTTCATGTAATATCCCGGGGATTATTTCCGACAAACATCAGCAGACATCCTTTCCCTCGAACAATGTTCTTCTTATAGCTAACAATCGTGCGATCGGGGCTGATGTACAGTGTAATTTATTGCTGTTAACAAACAAACATCATCAGACCGTCTTATTGCACATCTCGGGGCTGTGGGAACCCATGCATTTTGCAGCAATACGCAGCAGGATTCATCTTGAGTATAGCGAACATGTTGGTAGCTAATTATTCCATTTCAACAGGAGGCTAACTATGTAATGCCCAGCACTTCCAACTTCTTTTTGTTATTATCGTCCTCTTATATTTCACACCAGTAAATCATGGATACACAACAACCTCAGCCAGGTCAGAGAGGATCCAAATCAAGCTGATTGGCAGGCGCTTCGTCAAATATGTCGCTCATCGGGACACAGCCAGATCGCAGACCCCAGTGAGTCCACCACAACTCTGCCAATGCAGTCACCCAAAGTATGCGTCAGGATGCAGATTGAAAAATCGTCTGTAAGACTGAACGCAGCGCGAATAAGAAGCACCGTTGATTAGGATGTGAGTATATCCATACAGTGGTAAATGGCCATCAATTGACCGTATAACGTATCACGGGTGTACCTATAGAGCGACGTGACAAATTTATTGCTGCGCATAATGGGAAACCTCCATGGTCGACTAAGGAATTCATCCGCACAGTCCGCCAAATTGAACATCATGAATTTGTCAACTCTGGGATTTTCGCGTATGAATGTCCTAATACACATCCCCGTCAGTGGACAAAACAGGCTTTAAACACCATTGAGAAGGCTACGGAAGTGTAAATGGTAGAGGAAATAGCTGCATCTCATTGTTAGAAGTAGCAACTAATTTCTTGGAGGAATTCAACATGTCTGCTACAATGGCAAGGCAAGAATTTTGGGTGCAGCAGGAACAGTCCGACATGGACCTGGCCTTGAATAGGGCCAAAATGGCCCAAGGATGATTTTTGTGCGCCCAAATAGAGGAAATGCAATATCTCATCAACACACCTCGTGCCGAGGTCCAAGATGAGAAGAGGCGAGTGTTGAGTTTCCTGGGCATCAGTAGATAAAGGCTGCAATGGAAAGGAACCCAGCTGTGCTTCGCCAAAACCACACGGCCGGATGCCTTTCTTGCCACAATGACACTGCAAAACTCCTCCAACACTCTGGAGATGCAAATGAACAGGTGCACCTCTGCCCAACCGATGCAGACAGCCGACTCCAGAGCCGCCTCCAGAGCCGATGCTACCTCTGCCTGGAACACCACCCACCCCAACCGGTAACACTTCCGGAGCTCAACATTGCTGAAATGTTATTTTGCCTGCCAGATATGCGTATTTACATACATCTCTTCCCTGTGCTGAATCTTTTACTCTCGATTCATCTGCCCAGGATAGCCAGTACGATACAGATTGTGATCCAGATATGCTGACTGATGAAGTCACATCCACTGGTTAGTACACTATCTGCTGTGTGGTAATGCAGCTAACATTCATTTGGAAGACCAGAGTAGCCTATTGAGCGAACCTGGCAGTGATGAGTAGTATTGATTGAATGACATGAGATTTTGGAGATTATTATTATACTGAATTAGCGGATACTGTAAAGTATATTTTAAGGAATATATTTATTTGTATTATTAAAGAACAATGTAGCGATCAAGAAGAAAGTGAATTGAAACCCTTGAAAAGCTGACAAATCAACTTGAATGATGGACTATGCCAAATCAAATGATTCCATCGTGTGGATACACCCGTGGCAAAATGAGCATCCACAGAGTGTCAACGAGTATTGGTCATGTATCTTGGGTAATCTGGAGGGTCACAGGTTGCAAATAGTCATAATTGAAGTATTGGCTGCCTGTATAGGCAAGAGAGAAAGTGAAACGCTCTCTGCCCCATCATGGCAATAAGCTTCAATGGTGTGTAAATGATTGTTGGTGTTTCATTATGCGTAATCACAGCGCGATGTAGCCATTAAGGTCTAAATACATGGTTATGATTTTTTTGGTCCACTAAAAGGCTCACAAATACTTAGTTGTAGCTCCGTAACTGAAATGTTTTGTTTGTGTCTATTAAGATGTGGCTGGAATATTCTGTACATATCGGCCCATAAAGGCTGCCATATCCTTGTTTATGAATGCTTGTGGTGAAGCTCCACCCATATTACCGAAGATGCAAGACCCAAAATCGTTGACGCCCCGTTGATGCTGATTTTCAAGATGGGGTAGGGAGTGTTACGCTTTCTCTTTATACTATAAAGGTGGCCAATACTCTGTTTATGACTGTATTCAACCTGTTGCCGCCCCAGATTACCCAAGATACACAACTAACAATCGTTGATGCTCATTTCCACAATGTGGTTGCACATGTTTGTGTATTCCTTTGGATGATTATGGTGGCCAATACATCAAAAATGAACTGTCACGTACCAATCTCAACATTTTACAATTAACTGTCAAATAGCTGAATGCGACCATGAATGTGAAACCTGAAACGCGGAACCGGAGATTGGAACCAACTGGTCAATCCAATTGTGGCACACCCACCGGGTTGATGTGTACGGGTCTGGGTTTGGCCTGCCTAATGTCAGCGGGTCATGTTTTTGGACGGGTCTGGTACCAAACCAACCCGTGTCTGTAGTCCAAACACGGACCGCTGGCGGGTCACCCCGACTCATTGCTAACACTAAATGAGCACATTGCGATCCAAAGGAAGCTTCTGGCAGCAAAAGAAGAGATATCTATTGTTTGAGCAACAAAGAGAAAGTGAAATACATCGAGAATTCTGTTGAGAGGAACACCGCTGTGTCAAGGTAGTGAGTTGAAGATGCCGTGAGAGCGATTCAGCAGTAGATGGAAGAAATAAGAAATGCTGAAAACGCAGTAGTAACAACCAGAGAGCCGAATGAACTCATTGAGGAAATTATGATTGCTATTCGGGATAGTTTGACCATTCTTGCATGTTCTGACGATGAGGAGGATGGGGATGATGAGGTGGATGGGGATGATGAGCATGATGAAGATACAGTGCCTGCCTAGCGGAGCGAAAATAATGAACACGGCTGGGTTGTGGGCACAATATCCACAGTGGTACAGAAGTGCAAGGAGAGATTTTGCCAATGGCAGATATAGCTGTACGAATTCACACCACCAGGATGGGGGGAAGTAGCCAACTACTATCTTCAAGGTGACAAGAGGTATGGAACAACTGAATTCAAGGCTCTGGCAGTTGTGAATCCGCAAACGAACGCAGTAGCTGCTTTGCGCACTCTGACAACACTTGGAGAACAACTGGAATCTCTTAAAAACATCTCTGGAAAATCGCAAATTCCGCAAGAGACTTCTCTACCAGGGAGTTGTCATATGCGGATTGATGCAGAGAACTCAGATACAAAGAAAGGCATATTGCCTAGTTCACTGGACAAGAAGCTCTATTTGTCGCCGAGTAAGCAAATGCAGCCTGGTGAACCCATAAGCTTTTATTACTGCATATTGCCTCCTGAGAAAATCGCCATACAAAAATTGGATTCGGACCAGGATATGGTGATGGTTCGAGTGGTGCCGGAGCAATAGATATGGAAATTGCGAATTTTGACATCATATCAAATCGACAATTTCTCCCTGTATAAATTTTACTAATTGTCAGCTTGTTTTGGATTTCAGCGACCAAATTGTGAGACATGATAGTTTGGCTGTGGATGTGCAAGGGTCGTCCATGCCATGCGGATGTACTAGAAACCAAGTCAGACTGTAAGACGACCACTGAACTCAATATCATATAGTGTATTTCGATTTAGTGAGAAAGCAAAAACTACATTAGTGACGAAATTTGCAAACGATTTTGAAGTCTGTGATGTTTTATGAGTTACGGAAGGAGTGTTCAGGGCTCAATGCGAATCTGTTTGCATGATGACCATCATGCAGCATTCATCCATGTATTAAACTGCATAACTGTCTGCACAGATCTGGTTCACATGGTTCAGATTTTGATAAATACTTATCGTATGTCATGGAAATCAAGAAGCAGGAGCTGGATAAGGAAAGGTGAGAAAGTGGGGCTATATGAATCAAAAACTACTGGAATAATCTACATGCCATAAATTGCTAGCCGAAAGCACGTGAATATGATGGCGTCACACCATGCATCACTCAGAACATGTGGTTAGTGGTTATTCAGAAATTGAGAGGCCTCAAAGCTTCTTGATGCAAATGATAATACAAAGGAACCATCTACTGGCTGTCAATTATGATTATACAATTCAATACATAGAATTACTGAAAGTAAGATGACTGTTTCAATGTGTTTAATGTGAGCGTCAACGGAGAGTCAATGATCTGTAGTCAAACGCATTTGGTAATGAATGGGTTGCACTGTGACATCATTCAGAACTAAATGTATTGGCCGGCGTTATAGCTAAAATGGCAAGTAAAAAGCTTCTTGCCCCTTCCTGAAAATGAATGTCAACGGAATGTCAATGATTTTAAGCTTTGCATCTTGGATAATCAAGGGGCTGTACAACCACTTGAATCTATAATTCAACTATCGGCCGCTATTGTAGGTAGGTAAAAATTCTTTGGACGACATCCTAACTATGCCCTAAAGATTAGTCTCAATGGAGCATCAACGATTTTGGGCCTTGCATCTTGGAACAACAATGGGCTTGGCAACCACACTAATTGATTATTGAACTATCGGCTACCTTTCTAGGCAAAAATGCTTCCAACAACATCATTACTATACCTTGAAATGAGCAACAATGGAGCATCAATTGAGCATCAATGGAGTGTCAACAAGTTTCGATCTTGCATGTTGGATAACCTAAGGGCTTTGGAATGCCTTTAACCCACTATCAACATATCGGCAGCGTTTATTGGCAAAAATGCTAGTAATGATATCGCATCTGCCTCCTACAATTGTGTGCCAATGGAGTGGCGACACTTTTTATATAGGCTCAGTATGCTGCACAGCAATGAATTGCGTTGTGTTGTTTCTAACTTGAATTTTATGCTAGCAGTCTTTTCAATATGTCCTTGTATACATTTTCACATATACACTTGCAATGTCTCACAGATCTGATTTTTTTTGCATGTAGCTCTAGAGTCAATAGTTAAGAACCTGAATTTTGGTTTACTATAACGTAAATTTCGCCAGTCACTCAAGCTGAATTACCCAGTGTTTCAAATCCTATCGCCATGTCATATTCAAAATCTTTTGGGACCGCACGGCTTGAGGTTATGACTGTAGTGATGAACCTCTTGAGACGATTGATTGATTGAGTCTAAGTCTAAGATGACACGTAGCCTATATACTAGCTGCCAGCCCTAACCCACAGCCAAGTGATGATGTACTCTACAAAGACTCGGTCGAACAATGACATCTTACAAAAATGACCATGTCTGTCTGCGTGATTTGGGAGACCTTACTGTACACATCATCTTTGATGGTTGGTGGGATTCAATGAATATTGTCTTCATAGATCCAATTGCTTGGCATCATTCTAGACATGCGTCAGCTTGGCGAGGTTATTTGCATAGTGGAATTACAGAGACCGGCAGCACTGGAATCATATCTAATGTTGGTCATCGCATTCTTGGCCATCCATCAGAACATGGGACCAGCTGAACAGGGAAACACTTGGTGGCAAAAGTTAACTTCACAAAGTTAAACAAACTAATAGAGTTGAAAGTTACTAAACTGACAACTTCGACGGTTGATGAAACAGCTTTGGCAATCATGAAGGGGCAAGGCAGTCGATGAATTATAAGAGTAAGTTGGCGGATGACAATCATATTTGCCATCCGTGTTAATCCATATGAACTGAAATAACAGACAAAACACTCAAAACTGGCAGCAAAGAACTTTGAAAATTCCGAACGTCACCAAGACACGTGGCATCGCTATCTTACATTAGGATTTGTTTGGGCTCACATTGAATGGTGCCCTATGTCAAATCTCAAACAACCACGGTCAAATAACCCATTAGGAAGTAACCTAGCACAGCCGTCCGCCAAGACCATTAGCAACATTTGCAGGATGGAATACACACTGACAGTGGATGCAATTTAGAAGCAATGGCCATCACAAAATAAAGTTACAGTAGCATTGGACAGATGGACATCTTACGAAAAAACTAGCGGTAATGTGGGATATTGCTACCTATATGGATGACCATTGGGTATTGCATGAAATATAACTCGCTCTCAATAAGGTTGATCGCCCCTTCCTTTCCGCATTTGAATGCCAATGCAAGATGATATATCAATGGTCACCATACTGGAGTACGGCTAGCCATACATTCAAAGGATGTACTTGATTGTTTAGAGCATACTGACGGCTGTTTACTTGAAATTACCACAGAAAATGCTTCCTCAAATTACTTGATGACTCGCGAGGTGAAATCAACTCTGGAGGTATCTGGAACTGTATGGCCTGCATTGAGGAACAACATATTATCCATGGCGCACGTCATACAGCTGGCTGTAGGTGTATTAATGAGCAGTCTGGGTGTAACGGGCTGCTCCAAGTCTAGGGAAGCCCATGAGCCAAATACGCAATGTGGAGAGATTGCAAGTATTAATACTGGGAAGAGTCAAAGACTTCGAAAAGAGGGCAATGCTCCAATCAACATGCTGTTGGCCATGAGACCAGGTTTCGCAAATATCATTCAGAATGTTCATATTTCGGGACAGTTTGAAAGTCCAGAATCTGGGCTTTATATAGCAGAGAACGCTCACTGTATTGACTGCGCCGACACCTGGTCATCGAAACTAGTGAATTTACTTTCAAAAAGGCAAAGTCTGGATCGCGGTACTACCTATTATAGATGTGATGATAAATTAGAACTCGACACTGGAGTTGCTTGAAGAAGCATACCAATTACGGGAATTCACCCGCCAGTGGCCCCAATGTTGAAAATATAGTAATTACCAGCCTCTCTTGACAACACAGAATGAAAGGTCCATTTTAATGTACATTATGGACAATTTGAGGCCATTCCGGTATTGGATTCTGTGGATACCTAATCAGCATGCGGTTACATTTCATCATGTTATCACGGTCTATAATGACAGGTTTGATCACATGGACGGCATTATGCGAGCTTTGGCTAAGATGAAGACTCAATGGAAGGAAGACTTGTTCTTCACCATGAAGTTAGCGTGTCAGCAGCTTTCCAAATATTATATTGCAGTGTTTCCAACGACTGGTATATTTCTGATTTCTGCAAATATCCTGGATTCGTTCTGGAAGTTGCTATAATTTCGAAAGTGGGACAAGGGAATTGATATTAATCCTGAGGACAAGACATCCTATACTACCCACTTTCAAGAGGCCTGTTTGAAGTGTGTGGAGAATGAATTCTGTCCAGAACATCGATGGGGGCCGGTCAATGAACCCCATTGCATACTAAGCAAAAATCTTGTACTCTCTGCAACGGTTTCAGGATCCGGTGAATCATCCTTGATGCATATGATTTGTCCAGCAATGATGAAGCATACCTGATGCCTAACAATGTTACTTAAACAACAACTGGGCGAAGCAATCATGCATCACAATTATTGAATCCCGCCAAACTCTGTTTGAGTACATCGCTAGAAGTAATAAAGAACTGGGGACGAATTAAACCAAATCTCAATGATTACTACTCCTACAAAATGGAGATTTTCAGTACATTTTGGATACTGGAAATAACCGACTGGTGCCGCCAACAGCAGGAAACACACTCAAATTATGTCGATCTCTCCAGTGTGGCACTGTACATTTTCCCTATCATATCACATATTGTCGGAGTGGAGGCCAGTTTTCCATCGGGTGAGATAATATCGTCTAGAGGTTGTCATGAACCACAGGCGTAATCCTTTGCGAGAAAGTGGCTGTAAGGAAGTTTGCTCAAGCCAATAACAGGATCTTTGAAGGCGATGATCAAGCATTGGATATGACAAATAAAGACAACAACTCGGAAACGAAAAAAGAGGTCTTAGAAAGCCAAGTACCAAGAATGGTGAAAGCCCACGACATTTTGGAAATATTGTACTGCAGCCCTAAGCAACATGCTACACAGAAGGAATCTTACACACAACACAAGGTGATGTCAGTGGTAGGATACATTCCATATCTGGAGGAGATGCTTGAAGTATCCTGGTCACTCTTTCAACATGATGTTGTGGCTGCATTTAAATTGTCAGCAAGATCACCATTGCCTCCAGCTTTATCTGCAAAGGACATCCCTGGAGGACGAACTCAATTATTAAGTGTGCCCCGAATCAGCACAATTAACCATCATCCAGTCAAAAGTGCTGAGGATAGCACACCTGAAAGCAATTGCCACAATGAAAATTAACTTCACTAGAACAGCGACTTGGATAATCCAAATGACAGCAACAACAATTGGACCACAGATGTTAAATCGGATATAGACCAAGACAATTGAAGCGCGGACTGGACATGGCCAGAGCAGCGGGATGTGAGTGCCACACCAAATTTTCCCAGATTGAGTTGCCCAACATGGAAGTGAAAGTGGCAGACTGAAGAGGTGTTGGTGACGGTCAATACAATGGAAACGAGGAGGAATAAGGGAATCAAAAACAAGTAGGATAGAATGCTTCAATGTTTTACTAGTTTCTGTATGTAGCTTGACCGAGGGTGTCAGTTAGAGCTATACCCTTGGCAAATTGTAGGCAGTAGCTTGTGAATATTGGCTGCTAAAGAAATGTTTAGCCACCGCAATGAATCTTTTTGCATGAGATATAAATTTTAGCAGTATGAGAGTGAACAGTTCAAGAATATTACTGCCCACTGCTTTGCCACAGGGCCGAGTCTCAATCTGTCAGTAAGATCACCAATAAGTTCAAACTATGATTAAAACAATTATCGATGGCAGCAGATGTTGAATGGATAACACATTACAATCAGCATCAACCGAGCGTCAACGATACGTGGTCATGTCAGTACAGTAATTGAACGGTGATTTGGTAGTTGTTATGCATAACCGCCGTATTGCCAGTTGTTATAAGCAACAGAGACAGCAACACTGTAAGCACAGGATTCTGAAAATGACAGTCAAAGAATTTTCAATAATTGTTTGCGTTGCAGCTTGGGTATTTTATTTTCCGATTGGTTGCAGACATCCATTCATTTGATATTGGCAGGCTTTAGGAGCAGAAACATCAGCAATAAGCATCCTGCCGCAACCTGAAAATGAGCATCAATTGAGTGTCTGCAGTTGTAGGTCTGGCATATTTGTAATTGTGGGGACGGATTTGAGTGCGGTCATCACGTGGGTTGCTTAGGGTTGAGTATGGCGGAGCCGCATGCACTTGAGTTCTTGTGTACATGTCAATTAGACTTAGGGAGAGTCAGTGAGTTTAGGTGAATAGAGAGATTCAGGACACCGGACACCGTACAACAGGTTATGAACCCAGGCACTTCGCGGATTTGATGAACTCGACTCGAATTGTGGCATCATCGACACAGTCTCGGAGGAGTACAAACAGACAGACTCGACACGTGTACGGACGACAAGATGCCCGAATCGACAGCGATCTCAATTAAGATGTTTGGTGGTATGGACTGCAAGAGCTGGAGTTTGGAAGTTGAAATACTCATGGAGCAGAAGCAGGTTCTTGGCATTGTCGATGGTACAGAGGAAGCACCAGAAGACGCGACAGAGCTCAAATCATGGAAGAAGCAGCACAGAATAGCGCGGTCGACCATTCTCCTTGCAATGGAGCGGTCATTGCAGCAGCAGTATGGCGTTCAGAAAGATGTAAAGGCACTGTGGCATCAGCTGAAGGAGGACTACAAATCGAAGGTGATGCTGAATGTGTGGGTTTTGCGAGATGAGATGTCAGCTGTGAGGTAACGCGATTGCGAGAATGTGCAGGATTATGCATCGAAGATCCAGGGGTACGTGAATGATTTCAACCTCTATGCCGACTCAGACGGTTCGACTGGTGGGGGTGGTACGATGCCGAAGAGCGAGCACACCTAATACCTGATGAACGGTGCACCGAAGGATGATGATTGGAGGTTTTTCACCCAGTTGATGTACGACAAGATCGACACCCTGACCGACAAACTGGAGGGGATCGTCACGAAGATCAAAGCCCACAAAGCGCGCCATCAGCAGGAAGTCGACTTGGAAAGCATCAAGTTGCTGGCACTGGCTAAGACGCAGATGTAGAGCGAGAAGTGGAGTTCAAAGCACTCTCAGAAGTCCCGGAAGTCCCGTGATAGCGGCAGTGAGAGCGATGGTAGTAGTTCGGAGAGTGCGAAGCAATGCTGCAGGCATACTCAGGAATGCTACAGATGCCATATGATAGGGCACATTGCACTGAATTGTCCAAGCACGGCACCGGTGGAGAGCGTAGCATGGACAGAGGCATTGGCAGTGATGACGACGACATCAGTTGAGAACTATTGGATGACAGTCACTGGCAGATCCCCTGAGAAGGAGGGCTGGAACTTGGATTGTGCAACGACTTGTCATGTTTGCGGAGTTCGGCGAAAGTTCGAACGGTACACAGACTATACCAAAAGAGATGGGCGGGAGATTCGCGACTTTGCGGGATTGGTAGCGGGCAAGGTCATCGGGCACGGAGATGTTTGATTGAGGCTTCGATCACCTGGAGGCCGCCACCGCATACACGCAGTAGTGGTGAGAAATGTCTTAGATGTGGAAGGAGCACACAACACGCTCTCCCAATCGCGGCTGATGGATCGGGGATTGCGGATTGTCCCTGTCGATGGCTACAGAATCAAGATATAAGACAAAGCGCCAGCAGAGTATAACGGTCGAGGTCGAGGAAATCTTGTGTGCTTGGCACGCCAGATTGGAGGGTTATTCCGGCTGGATGTGAAGGTTGCAGGAAAGAGATATCAAGCAAGAGGATAGGAGCTCTAGGCATGGTTGATGGTTTGGGAGGAGCTGCAGGCAAAGCTCTATCTTCGTTGTCTTGAGAGATTAGTACTTACGGCCGTGATACCGCCCTGGAGGAGTGTGGGGATGGATTTGAGTGCAGTCATCACGTGGGTTGTTTAGGGTTGAGCGTGGCGGAGCCGCATGCACTTTAGTTCTTGTGTACGTGTCAATTAGACTTAGCGAGAGTCAGTGAGTTTCGGTCAATAGAGAGATTCAGGACACCTGACACCGTACAACAGTAATCAAGGTATCATGTGGATCTTCCCATATGAAACCGAATTATTAACTGCCTTGATAATGAACGACGCATTATATCAATGCAATGACATGGATTCCAAATAAATTGATATCGTACACGGCAAAATATGCAAGAACATATTATTGGTTGTGGATATCGTGATTTTGATAAGATACTATTAATAACTGGAAATGCAAGAGCCTTGCATGAATCAATAGATGGACCCGCTGGGCGACATACTGACAACCCGCCCAATGGGGCCAGGTTGGGAGATTACGATTGAACCGTACCGAAGTTGATAGTCAAGAATTATTGACAACTAAGACCATGGATTTGGAAATAGTTCGGTTATGAACCGCTCCCGGACCCGAAGTGAAGATCCAGAACCTTTGATAATACTAATTCACTGCTTGTATCCCACTGGGTATGGGTGTCTGTGTGCGCATTCAGGGCCGATAATGCCAATTGCGATGGTGATGAGGGCAATGGCGCTGATAGCAACGGTACTGTTGCTGATGGTGATGGTGATGATGGCGATCATGATGCTGTTGGTGATGCCGAATATTGTACTAGATGCCGTTAGCCAGGTAGATTGGCTACGTCAATGTTAGCAACAAAGCTTCAATTGACCCAGAGCGTTCTAGTTGCCAAAGCTTCCACAGACTTAGAGCCTTCTAGTAGCCAAAGCTTCCATAGACTGACAGCCTTCTATTAGCCAAAGCTTCTGCACACACAGACTTTTCCATCAGCCAAAGGCTTCCCATTGAAAACTCTACTCCTCCCAATGCGAGGCTCTCCCATGCAGGCTTTTAAGCAGGCTTCAAACACGCTTGCAAGCAGGCTCTCAAGCAGGCTTGCAAGCAGGTTCTCAAGTAGTCTCTGAGGCAGTCTCTCAGCAATAGTGAACAGTACCAGTATAGCAGCGAAGACTGCAGGCAGTGAAGTCTGGTATAGGTGTAGCTACGTCCACCAGCTGTATATTGTTCCACAGGCCCATGCATACATCGCTATCGATCAACTATAGATGACTACCAGCAGCGCGTTGCGCAGCAGTTCATTGGAACCTTGCTATCAGCTTGGTGTGTGTGTGTGCACGTAGTGCAGTTTACAGTCGATTTGAACTTTTCCCGATGTGTTCAAATAAAACAGAATAGATGATGGGTGCTGATATTGGAAAATCTAACCTGTATATCAAAATGCATAATACGGTGTGTTCTTGTGCTTCTGATTGATTGGGCAAGGCCTAGAACATATTAGTCAACAGATACTAGCTCGGTTCAATGAAAAGCATTGCATGTTCAAAACAGTACACAATATGTACATGACATATGGTTCAAATCCCACCACAAGGTGAAATGGTGATACTATGGGGATTGACACTGAAGCCTGGGAAGTACTGTAACAAATCGGACCAGGTGAATGGCTGGTCATATATTGTTTGACATATTGTAAAGCAGTGGTAGAATGTATCTCGAATGATTAGCCAGATATATTTAATGCAAAGTACTTGTCACAGCGTTTAACACATTACAATCGCAATCCCGGTTCAGGCAGACAAAACTTTGATATGTTGATTAGTCACAGGAATATATGGAGTTATATTGAATTAGTCAGTAAAGCAATCCCTTTAAACAGATAAATTGCATGTCAATTGCGAAAGAACTGGAGGCGAAGGGAATGCTACCCAATAATGATATTGTTAGAAACCTGTTAAGACTATTAGTTGACTGTGAGATAACATATAGTCTACGTAGTAATTGCCACCTCTAACTCAAAGTTATGTAGCGATATGCTTTACAAAGATTCAACCTAACTCACATTAAGAGTATTATCAGATCCTTAAATCCTATTGAATGAAGATTCTGAAATGAATTCAACTCAATGTCATACAATTTACTCAATATGGAGGTTATGCCAGGTATTAAATCATGCCGAAGCTCCTCTGAAATATCATACCTGAAGCTTTTTCCATACACACAACATTCCGGCAAGCCAATCTATGTAAATATAAACTTTCTTTGCGGTTCATCTTTTGGATTCCGGTGATTGGAATCCAAGTCAACAACTTCAGCAAGAGATATTCCAAGTCTATTTGAAATGTAATTGTATTATGATGGGCAATATATACTGACTTTGTTGTATCATGTCTGTTGTGCAGAATTTCTCTATTGACCAAAACTCACTAACTATCTCCAAGTCTGATTGACACATACACAAGAACTAAAGTGCATGTGGCCACACTGCACTGAACCCTAAACCTGACCATGTGATAATCATAGTCATATCTGTCATATACTCTTTCAGGGAGGTATCACAACCATAAGACAAATACACAAAGAATGGGAAGATTGTACCCTTGGTAAAGCTCCTCCCAAACATTCAACATTGGCAGCAGCTCCTCCGAAATGATCTCCTGTGCCTGAAGTTTCTCTGAAACAATCATCAGTGTCTGAAGCTCCAATCTTCTTGCTAGAAGTCTCTTTCCTGTCACCTTTATATACAGCCGGAATAACCACCCAATATGATGTGCTACACACGTAAGACTTCTGAGATGATGACCTTCATCTCTAGCACTGTCTCCCAGTGCTTTGTTATGTATCTTGATTCCAGAGCTGTTTACAGGCTCAATTCACAACTCCTAATTCATCTTCCAGCATTGGGATTGTCAGATGTGTGCTTTACTCACATGCAAGTCATTTTTCACCAATACATCATTTATGCGGTGGTGATGTCCAGCCAGTCAAAGCCTCAATCGAACTTCTCAGCACCCAATTGACTTGCCCACGAACCTTCCCCCAAAGTCATCAATCCCCCCCACATGTCTGTTGGCATGCTCCATTTCCCATTCGAACTATTCCTAGTCTCCACAACCGTGAGAAATTGTTGCACAAGCCACCAACCAGCACTCCTTCTCAGGGGATCTGCCAGTGACTATCATCAAAAAGATCTTAATTGATGTTGTTGACATCGTTATCACGACTACCGCTGTCTTTGTTGGTGCAGCCCACTTCACCGGTACAATGTTTGGATAATACAGTGGAATGTGCCCCACCTAATGACATCTGTCACACTCCTGAGTATCCCTCTAATTGGTGTGGCGATACGCATGCTTGTCATCTTCCAAACAGCATCCATTCGTCTTGATGCCATTATCAAGTGCCTTCTGCGACTGCCGAGTTTGGCTCTGTTTGTGGCTCTTGATTGGCAGCTTGGAGTTCGTTGCTGCCGCCTCTGAATTGTCTACCTTCTGAAATTGCAGTGTATGGGCATTCATCTTCGTCGCAACCTCCTTTGGCATGTTGGCCAGTGTGTGAATCATGTCATACATCATCTCGATGAACACCCTCCAATGATCATCCTTCAGTACACCAATCATCAGGTATTGGATGTGCTTACTGTTCGGCATCGTATAAGTACAAGTATATGAGCCATCGGTATCAGCGCAATCATTGAAGTCATTCACATAACTTTCAATCTTCGATAAGTACTTCAGTACATGCTTGCGATCACCCACCCTGCTGGCTGACATCTTATCTTGTGAAGTTTACATATTCAGCTTGTCCTGAAATTTGTAGTCTTTCAATGTTGTACGGTGGCGTGTGCTCGAATAGTCAAGTGTGCGCGGGCGTATACGAAGGTGTGTCTATTGTATCGTGTAACGAGACATGTCGCATCAACATAAGGTCGATTGATGAATAATAGTGCTAACTACAAAAGAGGCAAGTTACATCATAGTCCTTGGCATTGTGATATCCGTACTTCCAATCAGCTCAACACTCCTCCAGAACGGCTATCATGTTCATTTCAAACAAAAAACAGTAAACAAAGGAGAAGAGGAGCCAATCAAACAATGTGGATCTCCTCGAAACAAACGTGCCCAATCAATCAATTTGCTTCCCAACGGCATTCCCGATGCCATTTCAATGTCCGATTACGATACGATTTCCATTACCATTCCGAAGACCATTTCCGATTCCAATAGCGATTCCAATCCCGAGGCCATTCCCGAGGCCATTTCCGAGTCCAATTCCGATCATTCCCATTGCAGCACACTGCTTCATGAAGGCGGGCTTCGGCAGTGGCTTTCTGAAGCAGTCGGCGAGCATCTCAGCAGTCGGTACGTAGCTCAAGTCGATCTCTCCGTCTCTAGCCATATCTCCAGCAAGATAGTACTTGATTGCAATGTGTGCAACTGCAGTTCCGCGGTAGATTCTGTTCTGGATGCTCGCGATCAATAACTGTGGATGGAAGAACACGTGAGGGATAGTTGGGATGCCGAGCTCGTTTAAGAGATGCGAGATCTGTGTGAGTCTCATACAGCCAACTCCAAAGGCAGAGTATTCGGCATTAATCGTGGACTGGGCAGTTGACTTCTGTTTTCTCGATCGCCTGTCGACCGCTTCTCTGATGGTGATGACCAGTCCACTTGTCGATTGATAGTCATCCGGGCATCCAGCATAGTCCAAATCGACATAACATCTAGGTGCGCTTTCTCCTTCAAGCACTCCTCCGAAAAGCAGACACCAGTCCTTCTTGCCGTTGAGGTACCGAAACACGCGCTTGAGAGCTACCATATGCTCATTGATCGGGTCGTGATTGTACCGGCTGAGGACTCTGATGGCATATGCGATATCGGGCTGAGTGGCGGTCATCGCGTACATGAGGCTTCCAATCATCGATTGGTATATGATAAGGTCGCAGGCTTCTTCGTCAGGCTTCCTCTTGTGAAGCTTCATCGCCATTGGAGTGGCAACTGGTGTGGACTGCAGCAGTCTGAACTTCGCCAAGATAGTCTGAATGTAGCTGTGCTGATGGATGTCGATCGTGTGATGCTCCCGATTGCGTTCGATGTTCATGCCGAGATAGAATGAGACACTCCCGAGATCATGCATCCAGAACCTATTCTTCATCTGGTCCTTGATCTGCCCAATCAAGCCCTCGTTAGCAATGATGAGGACATCATCGACGTACAGAACGACCGCGGCAACGACTATGCCTTGATCCTTATCATGGAGCACAAACAGTCCTCCGTCGACACGTGATGCCACGAATCCATTCGAGATCACGAAGTCCTTAAAAGTGCCGTACCAAATGTATGAGGACTGCATTCGGCCATAAAGAGACTTTCTCAAGCGGAGTACAATCTTCCGCGAAGTCTTTGTTGATCTCCCTGTTTGGATCAAACGAAAATATTCCTGCAGTGGGTGCATATAGATCTCTTCTTCCAAGTTGACTCCCAAGAAAGCAATGCAGACGTCCATTTGATGGATCTCGAGATCGTACTTGGCAGTGATGGCGAGTGCCAGCTTAACCTGGCCCAAGCAAGCAGTTGGTGCATACGTAGACTGGTAGTCGATGCCTTCAATCTGGTGATTTCCTCCACAGACCAGCCTGGCCTTGAACCGCTGCACGTTGCCTGCTCCATTGCGCTTGATCTTGTATACCCAATGACTTGGGAAAGCCTTTCTCCCTTCCGGAAGCTCCACGAAATCTCCAAAGACCTGATGCTGATTAATTGCATCTATCTCTTCTTTCATCGCCGTATCCCATTTGTCAGCGAGTGAAGACTCGGTTGCTGCTTTGTAAGACTTTGGATCCTCGATGCCATCTTCATGATCGTCGGAGATCGCAGCTGCAGCGTAGATGGGAAGTATATCCTCGAATTCCTCATCTTGGAGAGCCAATTGTGCAGACTCTGCGAACGTATCCTTCCCAGAGCGGTTCCGGCGACTGCCTTCGGCCAGCAGCTTCCATGCATCTCCAAGTGACGTCTCCAGGCCTGCCAATTCTCGTGACTTCTTCTTCGGCTTCGGAGGTGATTCGTCATCCAATGACACCTCCGTTTGACATTCGGATGGTTGCTTCACTGTGGGTTTGGGCTTGGGTTGCTTGATGACATCTCTGTAGAAGTGCTGATTCAAGATCGCTTCGTCTGCAACATTTGGTGCTGTATACCGCTTTCCTTCTCTGAATACCATATCTCAGGAGCGGTCAAGCGTCTTGGCCAATGGATCGTATACGAAGTACTGCTTAGTCGATATGCTCTACCCAACGAATATGCCGGTAGTGGCTCTGTAATCCAGCTTCTTACGTTTCTCTTTCGGAACGTGGACAAAAGCCAAGGATCCGAACACATGGACATGGTTCAAAGATGGCTTCCTCCCATGGCAGGCCTCGTATGGAGTCTTGCCAACTACCGATCGCGTCGGAGTGCGTCTCTTGAGATAGACTGCCACTCAGACTGCAAAGGCCCAGTACTTCTTCGAAAGTCCGGCATCGTCCAGCAAGCATCGTAGGCGTTCCATGATTGTGCGGTTCGCCCGTTCGATGACTCCATTAGACTGAGGAGTGTAGGGCGTAGCCGTTTCCTTTAGTATGCCCTCTGCTTTTAGGTATTCTGCAAATTTCTTGGAGGTGTACTCTCCGCCTCCATCTGTACGAAATTGCTTCACTTGCTTGCCTGACTCCTTTTCTCTAAGAGCCTTCCATTGTTTGAATTTCTCAAGGGTTTCTGACTTGTACTTCAATATGTACTTATCCGTATGCCTCGTGGCGTCGTCGATGAAGAGCAGCATATATCGACCTCCTCCGATGGCTGTTTCCAGGGGACCGCATATGTCCCAGTGCACGAGCTGCAGAGGCTCAGTGGCACGGGAGGTCGTGGGAGTAATGGCCTTGTGAGCTAATTCGCACTTGATGCAGCTCTCGCAATCGCACTGCCCCGTCATCTTCGGAGCGTCGGAAACGACCATCGGCAAAATCTCCAAAGCCTTTAGACCGACGTGTGCCAGGCGGTGGTGCCATAATATCCGCTTCTCTGCATTGTGCCGAGATGCATGCGCAGTCGTCTTAAGTGCCAGCAGGCAGCAGTCGTCGATATCGGTGTATTCGGTCGATTCCGGAGCTCGATCCAGGACGTGATCCTCAATGAATAGCCCATCGACCTGAGGTGCAGTGGCAACCAACTTGCCATGGTGATTGTAGAGGTTGAGACCGTAGTGATTCACCGGTTCGACTTTGACGTCCTTGTCCATGATCTGAGATTGTGAGATGAGATTGAACGACCCCGGCAAATGCACCACTTCTTGGAGTATGATAGTTTCCGTCTTTCCATCTGGCAGCTGGCAAGACAACCTAACACTTCCATATCTGGATGTAAACGATGTGACCCCATTGTATCCCTTGACCTTCTTCGTATTCGGAGGATATTCGGTGTAGGTGATGAACATTGATCGATGGCCGGAGATGTGAGTCGTGCATCCGCAATCGATAAACCAATCACTCGATGAAGGACTTGAGCTGGCCACCATCCAATTGTTCTCGACTGATGTAGTCTCAGTCGATGCTTTTGGTGCAGTATCGGCAGCCTTGGGAGGATCGCCGCGCTACTTGCTCAAGCTGTTCTCTGTTGTGTGCCCTCACCGCTGGCAATGAAAGCACTTCCGGAAATCCTGCTCTTTGTCTCCCTTATTATCTCTCGGATCATCTCTCTTATCCCTCCTTGGACTTTCGCCGCCTCTACCGGCTTTACCGCCATTACCACCACCTCTGCCACCCTTCCTTGCAAAGAGTAGAGCTTCTGGAGCGAGCCCATTCTCTCTCTTGATTGCAGCTTCCTTTTCGACCAGCTTGGTGACGATCTCATCGGAGGTGGCCATCATCATGGCGTTTGTGTCCATCATGAGCTCCAGGAAGACTGGCCACTCGTCGTTCCTTGGGATTCCCCGAAGGAGGTAGAAGATGTGTTCCTGCTTACTCATCTTGGCAATTGTCTGTGCATTCGCATCGGTGTTGGCAGCGTCGGTGTCATTGGTCGTTGGCCCTGTGCAGAGATTGTAATCCTTGACATTCCGATCGATCTGCGATGCATAGTTCTAGACATCTCCGCAGTCCTGTAGCTTGATGCTCCAAAGGTCTTCCCTAATCTCGAAGATGTTGAGCTTTAGCTTTGACTTGTAGGCTGATGCTAGCTTTTCCCAAAGCGTCTTCACATCGTCAACCACCGTATATTCCACTTGTATCCTCGGCTCCATGCCGATTAGGATAGTCGATCTGCCAACACCATGGCGATTCATCCTGTTTTTGAAAGCGGCCTTCTCTGTAGCGGTCGTGTTTGCTGCTGGCTCCTCCGGCTTGTTGTCGTATCGTTTGACGATACCATATACTTCCTTCTGCTCGAGAAGTAGGGCCATCTTGGTTGCCCATTGTTCATAGTTCGTGCCATTGAACTTGGTGATGGTGATGGTAGTCGAACTCATCCTGTAACGAGATGTTATATCTTGTATTGCAATTGTCAGCTATCATAGTCTCTCACACTGTGCGGGTGATGTCCAGTAGCTGCCGTCAGAAATACGGCGGGGTGCGGGGTAATTGCCTAGCTTCTGGAGACGCTTCTCAGTGACGATGTTGACCTCCACTCGACAAATGAAAATGGACGTGCTGATCGTTGGTAAACTTTTTAAACGCAAGGGCTCATGATCTGTTGTACGGTGGCATGTGCTCGAATGGTCTAGTGTGTGCGGGCGTATGCGAAGGTGTGTCTATAGTATCGTGTAATGAGACATGTCGTATCGACATGAGGTTGATCGATGACTAATGGTGCTAACTACAAAAGAGGCAAGTTACATCATAGTCCTTGGCATAGTGATATCCGTACTTCCAATCACCTCAACATTCTTCAGCTGATTCCACAGTGTCTTCACATTATTCTGAACACCACACTGGTGCTGCAAAGACGTCTCCATTGTGATGAGAATTGTCGACTACATGATTCAATGTTGCCTCTTGAATGCATTGAACTCTGTCACGTCCTTTGTGTCCGTGGCTTTCTCTGTACTGTTGACACTGCCATGTACCTGTTTCTGCTCCAAGAGTATTTCAATTTCGAAACTCCAGCTCTTGATTGGAGCAATCTGGGTGCAGAGGGAAGTATACATCAACTTAAGGTGGAGCTATCAATATGGTGATGCGAATATTGACTTGCCTATTCATCTATCTGACACATACACATGAAGTAGAGTGAATGGTACTCCGCTGCACAAACCTAACACCTAGTAATGACCATATGCACAGTCCAGTCTGCCCATCTCTCGCATGGTGTCCCGACTGTCACTTGATCTTGCAGAATACATACAAATATAAACAATGCGGACCTCTTCCCAAGTGATCGGCGAAGCCCAGAGCTTTACCAAAGTGATAGCAAGCCCACAGCTTCCCTGAAATGATAATTGTCTCAATAAACAAAAAATGGCATAATCCCACACACTGAAATCACATCTGATTTGCAGCATAATCCAAAGGTCTTCGGCTTGCACTGGGCAGTTGTCTCCTGCATGGTCGACCTCCTGTCAACTCCTCCGTTGGTGATGAAACATATGGCTGATTTGCGAATGATCTCGTAAGGGTGGTTCCCATGTACTCCCGAGCGTCCCATCGAGACCTGCCAATTCCTTTGAGCAAGAGCACTTCTTGGTTTTGTCGATCAATACCAGTTCATTATCCTCATCATCACCCTCACTTTCGGTTTCATCATTTTGATTGCTAGAACCCACATGATCCTTCATTTCATCTGCAGAACTAGCGCCAGAATTGCTACCCTTGGAATTACCGAAGCCTCATGGTCACTGGATCGATGAAGTCAAGGCGATTGGTACTGATATATAGCATTGCTTTGCCTTAGCTGAGTCTAAGGGATCGGGATAGGTATGCTTATTCGGAATGTTTTTCGTGGATATATGTTACTTTGTCCCCTTATACTTATGTTGAGTGAATACCTGTTCCTCCAGCATCCACATTGAACTAGACAGGGCTCCAAACTCGGGTGCAATGGTACAAACACTTCCTTGACTGCAATGGTTGTAAATCTTGATTGCGTAGCCATTGATTGGGACAATCCATAGTCTGTGATCCAAAAGCCTTGATTCAGATTGTAAGTTGTGCATGCCTGTCACATGCACAACATCCGTCACAACTATTTGATGCTCACGATTCCCACGTAGGCACCAAGTCAATCCCACATCCCCATGTCTGATGTCTTTGCCCTCAACTCTTCCCGCCAAATTGTGAATCTCCCACTCATCCTCCTTGGTAAATCATGTATACCAACTGAACATTCTTCGGTCTCCACAATTGTTGCAGTTGGAGGCACAATCCAACTACCAACTCTTCTCAAATGGGGACGTTTTTCCGCCAGTATCTGTCACTCAGTAGTTTTCAATTGTAGTCATTTCCGCCAAAAGCTGCGCGGCAGAAATGGTATCTTGCTTGGCCTTAGCTGCAGTTTCGGTGCTTTCCTTCATAACTGGAGGTTAACTATTGTTCATACTGTGGCAGTTCCAGACTTTGTACCATAACTAATGGCAATTAGATCAGGTTGGTTTGCCCTTGCGATCCTGATCATTTTCACTCTCATCACCTGTACTGCTCTTCCTACCTCTGCATTTTCAGTTGCCTTTTACATTTCCTTTCGCAAACTATATGGCTGTCTGCCCAAAGCATTCATCACATGTTATCGTGGGCTCCATCTCAGCCTACTGGATCGCAATCTCATTGGGCATGAATGTAGCTGTTGCCTCTAAGTACATCATCAATTCAGGAAAGAACTGCCCATCATCATTCCTCAGTATTCCTCCCAGGAGATAAAATACTTCCACCAGGATGGTTATCTTCAACAAAGTGCTGGTTACATCTGATGACAATATCAATGGCTACGAACATCAATTGTCATCTTTCGACTTCTGGTCAATCAGTAGAGCATATGTATAACCATTGTCACAATCATCGAGGCTAATTCCACAATGCTCCACCCTGGAAATACATGATGAACTTGTATATAGATTTCGATGCTGTTGCCATTGTCTCCCAAATTTTCTACACATGCGTCATCTCCATATATGATGGCTGCAGCCGTTGCTCTATGCCAAGGAACAGGGTTGATCGCACAGTAGCATGTTGTCTTACCCAGTCGTTGACCGCAGTCCGAAGTACAATTGTCTCTGCTGTGGCTTCATCCTGCTGAGTTGAATCCTCCGCCCATGCATGGTCTGCCATTACTATACCGTAGATCTGCTTCTGCTCCAAGAAGAGTGCCATCACCCCTAAACATTGCTTGAAGTGTGACCATCTGAAGATCGCAATCGATTTGGTGGTAGAAGTTATTGTGAGAATGTCAGCATCAAAGTTATCAATCATACTCCACATCCCATCAAGATACATGCGCTCTGAATGCTGTGTTCCTCCAAAAGTTGCAATTTATAGTCACCAAATATACCATGAAACCAGGCTCCTAACCTGTAGAACCAATCATGGGGTAGAGGGATACATATCTCGACTTATGGTGAAACTGTCAAATAAGTGATGTGTACATTGAGTTATCAATTTATCTGTTTGACACATATCTAAGAAGTAGAAGAAATGTGGCTGTGCCGCTCAATGCAAACACCACATCATAACTGCACTCCAAGTCCTCTTAACACTCTTGCAGTCCACAACATCAAACATATTAATCAAGTTCGCTATTGATTCCATTATGATGTATTTTGTACATTCGCCAACTCTGTCATTACCACTACAGGACTGTGTTGAAGATGCCACTATTCGAGTTCAGTTCGCTAACTCAGTGTAGTCCCTGCACTCATTACCTGTTGAATTGGGTGTGCAATGCTTAATCTCTCTGTTGACCTAAACTCAGTAACTATCTCTAGGTCTAATTGACAAGTCCACAAGAACTACAGTGCATGTGGCTCCGCCACTGTTAATCCTAAACCTTACCACATGATAACCACACACATATCCATTATGCAGACTCTCTCAATTTTCAATATACTTTATTGCAGGTTCAGCTAGAACCAGATAGAGCATTGCTGATTTGCATTGTGGTCTTTTGCACCCAGTCACAGGGTGAGCTTTCAGATGTACATTGTGTGGCAGTACGCATGATATTGCAGTAGTGATGTTTCAGACTTGATGTTCAAAGTTCAGGGTTGGATTGCACCTGGCAATTCAGTTTCGTAGATTGTAGAATTACATCCACTGCATCAGCACAATATGAAATGTCTGAAATATACAGACACCTTTCAGATACTCTTGTTATCTCAACCCATACATCTACATTATTGCAGATACTTCCAAACCCCTCTGTAGTTCAGCGTAGCAAACTCACACACTGCAAGAAACATCCCTGGTACTGCTGAAAGTACTAGCAGTAGGGGAGGTGCATTGAATATACTCTGAGATTTGACTTATAGGATAGTCAAATGACTAAACTACTGTGCCCGCAGCTCAGGTCAGTGGGAGTACTTCAATCTTTGGTACAAAATTCTGATGATAGTTGTAGTTCAATTCCCACTGCCGGTTTCGTCTCTAATGTTTGGCTTTGTTTACACAGTCATATTACACACCTACAAGAGGATTTGCTACATCATGATATAACATGGAATATACAATGCAATTGATATATTCATATATTTCTATATATATAGTCAATTGGGCACAAGATTGTACTCAACCTGAAACAGATATGCACTTAGAGTTAGTAATTTATTGGGACTTAGAATACACACTTGGCTGTATGTGTGTAAGCAGGGAGGTGGCAAAAGAGCAAACCTAGAAATGTACTTGGTGGAAATAATTGAGAAAATTCGCCAATCCATTTGGTGGGCATGATAAAGCAAAAATAGAGGTACACTTGAGGTAGAAATTCAAAAGAGCTTCAAGATACTGTTGGAAGTAGTGATTGAGGAATCTTATAAATATATATTGATGTCCGAAAACAGATAGATTTGCAGAATCACTTTCCCTCCAGGATTGAGTCACAGTGGAGAGGTCAATGGACACAGAGATGGAGACAATGTGGAGATATATTGCATGCTGTTATCAAGCAAACCGAATGAAGATCTTTGGTGAATGTGCTCAATTTATGGTTGTGGATGATCATTTAGTTTGGTATGAACTAGTGTATTTGGATGTAAGTGTATTGGGCCATATTACAAAATGTATTGATAAAAATGATCTTGATTGATATATAGTCATGATATCTACAATTGAGGCTAGTCAAATTACTGTTCTTAGCATTGTGATGTTCCTACTTCCAATCAACTCAACTCTCCTCCAGTACAGATTAAACATTGTGTTCCAATCCAACATGAAGCAATGGAAAAGAGATGATTATGAAATATCATTTCACTCATCTGGAGACATTATGCCCAACCAATTTCCTTCATAGGTGTAGTCTCATTCTATTTCGAATTTCCATTCTAATTCTATTCCTGATAATTCAAATGCGATTTCCGAGAATTTCAATCATAGTCAAACATAAACAAGCGGCTTTCAGCCACATTATTGTAACATAGTTCTGAACCATTTCAGTGGAATTACTATTTCTCAGTTCAATCTCATCTGGAAAAACTGTCTTAGACACCCAATACTATATAATCGTGATTTACAAATCTGTAGTTGCACTGTCAATCCAAATCTTGATACTTTCATTCAGTTCCACTGAGTCTGGCAACACTTAACAGATGTTATGTATACCATATCAGTTCCAGAGACATGCTTTCAATATTACACTTATCCAGCTTTCTTCAAATGTGGTGAATTCAGCATGACTGGGAAACTGAGATGGTGACTTATGCATTTCCATTTCTAGTTGGACACGTTTACACTACCGAAGACCAGAGAACAGTGCAATTTATAGTTATCTATGTACGCAGAATATTCCAATTGACCATTACATCAAAGTGTACTTTCTGCAACAAGTGTAAATTCTCCTGAAAACGTTTTATAGCCAAGTGTACTGACATCGCTGATTTGCTGTTGCTGATTCTCAGTGCTATTGAGGTATGGAAACATCCACTTTACAGTAATCCTATACTATTTACATGCATTAAAATTGCGCTAGCTGAAATCTTTTCTGTCATTTGAAATATTGAATTAGGTAATATTAATCACCTATATAGAATATTCAACCATTGAGTGGTAGATGATATGACAAATCTTCTTTTGGTGATTTTTTCCTATGATGTTTTACTGCAATTGATGCGGCAACTTGTTTGGACTCTGTTATTCTAAATCTGATCTGGATCAGCCTGATGTCATGTTGCTGATAGCAGTTAATAATATAAAATAATGAAGTTAAAAGGTGGAGAGCCCATCATCCAGTTTCCATTGAAATACTTGCTATACACAACAAAGATTGTTTGGAATGAGCTGTTTATGCGCCAGCCGCATATTATGCGGGTGAGTATATATACTACAATATGATATGGTTAGAAATAATAAATATTGCATTCATTTACAAAAATTCAGTACAAGTCAGTGGAACCATGAGCTCTGGACTACAGTGCACATATTGTGCTGTATATTCAGATAAAACACCCAATTCACCGCAGGGTTTCCCAAATTGAAATACACCTGTTCACCGAGCCCTGTTTTGTTATCATGATCACTCTGGACACCGAGCCAGGCACAAAGCATAGCTGTTGAGATGGATATCAGTGTGGTCGATATATTAATTGGAGTATGTTTGACAGTAGTGGAGCCTGATTCAATATAATTCCTATGTACATGTCCATAGAACTTAGAGATGGTCAGTGAGTTGTAGGTCAATAGAGAGGTACTGTACAATAAGCTCAGCAGTACATGGTATGAGCCAGGCCTTTTGTGCTGATTATTGATGCTTGATCTGAACCGACCGCATCCTGAACACATTTTTGGAGCTGTACTAACAGACTTAACCTGAGTTGGAACAACAATAATGTCGGACAAAGAGTTAGCTTGATAACAATATCTGATGTTACAGACAAGAAGAGCTCGCATCGTAAAGTCAAAATCCTGTTTGTGCAGGTGCAGGATATCAGAATACTTGGTTGCATAGAGGAATTACTTAATGCAAACCATTCTCTACAGATTGAATCATGTACGCAGGAGGATGAAATCACGCAGTTGATCATGCACCGGGCAATGGAAACAGTCTTTCAGCCGATATCGAGTATTCAAAATCATGCCAAGATGATTTGGAATCTGCTAACAGCATACTATATGTTGAAGATAACCATGAATGTGTGGGCTATACACCACATGATATCAGTTGTCAGGTTGCGTAATTACCAAAATGTACATTAATACACATCAATGATCCAGGGGCATGGGAATGACATCTACCACTATGTGCAGAGTTCAACAAGTACAATACAACAGAGTGAGGAAACCCACTACATCACAAAGGAGAAATCAAACAATAGTGATTGGAAGTGGTTCCCCCATTGGATGAAGTGTAAGATTGATACTGTGGCTGATATGCTGAAGCATGCTGCATTACAGATCACATGCATCGAGCATTACTGCAGAAGGAAGATGATTCAGAGGTGACAACCTTATTCTGAAAGCACAAAACACTGCGTCGAAAGCGGAATCAACAGCTGACCAGCAAGTGCCAGATGTTCTGTAATGGCGACATTTAGTGGCAAGGTTTCACGTGAGACAATGAGAAGCTTGCAGGTTATACTTGCTGCCAAGCGACTCCGAAATACTACAGATGTTGCCAAATGGGGCATATTGCCATGGGTTGTCCAAGTGCTGCACCGATAGAAATGGCAGCAGCAGTGAGAACCACTATGTCAATCAATAGCGACCAGAATACAGTGGTAAAAAAGAAAAGCATTTCATGCATGACCTGTTATTCCAATTGTACCATCACCTCCCAAATTTCTGGTGAATAGGCAAAAGATTTATGATTATGCAGAATATACCACTAGAACTATATGGGAGCTCAACACAGTGACTGGAATGTGTACAATTTAGAGGCATCAGGCATGGAGGGATATGGCTGAACATTTTACTGTCTTGAAGCGATACCAATCGAGTAGTCATGAGAAATATCTGGCTGAACAATACATCACATCATCCACTCGCCCTAATGTAGCTTATGGATCCCGGATTGCAGATTGTCCAGATACACAGTTATGCAACCAAGAATTGAAATCTATCGGGGGCAGATAGTATTTAAGGTTGAGATTACAGTTATGGATGAATTGTTAGCATGGTACACTGAACTGGATAGCTATTTAGGCTGGATTTTAAGCAGCTGAAGGCAATGATTGCGGTAAAGTGGTACAGAGTGAGAGGATAATTGTGTCTGTGGAGCTCCAGGTATAGGTTATTGGTTGGAACAAGCTTCAGGCATTGAAAATCATGAGGAAAACACATTTCCTTAAGCTGTATCATGATCTGTTGTATATGTTAGTACATACAGTCGTACCAATGCCATGGAGAACCATTGGAATGGAATTCAGTTGTGCAATCTCATGAATTGGTTTATGGTTGAATGTAGTTGAGCTGTATGCCCTTTGGTTTTGGTATACATGTCAATTGTACGTAGGGATAGGCGGTGAAGGGTAGGTTATTAACCAGGGCGGATATGGTGGCCATTGTACAACCGATGTGCTGGTGGGTAATTTATTTTCCGACTACAACAGCATACCAACTCTGCTGGCAAAACTCCCGGCTGTTAGGTGATATCCGAAATCGAAATATGCTGAAATTTAAAAAACAATAATATATACACAAGTTGCAAGGCAAGACAATTATTGAATGCAACACTATAAACCCAATGGAAAAATATAACCAAAACCTAAAACATAAACAAAATGTCAAGATATACACAAAATCTAAAAATTATAAACAAAATCTAAAGATATAAACAAAATGTAAAAACATATCCAAAACATCAACATATAAAAGATGAATTAAGGCATAGATTGGCTTTCACTTCTTTCAGATAACTGTCATCCTCTCCCACTCCATCTATCCCATTGTCTTGCAGCAACCACATGCAAAGAGCAATATATAGTAAAGCGCAGTATTTAGTTCAACAGTTGCATTATATGTTACATATTCAACCACAGCGATTTGTATCTAAGTTACTGCAAACTACTCAGAATCTTTATTCACTGCTTGGTACAAGATGTGTCTGACACTGTTCACAACAATTTTTATATAGTGTGAAATGATGTTGATTTTATTATGCAACATTCCATTGCTGTCTGGGAACAGGCCAGGCCAATCAAGAAACCACCTTACAGAATATTCTTCATCATTGTTACTAATATCAGAAATTCATCTGTTGGAATAAACAAAGACCAGCATATTGGGATAATTGGTATCCTTCTGATCAGATAGATATTCTTGCTGTGGTGAACCTTGACTGTTTTTGGTGCATTTAGCATGGTAGTTTACATGGGGTGGATGGCAGCTTCATTGACCATGGCAGGTGTGACACTGGTATCAGTAGTGGTTATGGTCTATAGGATAGTAAGGTCAGCAAGAATGTCAGTACAAGATTGTTCTTCAGATATAATGTAGGCCTACTCAATGAACCCGATTTCATAATTTCATTAGTGCTCTTCCTTTTCACATTCCCGAGTTGGTGGAGTTGGAAGTGGAAGTTCCATGTTCTATTTGGTGGATAGAGGTGGTGTCAATATCTCATAGTTGGGAGGCAGTACACATGATGAACATAGATCTGATTATCTGAGTAGCCACATTTCGCACAGTGCTGCTAAGATGTGTTTTCTGGAACTGCAGACTCTGCTTTTGTTTCCCACTTTTGATCCACAATGTCAAGGATATGACAGTGACCTTCAAATTGTTGTTCTCCAGTGAACACACTTCACACACATTGAACTTCCAGATAATTTCTCTCTGATAGTCATCCAGCATGTAAATTGCATGTTACATAAACCTGGTACCACACTTCCAGAAATCATTTTTTGGTATACCCATTGTGGTGAAACAGTGGAGCTAGAATGCAGAGAGCCCATGATCAACACTCCGCTGCACCTCTCACAACATTCCGAAGGGAATTACTGAGAAAGAGCAGTTAAGGCTGGAGGAGTGTAGGAAGAGGGTGAGACGATCTCATGCTACCCTGCCATGAGGATCCATGCAATTGTGTGGATCCATACAGAGTTTCGGAAAGAGCGTGTGAGATCAAACTATGTGAATGATTGAGTGTGTAATTCGTTGTATATGACAGGATGATGTGAGATGATACAAGATGCGATTCAAGCGATCTACCCCGGGGACTCCCAAATATATACTCACTGTCACTCCGTCCATCTCCGCAAACCATGAATCCCCATATGCCCCCATCAGCCAGACCGTCTCCGTGATCCCTGTATCTCAGTCCACCCGCCGTAGAGCAGTCCTCTGTGAAGCTGTGTGGCAGTGGTGGTGGGCAACGGATTTTTCCGCCACAACTCCTCCCTGGCCCTTTGTGCGAAGCACACCTCTCCTCTTCCATATAATGGTATACGCAAACCCAAAAGAACATAAAAATGACATAAACTCAAAGGAAGACACAGATGTAGACCTAAAGGAAAAACACAAACATAGACCCAAAGGAAAAACCATACACCCAAAGGAAAAGCATCAAGACTCTCACTCCTTGCAGACATGCTTTCTCTTGCCACCATCTGTATCTGCCTTCCTGTTTCCTTGACCACTTGCGAAGTAGGAGATGTTGCCAAGCCAAGTATTGAATCAAACTATCACCTCACGCATTGTGTACATGGCAGCTGTGAGTTGTGCACGGACCTCTGTAACCATCTCGGGGTCTTCATTTATTGCTTGTTGAAAGTTAGGTATGGCATAGTTCCCCATTGTTCTCTCATGGTGTGCCAACATCTTCATCTCGTCGCCCAACATTCTCTTGCAGTCCGGCTAAAAGCAAAGCAACTCTATGAAGCAGCACACGTCTTCTTCATCATCGGTGTCATCGTCTCCAGAACTGCTACTTTCACGGCTGGGAATGGCATCCCAGTTGGGCTTATGGGTGTCCTTCTGCTTAGGATCAGTATGCTGCTCTGGGGAAGTACCAGCCTTTCTCCCGGTTGTAGCTGGCGGGGTTATACCGGCCCCTTTATTGCTAGGCAGTGGCAGGATCATACCTTCATTATTCTCGGTGGGTGCTCGTGGAATCTTACCTGCGGCATTTTCGGTGTGCGCTGCCAGGATCGTATCGGCATCTATCTCGATGGGAGTGCTGGTTACATTTTCAGATCGACCCTCGGCCAGGTCCTTCAAATGCCCTCGAACGTTGCTCCAATTCTTTTCCTCTTCGTTTCCCTTGGTTGGTGGTGTTACCAGTGATAGCATCTTGTTCTTATCGGTAGATGAGGGTGGAATGGGTATCTGATGGTTGGGAGGCGGTACTGAAGGTGAGATGGTATGGAGTCGAGTGGAGTGATTGTGGTTATCTATCGCAGGGTAATAACTCAGTGGCATTACTCACCACCGATACCATATCAGACCTATAGCTTTGTAATTGATCCCTTCTTCCAGCTGAGGGCAGTCATTGCCTAAGAGCTTTTTAGCTTCCTGGAAGTTGCCGGAACTATACCACTTGGTCACTTGCAACTTCCGATTTACCTTGGTGGGACAGTGGATGTGAGTATGATTGAGGCATCTCTTCGTTAATCTGGGATCACTGGATGATTTGCTCGTGATTGTCGTTCATTGCATCCACTTCTCCCTTCTGCTGGAGTCGCTTTGGATTGGGTGGAGTTCGGGATAGTGTTGCCAGAGGTCTCCCTGCTTTTTCGTTGCCTGTGTCTTCCTCTGCCGGAGCTGTCGAAAGCCTTAAGGAAGTCATTGTATCGCTTGTAATTGAACTTCTTCCAGTCAAGGTTTCTCTCTCGGAAGTTCAGCAGCCAAGCGACCTGGGTGTTGGTGGTATTGGAAATGTCGCCAAAGAGATAATAGATCTCGAGCATGCAATTCGCTAGGTTTTGGGGGGAGAGCTCTCTTGCAGAGATCTCCATGGCTTCTTGTAGAGATCCAATAGGTCTATTGGAAAAGAATTCCATGCTGCGGTGTGATAGTGTCTCTTGCAAATGGGTTACTAGAGAGGGGTCGCGAGTGACAGTACAGTTATCTGAAGAGTGGGTATACATAGTAATGGGGGTGGTCGTGGCTACGGGGGTGGTGGCTGCAGGGGTCGTGGCTATGGTGGTGGTGGCTGCTTTGAGAGTGGCTGCGGTGATGGTAGATATGGTGATAGTGGCTGCAGTGGTGGTGGCTGCGGTGGGGGTGGTTGCGGTGGTGGTGGCTGCGGTGGTGGTGGCTGCGGTGCTGGTGGCTGCGGTGGTGGTGGCTGCGGTGGTGGTGGTGGCTGCAGTGGTGGTGGCTGCAGTGGTGGTGGCTGTAGTGGTGGTGGCTGTGGTGGTGGCGGCTGTGGTGGTGGCGGCTGTGGTGGTGGCGGCCGCAGTGGTGGTGACTGCCGCGGCGGTGGAGTCGAGGCTCATAGCGGCAGTGGTAGTGGTTAAGGATGCTTCGCAATACCTGGCATTGTTGAGTACTGCTGCAATGTACTTGTACTGCTGCAATGTACTTGACCGATGTAAACAGCATGTCAGTTGTAGGTTATAGTTGAGGTGGCAAATTGGGTGCACTCATCAGTATGCAGATGGAGATGAACGGTTCAGCTGGCGGTTGCCTTTCGTTAGGAATGTTGCACTAGGGGAGGCTCTTTATATACCAGGAAGGGTGCTTTCTACCAGATTCTTCTTTTTACAGTCTCTATGTGGATCCCGATTTCTCAAGTGTGCTCTTCTCGTGTCTCTTCACCACTTCTTCGCCTCTTCCCCTTCTCGTTCTCCATGTGTACCCGGGCATTTCGCATATCTTGCTCATCGTCTTAGTTCTCGGTGGTGAATATTCAGCCCACTCCTGGAATAGTTGTCGTCTCTCTTTCCTCTAGGTTATTAGAGGGTTAGGAGAGAATGGCAGGTATTTTTAGTATAATGCAGGTGCAACTCAGCCAATAGGAATGTTTTGTCCCGCTCCATCTCGCACTTCCACACAGTTGTGGGGATTCGGTTTTCTCCCTCCATCTAACAACATCCACTCAATTGCGTGGCGTCGGTCTATTCAACCCTCTTCGTCATGGTCCATGCAATGGATTGCCTTCCATCCATCCTTTCCCCCCCCCCCCCCCAGTCATTCACGTTGTTGTTTGGACAGGTGGTCTGCTGGCACTGGATGTGCGGCATTCCACTGATTGTCTAGCTCATTACACCATACCATATCCTCCGCCCGCACTCACGATTGTTTCCCCCAGTCCTTCCACTTAAGTAAAAGCTTCCATTATCCTTCTATATATTTCTGGCGTGCAACTATCTCCCCCTCAAATTCCTCAAATTCCTCCTATTTCTCCTCAAGTGTGGGATTAGGCGTACCAGTCTCTCAAGTGCCGTGTACCCCTTCATCCCGAGTGAACAGCTTCTTGAGTCGGCTGCCTTATATCCAGCCTGCAAGTTCTGCTCCAGTAAGTTCTGAAAGTCAATATGTCCCTAAGCGCCGGTCAATATCTGTGACACGGTACGGCCATCGCCACCTAGCATCCAGTTTGGCGCCGTGAGACTGCTCTACCTTGGTTATGTGTGCAAGAGCCAAGTTGCCAATTTGGACATCATTAGATTGGACGTTAGCTACTGGGCCTAAGTAATGTTAGTTGGCATCTCTCGACTCGTTTAGGTTTTGTACGGCATCATGGATATCCTCTCGCTGTGGTTCGAGCAGTCTTGCTCTAGCCGCTATGTGCGATGCTGTATCGTTGATTCCTTGGATCCAGTTGGCGGTTGTCCATGTCAAGTTCTCCACCAATATCGGAAGTACGACATCTTGAGTGAATATACGGCAGAATGGCCAGTATCCGGTCGTATGTCTCACTACGATCCTGTCGGCCCCAGCGGCTGCTGGTAGGTGGTCAATCCACATCCCTTTAGGTTCGTTGGAGCAGACTGGGAGTTTCGACAGTGCATCTGAAATCAGTCTGTACCCTCGTTTGATTACTCTGTTAGCGGCTGCAGGGTATGCGGTTTCGGTGCTCTTCCTGATATTGTAGCGTTTAAGGAGGAGATCGGTCCATTTCTCATTCTCTGCAGCACAGTCTACTACCACACTTTCTGGGGTCCTGAACTGGCAAATTACCTTCTCGTAAAAGAACTATACCACTTTCTCAGATGTACCCGGGTTTAGTGGTCGTGCTTTGGACCACCCTCCGGGATATTCCGTCGCTACCACTATCAGGTGATACCCGTCCTCCGTTTTGGACACGTACAAAATATCCATCCTCACTCACTGCCATAGGTGACCGACAGTTAGGCTTTTCAGGGGTTCATCATACTTTGGAGGTGCTCTCTTCTCACACTGCTTGAATATTTTCACCCAGTTTTCAACATGGACATACATCCCAGGAAACCAGTACTGCTCCACTACCTTTCGTAATGTTCATTCGCTTCCATGGTGCCTGCTCAGTTCGTAAGCAGCTTTAATTTCTTTCCTTTTTTATACTGTGCCCTGTAACACCTTCTGCCAGCAGTTCATTGGATTTCCACCTCCAGTAGAGTACTGCATCTGAAACGAAGTATTTCGTAGCTTCCCACCGAAATTGCTGCATTTCCTTTGGAGTTTTTCCTTTTGGCCGCTTCAGGTTCCCCAGAAATTCACCAATTTCCTTCCATCTCCATTTGTATTCCATCGCCAGTCTGAATGAGACAAATGGTTTCTACACTGTCTTCCTCCTCTATTGTTCCTGTTGAGCTGATTGAAAGTACGGATATCAGTATGCCAAGGACTATGATCTAACTTGCCTGTTTTGTAGTTAGCACCATGAGTCATCAATCGACTGTATGTCGATGCGAGATGTCTCGTTATACTATACAATAGACACCTATGCATACGCCCGCGCACACTCGACTACTCGAGCACACGCCACCATACAACCGGTTATGAGCGCTTGCGTTTAAAAAGGGCACCTACGATCAGCACTTCCATTTTCATTTGCCGAGTGGAGGTCAACATCGTCACGGAGAAGCGTCTCCACAAGCTAAGCGATTACCCAGCATTCCGCCGTGATTCTGACAGCGGGTGCTGGACGTCACCCATACCTACAGTCTGAGAGACTATGATAACTGACGATTGCGATACAAGATTAGGATCGTTCGAGATGAGTTCGACAACGATCACAATCACCAAGAGCAATGGCCCGAACTATGCACAATAGGGAACCGAGATGGCTCTACTTCTCAAACAGAAGCAGGTGTATGGTACCATCAAAGGATACGACGACAAGCCGAAAGAGCCAGCAGCAAACGCAACCGCTACGGAGAAGACCGCTTTCAAAGACTGGATGAATCGGCATGGTGTTGCGAGATTGACTATCCTGCGCGGCATGGGACTGAGGATTCAAGTGGAATACACGGTCGTCGAGAATGCCAAGTCGCTTTGGGAAAAGCTAGCATCTGCCTACAAGTCAAAGCTGAAGCTCAACATCTTCAGGATTAGGAAGGACCTTTAGAGCGTCAAGCTACAGGACTGCGGAGATGTCGACAACTACGCATCGAGGATTGATCGGAAAGTCAAGGATTACAATCTCTGCGCAGGACCGACAGCAACATCGACCACTGACACTGATGCCGAGACCGACACTGCAAAGACAATCGCCAAGATGAGCGAGCAGGAACACATCTTCTACCTCCTTCGCAGGATCCCAAGGAACGACGAGTGGAAAGTCTTCCTGGAGCTCATGATGCACAAAAACGCCACAATGACCGCAACGCTCGATGAGATTGTCACCACGCTCGTCGAAAAAGAAGCTGCAATCAAGAAAGTGAAAGGGCTCGCTCCAGAAGGTCTGCTCTTTGCAAAGAAAGGTGGCAGAGGCGGCAGAGGCGGCAAAGGCGGCAGAAGTCCAAAGAGGGATAAGAGAGATGACAAGAGAGATAATAAGGGAGACAACAATAGGAAAGAGAAGGATTTCCGGAAGTGCTTTCATTGCCATCGGCGAGGGAACACCACAAAAAACTGCGTGAGCAAGCAGCGCGGCGATCCTCCCAAGGCTGCCGATACTGCAGTAAATGCATCAACTGAAGCATAAGCTACTTGGACTCTCACCACGTCGATCAAGAACTATTGGATGGTAGCTAACTCAAATGCTTTATCCAGTGATTGGTTCATTGATTGCTGATGCACGACTCACATCTCCGGCCGTCAATCAATGTTCATGACCTACTCCGAATATCCTCCGTATACGAAGAAGGTGAAGGGATACCATGGGGTCACATCGTTTGCATCCCGATATGGAAGTGTCAGGTTGATTTGCCAGCTACCAGATGTAAAGACGGAAACGATCATACTCCAAGAAGTGGTGCATTTGCCGGGGTGGTTCAATCTCATCTCAAAATTCCAGATAATGGACAAGGACGTCAAAGTCGAACCGGTGAATCACTATGGTCTCAACATCTACAATCATCATGGCAAGTTGATTGCGACTGCACCTCAGGTCGATGGGCTATTCATTCAGGATCGAGCTCCGGAATTGACCGAATACACCAATATTAACGACAGCTTACTGCTGGCACATAAGAGGACTCTGCATGCATCTCGGCACGATGCAGAGAAGCGGGATGTTATGGCACCGCCGCCTGGCACATGTCGGTCTGAACACCTTGGAAATCTTGCTGATGATCGCTGACACTCTGAAGATGACCGGGAAGTGCGGTTGCGAGAACTGCATCTCGTGCAAATTAGTTTGGAAGCCCTTTACTCCCACAACCTCCTGCGCCACTGAGCCTCTGCAGCTCGTGCACTCGGACTTATGCGGTCCACTGGAAACAGCCATAGGATGAGGTCAGTATATGCTGCTCTTCATCGACGACGCCACAAGGCATACGGATGGGTACATATTGAAGTAAAGGTCGGAAGCCCTTGAGAAATTCAAAGAATGGAACGCTGTTAGAGAAAAGGAGTCGGGCAAGCAAGTGAAGCGATTTCGTACAGATGGAGGCAGTGAGGACACCTACAAGAAATTCACAGAATACCTGAAATCAGATAGGATCTTAAAGGAAACGACTACACCCTACACTCCTCAGTCTAATGGAGTCGTGGAACCAGCAAACGGCAGGATCATGGAGTGCGTATGATGCATGCTGGACGATGCCGGGCTTTCGAAGAAGTACTGGGCGTTTGCAGTCTCGGTGGCGGTCTATCTCAAGAACCGCACTCCGACACGCTCCTTGGTTCGAAAGACTCCGTACGAGGCCTGGCATGGGAGGAAGCCATCGTTGAAGCATCTCCCTGTGTTCGGATGCTTGGCTTCCGTGCACATTCCGAAAAAGAAACAAAAGAAGCTGCATTACAGAGCCACTCCTGGCATATTCGTTGGGGACAGCTTATTGACTAAGCAGTACTTCGTATACTATCCATTGGCCAGGATGCTTCACCGCTACCGAGATGTGGTATTCAGAGGAGGAAAGCGGTACACAGCACCGAATGCTGCAGGCAAAGCGATCTTGAACAAGCACTTCGACAGAGATATCGTCGAGGAACTCAAAACCAATCCCATAGAGAAGCAACCAACCGAACGTCAAATGGAGGAGTCATTGGACGAGGATTCACCTCTGGATCCTCAGAAGCCAAAGACACAGAAGTCACGACAATTTGCTGGCCATGAGACGTCACTTGGAGATGCATGGAAGCCACAGGCCGAAGGTAGTCGCCGAAACCGCGCTGGCCAGTTGACAGAGTCTGCACAATTGGCTCTCAAAGATGAAGAATTCGAGGATATGATCCCCATCTAGGCTGCATCTGCGATGTCCAATAATCACGATCATGAGGGTGGGATCGATCCAAAGTCTTACAAAGCAGCAACCGATCCTCTGCTCGCCGACAAATGGGATACGGCGATAAAAGAAGAGCTCGATGCAATTTGTCAGCATCAAGTCTTTGGAGATTTCGTGGAGTTTCCGGAAGGTAGAAAGCCTTTGCCAAGTCACTGGGTATACAAGATCAAGCGCGATGGAGCAGGCAATGTGCAGTGGTTCAAGGCCAGGCAACTCTGTGAAGGAAATCACCAAATCGAAGGCATCGACTACCAGGCTACGTATGCACCAACTCCTCGTCTGGGCCACGTTACGCTGGAACTCACCATCGCCACCAACTACGATCTCGAGATCCATCAAATGGACGTATGCACGGCTTTCTTAGAAGTTGACTTGGAGGAAGAGATCCATATGCACCCACCGCAGGGATACTTTCGTTTGCTCCAGAATGGGAGCCGATTGAATGATCCAAGATTGATAAAGACTTTGTGGAAGATGGTACTCCGCTTGAGAAAGTCTCTTTATGGCCTGAAACAGTCTTTGCATGTTTGGTACGGCACATTTAAGGACTTCGTGATCTCAATTGGATTCGAGGCATCACGTGCCGACGGAGGACTGTTCTTGCTTCATAATAAGGATCAAGACATAGTCATTGCTGCAGTCATTCTGTACGTCGGTGATCTCCTTATCATTGCTAACGTGGGCTTGATTGGGCAGATAAAGGACCAGATGAAGAAGAGGTTCCGGATGCATGATCTCGGGAGTGGCACCTTCTATCTCGGCATGAACATCGAACGTAATCGGGAGCATCACACTATCGACATCTATCAGCACAGCTACATTCGGACGATCTTGGCGAAGTTCAGAATGGACCAGTCCAGACCAGTTGCCACGTCAATGGCGATGTAGCTTCACAAGAGGAAGCCCGACGAAGAAGCCTGCGATCCGACCATATACCAATCGATGATCGGAAGCCTCATGTACAGGCTGACTGCCACTCGGCCCGATATTGCATATGCCATCGGAGTTTTCAGCAGGTACAATCACAACCCGAGCAATGAGCATATGGTAGCTCTCAAGCGCGTATTTCGGTACCTCAACGGCACGAAGAACTGGCGACTGCATTTCGGAAGAGCACTCGGAGGAGCACTGGAAGGAGAAAGGGCACTTGGATGTTATGTCGATTCGGACTATGCTGGATGCCCGGATGACTATAAATTGACAAGTGGACTGGTCATCACCTTTGGAGGAGCGGTCGACTGGAGATCAAGAAAACAGAAGCCGACTACCCAGTCCACGACCGATGCCGAATACTATGCCTTTCGAGTACGCTGTATGAGACTGACACAGATCTCGCATCTCTTAAATGAGCTCGGCATCCCGACGATCCCTCAAGTGTTCTCCAATTCCCAGCCACTGATCACGAGAATCAAGAACAGGATCTACTGCGGAACTGCAGTTGCACACATTGCGACCAAGTACAATCTTGCTGCAGATATGGCTAGAGATGGAGAGATCGACTTGAGCTTCCTACCGACTACTGAGATGGTCGCCGACTGCTTCACAAAGCCACTGCCGAAGTCTGCCTTCTTGAAGCAGTGTGCTGCCATGGGAATGATCGGAATTGGACTCGGGAATGGCCTCGGGATTGGAATTGGAAATGGTGTCGGAAATGGTCACGGAAATGGTATAGGAACTGAAAATGGCATTGGGAATGGTGTTGGAATGTAAATTGACTGGGCACGTTTGTTTCGAGGAGATCCATGCTGGTTGATTGGCTCCTCTTCTTCCTTGTTTACTGTTTTTTTTTTGAAATGGACGTGATAGCTGTCCTGGAGGAGTATTGAGCTTATTGGAAGTACGGATATCACTATGCCAAGGACTATGATCTAACTTGCCTCTTTTTTAGTTAGCACCATTAGTCATCGATCGACCTTATGTCGATGCGACATGTCTCATTACATGATACAATAGACACCTTCGCATACACCCGCGCACACTCGACTACTCGAGCACACGTCACCCTGCAACATTTGCGGTCCATGTTCCACCCATATTCGCCATAAGCTTGCTTCAGTTGTTTCCTCTAGGTGATCATCCTCTGCTGGTTCAGGCCCCACTTCCCCTCGCAGCCACCAAGCGAGGCCATCAGGACCTCCATTCAGTCTGTGTGGAACGTGTTTCACATCAAATATTAACAGTCGTCTTCATAGTATTCTGCGGGAAACTAGTGCTTGTGGCACGTTGTTGGTGTGCAACTTTAGTTGGTGCACTAATTTATTACCATCTGTCTCCATGCAGAATCCGACCCCATATACGTAGTTGTGGAACTATTTTAGTTCTTTCATTACCCCACGGCATTGACATTCTCCTATGTCATATCTCCTCCCAGCTTTGTTCGAATGTCTGCTTTCATTGCAACACGCATGCTGGTCCATATTTTCGTCTTCCTACTGCAAGATCGCCTCCCACCCATCCAAGCTGGCGTCAACTCCAACGGCTATTTGCCTGGTGCCATCGCTAACGTCTAATATCTTCAACGCAAGAGCATTGCAGAGAGCCTCCTTCATGATTGCCATAGCTTTCTTTTCCTCCGTCTTCCATTGACACTGCACATCCTTCCGCAAGATTCGGAACAGGGTGCTTGCAACTATTGCATATTTGGGGATCCTTATTCAATAGTATCTGCAAAGTGCTAAAAATGCCCTGCACTCCATACAGATCTTGCACTATGGTCAATTCCACACCTTGTCCACCTTGGATGCTTGCGGCCACCTTCCCGCCTCTCCGTAGACAAAGCGGACCATTTTCACTCTGTTCCACCACCAGTCAGACTTCTCTCTGGAAATGGTGGCTCCAGCACTGTCCACATCAGCATGCATGATACCGAGGTGCGGGAGGTGTTCGATAACAAACATTGGAACTCCAGGCAGCCCTTCCACCTCCTCTTCTCCATACCAACTCCTAGGGCCATTCACCCTGACCTTGTTGACCAATATTTGTGCAATTGACCCCGGCTGCGAGTATAGTATCTTCCGAGATACTCTGAGCAATGCTGATACCAGATTGGTAGCTCCTTCTACAAGCCTGATCAGCCGATACATGCCTTGCATAGTCTGGAAGGCCATATTATTCTGGTTATCCTTTTGCAACATTTTTGGGTCATACCCAGAGTGATCGTCCACCAGTGAAGAAATAGGCAGCTTTGTGAAGGCTTCCTAAAACTATTGGATGTTAGGTGGTATCCTGGCATGATGTTGTGTATATTGATTCACGCTCATGGCAGAGATGGTAAAGCGGTACTTCCCATTCTTTCTTGGAACTAAGAATTGAGCTTTCCTGTAGGTACCCAATGCGGGCTCGAATAGACTCTGCCGGACTCTCTCTTCTTTCATCTCTTGTCCCAGGGAAAGGAATTTCATTGGTGTGCAGAATACATGATCCTTCTGGACCTTATGACAAGGCTCCAGTTGGATATGATGGGGTGGCTCGATGTCGTAGCTTCTCGTTCCCAGTTCGTCCCATGTCTATGAGAGAGAGTATTCTCTATTGGATAGCATACACAGGAGGGCTTCCTTCTCCTTTGGCCGTAATATACTCTCTCTCCATAGCTCTCGTAATCTCCCATCTGTCTACCATCTGCATGTTACTCTGGTGGAGAATTTGATAATAAACCACTCGTCCCAGGTGCCTGGTACTGGTACGGCCCATGTGCTAGGTCTCCCTCTGATGTCGAGTCGGGCATCAGGTGTACTTCCATCTGACAGGGGACCAGGCTTCACTTTCTGGGCAACACATTTGTAGCTGGCACACACCCAGGCTGGTTTGGTGTTTTAGTCTAAGTTGCACTTTGCCAAATCAAGGTACAAGGAAAAGGGTTGTATTTGACTAAGTTCCGAAACAATGCTATTTTTGGAAACCGACACCAAAGTTGTGTATTCTCTGCCGGGTACCCACCTTTCCTTCACCACAGCCTCTTCTGCCATCAACAACTCTTCTTTTACCATCCTCCTACCCAGCTCTTTGACTGCCGGTCCTTCCTCCTCATCCCACTCATCCTCCACATTCATGACTCTTCTCATTAGCTTCCTCACTGCCTTTGACAGCCCCTCTTTTCAGACTGACTGTTTCCCATCCTTAAACGTTTCCTTCTCTTTCCCATTGTATAATCCTTCCACTTTCCCTACACTCACCCTCTTTCTATCAACCAATTGATTCTTCCTTCCTGATCTACTATTCCAGCTCTTCTCACTCCCATTTTCGTCCCAGAACACTCCATCCTCATTCCTTCGTCAATGCTAGGCAGTATCCTTCGCAATCCCCCTTAGTTTAACTAGGCATATAAATTTCCCGAAGTGCGGCGAATCCATCCATCATTTCTCCTGGAAAGGTTCCAGCACACTTCACCTCCTCTGACCCATTGACGGCTGAGATGGTGATCTCGCCACTGCCATCATCCAGGTACCTGTCACACCTTCCAGCATATGTTTCCCAAGGGCGACCGAAGATAACCTGTTCGGATTCTGATTATGCTTGATAGATAGGTATGGTAATGACAACACCAGGGACGTTGACGGGCACGGACTCTGCCAACTTCGTCAAATCAGACTGATTGCTATCGGCATTGATCATCTTCCAGTCGGCACATTTCCATCTGATGTTCAACGCTCTGATGACTATTTCACTCATCACGCAGATCTCAGATCCGCCATTGATGAGCATGGGAAGTTGGTGCACATGAATCTTTGTGAGAACTGGTGGAGAGGCCCTGGCGTACCGGAATTTAGTGTATTGGGCGTGATCCTTCAGGCCTGGAGAGGAAGAAATGTGAGCGATGGTGATTTTCTTGGGTGCAGCCAGGGTCCTGGCAGTAATTCATTTGTCCATGGGAACTGATACCATTGTAGGCTTTGGCAGGAGTCGAAAGGTCAATTCGCCAGTCTCTCTCTCCTGACGGGCTGGGATAGTGTAATCAAGGTAGCTACTTCCGAGGACTTCGTAGTTTCCAGTATCCAGGGCTGGTGTATTTCTTCCTGGCAATTTTGGACCCAGTGGGGTCTTTGGAGCCCTGTTTTCGATGGGGTCCACCTTGACTGGTTGCTTGCTGACTGCTACCGCTTTCCAGATAGTTCACGTTTCCTGGTTACTAGCACTTGTTGAGACCTCCGGGACCTCCTTCTTGATACATGCCCACTTGTGATCTCCTGTGGACACCTTGTCCGTCATCTTTCTGCTCCCATCCAGGAAAGAATATGCTGCCTGAGTGCACACAACTGCCAACCTTGTTTCCCTCTCTTCCTCTTCTAAATGCCCGTCTCACTCCTCCTCTGTCTCACTTTCCTCCACAATCTCCGCACAGCTGTCATCTTGCCCCTCTTGTTTCTCCTCATCCTTGTCACTCAATTCTTTTATACAGTCTGTATTACTTTCCACCTTACCTTCCTTACGTATAGACCAACCAGAGAAGTACCAATCAATTTCCGACAGGTGTGGGGCAATCCCTCAGCAAATCACAGTCACCTGTGCACTGGCCCTCTGAAATAGCTGAGATCTTTCAACGTGCTGCAGCTGAGGTGGCTGTGGTGCAGCTGAAGTGGCTACTCCCCCTCACTTGTGTTCTTGTTAAGCTAGTCCCAGGCATACTCTCGGATTGATAAAAACCCTCTCTCCAGTTGATATCCGGATATCTCCTCTCCATGTCCTCCTCTTGGTCCTAAGGTTAGTCTGCCATGATCATTGAGGTAGACTATCCCTTCATTCTGGTCGGTGTGCACATTGGGACAGATTGTGCGGATGTGTTCAAGCTCATCACAATCAATCAAGGTACCAAATGATTGGCTTGGATACTGCTGGGAATTGGGTCCCGGTCAGTAAGAAGCAGGTGCCATGGATGGATTCAGAAGTGGGAAGTTCATTAGTCCGTGCGGAGGTGGATCGTTCGCTTGGATGGTGTACGCCCTGCCAGTCTGGTAGCCTCCGTGTCTGGACTCATTCGCTTTACTCAGCTGGAAGGTTAAAACCTCCAAGGCTTTTATCATTTTGTCCATCATCATCTCGATAGTATTTTCAGCTTTCGTGATGGCAATGTCCTCCATGGGTTGCACTGGTGCTGGGGTCTGTTCGTTAGGGATTGCCTAAATGTTCACCACTACTGGCATCTGCGGGAGTGGAACTCCAGCTGGTACTCAGTAAGGAGAGACTCCCAGCAACATACATGCTCCTTCTGAATCCAGAAGGGCAGGGTCTTCAGCAATGGCACATTAGTCGAGGACATGTTTTCGGAGTATGTTGTATTTGAACGTTGAGGGGTCTCTGGGATCTAGTTAGAGTTTCATTACTGCTTTTGCTCCCAAATCTCTTGGGAGGGCTCCGAGCAACATTTCCACCTGTGAGTACTCGGCCAAGGCTCCATTGTTAATCATAATGCGGCTCATTTTGTCATAGGCGAATATAAAGGCTTTCAGTCTGACGTTCACACTGTCCAGTTGGTCTCTGCGTGGTCACTCCAGGTACGATCTCGTTTACATATAGACCTGGCTATCAGCGTGTCGGAAGGCGTACCTCACCTTGTCTTTCACCTGCACCTAGTCCTTCCACAGATACCCGTCAATCATTTTGATTGTTTCCAGAATTGGCTCCGTGCAGAGGTATGGAATTGTTGTAATAACATCTTTGGTCAGTGGATTGGTTCTGGTGCAGGAGGGGAGGCTGTTATTCGCCTCGATGAATTTGGTGACGTCCGCTCCTCCAAAGACTGTGGCGCCCATGGTGCCCGGCAGTGGCATTTGCTTCTTTTCTTTTGCGATGGCGAGGACAACGGATGCGATGAATTGACTTTAATCGTATGCATGACTGGGTGAGGTGTTGGCAGAATGTCCCACACTGGTGAAGGAGCCAGTCTGGCTTGGTTGCCCAGCACTGGGGGAAGAGGTACGGCCACTGGAACTGGTGGCGGAAGTCGACCGAGAGTGTACTGTTGACATCTTGGTAATGTTTGTCGCAGTTTAGAGGTGGGATGGTGGATTAGGTGGTGAATTGGCAGTAATTGTTGATCTAAGGTCAATTGCTAGTTTGTGAGTTTTGGAAGGGGGGGGTTAGGTCAATTGGCATTCTCTTGGAGGTGAGCTCATGGTTTCGTTCTTTTCTTAGTCCAGCTTTACCACCTCTCACAGTTATTTCTCTTAGCTTCCTGCGAAGTCGTCTATTGTGTTCTATTCCCTGCGACTTGCCTCTACGACCAGTAGTATTCTTCTTAGCACTTCTGACAATGCTTCCGGCATCGTTAATTCCATTTCTAAGTATTCCTTTCGGTCAGCATCTTCCTTAGTATGGTGTACATGTGCTTTCTTCGCTGGTGTTTACTTGTCCCAGTATATAGTTGGTGCCTGTTGTCTCGGTGTTAGAGCGTTGCCTGTTATCCCGGTGTTAGTGGGGTGCCTATTGTCCCAGTGTCAGGTCGGTGCCTGTAGTCCTGGGTCGATGTCAGTTCCTGTCTTGGCAGGATGTAGTCGGTGCCTGTCGTCCCAATATAGGGTCGGTGCCAGTCGTCCCGATATGAGGTCCATGGCTGTGATTCTGTCTGCGAGATTGGTGCCAATCGTCCCGGTATGAGGTCGGTGCGATTTGTCCTAGTGTCAGGTCAGTGCTTGTTGTCCCAGTATCAGGTCAGTGCTTCTCGTGCTGGTATGAGGTCGGTGCCGTTCATCCGGTGTGAGTTCGGGGCGATAGCCTTGGTGTTCATCCTGTTATTAGGTCGGTGCCTTTTTCCTGGGGTTAGTTCAGCGCTATTTCCTGGGTGTTCGTTCTAGTATTAGTCAGTGCCTTTCGTCCGGTGTTAGTAAAGCACCTGTCATCCCGGGATTTTGTCGGTGCCTGTCGTCCCGGCTGCGAGGTAGGTGCCTTTCATCCCTGTATGAGGTCGGTGCCTTTTGGCTGATTATAGCTCGGCTCCATTTCTGTAGTGTTCATCCCTGTAAAAGTTCTCTGCCATTCCTCCGCTGTTAGGTCAGCGCTACATCCACAGTGTCTGTCCCAGTATCAGGTCGAGGCCTGTCACGTTAGTCCTGTCGATGTACCCTGCTTACTACATCCGGCATTCCAATCTAACATTGTCTGTAGGAATGTTGTTACTTCCTTGGGCATTCACTCCACTCGCAGGGTAGCTATTGTTCATTACTTTCTTCTCTCCATATTTACCCATGTTAGCTGGTGGGTGACTTTCCCACCATTCCATACTCAGCATTGCAAACCAGAATCCGCGTTTGTTCGCCATTTTGTGGTAAAATGGCAGAGCTAGTTCCCAGAAAGCCCATAATCAACACACTGCCACACCTCTCGTGGGAATTCGAAGGGAATTCGTGAGAAAGAGCGGCTCTGGCTCGAGAAGCGTAGCAAGAGGGTGAGAAGATATGATTGTACCCAGCCGCGAGGATCCACCCAATTGGGTTGATCCACATGGAGTCTTGGAACGAGTGAATGGGATTAAATGATGCGAAAGATAGTGTGTGTAATTCGTTGTATATAATAGGATGATGTGAGATGATACAAGATGTGATGCGAGCTATCTACCCCGGGGTTTCTGAATATATACTCCCCGTCACTCCATCAATCTCCGCTACCCTTGTATCCCTATACGCTTCTGTCGCCTATGCTATATCTGTCATCCTTGGGTCTCCCTACACCCGCCTTAGCTCAGTCGTCTGCCAAGCTGAGTGGCGGGGTTGGTCAGAAACGGATTTTCTCACCACACAGTCCTCAGCAAATGATGACCAACTTCACCAGATGCACTCTGTTTGTCAAGTGGCGGTCAATACAGTCTGAGAGAAACATTTTCACATTCTCTACGACCAACTCTCGTTACACCTTGCTTCTGACTGCAGCTGTTAGATCTCTGCCATACTGAGTCAGAGATTCCAATAGCTTCGACCTTCAATACCACCTTTCAACTGTGCAACAAGAGTTAAACCACCACAACCATCACCTGCTTGAATGGTATGAATGTGCCTGAATTTGTGACCAGAATTGATCAAATGTTCGAGCAGAAGCTTGTATAGAGTATAATTAACTGATACGATTACTGGATGCTGGAGCCAGCTGCAAACATGACCACCACAGACAAAGCAAAGTTTAAATACTAGACAATTAGCAATGGTAATGCTAGATTGACAATCCTGCAGGGCACAGAGTTGATAATTGTAGCACAATAGAGTTTGATATTAAGTAAAGACACATTTGCAGAGATTCACCTCTGGGTACAGATCAAAGTTGATGTTGATTCCATTGAAGGATATGGACAGCCATTGTGTCGTCAAGCTTCAGGATGTCAGTAATGTGGACAACTACATGGCACAAATCATTTATAAAATAAATCATTGCGATCTCGGTAAAGTGGTATTGGGCACAGCCGCTGATTCTTCTCATGCACATTCAACAAAGACCATCTCGAAGATGAGCAATCAGGTGCCATTCTGCAACCTCCATTGAGGTATTCCATGACACAATAAGTCAATAGCATACCTTCAACTGATGTTGATATAAATGGTACAATAACTTCCAATCCTGATAGGAATGTCTCCATGCTGGTTGAAGTGAAAACTGCAATCACATTTGAGTATGGGCTCCCCCCAGCAGCTTTGCATGTTGCGTATGAAGAGTCACTAAGGCAGTAAAAATAGCAATTGCCCAAAATAGGAGACCAGAGATAATAAGAATGATATGAAAAAGAATGGACTGTGGAAGTGCTATCATTGCGACGACAGAGGGCATCTCCCTGAGAAGCATATAAGCAAGCGCTCTGACCATTCTCCGAATGCTGCTGACACTGCAGCAAATTTAACAACTTAGATACTAGTGATACAGACACTCAACAGCGTAATAGTGACATCTTTGAAGCCGATAAGGTAAATTGTGTCATCTAGTAATTTATTTCTTGACAATTGAAGGACTATTCATATCTCTTACTGTTGATCAGTGTGTGTTATGTATGATTACTATTCTCCAACTACCAACAGCCTGAAAGAATAATGTGTGGGTATATCATTTACATCCACAGATGGAAGTATTAGGTGAATTTGGCAACTACCAGATGGAAAAACAGAAAGAATCATATATCATGATATAGTGCATTTGCTCGAAATATTCAATCATATTTCTCGCACTGACCTTATGAACACCAATATCAGTGTTGAACTCATGAATTACTAAGGTGTTAACAACTTCAATTATCGTGACGAATTCATTGCAACAACACCAAATGGCTGTGCAGTACTGTCTGTAGATTGAACTTTAGGATCAACTGAATACACCAATATTTACTATGACAGTAGATCGCTGAGACATAAGCATGCTTGTCATGCACCTTGGCATGAAGCACAGAAGTTGATGTTATTGGATTGTGAGTTATCACACATTAGTTGTAAAGTGATATTCATCTGACTTGCAATTGCCAATACAGTGAGAATGGATGAGAACTGTCATCATGTAACCTGCATCTACTGTAAGCTTTCTTGAACTCCCTTTACTGCAAGTATGATTTCGCGTGCTACTGAACCACTGCAGCACCCATACTAAGAGGTATCTAATCCACTGCCATCGGTAATCAGAGGAGATCAATTCATTCATCGTTGCATTGACCATACCACTCCACATATTGAGGTGTCAATGTGCAATTACAAGTCAAAAGCTTGCGAGCAATTGTAATGGTGGTAGACTGTAAGAGACCAACGATCAGGATACCAAGTAGTACAGCTGAAAACAGATGCAGGCAGTAAATATACCTCGAACATGATTGTAGCATTTCTAAACTCACTGTGCAGACCCCAAGTACCGACTATATTATACACATTGTACGCAACGAAAGTTGTCCTATACCAAAAGCCTATGACAATTGAGGCAGTAAAATGTGTGCCAAATTATGTTAGATAATCCAAGAAGAATTGGACAATTCAAGACTAAAGTATATAAAATGACATGAGCTCTACTTCAACAAGCTCACTTAGGGGGCACATTGAGTATGTGGCCTGCCATACGAGAAAGCATTCAGTTAAGCAGCAATATGAATTGTTATGTTCGGCTCTCATATGTCTTTTGTAGGAGACTGTGAACATGATCAATCATATTGAAATATGGAAATGTAGGTTATGTACAGCATTTCAAATAACCAGTAATTGGTATTCCATTCGTTGGCCAAAACACTTCACCGCTCCCAAGATATGGTATTCATAGAATGAGCGGCTTGTGCGATGTTGAAAGCTGCCGAAGAATCAATCTTAAAATAGTATATCTATCAAGTTTTCATTCTGAAAAGCAAACAAATCGAAACAAATCCAACTCAACTTCCAATTCGAGGAGTTGTTGAACAAAAAATCTCCTTCAGAGCATCTGATGGCAATGATAATATCACAGGAATTTTCTCTTGGACGATGGCATGTGCTCGAGTAGTGGAGTGTGTGCGGGCGTATGGAAAGGTGTGTCTTTTGTATTGTGTAACGAGACATGTCACATCAACATATAGTCGATCGATGACTAATGGTGCTAACTACAAAAGAGGCAAGTTACATCATAGTCCTTGGCATAGTGATATCCGTACTTTCCAATCGGCTTAACACTCCTCCAGCACGGCTATCAGGTCCGTTTCAAACAAAAAGCAGTAAACAAAAGAGCAGAGGAGCCAATCAAACATTGTTGATCTCCTCGAAACAAACGTGCCCAATCAGTTTACTTTCCGGCGGCATGTCCAAATCCTGTTTCCAGTTCCGATACCATTTCCGTTACCATTTCCGAGCGTATCGAGGCCGTTTCCGGGCCATTCCTAATTCCAACCCCGAGGCCAATACCATGGCCAATCCCGAGTCCAATTCCGATCATTCCTATCCCAGCACACTGCTTCAAGAAGTCAGCCTTCGGCAGTGGCTTCGTGAAGCAGTTGGTGAGCATCTCAGCGGTCGGTACATAGCTCAAGTCGATCTCTCCGTCTCTAGCCATATCTGCAGCAAGATAGTACTTGGTCGCAATGTGTGCATCTGCAGTTCCGCAGTAGATTCTGTTCTTGATACTAGCGATCAGTGACTGTGCATCAGAGAACACATGAGGGATAGTCGGGATGCCGAGCTGGTTCAAGAGATGCGAGATCTGTGTGAGTCTCATACAGCCTACTCCAAAGGCATAGTATTCAGCATCGGTGGTGGACTGGGCAGTCGACTTCTGCTGTTTTGATCTCCAGTCAACCGCTCCTCCGAAGGTGATGACCAGTCCACTTATTGATTTTTAGTCATCCGGGCATCCAACATAGTCTGAATGAACATAACATCTATGTGCTCCTTCTTCTTCTCCTCCGAAATGCAGTCGCCAGTCTTTGTCGCCATTGAGGTACCGAAACACGCATTTGAGAGCTATCATATGCTCATTGCTTGGGTCGTGATTGTACCGGCTGAGAACTCCGATGGCATATGCCGTATCGGGCCGAGTGGCGGCTATCGCGTACATAAGGCTTCCGATCATTGAGTGGTATATGGTCGGATCGCAGGCTTCTTTGTCGGTGTTCCTCTTGTGAAGCTTCATTGCCATTGGCATGGTAACTGGCCTGGACTCATCCATTATGAACTTCGCCAAGCTCTTCCGAATGTAGCTGTGCTGAAGGATGACTATCGTGTGATGCTCCCGATTGCGTTCGATGTTCATGCCGAGATGGAAGGAGACACTCCCGAGATCATGCATCCGGAACCTCTTCTTCATCAGATCTTTGATCTTCCCAATCAAGCCCTCGTTAACAATGATAAGGAGATCATCGACGTACAGAACGACTGGGGCAACATCTATTCCGTGATCTTCCTTGTCATTGAGAACGAACTGTCCTCCGTCAACATGTGATGCCACGAACCCTATCAAGATCACGAAGTCCTAACAAGTGCCATACCACACGGGCGAAGACTACTTCAGGCCATAAAGAGAGTTTCTCAAGCGTAGTACCATCTTCCGCGAAGTCTTTGACCCTGGATCGTAATGTCAGCTCCCAGTTTGGACCAAACGAAATTATCCCTGTGGCGGGTGAATATTGATCTCTTCCTCCAAGTTAACTCCCTAGAAAGCTGTGCAGACGTCCATTTGATGGATCTCGAGATTGTACCTGGCGGCAATCGCGAGTGCCAGACTGGCGTAGCCCACGGTGCAGATGTGGCCTGGTAGTCGATTCCTTCGATTCGGTGATTTCCTCCACAGACTAGCCTGGTCTTGAAGTGCTGCACATTGCCTGCTCCATCGCGTTTGATGTTGTATACCCAGTGACTTGGCAAAACCTTTCTCCCTTCAGGAAGCTCCACGAAATCTCCAAAGATCTGATGCTGACCAATTGCATCTAACTCTTCTTTCATCGCAGTATCCCATTTCTCAGCGAGCGGAGACTCGGTTGCTGCTTTGTAAGACATTGCATCGTCGATGCCATCCTTGTGATCGAGATTATCAGAGATCACAGCTACGACATAGATGGGAATCATATCCTTAAATTCATGATCTTCGAGAGCCAATTGTGCAGACTCTGCCAACCTATCCTTCCGAGCACGGTCACGGGAACTACCTTTGGCCGGCGGCTTCCATGCATCTCCAAGTTACGTCTCAAGGCCAGCTAGTTATCGTGACTTCTTATTTGGCTTTGGAGGATCAGGAGGTGAATCGTCGTCCAATGGCTCCTCCGCTTGACGTTCAGAATGTCCATCTCCAGTTGCCTGCGAGGTTTCAAAATCCTTTCTGGTGGGTGTGGGTTTGGGTTCCTCGATGACATCTCTATGGCAGTGCTCATTCAAGATCACTTCGTCTGTAGCATTCGGTGCTGTATACCGCGTTCCTTCTTTGAATACGACATCTCGGGGAGTGGTGAAGCGTCTTGGCCAATGGGTCGTATACGAAGTAGTGCTTAGTCGATATGCTGTATCGAACGAATATGCCAAGAGTGGCTCTGTAATCCAGCTCCTTTTGTTTGTCTTTCAGAACGTGTACGAAAGCCAAGCATCCAAACACACGGAGATGCTTCAACGATGGCTTCCTCCCATGCCAGGTCTCGTACGGAGTCTTGCTGACTACCGATCGCGTCGGAGTGCAGTTCTTGAGATAGAACGCCACTGAGACTACAAAAGCTGAGTACTTCTTCGAAAGTCCGGCATCGTCCAGCATGCATCGTACGCATTCCATGATCCTGCCGTTCGCCCGTTCTACGACTCCATTAGACTGAGGAGTGTAGGGCGTAGTAGTTTCCTGTAAGATCCCTTCTGATTTTAGGTAGTCTGCGAATTTCTTTGAGGTATACTCACTGCCTCCATCTGTACGAAAATCGCTTCACTTGCATGCCCAACTCCTTTTCTCTCAGAGCCTTCGATTCTTTGAATTTCTCAAGGGCTTCCTACTTGTACTACAATATGTACTCATTCGTGTGCCTCGTGGCATCGTCCATGAAGAGCAGCATATATTGACCTCCTCCGTTCGCTGTTTCCAGCGGACCGCATATGTCTGAGTGCACGAGTTGCAGAGGCTCAGTGGCGCGGGAGGTTGTGGGAGTAAAAGGCTGTCAAGCTGATTTACACTTAATGCAGCTCTCGCAATCGCACTTCCCGGTCATCTTCGGTGCGTCGCCAGCAACATTCCGCAAGATCTCCAAAGCCTTAAGATCGACGTGTGCCAGGCGGCTGTGCCATAACATCTGCTTCTCTGCGTCGTGCCGAGATGCATGCCCAGTCGTCTTAAGTGCCAGCAGGCAGCTGTCGTCGATGTCGGTGTAATTGGTAGATTCCGGGGTTCGATCCAGAACGCGATCCAGAACAAATTGCCCATCGAACTGAGGTGCAGTGGCATTCAACTTGCCATGGGGATTGGAGATGTTGAGACCGTAGTGATTCACTGGTTCGATATTGACATCCGTGTCCATGATCTGAGACTGTGAGATGAGATTGAATGACCCCAGAAAATGCACCACTTCTTGGAGTATGATTATTTCCGTCTGTTCTTCTGTTAACTCGCAAATCAACCTGACACTCCCATATCCAGATTCAAACGATGTGACCCCATTGTATCCCTTCACCGTCTTTGTATTCGGAGAATATTCGGTGTAGGTGAAGAACATTGATAGACAGCCGGAGATGTGAGTCGTGCATACGCAATCGATGACCCAATCACTGGATAAAGCATTTTAACTGGCTACTATCCAATAGTTTCCGATCGAAGTGGTGAGAGTCGACGCAGTCGATTCTTCAGTTGATGCTTTTGCTGAAGTGTCGGCAGACTTAGGAGGATCGCCGCGTTGCTTGCTCAAGCAGTTCTCGGTGGTGTGCCCTTGCCGCTGGCAATGAAAGCACTTCCGGAAATCCTTCTCTTTCCTATCGTCCTTATTATCTCTCTTATTATCTCTCTTATCACTCTTTGGGCCTCTGCCGCCTTTACCAGCTTTACCAATACCACCTTTGCCACCCTTCTTTGCAAAGAGCAGATCTTCTGGAGCGAGGCCATTCTCTCTCTTGATTGCAGCTGCCTTTTCGATCAGCTTGGTGACGATCTCATCGGGCGTGGCGGTCATCGTGGTGTTTATGTCCATCATGAGCTCCAGGAAGACTTTCCACTCGTTGTTCCTTGGGATTCCGCGAAGGAGGTAGAAGATGTGTCCCTGCTCACTCATCTTGGTGATTGTCTTTGCAGAGTCCGTATCGGCATCAGTATCGGAGGTCATTGGGCCTGTGCAGAGATTGTAATCCTTGACTTTCCGATCGATCTGCAATGCGTAATTGTCGACATCTCCACAGTCCTGTAGCTTGATGCTCCAAAGGTCTATCCTAATCTCGAAGATGTTGAGCTTTAGCTTTGACTTGTACGCTGATGCTACCTTCTCGTGAAGCGTCTTCGCATCGTGGATGACCGTATATTCCGCTTGTATGCTCCGTTCCATACCCAATAGAATCGTCGATCTGGCAACACCATGGCGATTCATCCAGTCTTTGAATGCGGCTTTCTCTGTAGCAGTCGCGTTGGCTGCTGGCTCTTCTGGCTTGTCGTCGTATCCTTTGATGATACCATACACTTGCTTCTGCTCGAGAAGTAGGGCCATCTCAGTTGCCCATTGTGCATAGTTCGTGCCATTGAACGTGGGAATGGTGATCATGGTCGAATTCATCTTGAATCGCAATCGTCAGTTATCGTTGGCTCTCAGACTGTATGTTACTGGTGGCGTCCAGCAGCCGCCGTCAGAAGTACGGCGGGGTGCGGGGTACTTGCTTAGCTTGTGGAGATGCTTCTCCATGACGATGACCTCCATTCAACAAATGAAAGTGGAAGTGTTTATTGTCGGTGCACATTTTCAACGCAAGGGCTCACAACCTGTTGTATGGTGGCGTGTGCTCGAGTAGTCGAGTGTGTGTGGGTGTATGCAAAGGCGTGTCTATTGAATCGTCTAATGAGATATGTCGCATCGACATATGGTCGATTGATGACTAATTCTGCTAACTACAAAAGAGGCAAGTTACATCATACTCCTTGGCATAGTGATATCCGTACTTCCAATCAGCTCAACATTTTCCAACCTTGATTTGACTTATAAAAATACATTGAACATGCTAGCTGAGACAAGTTATAAAGGGGGTACTGAAAATATGGCAGAAACTGTGCCATTGTCTTATGAAAATTGGGAATTTGAGTATATAATTTGTATTTACACTACATCTGCCACCTCCAATCATAATTAGAGAATTGTTGTAACAAAAATAAATTATCCAGAGCAGCAATCTACACTCTACTGTCAGTGACATGGGATATAGTGATGCATATAGAGTTTTGTGCAATTGGTGAAGTTAAAATGTTTGCATTGTGTCTAGAGCTTCCACAAAAGAGAGCAGCATTTCCAAGTAACTGGGAATATACAATCTACTACAATGAAGGAGGTAATTTATAACGGATTAAGAATTCGTTTATACGCTGATGACAGTACTTAATTGACACCGTCAACCACAAGGCAACATGTACGTAGCCTGTGTGTTTGGGCCCAAGTTGCATGTTACTCGAACATACTGCAATGTATGATTTCGAGATACATCAAATATACATCTATGTTAATTTTCTATATCTCAACTTCCAGGTGCAGATGTTTAAGTACCCAACAAAGAGGTATTCTAACTTACTTCACCCTGAGGGCCTATATAACAATTCAAGGTTGTCACTGACTTTGCACATGATGGTACTTCACCGGTGGTATTAAGTTTGTACCCAATGGAAGTTAGCACACAATTGAAATGGCCTGTTTACAACCTTTGTAATATTAACTTGATTGATGAATTCCCATGTCAACAGCAGGTATCTCAAGCTACAGGATATCAATCAAGGCATAGAGAATTGAACAGTCAGTATATATTCCATGTAATTCGTGCTTAGTGCCAACGATTGAATGCCACGGTACAGATCGAAGAACCTCAAGGTGTTATGGATGAACATTCTTCGAATTGTGTCATTGTGTGATACAATCAATGTCAAATGTGAATGGGAGAATGAGCAGTTTGGAATTCTTCAGCAGAACAATACTCAGATGACCTTCATGAATTGCAGCATGAATTAGTCAAGACTAGTTGAGATGCCAATGGCAATGGTGCTACACAGGCAATACTATAAAGAAATGCATGTGATTCAGCTACTTACCAATGAATTGTTCAATCACGTTGAATGTATAATGATTGCTATTCTGCCTGATATCCCACATGACATCAGTATTCTCAGACAGTACAGTCCCAACCTAATCCACAAATGTATGGGAAATATCCTCTGAGTCTTGCTGCAACTCAACAGTTCAAGTTACTGCGAACAGCATTTTAGAGAAGTGAATACACTTGAAGGAGAAAGTACACTTAGATATTACATCAATTCACACTATGCTGAGTACATCTATGGAAATAAATTGCCAAGTAGAATGATCCTAACCATAAGAGCAGCATCCAACTGGAGATTGAAAATACAGAAGTCACATCAGCAAAATGTAAGTAGGTCTGGAAGCAATGTGCAATCCTCCCAGACACTATGGGTGACCCCACCAGTGCTTCTAAATACTTATAGATGCTCCCAGACCCCCCTGGAGCTAAGTAAAGTGTTTTCAGACTCTGCAAAAGCATTCTCATGTGCTGTTAGAATAGTAAAATTTTGGAGCTCCTGAGACAGCTGCACAGATCTGCAGGAGACGTCGAGAGAACCTGAGACCACTGCGCAGCTCTGCGGGATACTTTGAGTGCTGCCGAGACCTCTGTGCAGCGCTGCGGGAGATTTGGTGCCGTAATATCACAGCAGTGGTTTGTACATAACCACAAGGCATTTATTCTGAACATATACGTCTGTTACAGTTACAACATTCGCTACATCATATTGTGGCATGTATTATTTAAGTCTCTACATATATACATAAGATCAATCTGGCCGCTGATGGTAATGAAGCATAATTGGAGGAGTACCTGTACAAGCCCATTGGGAGAACTTCCAGATGCACCAGTTGGAGGTCGTTGTGGTGAAACAATCGAGCTAGATGGCAGAGAGCCTACCTGTTGTGATATGGGGCGGAAAAATGGCTCTTTTTGACAATGGTGGAAGTGTAAAGGATGAGCTCGGCGCGTATTTCGCCGTTTATCGGCAGCTGATGGTTGGTTGAAAACTTTCCGAGAGTCAATATTGTACCAGTCTTGAAAGGCAAGATATGACAGTGACTCCTCCATATAGTCAAGACCGGTACACTGGTCATTGTGCTTGAGCATGTGTTTAATGTAATTGACTTTGTTGGTAGATCGATATGCCTCTTTCACCATACCGGTATGTAGCAGTGCAGAAATATTGGTGGTGAAATTGTCGCCGGAACCCATTCACCTAATTTACTCTGCTATATGGCTCACAAGATACACCATTGGATATCCGAAATGGATTACACGCTGTTCGATAGTTTTCCGGAGCACCTGAAGACCGATTGCCTACCACCAAGGTTGCATTTCGAACAAGCGGATGCAGAGTTCCTTTGTGAACCGCATCTGGTCTGTTGAAATGATAGCATACATTTCCCTCTCGAGCAGATTCACAACGCGGTCCGTATCAGCGATACTCCAGGTGGTGTCTTCAATCTCAGCATCAGATAGACGTATCTGAAATTGCACACGCTTCAGAGCGGTCTTGTTCACCACCCCTTATGCCTCTTCTTTGCAAGCAGTCTTCGTATGAGCAAGTTTTTTGGTGAATATGCTTCTGTGACCGGTTGCCTTAGTCCCGACTTCCTGCAAGTGTTGTCGCTCATGATGTTGGAATAATTAATCGAAAAGCTTGCGTTTAGCAGGTGTCACCTGATGGATTTCGCGCTCCAGTTGATCAATTGCCCTCTGCCAATCAGCATCTGACCATATGGTTGCCGCTTGTCGGGCTCTATTCAGGCGCACCTGAAATTGCCTTCGTTTTGATATAGTAACCTTTTCAGCCCAGTACAGCTGAACCTCTATTGCAGCATGGATTGTATGAATCTTTTGTCCTCGTAAATGATGGGATTCTCATGCCAATAGTTCATCCACTTTGGGCTGCGCAGACTTCGACATTTTCTGATCTTGAAAGGCACCCTGCTTCTTGTAAAATCGCTTCAGTGCATCGTCTAGTGCTGGGAGGGATAGATCAGACTGATTTTGTTGGCTGACAAGTAGAGAGAATTCACATAATGTCCGCACTGCTCCCATCACCATTTCATCAGAGGCTGTTTCCGCCACAGTCTTCCCGGCATCCTGGGAGCGGTCAATAATTGGAGTGCAATTCACTGCCAGTGTTCTGATCATGCCCCGGATTTCTTCTCCCTGCCAGGAGCCGCTTTCATCCAATCGGAAAGTTTAGAGAAGCGCTGGAGGCCAGGATATTGTGGTACTGATGTGAATCGATTGTCAAATGAATCCTTGAGATTTCCAGCTTTCAGGTATTTGAGCAGCCAGTGCAATGAGTCATTAACTAAACCGATGAGCAGCTGATGCAATTCATCAGGCTGCGAATGGCGATAGACACTGCAGAGAGAGTATTGCCAGAACTGGTTGCGGACTCGATGAACACCAAGAGTGTGCAGAACATCGATATTAGTTTCGTCCAGAAGCTCCAAGTAAACATTCTGATCTTGTGGGTTATTAAGTGGTTGAAACGTTGAGTGCCACATCGGTGCACCTTTATGAATTTCACAGATCGGGCATGAGCCATATGAGACTTGAGCAACCATGACTTCTTCCAGATTATCCCCGACCCAGGAAGCCAAAAGAGGATAAGATTATCTTTGGAATCCATCCGCACATTCCTATTTCAAGCCAGCGCCAGTGATGTCAAGATTCCGGAGTGGGGACAGCACTGTTCCAACCGCGGAATGCCATGCCCCGTCAGTAATTATGGCACTTTTCGGAGGACAGGGGATCAGCCCAACAAGAATCCAGGCGCGCTTTTTAGGTGTACGGCAGATATCTTTTTGAATATTACCGATCGTGAGATACAGCGGCCAGGCATGCTGGTTGCCCGAAAAATTGGTCAAGCGGGTTATGTTGGATGCACAAATGACTGGCACAATCATCGCTCCAGCAGGAAGCTGCACCTGTGTATCCCACCACCAATCGCCTGTGTTCATCTTGCTGTAAGTTCGGCGACTTTCCGAGTATGCAAGGGACACCAGTTCAAAACTGAGGTGCGCCTGAAATCGGAGACGTGGCAAAGGAACTGTATACAGTAGAAAATATCCCAGTAGTATAATTTTCCGAACATGTGGAAATGATCTTTAATCCAACTATCATTGCCGAGCCCGAAATCGAGTCTAGAGAGGAGCTTTTGTAGAATATCTGCTGATTGAAATGATTCGATGTGGAAGTTGTCCAGTCCACGCCTCAGATGTTGATCTATTCACGAGTTCGTTCGCTGGCTAATTGATTGAGCCTGTTAAATGTCGTGTGCTGACTGAAAAGGATGCCATGGATATCATTGTTCTGAGTACTTGCGATGCTGGTTGTACAATGCAGTTGCTTTGCCATATGATGTCCCCCCTGCGTTTCCCACTCGAACTACCTGCCTATGAGTCCTCATCTTTCTATGATCAGGGGTACAAGTCAGATCAGGCTTCTGGGGGTCTATCGTTTCTTCGTCGGGAGTATCTTCAGGTGGTGGTGCAACAGGTTCATTGTCAATGGGTAGATGGATTAGTTGACTAAGCTCATCAATGGCCATTCAGGTGCACCGACTGAAGTCAAACCAAGATGGCTCCAGTCAATCCCAACCTGCAGGTGGTAAAATCCCATCACGGAATAGCCCTTTATTGATCGATATTGGGTGATAATGTTGATAGTGAGCCTCGAGTCGGCTCTCATTGAATAATTTGCTTTTGCAGAGATAGCACTGGACATGTTTCCAGTGTGTGTTGACCAGATTTGAGAAATGGTCACTGAACACGTATTCAGATAAATCTCGATGATTCTTCAGGGGGTGATATAGAGCCTCAGCGATATTGATTTGGAACGGAGCTAACTCAGGTTAGCGTAACACATTCACAGCCGCATTGCACCCCGCCAAATGCAGGGTGGAGGTTTCTTTTGTCGTCACTGCAATCACCACAATGGGGCCTTTTACTACGTCATTGTGAATTATGCCTACACTTGAGCCTCCGAGCATCTAATCATGAAGGTAGATTGTTATAATACAATGAATGGGTAAGTTTCCTACCTAGCTGGATGTCCGGGCATTGATTATCGAGAACTGATAAGGGTAGTAGAATGTTTGCTTTTGTAACGATCCTTGACTGGAGCATGGTTCATGAGGACAACTGAGATGTATAGGCAAGGAGCTCAATAGGAAGCAATCACTGTTGCTGCTCCACTCACAGGCCTTCTATTGAATGAGGTTGCAAGGTTGTACACACCCAACTAAGGTGTAATATCCCTAGTTGCGCTAATCATCATACTGGATTTAGTTCTTGTTGGGTTCCTGGAGATATCATATCATATTCCTTCCATGACCTGTAAAGTCATTGATGCGTACAAAGGTGAGCACATACCCAATATTCAAGTATATGAATTCGAGCATATAACAGAGAAAGGCGGGATGTGTGTGATTAAGGTTGATTTTTTTCAAGGTCTGGGTTGTTTTCAAAGATCAAAGTTGTAGTGAAACAAGAGAGATCGTGACAACAGAATAGGATGTAAGAACCTTTTCATTCTGCCGAAGGTCCCTGCTACCTGCAAGTTACTCAACCATACTCCGATTGATTCTATATCTCATCTCGCATCTATAGTAGTTTACCACTATCTTTGTCTGACAGAGCATGTCGACGAAAGGATCTCCACTGAAGACATTGAATAAGGCTCCACGTGGTGGCTTATTCCGCTCGCAACAACACGGTGATGACAATTCAGAAACAAAGGATAAAAGTTCATGACATGTCACTCGCAAAGACAGTCAATTTGGGAAACACACCAATCAATATCATCCGCCGCAAGGGTATGGTCACCCTCCTTCACAGCAGCCATTTCCAGATGCTCTGCAGTTTTATTACTCCAGTCTCCATTCAACATGACACAAAGTTCGCAACCTACCATCAGCGCAGGCCAAGGATATCCAAGTGATGGGCCTTCGGGGGAAGGATATGACCTGCAGCAAAGTGGTTATGGCGGGTCTCAAATGTTCCCCCCTCCGCAGTTCCAAGGACAAGGGCGGTCATCTCCAGGTGCACAGAGAGTGCCTCTAGGACCGCCGGAAAATCATGCAGTCAATCAGACAACGTCTTCCAGCTCGACTTCTGTTCCTCAACCTCCTTCCCGCGCACCTGGGCGACACCCCATAAGCCACCTGCTGAATTGATTCCAGCCACCGGCGGAACTGCGGAAAACAGATGTCGCAGGGATTGCGGACTTGCACTCATTACCGGAGATGTCCGATGACGAATATGACGCAGCTGATAAGAACGCCGATTCGTCAGACTTGGGCGGTGCAGAAGGCAAACGTCCAAATAGCCCCAGGCAAACGGAGTTCTCCTTGAAGCAATTAGCCAAAAGGAGGGGGCAGCCCAACTTTAGTGCATTCAACAAGTGGAAGAAAGTATGGGTGGCGGGGTTTCTCGAGAAGAATCATTGGTCCATTATCTGATCGCAGAACTGATTGAAATAAGTTTGAGATGGACACCTGCACTGGGAGACTGCGGTCGCAGATTTTTTGACAACATTCGAGACCTGCCTGCCGTTGGTTAATTTCGAAGATGCTGAATGGATTCGCCGGCAGTAGGTGGATATGTTTTCGAAGAAATGTGCAAGCAAAATTTGAGAGATGAGGAAAAAGAGAAGGCGAGGCAACAAGCGACCAGCGACGGATTTGGGAGAGCGTGCGAGCACACAGGCGAGAAGTAAGCTCGCAGAGTTGCCAAATACAATGTTTACGGTTATGACTCACTGGGTGTCTAATAGCAAGGATATGGTTCTAGCCCCCAAGCAACTCCAAGGCTCGTATACAGATGTGAGATACTGGAGTACTTGTTTGATTCCATCAACAAAAATAGCGGCCCGACAGACGCATACATTCACAGATCAATGTTCATGTGCACCTTGGAGCCGGACGAATTGGAAGAGGAGTATATGGGAATATACGAACCCGGGTAAATGATCAATGACCCCATATATGGCCAGATTTCTTACAACTGGTACCTTCCAAATGCTTTCAAGTTGAAACTTGGACATAATGTGAAGATATTTGTGGTAGAAATGATGAGAGCGACAGGGAAGGAGACTGCCGAGCATATAATTAGGCTGACAAAGGTAATCTCGCCTGCAGTGTTAAGGCTAAACTTGAGCAACTGCTAATCATTATACACAGACTTTGAAAGGTTCTGAAGAAGGTGGAAGAGAGGGAGAAGAGGAGGGAGAGGAGGATGGTGGGCAAGAGAATAATACTTGTATTAAGGTAAGTGCTGGTTGAAAAGATAGAATTGATTATATTCGATCCACATGTATTCGTTCAAATGGTTGCTTCTCTGTGAAATACCTAACATTGAGATGAATTTCAGGAGTGCCGGAATATGAGCATATCTGCCCAGCTTACATCTGAGCAACTGAAAGAGATCATTGAAGACGAAAAGAACAGAGACAAAGGTGCAAGGGCGGTTCAGGAGCAAGTGGAGGATGCTGAGGAGGTTCCTGATCCAGAAAATACAAGCTCAGTACAGAATATGGTTCACAATATAATCAACAACGAGTTTGATGCGTGTTCTATTCGCCAATCACCACACGACCGTATTCCAGGCCACAAGTATTTAATTCCAGGCCTGCGCAGATGTAAGGTTTTGGCGCATCAGGTTTGGGGCCTCTGGTTCATCCTGAGGAGAAGGGTTTTGGATGCTGATAAGCCAGGAGTACTGGTGGCAGATGAAATGGGTCTTGGAAACACTTTCACCTCAGCTGCAGCCGCAATGCTTTGCAAATTGGTGACTGAGAAAGTTGTAATGGGGTTGCCACTGTCCATTTTATGGGGGAATACCCTTGAAGAGTGGATGATTTTGGCGCAGAACGACTTTCCAGGCATTGTCGGTAAGGAATGGGAGTGGTATCCACTCCTGGGATTGAATTCTGTGCCCTGCCGCCTGTTGCAGATTCAGTCAACACCACCCCCATGGGCATCCAGCACTGATCTCAGCCCTTGAACCAATCCTGGTGGTAACAACGCCCGCAGTGGCTGAGACATTCAAAAGTATTATCGACGAGATGACAGATGGAACCGATTTCAACTCGTCCACTTATTCCATGCCAACAATGTGAATCTCACCCACGAGGATCTGAACAACAGTATTGACGAGCCAGACAACCGATGGAATATCCACCTTGTGTCGTATGATACCTTCACATCCAGAGCGAAACCATCAAGTAATGGCCAACTCTGCTACTGCACATGGAGTTTGGGATTTTTGATGGGTCCCATCGGTATAAGATTAAAAACAGTGCGGGCTGGCACATTGTGATGAATGCGAAAATTGGATTCAATCTTCAAGTCACAGCTACACCGGAATTCCATTCACTCTATGACTGGGGTTCTCCGGCGGTGTGCCTGTTTTCAGGTGCGCCTGAAGATCCAGAGGATAATGCTGTGATGGAGAAGCATGGTGGTGAGGCATGGTATTCTGCTGTGGAGAGTTTGATGCATGGTATCCGGACTAAAGACGAAGAAGCTCAACAGGATGCAGCGCACCGGATGATTCAGATTGCAAAGCCTTGGATGATCAGGCGGTGGTCAGAATCAAAACTGGGCAATGGAAAACCACTCGTCCGGATACCAAAGGAGTATGCACACCTCATTGATCTCGAGTGGACTGAGGAAGAGCAAGCACATCTGGAGACCCAGGTGGAGAGGTACACATCAGAGGGTACTTCTGGAGCATGGAGGGTTCATAGATGGTGGCTAGCATGTTTCTAGTTTGTGTTGGGAAACACCGAGGATTGCAATGATGGTTCTGGACAATGGCATGATGAATGGCCACTCGATACTTTGGTGGAATCTCCGATTTTCTGATGGCTATGAGAGACATTTTTGCCAATGCTTGTCAAGGAACCAGCAGAGTATCCCAAACCTGACCAAGATGATGCATTAAGAGAGACGCTCCTTCCAGAAGAGAGACACGAAAATGCACCGCCCAGTGCACCACCTCCACAAAAGGCAGTGCTATTTCATTCTCTTCCTGGCCAAGTTTATCATTTGAAGTGGTGGTTAACGAAGTTTTTTGCAGATAATGTGGATATATTTCACATGTATGCCGAAATGGGCAAGGATGAACGCACAGAAATGCAGCTCAAATCTCAGGATTCACGAAATCCCTCTGTATTCATAACCACACCCCAAGTGAAAGGGATAGGCCTAAATCTTAGAGCTGCAAAACATGCAGTAATAACTCAGAAATATTGGGTATTGAATGAGCAGCGGCAGGCATTTGCACGAGTTGTCCAGCTAGGGCAAAACCGAGTACCACACACATGTTTACTGAATACAGGTCCTGGTGGCTATGATAACTGCGGGAGTGATCTCCACAAACACTCTGGAGTTGCATGAACAAGAGTCCTGCATGGCTTGTTGAGTCGATGGAACATCACGACATCAATAACATACTAGATTCTGGAGGCCAGTGAGGACCATATGAAGCGGCTGACAGACAATGGAGACACGTTGCAGTCTGATAAACCATTAATCTTAGAGTGTTAGACGCTTTATCAAGGTATGCCTCTTTAGACATTCAAGCAACATAATCTTCCTAACTGTTACAAATAGTCAAAAAGGTCGTTTGTAAGGGACACTATACTGGAGAGATGAATCTTTCTCTCTTCAATGTTGAAGTGAATCAATGTTCTGATGTTGGAATTATTGTATCTTGAATTAGAAATGGCTAGAGTGGGATTTCATTGGTGTTCTTGTTTATTTTTAATGACCATTTGGGATGAAGTAAATTGATACACGACATAAGAGATTCCTCCGGCAGACCTATTGCATGATAAATGGCATGAGTCGAATTGTGAGAATGATGCAGCAAAGGGCTTCAATCAATCGTCAGTTCCAAATTTGAGGTTCACCGGAAGCCTGAAGCCACGTACATATTTCGATTGAAAATGCAAAATTCATCCACTTTCAGGTGTACCGGAGTCACTTCGGCAAATATCATATGATTCGTTATGACAGATTGAGCACTGCATATCTGCCAATCACATTTAGCAATAAGACAGTCAAGGTGATATTCAAGTACTTATGTCTGAGTATGAGACACGTCTCGCTTATTTGTGGCAAAGCGGGAGCTTTTGCACCCATATGATTGAAGTTCAAGTGCACCGGAGAATCCAGGGCACACCTTCATGACTGATCTAGCACTGCTTATTCGCCAATCTCATTTGTCAATTCAATCAGACTAGGTGATATTGAGTACCTGTGTCAGAATATTCGTCGCATAGCCGCAGCATTTGCTGGCCTCTGGTTGAAGTTCCAGTGCACAGGGGAATTCTGGGCATCTCTTCGTGACAGATCCAGTACTGCATATTCGCCCATCCCATTTGGCAATCAAAACAGACTAGGCGATATTGAGTACTTGTGTGAAAATATGAGATATAGGTTCACTTATTCATTGCAAAGCCGCAGCATTTGCTGGCATATCATTGAAGTTCTGGCACACCTCTGATCCTCATCCCAGAGAGTCGGAAGCTGAGAAACGGCTCGGGTATTCTTGGCTCCAATGACGCTTTCGCTGCCAGGGTTTTCCTGGCCTATGATTGACGATCATTTACAGGTGAGATCTTCAATCCTGTTCAGAATGAGCTTCTTGGATATATTTGAAGCCTACTTTGACAAGCTGCGAGTCATTATGGATGTTGTCATTCCAGCCCAGGCAGGTCGCAAGAGTGACAAGAAAGCCACCGAAGTGCATGTACTTGCAGTACGTAGTATACTTGGTATATTTTAGTTTGGTTTATTCTCATCATGTTTTCTTCAACTTTGAATTAGTGGACCCAGTGCACACAGATCTATCATTACACTTCACCTTTAGGTGCAGGCAGCTCATCCCGCTCCGCGCCTGCTAAGATATGAGCCTATGCTTGATCAGTATGTTGAAGGCTACTGCTAACATGCCTTGAACTGTCAGCTCCATATCAACTGTCCGTTGGAGGAATGTTGTCACTGCGCAACTCAACCATAAATGCAGAAGCCCGGCCAATTAGTAACCCCATTTCACTCGATATTGACTAAGTAGTATGTTTGGACAGATGCTTCCAAATGCTACAATAGCTTCTGCAGGTTCGGGTTCTGTCAAAAGAGCTGTGGAAGCTTAAGTGCGAGAATCTCAAAAGACTGATTCTGCTGAGCCACTCTGCAAGATGGCTGGCAACTTCCGCTCACCCATGAACCGCACTTACTCAAAGGGCCTAAGTTCTCAAATCTTTGAATCAAGACTTACCTGTATTCTGACTAAATGGATGTTTTGGCCGCCAAAACTTGTATCCGAAAATAGATTATATGGACCAATTTCCATCGAGGGAAGGTCCCAGAAAGAGAATCTTGAAAGCTCGAGTTATGAGAAGACAGCTATGAAGAGTGCAATTAACTGTCAGAGTAAGGAAAGCCTGCAATTCTCAGCCATTGAATTCACGCATAACCATTTTAACTTTGGTGCACCTTGATTCCCCAGAACTGCATTCATGCAACCATTATTGCTCTGCCCGCCGTGACATGCTGTCTCACTCTACATTCATACCATTGTAGAATATAGCTTTCAACCCCAATATTTATTTTAAGTCAACATTGAAGTTGTGAGATTCATAATAAATGTGTGATTTAACAGTGTGCGATTTACTAGATATTCGGCGCAAAATCAGAATGTGAGTGAGAATTCATGACCCATTTGTTAGCAATCTTGGCATTGATGAGTGCTTCAATCAATAAGATTACCCCTGAATCATCCATCATACATTACCATTCATTCTCTACGCCTGTATCTCTCCTTTGTGTACCAAATTCTCTTCCTCTTCCATTAACTACTGGAACACTGTTGTGAAGACTATTCTGCAGACACGGCCCAGATGAACGCATGAAATGGAAGTTATGCTTACGATATGGCCTTATCAACCGCTAAGTTAGCTGCAGCATTCTAATACAATAGAATATCGTGAAAATACACGTGTCCTTCCAGCAGATATACCACATATGGAGATTCATATTTCTCCTCGCTCGATAACAAACTCCAGTATCAACCCTCGCAACTCAGCCGTCAATCATAAGGTCCCAACCAAATCTATCGAGTTCTGCAGATACTCAATGCTGCAAAAATTGCTATGCCATGCAGTCACCGCGAATGCTGGAACTGTCATGCATAATGACTACTTTTAGAGGCGTCATTTGCAGGGGCTTATGTTTTCATTCAGGTTCTTGGTGCTCAATTTGTGGCCAGCACCAAAGGGTTAGTTAATGTCACAGGTTATCTTCCGGTGCGTCTGGTTCTATTCTCTATTCACGTTGGCTTTAGCCAACCTCCAATTCTTGCATCCATACAGAATGTTGTTCATAGGAGTTGCTAACATTCGGCATTAAAAATCCCTCTATTCCGGTGCACCTGACAATATCCGAAATCACAATACTGACTGCCATCCTCGATATAAATATAAACCGTTGAAGTCATCTCCCCAGAACCCTTTCAAGGCGCGCCTCGAATTGCATCCTCCTCGACTATGTGCAAATTCTTGCACCATTTATCGTGTTATTGTATTGCACTTAATCTTATATTTCCTGCTTCTACACTCTCTCCCACATTCTCCAACTTTAGATCTTCATTATAGCAAATGGAACCTATTCCCAGCCAGGTGAGGAATCACTATTCACAGAAGCATCAAGAAGCACACCTAGAGAGAGCACTCGCTTTCAAGAAAGCAGCCAATCTCCATTGTCCATCAAATGTTTGCCTTCCAAATATCTGCCTTCGTGCATCGTATTGCGGATGACTACTATCCACGATTTCATTAATGAATCAGGACGACAAGACCGATCAGGAGATTGCTGATGACGACAGTGAGGACACCGGGGAGTCCACCATATCATCTGACATTGAAGAAGACAATTTGGATCATCCACAGAAGTTCCTTCATCTATGTCAGGCGCGCTGGGACAAGTCATTACGCACTATAAGGGTTCCACTGCCAAAGAAATGGATCAGTGCCGATACTGTCATTGCAGGCCCTCTGCTTCAAAATTCGCGAAATCTACCTGCGGCAATGGCACCACCACTGCGCAAACACCAAAAGTCATCCCTCCTTAACAAAATATCTGAGTCTGACAGTGCACCAGCTGCCCGGGCCCTGGTGCCTTCCAACAAGTCCAGTGGAGGCCAGAATTGTCCACAACCCAAGGCCAGTATTGATCATAACGTTCGCCAACACCAAAAGGCTACTTTTGAGGTAGCGAAAAAGTTCATACAGGCAATCGTATTGATGAACACTCCTGGGCCAATATTATCCGATGTCAAGTACTCGATGGTTGAAGAAGCTTGGAAACTAGCGATTGAAGCCCAGGATCATCAGCAGGCATTAGGAGGTGCACCTGTAGGTACTCAATCTCTGTCTCAATTGCCCGGTAGTCCATCTCTCATAATAGATCCGCAAACACGACAAGCTGTAAATTCTTGAATTCTGTTCAATGCTCCTCTATGAGACTTACGGATATTGACTACCCCCGGAAATATACATAGTAGAAACTGCAGATAAGTACCATTCGAGGACGGTTGGCAGATGGGGCACATTGAACTGCTGTCCGTAGTCACTGGTTGGATGTGGCATCTGAGACTGAGCTTCGGATCAAGGTTAAGGAGCTCCAATTTGATTATGCTAACCTCTCAATGATCGTCGATGATAAGAAGTCATGGTTCACGCAAATGGAAGTGCTTGATCTCATTTACCACAAATTTTTCTTCACCACCAATAGCTTGGGGCGCCAGCCAACAACATCACAGTATTTCCAACCGTTTGCTCCTCAGACTTTAGCGCTGGCAGCCGCAGCTATTCATTGTGCGCTGTCTGAATATGCCAGTGAAAAGAAGGCCACGGTTATGTATTCTCAAGATGAATATCCAGGTACATTTGGCCCATCCCCTGTGATCAATTTTGCTCTAGAAGTTACTACACCATCAGTGACACATCAGCGGCCGCATCATACACCCGCCCCCCCACCCCCCACCCCCCTGCGGCACAACTCCACTAGAATAGGCGCTCCTCAATCCTCGTTGGAGCTTTTCAGCCTAGATTGAACCTCTTCTATTTCATTCCGCAATCAATTCCTCCTCTCAGCACTCCTCTATCCCATTCTTCACTCTAGAGCCCCCTACCCGCGCTCCTCAGCCCGGGATAGGAGCTCTTCAATTCCCACTGGCGCTCCTATAATACATTCCACACACCTTACACCACCCCTTTTAAACGCTCCTCCTCTGGGATAAGCACTGCTCAATCCCATCGGTGCTCCGCTGCCTGGATTCGCTCTCCTCTATTTCATTCCGCACTTTGTAACTCACCTTCTTTCGCCGCTCCTCAATTTCATTCCGCACTTCTACACCCTCCTCTTTTGGCGCTCCTCAATTTCATTCTGCACTCCATATCCTCTCCTCTTTCGGTGTTCCTGAGGTTAAACTTGATACTCTTCTTTTTCATTCCGCACTTCTCCAACACCGTTTGTGGTACTCCTCTTTTCCACACGTCACTCACCATCTGGCGCTCCACTTTTCCACTGGTAGTTGTTCCCATGTTTCATCTGAATGTATCATATTGCCTCTCATACCCCCATTTAGGTTCCTAGCTAGCTAACATCTCAGTACACCTGTATTAGATATCACAAATCGAGCCAAATGACATTAAAATTCCAGTTCATCAACATGCAGGAACGAATAATCAGCAAATACAAGGAGCGCCTGCAGCTTCTTTGCGCCATTGATGAATTGTGTATTCCTGCTTTTGTTGGCCCTGATGGGATGGGAGATGGAGTGGATGACATCGACACCATGTTTGATTGATATTTTTCGATCGCTTAATTGGGTTAGTGTTTTGGTGTACCTGGGTTTATGTTTCAATCTCTTGCCTTTTGATTTTGTTTCCTTCATGTAGCGTGGCACAAAATACAATGTTGAAGAAGATGACAGCTAGTATGATTCAAAAGTCATAATGAACAATAATCCATCCATCATAGTCGCTATTGAGGGAAGTTGATTGCTCATGTACATCTGAAGAGTTTCAGACAACGCCTGCAGCCCTCCGAATGACTATCTATCAAAACCCAGACATCTCTCAGAGTTTATTTGTGATTCCGGCGTTGGTTCGGCGACACTCCCAGATGCACCCAAAGTTCTCTCCGGCGCTCCGGCGTGCTCCCAAACTTGTCACAATCACACCCATCGTACTTCTGTATCAGTCACCAGAGATCCCAGTTACTCCTGTACCTGTCGTCAGCAATCCCAGTTACTCTGAAGGCCTGCTGGAATACCCTCCTAGGGTCAAATACTCTCCTGAAATTGACGCTTCTCAGTTTACACTCCACATCCTCTCAGACACTCCTGGAGTCTTCCAGAGACTAAAATACATTTTGCTGATGTTGCTGGGAATTACCACTGACAATGTTTGCTTAAATTACACGATGACTCGCATGCTGCAATCAATCCTTGAGGCCTTAGGAATCCCGTGGCCTGCGATGTGCCACGCCATAGCATGCATCGCTCACATCACACAACTAGCTTTGGCTGTATTCATGAGCAGTTTCAATGTCAGCGGCCACACCATGTCTTGGGAAGCCCATGAGCGTGATTATCAATTTGGAGGGAATGAAAGCATAGACATTGGGAAGAGTCAAACACTTCCAAATGAGAGCAATGATTCAATCAACAAGGTGTCAGCTATGAGACCAGACTTAGCAAAGATAATTGTGAATGTATAGCTTTCACGATATTTTGAAAGTCCTGAAACTGACCATCATATACCAGAGTGTACTTACTGTATTCACTACGCTGGCACCTAGTGGTCAAAATGAGTTCATTGACTTTTGAAAAGCCACAGTCCACATTGTGGTACTACCGATTATAGATGTGAAGAGTGGTTGGAATTCAACACTGGAGGGGCTTGGGCAAGGAGACTGATCATGAGAATTCACTCCCGAGTGGCCCCAAAATCAAAAATATAATGATTACCGGCCACTCGTCACAACACAGAATACAGGGCCCATAGTCAAGTACATCATTGAAGTTTTGAGCCAAATCTGATATTGGACCCTGTCGATGTCGAAGATGCATATTGTCCCATTGCATTCTCTGATTACAGTCCACAACGACATGTGTGATTACATGGATGGCATTATGCCAGCATGGGCTAAGATGAGAACTGAATGGAAGGAAGACTTGTACTTCGCCTTCAAGATAATGCGACAGAAGCTGTGCGAATGATATATTGAAGTGACTTCAACAATGGGCATGGATTTCATTTCTGCACATATCCTCGATTCTTTCCGGATGTTGTGATTGTTTAGAATGTGACCCCATGGAATCGAAAAAAATCCTCCGGACGAGACATTCTATACTACCGAATAACAAGAGGCCTTTTTGAAGCATGTCGATAATGAATACTGTGCCAACCATAGATGTGTGCCAGTTATTCAACTCAAATCCTACGGAACAACAAACACTTCCCCTGCAACACAGCATCTGGATCTGGTCAATGTTCCTTAAATCCATATCATTTGTCCCATGATAAGGGACAGCAGTAAACACCTCACAATGTGGCTAAACCCACACCCAGATGAAGTGATTGCACAGCAGACATATTGACCGCCGCCATGCTCTATTTGAATTCACTGCCTACATTACGAACGATCTGGGGTCAAAGTATTCCAAATCACAATGATTGCCATTCCAACCCAATGTAGATTAGTGGAACATTGTAAATACTAGACATAACCGACTGGTGATGCCAAAAAGAAGAAACGCACTCCCAGTACGCCAATCTCTCCAATGTGGCACGCCACATAATATGTATCGTACCATACGGTGTCCAACTGGAGGCTTGTATTTTCTTTCGGCATAATGTTGTCGCCCATAGGCAATCAAAAACCACATGCAAGACCATTTATGAAGAGGTAGTGGTCAGGATGTTTGCTCCAGGCACTAACAGAATACTGGCAGGCAATCACCCAGCATTGAATACAACAAATACAGAAAACAACTCGGAAATGAAGACAGAGGCAGAGAAAAGGTAAATGCATAGAGTGGCGAAAGTCCACTACTTTTTGCTGATGTGGCAGGGCTGCCAAAACCTACATGCTACACAGAAGGAATCTCGCACTTGAACCAAGCAGACAACAGCCATAGACTACTTTTAAGACATGGAAGAGGTGGTCAATGCATCCTGGTTACTCTGTCAATATGATGGAGCGGCTGTACTTTAATTGGCAGAAAGATAAGCTTTGCCACCAGCTTTGGCAGCAAAGGACCTCTCTGGAACACGAACTCAAATAATAAATGTCTGCCTCATCAGAACAATCGACTGTCATGGAGTCCAAAGCGATAATGAAACTGCAGCTCAAAACATTTCAGACACAGTAAATTGGCGCAAGCCAAATTGCGAAATAGATAATCCAGATGACTGCGAAGATGCTTGCATGGCAGATGTTGAATCTGGTATAGAGCTATTCAATGGCATTGAGAATCCGAATAGCACAAAGCAGTGGGATGTGAGTGCCGCACTTCAGCAAAATGTATATTGGTCACTGGGAGCCTCTGGGAGTGTCTGAAAGTTGTCGGACCAGAATCCCAGGGTGGTCAAATCCCAGAGATTACTGGACCGATGCAGTGGTTTTCAGGTGCACCTGGGAGCACCCGGGAGTGCCGAGCACAAGCCAGGAAACGCCTGGGAGCGCCAGCTGAAAGCCTGAGAGTGCCGACCACAAGCCTGGAAGCGCCTACCTCAAGCCTGGGAGCACATTGAATGACTGTAGAGCAGTCTGGGAAAACATCTTCGGGAATGCTCCTGGTGCACCTTGACATCGTAGCTACTACTTATTGTTCAACGGTTGTTATAACTGATATATTCAGTTTATATTCTCAGCTATGTATCTATATAGCTATCCAACTACACACGGTATGTCTGGACAAGCTGCAGGCGGTGCTTGTGAGCAAGTCGAGGCACACCTGAAGATGACGATTGAGTGAACTCAGAAATACACACAGAGGCTCTGATCAAGCAAGTTTGGAGATGCACTTGGAGGCCGAGATCGAGTAAACTCAGAGAAGCACTTGGAGGCCATGATCGAGCGAGTTTGGAGATGTAACTCGATACAGTGATTGAGTGAACTCAGAGCTACACTCCGAGGCAGTGATTGTTTGAGTTCAGAGATGCACTTGGAGGCCATGATTGAGCGAGTTTTGGGATGCACATTGAGCCCAAGATCGAGTGAACTCAGAGATGCTCTTGGAGGCCATGATTAAGCGACTTTGGAGATGCACGTGGAGGCTGAGATCGAGTGAACTCAGAGATGCACTTGGATGACATGATTGAGCGAGTTGGGAGATGCAACTGGAGATGGTGATTGAGTGAAGTCAGAGATGCACAGGGCGGCCGTGATCGTGTGAGTTTGGACCTCCACTTGCAGGCCATGATCGAGAGAGTTTGGAGATGCACTTGGAGGCTGTGATTGAGCGAATTTCGAGATGCACTTGCAGGCTTTGATCGAGCGAGATTGGAAAAGTACTTTTGGAGGTGGTCTATCTGGAGGCAGTCGATGGCAGATGCGCCAGGTGCTGATACTCTATTCATCGGTTAGATAACTCAAAACTGTGGGAATATGATGAGGTGACTTTACCTTTGAAGATCTTATGGAGAACGGGCTGGTGGCGGTCAATCTGTAGGGAGGTACGCCGGAAGGTAAAGGTACATTCAGCACCCAACACGAAATGGTGAGAATGAAATGATGACAGACAATCATAGGTGAATGCTGTACTTGGTGTATGCTGCACTCGGTATTAACTCATTATCATGGCATGGTGAGATACACAGGGATGACTTAACTTTGTGTTCTTGCGATGATGGTAGAGTTGTGGACAAGCACGGGAGAGATTGGGGAGGCAGATGAGAACGATATGGAGGATACAAGAGGATATGAGAAATCAGGAGTACAACTTGCCTGATTGGGTTTCAAAGACCTAGTATCGGCGTTATTACAAGCCGGATCAAGACTCGTACCTGCCGCATCGGGGATGGAAAATTGACTTGCACATGAAATTATCTGACATCCCAGTTTGTCATGATGATTTCCCACATCTCCTCTGATCTCGCTGTTTCTTGTGCTCAACTCTACCATCACCTAGGAACACGAAGTTAAGTCATCCCTCTCTACCTCTCCATGCGATGATCATGAGTTAACACCAAGTACTGCAAACACCAAGTACAGCATCATCTCGAGATGGACAGTACCCACTCCCAGCCAGTTTCATTTCTCCGCAGATATTGTGGTACTCAACTCTCTACATTTCCACAATTACAAGTTAACCAATAAATAGAGTCTCGGCTGCCGTCGCTCCTCCGTCCAGATCGACCGCCTTCAAGTACTCTCCCAATCTCGCTCGATCACAGCCTCGGAGTGTATCTCCAAATGCATCACCGAACTCTCTCAATCATGACCTCGAAGTGCATCTCTGAGTTCACTCGATCTTGTTCTCGAATCGTATCACCACACTCGCTCCATCACTGCCTCCAAGTGCGTCTCTGAGTTCACTTGATCTCGGTCGTTAATGGCATCTCCACACTCGCTCGATTACGGCCTCCAAGTACAATATCAATGAGCAACGGGGAGTATGTATTCGGGAGACCCTTGGGAAGATAGATATCATCTCATCTTCATCTTATCTTATCATGCAACGAAAATACGCACTCTATCTTCCTCAACTTTTGGTCTCACTCGCTGTTTCCGAGAATTCGTGGATGCTCATGGCTGTGTATTATCAGATCTTATCACCTTCCTATGCCCCTCGAGCTAGAACCGCTCTTTCTCACGAATTCCCTGTGGATGTCGCGAGAGGTGTGGCGTAATAGTGATGGTGGGATCACTGCCTTCTATCTCTGTCATTTCACCACAACGGCCTCCAAGTGGTGCATCTCTAGGTTGTCTCAATGGGTGTCTCCAGGTGCTCCTCCGATTATGCTCGACTACCATCTGCTGCCAGATTGACCGTATGTACATATATAGACACTTAAATAATACATGCCATATCATGAGGTAGCTAATCTTGTGACTGTAACAAAACAAATACAATAGAAGAAATGCCTTGTGCTTTTGGAACCCTAAGAACCCCTGCTGCGAGAATGCGGCACCAAGTCTCCAGCAGAGCTGTGCAGTGGTCTCAGCCTCTCCCGACGTCTCCCACAGACCTGCACAGATGCTCTCCGCTGCTCTAACATGTGACTATCCTTCAAGTCAAATCTTGTAGCATCCTGAATGCACCTCCATATCTGCCGGAGCTTTCAGGAGCACCAGGGAATGCTCTTGCAGAGTCTGAGTGCTCTTTCCTTAGCTCAAGGGGGGCCTGGAAGCATCTGGAAGTACTTCGATTCACTGGTGAGGTTGAATGCAGTATCTGGGAGGTTTGCATGTGGCTTCCGGGCCGATTTACATTTAGCTGATGCACCAAATATTCCCAAGATGACAGCATGAAAAGGTATTGATGCAAGACACTGCAATAGAAACAAGGACAAATAAGGGAATCGAGAACAAGTCAGACAGGATGCAACAATGATTCAACTGCTTCTTTGCGTATCTCCACAGAGAGCTTCAGTTACAGATATATTTTGGGCGAATAATGAGCAGGGGATTGTGAATATCGGTTGATGAACAGATGTATAGCAGCTGCAATGTATCATTTGACAAGATATATTCATGTTTATGGTATATGAGGTAACTGTGCAAGAATGATACTGTGCACAGCTTTGCCACAGAGGTGAGTCTCAATCAGTCCGAAGGACAAGCAATATGTTCCATTCAGGATGGATACAACTATTTATGATAGCAGATGTTGAACGGACAATATATCAAAAACAGCATCAACTGAGCATCACCGATATTCGCACTTGTTATTAGAGCAACCGAACAGTGTCTTTCGTCGCAGTTATGTATAAGCGACGTATTGGCAGCTTTTATTGTCAAAGCAGTCAGCAACACAGTTACTCCCAAATTCCGAGAATGAGTATTAACACAGCGTCAATGATTTTAGCTTCGCATCTTGGGCAATCTTAGTTCTAATTGGTTGCTGAGATCCATTGATGAGATATTGGCAGTCTGTAGGGGCTGAAACAACAGCAACATGCTCCCTGCCAGATCCTGAAAAGAAGCATCAACTGAGCGTTAACAGTTTTTGATTGTGCAAAATTGGTAATCAATGCATGGTGTGGATTTTTGAGCATATAGCGGAATTATTGACCACCTTGATAACCGAAAATGCAATCCATCAAAGGATACACACGGATTCCAAATCAATCAATATCACCAACAGGAAAACATCCAAAAACATATTGTTGGTTGTTGATTGAACAATTTTGATAGGATTCCAATATCATACTGCAAAAACAAGAACCTTATATAAATCAATAGATCGACCCGCTGAGCGACCTGCTAACAACCTATCCAATTAGGATGGGATGGGCGATCACCATCACACTGTTCCCGAGCTGACAGATTGGGTTGATTCAAAATCCTGACCGCCAATTTGGTAATTGTCTGGTGTGGACCTGCACCCTCGCCTGAAGTGATGGTAGAGAAATGTTGCTAACATTCAATGATCCACACCCTAAACAATCCTAACACTGTGAATGCCTGTTTCGGAAGTCACATACATAACTGCCTCATCATCCTTGTCTTTGACCACTGGTTGTCAAGCTCTACCTCCTAGGGGTATTTACTACGCCAACAAGGTACTGTGCTGGTATTGCAATTCAACTGCTATTGACAATACCTCATACAGATAGGAGTTTATCTGAAGCCACTTATCAACAAATAGGTTCTTGTCACCAAGAGCCAGTGACAGTACCGTCTCATATACACACCAGGTAAATAACGGTTAATCACTCCGAGCACACGGCAGGTCGCTTAATTTGACTACACTATATTGGAGCCATACATGCTGTTATCTTCAACCACGCTGTTTAGCCATATAGGAAATGGAGATTATCCCGCGCGACTCGGGAAATACAAACCTCTAGTCCTCTACCCCCCTAATGCACAAAGTGTAGTCAAAGTAAGGGTTGATTCATATAGGTCCATTAGGTTGACTGATCTCAGATATATTCATTTTTTGGTTCCCAGTGTATCTCTTATATGATTCTGATTATCTCAAGATGTCATGGTGGTCTGTGATTGACAACACCGCATCCCATCAGGAATAAACCATTGGAGCATGGGATCATAGTCGTTTATTCCCCAACTATGTTGTGACGAATCTGTCGAGATGATTGATTGATTGGGTCTAAGTCTAAGATGACATGTAGCCTGTTCAGTAGCTGCCAGCCCCAATCCACAGCCACTGATGATGTACTCTACAAAGACTCAGTCTAACAGACTGGGAATAAGGTTTCCCATTCATAAGGTGTAACCATTCAGATTGGACAGCCTACAACCATTACTGATTCACAGAGGATACACATCTGTATTGTGCTTCGCTTGACCATACTCATGGATCCATTGATACAAAAGCATGGTAATGAAAAATTGACTAAGCAGTGATCAAATCCCAATGGTAGATCTCTTACTATAAGCTCTGGAAGGAAGTCAGTGCTACTGACATTGACTTATCAACTCACAAGATGCAGACTTATAGTCTTCAACTCATCCAGGAGTTCTCACTTGCCACCAGTGTTATTTGCAATCCTCAGCTTCCATGGACTTTCATGGTATTCGAGGCTCACATGTATATTATGATAGAACTTGCCCTTGGATAGTAATATAGACTGCATCAGCTTTACATTCGTAACAGGTTGTGAGCCTGGAGGCCGTTTACTCCACTTACTTCACACCATTTCCATCTTACAATCCACATGAACCTCAATAACCCTAAACCCACATCTGCCGCCATGGCAACAACCGTTTAAACAACACTAATATTCAACACAATAATTTCAATTGCGACTTCTCATAATGTCTGCTACCACTGAGATGTTTAACACCGATCACATACTTCGTACTATGCTCACTCAAGATATATACCCTACATGGAGGAAATAGTTGAGATGTGGCAAAAGCTACAAGGTCAATTGGACAATACAACATATCAGGTAGGGAGAACACAGATCTTGTGCCAGTTTGATGTCTTACGTCCATCAAAAGATGAGCAGATCACAAAGTACATTAATATACTGATCGATTTGCACAAGAAACCAATTTGATCTCACCAAACCATCTCAAACGCAACAATGAAAATACACCTGTTCTCTACTATAGCGAAAGAATTCGAAAAGATTATCAAGAAATGGACACAAACAATTCCAGTCCCAGCGGCCGAGCAAGTTGTACCCCTACTTAAGACAACGCTGATTGCAATGAGCTTACCCAGGAGATTGGAGACAAGTCAACCTGATCTGCACTCTACAATCAACATCGCGGAGGATACGGCATTTGTGGTGGAGGAGGAAATTTTGTCGTCAATTGTCACTGCGAAAATCACAATATAGAATACAGTTCCATGCACTGCAAAATGAACATTCGTACAACCGAAAGGTATGGGTTACTGAAACGACTCAACAGCAGAACGGGACTCTTCAACTGAATTCTGATTACGGAAGTTGTGTGCTTACACTGGGGACAGGCTGGCCATAGAGAGCCGAATATCACTGTTGCCAAAGAGATCTCAAAGCCCAAGACAAGGTAAACAAACAAAGCCGTACAGACTGGATGGAGGATACCAATATGGCACTAGCACAGCGTGGAGTATCGGCTGGTGATCGTGATCTCGTGTGATAATCAAACACCACTCACACCACTCAGACCACCACTGCACTTACTTGATCATCAACTACATCTCTGACGTGGGTGGTGGACTCACAACATGTGCAATGGTAGAAGCCTCTTGATGTTGTACAAGATTACCTTCACCAACTACTATGAAGCTTGGAGAACAAACAACAGCCGCTACATACTACAGACTCGCCCACCACTCAAGACTTGCATTGGATGCTGTCTATACTGTAGCATTTAACAATCTGTGCTAGAATTAAGTCAACTCAAATATGCTGGATACACAATGACCTTTCGAAGCGGGAAATGCTTTATATCTGATGATGCTAATTCGACCGCATCAATCTCTGCAAACCGCCTCAGAGATCCCTATATACTAGAATCACAGTATACTCTGACCTCCGAATCCAGTGAAAATGACTCTAGTATCAGTGCAAGAACTATACCATCTGACACCACTACAGCCCTCCAGTCAAATGCCGAAACCTCCTTCCATAAGGAGAGAAAGAAACAATTGCAGACAACAAAGATGACTGCTGACCTCACACCAGCACCTACAATCGCTGCCAGACTGTGCCACCTGAAATTAGCCCTTCTTCATCATGCGGCGATGTGATCCCTAATTGATGTACTCAACAACCTCAATAATGCTATGTGCGATGTTTCCTTCCAAGGGAAGCACAAACGAAAGTGTATTCGAACTAAATTAAAAAGAGCCACAGCACTATTCAAAATCGTTCAGTCACATACCTGCAGTCGCATAGCTGTACCGACTAAGCGGGGCCACCTGCAGTATATTATCTTTGTCAATGACTATACATGATGGACCACTGTTTACAATCTCTATCACAAGAAGAAGGCAACCTGCATCGCTGCCTATCAAGACTACCAAGCAAAGGTCGATAGAAGGTGATACAATATCAAATGTCATCGTTGCCATGGTGGCTGGGGAGAATGTGATAATCAGCTCTTTCAAGAACTACTAGCAACATGTGGCACAGCACTTGAGTTCTGTCCACCTTACGGACAGCATAGGAATGAAGTTGTGGAGAGACTGATTTGCTCAATGATTGAATGGACCAATGCAATGATTGAGGATTCACAGGCACCACTCGAGTTTGGGGGGAAAGCAGTGAACACGGCTGTATATCTCCCTCACCGCATGCCCGACAAGGGGCTCACAAGAAGAGATCATCGCAATGCATTTTAGGCCCCATACAATACACCATACAAGATGCTGCATTCTTATGGCAAACCTGAATTTGGCAAACCTCACAATGATTCCACGGGCCAAGTGAATCGATTATAAGGCACCGCTCCATCGTATACGCCATTTCAGATGCTACACCAGAAGACAGATTCCAGAGGAACTGAGAACCGAGCGGACGTTGGGAGCACAGTCGAAGGCCTGCAGGATAATTGGTTACCTGCATTACTCCACAACATTATTGTAATGGCAGTCATGATTAGGTTCTCGCCAATGGCACAAGACGTGTCCAGGGATGGGTAACCGCATCCTTATATAGACCACTCGCGATCTCTCTGAGATCGCCTGCGATAATCTTCCCTATCAACTACTCTATTTTATTACCATATCCATGTGTGCAACCATATCTTCTCATATACTCTCATACGCGGCCATATACGTATATACGGCCATACACTATTATCGCACCAACTGAATTTGATACGTTTCGCTCACGGGATCTTGTGATTTACCCCTTTCGACCCATCGCTATACAATAATGCATTTTATCAAGAAACAGGCCGTTAAAGAAGTCTACCAGAACTCAATTGTGCGTCACTGACATTCGTGAGAGTGATGAAAATCTGCAGGCAGCGGCATCAACACCCAAACGCACTACTCCAATAGTTTTACCTGGCGCAAAGCTTGATGATGACGATGACCTCGACGATGACCTCGGAGTTCAAAGCCAGCAGGCTTGCGCAATCCACAACAATCTGGGTGATCTCCTTTCTCAACTGAGAGACGAGGATCGTCTAGACGTGGCGACTGAAAACTGACTGATGCTGGAAATGCTGCTCGAAAGCCAAGCCTAGTGGATAGCAACAAACAAACTGGAAGGGGAGAAGATCACCCCCGATTGCGCATGAATGGCTGCTGAACAGGATCAATGGGCTGCCGAACGTATGGAATGCACTGAATGAATCACTGTGGGCCCAAGACCGAATACCCACCAGATGGTTGACCCTGTATATTACTGCGGCAGTGCGCAAGAGCTGTAAAGATTTCTGGACGTGTTACAATCAAATTTGAACTCCCATGGCCACCTATTCCCACATAGTGGACCTGATCTTGTCAAATACACCAGCGCTCTTCTGGACACCTAGAGTGATCATAAAAATCCAACACTTGAACAGACGGCGATAACAGACCCTTCAGAATTGGCGGGCGACTTATCAGCGGAATCCGATGCATGCGTACAGGACTTCGACCTCTTTCATAAGAGATGGCCAAGGTTTATGGAGATAAGGCCCGACAACGCGTCACGATGATCACTCAGTTGCAGTGATACATACAACTTCCAGAAGAATCGGTTAGAGCCTATGCGAATCATTTGAAAGCTAATTTGAGACAGGCTGGGTGGAATCTACAGAAGCATGAAGACGTTTTCTACAATATTGCCTGGGCAGGCCTCCGAAACTCTCTCAAGAACACAGTTGGACCGCTGATGCCCGTCAGTGGCAGATTTGACTCCTTCCACGAAATCTTCGATAAGGCGGCGGCCTCGGAAGTTACACGTGTCGAACACATGCAGCCACAGCAGCAGCAACAACAGCAGCAGCAACAACCGCAGCGGAAACTGCCTATGGACTCGTCTTCTAAAGGCGACAAACGAGGCTCCCAGCTATCCATCTCTAAGCCAGCTGACACCACCGGCGGTGGCAAATCCGGCCAATCGGGAACAAACAGACAGAGTGAGTCAGGTGGCACTGCAAGATCGTCAGGCTTAGCGCCAGCACCATGGGTCTCAATGGAAATGTTCGAAAGCCGACCATCTACCGGCAAGTGTTTACAATGCGGATCTCCAAACCACAAGGGGAATTTAGGCCCTAAATACTCATGAGGAGGTAACCAACCACAGCACGACCAGACATTAACTCCAGTCCGGGACGGAGGACACGAAATCAAACGACAGAAGTCTTTCGACAATCAACAGCAAAAAGACTCATAGGTCCCTCTCGGCAGTTGGCCTGACAGGAGAGGTTTGACAAGGCGGAATTAGGTTCACAGTGGTTGCTGATGGAGACTTTCCTGGCAACGATGGACAGCATACAACCCCATCGGATCGCTTTGAAGTCTAGAGAGGTTTTGGAGAGTACAAAAGGTCACATGTCAAGTCAGTATTTATGCGAAACGTCCCGACTGGACAGGTCACATATCATTCACGAGGATTTTATCAGAGACAGAAGTGGCGAAATGTAACCTTTGTGAGCTCTCATCGATTGTGGAGCGACTAGCATCTTCAGGGCACCGAGACTGCAAAAACGGCTTGGTCTAGCAGATGAGCCAGCATACGTTACAACTCTGGGCCTCAATGGCTAAGCAGAGGCTGACGCAAGCGACAGTTGAAAAATGTCATTCACGGTTCAGTATATGGAGCACTTATTACCAGGTCAACAATCAGAGGTGCTAGTGGTGCTCATGCAGGCTTACGACTTGGTTTTGGGATTGCATCAGTTCCAGTACAGAAATCCTGACATCGATTGGCAACGCAATCGACTTTTGTCTCCACAAATCCCAGGTGGAGTGGAAGTGCTGGCAGTGGACCGGGTAGACCATCAGGAATGCCCTGCGAATATACCAGGATCTATGGCTAAGGAGGAGGAGGCGTGTTCTGAAGAAGGCCGCAGTATCCCAGATACTCAAATACTTGCAGCAACTGCTGTTGACAATCTACTGGCCAGTGAGAAGGTCGTCGGGACATTCTTCCTAAGAGTGGGGGATTGTACAGGACTGCTGCGAGCGACCTTCGAAGGCATCTCTGAGGATGAGTGAGATTGGCCCGAGGTGCTGGACGTGCGAGCAGGAGGCAGTGGCGGTAGTTGCAGCCGAAGCACGTCCACATGGGAATATTGAATGACTGCTAACGGCACCCTGAGACACAAAGGGAGTAGTGGACGGTGGGCCTTGGGTCTTCCATGGGCGAACAGTTTCAAATATGGGCTCCTGGATATTCCTCCTTACTGCTTCCTATATATATATATTATGAATGGAGAACTAACGTTTTCAGATGAAGCTAGTAAAACGACAAAGAAAGTGCCTACAGACAATAGAGAACATATCCTGGCCATATACAGGGATTTCGTGAAGGTTTTCAGCAAAGGTAATGCGCAGCCACTCCCGCTGCACTGGTCAACCGACCATGCAATTGACATGGAGCCCAGCTATATCTTGCCATATGTGCGGATTCACAACCTATCGGAGTTCAAGTTGAGGATGTTAAACGCTTTCATTGAAGGAAGCCTAGCCAACAAGTTCTTTCGGCAGTCATCATTGCCGGTGGCGGCGCAGTTTCTCTTTGCAAAAAAGAGCAATCGGGGACTACGACTTGGTATCAACTATCGTGTACTTAACATGGCGATGGTGAAGAATCTATATCCCCTTCTGTTAATCTCAGAGATGCTTGACTGCATGCGGAAGGCGAGAATATTTACGAAGTTGGACCTCCGCAGTGTGTATGACTTCATCCAGATCAAGGAAGACGACAAATACAAAATGGCTTTCTGAACATGTTATGGCCAATTCGAATACCGGGTGATGCCATTCGGCCTAACAAACGCACCGGCTACTTTTGAGTCCTACATTGATGATTGCCTATGGCCATTCATTGACGACTTCACCATAGGCTACCAGGACGACATACTCATCCATTTGAGAAACGAGGAGGAGAATAAGGAGTATGTGTACCAAGTGCTACTGTGACTCAAAGAATTTGGCCTGTATTGCAAAGCCGGAAAGTGTCAATTCTGAGTGTCGGAAGTCAGCTTCCCAGCGTATGTTGTCACTCCCGATGGAGTCGGCATGGATTCGGACTGGATCTCCACAATTGAGGACTGGCCGACACCGAAATCAGACAGAGAAGTCCAGGTGCTTCTCAGATTCATCTGGAAATATACCAAGGTGAGTCTTCCACTGATGGAATTACTAAAGAAATTAGACACATCACAAGGCAAGAAATTGGAAGGCTCAGCCAAATGGGAATAGACTGGGAAGCTGAGTTGGCTTTCCGGAAACTAAGAAGGTCCATCACTGTAGCACTCATCCTCCAGTATTTCGATCCGGTCAAGGCGATTATTATCCAAACAGATGTGAGTGAATTCGCGATTGTGGGCATTCTGAATCAGTACGATGTTTTCGGGGTTCTCAGGTCTGACACTTTCTACTCCCAGAAGTGCTCTCCAGCCGAACAGAATTATGACACTTATGATCAGGAGCTTTTGGCCATTGTGGAAACACTAAAACTGTGGTGGCATTATCCCAAGGGGGCCAATTACAGGGTTTTAATTCGTCCCAACCACAAGAATCTCAACTACTTCCAGATATCCAAAGTGCTCTCCAGAAGACAAGTTAGGAGGTCGGAAATCTTTTTGGCTTATATCTTTGTCCTCGAGCAGCCGGGAGGCATCAAGATACCTGCCCATGGCCCATCCAGACCACCCAACTACAAGATTGACTATGAAAGGTTTGTGGTGCACCGATTGGAGACCATCCAAGTGGAACCATAGGACGATCTTGTGCCAGCAATTATTGCGGCCCAGGCTTCCGACCCTTTGGCTGTTGACACCCCGGCGACCCTTGTCGACCAACCAATGATAGACGGCACAGATATAACCCAAGAGGAGAGCCAATGGAAAGTCGTCGCAGGAGTCATGACTGTTGAGGGGAGGATATATGTTCCAGCGATTGATTCTCTATGTGGAACAATGATAAGTCTATTCCATGACATCCCTGAGTCCGGGCATTTTGGAGGTTTTAAGACTACTGAGCTGGTATCAAGGGATTTCTACTGGCCAGTATTAGACTCGTCTGAAGGTAAGTGTGTCAGTGGCTGCGAAGTATGACACCGAATCAAAGCACCTCGGCACGCCAGCCACGGAATGAACATGCCCTTGGAGAGACCATCACGGACATGGGAATGCATCACGATGGACTTTGTCACTGACTTACCAGAGACAACAGCACCAGGCTACACCGCAATTCTTGTCATCGTGAACTGACTGATGATGATGGCAATCAACTTACCATGATGGAAGGATATCGACTTGCCGGAGCTGGCCTGGTTCTTCTTTGAACACGTTATCTGCAAGTGCGACTTCCCAGACAACATAGTCACAGATCGCATACCCAGTTTACAAGCGGATTCTAGACCCTGGTATGTTGTCACTTGAGTACTTACCATTGGCACTCAACAGCCTTCCATCCACAGACAGAAGGGCAGACAGAGCGTCAAAATCAGGTGATGGAGCAGTATCTCAGGGCTTTCTGCAACTACGACCAGGACAATTGGGTCGAACTCTTGCCGCTAGCCATATTCGCTTACAATAACGCATTAAACACGTCCACGAGGATGACTCCCTTCTGGCTGATTACCACTACCATCTGGTGATGCTGTTTACGGCCCCGAAGTAACCATCCAGCCTGAATTTGGAAATCTTAGCACACACTTCCGGAGCTGGCTTGGAGGAGACTCACCAAACTCTCCGTAAGAACGTGCAGGAGGCTCAAGCCAGTCAGACGAAATACACCGGCAACAAAGATGTTGTTTTGGAGGTTGCAGATAAGGTCTGGCCTACAATGCGGCACTTCGGGACGACAAGACCGTCAAAGATATTGAATTATAAATGGACAGGACCGTACACAGTAAGTAAGGTCATCAATAAGTATGATTACAAATTAGACCATCAGAATATGATCCAGAGGCACAACGTTTTCCACTTATCTTCACTCGATCGCTATACAACTCCTACGGCCTGCCCACCGCTATCTGAACCGCAGCTGACGGTCGTGGATGACTGTGACGAATGGGAAGTTGACCGGATCCTCGACTCTAAACAATGCAACTGGAAGCTCAATCGTCCCGTTCAATGTGCGGGTAACAGTTACGTCCGAAATAACTCCAAACCTGCGGAGAATCTTGTCAATGAGCAGGAATTGGTTGATAATATTGACCAAGAGCATCCGAGGAAGCCTCGACAATGATTGGCCTGGAGGAGTGGTATAGAACGTTGAGGGGGTTTCATTGTGCTTACATTCTTTTGGATCTCGGCCCAGTACAAATGCCGTAGGCATTTTTTTTTACCACCTCCAGAGACAAGTAAAGTGGACGTGGAGTTTCCCTGTGCATTGAATGCGCCGTGAGGATGCTCATAGGGCACTGATCGGTTGGGGGATGTATTATGTTGTGCAGAGGCATACCCATTGGTTTTGTATCTTTTCGTGGGATTTCTCTTATTATATATACGTATGTGGCAGCCCAGGGGGTCGGCTTCTAAAGGGGGGGATGATCCAATAGCAGTCAAGATTAGGTTCTCGCCAATGGCACGAGACGTGTTCAGGGCTAGGTAACTGCAACCTTTTATAGATGACTCACGATCTCTCTGAGATCGCCAGCGATTATCTTACCCATCAACTACTCTAATATATTACCAAATCCATGTGTGCAACCGTATCTTCTCCTATACTCTCATACGCGGCCATATATACATATCTGGCGTTACAGTTATGGAAAATCAGGGACCCGGAGCTTAATACAGGAAATGCTCAATCAGATGTTATAGTTGAACAGGTCAGTTATGCCTACATATCGTGCCCCCAATCACATGAAAAGAAGCAGGGCATACATGATGATGAGCTGGAAGGAACTACCGATATTGACATATTCGGTCTACCACATTAAGAAACTCATATTAAAGAGATAGAGATGGATCCCTGTTGAACGGATGAGCGCATTGCTCACAGCAACACTCAGAATACAAGTGGAATGGGTGATAGCATGTCTCATGGCCGTACCGATGAGATTGCCCGCTGGCCAGTCGCTGTGGGTCCCACCGCGGCAGGAGCAAAATTCAATCATACATTCACTGGGAACATTACAAACGGGCATGGAGATCAAAGTCCACCTGCTTCAGGTGAGGGCGATGGCCATGCTCACATACATATGGCTCCTGACCAGGATGCCCACACACATACAGACAATACACACTGTGGTCACTATCCAACCCTCAAGTCTCATCATCAAGCCCCATTAAGAGATGAGGATATCACACAATGGTTATTGCAACAATCTTTCATGGCTACTTCTAAAAGATCAAAGAAAGCCCCATTATTGACAGACAGAGTCACAAGATGCAGAGCATAGGTAAACATCTCTAAACTGATACATAATGCACTAGCCTCAACAACAATCAATGACGATCCATGCTCATATGAAGAAGCAATGCTTAGCCCACTCAAGTCACAAAGGCAAACCATCATTATGGAGAAGAGCAAATCTATCATACCAATGAGACCTTGTCACCAGTCAACTTACATCAATAATGAGAGGATTATAGAGCAGGGCTAAGCAGATCGAGCTGGGGTTTCAAGGCGAAACAATCTCCTGACAGTTCAACACTGTACACAGCCAAGCCAGTGATCAAACGAAATGAGAAACTGGACAAATGAGAAACATACGCACTGGTCAGCGAACATACAATGATTCGACTACTCATCGGTAGCGCTGAGCGAAACAATGGCAAAATTGATCATCTCGAGGTGGTTACTGCATTCCTTAATGCTGATGTTGACGATGATTCCCTGCTGATGGAAGAACAGGAAGACAGGCCAAAGGGTCATATGAACAACTTCCCTAAGGGGGAAATGTCATCAGTCTAAGTCATCCAGATACGAAATGTACTTCACGGCCTTTCACAGGCGCCAGAGCTCTGGTTCCAGCAAATTAATGGGTTTCTCCTACAATTAAGTTGCGTCCAATCAGAGGCCGATCCAAATCACTATATTCGAAACATAGGTGGTATTCTTCTACTACTCTACATTGAGGTTATGCTCTTGATCTACTAAACACAAGCAGCGAGAGAGGCAGAACAGATCAAGACAGCTTTCGCTACAACTGACAAGATTACCAATCTTTGCACCACACTACGATTTCTCGGAATCGAGATATACCGAAACCATGATTGCACAATCAGTCTTTGTGAAAAACCGTTGATGAATTCAGTGCTCAAACGAGTCGATATGGAGAGGGCTTATGATGCTATAGCTCCACTTGACGACAAGCTTAACATTGATCTGGTGGACGAGACTGCGAGAGAAGCCTCTCCCATAGAATACTAAGCAATGGTGGGATGTCTCATGAATATTGCACTTGCTATGAGACCTGATATATTGTTTAGAGTGCCAGCACTTAGTTGTTACAATTCAAACCCTTTCACAAGTCATCCGGCTGTAGCGAAAAGAGTACAATGATATTGCAAGGCAAAGAGAGACAACCAATTACACTACGATACGCACCGCGGCAACCTCACTGGATACACAGACTAAGAACGGGGCAACAACAGCACCAATCGAAAATCTCCGGGAGGCCACATATTCCTCTCGAATGTCACAATGACTTGGCAATCCCTGAAGCAGGAGATTGTTGCCATGTTGACACTGGAACCAGAGCATATCGCATGCTCTGAGGCCTTCAGAGAAAGCAAATGGGTATTGCAGTTATGCAAAGATTTCAAATACAATCAGAACAACAAAAATGATGAAACTGACCAGCTCGAAGAACACAATCTAAATGACAAACACAACAAAATTGACAAAATTGACACAATTGATGAAATTGTCGAATAAGATGAAAACAAGCCACTACCTATTCTCTGTGATAATGAGGGTGAACTTGCTGATATCACCAGTGTAGTCATCAAGTATCAAACGAAACATATAGATGAGTCCTACCATAACTACCTGGATCTCCATGAACGATGCATAGTCAATTACTGATGGATATCAACATATGAGGATGAGGCAGATAGCATCAGAAAGGCATTGGGAAGACAGAAGTATGAGAAGTTCACGAAAGCTATAGGCTGATGGCAGAAAGAGCTAGAAGGTAGCTATTACAAAATTTGTATGCATTTGGATTGTGTATGAATGGGGACAGCCATCCCATATCAGGCTATGGACTACACTCTTTCCCTGGGAACTACAGCCAATTGGAGGATGATTTCAGTGAGGCGCTGGAGACTTCACTTTATGGTGTTTGTATTGTTGCCTTGTTCCATGGAGTGCAGCAAGTGGGGGAATAATTACTTGATGATCTCTGAGGAAGTCATCTGTACTGGGATCATCATATCAACTTACAGGCTACGAACTCATAGTCATAGATTCATACCTCAGACTTCGCTCTTCACCACTGGTATTCGTAATCGTGAGCTTCGATTGACTTTCCTGTTGGTCCAGTCTTTCATGTATATTAAGACAGAGCTTCCTCTTAGATAGTAAAATAGACTTCATCAGCTTTATATTTCTAACAAGATCCGATTGGGATATCTGAGTGATAATTCCTTATTCTGAATCAAGTATCCATATTAAGATCACTGAGTAATGCTGTGCGATCCCAGAAATGTACCTGTAACACCAAAGGCATACCTGTTACAAAGCTGGGCTAGCTGAGCGAAGATGACAAACCAAACTGAAAGATGGACACAATCTCAGAAATTGTACAGGAAGGCAATGTACGCTTCGGCAGAAGCAGAAGCAGTGTGATGAATTGACACAACATTGATGGTGGAACGCGGTTGATGACTTCCGTGAGAGTTAAATGAAATCCTGGAAAGCTGAATTGAAGAATCCTGCAGTCGTTATGGCACAAAGGCAGAAAGTTGCAGCCTCACCTGCGCAGAAAATGATTGGCGAGCTTATGGGGACTGTTCATATCATTCCGTATACATCTCAAATGCCACATGGGACATCTCGACCAGGATATATTTGTATCAGTCCAGATTCTGGAAAACCACTGTCACCAGAATGCATCGCAAGTCCCCCACTCAATGTGGCACCAAATTTGTCACCTGTTAAGAAATCGCAGCCTGTTAGACCACTATGCGTTTACCTCTCAATATAGCCTCGCTTGCTGATTACCTGACATGAATCGGATTCAGATGAAGATATGGTGACGGGTAATACATTACTGGATGAAGTGATTGGTAATTGTAATTCTTAACGACTTGTTTCTTCGAAATGCAATTCATTTACCACCTTTGCTATGTGTCAGCTTGTTCTTGATTTCAGTGACCAAATTGTAAGTCAGAATTGTTCAACTATGCAAGTGCAGGGGTTGTAAGTGCCATATGAAAGTTCAAGACTATGAATGAAGTTGATAGACGACCAACAAACTTGATATCGACTTGCCTGTTAGTATGCAGTGAGTAATGAATAACTAAATAAGACACAAAATTTACTAATGAAATTGTAGTCAGTGATATTATACAAGTCATGGAGGGAGGGAGTGATACCCAATGCAAGTCTCTATCAATGATTACTGTCTTGATGAATGCATCCATTCTTCCAACTGTAGAACTCTCCTCTCGGACCTTGTGCCATGGTCGAGATTTTAGATATTCCCTAGAGCAGGTCATGTAAATCAAGGAGAAAGAGGTGAACCATGAAAGGTAAGGAAGTTGGGCTATTCATCATAAAAACTAGTAGATGGATCTTCATGCCTTGAATTGCCAGCAGAAATCGCGGGAATGTAATAAGCCTAAGTCATGTATTTTTTGGATAACATGTATAGTGGTGGAACAGAAATTGAATGGCCTCAAAACTTTTGGATGAAAATGGTTATTCATAGAAGAAATATATTCGCTGTCAATAATGCCTCTATGCAATTTTGCATACAATTGTTCAGCACACAATGACTGTTGGTTTGTCTGTAAGGTGAGCGTCAACAGAGTGTGCATAATTTTTAGTCTTACACGTTGGGCACCAACGGGCTGCATAGTTCCATCCTTCCAAAGTAACAGTGATGGCCGATGCTATAGGTAAAACGGAACGTGACATGATCGTTACCCTATTCTAGAAATGAGCATCATCAGAGTATCACTGATTTCAGGAATTGCATCATGCACTAATAAATGGCTATGCAATGGCATCAACCCATACTGAGTGTATTAGCACCCTTCACCAGCAACAACGCTAGTGACCATATCACTACCACTTTTTAAAAATGAGTATCAACATAGTGTCAATGATTTTTGGTCTTACATTATGCATAATTAAACAGCTGTGCAACGACAATAACCGTGTATCAATGTATTGCCTGCCTGTATGAGCAATAGTGCGACTGAATATATTGCTACCCCCTCCAAAAAATGTTTGTCAACACAGCGTCAACAGTTACCGTGGGGGCTCTGTAACCACCACAGCAATGAACTTCATTGCAATGTTCGTAAATTGAGTTTTTAATAGACAGTCTTTTCAATATATCTCTGTATACAACTTTACAGATTTGCATGAAATGTCTCACTGGTTTTACTGTTTTCTTGTTCATAGTTCTAGAGGCAATATTTGAGAACCAGCTGTCCACTTTGCGATAACATAACTTCGGACAATCTCTCAAGTCAACCTACTCAGCTATCAAATACCTTCCGCAATGTCGAAACCAAAGTCTCTAAATACCTTGTTGGTGGAGGTTTTGATATTTCTGGAAACTGAATGTGTCTTTATCCGTGTTTCCAGCAACCATACTTTCCAAAACATATGTGCTGCATGTTGAGCATTTAAGGATGTGGGCTTGAAGCGATCTATTGCATTGGACAATTCTAGACATGCACCTTTGTGGCATTTCTGTTTGCAGGGCAGAATTGCGAAGACCAGCAGCCCTGGCTTCATCTTTATCGTCTGGCATCAAGTTCTGTGCCATATCTCAGAACATGGAACCAGCTCAATGGGGAAACACTTGCTGGCAAAAGCACATCTTGCAAAGTTAAACAACTTCACAAAGTTGGAATATAAAGACTTGACTAGTTCAGCAGTGAAAGAAACTACTTTGGCCATACAGACGAGACAAGGAACACAAGCAATTGCAACAGTAAGTTCACAAAGGAAATTCATATTTGACATTTTGGTTGTATCCATATTACTTAGAGTGACACACAAAATGCTCCAAACTGGCAGTTCAGAACTTTCTAAATACTGAAATTCACCAAGACACTTGGAATTACTACCTCATATTAGAATTAGTTTTGGTACATATTCCCTGGAACGCAATCACAATCCTGGAGATAATACAGTCATATAACATATTATGAAGCGAGCTGGAGCTGCCATTTGCCATTACTGTTGCCAATATTGGCCAGAGGGAATACTCACTAACAGTGGATGCAATTAAGATGCAATTACCATCAAGAAAAATTGTTAGTTTAGCTTCAGACAGGTGGCCATCAACGAAGAACATTGCCATAATGTCGGTCATTGCTTACTATTGGGATAAAAATTGGACAATATGAACAGTATAACTTGCTTTTAATGAAGTTGAGAACCTATTCTTTTACTATTTTGAAAAGTAATTATGGATGATTGGCAAATGCTTGATATACTGGGGCAAAGCTAGCAATACAGGTAAAGTAAGTTCCTAATCGTATACAGCTCACTAATGGCGATTTACAGGGAATAAGGACCGATTACGCTTCTTTGGACTACTTGATAACATAGGATCTGAATGCAATCCTTGATGTCTCCGAAATTTAGTAGCCAGCATTCAAAAACGACATACAATGCTTTGGATGAGTCATTCTACTTGGGGTAGTTGCATTGATGAGCAGCTTTGAAGTAAATAGCCGTACTAGATCATTGGAAGCCCATCAGGGTGATTGGCAATTTGGGGAGAATCAACGCATGGACATTGGGAAGTGTCAAAGGTTTCGAAGAGAGGGCCATGCAACAATCATCAAGGTGTCTGCCATGAGACCAGGTTTAGCCAAGTTATTTGAGAACTGACTTATTTCAAAACATTTTGGTAGTCTTCAGCTTTTCATTCCAATTGCAGCAAATGCTGGCTGTATTGATTACGCTGAGCCCATGGCATCCAATGGAGTTTGTTGACTTTCAAAAGCCAAAGCGCAAATCACAATACTACTTATTATGGATGGGAAGACACAGTGGAGTGCAACAGTGGAGATGCTTGAGCTAGCCTAACAATCACAAGAATTCACCCATGAGTGGATTATTAATCCACAATTGAGTAATTACCGGCCAGTCTTCACAGCACAGAATGAATTGAACATCATCAAGCACCTCATGGATGTTTTCTGGCCATTCCAAAACTGCACCTTGTGGATGTTGAAAATGCATACTGTTACTCTGCATCGCATTATCACCATCTGTAATGACATGTTCAATCACTGGATGGGATTATGGGAGCTTTAGCTAAGTAGAAGACTCAATGGAAGGAAAACTGATACTTCGCAGTGAAGGTTGCGCATTAGAAGTTGTTCAAATATTATGCTGAAGTAACCGTATTGATGAGTACACTTTTTGATTCAGCACTGGTCCTGGATCCTTTCAAATGTTATGATCGTATAGGATGTGGGTCAAGGGAATGCATAGTAATCCTGAGAACGAGACATCGTATACTACCCCATAGCAAGAGGTGTGTCTGATGTATGTGGCGAATCAATCATGTGTAAAACACAGTCGTTGGCCCATCAATACTCCTGACAGCATACTGAGCAACAATCTGTTCTCCTCTCCAACAGCTTCTCAATCTGGTCAATCTTCTTTTGATTAGTGTGATTTGTCCAGTAATGATGAAAGATACTTATAGCCTGGAGATGTGGCTGAAATGATGCCCTGACAATGTAATTGCGCAGCTCACATATTCACAGCCACAATGCTCAATCTGAATTCATCAACCAAATCACCAATCAACTTGGGGGCAGTTAATCCAGATTATAACGATTACCACTATGACCCTGTACAGAATAGCAGTACATTCTGGATTAGCACACTATTTGCAACAGGTTCAGGTCACTTGATAGCGGACTGGGTTCGGACTATGAACATGCTGCTGTATTGATCCAGATCCATCCGTAAACCCAACCTGCTACCTGTTGTCAGGTCAAACGTATACCCGTACCCATCACCCTAATGGTTTCACTGGCATCAGCTTGCACCATGGGTTTGGATATCTGGTGCTGCTTGACAGATTGGCCTATTCATGGTTGCGTTCAGGTATTCTACTGTTTATCACAAAATAATAACTATGGTATGTTTCTGTCCTTTTTGGATGTTTGGGTTGCCTTTCTAATCAAACAAATGGAGATACACACTCCCTGCCCAATCCTGGAAAATGGCATCAATCAGATGTCAATCATTATTACTCTTGTGTTTTGGGTAATCTGAGTAGCGATTGGTTACAGACATTGATACACGAGGTATAGGTCACATTCATAGTCAAAAGAAGAACGAAAACACTCCCAGCCAGATCCTGATACTAACCATCAACTGAGCGTATACAATTCTTGGTTTTGCATCTTGGGTAATCTATGTGGTACATAATTTGAGATATCTATATTCCAGGAGTTAGTATCCTGTAGAGGTAAATAAGTAAGAGATATTCCCACAACAGCATCCTGGACAGTAACAACTTATTCCATTTACACTGCTGCAACTAAGAGTTCAGGAGCGATCTAGTTTATAACATGGGCAACCTTTGTTTATGGACAAAAATGGCAGCATCATCCTTTCATTACCCATAATGAATGGCCAAAAATCGTTGCCGCACAGCTAATACTCATATTTAAGATGGAGTTAGGGGAGTGAAGCTATCTCTTTTACCAATACAGGCAGTCAATACTTTAATTGTGTGTAGCAATGTGCAAATTACATTTTGATTACCTGACTTACATGACCGAAAACTGTTGATACTATGTCGACGCTCATTTTCAAAATGGGGCAGGGAGTGTGTCGGTTTCCCTTTTGCCTATGAAAGCAGCTGATGCCTCATTTAGGAATGGCCCCAACTAATCCCCACTCAGATTACCCCAGATGAACAATCAGAAATCGCTCACCCTCCATTGATACTCATTTTGTCCCAGGCGTATCCACTATATCGTATCATTTTATTCGGCATAGTATATCATTGATGGTGTTTCGGCAGCCTTTGTACTGTCTTCATGTACTTTCTCTTTCATCACTACATTTTGTTCAATAATATATATAAATATAGCCTTTAAAATAATATTCAAAGAATTCACAAAGTGTAGATAATAATACAATCAATAATTCCGTTCTGTCCTATCGATCCTTGTCTTCAGTTACAGGTTCACTCACTATGCTGCTGTCGGTGGCAAAACAGCTGTCAGCTGGATTACTACACCGTCCATAGTGTTCACACCAGTAAATGTTTCGTCATCAGTCAGCAAAGCTAGAATGCATTCTTTATCACGTTTGTGATCCTTGGGATATGTGTCACAATTGAAACACTGAGCACTGCACAGAGGAGTATGTATAAACCTATATCTGGGTGGGGTGCCGTTGATTTGGGCAGCGTAAGCGCCCTCATTTAATTCAGCTGGAAAAGGTGTTGTTGGAGGCAGATAGAGCAACAGTTCTGGTGTTAGCTGTCTGGGCCGGTCTCTTGCAGGTTCACCTGTTTCTCTGCACCTCCATTTGGTCTGCAGACTCTGTACTGTGCCATTCTGCGAAGAAGCACAGCCGTCCATTCGATTTTCACGAACACTGGCCAGGTGTCTGTCCATAGCAGCCTTCACATACTTCTGCCCAGCAAACTCAACACCCGACATGATCTCTTCTTGGACATTGGCCCAAGGATGTTCGATTAGTTATTGCGTTTGTTCTATTGCAGCACACAAATATTCACCTTTGGGCATTTTGGCCATATTTACGGCAAAGGGCATATTGGACTGTTCTAGCCTTACCCGATCTGCATGCCTTGCCACAGTTGCAGACATGTTGAAAACCTACACGAAATTTGTTGCTGCTTCTACAGCTGACATTCGGCTATTGCCTCTACTATATACGGTTCAGTCGCATAGTCTGAGTAGTATACAACCTATTGAATTCACTGTCGGGGACCGTTATCACTAAACTAGTCTGCCAATATCCCAGAGATGGGCAAAACCTGATGTTCAATTTTGCAAACTTTACAAACAAATATCTTCGTTGACCAGCATGGTTTCCCATAATAGGCAGCTCTACATTTGTTATACAGCTTTCAACCTACACCAGCTGCATATTATATCACTTGTTGATGGCTGTCTACCTGGATACAAATCTGTTCACATTCGATTTTGTTCTACTGCTTATTCTTACTGTTTCTGATTTCATGGACAATTGTTAACTGTGCGTCCTGGGACATATTTTCGGTGGCAGCATGGGCAGTGTGGCGGTGGATTAAGTGGCATTTGAGTTTTAGCAATGCCTCAGTGGGTGGCAAATTGTATGAAGTGCCTGTTGGTCTGCTCAATTCCGATCAGCTTGACTGTTGCGAAGGTCATTGTTAGGTGATGATTTGCCGGTGTGCAAATGGAGAGAAAGATGACATTAAAAAGGTGTGGGATGTCCCCAGCAAGACCATAACAAATAGAAGTGGGATGTCCTGAGGAATACACAGTTAGCATCATGTTAAAATGGAATGAATAACAGCCAACATGCTCATTCTACTCACGATGAATACTGCTTTGAAAGGCTGCAGATTGCATGGGCATCCAACCATCCTGCAATTTGCACCAAGTCGGTCTAATGTTGTTTCTTTGGTTATAAGCAACAATAGAGGTGATTGACCACCAACATCTCATTTTGTAAGTTTTCAAAAGTGCGTTCCTCGACAGAAATGACGTCTAGCGGTGTTTGTGTCAAGACACCCAATGGATCTGATATGAACCAAATGCTAAACATCACGTAATGTTCTACAGTTCGCATTGCTATTCCCCATGTAGTAACAGTCACAATGCAGATTTTGCTTGGTTCAAGTCGAATAGGCATACCAATCTTGATGGAAAGAATGCAGCTTGCCTCCATGTGGTCCATATCTTCCAACATCCAACATCTCCCCATCAAGAAAGTCAATACGAAATATAATGGTCAAGGCTCCAACAGAAAACCCTTCGCCACAGCCGGCAGGCAACTATGGGAAATCGACACAGCTCTCCACTTGATGACGTCAACAATAGAATGAAGCCATCAGCAGCTTGGAAGCTGAAAGAGTCCGAGCACTTGCAGTAATGCTTTGCACACTATCCTGAATGAGTCTTGCGACAGGGAAATGATGACAAACACAATTTTTAACCAGCCAAGAGAAAGGCGAATAGATCAAGGATTATGTGGATACAGAAACTGCGGCGGCGAAAGGGCCAGTCAAAGACCCAGAGGAAGTGATTAAACTGGAGCAGGATAATATGAAGAATGCTGAAATAATAGGATTGAGAAGCAGAAAACACGCAAAAATATTTGAGGAGATGTAGAATGCAATTATAGATAGTCTGAGTGACATTGCAAGTGCTGACGATGAGAAGAATGGGGAAGATGAGGAATGTGATGAAGAAAATTCCGATCTACGCAAGCTGAGTGACGATGATTAACCAGGCCGCGTAATGGGTACAATTCCCACAATGGTACATCATCGCATGGAGAGACTTCAGTAAAAGCTGAACAAGCTGGACAAATTCATACAATAGGGATGTGGTGACGCAGCTGACTACTTCCATGAGAGCGAGAGGAAGTAAGGGATGGCTGAATTGTAGGTTCTGGCCGTTGTTCACCCACAGTCATAAGATTCTGTCGCCCAGCTGCGCTGACAACCTTTGAAAAGGATATGGAGACTGTTGATGTTGTCCCCGCAAAATCGCAACAGCTGCAAGCGATTTCTCGACATCAAGGTGTTCATATAAGCCTTGGTTGCTTCAAACCCCAATCACACAAACACATTGGGTCTCTCCCGTCCAATGTAGTATCCAAAGTGTTCTTGAGTACATAATCAACCCCGGTGGAAACCGTAAGCTTTTAACCCTGCATATTGCCTTTCTTGCAAGTTACTATACAGCAATTAGATCTGAACGAAGAAATGGTGATGGCTATTGCATATTTGCAGGAGTTAATTGGCAAAGTTGTATTGTTAATGATATATCTCTGGGAAAAGCAACGTGTGTATCTATTGTGCAAGATGTCAGCTACTGCTTGATATTAGTGACCAAATTCTACAACATGATAAGTTGTCATTAAATGTACAAGGGTCATATGGGCTGTGCGAAAGTTGTAGACACCGAATCATGTTGATTGACAACCGATGAACTTGATATTATTTAGCCTGATACAGTTACATCAGAAAGCTAACATGAAAATAGAAATGAACTGAACAAACAAAATTTAAGTCAGTTATGTCATACCAGTCATCAATTGCCCAGCCACAGCACAATGCAAAATGAGATGAATCACGACCGTCATTATGTATACGTTCATGCAACCAACTGTCTAACTCTGCGTGCAATCCTGGTTCAGATAGTCAATATTGTGAGAATGCCTTGTGCTAAATGATGAATATCAATCAGAATATGGTGGATGAGGAAACCTGAGGAAGTCGGACTATATATATCAAAAACTGGTGTATGGAGCTACATGCAGCAAATTGCCAGCTGAAAGCGCTGGAACATGATAGGCCTATGTTATTTACCGCTCTGATGAAGTTTCTTGTAGTGGATCAGAAACTGAAATAATTCAAAGGTTTTGGATGTAAATGTCTATACATAGAACCGATATTTTGGGTATCAATATTCACTGCAGGCATTTCTGCATTCCATTGTTGAGCATCCCATGACTGTTAGTGTGTTATAAAGGCGAGCATCAACTGAGTGTCAATGAGCTAATGTCTGATAATTTTGGCAATCGAATGGCTGCATACTCACATCATGACAAAGTGATTGTAGTGGCCAATTTTATCAGTGAAAAGGAAAGTGCCACATTTGATGCCCCATTCTAGGAATAAACATCATCAATGGATCAACGAATTTTTGGTCTTGTGAATTCGATTATACAAAAATGTCCTGGGTACTGTGACACATACTGAATGGATTAGCCACATTTATATTCAAATACGTTAGCTATGACATCACTACTATCTTCTAAAAATGAGGCTCAATGGAGCATCAACAATTTTTGGCCTTGCATCTTGGATAATCAACATGATGTGCAATGACATTCACCTATAATCAAAGTATTGGCAGCCTTTATGGGCAACAACGGTACTGATGATATCACTAAGATCTACTACAAACAGTCATCAAAGAAGCGTCAATGACTTTTGGTCTTGCTTTCTACATAATTGAAGGGCAATGGAGACTGGTCAACCCCTAATCAAAATTTCGGCCGCCTATAAGTGGGATAATGCCTCAGACGATGTCACTACCTGCATCTGAAAATGGTCATCGCCAGCGCAGCAATAATATTTGGTTCTACATTGTGCATGCTCAATGCGCAGTGGAATAGTATTAACCTATAACCGAAGTATTGGCCACTTTTATAAGCAAAAATAGGGGTGTGGAAATTGCTACCACCCCCTACAAATGAATTTCAATGGAGCAACAAAGATTTTTCGTCTGGCACCGTGGATAATCTATGGGCAACGATATCATGCTAACCCATAATCGAAGTATTGATCGCCTCTATGGTTCAAAATCCTAATGACCATACACCAACAAAATGGGACATGTGTTTCCATAATGGACCCCATGAACTGATTCTTCTCTACATTCTCCACAAATAATCTTACCAATTTATTTGCAATCTTCCACAAGGCTTGAAAGTACTCAATGATGTCATCACAACGTCCCGACATCTGAACAGCGTGTTTTGTAATTTAAGGACATTAATCGCAGCTGTTTCTTTCATATTCAATGGCTAGATTTTAATTGTATTGACGGTTTTTCGAACGTTTCCATTGATTTCAAGAGTATTGTTAACTATTTAATCCCTTGGGACCTTAATTATAAGCAAGCATGCACAACTCCCATAACCCAAATCCAGACACCCAGAGTTAATACTAATCAGAGTTCTATATATTGCTACCACGATCACTTCAAGCATCGAGCCGAATAATCCACATGTAGAACAAATTGTCACCATTCATGTTAATCATGTTGCTTAAGTACCACCGTGAGCTATCTGGCTCAAGCCTCAGCGGAAGAAGGTGCACAGGTGATTGGATTGCGCATATAAGGACAATTTAAGCGGTTCTGAGGATCAAAAGAGGTTTATGATGGTAGCTTCCATTGTGCAAGGGTTTCATTGGAGGTTGATCCCTCTCCTCCACAATCACCATACCAGCAGTCTGAAGTATCGGCCCTGTTGTGAACATCTGAGCCGAGGCAGGAAGGACTCGAACACTCCATTCCGAATCACCAACGACGATAACACGATTCAACCATGAGGGATAGTGTGAAGTGGTCAACCTAACGTAGCTATGCAGTGTCATCTCCATCCAGTGAAGCGCTGTATCATTGTTTGGTTACTTATGATTTGTCTGCCCTGTGGACGCAATGCAATGAACCATATGAACTGCTTGCTTGTCATATGGAAAAGAGGTCATCAGCATTGCTACTGCATTGTACGAAATGAATTTTCCATTGTTGCGAGGACTGGAATACGGATCATGATGAACCTTGTTTGTGAAGCGGGCATATCTTTTGAATTACCGAGTAATGTGATTCTGCATCTCCCCTTGTGGCATTGCACACCACTCGGCCAAGTCATGAAGGATCTTGATCTCTGGTGGTGGGTTTTACATCATTTGCTTGATAAGTGCTTTTGTTAGAGCGAATGCAATGTCATGACCAGGTTTTATGGCTTTCGCATATTGCTCTCAATACTGACACACCTCATTTTGGTCTTTCATTCACAAAATCTGAAAGGAAACCTTATGATGATTTCATTGTCATTGCACCGGTTTATAATCCTTCGTCACATTTTCCGGGAATTCTGTTAGACCGAGTCTTTGAAGAGTACGTCATCACGTGGCTGCGGGTAAGGGCTGGCAGCTACGATATAGGCTACGTGTCATCTTAGACTTAGACTCAATCAATCAATCGTCTCCACTGGTTTGTCACAACAGGTTATGAGCCCGGGCGCGACCACGATCCGGATACCATTTTCGACAACTATCAAGCCACAACAGTCGAATTGTGAACCTTCATACGAGCGAGGTTGCAGGGTCCCAGATGCGTTGCGAACACATCCGGGATCAGGACACCCTACGGACTCAGGACGACGATTCCACGATGCAAAGGACTCAGATGTCTCCTCTCGACGAAATCTCACACTCAACCGCTTAGAGGCCTGCGATGGCCACGATGGCTGCGATGGCCGCAGTGTTGAGTTCTATGGGTATACGAGATTGCGGCAACCGAACGACACGTTGACAGGACACGTTGACAGGACACGTCAACAGGACACGTTCGGGACGAGTACGGAGAGCAGTTTGGCACGAGTTTGGGTCAGCATCGTATCAACACCCTCGGAGGACATCGTGTCAACACCCTCGGAGGAGTTTGGGTCAACACCCTCGGATGAGTTCGGGTCAACATCGGCATCATCAGGATGAGTTCGGGTCAACATCGGCATCATGAGGATGAGTTCGGGTCAACCAGTGGCAAAGCCAAGAAGAGATCGACATACAGTATGGTATTTGTATTGTCTATAAGAAGTGGGCGGGTAATGGACCGCGGATACTTGGGAGATGTCGGCGGACACACAAGAAACCCCCGGGGAGCGCTGCGGTTGGTCCGCCAGAGGAACGCGCTGGGTATGTGATTTGCGACAGACTCGAGAGACTGGCGGTGGCAATAGTGGCCATGAATCCAAGAAGTCTGTGGACTCCTCTACTGTGAGGACAAGGAAGCTTTGTTAGCTGTACAGTGTGTATTGTACCTTCACCCTAAACCTTCAATGATGTCAATCCTTCCTCCACCCGGGAGGCTGAGTACAGGGATCCATGATTTACGGAAACACTGAGTTTCCTAGGGCTAGCTGAAGCGGGAGTGCGACCTTCGGCGAAGCGTCTCCAATTCGGATTGCAGTTATGGAGAAGTGTGTCCAATTTCGACACCGACACCGACTCTGACACCGACACCGACACCGACACTGACACCGACACCGACACCGACACCGACACCGACACCGACACCGGCACCAAGACATACTCGACTACTCGAACATCCCCCACCGTTCAACAGCTTATGAGCACTTGCGTTTAAAAAGAAATGACGATCAATACTTCCACTTCGTTTGTCGAGTGGAAGTTAACATCGCCACGGAGAAGCGTCTCCAGTTTCGACGCGCCACCGTACAACCGGCTATGAGCCCTTGTGTTTAAAAGGGAAACGACGATCTTCCGCTTCGTTTGTCGAGCGGAAGTCAACATCGCCATCGAGAAGCGTCTCCAATTTGGACACCGACAGCACAACCCATGATTGGGACCGAGAGGATGCGTATGGGAATCAACGACACTCCAGCTGGTTGGAGCAGTACCTTCAATAAAGGTATTCAATGTGACACCGATCACGATAGAACAGGACTGTGTGTCACCTTCGGAGGAGCGGTTGACTGGAAGTCAAGACAGTTGAAGCCGACAGCACAATCAACTGCCGAGTTTAGGAATAGGCCTTTGATTGACGCCTCCAATGGCATGAGCAGTCGTTTGGGAGGAGCTCAGGGCATGGCATGGTTTGGCTTCTGTCTTCTGTCTTCTGTCTTCGGTTTGTTTTCTGTCTGTTTTTTCAATGGCTTAGTGTTTGACGGACGTGAAAACGCCCTGGAGGAGTGTTAGACCGAGTCTTTGTAGAGTACGTCATCACGTGGCTGTGGGTTAGGGCTGGCAGCTACGATATAGGCTACGTGTCATCTTAGACTGAGACTCAATCAATCAATTGTCTCGACAGGTTCGTCACAACAAATTCAATCTTCCATTTCCGAGGTTAGCAAGCTGGCGGATATGGTCAGTGAAATTGTTTCGGAGATGCATCTTCACAAAGTCGGAAGTGGGTTTGAGTAAAAGATGTTGAGCAATTTCTCACTCCATTTGGGTTTTATCATCATCAACCTGACAGGACTTGGCAAGAGCAGACCGATGGATCCATGCGGAGTCACTCTACCATTCTGCCTGTTTGTTCAGAGTAAAAAAACAACAATCTGAAGGCTTGCAAAGCCTGCTTATAGATTTACTTTCGTGGAATTGACTGCATACATCCCTATAACAATTAAACCCCCTCAGACTGATCTCCATGTACTTGATTGTGTCCATAGAATGGTTCCGGTACTGTGCCAACATGTGAAATTACCCTCTGTTCTTGACACACAACAGGGCTTCTGCAATGGGCACTGTTTCCATTGCTGCAGAGTTTAAAACGGTAGCCGCAAACACTGAAGCAATTACGAGCCCAAGTGCTGTCATCTCCTTACCACTCCATTTTGTCAACTCGCTATGTGGCTTGTTCAATTGAGTGAAGCTGGGATATGGACGCATCACCACCAAGCCCTGGTTGAATTTGGCGATCCTGGACTGTTGTTTCATGAAGGCTGGTACCCAGTCCCTCAAATGCTTAAGCATACCAAGATGGATGGTATGAAGAACATCGGATACCATAATAGACATCAGAGTAATGCATTTCACATTCTACAAGAAACCTTCGGAGGTTCCACCAGCTCAAGCTTCCAGCTAATGTCTTGCTTTCCCACTTTGTTTTTCATCTCCCTGAGTCACATGTATTCATTTTTGAATGTATAGCCAATTGCCTCTCAATTGCCATGGTGATGAATTCCCTTCTCCAAATGATGATTTTAGTGGTGCGTATACAACATAATGGGGCTGCTTGATCGAGTGCAAGAGAATGTATTGAATGTAGTCAGCCATCTATGCACAGAAGGATAATATGGCTGAATCCGATCATCCGCACAAAATGTAAGTTTCCCTTCTTTCAACCGCGTGTCGAGAGAACGAAAAATAAGCTGGAAGACTATTCTTTCACCCTCTCAATTGTGCATTTGTGCTTCCTTCACGGCAGTTGGTTTTACATGACTGTTAAACTGATTGTTCAGAGGTTTGAAGAATAGGGCAATAGGAATCCTGATATGATTTGAAGGCTTGAATCTAATCATTCAGTCAACGTTTCTAAAACTCGAATTTACTGGCCGTTTGTTCTTGTCACCGATATGGTATGTAAGAGGTATCTGGACTGAAATGCTGAATAAATGGACAATGGTAGCTCCAAGCAGCCAGCGTAGCTATTAAAGCTCCCAACTCATTGAAGATATGAAGAAATTCAACTATCATACCTGTTCATTCACCCAGTAGTTCGTTGATTTAACCTCTCAGTAGATATTTTCCTCAGCATGATTGAATTCCTTTGCTGGAGTATACAACATATTTTTCTGGAACACAGGCTGTGGCATGAAAGGTTCAATGCATTCAACACAATTGTAGTAAACAAATCATGTGTAATCATTATCGCAAAGGATATTTGGATCTTCCTAATGAGTTTGACACAGTTTGCCAGATTTCTGACTCTTGATGCCCATCATGTAGAACATTTAGTTCAACCTTTTTAATGAAATCTCAGATTAAGTAATTTTGATGAGGGTTTTCTTTGTAGTGCTTCTGGAGAGCTCGTTGAAAGCAGCTCAGCTCAAGATGTGCTTGAAACACCAGTAAGCTAATCAATACTCCTCCTCACAAGAAAATGTTGACAATTGATATATTTTGCAGATCTAATTGAATGTACAGATATCATTATGCCGAGGACTATGATGTAACATGGCTCGTTTGTAGTTAGTGGGATTAGTTATCGATTGCCTTTATGTCGATAGAACATGTCTCGTTACAAGATATAATGGACACCTTCACATATGTCCGCACACACATGACTACTCAAGCACACGCCACTGTTCATCAGGATTGGTGCCCTTGCATTTGAAAAGTGAATGGACAATCAATACTTCCACTTTCATTTTTTGATTGGAGGTCAATATCGTCAAAGTGATGGGTCTCCACAAGCAAAGCAATTACCCCACATCCCACTGTGCTTTTGACAGCGGCTATTGGACTCCACCCGTACAGTCTGAGAGACTACAATGACTGACGATAGCGATACAAGATTTGTTTGACCACCATCAGCAACAGCAAATTCAATGGCACTAACTATCCACAATGGGCGACCAAGATGGCCCTACAGGGTGAGCAGAATCAAGTGTATGGTATCATCAAAGGATACGATGACAACCCGGAAGTGCCAGCTGCAAATGCGACTGCTACAAAGCCAGCCGCTTTCAAAGACTGGATCAATTGCCATGGGGTTACCACATCCACTATGATACTGGTTATGAAGGCGAGGATTGAAGCGGAATACACAGTCATCGAGGATGCGATGACGCTTTGGGAAGTATTAGGATTAGCATAGAAGGTGTTGTACGGTGGCGTGTGCTCGAATGGTCGAGTGTGCGCAAGCGTAAGTAAAGGTGTGTGTATTGTATTGTGTAATGAGACATGTCACATCGACATAAGGTCGACCGATGACTAATCGTGCTAACTACAAAAGAGGCAAGTTACATCATAGTCCTTGGCATGGTGATATCTGTACTTCCAATCTGCTCAACACTCCTCCAGAACGGCTATCACGTTCGTTTCGGACGACAAACAGTAACCAAAGGAGAAGAGGAGCCAATCGAACAACGTGGATCTCCTCGAAACAAATGTGCCCAATCGATTTACTTTCCGACTGCCTTCCCGATGCCATTTCCAGATCCATTTCCGATAACATTTCCGTGACCATTGCTGAGACCATTTCCGATTCCAGTAACGATTCCAATCACGAGGCAATGCCCAATGACATTCCCGAGTCCAATTCCGATCATTCCCATTGCAGCACACTGCTTGAAGAAGGGGGGCTTTGGCAGTGGCTTTGTGAAGCACTCGGCGAGCATCTCAGAAGTCGGTACGTAGCTCACGTCGATCCCTCTGTCTCTAGCCATATCTGCAGCCAGATAGTACTTGGTCGCAATGTGTGCAACTGCAGTTCCGCGGTAGATTCTGTTCTTGATGCTCGCAATCAGTGACTGTGAATGGGAGAAAACGTGAGGGATAGTCGGGAAGCCGAGCTCGTTCAAGAGATGCGAGATCTGTGTGAGTCTCATGCATCCTACTCCAAAGGTATAGTATTCGGCATCAGTTGTAGACTGGGCAGTTGACTTCTGTTTTCTCGATCGCCAATCAACCGCTCCTTGGAAGGTGATGACCAGTCCACTTGAAAATATATAGCGATCCGGGCATCGTGCATAGTCCGAGTCGACATAACATCTAAGTGAGCTTTCTCCTTCGAGTGCTCCTCCGAAACGCGGGTTGCCAGTCTTTCATGCCATTGAGATGCCAAAACACGCGCTTGAGAGCCACCATATGCGCATTCCTCCGGTCGTGATTGTCCCGGCTGAGAACTCCGATGGCATATGCAATATCGGGCCAAGTGTCAGTCATCACGTGCATGAGGATACTGATCATGAATTGGTATATGGTCGGATCTGTAGGTACGGGTTTGAGTGCGGTCATCACGTGGGTTGGTTTAGGGTTGTGCGCGGCGGAGCCGCATGCACTTTAGTTCATGTGTACGTGTCAATTAGACTTAGCGAGAGTCAGTGAGTTTAGGTCAATAGAGAGATTCAGGACACAGGACACCGGACACCATACAACAGGTTATGAGCCCGGGCACTTCGCTGATTTGACGAACTCGACTCGAATTGCGGCATCATCGACACGGTCTCGGAGGAGTACAGACAGACAGACACGACACGTGTACGGACGACAAGATGGCCGAATCGACAGCGATCTCGATTAAGAAGTTTGATGGTACGGACTACAAGAGCTGGAGTTTGGAAGTTGAAATACTCTTGGAGCAGAAGCAGGTTCTCAGCATTGTCGATGGTACAGAGGAAGCACCAGAAGACGCGACAGAGCTCAAATCATGGAAGAAGCAGCACGGAATCGCGCGGTCGACCATTCTCCTCGCGATGGAGAGGTCTTTGCAGCAGCAGTATGGAGTTCAGAAAAACGCAAAGGCGCTGTGGGATCAGCTGAGGGAGGACTACAAGTCGAAGGTGAAGCTGAATGTTTGGGCTTTGCGAGACGAAATGTCAGCTGTGAAATTGAGCGATTGCGAGAATGTACAGGAGTACTCATCGAAGATTCAGAGTTATGTGAATGACTTCAATCTTTGTGCCGACTCAGACAGTTCAACTGGTGGTACGATGCCAAAGAGCGAGCACACCTATTATCTGATGAAGGGTGTACCGAAGGAAGATGATTGGAGGTTTTTCACCCAGTTGATGTACGACAAGATCGACACCCTGGCCGACAAACCGGAGGTGATTGTCACGGAGATGAAAGCCCACGAAGCGCGATTACAGAAGGAAGACGATTCGGAGGTGGCAGCCATGTTCTCAAAGTTGCGGACCAAGAGCGAGAAGCGGAGTTCAAAGCAGACTCGGAAGTCCCGGAAGACCCGTGGTAGTGGCAGTGAGAGCGATGGTAGTAGTTCGGACAATGAGAAGCATGCGAGTCGCCGTACCAATTGGAGGGATACTCAGGAGTGCTACAGATGCCATAAGAAAGGGCACATTGCAAGGTATTGTCCAAGCACTGCACCAGTGGAGAGCGCAGCACCAACAGAGACTACCGCAGCCGCAGCCGCAGCGACGACGACGACATCAATTGAGAACTATTGGATGACAGTTACAAACGGAAAGAGTCCATCGAAGGAGAGCTGGTACTTGGATTGTGCCACCACTACTCATATTTGTGGAGATCGACAAAGGTTCGAATGGTACACGGAGTATACCAAGAGAGAAGAGCGGGAGATTCGTGACTTTGCTGGCAGGAAAGCGGGCAAGGCCACCGGGCATGGCGATGTACGACTGAGACTTCAGTTACCAGGAGGCCGAAAACACGAGGTAGTTGTGAGAAACGTCTTGCATGTCGAAGGAGCAAACAACTCGCTGTCACAATCGCGGCTTATGGATCGGGGGTTGCGGATTGTCCCTGTCAATGGCTATGGGATCAAGATATATGACAAAGCACCGGCTGAGAGTACTGGTCAAGGTCGAGGAAGTCTTGTGGGCGTGGCACGCCAGACTGGAGGGTTATTCCGGCTGGATGTGGAGTGGCCAAATGTGAAGGTTGCAGGAAAGAGGCATCCAGCGAGAGGATAATTTTTTCGGAGGAGCTCTAGGCACGGTTGATTGTTTGGGGGAATTCTGGGCTTGGTGTCGTTTGGGAGGAGCTTCAGGCAAAGCTCTATCTTCGTTTCCTTTAGAGTTTAGCACTTACGGTCGTGATACCGCCCTGGAGGAGTGTAGGTACGGGTTTGAGTGCGGTCATCACGTGGGTTGGTTTAGGGTTGTGCGCGGCGGAGCCGCATGCACTTTAGTTCTTGTGTACGTGTCAATTAGACTTAGCGAGAGTCAGTGAGTTTAGGTCAATAGAGAGATTCAGGACACTGGACACCGGACACCGTACAACATGATCGCAGGCTTTTTCGTCGGGCTTCCTCTTGTGAAGCTTCATCGCCATTGGCCAGGCAACTGGTCTGGACTCATCCATTTTGAACTTTGCCAAGATCGTCCGAATGTAGCTGTGCTGATGGATGTCGATCGTGTGATGCTCCCGATTGCGTTCGATGTTCATGCCGAGATAGAAGGAGATACTCCCCAGATCATGCATCCGGAACCTCTTCTTCATCTGGTCCTTGATCTGCCCATTCAAGCCCTTGTTAGCAATGATAAGGAGATCATCGACGTACAGAATGACTGCGGCAACGAATATTCTGTGATACTCCTTGTCATGCAGCACGATCAGTCCTCAGATGACGCGTGATGCCACGAACCTAATCGAGATCACGAAGTCCTTAAAAGTGCCATACCTAACATGCGAGTACTGCTTCAGGCCATACAGAGACTTTCTCAAGCGGAGTACCATCTTCCACAAAGTCTTTGACCTTGGATCATAATATCGGCTCCCAGTTTGGACCAAACGAAAATATCCCTGCGGTGGATACATGTAGATCTCTTCCGCCCAGTCAACTCCCAAGAAAGCCGTGCATACGACCATGTGATGGATCTCGAGATCGCACTTGGCGGCGATGACGATTGCCAGCGTCACATGGCCCAAGCCAGAAGTCGGTACATACGTAGCCTGGTAATCGATGCCTTCGATTTGGTGATTTCCTCCACAGACTAGACTGGCCTTGAATTTCTGCACATTGCATGCTACATCGCGCTTGATCTTGTATACCCAGTGACTTGGCAAATCCTTTCTCCCCTCCGGAAGCTCCACGAAATCTCCAAAGACTTTATGCTGACCAATTGCAGGTAACTCTTCTTTGATCGCCGTATCCCATTTGTCGGCGAGCTGACACTCAGTTGCTGCTTTGTAAGAATTTGAATCGATCCCATCCTCGTGATCGTGATTATTGGAGATCACAGCTGCAGCGTAGATGAGAATTATATCCTTGAATTCCTCATCTTCAAGAGACAATTGTGCAGACTCTGCCAACACATCCTTCCCAGCACGATTACCGCGACTGCCTTCGGCCGGCGGCTTCCATGAATCTCCAAGTGACGACTCAAGGCCAGCCAATTCTCGTGACTTCTTCTTCAGCTTCAAAGGATCCAGAAGTGAATCGTCGTCCAATGGCTCCTCCGTATGACGTTTAATTGGTTGCTTCCTGATTGGCTGTGAGGTTTCAGATTGCTTGGTGGGTGTGCGTTCTACGATGACATATCTGTAGAAGTGCTCATTCAAGATCGCTTCATCTGCAGCATTCAGTGCTGTGTACCGCTTCCTTTCTAAGAATACCACATCTCTGGAGCGGTGAAGCGTCATGCCCAATGGATCATATATGAATTACTGCTTAGTTGATATGCTGTAACAAACGAATATGCCGGGAGTGGCTCTGTAATCCAGCTTCTTTCGTTTCACTTTCAGAACGTGCATGAAAGCCAAGCTTCCGAACACACGGAGATGCTTCAAAGATGGCTTCTGTCCGGATCCATACCGGACCTCGTACAGAGTCTTGCCGAATACCGATTGCATCGGAGTGCGGTTATTCAGATAGACCGCCACTGAGACTGCAAATGCCCAGTACATCTTGGAAAGTCCGGCATTGTCCAGCATGCATCCTACCCGCTCCATGATCGTGCGGTTCGCCTGTTCGACGACTCCATTAGACTGAGGAGGGTAGGGCGTAGTCATTTCCTTTAGTATGCCATCTGATTTTAGGTATTCTGCGAATTTCTTGGAGGTGTACTCACCGCCTCTGTCTGTGCGAAATCGCTTCACTTGATTGCCGGACTCTTTTTCTCTAAGAGCCTGCCATTCTATGAATGTCTCAAGGGCTTCCGACATGTACTTCAATATGTACTCATCCGTATGCCTCGTAGCGTCGCCGATGAATAGTAGCATATATCGACCTCCTCCGATGGCTGTTTCCTGGGGACCGCATATGTCTGAGTGTACGAGCTGCAGTGGCCCAGTGGCGCGGGCGATCGTGAGAGTACAGGGTTTTCTCGTCAATTTGCATTTCATGGAACTTTGCAATCGCACTTGCCGGTCATTCTTGGAGCATCGGTGATCTTCGGCAAGATCTCGAAGGGCTTCAGACCGACTTGAGCCAGACGGCGGTGCCATAACATCCGCTTTTCTGCATCGTGCCGAGATGCATGCCCAGTGGTCCTAAGTGCCAGCGGGTGGCTGTCGTCGATATCGGTGTATTTGGTCAATTCCGGAGCGCGATCCAGAATAAATCCAGCATGAAGATCCCATCGACCTAAGGTGCAGGGGCAATCAAGTTGCCATGGCGATTGTAGAGGTTGAGATCGTAGTGACTCACCGTTTCAACTTTGACGACCTTGTCCATGATCTGAGACTGTGAGTTGAGATTGAATGATCCCGGCAAATGCACCACTTCCTGAAGTATGATCATTTCCGTCTTTCCATCTGGCAGCTGGCAAACCAACTTAACACTTCCGTATACGGATCCAAACGATGTGACCCCATTGGATCCTTTCACCTGCTTCCTTTGTCACAGGATATTTGGTGTAGGTGGTGACCATTGATCGACAGCCGGAGATGTGAGTCATGCATCCGCAATCGATGAACGAATCACTGGATGAAGCACTTAAGCTAGACACCATCCAGTAGTTCTCGATCGACGTGGTGAGAGTCGAAGTACCCAATGCTTCAGTTGATGCTTTTGTGGCAGTATCGGCAGCCTTGGGTGGATCACCGCGCTGCTTGCTCAAGCAGTTCTCGCTGGTGTGCCCTCGCCGCTGGCAATGAAAGCACCTCCGGACATCCTTCTCTTTCCTATCGTCCTTATTATCCCTCTTATCCCGCTTTGGACTTTTGCCGACTTTGCCTCATCTGCAGCCTTTGCGACCCTTCTTTGCAAAGAGCAGAACTTCTGGAGCGAGCCCATTCTCTCTCTTGATTGCAGCTTCCTTTTCGACGAGCTTGGTGATGATCTCATCGGGTGTGGCAGTCATTGTGGTGTTGTTGATGATCATGAGCTGCAGGAAGACTTTCCACTCGTCGTTCCCTGGGATCCCGCAAAGGAGGTCGAAGATGTGCTCCTGCTCACTCATCTTGGTGATTGTCATTATAGACGCATTGGTGTAGGTAGCATCAGTGTCAGTCGTCGTTGGCCCTGTGCAGAGATTGTAATCTTTGACTTTCCGATTGATCTGTGATGCGTAATTGTCGACATCTCCACAGTCCTGTAGCTTGACGCTCCAAACGTCTTCCCTAATCTCGAAGATGTTGAGCTTCAGATTTGACTTGTAGGCTGATGCTAGCTTTTCCCAAAGCGTCTTCCCATCGTCGACGACCGTATATTCATCCTATATCCTCGGTTCCATGCCCAGCAGGATAGTCGATCTGGTCACAACATGGCGAGTCATCCAGTCTTTGAAAGCGGCCTTCTCTGTAGCGGTTGCATTTGTTGCTGGCTCTTCCGGCTTGTTGTCATATCCTTTGCTGATACCATACTTTTGCTTCTGCTTGAGAAGTACAGCCACCACGGTTCCCCATTGTGCTTAGTTCGTGCCATTGAACTTGGTGATGGTGATGGTAGTCGAACTGATCCTGTACGATCATATAACGCAATCGTCAGTTATAGTAGTCTCTCGGACTCTCCAGGGGAGGTCCAGCGGCCGCCATCAGAAGTATGGCGGGGTGCGGGGTAATTGCTTAGCTTGTGGAGACGCTTCTCCGTGCCCATGCCCTCCACTCGACAAACGAAAATGGAAGTGCTCATTGTTGGTTCCCTTTTGAAACGCAAGAGTTCTTAACATATTGATCGGTGGCCTGTGCTCGAGTAGTCGAGTATGCGCGTGCGTATGCGAAGGTGTGTCTATTGTATCGTGTAACGAGACATCTCACATCGATATAAGGTCGACTGATGACTAATGGTGCTAACTACAAATGAGGCAAGTAACATCATAGTCCTTGGCATAGTGATATCCGTACTTCCAATCAGCGAACAGAAGGCAAAGTTGAAGCTCAACATCTTCGAAATTAAGGAAGACCTTTGGAGTATCAAATTACAGGACTGCAGAGAAGTCGACAACTATGCATCGCGGATTGATCGGAAAGTAATTGATTACTATCTCTGCGCAGGGCATCAACCACGGACACTGATGCTGCCGACACCAATGGAAATACAAAAAATTGTCGCCAAGATAAGCGAGCACGAACACATCTTCAACCTCATTCACCGGATTCCAAGGAACAACAGGTGGAATGCCATCCGCGAACTTGTAATGGACAGGAATACAACAATGACCGCCATGCCCGATGTGATCATCACCAAACTTGTCCAAAAGGTAGCTGGAATCAAGAGAGGGAATGGGCTCACTCCAGAAGCTGTGCTCTTTGCAAAAAGGGTAGCAAAGCCGGTGAAGCCAGTAAAGGCAGCAAAAGTCAAAAGAGGGATAAGAGAGATAATAAGGGAGACAAAGATAGGAAAGAGAAGGATCGGCGGAAATGCTTTCATTGCCAGCGGTGAGGGCATATCACCGAATACTGCTTGATCAAGCAACACGGCAATTCTTGAAAGTCTGCTGACACTGCTGCAAAACCATCAACTGACGCATAGGCTAGTTTAACTCTCACAATGTTGATTAAGAACTATTTGATGATGCTCTGATCAAATACTTCGTGCAGCAATTTGTTCATCGATTGCGGATGCACGACTCACATCTCTCGTTGTCCATCAATATTTATTACCTACCCCGATTATACTCGGAATACACAGCAGGTGAACGGATAAAATGGTGTAGCATCATTTGCATCCGGATATGGATGTGTTAGGTTGATTTGCGAGCTACCTGATGGAATGACGGAATCAATCATACTTCAAGAAGTGGTGCAATTGGTGGGATCATTCAATCCCATCTCACAGTCTTAAATCATTGACTAGGACATCAGAGTCGAACCAGTGACTGACAACAGTCTCAACCACTGCAATCACCATGGCAAGTTGATTGCCACTGCACCTCAGGTGGATGGGCTATTCGTTCTGGATTGAGCTCCAGAATCGACTGAATACACCGTCATCGACGACAGCTGCCTGCTGGTACTGAGGACGACTGGCGATGCATCTCACTACGATGCAGAGAAGCGGATGTGATGGCAATGCTGCTTGGTACATCTCAGCCTCAAGGCTTTGGTGAACTTCCCGAGGATCACCGATCCTCCGAGAATGACCAAGATGTGCATTTGCCAGACTTGCATCAAATGCAAATCGATGAGAAAACCCTTCACTCAGAACACAAAATCCCATGCCACAGAGTTTCTGCAGCTCATGCACTCAGACATACGCATTCCACTGCACGCAGCCATCAGAGGAGGTTGATATATGCTGCTCTTCAACTATGATACCACAAGGCATACGGATGAGTACATATTGAAGTATAACTCGGATGCGCTGCAGAAATTCAAAGAATGGAAGGCTCTTAGAGGAAATGAGTCGCACAAGCAACTGAAGCAATCTCATACAGATGGAGGCGGTGAGTATTCCTCCAAGAAATTAACAGAATACCTATAATCAGAAACGATCTTGAAGGAAACGACTACACACTACACTCTGCAGACTAATAGAGTTATCGAACAGGCGAACCGCACAATTATGGAGGGCGTACCATTCATACTGAAAGATGCCGGACATTCGTGGAAGTACTGGATCATTGCAGTCTCAGTGGAGGTCTATCTCAAGAACCACATTCTGATACAATCGGTAGTTAGCAAGACCCCATATGAGGCCAAGTATGAGAGGAAGCCATTTTGGAAACATCTTCGTGTGTTCAAATGCTTGGCTTTCGTGCATGTTCCGACGTAAGTACCAATGAGGCTGCACCACAGAGCTACTCCCGGCATATTCATTCGGTATAGCATGTTGACTAAGCAGTACTACATAGCCAATCGATTGGCCAAGACAATTCTCCACTCCAAAGATGTTGTATTCAGAGAAGGGAGCAGTACACCTGCACCGAATGCTGCAGACAAAGCGATCTTGGATGAGCACTTCTATACAGTTGTCATCGAGGAACCCAAACACACAGAGAAGCAGCCAACCAGAGTTGAAAGTTCTGAACATCAAACAGAGGAGTGATTGGACGATGCTTACACTCCGCATCTTCCAAAGCCAATGAAGAATGCATGAAAACTGGCTGCCCTTAAGATGTCCCTTGCTGATGCATGGAAGCTGGCTTCCGAAGGAACTCATCGGAACTGTCGTGGGAAGGATAATTTGGCTGAGTCTGGAAAATTGGCTATTGAAGATGAGGAATAAGAAGATATAATTCCCATCTACGCGGCAGCGGGGATCTCCGACAATCGCTAGGACAGGATCGACAACCCAAAGTCTTACCATGTAGTAACAAAGTCTCCGCTCACCCAGTAATGTGATACCGTGATGGAAGATAAGTTTGATGCAATTGGTTAGCTTCAAGTGTTTGGTGATTTCATGGAGCTACCGGAAGGGACAAAGGCTTTGCCAAGTCACTGGGTATTCAAGGTCAAGCATGAAAGAGTAAGCAATGTCCAGTGTTTTAAGGCCAGGGTAGTCTGTGGAGGAAATCACCAAATTGAAGGCATTGACAACCAGGCCACGTATGCACCAACTGCTCGCGTGGGCGACGTTAGGCTGGAACACACCATCGCCACCAAGTACAATGTCGAGATTTATCAAATGGATGTAGGTATGGCTTTGTTGGGAGTTGACTAGGATGAAGAGATCAATATGCACCCAACGCAGGGATACTGTTATTGACTCCAGAATGGGAGCAAATACAATGATCGAAGAACAAAGACTTCACGGAAGATGGTATTCCGCTTGAGAAAGTCTCTTTATAATCTGACACAGTTCTTGCATGTTGGTTACGGCACTTGTAAGATGTTGGTGATCTCGATTGGATTCGAGGCTTCACATGTCGACGGAGGAATGTTTCTGTTCCATGTTAACAAGTAAGACAGAGTCGTTGCCGTGGTCGTTCTGAACGTGGATGTTATCCTTATCATTGATAACGAGGGCTTGATTGGGCAGATGAAGGACCAGATGATGAAGAGGTTTCGGATGCGTTATCGGGGGAATGTCTCCTGCTGTCTAAGTATGAACATCGAATGCAATCGGGAGCCGCACACAATTGACATCCATCAGCACAGTGACATTTGGAGGTTTTTTGCAAAGTTCTGAATGGATGAATGCAGACCAGTTGCCACACCAATGGGGATGAAGCTTCACCAGAGGAAGCCCGACGAGAAAACCTGCGATCTGACCATATACCAAACGATGATTGGAAGCACAATGTACGCGATTTCCACCACTCAGCCCAATACCGTATATGGCATTGGAGTTCTCAGCCAGTACAATCTGGCCCCGAGCAATGAGCATATGGTAGCTCTCAAGCGCATGTTTCAGTATCTTAATTGCATTAAGAACTGGCAACTGCCTGTTGGAGGAGCAATTGCAGGAGCACTTGGAAGAGCACTTGCAGAAAGTACACTGAGAGCTGAAGGAGAAGGCGTACTTAGATGTTATGTCGATTTGGACCATACTGGATGCCCAGATGACTATAAATGGAGTTGTCGAATGGTCAACATGGTCGGAGAAGCGGATGACTGGAATTCGAGGAAGCAGAAGTTGACTGCCCAGTCCACAACCGATGCTAAATAGTATGGTTTCGGAGTAGGCTGCATGAAACTGACACAGATCTTCCATCTCTTCAACAAGTTTGGCATCCTGACTATCACTCATGGTCTCTCTGATTCACAGTCACTGATTTCAAGCATTGGGAACAGAATCTCCCGCAGAAGTGCAGTGGCACACATTGTGACCTTGTAGTATCTTGCTGCAGATATGGCTAGAGATGGAAAGATTGACATGAGATCCGCACCGACTGCTGAGATGCTCGCCGACTGCTTCACAAAGCCACTGCTGAACCACACTTTCAAGAAGCACTGTGCTGCAATGGAAATGAACGGAATTGGACTTGGAAATGGCCTTGGAAATGACCTCGGTATACTCGGAATTGGTTATGGGAATGGTATTGGAACTGCCGTCAGAAAATAAATCGATTGGGCACACTCGTTTCGAGGAGATCTACTATGTTTAATTGGCTCCTCTTCTCTGTTGTTTACAGTTTTTTGTGTGAAACCTACATGATAGCCGTCCTGGAGGAGTGTTGAGTTGATTGGAAGTCCGGATATCACTATTCCAAGGATGATGATGCAACATGCCTCTTTTGTAGTTAACGCCTTTATTGATGGATTGACCTTATGTCGATGCGACATGTCTCGTTACACCATACAATAGACATGATCTCATAGTCCCAAACACACTCAACTACTACAGCACACGCCACCGTACAACATATTTCATTGTTGAAGATCTCGAACTACTCGTTAAAAGTAGACTTGCCAGCTAAATGGGTGCCCAAGTATGGAGTAACTCAAATACCTGTCCCAACTGGAGGTTGCTCTTGATCGACATACGCATTGGCGCGAGCTGCTTGTGTATCGCTGGAACTACTGTCGGAAGGGCTAAGAAGAGTGTTGCAATGCATTGCATGTATACATGGAAGTCGATTACTATTGGACTTCAGTGCAAAACCATCATCTGGCAGTCATTTGGCAGATACGTATAGTATCCTTTCTACACGGTTGCAATGGCAGTGAGTGATCTGAGCGCTGATGTGGGAGTATGTCTTTGATCATTAAAGACACTGTTGACAAATATCCATACTTCATTACCAAAATGTACTGTCGCAACAATGGTTAGACAAGTCTCAATGGTCATTTAGCTACTCCTATCGTTGCAAGCCTGCTGGTCCTTTGAAAAAGCCTCACCTTGATTAATTTTTTCCAAATAGCGATCCTCCCACTCTCGTAGGATTTCTGTGGTCCTCCTTCACACTATTGCAAAGTGTTCAATTGCACTCTCATTTTCTACATCCTTTGGATCTGAAAAAGCATAAAGCATCTTCATTGAGCTAATGATGGCAATTGTTTTGCACCATCACAAGACCCTCCTACATCCAGTGCCTGATTTATAGTTGTCACTGTTTGATCAGTTTATACCTTATATGTACCACCCATTACCCTTACATAATGACCCAGTGACATCATTGCGGGGTACAAGAACTAGAATAATGACAAACAGGTGCCATATTACTTCAGAGTATGCTATAAGTTGTGTTTATAATATACTTAAGTGTCCAGTCGACGAATTAGGACACATTGATGACAGTATGCTGACTGTTTCCTCACTGAATTGCATCGAAGATAATGTTGGCGGATCAAGAAAACTCTTGAACTCCTTATATCCATTCTCCTTGCCTGCCCACCTCACATACCATCTCCAGAACCTTCAATACACCCTTCTCACCATTGCTACAACATTGCATTATCCTTGACGATGTATTCCACACTCCAGACATTTGTTTAGAGTTGCAAACATTCCATATCCAGCACTCAATGATTGACTACCATTGATAACCTGAACTGTATTGTGGTGCCTTCTGGGTGCCGGAATCGGTTGTCGCAGATGCGAATACAATCCAGATGCCGACTTTACAAGTCCGTGCCTGGGCCGAGACTGCCAGTATTGGAGTCAGCGAATGGGCAGCAGAAAGCTTGGGGAATTGGCAGAATAAGGGTGGCTTGACAATACAATGGATAGATGATACAGTGAGAGAGCATGTGTGCGAGACTGCCCAGTCCATGAGCATCATCAACAAGCATGGCGCCTGCCCCAAGCACTGGAGTCTCCTAATCAAACATTGCCTTACTCAAATCCGTAATCTGGCATGTTGATGGCTGCATTGGAGACAGTAAATGGCAAACAAGACTAACCTCGATGCCCAGAAACCGAAGGCAGCACTGGACACATTTGCAGATATTGGCCTTCGTCGAAGAAAGAATATGATCAAAGACACCCCCACCTACAAGAAGACACTTGTGCACTTTGGTATGTATTTCATCACCCCAATGCTTCTTTGACTCTTCTTGATGATGTGCAGATACAGATAACAATCGACATGATACTGCGGCTGCATTGAAATGGTAGAAGAGATAACCATTGCCACCAGCTTTGTATGCAAAGGAGCTTCCTGGAGGACGAACTCATGTATGAAATGTCATCTGAATTGATTATACTGTCCATCATACAGCCAAAAGCGGAAATGATAGTGCACCTGACAGCATTTCGGACACAGAAAATTGGCTTAACTGCATCAGCGATTTTGATAATCAAAATAAGAGTGAAGATGATTGGGAGGCAGATGTGGAATCTGATCTAGAGCTAGACGATCGCATCGGGAGGTCAGAAACCCCAGAGCAGCATGATGTGGGTGCAGCACGAAATGTTTCCAGATTGATTTGGCCAACATGGAAGTCAAAGAATTTGACTGAACTGGGGTTGGGGACATTCAATGCAATGGAAACGAGGAGGAATAAGGGGAACAAGAAAAAGTTGGACTGAATGTGTTAAAATGTTTCTCCAGGTTCTTTATGTTAGTTGACGGAGTATTTCATGTAGAGATATATTATGGCAGAACAGTGAGCAGTCGCATGACAATATCAGTGATCAGTGGATGTATAGCAGGCGCAGTGAATCATTTAACGAGATATATAAATTGTAATAGAATCAGAGTGAACAGTGAAAGAATGTTTCTGGGCTCCACTTGGCCAGAGAGCCAAGTCTCAATCAGCCACACAGGCAATCAACAAGTTCAGATCTTTGTGAATACAATTCTCGATCGCAGCAGAATTGGAATACAACATTCAATCAAATGAGCATCAACTGGACTTCAACAATTTTTGGTCTTAGCAGTATAATAATTGGGAAGTGATTTGGTCACTGTAATGCAATACCGCTATATTGGCAGCATTTTTAGTCACAATAGACAGCGACAAGGACACCGGCCAATTCTGAAAACGACTGTCAACTCAGCATCAACCAATTGTAGCTTCATATCTTGGGTAATTTAAGTTGCGAATAGTTTCTGACATCCATTGATGAGCTTTTGACAACCTTTAGGGGCCAAATCAACAGTAAGATGATCCCTGCCCCATCCAGAAAATGACACTCAATGAAGCTTCAATGAGTTTTGGTCTTGCATCATTGGTAATCTAAGTATTGCTTTGTGGCAATTATTCATGTATGGACTATTTACAGCGTTCAGTGCCATAGCAGCAACTGATATATTCTGGAGCCTATTCAGCCTCAGTTTACGTGTCACCATTACATTATCCCCCTCCATTGGTATCAACCTCCTTGGGTGCCATAGGCAGTATTAGAGAAGTGAAGGAATCGGAAACAAGGAATGGAACAATCACCCTATGTATGCAATTGTGCAAACCCATCAGTCCCACAACCGATTGTTACAACTCAATAGCGACCTTTTGGGTGATCTGGCACACAGGAAAGCTCCATCTCCACTTGCATGGGGTCACATCCTGTCCCAGCTCCAGTTGCACTGGTCCGAAAGACAATCAGAAAAGGAGATAAGAGAACGAATCAAAGGAACAAAACAAAATGTCTGAACTACTTCGGTATCCTCTGTACCCCCACAACCAGACTCATATTCCTCTGACCATCATTCATTGCTTCAATATCGGTGTAGATGATTATCAGAATGTATCATGGTAGTGGAGTGTCTGCTAACGCATTGGCATTAAGGGGAGCTTCCACTTGTGACTCAGTATCAATGAGCGCATCTACTGCAGGCATTGTTTGTAGCCATCAGTAATTATCGATTGTATACGTCAATTGCCTGTAGTTCAATTTGTATACATCTAACATATAACTTTGTTTAAAGATGGTTATACGTACTAAGAGCAAGCACGCTACTGCTGTCTGAGCTCCATCCAGTGTTTCCGCATGCTCTGTAGAGTCTAATGTGCAACCAGGGGTGGCTTGAACTGTGAGATCTTCGTTCAGTTGGTAATAGACTCTGGAAGTTCACATTGGTGACCATTTGGTTGACTACATTGTTGTTCATACTAGGTGACATCGGCAGACTATGGGTTGACTTCTTCGCAGACCAGTCTGTTGGCATCTTGGTGCGTGTCTTGGAACACTACATTTCAGTGGGCTTTTGATGTTCAGCTAATAGGAAGTACAGATATCACTATGCCAAGGACTATGATGTATCTTGCCTCTTTTTTAGTTAGCACCATTAGTCATCGATCGACCGTATGTCCATGCGACATGTCTCGTTACACGATACAATAGTCATGCCTTTGCATACGCCCGCGCACACTCTACTACTCAAGCGCACACCACCGTACAACAGGTTATGAGCCCTTGCATTTAAAAAAGGGCACCGACGATCAGCACTTACATTGTCGTTTGTCGAATGGAGGTCAACATCGTCACGGAGAAGTCTCTCCACAAGCTAAGCCTTTACCCCCCAATTCCGCTGTATTTGTGACGGCGGCTGCTGGACGTCACCCATACAGTTTGAAAGACTACGATAACTGACGATTGCAATACAAGATATAATATCTCGTTACAGGATGAGTTCAACTACGATCACCATCACCAAGTTCAATGGCACGAACTATGCACAATGGGCAACCGAAATGGCGCTACTTCTCAAGCAGAACCAAGTGTATGGTATCATCAAAGGATACGACGAGAAGCCGGAGGAGCCAGAAGCAAACGCGACCGCTACAAAGAAGGCCGCTTTCAAAGACTGCATGAATCGCCATGGTGTTGCCAGATCGACTATCCTGCTCGGCATGGAACCGAGGATGCAAGCGGAATACACAGTCGTCAAGGATGAGAAGACGCTTTCGGACAAGCTAGCATCAGCCTACAAGTCAAAGCTACAGCTCAACATCTTCGAGATTAGGGAAGACCTTTGGAGCATCAAGCTACAGGACTGCGGAGATATCGACAATTACGCATCGCAGATCGATCGGAAAGTCAAGGATTACAATCTCTGCGCTGGGCCATCGACCACTGACAATGATGCTACCGATACGGACTCTGCAAAGACAATCGCCAAGATGAGTAAACAAGAGCCCATCTTCAACCTCCTTCGCGGAATCCCAAGGAACAACGAGTGGAAAGTCTTCCTGGAGCTCATGATGGACAAAAATGCGACGATGACGCCACGCCCGATGAGATCATCACCAAGCTCATTGAAAAGGAAGCTGCAATCAAGAGAGAGACTGGGCTTGCTCCAGAAGCTCTGCTCATTGCAAAGAAAGGTGGCAGAGGCGGCAGAGGCGGCAAAGTCGGCAAAAGTCCAAAGACGGACAAGAGAGATAATAAGGGAGATAATAAGGGAGACAAAGAGAAGGATTTCCGGAAGTACTTTCATTGCAAGCGGCGAGGGCACACAACCGAGAACTCCTTTAGCAAGCAGCGCGGCAATCCTCCCAAGGCTGCCGATACTGCAGCAAAAGCATCAACTGAAGCATCAGCTACTGCGACTCTCACCACTTCGATCGAGAACTAGTGGATGGTGGCCAGCTCAAATGCTTCATCCAGTGATTGGTTCATCGATTGCGGATGCACAACTGACATCTCCGGCCATCAATCAATGTTCATCACCTACACCAAATATCCTCCGAATACGAAGAAGGTCAAGGGATAAAATGGGGTCACATCGTTTGTATCCGGATATGGGAGTGTTAGGTTGACTTGCCAGCTGCCAGATAGAAAGACGGAAACGATCATACTCCAAGAAGTGGTGCATTTGCATGCATCGTTCAATCTCATCTCACAACCTCAGATCATCGACAAGGACGTTAAAGTCGAACCAGTGAATCACTAGGGTCTCAACCTTTACAATCGCCATGCTAAGTTTATTGCCACTTCACCTCAGGTCGATGGGCAATATATTCTGGATCGCGTTGTCGATTGAGCTCCGGAATAGACCGAATACACCAATATTGACAACAACAACAGCGGTCTGCTGGCACTTAAGACGACTGGGCATGCATCTCGGCACGATGCAGAAAAGCGGATGTTATGGCACCGCCACCTGGCACATGTCGGTCTCAAAGAATTGGAGATTTTCCCGACGATCACCGATGCTCCAAAGATGACCGGGAAGTGCAATTGCGATAGCCGCATCAAGTGCAAATGAGCTCGAAAGCATTTTACTCCGAATAAAACTTCCCGTGCCACTGAGCCACTGTAGCTCGTGCACTCGGACATATGCGGTCCCATGGAGAAACCCATCGGAGGAGGTCGATATATGGTGCTCTTCATCAACGATTCCTCGAGGCATACGGACGAGTACATATTGAAGTACAAGTCGGAAGCCCTTGTGAAATTCAAAGAATGAAAGGCTCTTAGAAAAAAGGACTCCGGCAAGCAAGTGAAGCGATTTCGTACAGATGGAGGCGGTGAGTACACCTCCAAGAAATTCACAGAATACGTAAAATCAGAAGGGATCTTAAAGGAAACGACTACGCCCTACACTCCTCAGTCTAATGGAGTCGTCGAACGGGCGAACCGTACGATCATGGAGCGCGTACGATGTATGCGGGACGATGCTGGACTTTCGAAGAAGTACTGGGCGTTTGCAGTCCCAGTGGCGGTCTATCTCAAGAACCGCACTCCGACACGCACCATGGTTGGAAGACTCCATACGAGGCCTGGCATGGGAGGAAGCCATCGTTGAAGCATCTCCGTGAGTTCGGATGCTTGGCTTTCGTCCACATTGCGAAAGAGAAACGCAAGAAGCTGGATTACAGACCCACTCCCGGCATATTCATTGGGTACAGCACATCGACTAAGCAGTACTTTGAATATGATCCATTGGCCAGGACGCTTCACCGCTCCTGAGATGGGGTATTCAGAGAAGCGAAGCGGTACACAGCACTCAATGCTGCAGAGGAAGCGATCTTGAACGAGCACTTCTACAGAGATGTCATCGAGGAACTCAATCCCAAACACACACCCATAGAGAAGGAAGCGACCGAACGTCAAATGGAGGACGACGATTCACCTCCGGATCCTCCGAAGCCCAAGAACAAGTCACGAGAATTGGCTGGCCTTGAGACGTCACTTGGAGATGCATGGAAGCCGCTGGCCGTAGGTAGTCGCCGCAACCGCTCTGGGAAGGATACATTGGCAGAGTCTGCGCAATTGGCTCTCGAAGATGAGGAATTTGAGTAAATGATTCCCATCTATACCGCAGCTGCGATCTCAGATGAACATGAGGATGGCATCGACGATCCAAAGTCTTACAAAGCAGCAACCGAGTCTTCGCTTGCTGACAAATGGGATACTGTGGGGGCGGATTTGAGTGCGGTTATCATGTGGGTTGGTTTTGAGTTGAGCGCGGCGGAGCCGCATGCACTTTCGTTCTTGTGTACGTGTCAATTAGACTTAGCGAGAGCCAGTGAGTTTAGCTCAATAGAGAGATTCAGGACACCGGACACCGTACAACAGATACTGCAATGAAAGAAGAGTTAGATGCAATTGGTCAGCATCAAGGCTTTGGAGATTTCGTGGAGCTTCCGGAAGGGAGAAAAGCTTTGCCAAGTCACTGGGGATGCAAGATCAAGCATGATGGAGCAGGCAATGTGCAGCGGTTCAAGGCCAGGCTAGTCTGTGGAGGAAAACACCAAATCGAAGGCATCGACTACCAGGCTACGTATGCACCTACTGCTCGCTTGGGCCACGTTAGGCTGGCACTCGCGATCGCCGCCAAGTACGATCTCGAGATTCATCTAATGGACGTCTGCACGGCTTTCTTGGGAGTTGACTTGGAGGAAGAAATCTATATACACCCACCGCAGGGATATTTTTGTTTGGTCCAAACAGGGAGATTAACAAAGTCTTCGCGGAAGCTGGTACTCCGCTTGAGAAAGTCTCTTTATGGCCTGAAACAGTCTTCGCACGGTTGGTATGGCGTTTTTAAGGACATCGTGATCTCGATTGGGTTGGTGGCATCACGCGTCGATGGAGGACTGTTCGTGCTCCATGACAAGGACGATCACAGAATATTCGTTGCCGCAGTCATTCTGTACGTTGATGATTTCCTTGTCATTGCTAATGAGCGCTTGAGTGGGCAGATCAAGGACCAGATGAAGAATAGGTTCCGGATGCATGATCTCGGGAGTGTCTCCTTCTATCTCGGCATGAACATCGAATGCAATCGGGAGCATCACATGATCGACATCCACTAGCACAGCTACATTCGGACGATCATGGTGAAGTTCAGAATGGATGAGTCCAGGCCAGTTGCCACGCCGATGGTAATGAAGCTTCATAGGAGGAAGCCCGACGAAGAAGCCTGCGATCCGACTATATAACAATCAATGATCGGAAGCCTTATGTACGCGATGACCGCCACTCGGCCCGATATTGCATATGCCATCGGAGTTCTCAGCTGGTACAATCACGACCCGAGTAATGAGCATATGGTAGCTCTCAAGCGCATGTTTCGGTACCTCAACGGCACAAAGGACTGGTGTCTGCATTTCGGAGTAGCCCTCGGAGAAGCACTTGGAGAAAGTACACTGGAAGGAGAAAGCGCACTTAGATGTTATGTCGATGCGGACTATGCACGATGCCCGGATCATTATGAATCGACAAGTGGACTGGTCATCACCTTCGGAGGAGAGGTCCCCTGCAGATCGAGAAAACAGAAGTCCACTGCCCAGTCCACGACCGATGCCGAATCCTGTGCCTTTGGAGTAGGCTGCATCAGACTCACCCAGATCTCGCATCTCTTGACTGAGTTCAGCCTCCCGACCATCCCTCACATGTTCTCTGATTCACAGTCACTGATCGGGAGTATCAAGAACAGAATCTACCACGGAACTGCAGTTGCACACATTGCGACCAAGTACTATCTTGCTGCAGATATGGCTAGAGACGGAGAGATCGACTGGAACTATGTACTGACTGCTGAGATGCTTGCCGACTGCTTCACAAAGCCACTGCCGAAGCCCGCCTTCTTAAAGCAGTCTCCTGCAATGGGCATCATCGGAATTGGACTCGGAAATGGTCTTGGGATTGGAATTGGGAATGGCCTCGGAAATGGCCTCGGTACAATCGGAAATGGTCTCCGGAATGCTCACGGAAATGGTATCGGAACTGGAAAACGCATTGGGAATGCCGTCGGACAGCAAATTTATTGATTGGGCATGTTTGTCTTCAGGAGATCCACGTTGTTTGATTGGCTCCTCTTCTCCTTTGTTTAATGTTTTTGTTTGAAACGGAGGTGATAGCCCTCCTGGAGGAGTGCTGAGCTGATTGGACGTACGGATATCACTATGCCAAGGACTGTGATGTAACTTGCGTCTTTTGTAGTTAGCACCATTAGTCATCGATTGACCTTTGTCATTGCAACATGCCTCGTTACACGATACAATAGACACACCATTGCATTCGTCCGCACACACTTTACTACTCCAGCGCACGCCACCGTACAACATTTGATGCATCTGGCAATGCTATCTCCTGCGGATTGAATATTGCTGCTCTGCCGACGACTTAGACACAAATTGGATGGTGATTGCTCTTGGGGCTCGGTACATATGATCTTGTGAGTACGAGTTTTGGTGATTCTCTGCAGTTGATTCCTTTTATGGCCGAAACTTTTCTTTTGTAATTCTTTGTCTTTTTGATTGCTCTCGGCTGTTGCTCTGCTTTGCCTGATTATGCCACTTCTTTTGTTCTTTCTTTGACTCTCATGATTGTTTGCTCACATCATGTTTGACTAGCTTTCTGTTTAGACTAGCATGGACATTCATTTCACCATTTCAGACTTCACTTGGTCCCATCTTGTTGTCTCTGACACTGGGGTCTGGCCTTGAGTCCTCTAGGCAGGCTTACCATCTTGCAGATGCTAGGTGCATACGTCAATTCTTCTGGAGGTATATTTATCCCAGCTCTCTGGGTGCATTATTGCCGCTGAATGTCACCATCCTAAAGTGCACTGTGGTACATCATTCCGGCTTCCCCAGTAGAGTCGTCATATAAGTAAGAATTTCACTTCCAGAAGGGTCATTTCTCTATTTGAAGGTCATTGCTCTGCTGACGATTTATCTCCACTAATTGGTATTGTGGCTTGGTAGTATGGACGCTGCTGCGATTGTCAACCCAAACAGCATCACGGGGTATACAAACTGCTCCTTCAGTGTGTAAACTGTGATTTGGATGTGGTGCCTTCAAAGTCAAGATCGGTGTGGGAGGATGTTGGTGCTTCATAGTGGCCTAATTGACAGCTCTGTAGTCGACATGCAGCTGCAGTCGGCCATCGATATCCAGAAATTTCGTTGGAAATGCGGCAGGCAATTATCATTGGAAAGATTGAACTTTCGGCTGTCCGATCAATTGATCCCAGTATGTAGACCAATTGTGTGGTTAGCTGACATCTGCAGTGCATGAGTCTCTGCTAGATTTTTGGTGCATACTTCCACAGTGCTTGTATCTCACAGTGATACAACCTCCATCATCAGTGGGTACATTACCTCATCCAGCATCTGTGTATTAGCCTCTATCTCTGTCTTTAGATTTGGGATGTGGGGTGATGAATGGGAAACAAAACAGGAGTCCTGCGGATCAAGCGGTTTGAACAGGAAAGCACAAAATCCCAGCAGTCAAAGTACCTCCCATTCTAACTTGGCGAGCCGGTAGCAGTCATTCAAGTATACCTGTGTGAGGTTCTTCTTCTATCGCAACTACCGCTGCTGTTTCATTCTCGCTTCTTCAGTGCTTCGGTTGATAATCCCAATCTCACCTTAATCTTTGCAAAGTGGAGACCTCCATAGTTGCTTCCAGTAACCACTGCATTTCTCATTGTTTGAGATAATGTCAGAACAATCTCTTGCATGGTAGCAGTGGTTCATTATATGTGGTATACCGATAAGTCTTGGAGGAGGAAATTACCTCACAGCACACCATGAGGCCACTTGCAACATATATGGGCATCCTCTGGGAACCATCTGCTGCCACCAATGCAGTGTCACCATCTCGTGGACATTGTGCTGCACTTTCATCAATAGGTGACCTTCCTACCTCTGTGTCAACAAGTGATTGTAGATGACCAGCAGTTGCCAGGTCAACCTCTGAATTACAGGATATGTATAGCCCTACATAAAATGATACATCTTCAAGGAGGGGCTCTTTATCACTGTGCCCACCTCCCCCGATCTGAGACCAGGAATCAATCATTCAGGTTAGCAGGTCCATGAACCCAAACTGCTGCTGCACATCAAGCTCCTCAACCACAGCTCTGTATATAATCGAGATGTCCTTGGCTGCAACAACAACTACCTCAGGTAGGATGACCAGGTCTCTCTGAGCTCATTGCAGTCTTTCATGAGAATTGTTAAACTCCTCTGGCATGATGCCCGAGAATTCTTGAGTGCATTGCGGTCCTTTACGGAAATTGCCAGCTCCTCAGGTATGATAACTGGGAGTCTCTAACCATATTGTAGTTCTGCGTCAGAATTACCAGCTCCTCTGGTATGCTGACCAGAAGTAAATAACCAGGATTGTCCAGTTATTACAGAGAAGGATCAGCAACTCCCGTACTATGACTGCATCTTCATAAGCGCTTGGTGGCCTTCCATCGCAATCGCTAGCTCCTGCGGCAAAATGACTGGGTTATTGTATGTATCTTGCTTGTTTCATCTGGATTTCTGATATGAATCGACATATGCGTTTAGTAGTATAGCAATTGTGCAGACTTCCACAATGGGTTCTGAACATAGCTGTCAGTATTTGAACTCATCTCTGTCGACCGTGCATTGAGGCGTTTATGCTATGGTGATCATAGGCACTTCCACATTCGGTGCTCAATCTTAGCTGTTGGTATTACTTGTTACGATCAACAATATGCAACTGATTCTCTGAACTTTGGTGCAATTCAGAGTAAATTGTGGCTACCACGTATGCCATGTGTCGAATTGGGGTCAAATTTGCAACCACTCGACATGCATTACATCCGTCAGAAGTGTGGATTGTCATCTGGCGAGTAAATGGGTTTCTTGAGACCGGAGATCATAGATGTTATGTCCCGGAACGTGTACTTGCCAAGTGCAATTGATCTCTGGCAGCTTGCTTAGGAGGCATAGTTGACAGTGGATCATAAAAAGGCCATGCCGGCTGTTCATTGTCTGTTGGTTGCGATGTTTTTTGACAATCAGATTGAAACTCATGTATTCTCATGAGCAAAACATATCAGACAACTGACACATCCAATATAATGCAAAGGCACGTAAGCCTATGCCAGACTATCTACTGATCACATAGCAGAATGGTTATATACGACAGGAAGTGATTTTATATGTAGAAGAGTGTGGTATCATATTCAATACTGATCTAAGTGCCATAGAGGCAACCTATATACACTGGCACATACCCTGCCTTGGGTTACATTTCACCATTACATGGACACTGACAATTGGCTCAACTGGAATGGTGTCATGCATAATCCAAATGAGAGGAAGGACGACTGGGAGATAGCTGTTGAATTTGATATAGGGCTGGACAATGGCATCGAGAATCCGGAATGCCCTGAGCAGTGGGATTTAAGTGCCGTGCCAAATTTTCCAGAATTGATTAAGCCAATTCGAAGGTTAATGAAAACCACTGGAAAGGGGTTACTAACATTCAGTGCTATGGCATCAAGGAGGAATAAGAAATCCAAGATAAAGTAGGACAGAGTACATCAATATGTTATCACCTGGTTCTTCATGTTACTTGACCAAGGATTCGAGAGACGGAAGTATTGTGGGACAATAGTGAGCAGGCAGATATGAATATTAGTGGATTAACAGAAGTATAGATGGCGAAATGAATCATGTAGCAAAATATATAAATTATAATTGAATGAAAGCTACCAGCAGATGAATGTTTCTTGGCTTGGCTTTACCTAAGGACCGAGTCACAATCAGTCAGAAAGACAACAAATATTCTCAATTTATTATGTATAAAATTGTTGACAGCAGCAGATATTGAATGGACAATATATTGAAATGAGTGTCAACAGAGCATCAACAATTTCTGATCTTGTAAGTATGGTAATTGAAACGCAATTTGGTGACTGTTATGCATGACCAACATAATGGCAGCATTTATAGGCAAGTGAGATAGCACCACAGTCACTGCCCTGTTATGAAAATATGCATCAACAGAGTCTCAACAAGTTATATCTTTGCATAGTGGGTAATCTAAGTGGCGATTGGTTGCAGACAGCAATAAATGAGGCATTGGTAACCTTTACGGCTAAAAACAAATGCTATACACTCCTTGCCCCATTCTGAAAGAGAGCGTCAAAGGTGCATCAACTATTTTTGTTCTTGCATAATGGGAAATTGAACCTTGGCTGTATGGCAATAATACATGCACAAAGTAATTGTGGCCTCTTCAGGCAATACCTTCAATGGCATTTAGTTTACCCCATCATGAAATTGACCGTCATCAGCGCATCAACAATTGTTGGTCTTGCATATAGAGTAATCACGGCATTGCATGGATACTTGACCTCATAGCACACCCAATCACTACGCTGATTGGCAAAATACACAATATAAATGGAGAAACATGGATTCCAAAATAATTGATGGTGCAAACTGGTATACAAGCAAAAAGTGATTATCCAATGTTCAATATGTAATTTTAATAAGATACAATTATCATGTAGCACAACCAAGAGCATCATATGAATCTTCAGATGAACCTGCTGGACAACCCCGTGACAAGCCCCTGAGAACCCACCCAATTCAGACTGGTCGGAACATTTCCCTCGAATCGGACCTGAATTGACCCTCCTGTCAACTCTGAGATATGTTGCCCATAGTCCCTGGCACTCCTGGAGGACATAGCATCAGTATAGACAGCCGACACAATTTGCCACTGTGGGATTCTGATTTGACAACTCTCCCATACTCCCAGAGGCGGCCAGTGACAGAAGTTGATTTTGTTAATGGCAGAAAAATGGGTAATACAGGAGTTTCACATCAAACAGTTTGCCCAGACATGAGCATAACCCCACTGGTCCTGCAGATCTCCTATGTTGTCTCACTGAGCAGGTAGCCATCATCCCTGAATTATGGAATGATCATTTTCTGCAACTGCAACTGCTGTTTACTACTTGTCTGTCCTGCACCTGTGGTGATAGTTTCAACCTCCCCTGTATCTTGCAATATAATAACCGCCATCATCTCTTACATTAGTCCAATACATTTTCCATTCATTCAGTGATTAACAGAACAACTACGTACAGGCATCCAGATGTCTATCATATATGGTATCCTGATCAGTTCTTAGTGGAGGCAAATACATTACTGCACACTGCAATTCCTCTTATCATGTATGTAGATATTCTCCAAATTCCATCTGCTGGGACAAATGCACAGTCGCCATCATTTGGCATTGATGCGGCACTGTAACCATCATCATAACTCTGTGCCTCTGTATCATCTGGGCTACATTGATATATTATACAATTGTTAGTTGCCAAGTTGATCTCCGAATTGTTGGACAAGTGCTACACCAGATCATATTTACAATTGCTGAGAACAGGCTCTGTATTTGTACAGAGAGCATCTCGTATTTGACAATGTGCATTATTCATTCACCAGAGCCAGTCCACACACCACAGCTTTGTTTATTGTTGACAAGTCCTTGGCACAGATTACGAATACCACTGGTATGATAACCAGAATTCTCGGTGTGTTGAAGTCTTTTTGAACAGTGTCTAAATCATCCAGTAACATATCTGTCAGTCTCTGAGTACATTGTAGGGCATCATAAACATTGTCCGCTCATCTGGTAAGATGAGAGGAAGTCCTGGACCAGATTGTAAACCTTGAGAAGAGTTACAATGTCCTGCAGTATGATGACAGGGCTTCAAGGGTCTGGATTGTGCAGTCATTCCAGAGGAGAATCAACACCTCCAGTCAGATTACTGGAAATCTCTGCCATATATGGAATTGAGACCAGGTGAAATCCATATGAATTCTGGTTGCCTTCACTCCACTCAATAGTGAGTGATCCTAAGTGGACAAGATAGTTAAAAATAGCATTTTTGTCAAATATATAGTCCGTTGATTCCACTGAACTTCCTATGTAAATTAAAGAGGACAGAGGTAATGCAATCCCACAGACTTTGACAATGGGTGTTTAATGTTGCTATCAGTATTTCCACAGGTTCCAATCAACTGAATGCAATTTATTCAGTTGATCTTCAGTGAAATTGGTAGTCATGGCTGGTAAACTCATATGTAACATGCCCAATAGGGGTAAAACTTGTAATCTTGTGAGAATCACAGCTTTAACTTCATCAAGACTACAATCAGTATAATGGCACACAGCCTAAGTGTGGCAATCTTTGTAAACAGCTATAGTACAGTAACATGTGTGGACTTGGGTAAATATAAATGTAAGTATAAAAGTAATGCTATTGGTATAGATCTGGAAGCTGCAGTGGCAATGTATATTCAGTGGCACTTAGCCCGTCTCAGGTCATGTGCTGCAGTTATACTCATCTGTAGATGGTGCAATTTGGGATCAATCAAAGTAATGTCCAAATGATACCTATTGCACAATGCAATGATTGCACAGTCATGTATACATCCCCATGTCTGATATAGATTGCATTGGGGACTACGCAATATGATCTTGAATTATGCACCAGCTAATACATTGGTGGTGAACCCACAATTGCTACTCCACACTCCAGGCTTCACTTGCTTTGCGAGTTTCTACGTATACTCTTCAATTGATAATCACTCCATTTCGATTGATATTACGATTCAGCTATGTCATTTCCTCCTCTTTTGCAATGAGGGTATTCGTGCATGGGGAATGAAGTGGTCTCAACACATCTTCTGACTGGTGTGTACGTTGGCAGATGCTTTGCCTATCTGTCAAAGCCCATCCCAAGAGTCACAGGGATTATTCCATACAACAGATAATGCTAATGCGTCAGTTCCAGTCAATAGTAAGGAAGTTCTGTGGGTGTCATCCTTGGTGGGATGTTCAATGAATTGAATGGAGATTGATAGTCAGCTGGGATACTGTATGCCCTGGCCATTTGGATACCTACATATGTGGGCTGATTGATATTTGTTATCTGGAAGGTGCAACGAGGCAAATCTTCAATGTATTATTTGTTTTTGTGTTAATTGTATTTTCAACTTTGGTTTTGGCCATACTCCCTGGGGCTTACACTGGCGTCTGGATTGATTGATTAAGAATATACTGAAAGGTTCACCAGTACAGAGAGCTGTGGGATAGAAACTCCTTCCATACCATAGTGAGGAAAAACAACCACCACTATGCATGCTTCTTTCAAGGTTGGATATGCGCAGGTAGAAACGATTACATATTCCATCCAAATGAATAATCATTGTTTGTCGTAGTCAAATGTGTATGAGCCTTTGGAATCGTGATCCAGTTTCATTGGGATGTTTGAACCCAAATCACATCAAATATGCCACAGCCCCATTTCCACCAGGGAATACTTCTCCTCAGCTGTCTGGTGGAGCATACTGTAACTGATATTGGTGCAGTTAGAAGTATATATTTACTGGCTGATTTATTGACAGTTCAGCTAGTCCAAGCATACTCAGTCCAGGGACATTTACATCTTCATATGGACATAGCAATTTGCACACTGGATGATATAGTGTGTTTGACTGTTGTTGTTGTTGTTTACTCATACTGTATGCACTATAATTAGAGTATGACAGGACCCAATACCCCATCCCCCTCGGGGTGAGCTGCCTAGATGGCGGAGCTGCCCCCCTGCTACCGTGCATCCAGGCTAAATTTGTTTCACTGGTATTGCTGCTGGTACAATTTTCAAATACCTGTGTACATAAGTTTTAAAGAAATTTTGTGATAGTTGTCGCAACTACTTGATAGCTGGCTGTGAGAGATTAAAGGCTATCATGTATTTGTCAAGGTGATAAATGACCCAAGGCTGGGGAAGAGGCAGAGTATAAAGGTCCCTGCTTTGGCACCAAGATGTGAATTAATTATCATAACACTGTGTTTTCCGCATGTACACTCTTACCCTCATGTGGAACCATGCCAATCTATTGTAGATCAATGGTCACATGTAGGCGCACATGCAATTACACAATAATAGATCGTTCAGTTAGTGAACTCATTGCGCTCATCAGGATAAATCAGTTGTACCCTGGATGTCAAAAAATGACACTACTAACAGAAAGCGAACAACCTGGGTAGCACTTTTACCATCAATTGTCTATCATGCATAGTGAGAAATCTGCCAGGGGCTAGTAGCACATGGCTGGTACATGTTTGAGCAAGGAAAGTCTGAAATCTACACTCAGCTAAGTAGTTCCACTTTTCACTCAATGACTGTGTGTAAATTGGAAAGATGTAATCTATGAGGCGCATGATCATATCTACAAAAGAAACGCTACCAAGATGGAACACAACCGAAATAACAGTCAGGATGACAACCCAAGCAAGTGCCAGTATTGCAGGTAAATTCAAAATGAGGCCAGGCAAAAAATGATCAACTCTCAGTTTTGGATACTTACCTATTAACACTAACCGAAAGCTTGCCTATGTAACCAGACAGGTAAACAAATTGATGCAAATGGGAAATATGGAAGAGAAACAATTCAACCAGATGCAAGTCAAACAAAATTCATCAATATGACTTATACAGAATAGTACTATGGTGGAACAATGGAGCTCAATACCTTGGTTGACAAATTTGGGTCTAACTTCTGATCCAGCTTCCACTTATTCCCACCTAGTGGTTCTAACGGAGTCAAATAAATAGAGACCCTTCTCTGGACTTGGAGGAATCTTCCAACCCTGGTCCTGATAAAGACACCAATAACTAATCCTGTAGCATTGCTTCATAACCGGCAGAGAAACTGACATCTGTGATTGGAATACTTCAATGTCTGCATGGAAGACATCCAGACAATATAAACAGATCAGTATTTAATACTCAAAGCTGCTAGATAGTGTGTAACTGACTTCCTGCATGCAGTAAATGAACTGGTGATGGTGTACACCGAATGAATCAATATATATTGGAACGCTGCGGGATGGCTCCCACTGGAAAACAACTAGCCGTACGCCATTCCTTGTCACCGACTTCGACCAGTACTCAAGTCCAATGTCAAGCTGTTGACCCCAAACAATGGAAACTTTGAGAAGATGGAAGAGGTTTTCAACCACCAAACAAATCCAGATGTAAGTCCGGACAGCGAGAAGTCTCAGCTGCAACAGTCACATCAACAGCAATCATTGTCTGGAGATACATCTCCACACAGTGGCTACAAAGGCAAGTTGCAAACAGCCATATCTGAGCCAGCTAAATTATCGAGGACCAACAAGTCAAAGTCGAATAAAGACACTAATTTCACTCTTCTGGGACTGTGGTGCATGTTGAAGTGGTAGCATATGCGCTGGTGTATGCAAAGGTGTATTTATTATATTATGTAATGACACTTGTGGTATTAATGTAAGATTATGTAATGACTAATTGCGCTAACTACCAAAGTGGCAAGTTACATTGTAGTTCTTCGCATAGTAAGAGATCTATTCACAATCCACTCAACACTGGTGCAGAATGGCCATGACGTCCAGCTCAAACCAAGCAGTTAGGGCAATAGATTAGGGGTCAATTAATATCATGGATTCCCTCGAAGCAAACATGCTCAATGAATATAGTTTCCAATGGCATCTCCAATTGCATTTCCTATTCCAATTCTAATACCATTCCGTTGATAATTTCGGAGCATACAGAGGCCATTAGCATGGCCATTCCGAATTCCAGTCCCAAGACCATTTGCAATCCTAACTCCAATAATCTCCATTATAGAAAACTGCTTCGAGAAGGGTGTCATTGGCAGCTGCAGTGTAAAGTAGTCAGCATGCATCTCAGCAGTCTGTACATAGCTCATGCTGATATCTCCATCTCTTCCCATATCGGCAGCAAGTTTGCACAGGATTGAAATTGGTGCTACTGCTGTTCCAGGGTAGATACTGCTTGTGATGTCTGGGAACACTGACTGTGAATTGGAGAACATATGTGGGATAGTCGGGATACCAGGCTCATTCAAAATATGCAAGAATTGACAGAGTCACATCCATTCTGCACAAGAAGCATAGTATTCAGCATCATTTGTGGACTGGGCAGTCGATTTTTGTTTTCTCATTCACTAATCGAAAGCTGCTTTGAAGGTGATGACTGGTCCACTTGTAGATATATTGTCCTTGGGGCATTCAGCATAATCCCAATCTAGGTAATATTCACATACCCCTTTTCCTTCTCCCCAGAATGCTCATCCTAATTGCAGTCACCCAGTGACCATGCCTTTCAGTTATCAAACTGCATGGTTGTGAGCTACCAAATACTTATTGTGCAGATCATGATTATACTGTCTGGAAACTGCAGTGACATATGCGGTATCAGGTGGAGTGATGGTCATCACAGACATACGGCTTTGGATTATGGTTTGGTAAGCAATCAGATTAGTAGCTTCTTCCTCAGGGTGCATCATGGGAAATTTTATTGGTAGCTTCATGGCAACAAGGCAGGACCGAGCAATGCTGAACATCGCCAGGATGGTCCAAATGTAGCTGTACTGATGGTCGTTGATTGCCAGCTGTTCCTAATTGAGTTGCTGTTCATGCCAACATGGAAGGTGACATTTCTAAGATTATGCATCCTGAACCTGTTCTTCATCAGATGCTGTGTCTCCACAGTGAAGCCATCGATATCACTGGTGACTAGATCATCCATATTCAGAATAACTCTCGTAATGACTATGCAGTGAGTCTGAACCTGGAACCTGATTATTTGTCTGTCGACACTGAATACAACAAACCCAACCGAGATCACAAAGTCATTGAAGTTCTGCACCAACTGTGTGAGAATCCCTTCAGGTTGGAAAGAAAACTTCTCAAAGGCAGTACGATTTTCCACAAAGTCATGATTTATTATGACTGGTTCTATTGGCTCCAAGTTCGGAGCATATGAAAAGTGACCCTGTGGTGGGTGTATCCATATAACTTCTTCCAAGTTAGCTCCCATGAAAGCCATGCATTTATCCATTGGATTGATCTACAGATGATACATGACGGCTCTCATATGTGGCAATCCAATGTAGCCCATACAAGAAGTCAGTACATATATAGGCTGGTAGTTGATACTTCCGATTTGGTGATTTCCTGCACAGACATACCTGACTTTGAACCACTGCACATTGCCTGCTCTGCCATACGTGATCATGTATACCCAATCGCTTGGCAATACCACTGTCCGTTCAACAAGCTCTACCAAATCTTCAATGACATGCAGCTGCCGAATTCCATCTAGCTCATGTTGTATCGCCATAGGCCAGGTATTGGCATGTTGAAACTCAGTTGTCGCAATTTATCACTTTTGATCATTGATTCCATCATTGTAATCGTCATTGTGTGTGAAAACAGCTACAGCATTGATGGGGATCACATCTTCGACTTACTTATAATAGAGAGCTGCTAGGCAAATCTCTTCCAGCTAGTCCTTGGCAGCATGGTTTCAGTGACTACCTTCACCTAGTATCTTTGATGCATCACGACGTACAGTCTCCAGGCCAGCATATTGTCATGATGTTATCAGTGGCTGCTGAGGTTGCGGAGGTGAACTTTGTTCAAATGACTTCAATAGTTCTCATTGAGAACATTTATCTCAGGTTGTTTGCCTCTCTGTTGGTTTTGGGTCCTCAATGATAAGTCTGCAGATATACTTGTTCCAGCTCCCTTAATCTGCCTTGTTCAGTTGTATATACTGCTTCCCTTTTCTGAATATCACATCTCTGGACATGCATAGTGTCATGGTCAATGGGTTGTACATGAAGTACTGTTTCGTCAACATGCTGAAGCAAGCTACTCTGCCAGTTGTGGCTCAGAAATCCAGATTCTGTTGTTTCCCTTTGAGATTGTACATGAAACCTAAGCATCTGCACTCCGGGCAATGTTTCAAATACAATTTCCTCCCATACCAGGCCATATACTAGGTTGCACCATCAACCAAGCTGTTTGAATTGTTGTAAATGAGATCGATCGCGACGGACACTGCAACTGTCCAAGACTTCTGCAATATTCTGGCATGGTGTAGCATACATTACACACACTCAATGATTGTACAGTTCGCCTATTCCAACAGTCCATTATGCTGCACAGTATCAGCTATAGTCATTGCCTGTATGATCCATTCTGATTTCAGGAAATCTGCGAAGTTCTTGGAGGTATGCTCACCATCTCCATTCGTACAAAATCTCATAACTTGCTTGCCCAACTTCTTTTCTCTGGGAGCATTCTATTCTTTGAAATTCTCTAGGGTTTCAGATTTGTACATCAATAAATGCTTATAATCATGCCTCATGACATCATCCATCAAGAGCCACATCTAATGACTTCCGCGAAAGGCATTTTCCAAGAGATCCCATTTGTCCGAGTGTACACTCCATAGTGGCTCAGTGACACAGGATGCTGTGTTCTGAGTGAACTGCTTTCAAAAAAACTTGTGCCCCTTGCTGCACTCCCAATTGCACTTTGCAGTTATTCTCTTAGTGTTACCCATCACCTTGGACAAAATTTCAAATGTTTCGAGAGCTGCATGTGCGAATTGGTGATGCCATAACGTTCCCATCTCAGCATCATGCAATTATGCATGCCCAGTGGTCTAAAGTGCCAGTGGCCAGCCATTATTGTCAGGATGGGTGTATTTGGTCCATTGTGGAAGTCAATGCAATACTCAAACCAGAACAAATAGCTTATCAACCTGAGCTGTAGCAGCAATCAACCTGCCATGGTAATTGCCCAAGTTCAGACTGGAATAATGCATCAGATCGACATTAACGTCGTTGTCGATAATCATTTACTGTGCATTGAGATTGAATTTTCCCGGCAAATGCACCACAACTAGAGGCATGATCATTTCAGTCCTTCCATCTGGCAGATGACAAATCATATTACAACTTCCATCTCCTGATGCAAATGATTTGACCCCATCAGATGCCTTCACCTTCGTCCTCATCACAGCATACTTGGCGTATCTGATAAACATTGATCAATCCAAGGAGATGTTAGTCTTGCATCGGCAATTGATGAACAAATCACTGGCTGAAGCATTTCAGCTGGCCATCATCAAATTGTTCTTGATCAAAGTGGTCAGGGTGGAAGTAGTTGCAGTCAATGCTTCAGCTGCAGTACTGGTAGCCTTGGGTGAATTGCTACATTGCTTGCTCAAACAATTCTTGGTAATATACCCTCTCCATTGGCAATTAAAGGTCATACGCTGATCGTTTTCATTCCTAATGTTTTTTCCCGTATCCATCTTTGGACTTTTGCTACGTTGGCCACCTATATTGCCTTTGCCATGCTGCTTTGCAAAGTGCAGAGATCACTGTGTGAGCCCATTCTTTCAGTTGATTCCACCATTCACTTCCACAAGCTTTGCAACAATCGCATTTGGCGTGGCTGTCATTGTGGTATTCAAAAACATCATTAGCTCCACAAAGAGTTTCCATTCGTCATACTTCAGGATTGCACAAAGAAAATGGAAGATTTAGTCTAGCTTACATATCAGGGCAATTGTCTATGCAGAGTCAGTATCAGCATGAGTGTAAGAGATAGAAGACTCTGCACAGACATTGTAACACTCGAATTTCAGATTGATCCGCATCGAGTCATTCTGGACGTCCTGATCTGCCTGTCCCGTAATTGTCGAGATCTGTTCACTATTCTGAAATCAATTGAGCTTCAATTGTGACATGCAGGCTTAGGTGAGGGTTTCCCAAAGTGCCTGTGCATCACTGATGACCACATAATCCACTTCTATTCTCTGTTCCATGCCCAGCCAGATAGCCGATCTGGCAAAACCATCAGAATTAATCCTGTCTATAGATGCGGACTTCTTCAGGGCAGTCACATTTCCAGCTGGTTCTTCTCGCTCGCCTTCTAATTATTTGAGGATAGTTTACTCTTTCTTCTACTCGTGAAGTAGGGCCATCTCAGTTGCGCAATGTGCATGGTATGTACAACTGAACGTGGTGATTGGAATCATCGTCAAATGTGTCCTGCATATTGTTAGCAACGGTTCGAAATTGGCGATTCGGTTCCGGGTCCTGGTTGGAACCGAACAGGAACCATTGCAACAGGTTATACCACATCAAAAAACCGAACCGCACCGAACCCGCGGTTTTATAGCCGGTTCCACATTCTCGGAAAGTGAGAACTTTAGCTTCAATTATGTATTTGAGTTGTGATTGTATCACAATACGATATATATGTAAAACATGCAGTTTTGGATGCTCTTTCACCTCTCATTCTCCAATGTGCAATCTGATCACTATTCGTCGTGTCGCTTCGAAAAACGCTGAATTTCCGGCGTTATTTCACAGCAACTCAAAGAATAGTGATCGGATCGCCAATTGGAGAACAGGAGGTGAAACAGCATGTAAAACTGCATCTTTTACATATATATCATATTGTGATACAATCACAACTCAAATACTTAATTGGAGGCAAAGTTCTGAGTTCACGAAAAGGAGGCTCTGCTGCATGATATACCCAGCCAAAAAACCGCAGGTTTATGTCCGGTCTGGGTTATAACCCCGCCAAGACAGCGTGGTACGGTTTTTTGGACAGGTCTGGAACCGAAGTGAACCGAACCGCCGGCCACAAACTGAACCGCTGGCGGGTTGCCCGGAACCGTTGCTAACACTAGTTCTGCACGATCATATATCAACAGGGTAAGTTATAATAGTTACTCAGAATGTAACGGAATTGTCCAATAGTCATTGTCATATACACAGTGGGATCCAGCGCCATTACTTAGCTTGTGGAGATGCTTCTGCATGACAATATTGACCTCCACTCCACAATTGAATAGAAAGTGTTCATTGTTGTTTCTGATTCCAATGCAACAGTTGATAATCTGTGGTAATGTCGGACATGCTCAAGTTGTCAACTTTGTACAGCCATATGCAGTGGTAAGTCAATCATATTGTGTAACAAGACATATCTTATCCACATATCGTCGATCAATAATAATTTGTGCTAACTGCAAATCAGACATGTTACACTATCGTTCTTGGCACTTAGATATCTATATTTCCATTTAGCTCAGTATCTCTTGTGTTACGCGTATCGCCAGTGCATCAAAATACTAACATGTCAGAAGGGCAGTACACATGCAGCAAATCCCCCAAATGTAGTTCTGTCTAGTTTCTGAAATATACTCTTGCCAACTTCCCTGTGACATTTCTCCTCCAGTAGACCAAAAATGATTCTGATGCTAGTATTGCTTGGACAATCACTAACCAAAATACTACCCAACCTCTCTCAATATCTAGCTTGATGTGACAGGATGTACCATTTGGCGGTTGAATTGCTACATTTAAGGATGTAAGTAATCAAGGCAATGTTAGATGAAATTCAACTATTTTAGAATTCTTTATCACCGAGAGTGGTCATTGAAAGCCGAAAGTCTCTCAAGTCGGGTCCATATTGGTGGGGATCTTTGGTACACAATTCTTCGCATATTTTCCACGAGAACTGGATATATGATCCACTCAGAAAGCTGCAATGAACACAAGCATTTATTGAATGTGGTGCTACATGTAATTGCATTCCCCCAAAACTTCTCAACACACTCATACTACCCCAGCAGGCTATCCAGTTCACGTCTGATGGCGATTCCAGCCAGGTGGTCACGCAAGTGAGAGAGATCGCCAGACCAGTTATGACAGCTCGGTGTATTGATCAGTTGGCTTCAGAATGTGAACTAGAGGTAGGGACCGTCCTGATGCAAGTGTACAATTCAGTACAGGGAGTACCATGGTTCAAAACCCAAAAGACAGAGATTGATTGGGCTACCGATTGATTAACTGCAATGATAACCCAAAATGACTCATAGGAGGGATTGCGATCATGTATAATATCGCAGTGGTACACATAGTAGGATGTCAAATGTAATAATCATCAGCAACGAGGCATTCACCAGAGTACACAAAGAATCACCTACATATTGGAGATGCCTGAGTATCAAGCTGTAAATACAAGGGAACGGAGTGAGAATTGTGATGCTCTTGGTTTCGAAATACATGGGCCCGTCACATTCAACTGTCTTATTACAAGTGACAAGATGATGATGATAAGGGTTTACAATTTGGGGAAATATAGTGGAATGCGATGAGGGGATATACAGGTTACCTCATTCAAAGATGCAGGTCAGACATAAACAATCAGCCCAACCAGTGGATGGAAGCTGGGGGTATAGTGGTGGTATTTGCAGCCTAAGAGGAACCCCAGTTGCATATATCTTATTCCCTGCTACCGGCTCACTGAGTCATGGTGGGAGGAAGTTGGACTAGTGAGAGTTGGCTTGCTTCTGAGCAAACAACTTAATCTGTAGGTCCCTGGCATCCATGTTCCAAACTTCCTACACAATTCCACGTCGGAGGGTGTTGCAAATTCACTGATGCTGGAACAGGTACCATACCTGCTGATGATGGAGGTTGTGTCCCCAAGTGATACAAGGACTATGTGAATATGTTTAGTGATAATAAGGCTGAGACTGTCAGACCACACTAGCCAATTGGCCACACAATTCATCTGGAACTAGACTTCAATTCAAGATATTGCTCAATCTACAAAATGTTGGAATTTGTATTACTATCTCTGAAGGCCTACATCGAAACAATCCTAACCAATGCATTCATCCAATGATCATCAATACCAATGGTAGCACCTTTCTTTTTTGAAATCAGGTAGAATGGCAGACTGCAGCTTTATGTCGACTACTGAGCTCTCAATAAGACCACAATGAAGAAATAGTATCTTCTCCCACAGATCTCAGCAATGGTTCACATGTTATCCATATCCCAGATGGTCACAAAACTGGACTTGGGGAATGCTTATCAGCTGATGCAAATGGAGGGTGGGGATGAGTACGAAGCCAGTTATGGAACCAGATAGGTTAAGTAAGTGTACTACACTATGCCGTTCGGGTGTATGAAAGAAGCAGTGACCATCCATGCTAGCATTGATGGTAGCTTGCAGCCTTGCATTGATCACATTGCAATATGGTATGTTGACAATATACTGATCAACTCAACAACTGAAGTGGAGTAAAAATGTAGGGATTCAATGTGCTGGACTGACTCCAAGAACATCAACTGTCTGATGAAGCCCAAATTTGCCATTTTGGAGTCTCAGAAGTTGCCTGTCCCAAAATTGGAAACAGTGCCAATGGGATCACATGGGAATCAGGCTATATATCTACCATTGAGAACTGACCATTTTTGCAGGTGTGTTGCCAGTTCCCATTCTTCTACACATGGTTTATCAGACAACATGAATTTGTAACAACTATAATATCAGATCTAATAAAGATAGCAAAATATTCCAAGACATTATACTAGCTCAAAATCTAATTGACTCATTGTACCAAACTGGCATTCTCAGGGTTTATGTGTGCGATTCCTAATGCAGCCATCCATTTGCACTTCAAACCTACGAAGCCAATTATTTTGTGGAGTGATACAACTGGTTTTGCAATTACCAGCATTCCTAAACAGTATGATAGTTTTGAGATTCTCAAACCGGTTAACTTTTACTCATAAACAAGTTCAAGTGCCACCCAGTACAATAACACATAAGATAAGGAGCTCATGGCCATTATTTTTTCTGTATAGTAATGGTGACACTACAATAAAGTAGTGATTCATCAGATCATCATACAGAGTGACCATAAGAATCTAGAATACTTCCAAAAGATAATAGTGCCCTCTGGGCAGCAGGCAAGACGCACTGAGAATCTCACTGTATATGACTTGGTTATCGAACACCAGGAAGCCGAAAAAACCCAACAGTCAGACGATTGAGCAGACCTGATCATGAGAATGGGTAGCAGAACATGAGAGGATGGCTCTGGGCATCAGTTAAAGCGACCACCATCACCAAATCATATGGTGATGAACTTCCCAATATCCATGCAGTCTAGAAGACCAACTCTTTGGCAATAGTAATATTACTCACCTTAGTTAATATCTCCATTATAGTTCAGCGTAAATGTCGATCAATCAACTGAGCTCTATCCAATGTCAGTGGAATATATGTGCCCATGGCACATCAACGCACTGTAATCAGCCTTTGTCACAACAACTGCAAATTCAGTCACTTTGAATTGCTGAAGACTGCCAATCACATATTATAGGATATTTATTTCCACCGAATGGAATCAGAGGTACAAACTTACATTGCTAGCTGCATAGTGTGTGACCAAATCAATGCACTCCATTAATGTATTTAATGGTCTAACCGCCCACGGCGTAGCAACCAATCACGCAAAACAGCAGGCAAGCGCCAGGAGCACTGTTGTTAATTACCCCACTCAGAAACTCAATATTCTCTCTTGCCTCGCAACAACGCGACCATGAGAAGAGTAAAGTGCAGATATGCAGAGGTTGACAGATAGAATGAGATACATGAAGCCAAACATGTGTACTGCTCAGGTCTTGAACTATCTATCCACACTGCTGCATCAACAAATGGTATACCATACGGAACCTTACGAGACCAACTCAGAGAAGCACAGCCAAAGGGTGCAGCACCTGCGAAGAAGCAGCTGCTGACTGCAGAAGATGCGAAATCTATTGTGAGGTTTTGTGAGACTCGAGATGACTTGGGACATCCGTTGCAAGGGAAGATGGTTAAGGCAGTTGTGATTTCCCTTCTACCTTCACACTGGCAAAAACAACTTGGGAAACACTGAATGACTCGCTTTCTCAACTGCCATCCTGCTATCACTGCCAAGTTCATCCAATGTCTAGATAGACAAAAGGCTAATGCAAATGATCCTGCAATTTTGAGTAACTTTTTCACAAGGTATATCATTTTAGTATGTATAGTAATTTTCAGCTAATACTGGTCACTGTAGCTTAGAAAATTTGTCAGAAAGCTCAATGCACAACCAGAAAACACTTACAATTTGGATGGCAAGGGCTTTCAACAGAGTGTTAGCAATGGTTTTGGACAGTCACTTCAGATCCGGATCTGGCTCCAAACCAAACTGTTGCCAAATTGGCGGTCCAGGTTGTCAATAAACCCAAACCGTCTGCTAGGGTACTGTTCGATGGTAAACCCCCAACCTGTCTGGATTGGGCGGGTCATCAGCGGGTCACCCAGCGGGTCCAGCTATAGATTGACATAAAGCTCTTGTATTTGCCGTTTGTTAATAGTATCTTATCTAAATCGCATTTTCAGCAACCAATACTGCGCTTTTGCATGTTGTGCAGTTTGCAATATTGATTAATTTGGTATCTGTGTTTCACCTTTGATATATGGAATATTTGCCTATCAAGGCAGTCAGTAATACAGTTATGCGCACGAAGGTGCGTGCGATGCCTTGATTACGAAATATGCATGACCTGAAACTATTGACGCTCCATTGATGCTCAATTTCAGGATGCGGCAGGGAGCATGTTGCTGTTGGTGTTGGCAGTAAACGCTGCTCATATCTGATAGACGGATATCTACAACCAATTGGAACATAAATTACCCAAGATGCAAAGATAAAAATCATTGACACTCAGTTGACACTCATTCTAAGAATGGGGTGGTGACTGTGTTGCTATGTCTTTCACCTATAAAAGCTGCCCATACGTCCGTTATGAATAACAATGACCAAGTCACTGGTGAATTACCGTACTTACAAGACCACAAATTGTTGATGCTCTGATGATGCTCATTTCAATGTATTGTCCATTCAACATCTGCTGCCGTCAATAATTGTTTTCATCATGATCCGACTGCATTGGTTGTCTTTCTGTGCAATTGAGACTCGGCCTTGTGGCAAAGCCGAGTGGCGCAATATTCTTCCACTGTTCACTCTCACACAACTAACAATCATGTATCTCGCCAAAAGATTCATTGTTCCTGCTATACATCTGTTTATCAACCGATATTCACAACCTACTTCTGACCATTCGCCCATAATATATCTCGAACTAAAACTCGCGGTCAAGCTACATGTAGTAGCTGGGTAACCATTAACGCATTCTGTTCTACGTTTCTTCACTCCTTTATTTCTTCTCGTTTCTATTGCATTGACCGTCACACGCAGGGTATCAGCCTGCCTCTTTGACTTCCGTGTTGGCTGAACCAATCTGGGATCATTTGGTGCGGCACTTACATCCTGCTGCTCTGGGCATTCCAGATTCTCAATGCCAGTGTTGTGCTCCATATCAGATTCATCGTCTGCCGCACTATCATCCTCGCTGTCATTTGGATTAGGCAATTAGCCATTCCTGTTTAGCCAATGTTCAGTGTCCGAAATGCTTTCAGGTGCGCTATTGTCATTATATTCGACTGGATTATGGTTGATTCTCCAGAGTTGGCAGACATTCAAGCTTTGAGTTCGTCCTCTAGGGAGGTCATTTGCAGACAAAGCTGGTGGCAAAGGTGATCTTTCTGACAATTTAAATGCAGCCACACCATCATGTTGACAGAGTGACCAGGAGGCTTTGACGATCTCTTTCATGTCCGAAATGTATCCTACGGCTGCCATCTGCTTGTTTTGAGAGCGAGATTCTTTCTGTATAGCACGTAGGTTCTGGCTGCCCTGCTACATCTCCAAGAAGTCATGAACGTTGGCCCTTCTGTGCAATTTCCTGTCCTCTGCGTCTTTCTTCAGTTCCGAGTCGTTTCCTGTGTTGTCTGTATCCCTGTTATTGGCTCGAGCAAACTGCCTTACAATGACTATCTCCCAAAGGCTCTCGCGTATGGTTTTCGACTGCCTCTAGCCAATAACATCTCGCCCAAGGGACAAACTGGCCTCCACTCCGACACCATGTGGTTTAATAGAGAATATGTCGCGTACCACATTGAGGAGATCGACGTACTTTGAGTGCATTTTCTCTTGTTGGCGCCACCAGTCAGTGATGTCTGGTATCCAAAATGTACTGCTAATCTCCATTGGGTCGGAGTGGTAATCATTGAGATTTGGATTAATTTGCCCCCAGTTCTTTGGTGCTTCAGACGGGGAATTGAAATAGAGACTGGCAGCAGTCAATGAGCATACTGTATGATCGCTTGGTCCAGGTGTCGTCTCGGCCACATTGTCAGACGTTAAGTATTCTTCATGATCGCTGGACAAATCATATGGATCAAAGGATGATTGACAAGATCCTGGAGCCATTGCAGAGAGGATGTGTTAGCTCCTCTGTTAAATTTCGAGTCAATTGACTGGCACATGTCAATTTTTGGTTCAGTTTTCATTCTCTACCTACATCAGAAAGGCCTCTTGGTATTGGGTAGTATAGGATGTCTCGTCCTCAGTATTGACATCCATTTCCTTGTCCCACTTTCTAAGTGATCGCAACTTCCAGAAAGGATCGAGGATATGCGGAGTGATGAGAATTATGCCCGTCATTGGAGTCACTGCAGCTCAGTATTTGGACAGCGTCTGTCGAGCTAGCTTCACAGCCAACAACAAGTCTTCCTTCCATGGAGTCTTCTTCTTAGCCAAAGGTAGGATCACGCCATTCATGTGATCGAACATGTCATTTTACATTGTGATAACGTGGTGCAATGTGTCTGTATGCCTCTTTGACATCCAGAGGGTCCAATATATCGAAATTGCCTCAATACTTCCATGACATACTTCACAATGGTCCAATCATCTTGAGTTGTGAAAAGTGGCTGGTAATCAGTGTGTTTTGGATTTTGAAGCCACTTGCGTGTGAATTCCTGTAATGGGTAGGTGTGTTCGAAAAACTCCAGAGTTGAGTTCCAAAATGTCTGCACACCCATAATCGGAATTACTGCAATGCGGACTTTGGCGTTTTGACAGTCAATGAACTGTTTCCACGACCAGGTGTCAGCGTAATCAATACCGCAAGCTTTCTCTGCTATATTAAGGTCAGTTTCAGAACACTCAAAATATCATGAAATATGTACTTTTTCAAATATCTTTGCTAAACCTGGTCTCATGGCCGACACCTTGTTGATTCTAGCATTGCCCTCTTTTTGAAGTCTTTGACTCTTCCCGATACCTATGCTTTCATTCTCTCCAAATTGCAGATTGCGCTCCTGTGCTTCCCAAGACTTGGTGCGGCATTTTACACTGAGACTGCTCATGAATGGACCTACAGCCTGCTGGACAACTTGCGCCATGCATGGTATATGGTTCCTCAATGCAGGCCACTCGATTCCAGAGGCCTCAAGTGTCGATTGCAGCTTGCATGTCATCGAGTAATTTGAAGAAGCATAATCAGTTGTAATACCATGCAAACAGCCATCAGTAAGATCTAATTGATCCAGCACATCCATCCAATGTCCGGCTAGCCTTCCTTCAGTATGTTGGTCCTTGACCTGTCATCGTTGATTAGTTTTCAAAAGCAGAAAAGAATAGGCGATCAACCTCGTCAAAAGCGTGTTGAACTTCACGCAATGCCCAATTTTGATCAATAGAGTAAGCAATGACCGATGTTATGGCTAGTTTGTTCGTTAACGTCCATCCGTCCAAAGCTAAAGTAACTTTGTTTTATGACGGCAACTGCTTCTTAATTGCATCCATGGTCAGTGGATATTCCCTCCGGCAAATGTTGCTAAGGGTTGTAGCGGACGGCAGCATAGGTCATCGCTTAATGCCTTATATGACCGTTGTAGAGCCAGAGCTGATATCATGTTGAATGGAATGTGAGCCGCAACAAATCCTAACATGAGGAAGTGATTCCACATGTCTTGGTGAATTTCGGAAGTTTCAAAGTCCTTAGCAGCCAGTTTGGAACATTGCATCTATGATTTTGGTCAATATGGAATAACCTGGAAGTCAAATATGGTTTGACTCTGTGAACTTACTATTGTGATTCCTCGACTTCTTTGCCTCATCAGGATGGCCAATGCTGTTTCATCGACCGTCGAAGTGGTCAATTCTGTAACCTCTGACTATGTTAATTCTTTTAACTTTGGAATGTGAGCTTTTGCCAGCAAGTGTTTTGCCATTGAGCTGGTCCAATGCTCGGATGGATGGTGTAGAACTTGATGACAAACGATACATATAATGCCATAGCTGCCGGTCTCCTCAATTCCACAGTGTAAACAGAATCGCCATGAAGGCGCATGTCTAGAGTTATTCCTGGCAATATGCCGCTTCCAGCCTACGTTCATTGAAGCCCACCAAGCATTGAAGATGACTTGGATTGTAAGGTTGCTCAAATCATGAATAAAGACACGTTTGTTTTTGGCAGAGAACATAACCTCAAGGACAGAGATGTTCAAAGATTTATAATCCGACATGGCATTAAGAATTAGCAAGATGGGTATTCCCACTCGAAAGACTGCCGAAAGTAATGTTACATTATTGCAGACTGTGGGTTCTCAACTATTAACTCTACAGCTACAAGCAAAAAAATCAGATATGTAAGACATTGCATGCATATTTGTGAAGTTGTATACAAGGACAGATTGCAAAGACTGACTGCGTAAAACTCAATTTTGGACCAGTACAGTGCAGTTCATTGCTTTGTAGCGTTCTGAGCCTCCACAGAACTATTGATGCTCTGTGGGCACTCCTTTGTAGAAGGCGGATGCGATATCGTCCCTAGCATTTTTGCCAATAAAGACGGCCCATAAGTGCATGGTGGGTTATCTGCGTTCTATTCCTGTTACTATATCCGATATGCAAGATCCAAAATCGTTTACTCTCCGTTGACGATCCATTGACGCTCATTTTGGGTCATGGTTCTGATCTTGTTGGCAGCATTTTTGCCAAGTTAGGCAGCTGATTGTTCCATTATGGATCAATAAAGTCGTACAGCCACTTGATTTTCCAAGATGGAAGGCCTAAAATCATTGGTGCTCAGTGGACGCTCATTTCTAGAGCATCATCCCAATGTTGTTGAAAGCATTTTTGCCTAGAAAGGCAGCTGATAGTTCAATTTTAGCTTAATCTCACCGCACTGCTCTTGCATTTTCCAGGATGCATGGCTAAAAGTGGTTGACACTCAGTTCACGGTCATTTTTAGAACATAGTAGCGATGTTGGCGCATGTATTATCGCCTAGAACGGCAGCGGATAGTTCGATTATGGCTTAATTTTGCTTCACAGTCCTTGCATGTTCCAAGATGGAAGGCCAGAAATCGTTGACGCTCCATTGAGTGTCATTTTTAGGACATAGTAGCGATGTTGTCGCAACCATTTTTGCTTAGAAAGATGGGCGATAGTATGATTATGGCTTAATGGCGCCGCTCAGCCATTGGATTTTCCAAGATGCATTGCTAAATGTCCTTGATGCTCTGTTGACGCTCATTTTTAGGACATAGTAGCAATGTTGTCCTAACAATTTTCGCCTAGAAAGGCGGTTGATAGTTCAATTATGGATTAACATTACCACACACCACTTATATTTTCTATGATGCAAGGCCAAAAGTTGTTGACTCTGATTTTTAGAACATAGTAGCGATGTTGCTGTAACCATGGTTGCCTAGCAAGGTGGCTCATAGTGCAATAATGAGTTAATGTCACCGTGCAGCCCTCTGGATTTTCCATGATGCAATGCCAAAAATCGTTGATGCTCATTTTTAGAATGTGGCAAAGAGCGTGTCATTTGCCATTTTCGCTATAACACCAACCAATACATTCACTTTGGAAGGATATGACAATGCCATCCATTGATTGCTGAATGTGTAAGACTAGAAATGGTTGACACTCTGCTGACACTCACACTAATCACATCGAAACAGCCTTTGTACAGTCAATAATTGAATGCAATGAACCATATACGCATTATTGACAACTGATATTGCGTATATATGTATTATCGTTTGCATCCAGGAGTTTTGTTACCTCTCAATTTCTGTTCAACTGATATCCACACTATCTGAGTGATTGATGACGTGGCCCTATCACATTCCCGCGCTTTTGGCTGGCAATGTATGGTACGCAGATCATTTTACTATGTTTTGGTAAATATACCTTGACTTCCTCACCTTTTCTTATCCAGCTCCTTCTCCTCGATTTCCATGATGCACCATAAGCAATGTCAAATAACTGACCCATGTGCATGAGCTATGTACGGAGAGTTATGCAGTTGGATATATGGATGAACGCGATATGACGGTTGTTATTCAGCCAGATTCGTCATGAGCACTGATTGCTCATTCTGTGACACATATGACATCACTCACTTCAATTTTATGAGTATATTTTGTCACTAATATAGCTTTCGCTTTGTCGGTTAACAGTCATTTGAAGATAGAAATCGAACATTTTGCCCGTTTTCCCTCGTGATTTAGATTCTAGAACTTTTACATTGTGCGTTCCACTGTTATACATGCACAGATGAATTACCATGTCTCATACTTGGGTCACTGAAATTAAGAAAAAGCTGACACGTAGCAAAATTGGTAATCAACTTGCTTTTGACCCAGATATGATGTCAAAAATTAGACTTTGCCGATTTATTCCTCCACTGACGCAGGAGCCATCACCATGTCTTCATCTGGATCCGAAATCTACATGGTGATTAGCTAGAGGCTATATGCAGGGGTAAAAGCTTGCTGGTGCAACAGGTTTCACTTTCTGCAAAGATAATGTATCGCGCTCTGCAGCGGGCTCAAGACCGGATATGCCCGTGTTCGACTGCAGCTTCACTGAACCTAGCCTAATTTGACTACTTTCAGGTCGAGAAGTCCCTTGCGGCATCTGCGATATTCCTAGGGCAATCTCAAGAGACTCCATAAGCTCTCCAAATATTGTCCGTGCAGGTGCCACAGCCACATCATCCATTTGCTGTTGAACGATGGCCGGAACAATCAATTCGGGAGTGCTGTACTTCTTATCTCTTTCAGAGAGGTAGTCAGCTGCATCGTCCAATCCCGGTTGTGACAATTCATCATGGTTCAGCTGCTACTGCCAAAACCTCTCCATGTGCTGCTTTACCGTTTGGGTGATTGTGCCCATCACTCAGCCGGGTTTGTCATCTTCGCTCAGCTTGCCCTGCTCTGTCTCTTCTTCATCATCATCATCTTCCACCTGCTCCCCATTGTCGGAACTGGCAAGATCACTCAGACTGTCCCTGATAGCAACCATCATCTCCTCAAAAGTCTTTTTGGACTGTCTGCTCATCAATCCCCCAATTTCAGCATGCTTCATATCTTCCTGCTCTTGATGAACCACAGCCACTGCGTCTTCAATTCGCTTTCTTGCCCCTGCGGATTCCCTCTCAACATAATCCTCAATCCATTTCTCTGTCTGTTCATTGCTTAAGAAGTGCGTTTCTCGTTGTTTCTCTGCCGCTCGCTGCATTTTGGATCTTAAGCTGCGCAAAGCCCCAACGGCTCGGACTCTTTCTGCCTCCAAGCCACTCTTCCATTCACTCGCTTGATGACATTGTTGGGTTGACCGCTTTGTCGATTTGCCATATCTGCCCGCCGGAAGTGGGGAAAAGTTCTTTTTCGGGGCATTGAAGATTGCAGTTTGTGTTGACTCTGTTGTTGGGCGAGATGTTGGATGTTGCAAGATATGGACAATACGGAGTCAATCTGCGTCTTTTATGTCAAGGTTAGTACGTTTACTCATCTAGAACAAAGCAAAACATCCCTTTTGACTATCAATAAATTGGGAATAGTTAGGCTAACCGTACAAGATGACTTGATTGTTAGAGTCGGTTTCATGTATTATCCCGAGAATTCTTTGAGACAACCATCAGCAGAAATTCTTTCCCTCGAACATTGTCCTATATATGGTTGATAATCATGCAATTTCGGCTGTTGTACACCACAATATATCCCTGTCAACACACAAACAACAACGGACCGACATATTGTACATCTCGGAGCTGTGGGAAACCCTTGCAACTTGCAGCTATATGCAGCAGAATTCATCTTGAGTATACCAAACATGTTGGTAGCTAATTATTCCATTCGGATGTGAAACTGACTATATAATCCTCAGGACTTCCCACTTGTTGTCGTTATCATCTTCCTCGCCTTTTCCACACCGGGAAATCATGAATACACAACCACCCCACCCAGGTCCGAGTGGATCCAATTCCAGCTGATTGGCAGGCACTTCATCAAATGTGTCACGTATCAGCACACACCAAGAACGCAGACACCAGTTAATCCACAGTGACGCTGCCAATGCAGCTACCGAAAATCTGACCCAGGACGCACATTTAAAAGTTGTCCGTAAGACTGGATGCAGCACGAATAAGAAGCAGCATTCAGTTAGATGTGAGTATATCCATACCGTGGTCAACAGCCGTCAATTAACCATTTACCATACTGCAGGTGTACAGCAAGAGCTATGTGACCAATTTATCGCTGCCCGTAATGAGAAGTCTCCATGGTCGACCAATGCAATCATCTGCACAGTCCGGGAAATCAAATATCAAGATGATCTAAGCCCTGCGACTTTCCCTGACAAATTTTCTGAGAGGCATCCCAGAGAGTGGACGAAACAGGCAATATTCACTTTAGGGGAGGCTACGGAAGCGTATATGGTTGAGGTATTAGCCGCATCTCATTGTTTGAAGCATCAACTAATTTCTTGTTGGAATTCAACATGTCTGCTATGATGGCAAGGCAGGGAGGTGGTGTACATCTGGAACAGTCCGACATGTGCCTGGCCTTGAATATGGCCAAAATGGCCAAAGGCGGGATTTTGCGCGCCACAATAGAGGAAACGCAATATCTAATCAAGAAACCTCGGGCTGAGGTCTGAGAAGAGAGGATGCGGGGTGTTACGTTTCCTGGGAATAAAATGGTGAAGTCTGCGATAGAAAGACACCCAGCTATGCTTCGTCAAAACTACACGCCCAGATGCCTTCCTTGCCAAAATGGCACTGCAAGAAATCCACAAACACGCTAGAGACGTAATTGAACAGGTGTACCTCTGCCCAGTAGATGCAGTCAGCAGACTCCAGAGCCGACTGCAGAGCCAACGCCACCTCTGCCTGGAAGACCACCCACCTCAACCGGTAATACTTCCGGTGCTCATCGTCTTGAAATCATCAATTTGCCCGCAGGACATGCATATTCACATACATCTCTTCCCTGTGCTGAATCTTTGACCCTCCATACATCTGCCCAGGATAGTCTGCACGACGCAGATTTTGATCCACATATGCTGCCTGATGAAGGAACATCCACTGGTTAGTACACTATCTGCTGTGTGGTAATGCCGCTAACATTCATTTTGAAGACCAGAGCAGCCTATTGAGCAAACCTGGCAGTGATGACTAACATTGCTTGCATGGCATGACAGTTTGGAGATTATTATTATCCTGAATTCGTGGATACTGTAAAGTATATTTTAAAGGATATATTTATATGTATTATTAATGAACAATGTAGTGATCAAGAAGAAAGTTAATGAAAACACTAGAAAGGCTGCCAAATCAACGTGAATGATGGACTACACCAAATCAAATGATTTCATATTGTGTATACACCCGTGGCAAAATGAGGGTCAGTGGACCATCAACGATTCTTGGTCATATAGCTTGGGTAATCCGGGTGGCAATTGGTTGCAAATAGTCACAAACAAACTATTAGCTACCTTTAGTAGAAAAAGAGAAAGTGAATTGCTCCCTGCCCCATCATGAAAATGAGCATCAACGAATCGTCAACGATTCTTGGTCATGTATCTTGGGTAATCTGGGGGGTGATAGGTTGCAAAAAGTCATAAATAAAGTATTGGCTACCTTTATAGCCAAAACTGAAAGTGGAATGCTCCCTGCCCCATCATGAAAATGAGTGTCAACAGAGCATCAACAATTCTTGGTCATGTATCTTGGGTACTCTGTGGGGTGATTAGTTGCACATAGTCATAAACAAAGTATTGGCTGTCTTTATAGGCAAACGAGAAAGTGAAATGCTCCCTGCCCCATCCTGAAACTGAGCGTCAACGGAGTGTCAATGATTGTTGGCCTTCCATTATGGTCAATTACAGCGCGATGTGGCTGTTATTGTCTATATACATGGTTCTGACTGTTTTTGTATGCTAAAAGGCTCAAGAATACTTAGTGGTAGCTCTGTAAATGAAATCAGTTGTTGCTGTCCCGAAGGATGAGGTGAGAATATTCCGTACATATATGCCGATACAGGCTGCCATATCCTTGTTTATGGATGCTTGTAATCAAGCGCCACTCATATTACCGAAGATGCAAGACACAAAATTGTTTATGCTCCATTGGCGATCATTTTCAACATGGGGTAGAGAGCGTTTCGCTTGCTTTTTTTGCATTAAAGGCGGCCAATACTTTGTTTATGACTGTGTTTTACCAGTTTCACCCCCAGATTACCCAAGATACATGACTAACAATCGTTGAAGATCCGTTGATGCCCATTTTCAGAATGTGGTAGAGCGCATGTGTCAATTCGTTTTGATCATAAACGCAGCCAATACATCGAAAATGATCTGTGACGTACCAATGTCAATATTGTACGATCAACAGTAGCATATTTGAATGCAACCATGAGTGTGAAACCTGAAACGTGGAACCGGAGATTGGAACTGACGGGTCTACCAAAACCAGGCGATACCTGGGGGTTGAAGGGTACATGACCGAGTTTGGCCCGCCAAGAGTCAGTGGGTCGGGTTTTTGGACATGTGTGGAACCGAACCAACCTGTTTTTATGGTCGGAACCTGCACCGCTCGCAGGTTACCCGGACCCGTTGCTAACACTAATTCTACCTGGTCAGGCTGACAAAGTGAAGGTGATATGCTGTAGCGGTCGAATAAATCCCCATTATACCCAGGATGGAAATCGTGAAATGGTTACAGTTATAGCATGGATTGCAGCAGATGGTAGAGTTATACCTCCCAGTGATATCTACCTGGGGTCAAGGCATCAACCAGGATGGCATGCTGGCATGCAAGAGAAAGAGCAAGCAACATTTGCATGATCAACTAAAGGCTGGACTAACAATCAACCGGGACTGGAACGGGTGGAACAGAACTTTGAGAAGTATACTATTAAGATGTTTGCACCATGAGATTGGCCTCTTGTTCATGCTGACTATTACAGTGCAAAGGACAAGCGACGTATTCTAATCCTTGATGGGCATCTCTCTGATCCAATATGGCAATTTTTCGATCTTTGCTTCAAAAAACATATCTACCTTATTTGCCTTCCTGCACACTCTACACACATCCTTCAACCTCTAGATGTGGGGCTGTTTGGTCCTCTTTTGTGCTGCAACTGCAATGAACTGGACATATGGGTTAGAAGCGGAGGGAATGCAATTAAGAATGGACAGTTTTATAAGTAAGCCCACCTGCTATATCACTCTATACTCCACTCTAACTGTTTCTTACAGACTTGCCACATGTGCTAGAGCTGCAGCATATACCAAGAACAACATCTTGAGTGCCTTTGAGACAACTGAGATCTGGCCTCTTAACTGACGGAAGGTTTTTCTTCGGCAGTAACAAAATCTTACTTTATTTGAATCTCCGGCAGCCACTGTCACTGCATTCGTCAGTGCAACCCCCAGACAGCCCAGAGCTGTAGGCTGAGTGCCCGCAGTGCACATCCCCTTGTCACTCGACAATCACCTTCCTCCCTCAAGATGAATGCTATTGTAGCACACCTAGAATGGTCAGCTCAGGGTGCACTTGGAGATAAGGAATTAGAAGATAAAATGCTGAGAACACATCACTCAGGGGCCAAGAACACCACTGTCGTAGCAACCAAGGACTGCCGCAACCTTTGTAAAGCTCGTGTACATACAGCTGAAGATGTGGTTCAGCTCAGGGAAGAAAGAGGGAGACTAGACAGAGAAAAAGTAACCAAAGCCAAAATGCGCCAAGAAAAGGTTGCAGCAAAGGTAGTATCATTTGGAAAGGGGTCAAAGAGCTCTAAACATGTGGAAATGATGATCATCGGTACAAGGAAGGCACCTCTGATTGTGCTTAGTGATGGGCAGGATGAGGAAGAAGATATGGTGGGTGGAGTGAGGTGGGAGGAGAAGGAGAATTGGGGAGAGGAGGACTCTGTTGTATATATTGGTGATATGCTGGACCTAGAGGATGCTATGCAGTATGGAAAGGGGAGAAAAGGGGTTAGTAGTCAACCCCCAGTAGTGACTAGGTCAGGGAGAGTGGTTAAGACAGGTTATGTAGGTCAATAAATACTGCCTGCCGGTTGTCGATTTCGCAGTCATGGGAAGTCACTCGGTACAATATATTATGTATGCTACAGACTCAACATGCTACTCTCACTGCCTGGTTGTCACAGGTACGAACTTTCCATGGCTTTCATTACCAACTTCCCATTGTCAGCATTAATGCAATTCACCGTGATTTGGCTAATTCTCAACAATTTGACCACAATCATCACCTACCTACCGTGAAGCAAGTACATTGACACTTCTGTGCCACTATGAATGACTTTCGAACATGTGATCTGCAAACATCAGGTTATAGACAATATTACCACTTATCATTTCAAAGAGTTCAAGTGTTACTTTTGTGACAGTATTGGCTTCTATCTCTGAATCAGTCACTGACACTTGACCTCTTTCCAATCTCAGATGGATATGCATAATGAGTGCTGGTGCCAAACAATACAGCAGTACCTCGAAGCCTTTTGTGACTGTGTGCAGGGCAGCTGCTTTGAACTGGTACCACCGGCAGAATTCATGTACAACAGCTGCATCCACCATTTGATGCTGATGACTCCCTTCTGGGTAAACTACAACCACCATTCTACAATGCAGGTGAAGCTACCCAAAAACCTCAGTTTTAGATCACAGGTTCAGGCAGATGGGGGGATAGCAGGTCAGAAAGAGACTTATCTGATCCTCTCGAAACATGTATATAAGGCACAGATGAGGTATACAATGGACGTCAGCAGGAAAAAAATTACTTTTGCAGGTGGAAACAAAGTATGATTGTCAACCAGAAACATGTCACCATCATGGCCTTCAGATAAGGTTGAACACAATTGAATGGGCCCATATATGATAAGCAAGATCATCAATCAGCATGCTTACAAAATGGACTTGTCAAACACAATGCGGAAGTGCATCATTTTCCATGTGTTGCACCTTGATTATTACACACCACTGATCATTAGTCAACATATCACAGATCGACAGTTTATGATACTCAGAGCAATAGAATCGTTGTAAATCAACCCCATATCGCTGCCATTTAGCACTATGCGATGCTGCAATAGGTCATCTGATGGACTAGGTACAGCCACAAGCAAGTGCACAGAACAGCAGTAGAATCTTGATAGCTGTTGACAACTGGTTGACAAGTTCCACCAAGATCATCATGATTACCCTCAGAAGTAGAAGTATAAGATTAATGTGTGGAGATCTTCAGAGAAGAAAACGATTTGGACAATTCCGATGTACACATGTTTCTTTAATTCTGACTTGTCTAATTGGATTTGGGCCAGTAATGAATGGCATCTGCACAGCAGTAACAACCAACCAAGAGTGGTGGAGATTTCCAGTGCACCAAATACCGGAAATAGTTGCAATTGGGCTGTACAACATCACTAAGGGATATATTGGTTCATGTGATTTCCTTTGTAGAGCGATTGTTTCATTCCTTGTTTCCCTTCTCTACTCTTCTCTTATACTGGCTGTGGCAGCCCACCGGATACACACCAAAACAGTGGGAATGTAATGGTGATACATAATTCAAGGCCAGTTATGCGGTTGAGCATAAATGTTGCTGTTACAGCACTTAAATGTGTCTCGGATATCATAGTACTGTATTCTTCTTATATTCAAAGTCTACCTCACGAGAAATCATACCACTCTATTGCATGTTTATTGGCAAGTATATGCATACATCCCCTTTCGATATATCTGTAATCATAGTCACCTCCACACTCCTGATGACTAGGTTGCCCATGCTTTCAAGCAGTAGTATTGAGCCACTCTGTGCCAGTGATGGCAAAGCCGAAGAAGTCAATGAATTATCTATGATCATGCAACTAGATAGATATGGTATTTGCATGCATCTTGGTATTACTAGTGGACCCAGTACTAGTTGTATCATTCGAATCCACCAGATTCGACTGTCACGGTATCAGATCACATGTGCTGAATTATCATTGTAATTACAACTATACAGCTGGTTCAGAGACTGGATGCTGGTTTACATGCCAACTTGGAGATATTTGGGGATTTGAGGTCAATTACTTAGTGCTGAGTGTTTGGAATGGGAGTTACAGTCCATTGGCACTCTTTTAAGGTGCGCTCTTTCTTTCATTTCCATTTTAGCCTGGCTGTGCCACCTTGCATAGTCTTGTTTCTTAACTTGCTGCCATGCACTCAATCTGTTGAATTTGACTGCCTGCAACAGTCCCTTCTCAAATATACAGAAGTATTCTCAGCACAGATCAATATAAGATCACCATCATTATTCGTTTCATTTTCATGATATTCAATCAGATATGTATCTTTCTCAGTCTAGTGGAGACATCCAATTCTACCTGTATTTGCTCCTCCTGGTGAAAGGCAGGTGAGAATGCTCTGAGTTCATCCGATTGATGTTGATACGTATCATCATGATAACTGTTTTGTAAGTGTTTGTCAGATATTGTAGTGGTAACAAGCTGCTGTAGTTTGTGGTGAGCTTGAGTTTGCACTGGATCCCCTGTATTGATTCTGTTTGCACAGCTGACACTTTGTTCTTCCTAATCATCCCGCACTGTAGATGGTGCCATGAGTATCAGTGACTTCACTGTACCCACCTCTACCAGATCATGTCTTCCAATCTGACACTGTCTATACTGTGCTATTAGCATTGTTATTTCATTGAGTATTCTCTCCACTCACAGAGTGGGTTACTTCCTTTTGTTACTTCTTAATCTGGTTCCCTGTAATATCTGGTTCAGGATATTCCAATGAATTCCTGCATAGTGTTTCTAACCATAATGCTGTTGTGGGCTCCATTTGTTTTACAATGATGTGGTTAGAAGATAAATAGCCCATGGCCAAAACTCAGTGGCTCTTCATGTGGAATATAAAGTGAATATCTGTGGAACCAGCTGTCTTGATTATCATTGTATAAGAACAATAAGTGAAGGAATAATGGAATACCCAGTAATGGGAAACCAGCCAAATTGCATGAATCCACAAAGACTTTACGCCGGTGTGTAAAATCAGGATGTGGGAAAGATATACCATGTAGTCCATTGAATGGTCGGGTAATGCTCCATTTCTGCCCTCGCGTTTCCAGATTCAAATCCTTCATATCCCCCAATCTGCTTCAAATATTAATGTATCTCCATGTGTACGCCATATGTTTTCACCAGGCTCTATATGTTGCTTGACCGAGAGTTTCACTTTGAGAAATATTATGGGAGAATAGTGAGCAGGCAATTGGGAATAGTTGTCGATAAATTCATCTTTAGCAGCCAAAGTGTTGGGAAAGATTCTAGACCACGGCTTAGGGTCCGGGTCCAGGTCAGAACCAAACCTACTGCTATCTATGCGATCGGGTTTGTCCATACGCCTAAACGCTCAATTCACATACGGTTCAATGGCCATCTCCCAACCCTTCTGAATTGGGCGGGTTGTAAGTGGGTTATCTAGTGGGTCCGTCTGTTGATTTGTTTATGCTCTTGCTTTCCTATTTGATCATTGTATTTGATCAAAATCACTCAACTAACATCCAGAAATACCATTTTAAACACCTTGCAGGTTGCAACATCGGCTGTTTTGGAATCAATGTTTTCCGTTTGTATTGTGTATTAAGGAGTACCAAGGTAGTCAATAGTTCTTTTATGATCTGATACATCTGCGCCACACCTTGATTACGCAATATACATGACCAAAAATTGTTGACACACAGTTGACACTCATTATCGGAATGGGGCAATGACTGTGTCGCTTTCTTTTTCGCCTATGAAGGCATCCATTACATCTATTATTCCTAACCACTACCAGATCACTTTGTAATTACCTGACTTAGAAGACTAAACATCGTTGATGCTCTGTTGAGGCTCATTTTCATGATGGGAAAATGAACATTTTAGGCATTGTTTTGCCTGAAATGGCCACGAAAACATCGTATATGAATTATTACCACAAATCATCACTGAGATAACCCAAAATGTAAAGGCAAAAATTGTTGACACTTGATTGACACTAATTTTAAGAATGGGGCAGTGACCATGTCGCATGCAGTTTTGCCTATAAAGGCAGCCAATACACCGGTTTTGCTATACAGCAATAAAATTACTTTACAATAACCTTGCTTACAAGACCAAAAATCGTTGACGCTCCGTTGACCCTCATTTGCAGGATGAGATAGGGAGATTGTTGCTTTAGTTTTTGCCTATAATGACGGTCACTACTTCGATTATGTATAACCACAACCAAATGAATTTTCACTTACCACACCTAACTAACCTAAAGTTGTGAACTCTCTGTTGACGCTTATTTTGCCACATGCATATGTGCAGTATGCAATTAATTGATTTTGCGTAGTTTATCATTCACATTGTTTTGGCAGCCTTTCTAGCATTTTCATTGACTTTTTCCTTAATCACTACATTGTTGTTTAATAATACATATAAATATATCCTTTAAAATATACTTTTCAGTATCCGCTGATTATAGATAATAATACAGTTCAAAATCCCATTCATTTCAATCAATGCTCATCATCACTTGCAGGTTCGCTCAATAGGCTGCTCTGGTCTTCAAACTCGATGTTAGCTACATTACCACACAGCACTTTGTGTACTAACCAGTGGATGTTTCTTCATCAGTCAGCATATGTGCATGATACTTTGTATTGTGCTAGCTATCCTGGGTCTATGCGTCAAGAGTAAATAATTAATCACAGGGAAGAGATGAATTTGAATTAACATATCTGGCCGGCGATATGACAATTTGGGAACGTTGATCTCCGGCATTGTAACCGGTTGTTATGGGTGGCATTCTGGGCAGCGGTGGCATTCTGGGCAGCAGGTGGGTCAGCTCTGGATTCAGCTGTCTATGTCAGTCGGGTAGAGGTGTATCTGGTTCTTTGGGTATCCAGAGTGTCTGCAGACACTTTGCGATGCCATGTTGCCATGGAAGGCATCAGTCTGTGTTGTTTTTCCGACGCATCGCCGGGTGTCTATCTATCGCAGCCTTCCTTCGTTTTTGCCCCGGACATCCAGCACCCCGCTTCTTCTCTTCTCAGACTTCGCTGCGAGGGTTCTTTATCAGACACTGTGGTTCCTCTATTGTGGTGCATGAAAACCGGTGTTTAGCCATTTTGGCCATATTCAATTCTCGGCACATGTCGGACTATTCCATCTGTACACGACCTCCTTGTCGTTGGCATAGTAACAGACATGTTGAAAACCTATAGGAAATAGGTTGCTGCTTCTAACAATGCGATTCCGCTAATACCTCTACCATATACGCTTCTGTAGCCTCCTCCAAAGTGATTTAATCATGGTTAGTCCTCTCCCGGGGATGTTCATCACGAACTTGATGTGTGACAATCCTTGTGCTGACAACATCAAGATGTTTGATTTCGCGGAGTATGCGGACAATTGCCTTGGTCCACCATGGAGGTTTCTCATTACTGGCAGCAATAAATTGGTTGCATAGCTCTCTATGTTCACCCACTGTACATTTTACTGTTCATTGATGGACATTGACCTCAAAATGGATATAGTAACATCTAATTGCATGATGCGTGTTATTCTTGCTGCTTCCGGTCTTACAGACGATGTGTAAATGTGCATTCTGGGTTATCTTGTTTGTGGCTGCATTGGCAGCGTCGTGGTGGGCAAACTGGTGTCTGCGTTTTTGTTCTTGCGCAAATGAGTGACATATTGAATGAGACTCCCATTGATCGCTTCGATTCGGATTCGGTCTCCCCAGCGTGAGTTGTGTCTGTATCCATGATTTGGTGGTTTGGAATTGGAAATGAAGATGATAACAACAAGAACTGGAGATTACTAAGGAATCTATAGTTCGCTTCATGTCAGAATAGAATGAGTAGCAGATAAGTTGTACATTATACTCAAGGTGAATCCTGCTGCTTATGGCTGCAAGTTGCAAGGGTTTCCCAGTGTCCTGCGACGTACCATAAGCCGGTCCGATGTTGAGTGTTTGTGTTCAGTGATACATTGAGGTTTATGACAGCTGACAGTGTGTGATGGTCAGATATAAATGTGACATTCTTTGAGGGAAAGGATGTCTCCTGATGTTTGTCTCAATAAATCCCCCCAAGAATACACGAAACTAACGCTAACAATCAAGTAATATTGCATGGTTGGCCTAACTATTGCCGTTTTATTGATGGTCAAAAGACTGATTTGGCATTGTTCACAATCATTAAACCTACCAACCTTGATATCAAAGACGCTGCTTGCCTCCATACTGTCCATATCTTGCAACATCCAATGTGTTGCCCAACAAGAAAGTTGGAACAAAGTACAATGGTCAGTACTCCGAAAAAGAACTTGTCACCACTTCTTGCTGGCAAACCCAGCAAATCAAGAAACTGATCCACACGGTAATGTCATCAAGTGAAGGATGGTAAGAGTGGACTGGAAGCAGACTAATTACGAGCCCTTCAGGAATTGTGCAGCTTGCAATCTAAAAAGAAGCGTGCGGCAGAGATACAACCACAAACGGACTTCTTAGGCAATAAAGGGATAGAGAAATGGATCGAGGATTATGTTGCAAAAGAAACCACTGGGGCAAGAATGCTAGTTGAATACACGGAGGCCTTGATTACACAGGAGCAGGAAGATACGTGGAGAGCTGACAATGCGGTATTGAGGAACAGACAGCCTGAAAACACATTTCATGAAATGATGGTTGCTGAGAGAGACATTCTAAGTGATTTTGCAAGTTCCGACGATGAGGAGGATAGAAAAGATTTAGATAATGAAGAGATGGAGCAGGGGAACCTAAGCGAAGGCGATGATCCCAGCTGGGAGATGAGAACAATGTCCAAGACAGTACAGCACCGCATGGAGAGATTTCAGCAGAAGCAGATGAGGCTTGACGAATTGACACAACCAGGATAGGGGAACGCAGCTGACTACTTCCGTGAAAGAGATAAGAGGTACTCCACATCCAAACTGAGGCCTCCGGCGGTTGTTCATCTGCAAACAGATTGTAATGCAGCCGCACCTGTACCCACCTCATTTGGAGAGCTTATGGAGTGTGTTGATAGTGTCCCCGGAATATTGCGAATGCCGCAAGGGACTTCTCAACCAGGAAATAGTCATATAAGGCTTAGTTCTGGGATGCCACAGTTGGACACATGTGAAGATGGACCTGCGCCTGCCACAATGCCCGATCTATTACATATGCTGACGGCGAAGCCTGTTGAACCTGTCACCTTTGACCACTGCATGTAACCTCCCCTGCCAATCACCATACAGAAATCGAATTCGGACAAAGACATAGAGGCAGCTCCTGCGACATTGGAGGAATAGATAGGCAAACTGTGATTTTTGACGTGAAAACTTGGCGAAAGCAATTTGAGTACCCATTTTGCTATGTGTCCACTTTTTGTTCACCTCGGTGACCAAGTTGTGAGACATGATGAATCATCGATGTATGTGTATGAGTGGAACGCACCATTCGACAGTTCTAGAACCCGAATCTGGTTGCCAGACAGCGAATATGCTCGAATTCTGTTTTCTGATTACTGTAAAGTGAGAAACCAACAGCTATATTACTGAAGAAATGTAATAACAAAATTTAAGTCAGTGATGTCATACAAATCATAGAAAGAGCAGTCTGTGCTCACTATGAATCTCTCTGAATGATGACCGTCATGCGGCATTTGTGCACTCATCAAACTTCATAATTCTCCGCACAGACCTGGTGCACATGGTTGAGAAATGTAGAATTCCTCATGGTATGTCATGACAATCGAGGAGGAGGAGCTGGATGAGAAAAGGTGATGAAGCCAAGCTACATGAATCACAACATAGTGAAATGATCTACATGCCGTGAATTGCCAGCCAAACTCGCAGGAATGTGATTGGGCCACCTCATCTCTCACTCAGACAACGTAGATGGTGGTTGATCAGAAATTGAGAGGTCTCAAAGCTGCTAGATGCAAACGATAATACTTCAAACAAACTTTAAGATGTCTGTGATGTGTTTCCAATGTGTTGCCGACAATGATTGAGTGTACGAAAGCTACTTCGATGTATTCAATGTGAGCGTTAACACAGCGTCGACGATTTCAAGTCCTACACATTCGACAATCAAAGTGCAGGGTTGTCTCGTTCTTCCAAACTGAATGAATTGGTCGGCAGCATAGACGAAAACACAAATGATGCACTCATTGCGCCATCCCAAAAATGACTGTCAACAGAGCTTCAACTATATTTAGTCTTACACATTCCACACTCAAATGGCAGCATTGTCAGCTCCTGGCAAAGTGAATATATTGGTCAGCATTATAGCGGAAAACACAAACGAAATGTTGGTTCTGGCATCATGAAACTGAGCTTCAAAGGAGCATAAACAATTTCCAGACTTACATATTTGGCAATCAAGGGGCTCCATTGTCAGCTCCTGCCAAAGAAAATGTATTGATTGGAGTTATAGCTGAAAACGCAAATGTCACACTTGTTGCGCTTTACTATAAATGGGTGTCAAGGGAGCCTCAAACATCTTCATGCTGACACATTCGAAAATTGAAGGCCTGCATAGTCAGCTACTGCCAAAGTAATTGGATTGGTCAGCATTATAGCTTAAAAGGAAAATGAAATCTGGGTTGCCCCATCCAAAAAACGAGCATCAACAGAGCATCAATGATTTGTGGCCTTCCATCTTAGAAAAACCATGGTCTGTGCCGCAACATCAACCCATAATCGAACAATTGGCCGCCATTATAGGCGACAATGGTTGCGACAGCATCACTACTATGTCCTCAAACTGAGCATCAACAGAGTATGAATGATTTTTGGCCTTGCATCTCAGGCAATCCAAAGACTGTGGGGCGATTCTAACCTCTAATCAAACTATCTGCCGCCTCTCTAGTCGAAGATGCTTATGACAACATCGCCACTATGTTCTAAGAATAAGTGTCAACAGAGCGTCAACAGAGTGTCAACAGTTTTTGGCCTTTGATCTTGGAATATCCAATTGCGGTACGGCAATATTAACCCAGAATCGAACTACCAGCCACCTTTCTAGACATAAATGTTTCCGACAACATCACTACTATGTCCTATACATGAGTGTCAACTGAGCGACAACTATTTGAAATACTGCATCACAGTACATCCAAGGGCTGTACAGCAACATTAACCCATAATCAATGTATTGGCCTCCTTTGTGGGCAAAAAAGCAAGCAACAATTCTGCTACCACCCCCTAGAAATAAGTGGCAAAGAAGTGACAACAGGTTTTGTGGGGTTCAATAAGCTTCACAGCAACAAAATGCCTTGTGTCATTTCTAAATGGCATTTTTCATGGTCCATCTTGTCTGTATCACCCTGTATAAAACTTCACAACAATACATGCAATGACTCACTGGTCTTACTAATGTGTTGCATGTAGCTCAAGAGTCAATATTTAAGCAGCAGCATTCTACTCAACAATAATATGACTTCTGACTGTCTCTCAACCGGATTTACCCAGCTTTCCAATTTCTACAACCATGTTGGATTCCCAATCAATTAATACCTCATTGACAGAGGTTATGAGGTCATCCAAAAATGAACAAGTCTATATTCACAATTTGTGCAACCTTACTTTACGCATCATCCTTCACTCTTGGTGGGTTTCAATGAATTCGGGCCCAAAGCATCCTATTGCTTAAAGTAATTCTAGATATGCGCCTTTGTCGCGATTCTATTTGCACTGCAGAATTGAGGACACCGGCTGCCCTAGCAGCATATGCATCGTTTTTCATCAAGTTCTTCGCCATTCGTCAGAACGTGGGACAAGCTTCATGCAGAAACACCTGCTGGGAATAGCACACATTGCAAAGTTAAACAAACCAACAGAGTCTGATATTTTTGAATTGACAAGTACAACTGTTGATAAAACCGCTTTAGCTATATTGAACAGACATGGTGGTTGTGGAATTACAACACTAAATTCGCAGAAGAAATTGATATTTGACAGTTAGATTCTACCTACATTAACACATGTGCCAGACAGAATGCTCTAAACTGGCTGCTAAGGACTATCTAACTTCCAAATATCGCCAAGATACCTGGAATCGCTACCTCATGGTAAGATTTGTTTCGGCTTTCATCCCATGGAATGCTATATCAAATCTTGAGCTACGACAGTCATTTAACGCATTACATTGCGAGCTACTGCTGCCATCCCCCAGCGTCCTTTGCAATATTTGCAGAAGGGAATACTCACTGATATTGGATGCAATTAAGAAGCAATTGCCGTCAAGAAATAAAGTTAGATTCGCTTTAGATGGGTGGATATCAACGAACAATTTGTTGATAACATCGATCATAGCTGACTATATCGATCGAAATTGGATATTGCAAGAATTAGAACTCATATTTAATGAGTTTGATGACCTGTTCTTTTCCTATTTTGAATACTAATTAAGTATTATTGGTCAAGGGTCAATAATCTGGAGCACCACTAACCATCCATTTGAAGGAGGTTCTGGATCCTTTCAAGCTTACCGACGGCTACTTGCTACGAATTACGACTGATTAATTTTCTTCAATTACTTGATGACTCGGAAACAACAATCAACTCTTGATACCTCCGGAATCGTGTGGCCTGGAATGAGAAACCACACACCATGCATCACGCGCGTCATTCAGCTTGCTTTGGGTGCATTTGTGAGCGATTTTGGGGTAAAAGACCCCACCAAGTTTTCAGAAGCCCATGAGCATGATCAGCAATTTGGGGAGAATGGAATCACAGGCATTGGGACAAGTCAAAGACTGCGCAAAGAGAACATTGCTAAAGTTAACAAGGGGTTTGCTATGAAATAGGGCTTCGCCAGGACAATTGAGACAGTAGGTATTTCAAGACATTCTGAATGACCTGAAAAAGACATTCATTTTACAGAGAATGCTTGCTGTATTGATTACACTGATACCTGGCCACAAAAACATATTTATTGACTGTCAAAAAGGCAAAGTACAAATGGTAGTACTACCGATTATGGATGGGCAAACACGGTGGAATTCAACACTTGTGATGCTTAAGTAAGTCTACCAATTACAAGCATTCACCCGCAATTGGCTTTCCAATTCAAAATACAGCAATTACCGGCCACTCTTTACAACACTGGATGAATGAGCCATCATCATGTTAGTCATGGAAGTTTTAAGGTCAATCCGACACTGGCCCCTGTGGATGTCGACAAGGTATACAGTTACCCTGCATCTGGTCATCACTGTCTACAATGTCATGTTTCTTCATCTGGATGGTGATATGCGGGTGTTCGCTAAGAACAAAATACAATGGACGGAAGACTTATACTTTACCGTGAATGTTGGGTGACTGAAGCTCTCTAAATATTCTGCTGAAGTCACTCCAACAATGGGTTTGCTTCTCATTACAGCACATATCCCTGATCTTGGAAAGAAGTTGCAATTATTTAGGAAGTGGAACAAGGCAATGGATACTCATCCTGAGGAGGAGACATCTTATACTACCCAATACACGGAGGCATTTGTGGAGTATGTGATGACCAAATAATCCACCAAACATCGATGAATATCCATAGTGAAACCTGAAAATATTCCGCAGAGGGATTTCTTGCCGTATGCAAAGAATTCAGAATTTAGTCAATCCTCGTTTGATGCATATGATTTGTTCAGCGATGATGAAGATTATTAGATGCCCAAAAGCGTCACTGAAACAACACTCAGATGAAGCAATTGTACAGCATCATTATTGACAGCCGCAAAACTCTATTTGAATTCTCCACTTATATCCCCAAAGAACTGGGGGCAAGTAAATCCAAATGTTACTTATTACCATTCCAACCCCATGCAGACTAACACTGGATTTTGGTTACCGGATATCACCGACTGGTGGCTGCAGCACCAGGAACTGCTCTGGAAGTACGCCAATCCCTCTGATGTGTCTCGTATCATATTCTCAATTATACAACATGCTGTTGGAATGGGGGCCATTTTTTCCCTTGGCTGTGATGTTATTGGCTGGAGACTGTCCAAAACCACTGCCAGGACACTCCGGGGAAAATGTTGTAGTAATGCAGTGTGCTCAAGCCAATCACGGAATATTGACAAGCAATTGTGTAGCATTGGATACCATGGAAACTGATAACAACTTTGAATTGAACAGCCAGGCAGAGGAAAGATAATTGCACGGAATGGCAAAGGTCGACGTCATTGTCGAGATGTGGCAGGGCAGCCAAAACCTACATGCCACAGAGAAGGAATCTCGCACCCAAAACATACAAATGACAATCAAAGGATATATTTCAGATACCGAAGAGATCATTATAGCATCCTGGATGAAGTGTCAACATAATGATGTGGCTGCATAAAAGGAATGATTTCATTTGCCACCGGCTTTTTCTGCAAATGATCTCGCTGGAGGATGAATTCATGTATCAAACGTCCGCCGAATCAGAAGAATGGAATGTTATCCAGCCGAAAGTGATGAGGATAGCGCACCTCGAATTGTTTCCGACACTGAACATGGTGCTATCAGCAATGGTGATTGGGATAATCCAAACAAGAGCAAAGATGACTGCGATGAAGTTGATAAATCAGATATACAGCTAGGCAATGGCATTAAGGGTTCGGATAGTCCAGAGTACCAGGATGTGAGTGCCGCACCAAATGCTCCTGGATTGATTCCTCCATTATCTAGGTCAATGACACAAGCTGAAAAGGGGTTAATGACTATCAGTGCAATGGAAACAAGCAGGAATAAGGCAAACAAGGAAATGTAGAACAGATTGGGTCAATATGTTTTGACCAGGGTCCCTATGTTGCTTGACTGAGATTTTCACTTAGAGAAATATTATGGGAGAATTGTGAGCAGTCGCATAAGGATAATTGTTCATAAATAAAACTATAGCTGGCAAAATGTAATATTCATGGGGATATATTAATTTTGTTAAAATGAGAGAGGCCAGTGCAAGAAAATTACTGGGTTCCGCTCTGCCAAAGTGCTGATTCCCAATTGTACAGAAATGAAACCAATAAGTCAGCATAATTATTTATACAATTATCGATGGCAGTAGATAGTGACTATACACTATGGTAAAATGAGTGTCAACGGAGCATCAACGATTCTGAGTGTTTGGTCAGTGGTATTCCGACTGCCGATATGATGCAGACAGTGATAAATGAATTTCTGGCCGCCATTATTGGACAAACAGATTACGATACTGTCATCAGCAAAATGTATTTTAGTCACTGGAAGCCTCCAGGAGTGTCTAAGAGGATGTGGAGTGTAAACTGAGCAGTGTCAATGTCTGGAGAGTATCAGACCATAGGAAGGCATTCCAGCTGGGCCTTGCGAGTAACTGTGATCTGTAATGACGCATACAGGAGTACCATGGGAGTGATTGTGATAAGTTTGGGAACAAGGCGGAGCGCCGGAGAGAACTTTGGGTCCACCTGGGAGAGTCACTGAACCAACGCGGGAAGCACAATCAACCTGTGAGAGATTCCTGGGTTCTTATGAATATTGATTCAGATGACTGCAGGCGTAATCTGAGACTGTCCAGATGTACACAAGCAATCAACTTACTTCAACGGTGAATAGGATGCATGAATTATTGTTCATTATCACTTGTGAATCATACTAGCTATCATCGTCTTCAACATTGTATTTTTTGCCTCGCTATGTAAAGGAACCAAACAAATAGGCAGGTGATTCAAACATAGACACAGGTATACCAAAACAATAATCCGACTAAGCGATCAAATGATATCAATTAAACATTGTCTCAATGTGATTCACTCCATCTCCCATCTCATCTGGTCCGTCGAAAGCAGAAACACACAATTCATCAACGGCAAAAACAAGCTGCAGGCGCTCCTTGTATTTGCCGATTATTTGCACCTGGCAAAATGATGGAGTTGAATTCCAATGTCGTTTGGCTCACTTTGTGATATCTAACAAATGTGTAAGCAGATGTTAGCTAGCTGAGATTCTGAATGGGCATTTGAAAGGCAATGATTATTCAGATGAAAATGCGGAGCAACCACCAAGGAAAAGAGAAGGGCCAGATGGGGAGTGCTGTGTGAAAATGAGGTGTACACAGAAGGTGTTGAAGGAGTGCAGAATGAAAAAGAGCGCCAAATCTAGGCTGATAAGCACCAACAGGGATTGAGGAGCGCCCATACTAGCAGAGGAGTTCTGAAAGAGAGGGGGCAGTGTGGGGGGTGTGGGGATAAGCAGTGCGGAATTCAATATAGAAGCGACAATCCAGACTGAAGTGCGCCAGTGGGAATTGATGTGTGCAGAAAGGCGGAGTCGAGTGCAAACTGAAATAGATGTGCGTCAAGCTGGGCTAAGAAACGCCGATGCGAATTGCGGAGCACCTATCCTTGCAGAGTTGTACCGCAGTGGTTATGAAGCAGTCCGCTACAATGTGATTGATGAGTGCAGTGGCTTCCGGGGTAAACTTCATCACACGGGATGAGCAAAATTTATCTCGATCTTCATCTTGAGAAATCATATCTGGGGCCTTCTTTCCAACAGCATATTCAGAAAGCACACAATGAATAGCTGCAACTGCTAGCGCTATAGTCTGCGGAGTGAGAGGTTGGAAAGACTGGAATATCATAGGCTGGCGCCCCAAGCTATTGGAGGTGAAGAAAAATTGGTGGTAAATTAGATCAAGCAATTCCATTCAGGTGAACCATGATTTTTTATCATCAACGACCTTGGAGAGATATGCATCGTCAAACAGAAGCCTCTTAACCAGGATCTAACAATCAGTCTCAGACCGTAAATGTAACTGGTTACTACGGACAACAGTTTGACATGCCCCATCTGCCAACCGTCCTCGAATGGTACTTATTTTCAGTTTGAAGGATGTATATTGTCGGGCATAGTCAATATCCGAAATCTGATAGAGGAGCAGTAAACAGACTCCAAGACTTACAGTTTCTCGTGTTTGCGGATCCATTTTGAGAGATGGACCACCGGGCAATTGACACACAGATGGCGTACCTTCAGAAGCACCTGGTCATGCCGGCTGACAATGCTGAGCTTTAATGGCAAGTTTCCAAGCTTCTTCAACTATTGAGTACTGGTCATCGGATAATAATGGCCAAGAAGTCTTCATGAATATGATTGCCTCCATGAACCATTTCATTACCTCAAAAGTAGTCTTTTGGTGTTGGGGAACATTCTGATCTGCACTGGCCTTGAGTTGAGGAACATTCTGGTGTCCACTAGACGTGCGTAGAGGCCGCGCCTGGGTGGATGGTGCACAGTCAGACTCGGATAATATGTTGAATAGGGTTGACTTTTGGCATTTGAGCAGTGGTGATGCCATTGCCCCAGCTGGGTTTCGGGAATTTGGAAGTGGAGGGCATACAATTACAATATTGGCACGGCTCCTTTTCTTTGCAAGTGTAACCCTTGTAGTTTGTAACGACTTGCCCCGGTGCCACTGGCCCAGAGGCAGCACCTCCTGTTGGCGACCGAAATCGTATTCTTTGATGTCGGACGATAAGGTAGACTATCTGAGGGATTCAGTTTCGTCATCACAGAGCTTCTAATCAGTATCGTCATACAATTTCAATAATGAAATCGGGGGCATTAGTCATCCGTAACACAATGCATGATGAAGGATTAACGGCAAACATTTGATGGACAATGATGATTTGCTCCATTCTTGAATGCCAGTGCTCTCTCAACGTGCGCTTCTTTATTCTGCTGTGAATAGTAATTCCTCACCTGGCTGAGTGTAGGTTTCATTTAGGATAATGATGACAGAAAGTTGGGGAATATGGGAGAGAATGTATATGCAGTAAATATACGATTAAGTGCAATAGAATATCGGGAAAAATGGAGTAAGAAGTTCTACATAGTCGAGGAACATCCAATTCGAGCTGCGCCTTGAAGGGTTCAGGAGCAATAGCTTCAATGGTTTAAATTCATATCAAGCACGGCAGTCCAGTGTTGCGATATAGGATGTTGCTAGGTGCACCGGAATATATGCGATTCCTTATCAGGTGCGTCTGAAACGATGGATACCTAAGACCGAATGTTAGTAACTCCTATCGGCAACACTCTGTATGGATGCAAGAATTGGAGGTTCGCTAAACGCAATACACATAGAACGACACGAGACACACCGGAAGAAAAGTCGCGTCATTAGCTAACCCTTAGTGCTGGGCAAATGGGGCACTGAGAACCTGAATGACAACATGTGCCCCTGCATATGACACTCTAAACATAGTCATTATGCGTAAATGTTCGAGCATTTGAGGTGACCGCATGGTATAGAATCGTTGCAGTATTTAGAATGTGCAGAAGTCAATAGATTTGGGACTTTGAAAGTAACGGCTGAATGGCAAGGGTTTATACTGAGTTTGTTATCAATTGAGGAGAAATATGAATCTTCATATGTAGTATATCCACCGGAAGAACAAACGAATTTTGAAGATATTCTATTGTACCAGGATGCTGTAGTTAAGTTTGCGGTTGAAAAGGCGATATCATAAGCATAACTTCCTTTTCATGCGTTCATCTGGGCCATGTCTGCAAAATAACCATTACAACAAAGTTGCAGTTAATGGAGAAGAGAGAGAATTTGGTATACCAAGGAGAGATACAGATGCAGAGAAAGGATGGTAAGGTACGATGGATGATTCCGGAGTAATCGTATTGATTCAAGTACTTGGTGATGCCAAGATTTCTAACAAATGGGTCATGAATACTCACTCACATTCTAATTTTGCCCCTAATTTAGAGTAAGTTGCACACCATTAAGGCACATGTTCATTGTGAGTCTCACTGCTACAATGTTGGCTTCGATTAATGTTGGGGTTGAAAGCTATATGCTACAATGGTATGAATGTGTAGTGAGACGTCATCTCACAGCGGGCAGAGGAATGATGATTGTATGCATATGCATACAGTTTCAGAAATTGAGGTGCACCAAAGTTTAAATGGTTATGCTTGTATTGAATGGCTGGGGATTGTAAGCTCGCCTTACTCTGACAATTAATTGCACTCTTCGAAGCTGTCTGTTCTTAACGTGAGCTTTCAAGATTCTCCCTCTTGGAACTTCACTCTTGATGAAAATCGGTTCACATAATCGATTTTCAGATACATGTTTTAGCGGCCCAAACATTCAAGTTAGTCAGAATCGAGTTAAGTCGCCATTCAAAGCATTGAGAAGTAAGGCCTAATTGAGTAAGGACAGTACATGGGTGAGCGGAAGTTGTCGGCCATCTTGCAGAGTCGCTGAACAGAATCTGTCTTTTGAGATTGTCACTCTGAAGTTCCAGCTCTGTTGACAGAGCTCGAACATGCAGAAGCAATTTTAATATTTTCAAGCATAGGTCTAAGCATACTACTTATTCAATATCGAGTTAAGTGGATTACTACTTGGCTTGGTCTGTGCATTTAAGGTTTAGTTGTACAGCGTGACCTTCTGCCAATGGACAAGTTGACACGGAGTTGACAGTTCAAGTTATTATTGCAGTGGCCTTCATATCCTGATCAAGGATAGATTGATATATCACCAGAGGGCAAGCGGAATGAGCCACCTGCACCTAAACGTGAAGTGTCTTGATAGATGACAATCTGTGTGCACTGCATCCACTGATTCAAAGTCAAAGAACACACGATGAGAATGAAGCAATCTAACATATAGAGTGCACTACACACTGGGATACATGCACTTCGGTGGCGCATTTGTCGCTCTTGACATGTGCCTGGGCCGGAATGATTCATCCAAATGAGTTGCAGCTTGTCAAAGTTGGCTTCATACAAATCAAGAACATGATTCTGGACTGGATGGTAGATTTTCATTGTACCAGTACTTCAATTAGAGGCCTGGAAACAACCAGCTAGGAAAGCTGCAGCTTAGCCTTGAATACCTGAGCCATGTCTCAGTATCCAACACTCTGCGATGCGGATCTTGAATGTCCCAGAACTTCAATGATATGCCAGCAAAAGCTGCAACTTTGCTACAAATAAGTGAGCCAATGTATTATATTCTGACAGAAGTACACAATATCGCCTCGACTGACTTAATTGCCACTGTGATTGGGCAATATGCAGTGATCGATTGGTCATAGAGATATGGACTCCAGTCTTTCCGGTACAACTGAACTTTGATCAAATGCCAGTACAAGCTGCGTGCTTGCCTCCAATAAGCGAGCCATGTCTCATATTCTTACCGAAGTACTCATTATCACCAAGAGTGTCTCAGTGCCAAATGGGATTGGCAAATGTTCTGTGCTGGAGCTGTCATAACATGACTCAAGACATATGCAGAGGATTCTCTGGCGCACCTGAATTTCGATCATAAACCAGCAAATGCTGTGGCAGTGCTACTAATCTGCGAGCTGGTGTCACGTATTCTGACACCGCAACTCAATATTGCCTTGGCTGACATTTTTGCCAAATGGGATTGGCAAATATGCAGGACTTGATCTGTGGTCACGAGACTCATGACAGATCCCGAGGATTCCCTGGTGTACCTGAAATTGGTTACATTATGCTGGTTTTTTCAATTGCTTTAACTTCAAAATGCGTACGTGGTCTCAGGCTTCTGGTGCACCACAAATTGCAATGAAAAAATGTTTCGACGCACTTTGCTGCGTCATGCTCAATATTCAAAGTATGCGATTTATTGTAAGATAGGCCAGCCAGGAACGTTTAATGTAGCATCTGAATTAACTTCATCTCATTGTCACGGCACTGTGAAAGATACAGAGGTACTTAGCTCATAATAGAATAATATGGGGAAGGTGTGAAAGAAATTGTGTTACGGAACAACGGAGACGTTGGGAGACGTGGAGGAAGCAGCGAGATGGTGGCGGAATGATATGGTATGATAAGAAAGTAGATTAAGGTAATGCAACGTCGGACGAGGTGGCGTGGTTGTACTGATGAGAAGTTAGGTTGAGGGTGTGTAAGATCATGGAAAGAGATTCGGATGGTACATCGAAGCATGAGGAATGATTTGAGGGGGGTAGACAAACTGTATATAAAGAGAGTATGGTTGGCGTTGGAGGATTTTCTTTTCTTCTCTCTTTACTCGTTCTCTTGTATAGCAATGCAAGTTATGACTTTGAAACAGCTCCAACTCTTGTCTTGTCCTGATTCCCTCGAAACGAATTTCGAGCCCTTGTCCTGTTTTCTGATATCACATTTTGTTACACATATCACCTACGCCCGAACCCGCCCGTTACACTCATATTCGTCGTTATTAATAATTAAGAACACCAATGAAATCCCCCTCAAACAATTCCACCATCATATTTTTGATTCGCTTCAAAAATGACAGAGAGAAAGGATTTATCTATGCAGTCTAGTGTACCTTTCAAATGATCTTTTTGACTATTTGTATGAGTTAAGATTATGTTGGGTGACTGTCTAAAGAGGTGTACCTTGATGAATCATCCAAACAATCTAAGATGACAGTTCATCAGACTGCAACGTATATCCATCCTCTGTCAACCACTTCATATGGTCCTCACGAGACTCCGGATTACGGTTAATCATCGTCGTCGTGATATTTGGTCTCCTCAACAAGCCATGCAGGACTCTCATTTGCACAACTCCAGAGAGTTGATGGAGATCACTTGCGTGGATATCATAGTCACCAGGACCCGTATTCAGTCACCATGTGTGTGGTACTCGGTTCTACCATAGCCGGATAACTGATGCAAATGCCTGCTGCTACTCATTCAATACCCAGAATTTCTCAGTTATTACTGCATGCTTTGCTGCTTTAAGATATAGGGCAGTCCTGCCCACTTTGGGTGTGGTTACAAATACAGAGGGATTTCGTGAATCCTGGAATTTGAGCTGCATTTGTGTGTATTCATCATTGCCCATTGCTGCATACATGTGGAATATATCCACATTGTCCGCAAATAAGTTTATTAACTACCCCTTCAAATGACGAACTTGGCCAGGAAGAGGAGAAAATGGCACAGGCTTCTGTGAAGAAGGTGTGCTGGAGAGTGCATTTTCATTTCTGTCGTGTTCCAGAAGTAGCGCCTCTCTTCATTTGTCATCCTAGTTAGGTTCATGATACTCCACAGGTTCCTTGACAACCATTTGCAGAAATGTCTCTCTCAGCAATCGGAAAATCAGAGAATCCACCCACTTATCATGTCGCCATTCCTTGTACCATTCGCATAATTGTCGTTGCCATCCTCTGGGTCTCCCATCACTAATGAGAAACATGCTAGCCGCCATCTATGAACCCTCCATGCTCCTGAAGCACCCTGCGAAGTGTATCTCTCCACAAGAGTCTTCAGATTTGCTTGCTCGTCCTCAGTCCACTCAAGATTCATGAGGTGTGCATTCCCCTTTGGTATCCGAGTGTGTTGTTTTCCATCAGCTATTTTCGATTCCGACCACCTCCTTATCGTGCATGGTTTTGCAATCTGTATCATCCGGTGCGCTGCATTCAGTTGTGCTTCTTCGTTCCTGGTCCAGATAGCATGCATCAAACTCTTCACAGTGGAATACAATGCTTCAGCACCATGCTTCTTCATCACAGTATCATTCTCTGGATCATCAGATGCACCTGCAAACAGCCACATTATCTGATAACACCAGTCATGTTGTGAATGGAATCCCGGTGTTGTTGTTAGTTGAAGTTTGAATCAAACTTTCGCATTCATCGCACTTTGCCAGCCCACACTATTCTTAGTCTTGTACCAACGGGACTCATCAAAAATCCCAAAACTCCATGAACAGTAGGAGAGTTGGCCATTGCTTGATGGTTTGGCTCTGGATGTTAAAGTATCGGATGACACAAGGTGGATTTTCCATCAGTTTTCCGGCTCATCAATACAGGTGTTCAGATCCTTGTGGGTGAGATTTACATTTTCAACCTGCAACAAGTTGAAGAGTTTGAAATCAGTTCCATGTGTCATCTCATCAATGAAAGTCTTGAATGTCTCTGCCACTCCGGGCATTGTTACCACCAGAATAGGTTCAAGGGCTGTTACAAGTGTTGGATGCACATGAGGTGGTGTTGTCTGTATCTCCAACAGGCTGCGGGGCATAGAATTCAATCTCTGGAGTGGTTACCACTCCCGTTCTTCACTGACAATGCCGGGAATGTCATTGTGCACCAAAATCACCCACTCTTCAAGGGTATTCCCTCATGAAATGGACAGTGGCAACCCCATTACAACTTTCTCAGTCACCAATTTGCAAAGCATTGCTGCCGCAACCGAGGTGAAAGTCATTCTAAGACCCATTTAATCTGCCACCAGTGCTCCTCGCATATTAGCATCCCAAACCCACCTCCTCACAATGAACCAGATAGCCCAGACCTGGCGCGCCAGAAACTTAGTTCCGGGCAGGCCTCGAATTGAATACATGTGGCCTGGATCCTGGTCATCTGTTGATTGATGAATACAATGAGAATTCAGTAGCCTGACCGCCTCATCAATACACTAGTGTTCAAATTCATTGTTGATTGTACCGAGTACCGTATTGAAAACTGAGCTGGTATTTGCTGGATCAAGGATCTCCTTACCATTCTCCACTTACTCCTGAACCTCCCTTGCACTTTTGTCTGTTGTCTTTTCTTCCACAATAATCTCTTTTGGTTGCTCTGATGTAAGCTGGGCTGATGGGCTCATATTCCGGCAGTCCTGAAATTCATCGCAATTTTAGGTATCTTACAGAGAAGAAACCATTGGAACGAATATATATGGATGCAATACAATCAATTCTATCCTTTCAATCAGAACTTACATTAATACAAGTATTATTCTCTTGCCCACCATCCTCCTCTCCCTCCACTCTTCCATCCTCTTCAGAACCTTCCAAAGTCTATGTATAATGGTTAGCAGTTACACACATCTAGCCTCAACACCGCTAGTGGGGATTACGTTTGTCAGTTGAAGTATGTGCTCAGCAATCTCCTTCTCAGTTGCTCTGTTAGTTTTGACCAAAAATATTTTTGGATTGTGTTGATGTTTCAACTTGCAAGCCTTTGAAAGGCAACAGTTGTACGAAATCTGGCCATATATAGGGTTCATTATCATTTGCCCATTTGTATATAATCCCATATACTCTTCCTCCAATTGGTCCTACTCCAAGGTGCACTTGAACATTTATGCCAGAATGTATGGCTCATTCGGGCCTTCTTTTCTGTTGATGAAATCAATAAGCTCCTCCCAGTGCCTTACATCTATATACAAGGTTTGGAGTTGTTTGGGGGCTGGAACTATATCCTCACCATTCAACACCCAGCGAATCACAACTATGAAGGTTGTATTTGGCTACTCGGGGAGGGTACTTTCCACGGTATCGCTCGCGCATTCACCCAAATCCGTCGCTGGTCATTCGTTTCCTTGCCTGTGTTTTTTCCTCACCTCGCGAATTTTGCTTGAACATTTATTCGAATACATATCAACCCACTGCCAGCGAATCCATTCAGCAATATTGAAATTATCCAACAGCAGCCAGTTCTCGAATCTCTCCAAAAAATCTGCAACCCCTGTCTCCCAGTACAGGGGTCCATCTGGAACCAGTTTCAAGCGATTCTGCCCTTGGATTATGGACCAATGTGTCTTCTCCAAGAACCCAGCCACCCATACTTTCTTCCACTTGTTGAATGCACTATAGTTGGACTGCCTCATCCTTTGGCTTAATTCCTTCAAGGAGAATTCTGTTTGCTTCAGGCTGACTGGCGGTTTGTCTTCTATACCACCCAGGTCCGGCGAATCGTCACTCTCATCATCTGCATCATAATCGTCGTAGAACATCTCCAGCAATGGGGGCGATTCTGCAATTCTTGCGACATCTGTTTTCAAAGGGTCCGCCGGCGGCCGGAATTGTTTCGTTCGGAGGCTAATCAGGGGTCGTCTAGGTGCGCCGGAAGAATATTGAGGTCGAGGATTAGAGTTGGACGATGTTGGCGGATTGACTGGATGGGCTTCCGGAGGTCATGGAGGCACTGTTGGTGTGCCGGGAGATGACGGCCTTTGTTTTAGAATTTGCAGTGGGGGGATCATTTGAGACCCAACAAAACCCACTTTATGGAGGTCATATCCTTGCCATGGTGGCCCATAACTTGAATATTCTTGCCTTGCACTGGTGGTTGATTGCGAACTGTGTGTCATGTTGAATGGAGAGTGCTGAAAAAACTGTGGAGCGCCTGGACACAATGGTTGTGAAGGCGGGTAACCATACCCATGTGGCGGTTGATATTGCTTGGGTTGATTCCCAAATCAACAGTCTTTGCCAGTGGCAGTTCGTGAACTGTTTTCCGATGATTCTGAATTGACTTCACCCCGTTGTTGCATGACAAATATGCCACCTGGAGGAGCCATGTTTGCTGTCTTTGGTGGGGATCCGTTTGTCGACCTGTTCTGTGAAAAAGATGGTGGTATACTACTACAGATGCAAGAAGTGATATAGAATAAATCAGAGTATGGTTGAGTGTATTGCAGGTAGCAGTGACCTCCTTCGGAATGAAGGGCTTCGTATATCCCATTCTGGTGTCACGATCTGTGGTGTGTCACTCCACCTTTGATCCATGAAACCAACCTGGCTGAGAAAAAGAAACCTGAGTCACACACATCCCGCCTTTCTTTGTTATATGCTCGAATCCATATAGTATGATCGTGGATAGATGCTCACCTTCATATGGTTGCACGACTTTACAGCTCATAGAAGGGATATGATAAGATATCTCCAGGAACCCAACAAGAACTATATTCAGTCTGAAGGTTAACACAACTAGGAATATTACACTTACATTGTGTGTGTACGACCTTGCAACCTCCCTCAATAGAAGGGCTGTGAGTTGAGCAGCAACTGTGCTTGGTTCCTATGGAGCTCGTTGTCTAATCTTGATTGTTCTCCACAGCATCCATGCTCCTGTCAAGGATCGTTACTGAAGCAACCATTCTATCCATTCTGGATGATCATTGCGTGGCCATACAGCTAGCTAGGAAGCTCACCTAGTCATTGTAGTAAGACAATCTACCTTCATTTTCAGCTGCTCGGAGGCTCGAGCGTAAGCTCAAACTAACAATGCCGCAATGGCGTAGTATAATATAAGGCCCATCGTGGCGATTGCAGTGATGACAAAAGAAACCTTCTCTTCTCTGTTAACAACTTCCAGCTGACACTTTGTATGATTATTGTGTGGGATATGATATAAATATCCTGGATTATGAAGAAAGCTGATCGTAAGGTGTGTTTATTTTACCTTGCCTTTAGTTTGGTGCAATTCAGCTGTGATACCCTAACTTGAGTTAGCTCACATCCAAATCAATATCCCTGAGGTTCTAAATCATCCTGTGAAGCATCACCGAGATTCCTCTGAGTACATTTTCACTGACCATGCCTTGAATATGGTCAACACTAGCCGGAAACACATTAAGTGCTTTATCTGCAAACAGAAATTATTCAACGAGAACCGACTTGAGACTCACTATCGACAATCTCACCCTATATCCTAGAATGACGGGCTATTACCTGACGCGATTTTACCTCCTGCAGGCTGGAATCGACCTGTGTCATCATGGTTTGTCTTCAGTCAGTGCACCTGAATCGCCATTGATAAACTAGTCAACTCATGATCTAACCATAGACAATGTACCTGGTGCGCCACCACCCAAAGATACTCCAAACGATGAAACTATAGACCCCCAGAAGCCTAATCTGACATGTACCCCTGATCTAACAAAGACGAAGGCTCTTAGGCAGGTAGTTGGAGTGGATAATGCGGGAGGGACAGCAGATGGCACAGTAACTGGATTGTACAACACGCATCGCAAGTACTCAGAACAATGGAATTCATGGAATCCATTTCAGTCAGCACACGACATTCAACAGGCTCAATCATTTAGCCAGCAAACAAAAAGCTGGATAGATCAACATCCGAGGTGTGGACTGGACAACTTCAAAATCAAATCAGTCCAATCAGCAGATGCCATGCCAAAGTTCCTCTGTCAACTCGATTTCGGACTTCGCGATGATAGTTGGATTGAAAATTGTTCACATATCATCAGAACATTATACTACAGAAATATTTTCAAACGTATACAGTTCCTTCTGGCACATCTCCCATTGCAGGCACACCTCGATTTTGAACCGGTGCACCTCGCAGACAGGAAAAATCGCCGAATATTCTGCCAGACGAACACAGCTGATTGGTGGTGGGACAAGCAAGATCAGCTTCCTGCCGGAGTGACAATCGTGCCACTCATTTGTGCATCCGACAAGACTCACTTGACCAATTCTTTGGGCGATCACCATGCCTGGCCGCTGTATCTCACAAGTGGCAATATTCGAAAGGATATCTGTCATACACCTACAAATTGCGCCTGCACTGTCGTTGGGCTGATTCCATGTACCCCAAAATGTGCCAAGAATGCTGACGAGGCATGGCATTCTCCGGTTGGTACCATGCTGTCTCCACTCCGGAATCTTGACATAACCAGTCCCAGCTTCAAATGGAATTTTGATGATGGATTCGAGAGACAATGTTATCCTCTTCTGGCAGCCTGGGTCGTGGATTATCCAGAACAAGTCATACTTGCTCATGTCCCATATGGCTCATGCCCAATGTGTGCAAGTCCTGAATGTGCGCCGATGGGACATTACACGCTTCAACCACTCGATAACCCACGAGATCATGATGTTTACTTGAAGTTTCTAGACAAAACTAACATCGATGTTCTGCACACTCTTGGTGTTCATCAAATCCGCAACCTCTTCTGGCAACACCCTCTGTGCAATGTATATTGGCTTTGGCAGCCTGATGAATTGCATCATCTGCTCCTCGGTTTATTAATGACCTATTGCACTGGCTGGTCAAATACCTGAAAGCTAGAAATGTGAAGTATCAATTTGACAATCGATTCACATTGGTACCACGATATCTAGGCCTCCAGCGCTTATCCAAACTATTTGATTCGATGAAAAGCAGCTCCTCGCAGCGACATGAGATCTGGGGCATGATCAGAACACTGGCAGTAAATTGCGCTGCAAACTTTGACTGTGCCAAGAATGACGGGGAATCCTGGTGGAAACATCCTCTGATGAAATGGTGATGGGAGCAGTGTGGGCATTAGGTGAATTCTCTCTACTTGTGAGTCAACAAAATCCCTCTGATGTATCCCTCACAGCACTAGATGATACGAAGAAGCGATTTTACAAAGAGAAGGGTCCTGTTTGGGAACAGAAAATGTCAAAGTCCGCAAAGGCCCAAGTGGATGAACTGTTGGCAAGAGAATCTCATCAGATACAAGAACAAAAGATTTGTAAAATCCGTGCTGCAATGGAGGTTCAGGTGTACGGGGTTGAAAAGGTTACAACAACAAACTGAAGGGAATTTCAGCTTCGCCTTAATAGAGCCCGACAAGTGTCAACCACATGGTCAGATACTGATCGGCAGAGTGCACAAGCGCGTTTAGAGGGAGTAATCCATCTGGTGACACCTGTTAAACACAAGCGTTTCGATAAATTGTTCCAATATCCTAATCGACAACAATTGCAGGAAGTTGTGACTACAGCATCCGGTCCCAGAAGCACATTCGCCAAAAAAGTTTGCTCAAATGACAACTGCTGCAGAAGAAGAGATTTATGGAGCGGCAAACATGACCATAGACAAGAGTGTGGAATTTCATGTTTGTCTATCCGATGCTGAGACTGAAGTGGCCACCTGGAGTATTGCTGATACGGACCGCTTTGCGAATCTGCTCCAGAGAGAGATTTATGGTATCACTTCGAATATGCAGATGTATTTCAAGAAGGAATTGTGCATCCGCTTGCTCAAATTTAGAATTTGGTGGAAAGCAATTGGGGTTCAGGAGCTCCAGAAAACCATCGAACAGTGTGTAATCCATTTCGGATATCCAAAGACGCATCTTGTGAGCCATATATCAGAGTCAATTTGGCGAATAGGTTCTGGCGATAATTCCACTACTGATATTTCTGAACAGCTTCATACCGGCAATGCGAAAGAGGCAAATTGATCTACAAATCAAGTCAATTACATTGGACAGATGCTCAAGCACAATGACCGGTGTATCAGTCTCGACTATATGGATGAGACGGTGCTTCATCTTGCCCTGCAAGGGTGGTAGGATATTGACTCTGCAAAAGTTTTCAACCTACTACATGCTACCGATAAACAGCGAAATACTTGCAGGGCCCAACTTTTAGGTGTTTAGCATTGTCAGCATGAGCCATTTTTCTGCCCAGTATCACAACTGGTACATCATTTGGCAGAAACCCATGTCTGTGGCGTGTGCAGAAGTATCAAATTAACCTCACTCAGAGATGTATCAGAAGATTTCTAAATTTCCAACTTTGGTCAGCGATTCCATGCGCAAATTAAAGACGACTGGGGACACGAGGTTTGTCGACTGGTGCTCAGACATGATCAGAATGTACTCATAGACAGTATATTTATCAAACTTACCAATGGGCTGTTGTAATACCATCAACTATTTCACCGCCCTATATCTGTTGAGCATCTGGGACTTGATTGCAAGGTAGCATATACCAATGCCAACTAAGGGATCATGCCTGAATCTCATAACATCAAGGTCCAATATACTGGAAGTGACCTAATTAACATCTTCCCAGGCCGAGTTCCTTCTTTTCCTGGATTATACTCTAGCTGGACTCCACTGAATCAGAACCTCCAATTTCAGGAGTACCTGCCCACCGCAAAAACCATTCCGACCTTTTCTAAGAGGTGCAAACAGAGCGAGCAATTGATATTAAGTCCTCAAGCTGAAGAATATGTGGTGGCGATTCCAACAAAGTTCAACGATCCGCATAGTTGGGCTGATTGTGTTGACGGGTTCATTCGGGTTGTCAAACACACTGATAAGATGCATATTGTCCCTGTTGGAGCATTTGTTGTACTGGCACATTTGATGCAAGAGAACACTGCCTCTGATAGAATTGATAGTGTATGGCTTGTAAATAATCTTGTGGATTTAGATACCTACTGGACTGTATATTAAACTTACATGCCTGGATCAAGGTGTGTAGGAGGATGATTGTTAATCGACTTGTACTATATGACATAAACATTATATTAATCACTCCCGGAGAGGATGCCGCCAAGTTCATTGTCCACCAGAATAGTCTTGGAGACGCGGCCAATACTCCCAATACTCCCAATAGCTCCGAAATTTGCATGTTTTAATAGTTTCATTTTGTAGCATTTTGAAGACAACTATTCACTCTTCAGGATATTCTTGTATTCTGTTGTATAACTGCTGGAGTATTGAGGAGCACCGGGCACGTAGTCTCAGAGTACCTGAGAGCACATCGCATTGCATTCAGCCTATCTGGGAGCATCTGGAAGTATCTGGAAGGATCAGTGTGGCTGTTCAGAGTTGCTGAGTTGTTCGGTTAAAACTTCCGAATCATTGTACATTTTACTGATGCTCCCCGCCCCATCATGTAAATGAGCATCAATGAAGTACCTGGAAGCATCTGGAAGGATCAGTGTGGCTGTTCAGAATAGCTGATGTTCAGTTATATCTTGCAAACCATTTTGCATTTTACTGATACTCCACACCCCATCATGTAAATGAGCGTCAACGAAGTGTCAACTGTTATTGGATGTATATCTTGCATAATCTGGGTGGCAACAGGTTGCAGACAGTCGAAAATGAAGTGTTGGCCTCCTTTAGATGAAACTGAGACTGTGACATGCTCTCTGCCCTATGTTGAAAATGAGCGTCAACAAAGCATCAATAGTTGTTTGCGTTGCATCATGGTTAATCACAGCGCGATGTGGCCGGTATTGTCTATATGCATTGTTTTGACTGGTTTTGTAGATCACAAGGCTCAAGAACACGTTGTGGTAGCTCTGAACATGAAATAAGTTGTTTCTGTCAGGGAGGATGTGCTGGGAATATCGCGTACATATTGGTCTATAAAGGCTGCCATATCATTGTTTATGGATACTTCTGATTATGTGTCACTCATATTACCAAAGATTCAAGCGCAAAAATTGTTGACCTTCCATTGCTGCTCATTTTGAAGATGGTGTAGGGAGTGTTTAACTTTCTCTTTGTCCTATATAGGTGGCCGATACAATGTTTATGAGTGTTTGCAAGCTGTCGCCTCCCAGATGACTCAAGATACATGACCCACCATCGTTGACGCACCGTTGATGCTTATTGTCAGTATGTGATACAGTGTGCTGTGTCTGTTCATTTTGATCATTCAGGCGGCCAAGACGTCGAAAACACACAGTGATGTACCAATATCTTTATCTTGCAATCAACAGTGGCATACCTACATGCGACAATAAATAGTTAAACCTGAAAATCAGAACTGGAGATTAGGACCAACAGGTCTAGTAAAATGTGGTAAAACCTGAGGGTTGACGGGTATGGGCCTGGGTCCGGCCGACCAAGAGGCAGCAGGTCGGGTTTCTGAGCAAGTCTGCAACCTAACCTATGCATTGTTGTTGTCCAAACCCGGACTGCTGGCAGGTTACCCAGACCCGTTCCTCACACTATCCCCATCGAATAGCATATGGTGAGGGTGTTTCGAATACCATGGAGATTTTATTATGTTGCCGGAAATGTGGAGAACCACAAGGCTGCTGGAGGATTGACCGTCTGGGCACTCTCAGGCGACCAGCAAATTCCGCATGTATTTAAGGTAAAAGAGGTTCATTTGATGTATCGATCCCCACTTGGAAATGAACATTATGTAGTTGTCAGACAGTCCCAATTGGGCGAGGCAAAGACATTATTTGGTTGTCAGACAGTCCCAATTTGCCGTGAGAAGTACATGATTTGCCTCATGAGCTTCTTCGTTCGCATGGTGGTAGTCATGGTAGATACACTGTTAGCTGGAGACTGATACAAGTTGCGTTGGAATCAGTCCAGGATTTCTATTGTTGACAAGCAACACGTTCGACAATTGGCTCTGCAACCCCAGGGTGAGCGGACCAGGTGGCAGTGGACCAGGTAGGCCATCAGTTATGCATCGGGAATATACATGGGTCACTGCTATTGAGGAGGTGTGTTTCTGAAAGAGGCTGCAATGTTCTGGCATATTTCATTACTTTAAATCAATGTGTTTGACGATCAACTGGCTAGTCAGGAGGTCGTTTGGACCTTGTACCCAGCAGTGGGAGTTTGCATAGGGCTGCTGGGAGTGACCATGGAAGATATCGCTAGTGTTGAGATAGCCACGAGGCACTGAATCGGTGAGCTGGGAGCAGTGGTGGTAGTTGTAGTAAATTACTGTACCAACAATGCGGACCTTGAATGACTGGTACCGGCACACCATGACATGAAGGGACAACTGGATGGCATGACTTGACTCTTCGATCGGCGAACAATTATCAATCCAGACTCCTTGATACTCCTCTACTGCTCCTTATCTAGGTTAAATAGAGAACTAACATGTGCAGATGGAGCCGGTACCACAACGAAGATCGTGCCTACAGAACATGCATGACATGTTCAGCAATTTACAGAGAGTTCTTCAAAGCTTTCAGCAAAGCTAAGGTGGAGACACTCCCACTGCATTGGTCAATTGCAATGAATTTGGAGCGCAGCTACAGTTTGCCATATGGGTGGATTTACAACTCCTCGGAATTGGGTGGAGGAATATTCATCCCATTGTATGAAATGAGATCACGTGCTCCAGAGGCTGGATCTTGGATTTGGACTTGAAGATCCACTGCCATATGGACAAATTGATGAGTGGGCATTTTCTTATGATAGATGATATGTGACAGGATGATTTGTGGGACTATGATAAAGAGTCACTGGAAGACGAATATCATGGAGGTTGCTAAAGATGACCTTTGCTGGGCTTACAGATAAACTGGACAAGTCACAGAATACTGCCCATACAAGGACAATTATGCACAGGGTGGAAACAAATGGCTGGAACAAACTGAATCACAGCCAGCGATGAATTGCAGCCGGAAATGGATCACCGCTGGAGATGGATTGTGGCTGGAGATTGATTGTGGCCTGACATGGTTAGTGGCCAGTGAGGGTTTGTCCCTGGAAATGGATGACAGGAGATAGATCTCAGCAGATTTATCATGGGAGACAGATAACAATTGGTCTCTTTCAAATATCATGATATTGAGGTTATGCAAAGATATACTCTTCTAGATATCACTTACGTTGATTTCAGGATACTAAGTTCACATTAAGCGCAGATATGCGGTTACAGGATTCACTGCGGGCAGTATGGTGGCAGCTAGCATGATACCAACCACTGATAAGAGCAATAGTCACAGCACTATTCCAAGATACCGAATTACACACCCATATGCCCAATTGACAATGCCGACTACGATCCCAAATCACATCCCAAGTCAGCTTGGGTAATGCTGTGTCACACAGCTACACTGCTGATACCGCACATATCAATGCTGTATGAGATTAATTGCCAGCAGAGGAATAATCTCTAAAGAGGGCGATGCGAGTGCCAGATTCACAACAATGCTTACTGCAAACGATTACCATACTGGAAATGCAGGAACAAAGCACTGTGAAACGAATTCACTAGTTTTGGAAACTAGCAGCGGCAAGTGGACAAGGAGAGAAATCAACAAATATTATCCGAAGTGCACCCAGAGAAGTGATGGCCAATGCACCATCAGATGAATCATGATAATGCATGCCAAAGTTGAATTTTGAATCCGATCCCAACTCAGTCTCAACATTTCCGAGATACCCAGCTTCGACTGGAATCAACTTCACAATCAATCCTAACCAAAGAATATGGCACCCAATGAACATGTGAGAGATTAGTCGTTGCTGGAGCTATGAGGTACAAAAGGAGGATGACTGTACCGGTATTACAAGCTACACTACTGCATCCAATTACAGTTCTGGAAGTGTGGCAAGGAAGCACCAATGCACACTTGGTGGCAGAGAATTGCAGCAGCAGATTTGTCGGTAAGTGCACCTTGGAAGACTTCACCTGGAGAGTCAACAAGCACGAGGAGAAGAGTCAACCAGATGAAACGAAAAGTCCACTCAGCAAAGAATGATATGGACACCCAGACAAGTGACAGCAAGCACAGCTGGAGAATGTACCGAAAACTTACCTGGAGGAAAGCCGGTGAGTAAATAGACATGATATGTGTGCCGAGCACAGGTGGATGTCAAATTTACTTACAAGTGCACCGACTTCGGGGATGATCTGTGCAACTGAATACGCATTGGAGAGAGGATACGAAGATTCACTAAGCTTGATTTATGCACAACAAGTACAAATGTGCCTACTGTACAAGTTCTGAACGGGACGGATAATAATTTCCGAACATACCAAATAGTTCAAAGAACGGCATCATGACTGACATTCACCAAATGGCCTCTCCAGAGATACTGGAGGCAATTTCTGAAACATGATGACTGAGCATGGTGACCAAGATCATGGCCCAATGACTAGTGTTAGCAACAGTTCCTACCCGCTAGATTGGTTCTGGGTCAGGGTGTGAACCGGAAACCCACCATTGCAATGGTTTAACCATGTGAAAAACCCGGACCATTGCATTTCAGCCAGGTTCCACCTCACAACCCGGGCTTTGCGAGCCCAGATTGTTCGCTCCAATTATGTATTTGAGTTCTGATTGTATCGTGACATGATGAATACTTAGATTGTGCAGTTTTAGCTGCTCTTTCACCTCCCGGTTTGAGATATGAGATGCGACCAATATGGGTTGAGTCGCTTTCAAAAACCCGCAAATTTCGCTTAAAATTTGCCCGTATTGCACTGCCACTCAACAAATATCAGTCGGATCACAAATCTGAAAGCGGGAGGTGTATGGAGGGCTAAAACTGCACAATCTATATATTGTTCATGTTACCATACAATCAGAACTCAAATACTCAATTGGAGCCAAAGCTGTAGAAACTGTAAAGTTGGAACCATGGTCCGGTTCCAACCTGGCCAAAAACCCACGGTTGTATGTCTGGTCCAAGTAACAACCTGCCAAGACAAAGCGGATCGGGTTTGTGAATGGGTCTGGAATGGAACCAAACCGATTTTCTAGTCCAACGCCGGACCACTGGCGGGTTACCCAGACCCATTGCTAACACTACCAATGACTACAAAGTGGGATTGAATAAGAGGATTATCGGGAGCTCTATCTACTGAAGGTACCAACTTGTATGTTTTAGCATACCACTAACCGAAATACATTCCGAACGACCATACTGCAGGCCATTTATAGTCCTTGGCCGATGCTGAACGACTATTATTATAGCTACGAATTGGTACTGGCGGAGAGCTACCAGCTGCAAGAGATGATGTCAAATATCGAAGCTGACCTACAATGTTATGCACAAGGATCTGGAGAGCATGAGAACCAGGGAAGTGCAAACGTGCTGGAATATACATATAGTATGAATGACCATTTTGTGAGAAGCTTACGAGATGGATGCTAGGTTATATATGATTGACCATCACTGACGGGTATGATACCAAGAGCAGAAGCTACAATTCATGCTCAATAGTCAAGTCCGCTTCATCAATGCAGACCGCGCAGGAATATGACTAACATAGCTGCTTCAAAACCAGTAACAATCATTACTAATGGGCTGGTTCAGCAGAGCCATCCACGTGGCACCGAAGTGAACAGGCCCGCTGGATTATATGGTAAGTATGACTGGTTACCGGAATACTTACAACTTAAATATACTGATACGATGGCCATACTGATGGCGATGAAAATTGCAATGGCCATGGCACTGGTGATGGCAATTGTGATGGCAATGGCTATTGCAATGGCAATGGCTAAGGCAATGGCAATGGCGAGGGTGATAGCAATGGTAATGGCAATGTTGAGCAGTAAGTGAAATCCACCATCATTGCCACCATGTCAAGATGAGACTCACACTATAATTTAGTATTTCACTGTGATTTCTGTGTCTAATTCTAATGATAACCTACACTTGGTACAAGTTACAAGTGCGAAATTGAATGGTCAGATGCTGGTGATTTCAGACATGGAGATATGGAGGACTGTGTTACTTTGGATGTTCCTTCTTTCGCTTCTCTTCTTCTTAATTCTTTATTTCTTTATTTCATTGCATTCTGGCCCAGTATATATGGTATTGGCACAGGTTTTAACCAACTCTGGAGATATGTCAAGTGGAGATGGAGTTTCCATATGTGCCAGATCTGCCGAATGGCTACTATACCTTACTGACTGGTTGTTGGACTGATGTATTTGTATGTTTGTGTATGTTGCATGGTTATTTCATTGTTTCCATTCCTTTCTACTCTTTTATGGGTGTATCCAGCCCAGGGGGTCTGCACCAAAAGAGGGGGATGATGTAATGGCATGGTTGCACGTGACGTGTCAAGTGCCCGGTAACATTGCCTTTATATAGTCTGCTAGCCATGAGCCCTGGATCACTTGCAACAAACTTACCTTAACAACCATTATAGTACTCTACTATATTGTCATCCACATTAGCAACCATAGATACTAATATACCTTCTTAGAAGGCCATACACAGGTGTATGCTTTCACAGTATGCATGGTGATGCTCTGTAATTAAGTGTGATTTCTTCCTTATTAAAGGTGTATATGAATGCCAAATATCTGAACACACTGAGATGCTTCAAATATGATGTCAATTCAGGTCTGGCAATCTGAGAGGTCTGACCAACTTCCAAATTATTGGAGTGTGGTTTGTAAGATAAACAACCACTGAGATTGCAAATGCTCAGTATTTCTTGAAAATTACACCAAGATCAACAATGCCGTGTCTAAGTATCAGCATCATGTGTTATACCTATTGAGCAACATCCTTTAGTTGTGTCATATATGATATATTTAATTACGTTAGTATATATGCTAAACGTAGATGATCAGCAAACATCTTAGATCTATACTTACCACCTCCATTTGTATAAAATTCCTTTTCTTGGTAGCCTAACACCTTGTTTCTAAGTGCCTTCCATACTGCAAATTTCTCTCAGTCATCCAACGTGTACATTAAATTGTACTGGAAAGAGTGTCTATTATCATTTTCAATAATTAGAAGCATGTATTAACCTCCTCCAACTACAGGTTTCAAGGGATGGCATATATTTAAGTAACAAGAATTGTATTTTTGAGTGTATTATTATCGTCAATTAGCAGATACTTTAAAGTATATTCTACAGGATATATATATATGTGTTATAAACAAACTATGTAGTGATAAAGGAGAGAGTATATAAAAACGATAGAAAGGCTGTCGAAATACCGTTAACAACATACTCTGGCAAATGAAATCATTCCATATTGTTGATTTGACAGTACCACTTGGAGTATCCATGGAGGGTCAACAATTGTTGGTTTTGTATGTTAGGTAATTAGAACATAATCTGGTCGGGATTATTCGTAATCACAGTATCGGCTACCTTAATAGGCAAAATTCTATCGATGACATTGCTAGGATCTCCTAAAAATTGTTAGATGGAGTCTTTGTGGAGAACATCATCATCACGTGACTGTGGGTTAGGGCTTGCAGCTACTATATAGGCAACATGTCATCATCGACTTAGACTCAATCAATCAATCGTCTCGACAGGTTCATGCCAACAGATTATAAGCTTAGGTGTGATCACTATCCAGATACTGTTTTGCACAACTATCAAGCGATAAGTGTCGAATTGCGAACCTTCATATGAGCGAGGCCACTGGGTCCCGTGCGAGTTGCAAACCCATTCACACTCTGGACACCCTACGAACTACGGATGAGGAGGCAACAATGTAACGGACTCAGATGCCTTGTCTTGACAAAATCTCACGCTCATCTGCTCAGCGGGCTGTGATGGGTGCGACCGCCGCGATGCTGTAATGGCAATGGTGTTGAGTTTTACAGCTATACGACATTACAGCAACCGAACGATATCTCAACAGAACACGTTCGGGACGAGTAGGGAGAGCAGTTTGGCCGGAGTGCAGGATGAGTTGAACTCAACATCAGCATCAGAAGAAGAAGTTCGGATCAATATCAGATATACAACATGGAAGGAGTAACGTAAAGCTTCTCTAGGGATGGCAACTTACTGAATAATGTGTCGTCAGTAGGTTCGAAGTCGTTTCAAAAACAGGTCAACTGGTGGCAAACCCAACCAGATCGGCATACAGTATGGTAATTCGATAGTGTATGAGAAGCGGGAGAGTGATTGACCATGGATACTTCAGTGATGTTGCCTGATGGAAACCCCTGGGGAATGCGGCGGTTGGTCCGCTGCAGTGCACTGGGTAGGATTTGGGCAACCCGAGATACCAGCAATGGCAATTGTGGCCATGAATCCATGAAATCTGTGGACTCCTCTACTGTGAGAACGAAGAATCTTTGTTAGCTGTACAGTGTGTACCTTCACCCTAATCATTCAATGACAACAACCCCACCTCCTCCACCTGGGAGGCCCCATATGGGAATCCACGATCTACAGGAATAAGTTTCATCAGTTTAGCTGTGGTGGAAGAGCGACAATAGGAGAAGTGTCTCCAATTCAAATTGCCGCAATGAAGAAGTGTCTCCAATGTTGACAACGACACTGACACCGATACAAACTCGACTACAGGAGCATCTGCAACTCAACACCCAATTGCAATCATCTACTTCGTTTCTCAATCGCAAGTCCACATCGCCCCGGAGACACGTTCCCAATTTGGACACTGATACTGACACTTGCAACAACTGGCCTACTCGACCATCCGCCACTATACAACAGCTTATGAGTACTTCCATTTAAAAAGAATTGACGATCAACAGCTCCACTTTGTTTGTTGAGCGGAAGTTAACACTGCCCAGTAGAAGCGTCTCAAATTACGACGCCACACGTTCAACAGGTTATGCCAATTTCGACACCGACAGCACAACCCATGTTTGGGACTGAGTGGCTGCGTATGACAATGAACGATGGTCCTCCTGGTTGGAGGACTATCTTCGAAACATTTCGTGCATATAATACCAACAATGACAACAGCGATTGCAATCCAACTGGACTGTGTGTTACCTGTGGAGAAGTGGTTGACTGGAAGTCATGACTCTTGAAGCCGACAGCACAATCAACTATGGAGCTTAGACATTGGCATATGATTGATACCTCCAATCGCATGAGTGAGAGAGTGGTCGTTTGGGAGGAGCTCAGGGCCTGGCATGGTTTGGCTCCTCTCTTCTGGCTTCTGGCTGGTATTCAAAGGCTTGATGTTTGAAGGATGTGATAACGTGCTGGAAAAGTGTTAGACAGAGTCGTGGTAGTGTATGTCATCACGTGGCTGTTGGTTAGGGCATCCAGCTAATGTATAGATAATGTGTCATCTTAGACTTAGACTCAATGAATTAATTGTGTCAACAGGTTTTTCAGAGCAAAAATGAGTGGCAACGGAGCATCAATGATTTCTGGTCTTGTAAGTAACGTAATGGATATGATATTTGGTCGCTGTTATATATAACCGAAGTATAGGCAGCCATTATAGGCAAAAAAGTGTGAGACATGGTTACTGCCCATTGTGAAAATGAGCGTCAATGAAGCATCCACAAATTTTAGCTTTATATCTTGGGTAATATAAGTGGGACTAGTTGTTGATATCCATAAACGATGTATTAGCTACCTTTAGAGGCAAAAATATCAGCGACATTCTCCCTGCCCCATCCTGAAACTGAGTATCAATAGAGCATCAACAATTTTTGGTCTTGCAACTTGGGTAATCTAAGTGTTGCTTTTTGGCAGGCGTTCATATATGAAGCAATGGTGGACGTTTGAGACAACAGAGTGCATGATCGCTACATCACCCCATGATAGAAGTAAGCATCGACGGAGCGTCAACAATTTCTGGTCTTGCATATGTGGTAATCATGGCATCGCATGTATATTTGAGCTCATAATGAAATGATTGACTGCCTCTATATGCATAAATACACAATATAACACAAATACCATGGTTTCAAATATAATCGTTAGCGCAAAATGCAAAACAGCCAAAAAGTGATTAATGGATTTCGAGTACATGATTTTGGTAAGATACTATTGTCAAACAGCAAAAGCAAGAGCATTATATGAATCTACAGATGGACCCACTCGACAATCCACTTACAACCCTCCCACTTGAGACAAGTTGGGGGACATCACTTGCACTGTATCCCAATTCTCAGTTCAGGATTGTTGCCAACCCAGACTGCCAATTTGGCACCATTTCAGTTCCAACGCAGACCGGGACCCGAAGTGACTGTCTGTAACCATTGCCAACACTACCTGAAGAGAAGATATATGAATGTGTGTGCCCCTCCCAACTGGTCATGAATCTGATTGATCAGTCAGAGGGAGGTATCAGTTCTTCACTGTAGTCTAGTTTGAATCTCTGTAGTTGAATTGTAGCTGTAAACAGCTGCCCGTCTTCATCATAAGTATGATGGGTACTGCCGCAGGACATGATAATCAGTGCAACGATACATTGAGTTTGATTGCTTTGATGTGGGCTGTGGAAGTCTTCAACTGAACTTCGAAGGAATGTATAATCAGCCAAATGTTAAGATGAATCATTGTTCCAGATCAATTAGTTATCTGACTGGCAAATGCTGGGCAATTGTCTGTGTTGTATTCTTGGGAAAGCTGTCAAAATAGTTGGGTTATCTCCTGGGAATAGGATCTACCTTAGCAGTAGGTATGATGTGTTTTTTTAGTATTCGGGTAATATTGTCAATCTCCGACCTGGAATTTAGACTGATCCAGGGGTTAACCAGGGGAAATTTCAATCTAGTTGTATGCCCAGGAAGTTGGCCAATCCTGATAGTCAAACAACATCTCATTATAATATGGGCATTTCGCAGCACACATTCAAGTATGTGGGAACAATTGTCTGGTGCAACTACTGCCTCTACTCCCTGTTCTGTTGCCCAGAGCTTCAGTTGATAGTTCCTGTTTTTTCTTGATTTTCCAAACTGTTGACCTCCATACCAATTCTAAACATTCTGGTGAATTACCTTATTCATGAAGGGAATATCTCGATGGGCTTGTTGCTTGATACATGATTGTTGACTTCAGTTGATCCATGAATTTTAATATCTATTGTATTACTGTCCTCTTTATGCACACTAGTTGATTCGTCTCAATTGATATGAATTCCAAATCATGAGCTGATTGCTGCTTTACTCCCACACATATCTTGTAGAGATTTGTTAGTCATTTTGCAATCCAGACTATGTTAGCACCACACCATCATGCTTAATCTGCCTGCATTACTATGGCAACTTGAAGTTCATCAAAAACTTAGTTGACTGGTGGGTCTTTCACTAAAGTGATTTTAATACAAAATTATTTATTATGGTTGGAACAATTAGTTCCTCCAGGTGATTTTCCCCAGAATGTATTGTTGTCATGGGAAACCTCTGGTATCATTTGGTTATTGTCGAACCGGAATGCCAGGGTGGCAAAATTCCATAGTTGACAGGACTGATACAGAGGTAAACAGGGGCACCTGGGAGCTGAGGAAAAAAACCTGGAAGGAGATAGACAATTTGGTGACAACAAACAGAGAAACCGGTAAAATTAGACACAAGTCTAAAAATCTGTCGAATTACCGTAAACTGTCTAGAATATACAACATCTTTGTTGGAAATGCTCCTGGTGTGATAGAACGTTGTAGCATTGTGATATGATTTTCAAACTTCAGGAATACAGTTTGAATTCTCATCTATGTATCTATGAATTGATCCATCTATCCATATTGGTATCTATCTACACATGGCATATCCGCACTGGCTACAGGTAGTACTTGTGTGCACAATTCCACACAATCATATAGATAGCAATGGAGTGAACGCGGAGATAAACCTACAGGACCGAATCGACCCAACCTGGATACGCACTTATAGCTCGAGGTTGAGTGGATTCCGAAATTCCAATGGAAATCATTCTCAAGTACACTTACAGCTGTACTTGAAGACCATGATCAATAGTGTGGAGAGATACACTAGGAGCCCAAGATTAGGTAAAGTGAGAAATGCACATTGCAGACCAGTGTTGTGCATTATTAGAGGGTCACTTGGAGATATTAGAGATGCACACAGCGAATATGATCAAGCAAACATGGAGGCTGTGAGGAAGTTAGTTCAGAGACGCTTTGAGAAGTTCCCACTGCGTGAACTCAGAGAACCACTGGACACTGTGAGTGGACAAATTCAGCGATTGACTTGAAGCCCAACTGTGTGATATGTGGGATGCACTTGGAGAAAATTATCATGTATACTGAAAGATGTACGTAGTGGCCTTGTTTTTGTGAGACTTGAGATGCTCTTGAATGACAGGATTATGTCAGAGAGGCAGCCACAAGAGAAAACGTTCAAAGATACTCTTCGAGGCTAAGATCCGGGGAAGGCTGAGCTCCACATTGAGGCTGCCATCTCACGCAATTGAAGGCATTCTTGTAGTTGGTTGATCTGGAAGTGGTTGATATGGTGGCATATGTGAAGGTGGTTGATTGGGAGTTAGTGAATCATAAGCAGATCTATGTGGGGGTGGCTTATCTGGCAGCAGTGGATCTGAAGATGGTCAATTGGGAGGTGCTAGATATGCTGGAAATCTGACTGGAGGTGGGTGGTCTGGCAGTAGTTGATATGGATGTTGTCAATCTGTAGAAGGTTGATCTGGAGGTAGTTGATTTGGATATGGGATAGCTGGAGGTGGGAGGTCTGGAGGCTGTTGATCAGATTGCGGTAGATAAGATAGTAGTATATCTGGGGTTGGTACAACTGGATGTGATCTATCTGGAGGATTTGAAGCCGAAACCATTCTGTGCGAAGGAAGATGGGATCGGCCATGACACTCCATTTAATCGTTAGTTGACTTGCATTTGTGGGAATGTGACACGTTAGCTTTGCTGTGAATCCCACATGAAGACCAGGCTAGCAGTGGTTGTTTGTGGTGGAGGCAGTTCAGGATATTCAGCTAAATCCAGGAGCCAACTCTCGATTGTGAAAATTTGTGGATGTTTGCTGGGGGATATCCAATCTTCAGTGGATGCTGTACTTGGCACATACTGTATTCTGGGTTGACTCATGATTATGACGCAAAGTTAAAGAAAACAAACACCTAACTTTGTATGCTGTAAAGATGGTTGTGTTGTGTAGAATAAAGAGAAAAGATGGGAATCAAGATAGAAACAATATAGAAATCAAAATCCAGGGTGAAATCAGTCTGATAGGGTGCTCAAAGCCTCGGATCAGTATCCTTAAATGTAGGATTGGAAGTGATTCTACTATACTGGGAATTGTAAATTGACTTGGACGCAGAATTGTCCAAAAACCCAGGTTCCCATAATGGATTCCGACTTCTCATTTTGGGTCTCTATTTCTCGTTCTCTACTCTTCTAGCATCTGAGTACATGAAGCCCACTGATCTCTCCCATCCTCTCTGGAATATGATCCTCAATTGACAGCTAGTATGTATCAACTAATGATTTGTTGTACGGTGGCGTGTGCTCGAGTAGTCGAGTGTGCGCGGGTGTATGCGAAGGTGTGTCTATTGTATCGTGTAACAAGACATGTCGCATCGACATAAGGTCGATCGATGACTAATAGTGCTAACTACAAAAGAGGCAAGTTACATCATAGTCCTTGGCATAGTGATATCCGTACTCCCAATCAGCTCAACACTCCTCCAGAACGGCTATCACGTCCGTTTCAAACAAAAAACCGTAAACAAAGGAGAAGAGTAGCCAATCAAACATCGTGGATCTCCTCGAAACAAATGTGCCCAATCAATGTACTTTCCGACGGCATTCCCGATGCCTTTTCCATTTCCAATTCCGATACCATTCCCGCGACCATTTCCGAGCGGACCGAGTCCATTTCCGAGGCTATTCCTGAGTCCATTCCCGATCATTCCCATCGCAGCACACTGCATCAAGAAGGCAGGCTTCGGAAGTGGCTTTGTGAAGCAGTCGGCGAGCATCTCAGCAGTCGGTACGTAGCTCAAGTCGATCTCTCCGTCTCTAGCCATATCTGCAGCAAGATAGTACTTGGTTGCAATGTGTGCAACTGCAGTTCCGCGGTAGATTCTGTTCTTGATACTTGCGATCAGTGACTGTGAATCGGAGAACACGTGAGGGATCGTCGGGATGCCGAGCTCGTTCAAGAGATGCGAGATCTGTGTGAGTCTCATACAGCCTACTCCAAAGGCATAGTATTCGGCATCGGTCG